>Ga0074199_1000063_pt1 | contig 253174 bp, 238 predicted proteins | sample EPASupsiteSAE347_FD_64528 | JGI IMG/M metagenome (GOLD analysis project Ga0074199, IMG submission 64528) | Bioremediated contaminated groundwater from EPA Superfund site, New Mexico - Sample SAE3-47 | ecosystem: Environmental > Aquatic > Deep subsurface > Groundwater > Contaminated ...
AGACAAGAACCCCCCCGGCGCGTGGGCCCCCCCCCCCCCGCCGGGTGGGGGGGGATAAAAAAACCCCCCCCCCCCTGGGGGGGGGGGGGGGGGGGGGGGGATGGGTCTCCGACACAGCAATGGAACCCATCCCCCTCCCAGCCTCCCCCTTGGAAGGGGGAGGAGATGAAACAGAAGGAGACACAGATATGGGCAAACTCGTCCTCGCCGCCAAGATCACCCACGTACCGTCGATGTACCTGTCCGAACTGGACGGGCCGCACAAGGGCTGCCGTCAGGCCGCCATCGATGGCCACAAGGAAATCGCCCGCCGCATGCGTGAGCTGAAGGTCGACACCATCGTCGTCTTCGACACGCACTGGCTGGTCAATGCCGGCTACCACATCAATTGCGCGCCGAGCTGGGAGGGGATCTACACCTCCAACGAACTGCCGCATTTCATCAAGAACATGCCGTTCTCGTATACCGGCAACCCGGCGCTCGGGCATGCCATCGCCGCGGCGGCGACCTCTGCCGGTGTGCTTACCCGCGCCCATGACGCGACCAGCCTGGCGCTCGAATACGGCACCCTGGTGCCGATGCGCTACATGAACGAGGACAAGCAGTTCAAGGTCATTTCGGTCTCGGCGATGTGCACCGTGCATAACCTGGCCGACTCGATCGAGCTGGGCCGTGCCGTGCGCCGCGCCATCGAGCAGAGCGAAGGCAACGTCGCCGTGCTCGCCTCCGGTTCGCTGTCGCACCGCTTCGCGCAGAACGGCGTGTCGGAGCAATTCATGCACAAGGTCTGGGATCCGTTCCTGGAAAACGTCGACCGCCACGTCATCGAACTGTGGAAGAACGGCGACTGGAAGACCTTCTGCGGCATGTTGCCGGAGTACGCGGTCAAGTGTCACGGCGAAGGCATGATGCACGACACCGCGATGCTGCTCGGCGTGCTCGGCGCCGAGGATTACCAGGGCAAGGCCGAAATCGTGACGCCTTACTTCGGTTCGTCCGGCACCGGCCAGATCAACGTCGTGTTCCCCATTCAATAAGAGCGTAAAGCCATATTGATCCCCATACAGAGAAAACATCTTTTTCAAAATTCAGGGAGACAGTTTCATGGGTGAAATTCTGATGGCCATCAAGTGCACGCACGTGCCGTCGATGCTTATTTCCGAACAGCCGGGACCCGCGCATGGGTGCCGCCAGGCGGCGATCGATGCCGAACGCGAGATCGGCCGCCGCGCCGCCGAACTCGGCGTCGACACCTTCATCGTGTTCGACACGCACTGGCTGGTCAATGCCGGTTATCACATCAACAACAATGCGGTGCACAAGGGCAATTACACCAGCCACGAGTTCCCGCATTTCATCCAGGACCTGCCCTACGAGTTTCCGGGCAACCCGGAGCTGGGCGACTTGATCGCCGAAGAAGCCACCGCCATGGGCGTCAAGACGCGTGCGCACCGGGTTGCTTCGCTCGATCTCGAATACGGCACCATCCTGCCGATGCGTTACATGAACCCGGAAGGCAAGATCAAGGTCGTCTCGATCGCCGGCTGGAGCACCTTCGGCTCGCTCGAAGAATCGCGCATCCTCGGCGAAGCGCTGGCCAAGGCCGTTGCCCGCAGCAACTGCAAGGTCGCCATCGTCGCGTCCGGCTCGATGTCGCACCAGATCTGGGAAAACCGCCTGGTCGAGGAAGGTTTCAACACGATCAGCCGCGAGTTCAACAAGCAGGTCGACCTGCGCGCCCTGCAACTGTGGGAAGAGGGCCAGTGGGCTACCTTCCTGCGCATGCTGCCCGAATACGCCCAGTACTGCACCGGCGAAGGCAAAATGCACGACACCGCCATGCTGTTCGGCGCGCTCGGCTGGGACAAGTACGAAGGCAAGGCCGAAATCGTCTGCCCGTACTTCGAAAGTTCGGGTACCGGCCAGGTTGTCGTCAGCCTGCCGGTCGCCGGCATCCCGCTGAGCGCGCGCGGCATCGGCGCCGAAATGCCGGTTTCCTGAAGCAATAACAAACCAAAGGAGCAAGGAATGCCCCATCTGATCTTTGAAGTCACCGACAACCTCGACGCGGCGGAAGCCGACGTCAAGAGCCTGTTGAAAAAAGCCAACCAGGTGTTGATTGACCAGGGTGGGGTGTTCCCGATCGGCGGCATTCGTTCCCGCGTCGTCTGGCTGCACGATTACTGCGTGGCTGACGGCACGGTGGACGATGCCTTCGTGCATGTCACGCTGAAGATCGGCGGCGGTCGCAGCGAAGAAGCCAAGAAGAAAGCCGGCGACGAGCTGTTCGCGATGATCTGCGCACACTTCGCCACGATTTACGCAAAGCGCACGCTGGCCCTGTCGATGGAAATCGTCGAGTTCAGCGAATCCGGGACCTGGAAGCAAAACAATATCCACGCCCGTTACAAGAAGACTTAAGCCCACCAAGAGGAATGACCATGCTCAGCCAGGACATCATCGAAGCCACCGCGCGTCGCTTCCACGAAGCCGAAAAGACCCGCCAGCAGATCCGCCAGATTTCGCTGGATTACCCGGAAATCACCATCCCCGACGCCTACGCGATCCAGAAGGCCTGGGTCGACATGAAAATTGCCGAAGGGCGCAAGATCGTCGGCCACAAGATCGGCCTGACCTCGCGCGCCATGCAGATGTCGTCGCAGATCAACGAGCCGGACTACGGCACGCTGCTCGATGACATGGTCTTTGCCGACGGCGGCGAGATTCCGGTCGACCGCTTCATCGTGCCGATGATCGAGGTCGAGCTGGCCTTCATCCTGAAAGATCGTCTCGAAGGCGAAAACGTCAGCATGCTCGACGTGCTTTCCGCCACCGACTATGTGATTCCGGCGCTGGAACTGATCGATGCCCGCTCGCAGCGCATCGACCCGGAAAGCAAGCGGCCGCGCAAGGTTTTCGACACCATTTCCGATAATGCCGCCAACGCCGGCATCATCATGGGCGGCCGCCCGATCAAGCCGATGGACATCGACCTGCGCTGGGTTTCGGCCTTGCTCTATCGCAACGGCGTGATCGAGGAAACCGGCGTCGCCGCCGGCGTGCTGAATCATCCGGCCAACGGCATCTCCTGGCTGGCCAAGCGTTTCGCCCCGCACGGCGTGGCGCTCGAACCGGGCCAGATCATCCTCGCCGGTTCCTTCACGCGGCCAGTGCCGGCCAGCCGTGGCGACACTTTCCATGTCGATTACGGCCCGCTCGGCAATATCACCTGCCGTTTTGTCTGAAAAACAGGAGTCGACCGTGCAGATGCCCCGCAATACCTTCAAGCGTGCGCTCGCCAACCGCGAAACGCAGATCGGCCTGTTCCTCGGCCTGGCCAACGCCTACACCGCCGAAATCGTCGCCACCACCGGCTTCGACTGGCTGCTGATCGATGGCGAGCACGGTCCGAACGACCTGCGCAGCATCATCGAACAACTGCAGGCGCTGGCGCCGTACCCGGTCAAACCGGTCGTGCGCACCGTCGACCACGACGTCGCCCGCATCAAGCAATTGCTTGATGGTGGCGTGCAGACCTTGATGGTGCCGATGGTCGAAACCGCCGCCGATGCCGAAAAGCTGGTCCGCGCCATGCGCTATCCGCCCAACGGCATCCGCGGCGTCGGCACGGCGATGGCCCGCGCTGCCCGCTGGAACGGGGTCGAAGGTTACTTTGCGCACGCCGACGAGGAAATGTGCCTGATCGTGCAGATCGAATCGACGACCGGTCTGGCCGGGCTCGACGAAATCCTGCGCGTCGAAGGTGTCGACGCGGTGTTTATCGGCCCGTCCGACCTCGCCGCTTCGATGGGCCACCTCGGCAATCCGGGGCACGCCGACGTCAAGGCGGCGGTTGCTGCTGCGATCGGCAAGATCTCGGCGGCCGGCAAGGCGGCTGGCGTGTTCTCGGCGGATCCGGCTGCGGCGGAGGCTTATCGCGAGATTGGCGCGAGCTTCTTGCTGGTGGGGGTTGATGCGCTTTTGTTGCGGAATTCGGCGGTGGCGCTGGCGGACAAGTTCAAGAAGGGTGATGTTGCGAAGGGTGGGGCGGCGTACTGATGGCTGCTTTGTTGCCCTTTCTGCCGTTCGGGTTCGTACGCGCGGAGTCGTTTGCGGCGCTTGCTGAACCGGTGGGTTCCGCGCTGGCGGCGCGGGCGTACTTTCTTTTGCTTCGCCAAAAGAAAGTAGCCAAAGAAAAGGCGACCCCCGGGTCGGCGCCCGCTGCGCGGGTCCCTTGCGCTACTCGGTTTGAGCGGGGGCTGCGGAACTCGGGCTACGCCCTCAGACAGTCCTCGCCCTCTTTCCGCTCAAACCTGCGTTGCTCAGCACCTCTCAGGGGGACCCCAAAAGCGTCTCGGAACGACGGCTCTGCCCTGGAAAAAGGAAAAACCTTGTTTTTTAGCGGTCGACCGCTGAAAACAACCCAAAACCATCTCTATCGGTTCGGCGGCGACGCCTTTCGGGTCCCCCTGAGAGGCGCTGAGCAACGCAGGCTGGCCGGGGGTTTCGGCTTGCGTCTGTCTGAGCCGCAGGCGAGTTTAGCAAGCCGCCCGGCTAGCCGAGTAGCGGAAGGAACCCGCGCAGCGGGCGCCGACCCGGGGGGCGCCTTTTCTTTGGCTACTTTCTTTTGGCGAAGCAAAAGAAAGTACGCCCGCGCCGCCAGCGCGGAACCCAACCGCAAAACAAGCTCGGCCCCTCCCGTAGCCGAGACCAAAACCAAAAAACCACGCGAACCAAATACCTGAGCCGGAGAACCCCACCATGCTGAAAATCGACACCCTAAACCAAGCCTATGGCGGCAGCCACATCCTCCGTGGCCTCTCCTTCGAGGTCAAAACCGGCGAAGTCACCACCCTCCTCGGCCGCAACGGCGTCGGCAAGACGACGCTGCTCAAATCCCTGATGGGCCTGGTCAAGACCAAATCCGGCAGCATCACCTTCGACGGCAAGGACATCACCCACCTGCCGCCGCACGAGCGCGTCAAGGCGGGCATCGGCTACGTACCGCAGGGGCGCGAGATCTTCCCGCGCCTGACCGTCGAGGAAAACCTGCTGATGGGCCTCGCCACCAAACCGGGCGGCACGAAAATCCCCGAGCGCATTTTCGAAATGTTCCCGGTCCTCAAGCAGATGATGCACCGCCGCGGCGGCGACCTTTCCGGCGGCCAGCAGCAACAGCTCGCCATCGGCCGCGCCCTGGCCATGGGTCCGAAACTGCTCATCCTCGACGAACCCACCGAAGGCATCCAGCCGTCGATCATCAAGGACATCGAACGCGCCATCCGCATGCTCGCCGCCACCGGCGAAATGGCGATTCTGCTGGTCGAGCAGTACTACGACTTCGCCGAGGCGCTGGCCGACCAGTACCTGCTGATGGAGCGCGGCGAATTCATCATGCGCGGCCGCGGTGAAACCATGCCGCAGGACGGCGTGCGCCAGGCTTTGGCGGTCTGAGTCGGGAGAGTGGCCGCTATCGACCCAGCACTATTTCGGCCAACTGACGTCCAGCACCCGAACAAAAACCCGCCGGCGCTCTTCAGGATCAAGTTGCGCTTCGAGGCGGGCCTGCAACTCGCCCGGCGAGCTTGGCTTTTTCCCGCCATCCCTGGCTGGCGGGAAATCACTCTTGCCAAACCAGAGCACAAGATAAATACCGTAACCCGAGGTTTTTGGCGAAGTGGTGTATTGGCTCATCAATTGGCTACGCAATGCGCTCCATAACGAGCGGTTATCGTCACGCTTGATTTCGATGGGCACTTCAAAGTCATTGCGATACGACAAGCGGATGTCTGCACGCTTGTCGTTGGCATAATCGACTTCGGGTTGGCAATCGACGCCGAATGCTGCGCAAGAAGTGCGTAGCCTTCGCAGTAATACATCGCGACAATAATTTTCCTCCCGCTTGCCGCCCGGCTTCTTGTTTTCAATATTCCAGAAATCCCGAAAACCATCGTCGTTATCGTTGCGAATCGCAACGGCGATTTGCGCCAGGTGGTGGACTGTCAGGGCCGCCAGATCGGCGGAATTGGCCGGTTCACGATTGGCCAGAATGCGCGCCACGCTTGCCAGCTCGGGGAAACGAAAAAGCAGCTCGCGCCGCTTCAATTTCAACTGGTGCAGCGCATCGACCAACGCACGCTTCAACTTGCTCAATGACTGCAAAGCAAGCAGCCGCTCGATTTCCCGCTCGGCTTCATCGGTTGCCAGTGCGCCGAGACGGGTCACCATGGCCAGAATATTTTCGCCACGTTGCATGGTGCTACTGACCACTCCCGAGCGGCGTTCGAAATCGGCATGCGGACTGAGCAGTTCGATCAGTTTGCCGATGCTCACTGGCGAGAGCGGATAGTCGTTGCTGATACCCGCAAAACGCTCGCTGAGAAAGGCACACAGGTGATTGGCCCGCAGCCAGTTCTTGCCGACATACCGCCAGAGCGCCGATTCGTATTTCGGGGGATCAAGCAGCATGGCCGCCGTCAGCCAGTAAACCCGCTGCGCAACATCCATGCCCTTGACGGCCAGTTTGTTGTCGAGCAGGGCGACAAGCTGAACAGGGGTATAGCGTACAGCCGCTTTCAGCAGATATTCGAGATGCGACAACTGGGTCGATTTTGCGCGCACGGGAAAACCAGCCAACAAGGGCGGTCCGGCCAATTCTGCGACGCCACGATAGATAGGATCGTGCGCCAGTGGATAGATGCCGTAGATGGAATCCTGTCGGGCTTTCAGGGTGGCGCTGGCATAAACGACCAGCACTTCGGCCACCAATTCGGGACGCGTCTGCACCAGGTGGGTAAACCACGCCGGCGTATTGTCTGCGCCATAAGTCAGGCGAAAGGCCAGCATGCGGCGCAGGCAGTCGTCGCTGAGTGTATCGACGAGAGAAACACCTTGCTGCCAGCGCAACTCCATGCCGATCAGGCAGGGTTTACGGATGTAGTGTTCTCGCTGTTTGATACCGAGGTCGACGATTTCGGCAACACTGGGCAAATCATTGCGAAGGGGACTCGCCACGAAACCAGACTCGGCCGCCTCCAGCGCTTCCAAGCTGTTATCACAATAACTGTCGAAGCGCTCCTGTGGCGTTTTTCCATGGATGTCGTAATAGTGATCCATCCAGACCCCTGCCAACTTATACAGGATACCGGGCGCGGCACTGCCATCCCGAATCGCCGACAAATACTTGGACAAATCGATAGCGCGTTTTCGCTTTTGTTCTGCATGTTCAAGCTTGCGAACTCTGGCCTTGGCTGCGCTATCCCGCTGCCTCTCCTGTATTTCCCAAGTCAGCATTCGCTCCAGCCAGTCCTTTTTCTGCGGATTAGCTTCAGCCCATGCTTCGAGCTTTTCCAGCGACAGACCAGCATGACCACGCTCAAACATCAGTGCTTGTACGGCCTCAATGGCGTGAATCTCGGCAAGCTCGCCATTTGGTTCACGGGATGCCAACTCCAGATGCCAAAGTCCGAAATCATCCGGCACGACAGCGCCATGCAAACGATGCTCCTGTGCAAAAATGCAAGAACGCACCTGATCTTTCGCCGCACAATGTTTGTAGCAAAGAGCAAGAACTGCCTTGTAACGTTCGGGACGTTTTCCCAACCAATCGGCAATGACAGCCTGATGCTCTTTTTCCCTGTGGCTCTCGCCATACTTGTCAGCACCGATTCCTAGCCAGGCAAACAACCGTTCATCATCGATCTCGTCGCCAAATATTTCCAGGCCCCGGCAGAGCAAGGCACCCTGCATTTTTCGGCAATAGAAGCTGAAGTCGTATTTATCGGAGACAACCAGATCTGTCCTAGTAGCAAGCTGATCCAGCAAAACAAGCAAATGCAAGTCTGGAGCGATGCTAGCTAATTTATATCCCCAGAAGCTTGCAAGCCCACCGATGTAGTCACGCTTCTTGGGCGCGTGCAGATAACGAAACAGTACATCGGGTGCGATATGGTCAGGATACAGATGACTGAGCAACTCGCCAGCCAGATCGTCATCAGAATCCGTCAGCCTATGCTCGTTGATCGAGTCCAGCACGGCCATTGCCTCATCGCTTGGCGGCGACAATTTCAGCCAGACTCTCAGCGCATATCTCCTGACACCACTCCAACGGCTGTCATCAACGACAACGCCCTTGAGGGTTGCCGCCAATTCGGGAATGGGCTCACCTTCGCCAAGGATGTCCAACACGCAATAGGCGAAGTATTGACTTGCATCGTCACGCTGCTCCGACAGCAGGGCATTGGTAAATTCAGGGACCAACTCCGGCTCGGCAAGTGCACCCAAGGAGGCCATGGAAGGAACTTCCCGGCGCGAGACGAAATGATGTTTGGTCTCTTCTTGCAGGCCGGCAAGCAACTTGCGCTTGTCGGTCGCTGACATGGGTTTGACATCGCCATAAACCACCACGGTCAGGGGGTCGGCCTCGATCAGGCGTTGGCGGGCAGTCTGGCAATGCAGCGCCAACCAGCCGTAGAGGCCACGCAAGCCGGCAACCGTCCGTTCGTCACGCCCAACGAAAAGATTGACGACCCGCCGCAGCGGCAAGCCTCCTTGATCAATTTGCTTCGCCAGCCATTGCGCCGCCAGGTATTCGGCAACGCTTCGATGGCTGGGTTGCACCCGCTCTTCGGCATCGGCAAAACGAAACAGTTTTCGCCTCACGGCCAGGCGCGCCACTGATAAATCGGGCGGGGAAAAATCGTCAATCAGCGGGAAACCTGAGTCGGCGCGCTCGATATCGAGCGCCAGGCCGGCCTTGTCGGAGAGCAGCAGCACGGCACAGAGTTGGCCGGCAGCTTCCAGAACGCGCTCGACAGAAATCGCCTGGCCGCGCAGGCAATCCCGATGTGGCTTGGCATCCTCTTCCGCCAATTTCCGACAGGCCAGCCTGAAGGTTTCCTCACGGGTAATCGGCCACTGCCCGTCACGTATGGCCTCTGCCAGCAGGCGTAGCGTCTGGGGATTGTTCAACAAGCCGTTGATGCCACGATCACTTGCCTTGTTCACAAAATCTTCGGGATCGGCAATGTCGTGGTTGAGCTTCAGAATCTCCTGAATTTCCTCCGGGCTCAGGGGCTGAAGAACGAAGACCCCGAGCCGACCATCCGGCGACACATCGCTCACCGCCTGACTGTCCGTTGAACCGAACCAATCGGCCGCACGACAGGCGATACGAAATTTGGGGTTGCCGAGCTTTCTCAGATGAGCCCGGATTTTCAACAAGATGCTGCTGTCGCCGCCACTGGCGCGCGTCTCATCCAGACCATCGAGAAACAAGGTTTTCCCTTGCCAGGCCGGATCGGGATCATCGCTTAAAAACTTGGCGATGGATATCCAGAGACCATCCGTGGCCGACGCTTCCATCTTGAATACTTCGGTCTTCCCTGCACCCGGCTCACCCAGCAAAATCCACGCCCCCTGATCGCGAAGTTCGGGCAAGAGGCAAATCGGATTTTCAGCCAGCCTGGCTGCATCGTCAGAGATTCGGGAAACATGACGCGGGATGAGCAACATTCTTCTTACTCCAGCCACTCATCGGCGGGATGAGACAGGAATTCGGCCAAGGGAACACCGCCTTCACCAACGATCAAGCTGCGAGCATCCTTGAACTTCCCGGTAAAAACTTCCAGTCCCTTGGGAGCAGCATATTTCGCACCGCTCTTGACTTCGATGGCGAGGATTTTTCTACCGTTGGTGAGGACGAAATCGACTTCGAGCGGGCTTTCCCGCCAATACTGAATTTCGCAATCCTCCGAAGCGGTGTTGATCAAATGTGCGCCGACGGTACTTTCGACCATACGCCCCCAGTAGCTCCGATCTGCGGTTGCTTCGGCAAAGGAATATCCGGCCAATGCCGAAATCAGGGCGGTGTTATGGGCATTCAGCTTCGGACTGGAGGCCCGTTTGCGGAATGCCTGCATGGCAAACTTTGATAAGCCGCTTAGCAAGCCGGCCATGGAGAGAAGTTCAAGATAATGGGCCAGGGTCGTCGTGTTGCCGGCATCCGCCAACTGACCACGCAATTTGTCGTAAGCAATGATTTGGCCGGAATAGGCACCACATCCCAACTCGAACAGCGCTTTCAGCAAGGCAGGCTTGTCGACCCGCGTCATTTGCAGAATGTCTTTTTCGATATTCGGCTGAATCAGGGCCGTACGAACATAATGTCGCCAGCGTGTTTCCTCCCTGATCAGGCTCGCGCTACCGGGATAGCCGCCAAAGTAGATGTACTCGTCCAGAGAAAAATCGAACGCCGCCTGCATCTCCCCGTAAGACCAGTGCGCCATGCGAATGGGTTCGTAGCGGCCCGCCAGACTTTCGGTAAGGCCCTTCTGCATCAACCAGGGGGACGATCCGAGCAAGACGATGTGGAGCGGCAGATTCTCGGCACGATCAGCATCCCACAAGCCTTTGACAATTTCGGACCAACGCGGAACTTTCTGAATCTCGTCGATAGCCAGGACGTAGCGTTCGCCCTCAGAGAGATTTCTTGCGTTTGCCCGCGCCTGATTCCATTGCCGCACGAGCCATTCGGCGGTTGGTGGCGCCCCGACTACGCTCTGTGCCACGGAGAGACTGCTTGTATCGTTGAAAGGATCAAATGCTTCCGGCCCTGCTTGATCGACAGCGATGAAGCTGGATCGATCCCGATACTCAGAAAGGGCCTGCCGGACCATTGTGGTTTTGCCAACTTGGCGAGGACCGGCGACAACGATCATGAAGCGCGGCTGCTCACTGAGCCGGCTACGCAGGGTATTGATTTGACTACGTTCAAATAACATTTTTACGACACTGAGTAAATTTACTCACAACATTAATACTTAACATTCTTGAACGCAATGAACTTTCTGGCGTTCAAGGCGTTTCCAGTCAGTTCGAAAAAAAATCAAACTCCCAACGGTCGACGCAAAACCAGGCATCGAATTGGGGCGCATGCGGCTTTCAGTGCGCAAAAGCGGTGCGCAAAAAGAGCATGTCGAGTTAGCCGAAACCCCGATCCGGCCTGGATTGCTGACTTTTCGGTCAGCAGACAACGAGGCGCGTTTATTGCTTTAGTCAGTTATCAACGCCGAATCGTCAGAGGGGAAAAAATGGCAACGACTTGTTCCTGGGAATCCATCGATGTGCATCTGCTGCAGGTCTTGCATGCGCTGCTCACCGAATGCAGCGTCTCCAACGCCGCCCGCCGCCTGAACCAGTCGCAGCCGGCGGTGAGTACCGCCCTGCGTCGCCTGCGTGACATCACCGGCGACCAGTTGCTGGTGCGCAGCCGCAATGGCATGACGCCGACCGAGCGCGGCCAGTCGCTGCTCGAGCCGGTCAAGATCGCGCTTGCCCAGATCGAGGCGATCGGCCTGCAACAGGTGCGTTTCGATCCGATGAAGTCGAAGCGCGTCTTCAACATCGCGACGCCGGATTACCTGAACGCCATCCTGATCGGCAACATCGTCGCCCGCCTGCGCAAGCTGGCGCCCAATTCGCAGGTCGTGCTGCATTCCTTCGGGCCGGATTACGACTACGCCCGCGCCCTCGAATCGGGCGAACTCGACACCGTCATCGGCAACTGGCCGCAGCCGCCCGAACACCTGCGCCTGGCGCCGCTGTTCGACGACGACGTCGTCTGCCTGATGCGCAAGGATCACCCGCTGGCCGGCCACAAGCTAACCCAGGACGATTACCTGAATGCAGAACACCTGGTGCCGACGCCCTACGCAGTCGGCCAACGCGGCGTCATCGACATGCAGCTGGCGCGCGAGCGCCTCAAGCGCAACATCGTCGCCAGCGTGCCCTACTTCAATCTGGTGCCTTACGTGCTGTTGCAGAACGACATCATCTTCTCGGCACCGCGCATCTTTGCCGAGCACTGCTGCTCGCTGGGCGATCTGTGCTACGCCGAATCGCCGCTTGAGTTCCCCAAGATGCGCTTCTACCTGCTCTGGCACGACCGTTCGCACCATTCCGAAGAATGCCGCTGGTTCCGCGAGCAGATCGTCGATGTCATCCGCGAACGTGTCGGCAACAAGAGCGACAACGTCCAGTCCACCGCCCCGGTCGCCAAGAAGCGCGCCCTGGCCTGATTTTGCCCCGGTCGACGCGGTCGACCGGGTTTATTCGGCGGAAATCAGGTCGTCGAGACGGAAGCTGGCGATGCGCAGGATTTGCGCCAGCGCTTCGGCGAACTCATCTTCCGGCCGGCGCGTCAGACGTGCCGCCATCGCCGCGATGATTTCCTGCCGGCCCAGTCCCTTGACCGCGATGATGAAGGGCCAGCCGAATCGTTCCCGGTAGGCTGAATTCAATTTCTGGATGCTGGCGAATTCCTCCGGCGTGCAGGCATTGAGCCCGGCCCCGGCCTGTTCCCGCGCCGAATCAGCGGTCAGGTCGCCGCGCACCGCTGCCTTGCCGGCCAGCTCTGGGTGGGCATTGATCAGGGCGAGCAGTTCGCCGCGTTCAGCCTCGTCCAACACCGTACGCAACACCTCAAGCAGCGCCGCACGGTTGGCGAAGGGACGCCGCTCCCAGGCCCTTTCCATGACCCAGGGCGAGTGCTCGAAGACCGCACCGACGGCGACCATGAAGCTGGCGCGATCGAGGCGGGAAAGACTGTCTATGGTCAGATGTTCGAGCATGGGGAAAGGAAGGCAGTTGAACGTTGGCCTAGCTTACGGAGGTCGCCCCCCTTCCAGCAAGCCGCCGGGCAATATAACGATCTTGCGCGCTTTCATATATCGCCGGGCGCAGCGGCGCCAAACCGGCCTTCATCTGGAAAACCCGATAGCCTTTATAAACCCGCCGGCGGCCGAGGCTTCCTATAATCGCCCCATCGCCATTTCCGTTTCCGGAGAAGCCCATGGGGCGCCTGACCACGCATGTACTCGACACCGCCAACGGCCTGCCCGCCGCCGGCATGCACTTCAAGCTGTACCGCATCGACGGCGCCAAGCGCACGCAACTCGTCGCCGGCACGACCAATGCCGACGGCCGTTTCGACCGCCCGCTGCTTGAAGGCGAAGCGCTGACGCCGGGCTGCTACGAACTCGTCTTCGCCAGTGCCGACTACTTCCGCGCCCTGGGTACCGAGCTGCCCGAGCCGCCCTTCCTCGACCGGATCAGCCTGGCCTTCGGCATTGCCGATGCGGCCAGCCATTACCACGTGCCCCTGCTCGTCTCGCCGTGGGCCTACTCGACCTACCGGGGCAGCTGATGGACAGCGCCTACCTGATCGAAATCGGCTCGCTGCTGCTGCGCTGGCTGCACCTGATCGTCGGCATCGCCTGGATCGGCTCGTCGTTCTACTTCGTCTGGCTCGACAACACGCTGAAGGCGCCGAGCGATCCCGACCTGATCGCCAAGGGCGTCGGCGGCGAGCTGTGGGCGGTGCATGGCGGCGGCTTCTACAACCCGCAGAAATACCTGGTCGCGCCCAAGAACCTGCCGGACGACCTGCACTGGTTCAAGTGGGAGTCCTACTCGACCTGGATCACCGGCTTCTTCCTGCTCGGCGTGCTCTATTACTCGCAGGCCGCGACCTACATGGTCGATCCGGCCAAGGCGGCGCTGACGCCGGGCCAGGCAATCGGCGTCGGCCTGGCGACGCTGGCCGGCGGCTGGCTGGTCTACGACGGCCTGTGCCGGCTGCTGATGAAGCGCAGCCTGCTGCTCTTCGCGGCGCTCTACTTCATTTTCGTGGTTGCCGTCGCCTACATGTTGACCCACCTGCTTTCCGGCCGCGCCGCCTTCCTGCATGTCGGGGCGATGATCGCGACAACGATGAGCGGCAACGTCTTCTTCTGGATCATTCCCGGCCAGAAAACCACGGTCGCCGCCATGCAGCGCGGCGAGGTGCCGGACGCCATCCATGGCCAGCGGGCCAAGCAGCGCAGCGTGCATAACAACTACCTGACGCTGCCGGTGCTGTTCTGCATGATCTCGAACCACTACGCCTTCACCTACAACCACCCGCAGGCCTGGCTGGTGCTGGCGGCGATCATGCTCGCCGCAGTGCTCATCCGCCACTTCTTCAATCTCAAGCACAAGGGCGTTTTTGCCTGGCAATACCCGTTGACCGGTGGCGCCATCCTGCTTGCCGTCTTCGTCTGGCTGGCACCGGCGCCGCTCGCCGTTTCGGGGGCTAGCGCGCCGCAACTGGCCGACATCGAGCCGATTATCGCGGCGCGCTGTGCCGGCTGCCATGCTGCCGCGCCGACGCTGATGCCGGCTGCGCCGGCCGGTGTGCTGCTCGACAACCCGGCCGCGATCCGCGCCAACGGCCCGCGCATCCTGGCCCAGGCCGTGCAATTGAAGGCGATGCCGCTCGGCAACATCACCGCGATGACCGATGCCGAGCGCGCAAAGCTGGCCGCCTGGGCGGCCGGCGGTTACCGCTGATTACGGAGCGGCGCGATGCTTCTTCATCGGCGGCACGAACTGGTAGTCGATATCCCAGGGGAAGTAGATCCACTTGTCCTGGCTGAACTGCTTGACGCAGAGATCGACCACCTCGCGCCCCTGCGGCTTGGCGTAGAGCGTCGCGAAATAGGCCTTGGGCAGCAGTTTGCGGATGACGCGCGCGGTGTTGCCGGTATCGACCAGATCGTCGATCAGCAAAAAGCCTTCGCCGTCGTGCTCGATGCCCTTGAGGATTTTGACTTCCTTGCGCATGGTCTGCGCACTGTCATCGACCGCCGCTTCGTAGCTCGAAGCGCAGATCGTGTCGATCAGGCGGATTTCCAGCTCGCGCGCGACCAGCGCGGCCGGGATCAGGCCGCCGCGGGCGATCGCGATGATGCCCTTGAACGGTCCCTTTTCCAGCAACTGGTGGCAGAGCAGGCGCGTGTCGCGATGCAGTTCCGGCCAGGAGATGACGATATCGTCGCGGTAGGGGCTGGCGGGGGTATTTTCCATGGTGCATTCCCGAGAAAAAAGAATGGGCCGCAGTATAGTTGGAGGCAGCTATGAGCCATATACGCAAAACCGAATACCCGCGCGATCTGATTGGATATGGTGCGCGCCCGCCGCATGCCGCCTGGCCCGGCAATGCCCGGATTGCCGTGCAGTTCGTGCTCAATTACGAAGAAGGTGGCGAGAACTGCGTGCTGCATGGCGACGCCGGCTCAGAGCAATTTCTCTCCGAGATGTTCAATCCGGCCAGCTACCCGGAACGCCACCTGTCGATGGAGTCGATCTACGAATACGGCTCGCGCGTCGGCGTCTGGCGCATCCTGCGTGAATTCGAAAAACGCGGCCTGCCGCTCACCGTGTTCGGCGTCGGCATGGCGCTGCAACGCCACCCGGAACTGACCGCCGCCTTCGTCGAACTCGGCCACGAAATCGCCTGCCACGGCTGGCGCTGGATTCACTACCAGAACGTCGATGCAGCCATCGAACGCGAACACATGCGCCTCGCCCTCGACGTCATCGAACAGATGACCGGCCAGCGCCCGCTCGGCTGGTACACCGGCCGCGACAGCCCGAACACGCGCCGCCTCATCGCCGACGACGGTCGACTGCTCTACGACAGCGATTATTACGGCGACGACCTGCCCTTCTGGACCGAGGTCACCAAGAGCGACGGCATGCCGGTGCCGCACCTGATCGTGCCCTACACGCTCGACACCAACGACATGCGCTTTTGCCTGCCGCAGGGTTTCAGCCACGGCGACCCGTTCTTCCAGTATCTGAAGGACAGTTTCGACGTGCTCTACGCCGAAGGCGACGAATCGCCGAAGATGCTGTCGATCGGCATGCACTGCCGCCTGCTCGGCCGGCCCGGCCGCTTCCTGGCGCTGCAACGCTTCCTCGACCATATCGAACAACACGACCGGGTCTGGGTCTGTCGCCGCCTCGACATCGCCCGCCACTGGATCGCCACCCACCCATACCGCTGACGCACCAAAAACAAACGCACCGGGCCAAGCAGGCCCAAGAGTGGGGCATTGTCTCTAGACATGCCCCCTCTCGGCATTTCCACAACGAAATGCTTTAAAACAAGCACTTAAAAAGACAACCGCCGCAAAAACAACGCTGGCACGAAATCCGCTTAACACTTCACATCTGGTCTGACCGGTCTGAACTGTTAAAAAAATGCCTAGCGTCTCCAACCTTGCTGCAAAAACCCTGCAACGCCGCATCCTCGACGGACAATATGCCGCCGGCGCGGCCCTTCCCGGTCAACGCGAACTGGCCGAAAGCCTCGGCATCAGCCGTGCCTCGTTACGCGAAGCGATCTCCACGCTCGAAGCACTGGGTCTGTTGCGCTCGGCGCCGGGCAAAGGCGTCTTCGTCACCTCGGGCAGCCGGATAGCGACGAGCGAGCTGCCCTCCGGCCCCAGCGCCATGCCGCCGAACAGCATTTTCCAGATGCGTTTCGTCATCGAACCCGCCAACGCCGCCCTCGCCGCGCGCCAGTGCAGCCCAGAAGGCATCGCTGCCCTGCGCGCGAACATGGCGGAAATGCAAAAAGCGCTCGACACCAGCGATCTGGTGAGCGCCGCCGACTGCGACCTGCGCTTTCACCTGGCGCTTGCCGAGTTGTCCGGCAACCCGGCCCTGGCGGCAATGACCCAGCATTTCCAGGCGCAGCTTGCCTACAGCCTGCGCCTGCCCTTCGCCGATCGCAGCCATATCTGGCAGCCCGCCGACGAGCACAACGTGATTCTCGCCGCCGTCGCCGCCGGCAATGCCGCTGCCGCCCGCAAGGGCATGCAACAACACCTGCTCTCGGCCGCCGGCCGGGTCGGCATCACCTTCACCAAACCCTGATCACATCCCCAACCTAGCCTGGAGCCTCACCATGCAAAAACGTCAATTCCTCAAAACCCTCCTCTCTGCCACGCTCATCGCCTCCGGCCTGGGTCTCGCGCACGCCGATACCCTGAGTAATGTCGAAAAGAGCGGCGTCATCCGTATCGCCGTCCCGCAGGACTTTCCGCCCTTCGGTTCGCTGGGCAGCGACCTCAAGCTCCAGGGCTACGATATCGACATGGCCAACCTGATTGCCCATGAACTCAAGGCAAAAGTCGAGCTGATCCCGGTGACCAGCACCAACCGTATCCCTTATCTGACCACCGGCAAGGTCGACCTGGTGATTTCCAGCCTGGGCAAGAATGCCGAACGCGAAAAAGTGATCGACTTCTCGGCCCCCTATGTCCCTTTCGTGAAAAGCGTCTTCGGTCCTGAAGAAGCGAAGATCAGCAAGCCGGCAGATCTCGCCGGCAAGGTGGTCGGCGTCACCCGTGGTTCGACCGAAGATCTGGCCCTCACCAAACTGGCACCAGCCGACACTGTGATCAAGCGCTTCGAGGACAACAACGCCACCATCTCCTCCTACCTGACCGGCCAGGTCCAACTGGTCACGCTGGGCAACATCGTCGCCAACTCGGTCAACGCCATGACCAAATTGCGCCGCCTTTCCCCCAAGATGACGGTCGAGGACACGCCCTGTTACGTCGGTCTGGCCAAGGGCGAGACCGCCATGCTGGCCAAGGTCAACGACATCATCAGCAAAGCCAAGAAGGACGGCCGCCTGAACCAGTTCTCCCTGCGCTGGTTGCAAGTTCCGCTGCCGGCCGGTCTGTAAGCGAAACGCGCCGAGGCTCCGATGAGTTACCACTTCGACTTTGCTGCTGTCTTCGATTACGACAGCGCGCTCCTGGCCGGGACTGCCCATACCCTGCTGCTGACGGCGGTGGGGGCCGTCGCTGGCCTGGGCATCGGGATCCTCGGCGCGGGCTGTCGCGCCTGGAAGATCCGTCCCTTTGATCGCTTCTTCGCCGTCTATGTCGAGTTGATCCGCAATACACCTTTCCTGATCCAGCTCTTTTTCGTCTATTTCGGACTTCCGTCGCTGGGCGTCCGACTGGATGAATGGCAAGCGGCAATTCTGGCGGTCATCATCAACCTCGGCGCCTACACCACCGAAATCATCCGCGCCGGCATCGAAGCAACGCCGCGCGGCCAGATCGAGGCGGCCCAGTCGCTGGCGATGACCCGAGCGCAGATCTTTCGCCATGTTGTACTGCCGCCCGCCCTGGCCAAAGTCTGGCCGGCCATCTGCAGCCAGGTGGTGATCGTCATGCTCGGCACCTCGGTCTGCTCCCAAATCGCCGCCGAGGAACTGACTTTTGCCGCCAATTTCATCCAGTCGCGCAATTTCCGCGCCTTCGAGACCTACCTCATCGTCACCGCGATCTATTTTGCGCTCGCCGTCATCGTCCGCCAGATGCTGATAGTCAGCGGCCGATACGCGTTCGGAAGGAGAACCCGATGAACCAGATCGCCCTTTCCGCCATCCTCAGCAACCTGCTCGATGGCGCCTTATGGACCATAGGCCTGTCGCTGACCGCCTTCGTGCTCGGCGGTATTGCCGGGCTCGCCCTGCTCTTTGCCCGCATCGCCAGGAACCCGGTTCCGCGCCGGCTGGCCCAGGGCTATATCGAGGTCTTCCAGGGCACGCCGCTGCTCATGCAATTGTTCATCATCTTTTTCGGTGGCAGCATGATCGGCTTCGAAATCTCGCCCTGGGCGGCCGCTGCGCTGGGCCTGACGCTATTCACCAGCGCCTACCTCGGCGAAATCTGGCGCGGCTGCGTCGAATCGGTACCCAAGGGGCAATGGGAAGCCTCGGCCAGCCTGGCCATGACCCACTTCGAACAGATGCGTTACGTCATCCTGCCGCAGACGCTGCGCATCGCCATCGCACCGACCGTCGGTTTCTCGGTGCAAGTGGTCAAGGGCACAGCGGTGGCCTCGATCATCGGCTTTGTCGAACTGAGCAAGACCGGTTCGATGCTCGCCAACGCCACCTTCCAGCCCTTCCTCGTTTTCGGCCTCGTCGCCCTCGGCTACTTTGCCATCTGCTACCCGCTTTCCGCCTACGCGCGCATTCTCGAAAGGAAAATCCATGGCTCTCGTGCACATTGATGCCCTGCACAAGCATTTCGGCTCCAACCATGTGCTGAAAGGCATCGACCTTGACATCGAGGAAGGCCAGGTCATCGCCCTGATCGGCCGCAGCGGCTCGGGCAAAAGCACCCTGCTGCGCACCATCAATGGCCTGGAAAGTTTCGACGACGGCTGCATCGAAGTCGACGGCGAGCGCATCCATCCGCATGAAACCGACCTGCGCGCGCTGCGCCAGAAAGTCGGCATGGTCTTCCAGCAATTCAACCTCTTCCCGCACCTGACGGCCGGCCAGAACGTCATACTCGCCACCCGCATCGTCAAAAAGATGCCAGAGCAGGATGCCAAAGACCTGGCCAAGGCGATGTTGCTCAAGGTCGGCCTGCAGGACAAGTTCGACGCCTATCCGGACCAGCTTTCCGGCGGCCAGCAGCAGCGCGTCGCCATCGCCCGCGCCCTGGCCATGCAGCCGCGCGTCCTGCTCTGCGACGAAATCACCTCGGCGCTCGATCCGGAACTGGTCAATGAAGTGCTGGCCGTGGTCAAGAACCTCGCCGCCGAAGGCATCACGCTGATCATGGTGACGCACGAAATGCGCTTCGCACGCGAAGTCGGCGACAAACTGGTCTTCATGTACCAGGGCCGCATCCACGAATCCGGCGACCCGCAGGAACTGTTCGCCAACCCGCAGACACCCGAACTGGCCAGTTTCATCAGTTCGGTGATGTAATCGCCTAGCCCGCCGGCTGTGTTCGGCGGGCAACATGGCGGTAGCGGGATAATGGCTATAACTGCCGCTCGATTGCCGCGCGGCGATTCACCGCTTAAGGTGACGAGCTGGATCATGGCCGACCGCGCCCACTGCGCAGCAACGCCGGCGGCCGGCAATCAACAACAGGATACGCAAAGTGCAACTGACTTCTACTTCAGTCCCCCTGCCCGACTGGGCAAGCCGCTCGGTGAACCTCGCCGACGCCCGCATCGGCGCGCGTGCCATCGCCGCCAGCGACGAATTCTTCGCGCCGCTCGAACGCCTGCTCAACCCGGAACCGGCGGTATTCATCCCGGGCAAGTACGACGCCAACGGCAAATGGATGGACGGCTGGGAAACCCGCCGCAAGCGCACCGCCGGCTACGACTGGAGCCTGGTCAAGCTCGGCCGGCGCGGCATCGTGCGCGGCTTCGACGTCGATACCAGCCACTTCACCGGCAACTTCGCGCCGGCCATCTCGATCGACGCCACCGACTGCGAATCGGACGACCCCGCCGTGCTCGCCAACGCGCGCTGGACGCGCATCCTGCCGTCCACGACCTTGTCGGGCAACAGCCATCACCTGCTCGAAATCAGCAGCACCGATACCTGGAGCCACCTGCGCCTGAACATCTATCCGGACGGCGGCATCGCCCGCCTGCGCGTTTATGGCCAGCCGGTCGGCGTTTTCGATGCGAATGACCCGGAGCGCACCTACGACCTCGTCGCGCTGGAAAACGGCGGCCGCGCCGTGGCCTGGAACGACGCCCACTTCGGCTGCGCCGCCAACCTGATCGCACCGGGGCGCGGCATCAACATGGGCGACGGCTGGGAAACCCGGCGCCGGCGCGAACCGGGCAACGACTGGTGCATCCTGCAACTGGGCACGCCCGGCATCATCGAGCGTATTGAAGTCGACACCGCCCACTTCAAGGGCAACTACCCCGACCGCTTCTCGCTGCAGGCGGCGCGCATGGACGGCGGCACCGACCAGTCGGTGATCACGCAGAGCATGTTCTGGCCCTTCCTGATCAGCGAACAGAAGCTCTCGATGGACGCCATCCACACCTTCAGCGGCAACCTCGCCGACCTCGGCCCGGTCACGCATGTTCGCCTCAACATCATCCCCGACGGCGGCGTTTCGCGCCTGCGCCTGTGGGGCAAGGTGGCCTGGTGAAAAAGCTCGCTCCGGAAGCGTTGACCGCTGCGGCCTTCGCCCCCTTCGGCGAGGTCATGGCGGTCGACGCCGCAAAAATGCCGATTTCCATCAACGCCGGCAACACCGAGCGTTACCACGACCTGGCCAGGCTCGACCCCGGCCCGGACGGCAAGCTGATCGTCAGCATCTTCCGCGGCCAGCCGCGGCCGCTGCCCTTCGCCGTCAGCATGATGGAACGCCACCCGCTCGGCTCGCAGGCCTTCATGCCGCTCGGCAACCAGCCCTACCTGGTCGTCGTCGCCCGCCCCGGCCCCGCACCCGGCCCGGACGATCTGTGCGCCTTCCTCGCCCAACCCGGCCAGGGCGTCAATTACGCAGCCGGCACCTGGCATCACCCGCTGCTCGCGCTCAATGAAATTGGCGATTTTCTGGTGGTCGACCGATCGGGGCCGGGCAACAACTGCGACGAAGTCAGCATCGAACCGCCGATCAGCCTGAACCTCGATTAATCGGGCGAACCCGGCCGGCAACAAGGCGCGCGAGGCGGGCAGCGTAAAATGGTGGCGACCTCCGCCCTCACCTTGTTTTCCGCCCCATGGCCCAAACCCTCGCCGCGCCCGTACACAGCGAACTGCTGATCAAGAAAAGCCGCTTTCTCGGCTGCGTGCAACCGGTTGCCGACCGCGCCGCGGCGCAGGCCGTCATCGCCCAATTGCGCGCCGCCCACCCCGGCGCCGCGCACGTCTGCTGGGCCTTGCTCGCCGGCGGCCAGTCGGCCGCGGTCGATGATGGCGAACCGAGCGGCACCGCCGGCCGCCCCATGCTCGAAGTGCTGCGCCACCAGGATTTCGACGGCGTGCTCGCCAGCGTCGTGCGCTACTACGGCGGCATCCAGCTCGGCGCCGGCGGCCTGCTCCGCGCCTACACCGACAGCATCGCCCAGGCCCTGCGCGACGCCCGCAAGATCCCCATCGTCAAGCAACGCGAGCTGCGCTGCGCACTGCCCTACGCGCTGGAAGGCCTGCTGCGTCGAGAGATCGAGGCGATCGGGGCAAACCTGACCAGCATCGAGCATGGAGAGCTGGTGAATTGCGGTTTCCGGCTGGCCGAAAGCGAAGCCCCCGCCTTGATCGCCCGACTCAATGAGGCTGGGCAGGGACGGGTTGTTTGGTTGGGGGATGGGGTTTAGGGAAGGGACGGCGCATGTTGCAGGGCGAATCAAGCCAGCGAACAGTCGCCTCTTCGGGAACATTCCAACAGAACGGCAGTTGATCGACTAAAGCGGTCTACAGATAGCCAATCTGATCGGTCTATTTTCGGGCTGCAAGCCGACGTACAAATGACTTAAGTCTTGAACGCCGAAAAGGCGAATCGTGGCTGACTGCACACGCGGGAATTCGCCTCCAATTGTCCTGCCGCATTAGCCGGCACGTGCTACCGAGCCGCTGAGCCACAGTCGACGACTCCATCCGACTGGAATAGACTCTATTCATGTATAAGTGCAAGGTCCCTGTTCCGTTGATCGTGGCGCTCCTGATGCTTTTTATGACAGGTTGCGAGGGCATCAGCGGGTCATCGGCACAGCGCAGCGTAAGCGTCGGACTTTATGAAAACGCGCCGAAGATACATACCGCCGAGAACGGCCACCCGGCAGGATTGTTTGTCGAGCTGCTCGATGAGATAGCGCGCATCGAGAATTGGCAGCTGCGCTATGTCCACTGCCAGTGGGCGGACTGTCTGAAACAGTTGGAGGACGGCCAACTCGACCTGATGCCGGATGTGGCCTTTTCCGTCGAACGTGCGAAGCACTATTCCTTTCACAAGTTCTCGGTTGCCAGCAGCTGGTCGCAGGTCTACGCACATCCCGGGCTGACCATGCAGTCACTGGACGACCTGGCGAGCATGCGCATTGCCGTGCTGCAAGGCGGCATACAAGAGTCCTTTATCGAGCAGCTACTGGAGAACGGCAAGATCCCGCATCAACTGGTGCCGGTCAAATCACTCGACGAAGGCTACCTGGCAGTGGTCAACGGGCAGGCTGACGCGGTGGTGACCAACAGTTTTTTCGCCGCGCGCAACGGTCAACAATACAAGCTGATCGAAACGCCCATAGTCTTTTTGCCCTCCACGCTCTATTTCGCCACGACCAAGGGGCAAAATACTGATCTGCTGGAACGCATCGACAAGCATTTAATCAACTGGCGGCGCGAGGCTGATTCGATTTACTTCCTTGCGCTGCGCCGCGCCATGGCTGCACCGCCGGAAGTGCTGGTGCCGCGCTGGGTGCAGTGGTCCCTGGCTGCTGCCGCTGGCGTGCTACTGCTGTTGCTGGCGATCAGTCTGCTACTCCGCCAGCAGGTGGCCCTGCGCACCCGCGAGCTGGAAGCCGAGCGAGCCAATCTCGAACTGCAGGTTGCCCAGCGCACCACAGAATTGCGGGCAGCCAAGGAAGAAGCAGAGCGCCTGACGCAGGTGAAAAGCGAGTTTCTTGCCAACATGAGCCACGAAATCCGCACGCCAATGAACGCCGTACTCGGCATGCTCTACCTGGCATTGAAAAATGGCGAACTGTCGCCGGTGGTACGCAGCCAGCTTGGCAAAGCCCAGGGCGCGGCACATGCGCTGCTGGGCATCATCAACGACATCCTCGACCTATCGAAAATCGAAGCCGGCAAGCTTGAAATTGAGGCGGTGGAGTTTGGTCTCGACACGGTGCTCGAGCAACTGGCCGATGCGGTCGGCTTCCAGGCCGAACAGAAGGGCAACGAGTTCCTGATCCGCTACGACCCGAGCATTCCATCGCGGCTGATCGGTGACCCGCTGCGACTCGGCCAGATCCTGCTCAATTTATGTGGCAACGCGGTGAAATTCACTGAACAAGGGGAGGTCGAACTGGCTTTTCGCTGCATCAATAGCAGCGACAGTGAGATCAACATGCAGGTTTGCGTCCGCGACTCGGGCATCGGCATGACGCCAGAAGTGCAGCACAAGCTGTTCGAAAAATTCACCCAGGCCGATCAGAGCACCACTCGCCGTTTCGGCGGCACCGGACTGGGTCTGGCGATCAGCAAGAGCCTGATCGAGATGATGGGGGGCCGTATCTGGGTCGAAGATTCGCAACCCGGCGTCGGAACGACAATCTGCTTCACGGTACGCTTGCTCATCGCGCAGGCGGCAATGGCCCACCAGCGCGTATTGGTCGAGCAGGCAGCCCCCCTGCTCAAGGGCATCCGCGTGCTGGTGGTGGACGATAACGAGGCTTCACGCGAAATCATGGCCGAGATGCAGCGCTTCTTCGGGCTCGATGTCGGCACGGCAGCGAGCGGTGCGGCGGCGCTAGCAGCGCTGCAGGCTGCGACCGACAGCCCCTATGACCTGGTGCTGATGGACTGGCACATGCCTGGCATGAACGGCGACGAGGCGGCGCAGCGCATCCATGGCGATACCTCACTGCCTCGCCAGCCGAAAATCGTGATGGTCACGGCTTATGGTCGTGAGGATGTAATGAAGCTATCTGAGCAGGCCGGCGTCGACGCCTTCCTGATCAAACCGGTCTCGCCATCGACCTTGCTTGATACGATCCTGTCCGTGCTTGGTCGCGGCCGCATCTTTGGCATCGACGGCGAGAAGAAGGATGACGGGCATCGCCTTGGTGCCCCCGAACTCACCATCAGCGGCCAGTTGGCCGGTGCCCACCTGCTTGTGGTGGAGGACAATGAGATCAATCGCGAGTTCGCCACCGAGTTGCTGCGCAGCGAGGGGATCAGCGTCGACGAGGCAGAAAACGGGGCGATTGCTGTGACCAGAGTGCAACAGCAGGACTACGACGCGGTGCTGATGGATATACAGATGCCAGTAATGGATGGCCTTGAGGCAGCGCGTCAGATTCGGGCCCTGACCGGAGAGAAATTTGCCCGCCTGCCGATCATCGCCATGACAGCACTGGCGATGGCACAGGATACCGAGCAAAGCCAGGCTGCGGGCATGAATGATCACGTCACCAAGCCGATTGTGCCGGACCACCTGATGGCCGTGTTAGCCAAATGGGTTAAGCGCCCCCCGATACGCATCCTCTCTCCCGTGAGTGCAGCCCCCCTTGCCAGTGATATTCCAGCCGACCTGCTGGCGATGACCAGCCTCAATGCGCGCGAAGGTGTCCGCCGTATCGGTGGCAAAGCCGAAGCCTATTGCAAACAGTTACGCCGTTTTCGCGAAAACTATCCGGATGCTATCGACAAGTTACGGCACCTGAGCGCAGAGGGCAGCAAGCAACGCGCTGAAGAGTATTGCCATGCACTGAAAGGACTGACCGGTAATCTCGGGGCACATGCGTTGTATGAGTTGCTTGGCGAGATTGACGCGCAACTTAAGAAAGGTGCGCTCCCCGATGGTGCGACCTTTGATAGAGCAGATGCTCTATTGCAAAGGATGATCAGGGAAATCGCCGATTTGAGCAGTATCCCGGTAATTACCCCCTTACTCGGCGCGGCGCCTTTGACTCCCGAAGCCATGCAAATCTTGCTGAACAAACTGGCAAATGCGCTGGAATTTGACCTGGGGGCAGTCGAAGCATTGCTCGCAGAATTACGGGCCGGCGTGAGCGGAACCCCGCTTGAAGCGGAAGTCATTGCCATTGCCGCCCTGGCTGATATCTTTGATGTAGATGCGGCGCGAGCGAAGGTGAAGCAACTGGAAGCACTTCAACAGGAACAGAAGCCATGAACGAACATGCCAATGAATCAACGGACGAGCGTCCCCGTCTGCTCATCGTCGATGACGTGCATGAGAACCTGCATGCGCTCATGAACATCCTGCGCGACGACTATGCGATCTCCGCGGCCACCAGCGGCGAGAAGGCACTTGAGTTGGCGCGCCGCCTGCCCCGTCCCGACCTGATCCTGCTCGACATCAAGATGCCCGGGATGGATGGCTATTCGGTCTTGTCGGCACTCAAGATCGATGCGGCCACGGCCGAAATTCCCGTCATCTTCATCTCCGCCTTGTCCGAGGCTGCAGACGAGGCGCGCGGCCTGGCGCTGGGCGCTGGCGACTATATTGCCAAGCCGGTCAATCCTGATCTGCTCAAGACAAGGGTGCGTAACCTGCTCGATTTGAAGCGCTACCGCACGCATCCCGTGCTGTTCGACATTGCGGCCCATGCCGATCCGGCCCACCCTCCTTCGCTGCTCGTGGTGGACGATGTCCCGGAAAATATCCATGAGTTGCTTGAAGCACTCAAGGGAGAGTTTCGCATCATGGTTGCCAGCACTGGCGCCAAAGCACTTGAGATCATGAAAGGCACTGTGCTGCCCGATCTTGTCCTGCTCGACATCATGATGCCTGAAATGGACGGCTACGAAATATGCCGTCGCATCAAGGCCTTGCCGCATGGGAATCGCATACCGGTAATCTTTGTCACCGTAATCGACGCCACCGAGGAAAAGGTCAGGGGTTTCGAGCTGGGGGCTGCGGACTACATCACCAAGCCCTTCGACATTGACGAAGTACGGGCCCGTATTCGCAACCATCTGGAACTCGCGCGCCTGCGGAAATTTCTTGAAGATCTGGTGGCACAACGCACAGCTTTGTTGCAAGTCAGCGAGGACAAATACCGTACCCTTGCCCATCGCGATCCACTCACCGGATTCTCCAATCGGGTCCTTTTTGCCGAACAGCTGGAGCACGCCATTCTCCATGCCGAATGCAACCAAAGCCAGTTTGCTCTGCTCAATATCGATCTCGATAATTTCGCGATGATCAACGAAAGCCTTGGCCATAGTCTGGGCGATCTGCTTCTGGTGGAAGTGGGCAGACGGCTGCAAGGACTGTTGCCGGAAAGCGACGCCATTGCCCGTATTGCGGGCGATGAATTCAATATCATCCTCGACCGTCGCGAGGACATGCCGTCTACAGACCTGCTCGCCCAACGGATGATCGATGCCCTGGCTGCCCCGTTTTCGCTTAACAGTCATAGTGTCTATGTCGGTGCCAGCATCGGTATTGCCATCTATCCAAACGATGGTGTGAATGCTGAAACCTTGCAAAGCAATGCCGATACGGCGCTGCATCAAGCCAAAATGCAGGGGCGGGGCATCCTGCGCTTCTTTTCGCCGGAGATGGGGCTGCGGGCAAAGCAGCGACTGACGCTTGAAGCTGAACTCCGCCAAGCTCTCGAGCGCCAGGAATTGCGCGTTTATTACCAACCGCAGGTCGATCTGATCAGCGGCGACATCGTCGGTCTCGAGGCTCTCGTGCGCTGGCAGCACCCCGAGCGTGGGCTGGTTCTGCCCGGTGAATTCATTCCGCTCGCCGAGGAGAGCGGGTTGGTCGTCCCCTTGGGAGGCTGGGTGCTGCGCGAAGCCTGCCGGCAGATCAAACAGTGGACGGACAGCGGATTCGCTCCCCGCCAGATGGCCGTGAATGTTTCCGCCGTGCAGTTGAACCGGGGATACCTCGTTAAGTCGGTCAAGGAAGCTCTGGCAGAAACCGGTATTGCGCCACATCAGCTGGAACTGGAAATTACCGAGAGCTTCGTGATGGCAGACCGGGATCAGTCCTTCAAGGCACTATCGGAGCTGAAGGCACTCGGCATCCGTCTGTCGATCGACGATTTCGGAACGGGCTATTCCTCTCTGGGCTATCTGCAGCAACTGGAGGTGGATAAGCTGAAGGTGGATATCTCCTTCGTTCGGAATATGACCACGAACATCGGCAATGCTTCCATCGTCAAGGCAGTCATCGCACTGGGCCACAGCTTGGGGCTGGAAGTCATCGCCGAAGGTGTGGAAGATGCAGGGCAGGCGCGCTACCTGCGCTCGCTGCGCTGCGATGTCATGCAGGGTTACCTGATCAGTCGACCGATGCCGGCCGAAGAAACAACGTACTTCCTGGCATCGTTCAAGCCGACGCGAATACCGGTTGATAACGAAGCGATGTCCACCCTCTTGCTGGTGGATGATGAGCCCAATATTCTTACTTCTCTTTCGCGGCTTTTACGGCGCGAGAACTATCACATTCTGACCGCTAGCACTTGCGAAGAGGCACTGGCGCAACTCGCTGAACACCAGGTCGGCGTGATCATTGTCGACCAGCGCATGCCTGGCATGAGCGGTACGGAGTTGCTGGCACGTGCCCGCAGCATGCATCCAAAAACTGTGCGCATGGTGCTCTCCGGTTACACGGCCCTGGATAGTCTGACCCAGGCGATCAATCGTGGCGAAATCTATAAATTCCTTACCAAACCCTGGGACGATGCGGAATTGATCCATACCGTTCGCGATGCTTTCCGTCACTACAGTGAATCAACCGATGCATCTCGTGCTTAGGTGCTCTGGATGTTCTCGGCCAGCCTGGGCGATTGCTTCGCGCGCCTGGTCGAAGTTGAAATTCTCGATGTCCTGAAGTAAGTCATCCCCCAATCTGCCCAACGCAGTGCGGATCTCTGCCTCATGTGCCCGGCTAATATCGAAACACTTGATGTCCCCAATGCCCAACAGGGTATCCAGGCGGATCAGGGCCGCATCGAGTTCCGGCCAGTTTGTCGCTTTAGCGCTGCAGGCCGGCAATAGCGGAACAGGCGGCAGCGTTTCGGCGATTCTGGTAATCAGCGTTTCGAGCAACTCGTCCAGTTTTCCGATTAAGGGTTCCAGGGTTTCCAGCCCGACCCCGGTCTTGATGGCTGCTTCAAGCACGCCTGCGTCATCCCTGACTGCTGTGGCACCGAGATTGGCAGCCACGCCCTTCAGGGAGTGAACGAGGAGAGCCGCTCCTTCACGGTCACCTGCGGCGAGTTTCTGATGCAGTTGCTTCATGTTGCCGGTATGCGACGGAATAAATTTCCGGAGCAGGCGCACGTAGTTTTCCACCTTGCCGTTGGCTATATTCAGGCCCTGTTTGGTGTCCAGACCGGCAATACCGGTCAGGCGGGCGATCAGCACTTCACCACCGTCATCGGCAAACGGTTCGCTTGGTTCCGGCGAGAAACCGGCAGGAGTGGCACTCCGGAGAGTTCTGGGTAGCCATTTGAGCAGGCTGCGGTAGAGCACTGCGGGGTCAACTGGCTTGGGTACGAAGTCGTTCATGCCCGCTTCAAGGCTGAGGCGGCGATCTTCATCGAAGGCATTGGCGGTCATCGCCAGAATCGGCCTTGCCTGCCAGCCGGGCAGGCTGCGAATGACCCGTGTGGCCTCCAGTCCGTCCATTTCCGGCATCTGAATGTCCATCAGGACCAGGTCGTAATCCTTGTTGCGGGCCATCTCAACCGCCTCCCGGCCGTTACTGGCGACATCGACCGACAAGCGAACCGCCCGCAAAAGCTCGGTAGCGACTTCCTGATTGATCGGATGGTCCTCGGCCAGCAAGAGGCGGGCATTGGCATACCAACGTCGCAATTCGAGTTCGGCCGTATTGCCAGGCTGATCGTCCGGAGTTTCTGTCAGCATACGGCCTTTGCCCCGCCTGACCTGGGCAGTGAACCAAAAGGTGCTGCCCTGGCCCGGTGTGCTCGTGACGCCGACCGAGCCGCCCATCAATTCAGCGAGGCGCCGGGTAATAGCCAGGCCGAGACCAGTGCCGCCGTATTTTCGGGTAGTCGATACATCAGCCTGTTCAAAGGCCTGAAACAAACATGGCAGCTTCTCGGCGGCGATACCAATACCTTCATCCTGAACTTCAAAGCGGATCGTGAGTTCATCGCCCTTTTCTTCTAGCAGCCGAGCTCGCAGCGCAACCCTCCCATGCTCGGTGAATTTGACCGCATTGCTCGCAAAATTGAGCAGGGCCTGACGTAGCCGGGTTGGGTCGCCATGTAGCCAGATCGGCACCCCATCGCCGTTAACTTCGAGCGACAGTCCCTTGTTGCGTACCGAATCGCCAATCAGCGAGGCTACATGATCAAGGATATCGGCCAGCGTAAAATCGGCGCCTTCAAGCTGCAAGCGTCCGGATTCAATCTTGGACAAATCCAGAATATCGTTGATGACCGAGAGCAGATGTTTCGAAGCTGCGCCGATCTTGCCCAGGCGTTCAAGTTGGCCGGCATCCCTGGTGTCGCGCAACAGCAGGTGGGTGATGCCGATAATCGCATTCATCGGTGTGCGGATTTCGTGGCTCATATTGGCCAGAAAGGCACTCTTCGCCAGGTTGGCCGTCTCCGCCTGCTGCTTGGCTAGGCTGAGTTCCTCGGTGCGCGACTTGACCAGTTCTTCAAGGTGCTGATGATGACGATCCAGTTCGGCATTCTTGCCACGAATCTCGGCCGTCTGGGCTTCCACCTTGCGCTGGATGGTGACGGTCCGGCCGGTCATTCCCAGCATCAAGATCTGGAGCAGCGTGGCAAAGAGCAGACCGATCACACCGACGACCCACGATGTCCAGTGGCGTTGTTGCTGGAAATAGGCTTCGCTGGGAAGCAATGTAATTTCCCATGTCCGGTCGCCGACGGCAATCGTTGTCTGCCATTTCCATTCGTCGAGCAGCTTGCTTTCAATTGCGGCCGACTGATAGAGCAGGCTTTTGCTTGGCTCGGCCGCCGGATCGTCGAGATGAAACTGCAGACCGGGAGCCAGGTGACCACGGGTAGCGATGCCGACCATCTCGTCGACCTTGATGACGACTGCCGCAAAACCTGTCAGGGAAGCCTTGTCACTACGCGCAACGCCATCGCTGCCGCGACTATGAACCGGCGACAGTATCAGAATGCCAGCCCCCTCCTTGCTCTCCTGGACAAGCCGGAGAGGCGCCGTCACGGCAGTTCCTCCGGAAGCGATCGCGCGCTGGATGGCGTCATGGCGAAGCGGCTCCGCATTGATGTCATAGCCCAGAGCCGGAAGATTGGCCGGCATGGGGCCGATCAGGCCGACCGGAACATATTCATCCTTTTCACTAGCAGAAACAAACCGGTTCTGCTCATCGCGTTGCGTGATCCGGTAGCCAGGAATGGCTGTCTGGATGGCCATCTCTTGCTCAAATGACTGCCGCTGTTGCCCGCGCACATACGGGTTGTAGCTCAGAGCAAAAATGTCCGGATCATCACGCAGGGTGGCTTCAATAAAATAGGCAAACTGGTCGGCCTTGATTTTCGGGGTCACTTCAATGAAGCGCCGCAGGGCGAGCAGCGCTTCATGATGAGCGACCAGACGCTGGCTGATCTCCCGGGCCAATGTCTGACCTTCTGCGGCCAACTGGGCACTCTGAGTCTCCCGCTCCCAGCGAGCAACGCCGAGCAAAGCACCGCCAACCAGCGCCAGCACCAGCAGCATGGGAACCATAAGGCGGCGGCGTCGTTCGGCCCACAGGTCATCCGACCTGATCAGCAGAGAAAGCGCAACCGGGGCGCCGATCAGCACCCCCAGCACATCGCCGACATACCATGCCCACCAAGTAACGAAGTAACCAGATTTATCGAGTCTGCCGAGCAGAAAAAGGCAGACCACACCCACCGAGGATGAGATCAGGCAAGGCAGAGGCCCCCCCAGCGCGAGAAAACTGAAAATACTTCGTTCGTTTTCCAGGGTTCGCCATTGTTCGCCCTGGAAATGGATGATCAGCCGCCGCCCCCCCCAAGCCTGCAGGCTGGCACCGCTGGCCATGGCAACAGCGAAAAGGAAACTTACCCAGCCCAGGCTGTTATCCAGCCAGGCGATAACCAAATGAATCGTCAGGGCGCCGAGCCAGACGCCGAACAGGGCGCGGTTGCCGAAAACCAGTGCGGCCGCCAGAGCCAGACCAGCGGCAGGAAACACTGGACTGGCATTGCCAGGAGGCGGCGCCAGCATCAAGCCAAATGCCCCCAGCACGACATAGGCCAGGGTCAGAATTGAAACTTGTCTCAATGCACTACGGCTACGTGGCGCTGATTCCACGACCACCTCCATAGAATGCCACGGTATCGAGAACCCGAAGGCTCATCAAGAATATTTGCGAACGGCCCGCACAACGATTCTCGACCAAATGTAAAACCATGTCATTACATTTTTGCGGGAGTGCTCTACAGGTCCGTTGCAGGCATGAAGTTGGACTCTAGCGATCGAGTGGTAGTTAGCCGTCACGTTGCTGACCGATAACGCCAGAGACTCCAACAGCCGGATTGACCGGGAACCAGTCTCCCACCCCGCCTCAAATCCCACAACCATTAACGCCAGAAACCGGCGCATCACCCGCATTCACGCCCTTCGCCCCCAAACCTGGTAATGCAGGATACCCATTCGGGGCTCCAGTCAATATATTGGGCGGGCGAAGGCTGGTTTGCGGGCTGGCATTTCGCATCGCTTCGATTGGCTCGGCATCGAGCCAGGCCTTGTCGACAAAATCCGCGAATAGGTGCACACATGATGCGGTTAAAATAATCGGATATCCGGGCTTGGATCGCATGCGACAAGGACACCGGAAAACCTTATGCAGGGGGATGAAATGATCGAGAAACTGAAGTTCAAGACAAAAGTCATATTGCTGGTCGCCCTTTCGCTGATCGGCATGGCCGGGTCCATATCCGTTTCCATGCTGGAAATGAAGCGCGATTTGACCGATGCCAGAAAAACCCAGATCAAATCGGTCACCGAAGCTCTTTTCAATACGATCAGCGACTTCCATCTGCAGGAGAAAAGCGGAAAGCTGACCCGCGAACAGGCGCAAAAGGCGTCCCTGGAGGCAATCCGGACGGCACGCTACGGCGGCAAGGATGGCAAGACGGAGTACTTCTACGCCTACACGATGCAGGGCACCAACATCTACCACACCAAGACCGAGTTCATCGGGCAGGATCTGCGCGAGAAAATCAAGGACAGCCGCGGACACTATCCGGTCAAGGACTTGCTGGCCGCGCTGCAGAGCCAGCCCAGCGCCTTTGTCGACTCTTTCTTCCCCCGACCGGGCGGCGACGTTGCCGTCGAGAAACTCCAGTTCGTCATGCGCTTCGAGCCCTGGGACTGGATGATCGGTACCGGTATCTACATGGATGACATGCAGCGCGAATTCAACGAGCGCATCACGATTTCGCTTTCCCTCGGACTTTTCGTGCTGCTGCTCCTTGCTGCCTTCGGCATCTTCATCGTGCGTGGCGTTTTGCGCCAGGTCGGCGGCGAGCCGACCGACGCCATCCGGCTCATGTCGCAGGTGGCAGCAGGCGATCTGACTGGCGACATTCCCCCTGCGCCGAAAGGCAGCATGCTCGACTCGATGCGCGATATGGTGGGTTCCATCCGCGGCATGCTCAGCGACATCAGCCGCTGTTCGTCCTCGCTGACGCTGGGTAGCGAACGCATCAACACGGCAGCCCACGAAGTGGCAATCGCTTCAGAGCGCCAATCCGACGCCACGGCCACCATGGCCGCCGCCATCGAGGAAATGACGGTCAGCATCAACCATATTTCGGACAATGCCAGGGATACCCAGGAGAACTCGCTGGCTTCCGTCTCCTTGTCGGAAGACGGGGCGAGCCGGATTCAGCTGGCCAGCGCAGAGATCAACGAGATTGCCTCAAGCGTCCATGACGCCTCGGGCCGGATTCGAAAACTCGAAGAACGCGCCAACCAGATTTCCTCGATTGCCGGTGTAATCAAGGATATTGCCGGGCAAACCAACCTTCTGGCGCTCAACGCGGCCATCGAAGCGGCTCGCGCCGGCGAGCAGGGACGCGGTTTCGCCGTAGTCGCCGATGAGGTGCGCAAGCTGGCCGAACGAACCTCCCTGGCAACCATCGAAATCGAAAAAATGATCCACGGCATCCAATCCGACACCATCGAAGTGGTCGGCGTCATGGATGCCGCCTTGCCGCAGGTCAAGACCGGCGTACAAGCGGCCTGCGAAGCGGCCGATGCCCTGAACCGGATCAAGGACGGGGCCCAAGCCACTCTTCTTCGCATCCGCGAGGTAGCCGACTCGACCAAGGAACAAAGCCAAGCCAGCAACAGCATCGCGCAGCGCGTCGAGGAAGTGGCCACCATGGTTGAAGAAACCTCGGCCGCCATGAAGTCTACCGCCGAGACTGCAGCAAATCTGGAAAGCGTCGCCAACGAACTGACCTCGCTGGTGCGTCGCTTCCACTGCTAAACAGGAGCAAGGCAGAAATACTATTTTTCCCAAGCCCATCCCGCGCCGTGCGATTTTCAGCGAACAGAGCAGCTCGGTGTCCAGACAGAAAAATCGGGATGGGCATGCATCAATCGGTATTGGCGGCGGACGATAAGCCGGCCATTTCGGTCCAGGCTAGCGCGGGCGACAACCCTGCCATCATGCCGGCGATAGCCGGGCATGCCGATACGACGTCGTGGTTTGCGACGACCTGCAGCTCGGCTTTCATATCCACCTCCCGCTTCAGATCGCACAACCATGAATGTCGCTGACAGGGGCATCACCCGCACTCCCGCCCTCCGGCTCCCAAACCTGGCCGCGCAACCAGTCCTGAAAGACTTGCGGTTGGCCCAGGTAGCTCCCGATGTCGACGCCCTGCCAGACACCATCGGTTTCGAGTACAAAGCTGGGAAATCCGCGGGCGCCGACCTCTTTCATCAAATGCCGGGTTTCCTCGATGTGGCGCTGGACGGCAGCGCCGGATTGTTGCGCGAACGCTGCGGCAAAGGTCTCGGCGTCGAGGCCAAGTTCGGCGGCGACTTCGCTCAGGGTGGCTGGTTCGGCAATCCGGCGGCCTTCGACGTAATGCGCGATCTGCAGTTGCGCCAGCATGTCCAGCCCGCGTCTGGTGATCGCTTCGGCGGCCAGGATGGCTGCCGTGGGCGGTTCTGAATCGAGCACGACGCCACTGGCGTGCAGCAGGCCGTCGGCGTAGGCCGGGCCGAAGGGCTGGCCGGTCAGTTGCGCGATGCGCGCGTCGTGCTGTTTGACGTAAGCGCGCAGTTGCGGCGTCACCTGCTGGCGGTTGGCGCCGGTCATCATGCCGCCACCGTGCGCCTGAACGGCGATGATTTCGCGCGCCGCCGCGACCAGCGGCGCGGCGCCGTAGCACCAGCCGCAGAGCGGGTCGTAGATGTAATGCAGGGTGCTCATTCGGAACTCCAATCAATGTGTCTTGCGGGGTAAAGGCCGGCTTGCCTGGCCCGCAGCGCCCGTCAGGGCGAAGCGGGCCAGACAGGGCCGATTACCACTTCATTTCGCCCTTGTTCACCTTGGCGCCGATCTCGAGCGCAAGGCCCTCGCCGACGTTCGGGTAGGCTTTCTGCATTGCTGCGATCAGTTCGGCGCCGGTCTTGGCTTTGGCCGCTTCCCGCTCGAAGCGTTGCAGGTATTCGCGGGTATAGCGGATGTTGCTGCTATCCAGCGCCGTGCCGGCAGTCATGTGGCCGGGCACGACCGTCACCGGTTTGAGTGCTTCGATTTCATCGAGTTGGGCAATCCAGGCCTGGCGTTCGCTCGCCTTCTGGGTGTCAGCGGTCCACACGTGCAAATTGCCGAAAATGGCGATGTTGCCGGCGATGGTCCGGATCGACGGAATCCAGACATAGGGGCGATGCGCGAGTTCGCCGGCGGTGCCGCGCACTTCGATGCTTTCGCCATCAACGCTCAGCGTGTTGCCTGGCAGCAGGTCCGGGACGATCGGCTTCTGCGGTGCGTTGGCGCCCATCTTCGGGCCCCAGAAGGCGAGCTTGCCGGCCAGCTTGGCCTCGATTTTGGCGCGCACGGCCGGGGTGGTCAGCACCTGCGCCTGCGGGAAGATGCCTTTCAGCACTTCGGCGCCGAAGTAGAAATCGGGGTCGGCATTGCTGATGAAGATCGTCTTCAGCGTTTTGCCGCTATCGAGCACATTGGCGGCGATGCGCAGCGCATCGGCACGGGTAAAGCCGCTGTCGATCACGACGGCTTCGCGCTTGCCGCTGACCACCACGGCATTGACGTGAAAGCTGTTGGCGTCGGCGTTATAGGTCGTGATGCTGAGCGGCGCGGCGACTTCGGCGCGGGCGCCGCTCGCGGCAACAACGCCGAGCGTGATCAGGGCGGGGAAAACGAAGCGGCCAAGTTGGCGACTGTAGGACATGTTGGTCTCCTTGAATGAATAAGCAAGCGGTACGGAACGAACTTTAAGTTTTGCAAAATGATTGATAAAGTCCGTATCGGTTGATTATTTATTGCATGGATCGATGAAATGGATCGCCTGACCGCAGTACGTGTCTTTGTCGAAGTCGCCGATCGGGGCAGCCTGACGCAGACGGCCGAGCATCTGGAAATGTCGGCCGCCATGGTCAGCCGCTATCTCGCCGCCGTCGAGGACTGGTTCGAGGCCCGCTTGCTGCACCGGACGACGCGCAAGGTCAGCCTGACCGATGCCGGTCTGGCCGCCCTGCCCGCCTGCCGGCAAATGCTCGACATCGCCGAGGAAGCCCGCCATATCGCCGCCGAACGCAAGCGCGAGCCGGCCGGCGTGCTGCGCGTGACGACCGCCGGCTCGTTTGCCGATGCACAGCTGACGCCGGTGCTGATCGAGTTTCAGGCCTTGTATCCGCAGGTGGAAATCGTGCTGTCGGTGGGCGACAAGCCGACCGACCTGGTCGCCGAGCGGGTCGATCTGGCGGTGCGCATCACCAACAACCTGGACCCGACCATGATTACGCGCCCCCTGGCGCACTGCCGTTCGATGCTCTGCGCCTCGCCCGACTACCTGCAGCGCCACGGCACGCCCCTTGACGCCGACGACTTGCGCCGGCACCGCTGCATCGCGCATGCCTTCGGGATCGGCAAGCAATACCGCCTGACGCGGCAGGGCGAGACGTTCACCGTGCCGGTCAATTGGAGCTTTCACACCAACGAGACGGCCGTGCTGCGCCGCGCCGCGCTTTCCGGCGCCGGCATCGGCATGCTGCCGACCTACTACCTGGGCGACGACTTGCGCGCCGGCCGCCTGATCCGGTTGCTGCCCGAGTACGAGCCGGACGTGCTCGGCATCCACGCCATCTACCTGTCACGTCAGCACCAGCCACTGGCCTTGCGCCTGCTGGTGGATTTTCTGGCGGCGCGCTTTGCCGGTGAAATTGCGCCGTGGGATCTGGCGCTCGGGGTGCAAACACCAGCCTGAATTGCAGGCGCCTGTGGCTCCTGTCGCTAGCACTGACAGAGCCAGAACGGATGACCAAACAGGCGCTTGCTGATCGGCTAGCCGCCCGCCGCCACCGCAAAATTGCCGTTTTTTCGACGTCGACCGCTAGCCGCCATGCGCCACCGGTGCCACAGTCAATCTCGCCCGCCCTGAGCGATCCAGCGTCATCCGGCTAGACCGCAAACCGGCTGACCGTGCTCTGCATGCCGGTCGCCGTCTCGAGCAACTGCTGCGCACCGCTCAGGGCATCGCCAGCGACTGAATTATTTTCATCCGACAGGCCGGAAATCCGCTCGACATGGCTGCGGATATTCTCGGTCGCCACGCCCTGCTCGCGCAAAGCGTCGGAGATGTTCGCCACCACGGTAACCACCTGGGCTGCGCTGTCACGGATGCGCTGGATGGCAGCACCGGCCTCGTTGGCCAGCGCAACCCCCTGATCAACCTGTGCGACGCCGGCTTCCATGCTGCCGACGGCCTCGTTCATGCCGTTCTGGATCGCCGCGATCATGCCGGCGATTTCACTCGTGGCCTGCGATGTCCGCTCGGCCAGTTTGCGCACCTCGTCGGCGACGACGGCAAAACCGCGGCCGCTTTCACCGGCCCGCGCCGCCTCGATCGCTGCATTCAAGGCGAGCAGGTTGGTCTGATCGGCGATTTCCCGGATCACCTGAATGACCGAAGAAATACGCTGCGACTCGGCCCCCAGCGCAAGAATGCTCCGGGTTGATTGGCGCACGGTCTGGGCGATATTTTCCATGCTGCCGACCGCACTGTGGATGATTGTGGCCCCGCTCTCGCAGGTATTGCCGGAAGCCACCGAAATGGCGTGCGCCTCGGCGGCACTCTCCACAACCTGGGCCATGCTCATGCTGACCTCTTCGGTCGTGCTCGCCACGCCCGCCGTAGACTCGCTCTGCGCCTGCGAACTCAAGGCCACCTGATCGGCCACCATGACCATCTGGTGGGCATGGGTTGCCACCTGGTCGGCATTGCTGCGGATATCGCTCAGCATGTTGCGAAACATTTCACGCAAATGGCTGATCGAGGCCAGCAAACTGGTCCGGTCGAGCGGCTCGACCTCGATGCGCAAACCCAGGTTGCCCGAAGCCACGTGGCGCGTGATTTCACAGGCATAGCGCGGATCGCCACCGAGCAGTCGCTGCAGATTGCGGATCACGGTTCCGCCCAGCAGGCTGACGATCAGCGCAATCCCCAACCCAAGGCTGCCCAGCAAAAAATAATTGCCGCTAATGATCTCGGCCGCATTCTTTTCATCATCGGCAATACGCTGATTGGCCAGCGTTACCACCTGGTCGATCACCGCACGATGCTCAGCATAGAGTGCCGCCAGCCTGGGCAGCAGGTTTTCCGCTGCGGCCCGGTTGCCGGCCCGCAAGGCCGGAATGAATGCCTGGTCACGCAGATCGAGAAAAGCGACGCCAGGTTTGTAGGCGTCTTCAACCATCAGGGTTTTGATCGTCCCGGCCGGCAGTTCATTGACCCAGACCTGGTGTCGCGTATCGAAGTCCTGGCGCAACTGCGTGCTCTTTTCAAACAGCGCCGGCAGGGCCGCCGGTTCGGCGCGCAGCATTTCAAGCACGACGAGATAGGACTCGATCAGGTATTCGGGCGGCGGCAGGATATCCGCCACCAGATCCTTGCCCTGCACGACGCGCTGGTAGATCGGGCCATTGACCTGGACCTTGCCCAGACCGCTGTAGACCACTGCGCCAGCCACGCCAAAGCCGATCAGGAAGGCAGCCATCAGCAGGTACAACTGGCGGTTGACCGACATCTCGAGCACCCGGCGAAATACATTGATGTGCTGCAGGAACGAGGTACTGACCAGATTGCCAGCATGCAGCCGGACCTTCGCGCGCCCCTCGCGGAATTGCCGGTACAGGGCTTCGGCTGCCGCAACCTGCTGCCGGGTCGGCTTGGTGCGCATCGAGGTATAACCGACCACCTTGCCGGCATCGTCAATCGGTGCGACATGCGCATTGACCCAGTAGAAATCGCCGTTCTTGCAGCGATTCTTGACAATGCCGTTCCACGGCTTGCCCCGTTTCAGCGTTGCCCACATATCGGCAAAAGCCTCGACCGGCATTTCCGGATGACGCACGATATTGTGGTTTTGCCCGAGCAACTCCGCTTCCGAAAAACCCGAGATACGGATGAAATCGGGATTGACGTAGGTAATGCTGCCGCGCAGGTCGGTCTTGGTAACGATGGTGACACCATCGTCCATCAGAACCTCCCGATTGGTAACCGGTTGGTTGTTCTTCATGATGCAAGCTGCTCCCTGTCGCCTGCGGGACTCATGCGCGAGGCCGCCAGGCAATGTTTATATGATTTTTTTATCTGTAAACGAGGGGCAAGCAGGAAATACGCCTATCACGAAGGCAATAGTCCGGGCCTCTCCGGGAATGCCGGAAACGCTTGCGCTACGGCAATCGCCGGATACCGGGGGTGCATCACGACGTGCTGCAGCGCTGTCGACTACGCGACAAGCGATGCAGCATGCGTGAAGTTTGCTACATCTTTTTCAGGCCTCGGCGAAACACGCATCAAGCCGCGCTATCCAGCCAGCCTTTTCGGCATCGCTGGCGAAGCTCGCCTCGAAACTGTTGCGCGCCAGCTGGTACCAGGTCGCCGCATCGAAATGGAAAGCGGCCTGCACGGCGCGGATGTTGTCGTTCAGATAGCCGCCGAAATAGGCCGGGTCGTCGCTGTTCAGCGTGACTTTGGCGCCCTGTGCCAGCAGCTTGCCCAGCGTGTGCTCGGTCATGTCCTTGAACACGCAGAGACGGATGTTCGATAGCGGGCACACCGTCAGCGGCACGCCTTCACGTACCAGACGCTCGACGACGGCGGCATCCTCAAGGGCGCGCACGCCGTGATCGATGCGTTTCGAGCCGAGCAAATCGAGGGCTTCGCTGATGTAGACCGGTGGGCCTTCCTCGCCGGCATGCGCGACGACCGGCTTGCCGAGTGCGCGGCAACGGGCGAAGACGCGCGCGAACTTGCTCGGCGGATTGCCCTTTTCCGAGGAGTCGAGGCCGAAACCGTCGATCCGCGCCAGATGCGGCTCGGCCTCGTCCAGCGTGGCGAAGGCATCTTCTTCGCTGAGATGGCGCAGGAAGCAGAGAATCAACCGGCCGCTGATGCCCCAGCGCGCCTGACCCTGGCGCAGGCCTTCTTCCAGGCCATCGAGCACGGTAACGAAGGGAATGCCGCGCGCCGTGTGGGTCTGCGGGTCGAAGAACATCTCGGCATGGATCACGTTGTCGGCCGCGGCGCGCTCGAGATAGGCCAGCATCAGGTCGCGGAAATCGTCGGCCGTGCGCAGCACGTCGGCACAGGCGTAGTAGAGATCGAGGAAGGATTGCAGGCTGTCGAAATCGTAGGCGGCAGCGAGCGCCGCTTCATCGGCGTAAGGCAGCGTGATACCGTTGCGGCGGGCCAGCGCGAAGGCCAGCGCCGGCTCCAGCGTGCCTTCGATATGCACATGCAGCTCGGCCTTGGGCATGCGGCAGGCCAGTTCGAGGCTGGCGTCCTTGTCTTGCGTGGCGATCATGGGAATTCTCCTGAGAGCTTGGCCGGCGACCAACATCAAGCCTGGCCAGAGCCATGGATTCTACAAAATACTTGCGATACCGGCCGGCAAAAGCAGCCAGCCAATAAAAAAACGCGACCCGCAGGCCGCGTTTCCGGGTACCGGTGGTGCTTACTTCGGAATCGAACCTTCGACGCCTTCGACGTAGAAGTTCATCTTCTTCAGGTCGCCATCGGCGTAGGTCTTGCCGGCGGCGAGCAGTTCCTTGCCGGTCTGATCCTTGAGCGGGCCGGTGAAGGGGTGCAGCGTACCGGCCTTGATCGCGTCGCGGCGCTCTTCGGCCAGCTTCTTGACCGGTGCGGTGACGGCCGGACCGAAGCTTTCGATATTGACCGCACCTTCCTTGACGCCCCACCACAGGTCGCCGCTCTTCCAGGTGCCGGCCTGCACTTCATCCAGCGTCTTCTTGTAGATCACGCCCCAGTTGAGCACGGAAGCCGCCAGGTGCGCCTTGCCGCCGAACTTGGTCATGTCCGAATCCCAGCCGAAGGCGAGCACGCCCTTCTCCTGCGCAGCCTGAACGACGGCCGGCGAGTCGGTGTTCTGCATCAGCACGTCACAGCCTTGCGAAATCAGGGCCAGTGCGGCTTCGCGTTCCTTGCCCGGATCGAACCAGGAGTTCACCCAGATGGCGCGCGTCGTGATTGCCGGATTGACGCTGCGTGCGCCGATCGTGAAGGCGTTGATGTTGCGGATGACTTCCGGGATGGGAATCGAGGCGACGACGCCGAGCTTGTTGCCCTTGCTCATCTTGCCGGCAACAACGCCGAGCATGTAGGCGCCTTCATAGGTACGCACGTCGTACACACCCAGGTTGGCGGCCGTCTTGTAGCCGGTGGCGTGCATGAACACGGTATTCGGGAAGGCCTTGGCGACCTTGGCCATCTGGTTCATGTAGCCGAAGGAGGTGCCGAAGACGACCTTGTTGCCCTTCTGGGCCAGATCGCGGAAGACGCGCTCGGCGTCGGCGGTTTCCGGCACGTTCTCGACGAAGGCGGTCTTGACCTTGCCGCCCGACTGGCTTTCCAGCAGCTTGCGGCCTTCATCGTGCGAATAGGTCCAGCCGTGATCGCCGGTCGGGCCGATATAGACGAAACCGGCCTTGACCGGTTCGGCGGCTTGGGCAGCGGTCAGGCCGGCAACGGCCATGACCGCAACGGCAGTGAGTGTCTTGAGTCTGGACAGCATGCGAAGTTCTCCTTGGAAGGTCTGTGAGGGTTGGTTGCTGCACTGTAGCAATCAAGTGCGGTCCAACCTATCTCGCCAACGTTATGACCAGTATTGCTCAGGACTGTCATGCCCCGGGCAAGGCTGCCGCGATAATTCCGGCAACACTTTACGAAAGCCCGCCATGCCCAGCAACCTGACCGAACTCGACGCGCAGCACCTGCGCTACTGCATCGCCCTCTCCCGCCAGGTGCGCGACAGCGGCAAGCATCCCTTCGCCGCCATCGTCGTCGATGCCGCCGGCAATATCGTCGCCGAAGCCGGCAACGATTCGCTGCCGCCCGAAGGCGATCCGACCCGGCACGCCGAACTGGTCGCCGCCGGCCTCGCCGCCCGCCGCCTGAGCCCTGAGCAACTCGCTGCCGCGACGCTCTACACCAGTGCCGAACCCTGCGCCATGTGCGCCGGCGCCATCTACTGGTGCGGCATCGGCCGCGTCGTCTATGCGCTGTCCGAGCACAAGCTGCTCGGACTGACCGGCGACCACCCGGAAAACCCGACCTTCGCCCTGCCCTGCCGCGAAGTCTTCGCGCGCGGCCAGCGTCGCATCGACGTCACCGGCCCCTGCCTCGAAGACGAGGCCGCGGCGCCGCACATCGGCTTCTGGCAGCAACCATAAGAAAGCGCACATAACCCTTATCGTCCCCTGCCTCTCAACCTGAGCCGGGGAGCTGTGCTACCTTCAATCATCGTCACAGGAAACCCTTTCAGCATCATGTCCGAACGCCCCATCCAGTTCTATTTTCGCGGTGCCCTGCATGCCGTGCAGGGCCCGGCGCCGACCCGTACGGTGCTCCAGTATCTGCGCGAAGACCTGCTGCAGACCGGCACCAAGGAAGGTTGCGCCGAGGGTGACTGCGGCGCCTGCACCGTCGTCGTCGGCGAACTGGTCGGCGCCGACGGTCACGAGGAACTGCGCCTGCGCGCCGTCAATTCCTGCATCCAGTTTTTGCCTTCGCTCGACGGCAAGGCGTTGTTCACGGTCGAGGACCTGGCACCGGCCGCCGACAAGCTACACCCCGTACAGCAGGCGCTGGTCGACCGGCATGGTTCGCAATGCGGTTTCTGCACGCCGGGTTTCGCGATGTCGCTGTTCGCGCTCTACGAAAACCAGCCTAGTTGCCCGGAGCGCGAGGAAATCGACCACACGCTGTCGGGCAACCTGTGCCGCTGCACCGGTTACCGCCCCATCGTCGATGCGACGCAGGATGCCTACGCCCTGCCGCGCCAGCCGCTCAACCGCTTGCCGGTGATCGCCGCCTTGAAGGAACTCGCCAAGCTGCCGCCGCTCGATTACGCCGGTGGTGGCCGGCGCAGCCACAGCCCGCGCAGCCTGGCCGAACTTGCCGAACTGCGCGAGAAACTGCCCGAGGCCCGCCTGGTCGCCGGCGGCACCGACGTCGGCCTGTGGGTCACCAAGCAGGGCCGCGATCTCGGCGAAATCATCCAGCTTGGCGCCGTGGCCGAACTGAAAAGCGTCGCGATCGGTGCCGAGCGCCTGGAAATCGGTGCTGGCGTCACGTTGACCGATGCGTTTGCCGCACTCACCGCCTTCGAGCCGCAATGGGCCGAACTCGCCCGCCGCTTTGCCTCGACCCCGGTCAAGAATGCCGGCACGCTGGGCGGCAATGTCGCCAACGGCTCGCCGATCGGCGATTCGATGCCGGCCCTGATCGCGCTGGGTTGCCGCATCGTGCTGCAAAAAGGCAGCGCGATGCGCGACATGGCACTCGAGGATTTCTATATCGATTATCAGAAGACTGCGCTGCAAGCCGGCGAATTCGTCCGCTCGCTGATCCTCGATGCACCGCAGGCACCGCTGCAACGCCTGTTCCGCAGCTACAAGGTGGCCAAGCGCCTCGACCAGGACATCTCGGCGGTCGCCGCCGGGCTGGCCGTGCATGTCGACGACGAAGGCCTGATCCGCCGCGCCCGCCTGGCCTTCGGCGGCATGGCGGCAACGCCGAAGCGCGCCGCCGCCTGCGAAGCGGCGATGCTCGGCCGGCCGTGGGACCCGGACACGGTGCGCCTGGGCATGGCGGCGTTGAAGGAAGATTTCGCGCCCTTCTCCGACGTCCGCGCCAGCAGCGCCTACCGCCTCACCGTCGCCGCCAACCTGTTGCAGCGCTTCTGGCTGGAAACCGGGCAAAAAAGCCCGTCGACCGCTACGCCGGTGCGTCTCGCCCAACTCTCGCCGATTGCGCCGGAGGCCCGTCCATGAGCGCCCGTCCCGCAAATTCCCGGCTCTCCGGCCCGCTCGTCGGGCGCGCCATCCCGCATGAAAGCGCGCACCTGCACGTCAGCGGCAAGGCCGCCTACATCGACGACCTGCCGGAACTGGCCGGCACGCTGCATGCGGCGGCCGGGCTGTCGACCTGCGCGCGCGGTCGCATCAAGAGCCTTGATCTGTCTGCCGTGCGCGCCTATCCCGGCGTGCGCTGCGTGATCACCGCCGCCGACATTCCCGGCGAGAACAATTGCGGTCCCATCCTGCACGACGATCCGATCATCGCCGGCGAGGAAATCCAGTTCTACGGCCAGGTGATCTTTGCCGTCGCCGCCGACACGCGTGACGCGGCACGTCAGGCGGTGCGCCTGGCGAAAGTCGAATATGAGGCCGAAACGCCCATCCTCGACATGGATGCGGCGATTGCCGCCGAATCCTGGGTGCTGCCGCCCTTCGCGATGCAGCGCGGGCCGGTCGATGCGGCATTTGCCGCAGCGCCGAATCACCTGAGCGGTACGGCCAGCGTCGGCGGCCAGGAACACTTCTACCTCGAAGGCCAGATTTCCTATGTCCAGCCCAAGGAAGACCACACGCTGCACCTGATCTGCTCGACGCAGCACCCGACCGAGATGCAGCAGCTGGTCTCGCATGCGCTGGGCTGGCGTTCGCACCAGATCAGCGTCGAAATCCGGCGCATGGGCGGCGGTTTCGGCGGCAAGGAATCGCAATCGGCGCAATGGGCCTGCCTCGCGGCGATCCTGGCGGTCAACACCGGAAAACCGGTCAAAATGCGCCTCGACCGCGACGACGACATGATCGCCACCGGCAAGCGTCACGGCTTCCAGTACGCCTGGGAATCCGCCTTCGACGACAGCGGCCGCCTGCTCGGGCTGAAGCTGGAGATGGCCTCGAACTGCGGCTACTCGGCCGACCTCTCCGGCCCGGTCAATGACCGCACCATCTGCCACATCGACAACGCCTACTACCTCGACGCGGTGACGCTGAAGAGCCTGCGCTGCAAGACCAATACCGTGTCGAACACCGCTTTCCGCGGCTTCGGCGGACCGCAGGGCATGTTCGTCATCGAGACCGTGCTCGACGACATCGCCCGCCATCTCGGGCGCGATCCGCTCGAAGTTCGCCAGACCAATTTCTACGACGTCGAACCCGGCGCGCGCAGCACGACGCCCTACGGCATGACCGTCGAAGACAACGTCGCCCCGGCCCTGGTCGCCGAACTCGCCGCCAGTTGCGACTACGCCGCCCGGCGCGCCGCGATTGCCGAATTCAACGCGGGCAGCCCGGTCATCAAGCGCGGCCTGGCGCTGACCCCGATCAAGTTCGGTATCTCCTTCAACGCCACGCATTACAACCAGGCCGGCGCGCTGGTCCATGTCTATACCGACGGCACGGTGCTCGTCTCGCACGGCGGCACCGAGATGGGCCAGGGCCTGTACACCAAGATCAAGCAGATCGTCGCCCAGGAATTCGGCCTGCCGCTCGAAGATGTGCGCCTCTCCTCGACCGACACCAGCCGCGTCGCCAATACCTCGGCGACGGCGGCCTCAAGCGGCGCCGACCTCAACGGCAAGGCCTCGCAGAACGCCTGTCTGAACATCAAGGCGCGGCTCGCCGCCTTTGTCGTCGATCTGTGCCAGGGCAAGGTTACGGCCGCCGACGTGCAATTCGTCGATGGTCGCGTCAAGGCCGGTGACGCCTACGACGCCAGCTTCCACGAACTGGTGATGACCGCCTACCGGGCGCGCATCCAGCTCTGGGACGCCGGTTTCTACAAGACGCCGAAAATCCATTTCGACCCGGTCACCAAGCTCGGCCGGCCCTTCTTCTATTTCGCCTACGGCGCGTCGTGCAGCGAGGTCGCCATCGACACACTGACCGGCGAAAGCCGCGTGCTGCGCGTCGATGTGCTGCATGACGTCGGCCGCTCGATCAATCCGGCGCTCGACATCGGCCAGATCGAAGGCGGCTTCATCCAGGGCATGGGCTGGCTGACCAGCGAGGAATTGTGGTGGAAAACCGGGGGCGCCCAGGCCGGCCGCCTGATGAGCCACGCGCCTTCGACCTACAAGATCCCGACCGCCAGCGATCTGCCGGAAGTCTTCAATGTCCGCCTCTTTGACAACGCCAATATCGAGGACAGCATCCACCGCTCCAAGGCGGTTGGCGAACCGCCCTTCATGCTCGCGCTGTCGGTCTTCCAGGCGCTGCGCGATGCGGTCGGCGCGACGCTGCCGGCCGGCAGCCAGGTAAAACTCAGCGCCCCGGCGACGCCGGAAGCGATTCTCGCCGCCCTCGCCCCGGCCAGCGGTCGACGGCCGGAAAAAGCATGAAATCGCCAACCGGAGACCCCCGCCATGGCCGCTGACTGGCTCGCCGCCCTGTGCACGCAACTGGCCGCCGGCCAGGACGTCGTGCTGGTCACCGTCGCCGGCACGCAGGGTTCGGCGCCGCGCGAGGCCGGCGCGACGATGCTGGTCGACGCCGACAGCACCGCGCTGACCATAGGCGGCGGCCATCTCGAATGGCAGGCCATCGCCCAGGCCCGGCGCCGCCTGACGGCTGAGAACAGCCGCCCGCAAGTGCAGCGCTACAACCTCGGCGCCCGCCTCGGCCAGTGTTGCGGCGGCGTCGTCTGGCTGTTGTTCGAGAACATCGCGGCAAGCAGCCTGGCCGAATGGCAGGCGCGCCGGGATGCTGTGGAAGGCGGTGCCTGCGTGCAGCGCCGGCTCGATCACCGGGCTGCTGCATCGAGCTGGACGCCGGATGGCGAGCACACCGTGACCAAACTGGTGGGCGGCCCGGAAGAATGGCAATTCAGCCAGAAAATAGCGGTCGACCGCTTCCCGGTATGGATTTTCGGCGCCGGTCACGTCGCGCAGGCGCTGGTCCGCCAGTTGCAGCCGCTCGGCTGCGCGATCACCTGGATAGACAGCCGCGACGAGGCCTTCGCCGATCTCGCCACCGACGGCATCGACACCCGCCTCAGCGACACGCCGGAGAGCGAAGTCGCGCAGGCCCCGGCCGGCACTTTCTTCATCATCATGACGCACAGCCACACGCTGGATTTTGCGCTGTGCGAAGCCGTCTACCGCCGGCGCGACTTTGCCTACTTCGGCCTGATCGGCTCGCAGAGCAAACGCGCCTCCTTCGAGCACCGCCTGCTCGACCGCGGTCTGGCGCGCGAACGCCTGGAAGAACTGACCTGTCCGATCGGCATTGCCGGCATCGTCAGCAAGCAGCCCGCCGCCATCGCACTCGCCGTCGCCGCCGAAATTCTGCAGATACACCACGCCCGCCAACTGCTGACCCAGGCCGCCCGCCCACGCCTGTCCACCAGCACCATCCAGCCGGAGTAAAGCCTTGAAACCGCCGCCCGATCCCCGCCTCCAGTTGCTGCACATCACCAAGCGCTATCCCAGCGTGGTGGCCAATTCCGACGTCAGCCTGACGGTGATGCCGGGTGAAATCCACGCCATCCTCGGCGAGAACGGTGCCGGCAAGAGCACGCTGATGAAGATCATCTACGGCGCGGTCAAGGCCGACGACGGCGAGATGATGTGGAACGGCCGCCAGGTGGTCATCGCCAACCCGGCACAGGCGCGCAAGCTGGGCATCGGCATGGTCTTCCAGCATTTTTCGCTGTTCGAGACGCTGTCGGTAGTCGAGAACATTGCCCTGGTCCTCGACGAGCCCTTCGACCTGCCGGCGCTGGCGGCGCGCGTCAAGGAGGTGTCGGAACGTTACGGCCTGCCGCTCGATCCTTACCGCAGCGTGCATAGCCTGTCGGTCGGCGAACGCCAGCGCGTCGAGATCGTGCGCTGCCTGCTGCAGGACCCGAAACTCTTGATCCTCGACGAGCCGACCTCGGTGCTGACGCCGCAGGCCGTGCAGAAACTGTTCGAAACCCTGCGCCGGCTCGCTTCCGAAGGCGTTTCCATCCTTTATATCAGCCACAAGCTGCACGAGATCAAGTCGCTGTGCGACAGCGCCACCATCATGCGCGGCGGCAAGGTCACCGGCACCGCGATCCCGCGCGACGAAACACCGGCCAGCCTGGCGCGCATGATGATCGGGCGCGAACTGCCGGTCTGTGAAGCACCGCTCTACACCGGTGAAAATCGGCCAATTCTCGAGGTCGACCGCCTGAGCCTCGTCTCCGACGATCCGTTCGGCACGACGCTGGAAAACATCTCGCTGACCGTGAACGCCGGCGAAATCCTCGGCATCGCGGGCATTTCCGGCAACGGCCAGGCCGAGCTGCTGGCCGCGCTGTCCGGCGAAAGCACCGGCGAGCGCGAAAGCATCTGGCTCGCCGGCGAAGCGATCGGGCATCTCGACGCCGGCCAGCGCCGGGCCAAGGGCCTGGTTTTCGTACCCGAAGAACGCCTCGGCCGGGGCGCCGTGCCGGCCCTGTCGTTGTCGCGCAATGCCTTGCTCACGGCGCACCGCCAGGGCATGAAGCAGTGGGGCCTGGTCAGCTACCGCAAGGCGAAGGAATTCGCCGAGCAATGCATCGCCCGTTTCGACGTACGCTGCGGCGGGCCGGAGGCGGCGGCACGTTCGCTGTCCGGCGGCAATCTGCAGAAATTCATCGTCGGCCGCGAAATCATGCTCGCCCCCAAGCTGATGATCGTCGCCCAGCCAACCTGGGGCGTCGATGTCGGCGCCGCCGCCTTCCTGCGTCAGACACTGCTCGACCTGTCACGCACCGGCGTCGCCATCCTGGTCATTTCGGAAGAACTCGAGGAATTGTTCGAGATCAGCGACCGCATCGCCGTGCTCGCTGCCGGCAAGCTTTCCGCCGCCCAGTCCAAGGCGGCGACCAATGCCGAATCGGTCGGTCTGCAAATGTCCGGCCTGTTCAATGAAACCGCCCAGCCCACGGAGTCCGGCCATGCACCTGCTTGAACCCCGCGCCCAGCCGTCGCAGTTGATGCGCTGGACGGCGCCCCTGATCGCCATCGTCGCCACGCTGCTCGCCGGCTCCTTCCTGTTCTGGGCGCTCGACAAATCGCCCATCGCCTCCTTCCAGGTCTTCTTCATCGAACCACTGACCACCAGCTACGGCTGGAGCGAGCTGCTGATCAAGGCCTGCCCGCTGATCCTGATCGCCCAGGGCCTGGCGATCGGCTTCAAGGCGCGCATCTACAACATCGGCGCCGAAGGCCAGTTGATCATCGGCGCCCTGTTCGGCGGCGGCGTCGCGATCTACTTCGACGGCAGCGACTCGGCCTGGGTGATCCCGGCCATGGTCGTCGCCGGCGCCCTAGGCGGCGCCTTGTGGGGCGCCCTGCCGGCGCTGCTCAAGACGCGCTTCAATGCCGAGGAAACGCTGACCACGCTGATGCTGACCTATGTCGCCACCTTCATCCTCTCCTACATGGTCAACGGCCCGTGGCGCGACCCGGACGGGATGAACTTCCCGCAATCGATCATGTTCGGCGACAACGCACTGTTCGGCATCCTGCTCGAAGGCTCGCGCGTCAATACCTCGGTCTTCATCACGCTGTTCGCGGTGCTCGCCTTCTGGCTGTTCAACGCCCGCAGCTTCCTGTCCTACCAGCTCGAAGTCGGCGGCCAGGCGCCGGCCGCGTCGCGCTACGCCGGCTTTTCAGCCAAGCAGACGGTGTGGTTCAGCCTGGTCATTTCCGGCCTCACCGCCGGGCTGGCCGGGGTCGGCGAAGTCGCCGGGCCGGTCGGCCAGTTGAATCTCAACATCTCGCCGGGCTACGGTTTCGCGGCGATCATCGTCGCCTACCTCGGCCGCCTGCACGCGCTCGGCATCGTCCTCGCCGGCTGCCTGATGGCGCTGATCTACCTCGGTGGCGAAGCGGCCCAGGTCAGCCTGCAGATGCCGGCGGCGATTACCGGCATCTTCCAGGGCATGCTGCTCTTCTTCCTGCTCGGCGCCGATGCCTTCATCGACAACCGCCTGCGCAAACCCATCCGCTAGCCGACTGAGGAACCCACCATGATCGACAGCCTGATTCCCGTCCTCGCCGGCGCCATTGCCGCCGCCACCCCGCTGATCTTCGCCGGCCTCGGCGAACTGGTCGCCGAGCGCACCGGCGTCATCAATCTCGGTGTCGAAGGCATGATGCTGACCGGCGCCATCGCCGGCTTCGCGCTCGCTGCCGAAACCGGCTACGGTGCCGCCGCCGGCCTGCCCGCCGGTGCCATCGCCGGTGCCGCGACGGCGATGATCTTCGCCTTCTTCGCCCTGTCGCTGGCCGCCAACCAGGCCGCCTGCGGCCTCGCCCTGACCATCTTCGGCATCGGCCTTTCCGCCTTCATCGGCCAGCACTACGTCAGCTACAGCCTGCCCGGCCTGCAGCCGCTGGCCATCCCGCTGCTCGCCGACATCCCGGTCATCGGGCCGGTGCTCTTCAAGCAGGATGCCGTCGTCTATCTGTCCTTCATCGCCTTTGCCGTCGTCGCCTGGACCCTGACCAAGACCCGCCTCGGCCTGCTGCTCAAGGCGGTCGGCGAATCGCCGGACGCAGCGCATGCGATCGGCTACCCGGTGCTCGGCATCCGCTACGGCGCGGTGGCCTTCGGCGGCGCCATGGCCGGCATCGCGGGCGCCTACCTGTCCACCGTTTATACGCCGCTGTGGGTGCAGAACATGAGCGCCGGACGCGGCTGGATCGCCGTCGCACTGGTCGTTTTCGCAACCTGGAAGCCGACCCGCCTGCTGCTCGGCGCCTATCTGTTCGGCGCCGTCACCATCCTGCAGTTCCACGCGCAGGGTCTGGGCATCGACGTGCCGGTGCAATTCCTCGCCGCGCTGCCGTATGCTGCAACCATCGTCGTGCTGGTCGTCATTTCGCGCGACCGCAAACTGCTGCAACTGAACCTGCCGGCCTCGCTCGGCAAGCCTTTCCTGCCCTGAGTACTTGATGACCACGCTTTTACTGAAAGACGCCGACGTTCTCGTCACCATGGACGCCGCCCGCCGCGAAATTCCCGGCGGCGGCGTTTTCATCCGCGACGGCGTGATCGAGGCAGTCGGCAACAGCGACCAATTGCCCAGCGCAGCCGACCAGGTGATTTCGTTGGCCGGCACGGTCGCCCTGCCCGGCCTGGTCAACACGCACCACCACATGTATCAGAGCCTGACCCGCGCCATTCCCGGCGCCCAGGATGCCGAGCTGTTCGGCTGGCTGCGCCGCCTGTACCCGATCTGGGCCGGGCTGACGCCGGAAATGATCAAGATTTCGACGTTGACCGCCATGGCCGAGCTGATCCTCTCCGGCTGCACGACCTCGAGCGATCATCTGTACATCTACCCGAACGGCAGCCGGCTCGATGACTCGATCGAAGCCGCCGCGACCATAGGCATGCGCTTCCACGCGGCGCGCGGCAGCATGAGCGTCGGCGAAAGCCAGGGCGGCCTGCCGCCGGACCGGCTGGTCGAGAGCGAAGCGGCGATCCTGAAAGACACGCAGCGCCTGATCGAAACCTGGCACGACCCGAAGCGCCACGCCATGCAGCGCATCGTCGTCGCGCCCTGCTCGCCGTTTTCGGTAAGCCGCGAGCTGATGCGCGACGCGGCCGAGATGGCGCGCAGCTACCAGGTTTCGCTGCACACCCACCTGGCCGAGAACGACAACGACGTCGCCTACAGCCGCGAGAAATTCGGCATGACGCCGGCTGAATACGCCGAGTCGCTGGGCTGGGTCGGTCACGATGTCTGGCACGCCCACTGCGTCAAGCTCGACGCGCCGGGCATCGGCCTGTTCGCCCGTACCGGCACCGGCGTCGCCCATTGCCCCTGCTCGAACATGCGCCTGGCTTCCGGCATCGCGCCGATCCCGGCGATGCGCGAAGCCGGCGTTAACGTCGGCCTCGGCGTCGACGGTTGCGCCTCGAACGACGCCGCCCATCTGCTCGGCGAAGCCCGCCAGGCCATGCTGCTGGCCCGCGTCGGTTTCGGCCCGGCAGCGATGAATGCGCGTCAGGCGCTGGAACTTGCGACACTGGGTGGCGCCAAAGTGCTCGGCCGCGACAATATCGGTGCGCTCGCCCCCGGCATGAGCGCCGACCTCGTCGCCTTCCCGACCGGCGGCCTCGACCTGGCCGGCGCCGCCGTGCATGACCCGGTCGCGGCGCTGGTTTTCTGCACGCCGCAGTCGGTGCGCCATTCCATCATCAACGGCAAGCCGGTCGTCGCCGACGGCCAGTTGCTGCCGCTCGACCTGCAACCGCTGGTCGCCACCCACAACCGCCTGGCCCGGCAACTGGCCAACGGCAGCCACTGAAAAATCATGAGCGCTCCGCAAACCTCCCGTTTCCAGCTTGTCCGCGGCCAGGTGCTGCATTTCCTCGCCGATCCCGGCGAACAGGACAACGCCGACAGCTACCAGTATTTTCGCGACGGTGCACTGTGGATCGTCGACGGCCATATCGCCGATCTCGGCCCCTGGGTCGGCGTCCAGGCCCGTGTTGCCCCCGAGGATCTCGCTGCGGCCGAAGTCTTCAACTACGGCGACCGCCTGATCCTGCCCGGTCTGGTCGATACCCATTGCCATTACCCGCAATCCGGCATCATCGCCTCCTTCGGCCGGCAGTTGCTCGACTGGCTCAACGACTACACCTTCCCGGCCGAAGCGGCCTTCAGCGACCCGGCGGTCGGCGCTGCCACCGCCGAATACTTCATCGAGCGCATGCTGGCGCACGGCACGACCACGGCCTCGGTATTTTCGACAGTGCATCCGGAATCGGTCGATGCCTTCATGGCGGCGGCGAAAAAGCGCGATTTACGGATGTTGACCGGCAAGGTGATGATGGACCGCAACGCCCCGGCCAACCTGATGGATACCGTCGCCGACGCCGAGCGCGACAGCCTGGCGCTGATCGAGCGCTGGCACGGCAAGGGCCGCCTGCGCTACAGCATCACGCCGCGCTTCGCGCCGACTTCCAGCCCGGAGCAACTGGCGCTGGCCGGCGAGCTTTACAAGAGCAAACCCGATCTGCACGTGCAATCGCACCTTGCCGAAAACCCGGCGGAAATCGCCTGGGTCGGCCAGCTCTTTCCGCATTGCCGCGACTACCTCGACGTCTACCAGCATTACGGCCTGCTCGGCCCGCGCACGATCTACGGCCACTGCATCCACCTCGCGCCGGTCGAAATCGAGGAAATGGCCCGCTACGGCGCGGCGGCGGCTTTCTGCCCAACCTCCAACCTCTTCCTCGGCAGCGGCTTCTTCAACCATCCGGCGGCGGCCGATGCCGGCATCCGCGTCGGGCTGGCCACCGATGTCGGCGGCGGCACCTCGTTCAGCCTGATCCGCACGCTGGGCGAAGCCTACAAGGTGTCGCAACTGCACCAGCGCCCGCTGGCGCCGCTGCGCGCCTGGTTCCTCGCCACGCTGGGCGGTGCCCAGGCGCTCTACCTCGATGAATTCATCGGCAATTTTGCCAAGGGCAAGGAAGCCGACTTCGTCGTCCTCGACCCGCGCGCCACGCCGGAACTGGCTTTCCGCCTCAAGGGCAGCGAACGCCTGGCCGAGAAATTGTTCGCGCTGATGATCCTCGGCGACGAACGCTGCGTCGTCGCCACGCATGTCATGGGCAAGCCGGCATTTCAGCAGTAAGCCGGTGTTTCCCGCGATGCTCCTGGTGAGCCTCTGCCATCGGTCGACGCTCAATTAATGTTAAATTTGACAACTATAATAAAACCTATATATTGAACTCATGAACCCGCCGGAAGAGGCCGCATCATGAGTAAACAAAATCCGCACGCGGCGCCCACTGAACAAGGCCGTCCGCCCTATCCCGCCACCTTGCAGCGCCAGGCCCTGGTCGAGCCCATGCTCTGGATCAGCAATGCCGAGTTATTGCGCCAGGCCGATGCGGCGGACGATCCGCTGGTCCAGGAACTGGCCGCGCGCTATGCCGCTGCTCTCGGCTTTCTCCATAAGGACACGCTGCACTTCATCGACCAGGCGGCGTGATCGTTTTCCGCCGCCGCAGCTCGCCAGCGGAGCAAGCTTGAAAAAATAGCGCGGGATGGCAAGCCGGCGTCCGGAACGCCGGCGCTCAGCGCAGCCGGCGCGCCACTTCGCCGTCCAGGCTGGCCAGGAAGGTTTCGACCGCCGCCGTGTAAGCGCCCGGCGTCCCCAGCTGACTGTTGATATCGCCGTGCGACAGATCCTGGCGCAGCACTTCGGCGCGCACGCCGAGTTGTCCGGCGCGCCCGGCGAACTGGCTGGCCTGGCCGCAGGATTCATCGCGCCGGCTGGAGCAGACGGCAAGCAGCGGCGCGGCACCGGCCGCCAGGTTCAGCGTCGGCGACATGCTGCGCCAGTAGGCCGGATCAGTCCCGAAGGGCTTGTCGTAGAGGCGGTAGTGCTTCTGGCTCATGATCTCGACGACGTTCATCGCCGCACTGTCCAGCGCCACCGTGCCAAGCACCGGCTGCAGGTCGGGCGCGTAGGCCGGATGCGGCGTGGCGGCAAGCAGCGCGACGAGATGCGCCCCGGCCGAATGGCCCATCAGGATGAAACGCCGCGCATCGCCGCCCCATTCGCCCGCCTTGCGCTGCGCCATCGCCACGGCCAGGGCCACATCGCGCAACTGCACGTCGGGTGCCGCGGCCGGCAGCATGCGGTAATTGGCCGAGATGAAAATGAAGCCGCGACTGACCCAGCGCGCCACCTTGGCATCGACGACGCGGCCCATCGCCTTGTCGCCAACCGCCCAGGCTCCGCCATGCACCATGAAGATCACCGGCGCATTCTGCGCATTCGGCGGCAGATAGACGTCGAAAGCCTGCGCCGGATCGCTGCCGTAGGCGATGTTCTCGAGGCGCTCGACACCGGCCGGCAGGGTCGAACCAGCCGCGCTGCTGCCTTGCGCCGCCCGCCGTTCACGCAGGCGATCAAGCAGCGGACCGGCCAGGCTGGCTTCGCTCAGGCCGAGCAACAGGGCCAGGCCGATGGCGCACAGGTGCAGTCGTTTCATCGCGTTCTCTCCTCTATCGCGGCCGGCTTCAGCGGGCGCAGGGAATGCTGTTGCCGGCGGCGTCGCTGCACGTGCCGGTATGGCTGACGCCCTCGCCCTTGGTATAGGTGGTGCTGCCCTGGTAAGTGTTGCCGTTGGCGCCCGTCGCACTGGTTGTCCGCTCGCCGCTGACGGCGCCGTCGGCCGTGCGGCTGACATTGCCCTGGCTTTGCACCGAGCCGCGTTCGCCACTCGCCGCGAAGCCGCCCTGACGGCTGGCCGAACCGTCGGCATTATGCGTTACCTGGGCGGCACGCGCGCCGCTCGCCCCGTTCGGGCCGCGGAAGGCGCCGCCGCTGGTCGAAGTGACATTGCCCTGGCCGTCGCCCTGGGTGCGCCGGCCGCGCAGGAAGCCGCCGCCATTCGGCCCGGCCCCGCCGGCCAGGCGACCGGCGGTAGCACCACCGTCGGCATTGGGCCGGATGAAACGTTCGCGTTCGCGGGCACTGGCCGCGCTCGGCATGGCGGCGCTCAGACAGAGGGCGACGATGGGCAGCAATTTGAAAAAATGTCGGGCATGCATGGCAGTCTCCTGGCAGGTTGAAGATGAAGAAAACACCGTTGGCGGTGGATGTGGCCAGTCTAGACAGGCCGCCCACCGGTCGACGCCGGCAATTGTCAGATTTTGTTAGGAAGCCGGCCGTTTGTAATGCCTTGTAATAAGTTTATTGAGAGGAGACGAAAGTGGAAAAAGCGGGCGCAGATCAGATTCGAGAAGGGAAAAAACAGAGACCATAAAACCGTCGTGACGCCAAACTTTCTATCGAGCAAATGCTCTTAACCGGAGAATTTCCATGCACGACCTAAGTCTGAAAACTGTCCGCGAATTTGAGCGGTCATTTGAACTTGGCCAACTTCCCATCGATGAAGTACGAGAAACATTGATGCGTTGGATACTGGCGGAGAAAAATCGAGAGCTTCGTTGTGAGGATGGGGCTATTGATGCAGCAATTACGCTGCTGGATCGCATAACTTCCTAATTAACAACCAAGGGCGTCATCATTGCCGCCCTTGGCTTAATAACCACAATTGATCATCCCCAGAAGCCTGGTTTGACCAGGCTTGAGGTGAAAGTTTTAGCTCTTACGAGCGAGGAACTGAGGTCCGTTTATTTTTTTGACCACTTCAGTTGCCGGCAGTTGAATAAGCTCTTCATGAGGGCCAAGCAGCTTTAGCAGCGACTCATTTCCAAGATCGATAACAGCCACAACCATTGCCGAGTTGACATGCACGGCAGACGAGGAACCGGGAAGTTCAATTAAAGCCATTGAGTTACTCCTACTGAGGTATGCGCCGGATTGACGCCTATCCACAATCGCATCACGACCAATTCGAAACCACCGGGGTCGATAAAAAAATTCGGTATAGCCCCCCTTGTAATTTAAAAAGCCTTCTTTATTTTTGCCTTTCGCAAACCGACGTTCCCCTCGCGGCGCAGCTCGGCTCCGGGCAAAATGCGGCATCGCCAGCCTTTTTCCGCCTATTTGATGAGTTCACCGCCCCGCATCCTGGTCCTCGACGACGAAGCCGAGTTGCGCGCCCTGCTCGAACGCTACCTGGGCAGCCAGGGTTTTGCCGTGCGCCAGGTCGCCAACGCCGCCCAACTCGACAAGCTGCTCGCGCGCGAGCCCTACGACGCGCTGGTCCTCGACCTGATGCTGCCCGACGAGGACGGCCTGGCAATCTGCCGCCGCCTGCGCGCTGCCGGCGAAAACCTGCCCATCCTGATGTTGACCGCGCGCGGCGATGCGGTCGACCGCATCATCGGCCTCGAAACCGGCGCCGACGATTACCTGGCCAAGCCTTTCGAGCCGCGCGAACTGGCGGCCCGCCTCAAGGCCTTGCTGCGCCGCCAGCAACTGGCGCGCGCCAGCGCCACACTGACCGGCGCCGGCACAATTGCTTTCGGCCCCTATCGCCTGCATCTGGAAAGCTGCCGGCTGAGCCGCGACGGCGCAACTGTGGAACTGAGCAGCGGCGAATTTGCCCTGCTCCGCGTGTTGACCGCCCAGCCGGGCCGCCCGCTCAGCCGCGAACGCCTGCTCGCACTGGCGTTCGGCCGCGACCACGGCAACAGCGAGCGCAGCGTGGACGTGCAGATCCTGCGCCTGCGCCGCCTGCTCGAAGCCGACCCGGCGACGCCACGCTACATCCGCACCGTCTGGGGCGCCGGCTACGTCTTCGTCGGCGACGAGGAAACGCCGTGAGCGCCCGCCGCTGGCTGCCGCGCAGCCTCTACGGGCGCAACCTGCTGCTCATCGTCGGCCTCATCCTGTGCGCCGAGATCGGCGCCGCACTCGCCTTTCACCTGCTGATCCAGATGCCGCGCATCGAGCGCCTGGGCGAACTGAGCGAAAAGTACCTCGGCGTGCTGTCGACCGCCATCGCCCACATGCCGCCGGGCGAGCGCGAGCGCTTCAGCCAGCAGTTGCAGCAACCGGACGGCACGGTATTGATCAGCCGCCAGGCGCCGACCAGTCTCGTCCGGCCAAACGCCCTGCTTACCCGCCTGGCGCTTGAACGACTGCAACGTCGCCTCGGCGAACGGGTGCGGCTTGTCTGGTCGGAACAGCCGCGGCCGCGCCTGTGGATCGCCAGCCAGATTGGTGACGAAACCTGGTGGTTGGGCCTCGATGCCGGCGCGCTCGGCGGTGCCCGGCTGGCGCTGGCATTCGGCATCCTGCTGGCGACGACGCTGCTCGCCGCCCTTGGCGCCGGCCTCATCCAGCGCAATATCCATCGCCCGCTGAAAACCCTGGAACAGGCTGCCGCCGGTCTGGCCGACGGCCACTTCCCGGTCGTGCACCTGGCCGATGCGCCGAGCGAGATCGCCCACCTTGCCGTCGCTTTCGACAGCATGGCCCGCCAGCTCGAAGCCGGCGAGCGCGAACGCGGCATCATGCTGGCCGGCATTTCGCACGACCTGCGCACGCCGCTCGCCAAGCTGCGCCTCGCCGTCGAGATACTGCACGCCAGCGGCGAAGAGGAATTGCTGCAGGGCATGGTGCGCAACATCGCCGCCGCCGACCAGATCATCGACCAGTTCATCGACTTCGCCCGTCTCGACAACGCCGAAACGCCCACCGTATGCGATGCCGAGGAGTTGCTGCGCGACATCGTCGCCAGCTTCGCCACATCCCGCCTCGTCATCGCGCCGATCGCCGCCGATCTGCCGCTACTGCCTTGCCGCCCGGTGGCGCTGCGCCGCGCCATCGCCAACCTGCTCGGCAATGCGCTCAAGTACAGCAGCGACGAAGTCACGCTCCGCCTGCAATGCCACGGCGAAAACCTGCACTTTTGCATCGTCGACCGTGGGCCGGGCATTCCGGAGTCCGAACAGGCCCGCCTGCGCCAGCCCTTCACCCGTCTTGCCCCGGCGCGCGGCGGCCCGGCCGGCGCCGGCCTCGGCCTGGCCATCGTCGAGCGCATCATGCGCATGCATGCCGGGCGTCTCGAATTACGCAACCTGCCGCAAGGCGGCCTGGAAGCCGAACTAATCCTGCCCGGCCTCGATCCCGAACGCGCCTGAAACGCGATCCTTGCCGCGCCGGGCACGCTCTCGGGCACAATATGCCGCAATACTGACCACAGGAAACTCCATGTCCCTGATTCTTGCCGAAATCAGCGATGGCATCGGCACCATCACGCTGAATTACGAAATCAAGCGCAATGCGCTGTCCGAACAACTGGTCCTCGAAATCGCCGCCACTTTCGAGAAATTCAAGGCGGAGCGCGTGCGCGTCGCGATCCTGCGGGCCCGGCCCGGTGCCAAGGTCTGGTCGGCCGGCCACAACGTCGCCGAACTGCCGCTCGGCGGCCTCGACCCGCTCGGCTGGCAGGATCCGTTGCGCATGCTGATCCGCGATGTGGAGGCCTTCCCGGCCCCGGTCATTGCGCTGATCGAGGGCGGCGTCTGGGGCGGTGCCTGCGAACTGGTCTTCGCCTGCGACATGATCGTCGCCACGCCCGAGGCGACTTTCGCCGCGACGCCGGCCAAGCTCGGCGTGCCCTACAACGCGACCGGCCTGCTCACCTTCCTCAACGCCGCGCCTCCGCATATTGCAAAAGAGCTGCTGTTTACCAGTCGACCGATGACAGCCGCCCGCCTCGAACGCCAAGGCATCATCAACCACGTCGTGCCGGCTGACGAGATTTCGGACTTCACGCACGAGATGGCGCAGACCATCGCTCACAACTCGCCGCTGGCGATCGGCGTCATGAAGGAGCAACTACGCATCCTGGCCGCCGCACACGCCCTGTCGCCGGCCGACTTCGAGCGCATCCAGGGCCTGCGCCGCGTGGTGTACAACAGCCGCGACTACGCTGAAGGCATCAACGCCTTCAAGGAAAAACGCAAGCCGGTCTACCTCGGCGAATGAGCGAAAAAGGAAAAACCATGGACCCATTCATGCAAGCCGCCATAGCCGAAGCCCGCCAGGGCCTGGCCGAAGGCGGCATCCCGATCGGCTCGGTGATCGTGCACAACGGCCGCATCATCGGGCGCGGCCATAACCGTCGTGTGCAGAACGGCAGCGCCATCCTGCACGGCGAGATGGACGCCTTCGAGAATGCCGGTCGCCAACCAGCCAGCGTCTACCGCGACGCGGTGCTGTACACCACGCTCTCGCCCTGCGCCATGTGCAGCGGCGCCATGCTGCTCTACGGTATCCGCCGCGTCATCGTCGGCGAAAACCGGACCTTCATGGGCGAAGAAGAATTGCTGCGCTCACGCGGTGTCAGCGTCGAGGTCGTCCAGGACGAGACCTGCATCGCCCTGATGCGCGATTTCATCGCCGCCCGGCCGGAATTGTGGAACGAGGATATCGGCGTCGTCGACACGGTCGACCGGTAAAAACAATGAAAAACGGCGCCGCGCGGCGCCGTTTTTCATTGGGCAAGCGGCGAGCAATCAACCCGGCGCGTTCGGATTGCGGTGCGCCCAGCCGGTCAGGCGGGTTTCTGCCAGCGCGAACAGTTCGTACATGACAACGCCCATGACGCCGATGACGATCAGGCCGGCGAACACCAGCGGCATGTTCATCGACGAGCTGGCCGACATCATCAGGTAGCCGATACCGAGGTTGGAGGCGACGGTTTCCGAGATCACCGAACCGACGAAAGCCAGCGTGATCGCCACCTTGAGCGAGGCGAAGAAGTACGGCAGCGAGCGCGGCAGGCCGACCTTGATCATGATGTCCCAGCGCTTGGCGCCGAGCGAGCGCAGCACGTCTTCGAGTTCCGGCTCCAGCGTCGCCAGGCCGGTCGCGACATTGACCACGACCGGGAAGAAGGAGATCAGGAAGGCGGTCAGGATGGCCGGCACGGTACCGATGCCGAACCAGACGACGAGCACCGGCACGAATGCCACCTTGGGAATGCTGTTGAAACCGACCAGCAGCGGATAAGTCGCCTTGTAGACCAGCGGCGAGGCGCCGACCGCCAGGCCGAGCACCATGCCGACGACGACCGCCAGCGCAAAACCGGCCAGCGTGGTGAATAGCGTCTGCGTCGCGTGCATCATGATCGGCGAGGCGTACTCGACGCCGGCGACCCAGATGGCGCTGGGCGCCGGCATCAGGTAGTCGGGAATCTTCAGACCGGTGCAGATGATTTCCCAGACGAGGAAAAGCGTGATGATCAGGGCCCAGGGCGCGACCTTGATCAGGGTGGATTGTTTAACGGCCATGCTGGCGCTCCTCAGGATTCACGAATGCGGCCGATGTGTTCACGCAATTCGTGAACGTAGCCGGCGAAGGCATCGGTATAGGTCACGTCGAGCGGACGCGGGCGCGGCAGGTCGATTTCCTTGCGCACCAGGATGCGGCCCGGACGCTTGCTCATCACGTACACGGTGTCGGCCAGGAAGACCGCCTCGCGCAGGTCGTGCGTCACCAGCACGACGGTAAACGGCTGTTGCTGCCACAAATCGCGCAACATGCACCAGAGTTCTTCGCGGGTGAAGGCATCGAGCGCACCGAAAGGCTCGTCGAGCATCAACAGGCGTGGCTGGTGGATCAGGGCGCGGCAGATCGAGGCGCGCTGCTGCATGCCGCCCGACAGTTCCCACGGGAACTTGTCACCGTAGCCGGCGAGGCCGACCTTGGCGAGCAGGGCTTCGGCATCGGCGGTGTATTTCGCCTTCTCCTTCTTCAGGTTGCTGCGGAAGGGTTCGACGATTTCCAGCGGCAGCATCACGTTATCCAGCGTCGTGCGCCAGGGCAGCAGGTTGGCGGCCTGGAAGGCCATGCCGATGATTTTCAGCGGCCCGCCGACTTCGCGACCATCGACGAAGACATAGCCTTCGCTCGGCGGCTTGAGGCCGGAGACCAGTTTCATCAGGGTCGATTTGCCGCAACCGGACGGACCGACCACGGCGACGAACTCGCCTTCGCGGATGTTCAGGCTGACGTTCTCGATGGCATTGGCGCCGCCCGGCGCGTAGGCCAGGCTGACGTTTTCAAAGGAAACAAAAGACATGGGAAATTCCTGTCAGGTGAAATCAGCCGGCGGCGGACGCCCGCCCCCGGCGCAAACTGCTTACTTGAGCATCCGGTCGGCCTTGGCCGGCAGGAAGGCCGAGGTGAACAGGTCGGCAGCGGCTGGCACCTTGGCCAGGCCGTAGGCTTCGGCCGTCTCGGCGAGCGAGCGCTGCATGCGTTCGGCGGTCACCGCACCGAGACCGTTCGCCTTGACTTCCGGGGTGATCACGCTGGATTCAAGCGCCAGCTTGAGACGACGCGTTTCCAGATCGACGTTGATCAGCGGATCGCGTTCCTTGACGTAGGCCATGCTCGCCACCGGGTTGGCGATGGTTTCCTTGAGCGCCTTGTTGAAGGCGCGCAGCACGCCGGCGACGGCCTTGGGGTTCTCGGCCATCAGCTTCGGGCTGGCGATGATCGCATTGCCGTAGAGCTCGACGCCGAAGTCCGGGTACTTGAGGGCGACGATGTCTTCCGTCTTGACGCCACGTGCCTCGAGATTGAGCAGGCTGGTGAAATAGAAGCCGGTGATGCCATCGACGTCGCCACGAGCGAGCAGGGTTTCGCGCAGGGCCGGTTCGACGGTCTGCCATTTCACGGCATCGACCGCCAGCTTGTTGGACTTGGCAAAGGCCGGCCAGGCCTTGCGGCCGGCGTCAAAGATCGGCGCCGCCAGCGTCTTGCCGGCGAGGTCGGCCGGCTTGGTGATGCCCGACTTCTTGAGCACGAAGACGGCAGCCGGCGTCGCGTTGTACACCATGTAGACAGCCTGGATCTTCGAGTTCGGCGTCTTGGCGTCGTATTCGACCAGGGCGTTGAAGTCGGCAAAGCCCATGTCGTAGACGCCGGTGGCGACGCGCGTCACGGCACCGGCCGAGCCGGCACCGGAGTCGATCTCGACATCAAGACCTTCGGCCGCGAAGTAACCCTTGGCCTTGGCCAGCAGGAAAGGTGCGGACGGGCCTTCGAAACGCCAGTCGAGGGTGAACTTCAGTTTGGTCGGCGTATCTGCGAGCACCGGGCTGGCAAGGAAGGCCATGCTGGCAGCGAGAAAGAGGCGACGGCAGACATTGAACGGGACAGACATTTGGCAGATCTCCAGAGCAGATAAAGTGACTCCCTCTAGGCAATCGCCATGCCAACACCCAAGTTACTGAATTAAAACAACTTTAAATCACGCATACGATTTTCGCACCGGAGACAAGCCGGCATCACCGTGTTTTGCGTGGATTTTCGGGAAAACCGCGCATCAAAAGAGTGCATCGAGCGCAAAACCGCCCCCTTCGAGTGCATGGATTTTGTATATCCCGCTTCAAACAAGCTCATTATATTCAATGAGATATAAAACCTTGTTTATACAACTTTGCTGATAATGGATATACAGCCCGCGGCGCCGCTGTCCTGATAAATTTTGCCCATCGGTTCAATGCTGCATCGCAACACGGCAGATCCCGACAAAAATTACACTCAACTCCTGGAGGTTCAATCCCATGTCCATCAAGAAATCCGCTGTCCTCGGTGCGCTGCTCGCCGCCAGCCTGTCGAGCGCTTACGCGGTCGACTGGAGCGACACTTACGTCGGCTACCGCTACGGCACCACCTTTGCCGAGCCGTTCAACAAGAGCGACATCGCCAAGAATATTGTCAACCTCAGCCATGTTAACGGCTACAAGTACGGCACCAACTTCCTGAACGCCGACATCCTGCTGTCCGACAAGAAGGACCCGGACGGCGTCGGCTCCACCACTGGCGCCCAGGAAATCTATGTTGTCTATCGTCACACCCTCGATCTCGGCAAGGTCTTCGAGACACCGGAAACCTTCAAGTTCGGCCCGGTCCGCGGCCTCGGCCTGACTGCCGGCTTCGACTTCAACTTCAAGGATGATGCCGGTTACAACTCGAAGAAGCAGATGCTGGTTGCCGGTCCGACCGTCATGTTCGACGTTCCGGGCTTCCTGAATGTCAGCCTGCTGCAGTTGTGGGAAAGCAATGCGCCCTATAACGGCTTCACCAAGACCAAAACCGACCGCTATTCCTACGATGCCCACCCGATGCTGAACGCTGCCTGGGGCATCCCGTTCAGCGTCGGCCCGGTCAAGCTTTCGTTCGAAGGCTTTGCCAACTTCATCGCATCCAAGGGCAAGAACGAATTCGGTGGCAATACCAAGCCGGAAACCAACATCGATGCGCAGATCATGTACGACGCCAGCTCGCTGCTCGGCGCCAAGCCGAGAACCTTCAAGGTCGGCCTGGAATACCAGTACTGGCGCAACAAGTTCGGTAACGACCATACCAAGGCTGCCGGTGATGGTGCCTTCGCCAAGACCCCGATGATTCGCGCCGAGTTCCACTTCTAAATCGTCATCGACGATGTGTCGCCACGGCGCAGCGGGCTTCGGCCGGCTGCGCCGTTTTCCTTGTGCCGCCCCCCCCCGGCTCGCCCTTGGCGAACGGCAGTTGCGGGTAAAATCGCGCCATGAAACCCAGTCACGACCCCAGCCCCCTGTCGCCCCTCGGCAAAGCCACCGAATACCACAGCACCTACGCCCCGGAGCTGCTTTTTCCGATTCCCCGCCAGATCAAGCGCAGCGAGATCGGCATCAACGATGCCGCCCTGCCCTTCGTCGGCGAAGACATCTGGAATGCCTACGAAATCTCCTGGCTCAACGAAAAGGGCAAGCCGGTCGTCGCCCTCGGCTGCTTCCGTATTCCGGCCGACAGCCCGCACCTGATCGAATCGAAGTCCTTCAAGCTCTACCTGAACTCCTTCAACCAGACTGCTTTCGCCGATACCGACACGGTCGTTGCCACGCTGAGCAAGGATCTTTCGGCGGCCGCCGGCGCCACTGTCGATGTCGAACTGGCGCCGCTCGGCCTTTACCCGCTGCCGCAGATCGCCTATCCGGACGGCGTACTGCTCGACGATCTCGACATCGCCTGCGACACCTACCAGCCGACCCCCGAACTGCTGCAGACGGTCGACGCCCCGGAAATCGAGGAAACGCTGTACTCGCATCTCCTCAAGTCCAACTGCCTGGTCACCGGCCAGCCGGACTGGGGCATGGTCGTCATCCGCTACCGCGGCCGGCCGCTGGCGCGTGCCGCCCTGCTGCGCTACATCGTCTCCTTCCGCAATCACAACGAATTCCACGAGCAGTGCGTCGAGCGCATCTACTGCGACATCACGCGCCAGTGCGCGCCTGCCGCGCTCGCCGTTTACGCCCGCTACACGCGGCGCGGTGGGCTGGACATCAACCCCTTCCGCAGCAGCGGCGAGTTCGGGCCGCCGGAAAATGTCCGCGAAGTCCGGCAATAAGGCACCTACGCGTTCCTGCGTATGGCCGGATAGTGGCGCCTTGCCGATAATCCAGCCATGAACAGCCGCCTGCCGATCGCCCCGCCCACCTGGCATGCCGAGTTGCATCTCGGTTTTGCCAGCCGTGCAGGCCGCAGCGTGCTGCGCGAAAATCGTCACCTCGGCCCCTTGCGCGTGCAAAAGGCGCTTTACCCAGAAGGCGAAGGCGTCTGCCAGGCCATCCTGCTGCATCCACCGTCTGGCATAGCCGGCGGCGACCAGCTGCACATCGCCGTGACGGTCGACGCCGCGGCACAGGCACAAATCACCACGCCCGGCGCCGGCAAGTGGTATCGCTCGGGCGGCGCCGAAGCCAGCCAGCACATCGAATTCAACGTCGGCGCGGGCGCTGCGCTCGAATGGCTGCCGCAGGAAAGCATCGTCTTCGATGGCGCCATCGCCCGCATGGACACCCGCGTACAACTCGCCGCCGATAGCCGCTACATCGGCTGGGACATTCTCTGTCTGGGCCGCGCCGCCGCCGGTGAACGCTTCGAAAACGGCCGTTTTGACCTGTTTTGCCGCGTCGACCGTGCCGGCCAGCCGATCTGGCTTGAACGCGGCGGCTTTGCCGGCGGCGATCCGATGCTGGCCAGCCCGGCCGGCTGGGCCGGCGCCACGGTGTGCGGCACGCTGCTCTGCAGCTTTCCCGAACTGCCACAACAAGCGGCCGCACTGCTCGAAGCCTGCCGCGCCATCGCCCCGGTCGACGCCGCATCACACGCGCTGACCGCCCTGCCCGGCATCCTCGTCGCCCGCTACCTCGGCGACAACAGCGAAGCCGCCCGGCAATGGTTCGCCGAACTATGGAAAATCCTGCGCCCGGCCTGTATCGGTCGACCGGCCGTTTTGCCAAGAATCTGGAATACCTGAAGGAGTCGTCATGGAACTGACACCAAGAGAGAAGGACAAGCTGCTGATCTTCACCGCCGGCCTGCTTGCTGAACGGCGCCTGGCCAAAGGCCTGAAGCTCAACTACCCGGAAGCCGTGGCGCTGATCACCTGCGCCATCATGGAAGGCGCCCGCGAAGGCAAAACCGTCGCCGAGCTGATGCACGCCGGCACGCAGGTCCTGAGCCGCGCCGACGTGATGGACGGCATCGCCGAGCTGATCCCGGAAATCCAGGTCGAAGCGACCTTCCCGGACGGCACCAAGCTGGTCACCGTGCATAACCCGATTGTTTGAGGAGAGGCTGACATGATCCCCGGAGAACTCCTCGCCGAACCCGGCGAACTCGAACTCAACGCCGGCCGGCCGACCATCACGCTGGTTGTTGCCAACACCGGTGACCGGCCGATTCAAGTCGGCTCGCACTACCACTTTCATGAAACCAACGCCGGCCTTAGCTTCGACCGTGAGGCCGCCCGTGGCTTCCGTCTCGACATCGCCGCCGGCACCGCCGTGCGCTTCGAGCCGGGCCAGACGCGCACCGTGCAACTGGTGGCGCTGGCTGGCGACCGCAAGGTTTATGGTTTCCGTGGCCTGATTCAGGGAGCACTGTGATGAGTACGAAAATTTCCCGTCAGGCCTACGCCGAAATGTTCGGCCCGACCACCGGCGACCGTCTCCGTCTCGCCGACACCGAGCTGATCATCGAAGTCGAGAAAGACCACACGATCTACGGCGAGGAAGTGAAATTCGGCGGCGGCAAGGTCATCCGCGACGGCATGGGCCAAGGCCAGCGCGTATCGGCCGATACGGTCGATACGGTCATCACCAACGCCCTGATCGTCGACGCGGTCACCGGCATCATCAAGGCCGACATCGGCCTCAAGGACGGCCGCATCGCCGCCATCGGCAAGGGCGGCAACCCGGACATCCAGCCGGGCGTGACCATCGTCGTCGGCCCCGGCACCGAGGTCATCGCCGGCGAAGGCATGATCGTCACCGCCGGCGGCATCGACAGCCACATCCATTTCATCTGCCCGCAGCAGATCGACGAGGCGCTCTATTCCGGCGTGACGACGATGATCGGCGGAGGCACCGGCCCGGCCACAGGCACCTTTGCCACGACCTGCACGCCGGGGCCATGGCACATCCACCGCATGCTCGAAGCCGCCGACGCCTTCCCGATGAACCTCGGCTTCCTCGGCAAAGGCAACGCCAGCCTGCCGGCAGCCCTGCGCGAGCAGGTCGAAGCCGGCGCCATGGGTCTCAAGCTGCATGAAGACTGGGGCACGACGCCGGCCGCCATCGACTGCTGCCTGACGGTGGCCGACGAGATGGACGTGCAGGTCGCCATCCACTCCGACACCCTCAACGAATCGGGCTTCGTCGAAGCGACGCTGGGCGCCTTCAAGGGCCGCACCATCCACACCTTCCACACCGAAGGCGCCGGCGGCGGCCACGCCCCGGACATCATCAAGGCGGCCGGGTTGCCTAATGTGCTGCCCAGTTCGACCAACCCGACCATGCCCTACACGGTGAATACCATCGACGAGCATCTCGACATGTTGATGGTCTGTCACCACCTCGACCCGAGCATCGCCGAGGACATCGCCTTCGCTGAAAGCCGCATCCGCCGCGAAACCATCGCCGCCGAAGACATCCTGCACGACCTCGGCGCCTTCTCGATGATGAGCTCCGACTCGCAGGCCATGGGCCGTGTCGGCGAAGTCATCATCCGCACCTGGCAGGCGGCGCACAAGATGAAGCTGCAACGCGGCGCCTTGCCGGAAGACAGCGCGCGCAACGACAACTTCCGCGTCAAGCGCTACATCGCCAAATACACCATCAATCCGGCGCTGACCCACGGTATCGCGCACACCGTCGGCTCCATCGAAGTCGGCAAGCTGGCCGATCTGGTGCTGTGGAAGCCGGCTTTCTTCGGTGTAAAACCGTCGCTGATTTTGAAGGGTGGCATGATCGCCGCCGCCGCGATGGGCGACCCCAATGCCTCGATCCCGACGCCGCAGCCAGTGCATTACCGGCCGATGTTCGGCAGTTTTGGCAAGGCGCTGAAAACCTCGGTGACCTTCGTCTCGCAAGCGGCGCTGCAAAACCCAGCGGTCAACGCCCTGAAACTGCAAAAAACGCTGGTCGCCGTCTCCGGCACGCGCACGCTGCAGAAATCCGACATGGTGCACAACGGCGCGACGCCGGAAATCACCGTCGATCCCGAAACCTACGTGGTCAAGGCGGACGGCGTACATCTCGTCTGCGAACCGGCAACCGAGTTGCCGCTGGCGCAACGCTACTTTCTGTTCTGAGACGGCATGCAGCACTGGCTTTACCTCGGCGTGGCGATCGTCAGCGAAGTCATCGCCACCTCGGCGCTGAAGGCGGCGGAAGGCTTCACCCGACCGCTGCCGTCGCTGGTCGTCGTAATCGGCTACGGCATCGCCTTCTACTGCCTGTCGGTGGTACTGCGCACACTGCCGCTCGGTATCACCTACGCCATCTGGTCCGGCGTCGGCGTCGCGCTGGTCGCCCTGTCCGGCTGGCTGCTCTACGGCCAGGCGCTCGACCTGGCAGCCGTGCTCGGCCTGACGCTGATCGTCGCTGGCGTCATCGTCCTCAACCTTTTCTCGAAAACCGTCGCTCACTGAACTCCATGCTCATCCTCAACCACCGCAGCACCGCCGCCGCCACCGACTCGGTCGCGCTGGCCTACGACGAACGCAAGCGCAGCCGCCTCAAAGTGACACTGGCTTCCGGCGTCGAAGCCGGCATCTTTCTCGAACGCGGCGATCACCTGCACGGCGGCGACAAGCTGGCCGCTGAAGACGGTTCGGCCGTGATCGAAATCCTCGCCGCGCCGGAAAAGCTGATCGAAGCAGTCGCCGACAGTCCCCTGCTCTTCGCTCGCGCCGCCTATCACCTCGGCAACCGGCATGTGCCGGTACAGATCCTGCCGACGGAGAACGGCGGCAAGCTGCGCTTCCAGACCGACCACGTGCTGGCCGACATGGCGCGCGGCCTGGGCTGCACGATCAGCGAAGCCGAAGCGCCCTTCCAGCCCGAATCCGGCGCTTATGGTGCACATGGCGGCCACCACCATGGCGACGACGAGGCGACGGCAGACCTGCACAACCCCGGCCACGGTCCACATCGCTCGGTGCCGAAAATCCACGAGTTCAAGCCGCGTTAAACAGGAAAGGCACCCCATGCCCTACGTCAACATTCAAATCACGCAAGGTGCCACGCGCGAGCAAAAGGCAGAAATCGTTCGCGACATCACCGATTCGCTGGTTCGTGTGCTCGGCAAAAAGCCGGAACATACGCACATCGTCATTCAGGAAATCGCCGAAGAAAACTGGGGCTACGGCGGTCTATTGACCGACGACTGGAAAAAGCAGAACGCGTGAGCGCTGCCCTGCAACTCGCCCGCCTGCTGCAACTGGCCAGCCCGGCGCTGCCGGTCGGCGCCTACACCTATTCGCAGGGCCTGGAATGGGCGGTCGAATCTGGCGTCATCAGCAACGAAGCAACGGCCGGGCACTGGATTACGGACTTGATGCAGCACGGCATCGGCCGTTACGAAGCGCCGCTGGTTTCGGCCCTGATGCAAGCGTGGACCGCTGGCGACGGCGCCGAAATCGCCCGCCTCAACAACGAATTCCTGGCCAGTCGCGAATCGGCCGAGCTGCGCGCCGAAACTGCCCAGATGGGCTTTTCGCTCAACCGGCTGGTGCGCGATTTGCGCGATCCGGGCCTGGCAAGCGTCGAAAGCACGCTGAGCAATCTCGGTGAAATCGCCTTCCCGACCGGCTGGGCCGGCCTCGCCGCCTGCTGGAAAATCGCCCCCGAAGCCGCGTTGACCGCCTACCTCTGGTCCTGGGCGGAAAACCAGGTGATGGCCGCACTCAAAGCCGTGCCGCTCGGCCAGGCCGCCGGCCAGCGCCTGCTTGCCGAGCTGGGCGGCAGGATTCCCGCCGTGGCGGTCGACGCGCAAAAACTGCCCGAAATGCAGTGGTCCAACTTCACACCAGCCTTCGCCATCGCCTGCGCGCGGCATGAAACCCAATATTCACGTCTCTTCAGATCGTAAAAAATGAGCAAACAAGCCCTTAGAGTAGGCATCGGCGGCCCCGTCGGTTCCGGCAAGACCGCCCTCACCCTGGCCCTGTGCCAGGCCCTGCGCGAGCAGATCAACATGGCGGTGGTCACCAACGACATCTACACCGCCGAGGATGCCAAGTTCCTGGTCCATCATTCGGCACTGGCGCCGGAGCGCATCATCGGTGTCGAAACCGGCGGCTGCCCGCACACGGCGATCCGCGAGGATGCGTCGATCAACCTCGAGGCGGTCGACCGCCTGCAACGCGCCTTTCCCGGCGTCGAGCTGATCCTCGTCGAATCCGGCGGCGACAACCTGGCGGCGACCTTTTCGCCGGAACTCTCCGATCTGACGCTCTACGTCATCGACGTCGCGGCCGGCGAGAAGATCCCGCGCAAGGGTGGCCCCGGCATCACCAAGTCCGACCTGCTGATCATCAACAAGATCGACCTCGCACCGATGGTCGGCGCCTCGCTCGACGTGATGGCGACCGATGCCAAGGCGCAGCGCGGCGCGCGCCCCTTCGTGTTCAGCAACCTGAAGACCGGTCAGGGCCTGGACGAGATCATCGCCTTCATCCGCGAAAAAGGCATGCTTTAGGCCGTTGACCGGTGGGCAGGATCACGGCCGGTCAACCACGAATTCCAGGCGATTTCCTCTGGCATCCGTACCGCTGCCCTGCAACGAGCGGCAGGTGATGGCGCGCCAGGTAAATCGGATTTCGCGCCCGTCCGAACAACGGGCCAGACCTTCGCCGCTTTCACCCAGACAGGAACCGGGGTTGGGCGACGACTTGGCCGGTTCGGCGATACCGTCGCAGCTCAGGCCGCTGTTGCGCTCGCTCAGCACGAAACGCCCGCCGCCACTGTTGCCCGGATAGCCCTTGCCGCGCAGTTCGCCCGCCACGTCGCTCAGGCTGCCGCGCGCCTGGTAGCCATAGGCGCAGGCGCCGAGCAGCAGCGACAAGGCGAGGGAGAAGGTGCGGGAATGTTTGTTCACAAGGCAGCAACACCGTTTTCGGGGATAATCGACATTTTTACACCCATTCGACGCCCGCCGTGAATCCGCATCTCGCCCAACTCCAGCCCTACCCCTTCGAAAAGCTGCGCGCCCTGTTCGCCGGCGTCACCCCGAACCCGCAATACAAAGAGATCAAACTGTCGATCGGCGAGCCGCAGCACGCGACGCCGCCCTTCATCATGGACGCGCTGGCCAAGGGCCTGAACGGCCTCGCCAACTACCCGACGACGCCGGGCATGCCGGCCCTGCGCCAGGCCATCGCCGCCTGGTGCGGCCGCCGCTACGGCCTGCAGCTTGATGCCGAAACCGAAATCCTGCCGGTCAACGGCTCGCGCGAGGCACTTTTCTCCTTCGCCCAGACGGTGATCGACCCGAGCCGTGGCTACGTGCCGCTGATCGCCAGCCCGAACCCGTTCTACCAGATCTACGAAGGCGCCGCCTACCTGTCGGGCGCCGAGCCGCGCTTCCTCAACAACCTGCCGGACAACGGCTTTGCCTTCGACTACGCGGCACTGTCGGAAGAGGAATGGGCGCGCGTCCAGCTCTTCTACGTCTGCTCGCCGGGCAACCCGACCGGCAAGGTGCTGTCGCTGGACGACTGGAAGACGCTGTTCGCCCTCTCCGACAAGTACGGTTTCATCATCGCCTCCGACGAGTGCTATTCCGAGATTTACTTCGACGAAGCCAACCCGCCGATCGGCGGCCTCCAGGCCGCCCAGCTGCTCGGCCGCACGAACGACCGTCTGGTCATGTTCTCCAGTCTGTCAAAGCGCTCCAACGTGCCGGGCATGCGCTCCGGCTTCGTCGCCGGCGACGCCAAGATCCTCAAGAAATTCCTGCTTTACCGCACCTACCATGGCTGCGCCATGGCACCCCCGGTGCAGACCGCCTCGATCGCGGCCTGGAACGACGAGGCGCACGTCCTCGACAACCGCGACCAGTACCGCGCCAAATTCGCCGCCGTGACACCGCTGATTGCCGACGTGCTCGGTACCGCCCAGCCCGACGCCGGTTTCTACCTGTGGGCGAAGACGCCGATCGCGGACACCGAATTCGCCCGCGGCCTGCTCGAACACTATAATGTCGTGGTCCTGCCCGGCAGCTTCCTCGCCCGCGAGGCCAACAGCGTCAACCCGGGCAGCAATTTCATCCGTATCGCGCTGGTCGCGTCGCTCGAGGAATGCCTCGAAGCGGCCAGCCGTATCCGTCAATTTGCACAGCAACTTTAAACAGAGAGAACCCTCCATGAGCCATCCGCTGCAAGCCACCATCGACGACCTCTGGGAACGCCGTACCGAACTCACCACCCAATCCGCCGACGCCATCAAGATCATCGAATCCGTGATCGGCGATCTGGACAGCGGCAAGCTGCGCGTTGCCGAAAAGATCAACGGTGAATGGGTCGTCAATCAGTGGGCCAAGAAAGCCGTGCTGCTCTCCTTCCGCACCCGCGACAACCGCGTCCAGGAAGCCGGCGACGTGCGCTTCTACGACAAGGTCGACACCAAGTTCCAGGGCTGGACCGAAGAACAGTTCAAGGCCGGCGGCTTCCGTGTCGTGCCGGGCGCCTTCGCGCGCAAGGGTTCGCACATCGCCAAGAACGTCGTGCTGATGCCCTCCTTCGTCAATATCGGCGCCTTCGTCGATGAAGGCACCATGGTCGATACCTGGGCCACCGTCGGTTCCTGCGCGCAGATCGGCAAGAACGTGCACCTGTCGGGTGGCGTCGGTATCGGCGGCGTGCTTGAGCCGATCCAGGCCGGCCCGGTCATCATTGAAGACAACTGCTTCATCGGTGCCCGTTCGGAAGTCGTCGAAGGCGTCGTCGTCGAAGAAAACTCCGTGCTCGGCATGGGCGTCTATCTCGGCCAGAGCACCCCGATCTACAACCGCGAAACCGGCGAAATCAGCTACGGCCGCGTGCCGAGCGGTTCCGTGGTGGTCAGCGGCAACCTGCCCAAGGGCGACGGCGCCTACAGCATGTACGCCGCCATCATCGTCAAGCGCGTCGATGCCCAGACCCGCTCGAAGACCAGCATCAACGACCTGCTGCGCCCTTGAGCCAGGACTGCAGAATGTTGCTGGTGGCACGGTACGCACCCGCAACATTCCGCATGATTTTTAGCACCTCCGAGTTCCACCACCTCACGAAGGTCTTGCCATGATCCTCGACAAACTGTTCCAGCTGATGTCGGAAAAGCAGGCGTCGGATATTTTCATATCCGCCGGTGCGCCCATCCACATCAAGATTCAGGGCAATACCCTGCCGGTCAACCAGCAGATGATGTTGCCCGACATGATCGAGAAGATCGCCCACGAACTGATGTCGCCGGAGCAGATCAAGACCTTCGCGGCCACGTCGGAGATGAATCTCTCCTTCGGCGTACCGCAGGTCGGCAACTTCCGGGTGAATATCTTCAAGCAGCGCGGCTCGGTCAGCATCGTCGTCCGCTTCATTCTCGGCAACATTCCGCCGCTCGACTCGCTCGGCGTGCCGCCGGTGCTGGCCGAGATGATCATGGAAAAACGCGGCCTGATCCTGATCGTCGGCGCCACCGGCTCCGGCAAGTCGACGACCATCGCCGCCATGCTCGACCACCGCAACGCCAACCGCAATGGTCACATCCTGACCATCGAGGACCCGATCGAATTCCTGTTCAAGCACAAGCGTTCCATCGTCAATCAGCGCGAAATCGGCATGGATACCGCCGACTGGAACGTGGCGTTGAAGAACGCCATGCGCCAGGCGCCGGACTGCATCCTGATCGGCGAAATCCGCGACAAGGAAACCATGCAGGCCGCCGTTGCCTACGCGCAGACCGGCCACCTCTGCCTGGCCACGCTGCACGCCAACAATTCGTACCATGCGCTGAACCGCATCATCAGTTTCTTCCCGCCCGAAAACCGGCCGGCGCTCTTCCTCGACCTCTCGGTCAGCCTGCGCGCCATCGTTTCGCAACGCCTGGTCAAGAAACCGGACGGCAAACTGCTGCCGACTTGCGAGGTCATGCTCAACACCCGCCACATCAGCGAACTGATCGAACGCGGCGAAGTCCAGGCGATCAAGGATGCCATGGAGCAGACCCTGACCCCGGGTTCGCAGACCTTCGAGCAGGATCTCTTCCGCCTTTACCACGAAGGCACCATCACCCTCGACGAAGCCCTGGCCAACGCCGATTCGCCGACCAACCTGTCGTGGCTGATCAACAACTCCGAAATCAGCAGCAGCACGCCGGAAGAAGACAAGGCCGCCGAACTGGCACTCGATTTCGACAGCACCAACTCCGGCGGCACCTCCTTCAAGGAATTTGCGCTCAGCCTCGCCGACGACGACGAAACACCCCAATGACCGAACCCACGCTCGAACTGGCCCGGCAGATCATCGCCCGGCCTTCCGTCACGCCGGACGACGCCGGCTGCATGGACATCATCGCTGCCCGCCTCGCACCACTCGGCTTTGCCATCGAATACATCAACCGCAATGGCGTGACCAATCTCTGGGCACGCCGCGGCACCAGCGCACCGCTCTTCGTCTTCGCCGGCCACACCGACGTCGTGCCGACCGGCCCGCTGGAAAAATGGACCAGCCCGCCCTTTGCACCGGAAATCCGCGACGGCGTGCTCTACGGGCGCGGCACGGCCGACATGAAATCCTCGCTCGCCGCCTCGGTGATCGCCGTTGAAACCTTCATCGCCGCCCACCCGGATCATCCCGGTTCGCTCGCCTTCCTGCTCACCTCGGACGAAGAAGGCGATGCCAACGACGGCACCATCGCCGTCGTCGAGGCCCTGAAAGCGCGCGGCGAAACGCTGGATTTCTGCATCATTGGCGAGCCGACCTCGGTCAACACGCTCGGCGACATGATCAAGAACGGTCGCCGCGGCTCGCTGTCCGCGACGCTCCAGGTCAAAGGCATCCAGTGCCACATCGCCTACCCGGAAAAGGGCCGCAACCCGATTCACGAAGCCGCCCCGGCCCTGGCCGAACTGGCTGCGACCGAGTGGGACCAGGGCAACGAGTATTTCCCGCCGACCACCTGGCAGGTCTCCAACATCCACGCCGGCACCGGCGCGACCAACGTCGTCCCCGGTCAACTCGAAATCAAGTTCAATTTCCGTTTCTCGACGGCGAGCACGCCGGAAGGCCTGCAGCAGCGCCTGTGCGCCATCCTCGACAAGCACAGGCTCGATTACGAAATCAGCTGGACGCTTGGCGCCCGCCCCTTCCTGACCGGGCGCGGTCCGCTCGCCGATGCGGCGACTGCCGCGATCCGCGAAATCTGCGGCATCGATACCGAACTATCGACCACCGGCGGCACCTCCGACGGCCGCTTCATTGCCGAGATCTGCAAGCAGATGCTGGAAATCGGCCCGGTCAATGCGACCAGCCACAAGATCGACGAGAACATCGAAGTCGCATCGCTAGCGAAACTCTCGGCGATCTATGTACGAATCATGAAGCAGTTGCTAGTCGCTAGTCATTAGTCGCTTGCGAACCCAAAACCAAGACGCCTCCGCTAACAGCTCTAACCACTAATAACTAACAACTAAAATGACCGATCCCGCCGCCCGCAGCGAACTCATCACCATTCGCGACTTCATCCGCTATGCGGTCAGCCGCTTCAATGCCGCGCAACTGTTTTTCGGCCATGGCAGCGACAACGCCTGGGACGAAGCCGTCTACCTGACGCTGCACACGCTGCACCTGCCGCTCGACCGCCTCGAACCCTTCCTTGACGCCCGTCTGCTGCCCGGCGAACGCGAAGCCCTGCTCGGCGTCTTCCGCCGCCGCTGCGAGGAACGCCTGCCGGCCGCCTACCTGACCAACGAAGCCTGGCTGGGCGAACACCGTTTCTACGTTGATGAACGCGTCATCGTGCCGCGCTCCTTCATCGCTGAACTGCTGCAGGAACAACTGACGCCGTGGATCGAGGATCCCTGGGCCATCCATTCGGCGCTCGACTTGTGCACCGGCTCGGGCTGCCTCGCCATCCTGACCGCGCTCGCCTTCCCGGAAGCCGACGTCGATGCGGTCGACCTCTCGGAAGACGCGATTTCCGTCGCCGAGCGCAACGTCGCCGACTACCACCTGAACGAGCGGATCAACATCATCCAGTCCGATGCCTTCACCAAGCTGGCCGGCAAGCGCTACGACCTGATCATCTCCAACCCGCCCTACGTCAATGCCGAATCGGTCGACCGCCTGCCGCCGGAATATCTGCACGAACCGGAACTGGCACTCGGCTCGGGCGAAGACGGTCTCGACTTCACGCGCATCATCCTCGCCGAAGCGAAAAAGCACCTGACGGAAGACGGTATCCTGGTCGTCGAAATCGGCCACAACCGCGATGCGCTTGAAGCCGCCTACCCCAACCTGCCCTTCATCTGGCTCGACACCGAAGCCGGCGACGAATACGTCTTCCTGCTGCGCGCCGAAGACCTGCCAGAATAAGCAGGCAGCTTGAGCAAGCTTTTCGAAATACCCAGCCCGTTCGAGATCGAAACGGGCACCGTGCTCATGCTCGAACCGGGCTGGGCGCGCGAGGGCGAGTTGCGCGCCCAGTTGCTCGACGAGAGCTACCCGAAGCCCTTCGTCATCGACAACGGCAAGTCACGCTTCCTGTATTTCAACGTGCGCCTGATGCAGAGCGAAATGTCGCTCAAGGCGCCGCACGACCTCGCCTTGCGGTACACGCAGAAAATGATGGCGTTTCTGCTTTTCCAGCCGCGCCCGAAACGCATCGTGCTGATCGGTCTGGGCGGCGGCTCGCTGATCAAGTTCTGCTACCAGCGCATGCCCGGCACGCACCTGACCGCGGTCGAGTTGAATCCCGACGTGATCGCCCTGCGCGACGCCTTTGCCGTGCCGGCCGACGACGAGCGCCTGCAGATCATCGAGGCGGATGGCGCCGAATTCATCGAGAACGCCGACAAAGGCATCGACGTGCTGCTGGTCGACGCCTTCGACAAGACCGGTTTCGCGCCCAGCCTGGCCAACCGCGAGTTTTTCGAAAACGCCTACGCCAAGCTGGCCGGCAACGGCGTGCTGGTCATCAATCTGGCCGGCGAAAAGGAAACCTACGCCGGCCTGATCGGCGAGGCGATGCACGTCTTCGACGACCAGGTCATCGTGATCTCGGTGCCCGACGACGGCAACCACGTGCTTTACGCCTTCCGCGAACTCTACTTCGAGCCGCGCTGGCGCTGGCTGCACAACTACGCCAAGGAGTTGCGCGCCAAATTCGGCCTCGACTTCCCGGCCTTCGTGCAAAAAATGGAGCGCTCGACCAAGCTCGGCCTGGCCCGCCGCGAGGCGCTGCGCGGCCGCTGAATCAGGGTTTGTCGCCGCCTGCCTGCTCGGCGCGTTGCGCCGCCTGTTGACCGGCCTGATCGAGCTTCTGCTGCACCTGCTGCAGCGTCTGCTGGCCCTGTTCGACTTCCTGCTTTTTCACGGATGCCGCCGTCGCAGCCGTACCAACGGTTTCGACGCCGCAAGCGGCAAGGGACAACAACAGGGAAGCAAGTAAAGCGGTTTTCATGCTTTTTCCTTCACATCCACAGCGGCCAGAATGGCCTGCAACAAATGCCAGCAACGCTCGACCGCGACCACCTCGACCGCCTCGCCCGGCGCATGTGCGCCGCGGATGGTCGGGCCGAAGGAAACGATGTCCAGCCCCGGATACTTGCCCCCGATGATGCCGCATTCCAGCCCGGCATGGATCACCTGAACGCTGGATTCAGCCGCGAACTCGCGGCGATAGACCTGCTGGCACAGCGCGAGCAACGGCGAAGCCGGGTTCGGCGTCCAGCCCGGGTAATAACCGCTCTGTTCGGTCGACGTGCCGGAAAGGGCAAAAAGGCTCTCGATCTCGGCGGCCAGCGCAAGACTGCCGCTGTCCTGCAGCGAACGCAGCATGAAATTGCAACTGCCGCCGGCCGGCTGCACATCGACCATGCCGAGATTGTTCGAAGTCTCGACCACGCCCGGCAAGGCCCGGCTCATCCGCCGCACGCCATGCGGCGCGGCATGCAGCGAGGCCAGCCAGACCGCCTGCTCGGCCGGGGCCAACAGTTCGACAACCTCGCCGGCCACCAGGCTCAGGCAAAGGCCGTCATCGACGCCGCGCAACTCCTGGCGCAGCACGGTTTCGATTTCCTTCAGGCAGGCTTCAACCGCAGCCTGCGTCCCCGGCGGCAGCGCAACAACGGCAACCGCTTCGCGCGGCAAGGCATTGCGCGCCGTGCCGCCGAGCAGGCTGGCCAGACGCAGCGGGAATTTCTCCTCAAGCTCGCGCAGCACGCGTACCAGCAACTTGATCGCGTTGCCGCGCTCTTCGTGGATATTGACCCCGGAATGGCCGCCGCGCAGCCCGTCCAGCTCGATGCGGCAACCCTGCCAACCGAGCGGCACCCCTTCAGGCAGCCCGGACCGGGCGACATTGACGTCCAGCCCGCCGGCACAGCCGAGATAGAACTCGCCCCATTCCTCGGTATCGAGATTGAGCATCAGACTGCCCTGCAGCAATCCCGGCTCAAGACCACGCGCACCGCCCATGCCGGCTTCTTCATCGACCGTGAACAGGGCTTCGAGGGGACCATGCACCAGCTCGGCATTTTCCAGTGCCGCCAGCATCAGCGCCACACCGATGCCATTGTCGGCGCCCAGCGTTGTCCCTTCTGCGACCAGCCAGCCATCACGCAGAACCGGCCGGATCGGATCGACAGCAAAGTCATGCTGCGTGTCGGCATTCTTCTGGCAAACCATGTCGAGATGCGCCTGCAGGATGACGCCCGGCAGATGCTCGCGGCCGGGCGTCGCCGGCTTGCGGATAATCAGGTTGCCAGCGGCGTCGACCGTTGCCGGCAGGCCATGCACCTGCGCCCAATCGAGCAGATTCTGGCGCAGCGCCGCTTCCGCCTTGGAGGCGCGCGGAATCGCGCACAAGCGGGAAAAATGTTGCCAGACGCGGGCGGGCGCCAGAGAAGAGAAAACATCCTGAGCAGCAAAAGTGGCCATGGCGAACCCTGAAAGTGAAAACCCCCGAACATCTTTCGACATTCGGGGGTTTAAATTCTGGGGCGACTGATGGGGCTCGAACCCACGACAACCGGAATCACAATCCGGGACTCTACCAACTGAGCTACAGCCGCCGCTGAGCGAAGGCGCGCATTGTACGAACTTCTGAAAGCGCTGTCTACAACTTCTTCTTCAATTGCTGCGAACGAATGCAACTGCTGTCAGTTTGATCCACCGTGATAGAATTGACAGCTTTATTTTTCGGCTCTGTAGTCACAAGGAATTCTCATGGAAGCAACCACTGCACAAGCTAACGAACTCGAACGTAGCGTCGACCTCTCCATCGCCATTGCCGATATCGAGAAGGAAATGGACCAGCGCCTGAAGCGCATGGGCAAGAACATCAAGATGCCGGGCTTCCGTCCGGGCAAGGTGCCGCTCCACATCGTCAAGCAGCAGTATGGCGACCAGGCTCGTCACGAAATCCTCTCCGAACAACTCGACCGCGTCTTCGGCGAAACCGTGACTGCCCAGAAGCTGCGCGTTGCCGGCTATCCGCGCATCGAGCCGAAGACCACCGAAAGCACGACCCACATCGAATTCGCTGCCACCTTCGAAATCTACCCGGAATTCGTGCCTGGCGACCTGTCGACCGCTGAAGTCGAGCGTCCGGTCCTCGAAGTCGGCGAAGCCGAAATCACCAAGACCCTGGACATCCTGCGCAAGCAGCGCGTTTCCTACGCCGACGCCGACCGCGCCGCCGCCAAGGAAGACCGTGTTGTCATCGACTTCCTCGGTAAGAAGGACGGCGTGCCGTTCGCTGGCGGTGAAGCCAAGGATTACCCGTTCGTGCTCGGCCAGGGCCAGATGCTGCCTGATTTCGAAAATGCCGTCGAAGGCGCCAAGGCTGGCGAATCGAAGACTTTCGACCTGGCTTTCCCGGCTGACTACCACGCCAAGGATCTGGCCGGCCAGACGGTTCAGTTCGACATCACCGTCAAGCAGGTGCAAGCCCCGGTCCTGCCGGAACTCGACGCCGAATTCGCGACCAGCATGGGCATTGCCGACGGCGACGTCGCCAAGATGAAGGCCGAGATCGAAGCCAACCTGAAGCGCGAAGTGAAGAAGCGCATTGAAGCCAAGCTCAAGGATCAGGTCATGGAAGCCCTGCTCAAGGCCAACCCGATTGCCGTACCGGGCGCCCTGATCGAAATGGAAGTCCAGCGCCTGATGCAGGCTGCCCGCCAGGATATGGAACAGCGCGGCATGAAGACCAAGGACTTCCCGATCCAGCCGGAATGGTTTGCCGACCAGGCTAAGCGCCGCGTCACCCTTGGCCTGGTTCTTGCTGAAGTCGTCAAGACGGAAAAGCTGCAGGCAACGCCGGAACAAGTTCGCGCCATGGTCGAAGAAACCGCCCAGAGCTACGAGCATCCGGAAGAAGTCATCCGTTGGTACTACGCCCAACCGCAACGCCTCGGCGAAGTGGAAGGTGTGGCAATCGAGAACAATGTGGTTGAATGGGTACTGGGCAAGGCCAAGGTCACCGACAAGGCTGCCGTTTTTGATGAACTGATGGGCCAGAACCAGTAATTTCCGGCACGTCACAAAAACAACAAACGTCTGTAACGTAACCAACAAGGGCTGACATGAATATCGACAACGCAAGCAACTGGGATCCGCAAGCACTGGGCCTCATCCCGATGGTGGTAGAACAGAGCGGCCGTGGCGAGCGCTCTTACGACATCTACTCCCGCCTGTTGAAAGAGCGGGTGATCTTTCTTGTCGGCCCGGTTAACGACGCCAGCGCCAATCTGGTCGTCGCCCAATTGCTGTTCCTTGAAGCGGAAAACCCGGACAAGGACATTTACTTCTACATCAACTCGCCGGGTGGTTCGGTGACGGCTGGCATGTCGATTTACGACACCATGCAGTTCATCAAGCCCGACGTGTCGACGTTGTGCATTGGCCAGGCGTGCTCGATGGGCGCCTTCCTGCTCAACGCCGGCGCCAAGAACAAGCGCTTCGCGCTGCCCAATTCGCGCATCATGATTCACCAGCCGCTCGGTGGCTTCCAGGGCCAGGCCTCGGATATCGCCATCCACGCCAAGGAAATCCTCTCCATCCGCGACCGTTTGAACCGGATCATGGCCGAACACAGCGGTCAACCGCTGGAACGGATCGAAAAGGACACCGACCGTGACAATTTCCTTTCTGCTGACGAAGCGGCAGAATACGGTTTGATTGACAAGGTGCTTACCCGCCGCGATGCGGCTTGACCGGAGAAATTCAGATGTCTAAAGGCGGCCAGGAAAAACTGCTGTACTGCTCCTTCTGCGGCAAGAGCCAGCACGAAGTCAAAAAGCTTATCGCCGGCCCGTCGGTGTTCATCTGTGACGAGTGCATTGCCCTGTGCAACGACATCATTCGTGACGAGTTGCCCGAGGAAGCAGCCAAGGCGGGTCGTTCCGACCTGCCGACGCCGCGCGAGATCAGCTCCATTCTCGACCAGTACGTGATCGGCCAGGAAGTTGCCAAGCGCATCCTCTCGGTTGCCGTGTACAACCATTACAAGCGCCTGCGCCACACCGCCAAGAATACCGGCGAAGTGGAACTGGCGAAGAGCAACATCCTGCTGATCGGCCCGACCGGTTCCGGCAAGACCCTGCTCGCCCAGACACTGGCCCGCATGCTCAACGTCCCCTTCGTGATGGCCGATGCCACCACGCTGACCGAAGCCGGCTATGTCGGCGAGGACGTCGAGAACATCATCCAGAAGCTGCTGCAAAAGTGCGATTACGACATCGAAAAAGCACAGCAGGGCATCGTCTACATCGACGAAATCGACAAGATTTCGCGCAAGTCCGACAACCCGTCGATCACCCGTGATGTTTCCGGTGAAGGCGTGCAGCAGGCCCTGCTCAAGCTGATCGAAGGCACGGTTGCCTCGATTCCGCCGCAGGGTGGCCGCAAGCACCCTAACCAGGATTTCGTCCAGGTCGACACCACCAACATCCTCTTTATCTGTGGCGGCGCCTTCGCCGGCCTGGAAAAGGTCATCCAGAAGCGCTCAGAAAAGGGCGGCATCGGCTTCGGCGCCGAGGTCAAGAGCAAGGACGACGGCAAGGCCGTCGGCAAGATCCTGCTCGAAACCGAACCGGAAGATCTGATCAAGTTCGGTCTCATCCCCGAACTGATCGGCCGCCTGCCGGTCGTCGCGACGCTGCAGGAACTGGAAGAAGACGCTCTCGTCCAGATCCTGACCGAACCCAAGAACGCGCTGGTCAAGCAATACCAGAAGCTGTTCAACATGGAAGAGGTCGAACTGGAAATTCGCCCCGGCGCCCTGTCGGCCATTGCCAAGAAGGCACTCGATCGCAAGACCGGTGCGCGCGGCCTGCGCTCGATCATGGAACATGCCCTGCTCGACATCATGTACGAACTTCCGGGCATGGAGAATGTCGAAAAGGTCGTCATCGATGAAAACATGATCACCGGCGACACCCCGCCGCTGCTCATTTACGCCGATCAGCCAAAGGTTTCCGGCTCCAACTGAGCCGGTACTTGAATTGCGGTTCCCCGCCCCCACCTAGGGGGCACATACCTATTTCAAAGGCATCGTAATGTCGAACCCCAACACGCTCCCGGAAACCGTCGAACTGCCGCTGCTGCCGCTGCGCGACGTCGTCGTTTTCCCGCACATGGTCATCCCGCTCTTCGTCGGCCGCCCGAAATCGATCAAGGCCCTCGAAATGGCCATGGAGGGCAACAAGAACATCCTGCTCGTCGCGCAGAAATCGGCGGCCAAGGATGAACCGGAGCCGGAAGATCTCTATCGCATTGGCTGTCTGGCCAACATCCTGCAAATGCTCAAGTTGCCGGATGGCACCGTCAAGGTGCTGGTTGAAGGCACCCAGCGCGCCCGCGTCGAAGCAATCGAAACCCAGTCCTCGGTTTTCATGGCAACCGCCGTGCCGCTGCCGCAGGCTGCAGTGGAAGATCACGAGATCGAGGCGATGCGCCGTGCCGTGGTCGCCCAGTTCGACCAGTTCGTCAAACTGAACAAGAAGATTCCGCCGGAAGTACTCTCCTCCATCGCCGGCATCGAAGACGCCGGCCGCCTGGCCGACACCATCGCCGCCCACCTGCCGCTCAAGCTTGAGCAAAAGCAGGAAGTGCTGGAAATGGACAGCATCCGCGACCGTATCGATCGCCTGCTTTCGCAACTCGAATCCGAAATCGACATCCTCCAGGTCGAAAAGCGCATCCGCGGCCGCGTCAAGCGCCAGATGGAAAAGAGCCAGCGCGAGTACTACCTCAACGAACAGGTCAAGGCCATCCAGAAGGAACTCGGCGAAGGCGAAGAAGGTGCCGACCTCGAGGAACTGGACAAGAAGATCAAGGCCGCCGGCATGAGCAAGGAAGGCCTGGCCAAGGCACAAAGCGAGCTCAAGAAGCTCAAGCTGATGTCGCCGATGTCAGCTGAAGCCACCGTCGTGCGCAACTTCATCGAAACACTGATCGGCCTGCCCTGGCGCAAGAAAACGCGCATCAGCAAGGATCTGCGCGAAGCCGAGAAGGTACTGGATCAGGATCACTACGGCCTCGACAAGGTCAAGGAACGCATTGTCGAATACCTTGCCGTGCAACAGCGCGTCGACAAGGTCAAGGCACCGATCCTGTGCCTGGTCGGCCCTCCCGGTGTCGGCAAGACCTCGCTCGGCCAGTCGATCGCCAAGGCGACCAACCGCAAGTTCGTGCGCATGGCCCTGGGCGGCGTACGTGACGAAGCCGAGATTCGTGGCCACCGCCGCACCTACATCGGCTCGATGCCAGGCAAGATTCTCAGCAGCCTGACCAAGGTCGGCGTACGCAACCCGCTCTTCCTGCTTGATGAAGTGGACAAGCTCGGCCAGGATTTCCGCGGCGATCCGTCGTCGGCCCTGCTCGAAGTGCTCGACCCGGAACAGAACCACACCTTCCAGGATCACTACGTCGAGGTCGACTTTGACCTCTCCGACGTCATGTTCGTGGCCACCGCCAACACGCTGAACATCCCTGCGCCCTTGCTCGACCGCATGGAAGTCATCCGCCTGTCCGGCTACACGGAAGATGAAAAGGTCAATATCGCGATGCGCTATCTGCTGCCCAAGCAGATCAAGAACAACGGCCTGAAGAAAACCGAGATTTCGGTTGCCGACAGCGCCGTGCGCGACATCGTCCGCTACTACACCCGCGAAGCCGGCGTGCGGGCGCTCGAACGCGAAATCTCGAAAATCTGCCGCAAGGTCGTCAAGACCCTGGTGCTGAAAAAGCGCGACACCAAGATCCTGGTCAACGCCAAGAATCTCGACAAGTTCCTCAGCGTCCAGCGTTACAGCTACGGCATGGCCGAGAAGGAAAACCAGGTTGGCCAGGTCACCGGTCTGGCCTGGACGGAAGTCGGTGGTGAATTGCTGACCATCGAGTGCGCCAACATGCCGGGCAAGGGCAACATCCTGCGCACCGGCTCGCTCGGCGATGTCATGAAGGAGTCGGTTGAAGCCGCCCGCTCCGTCGTGCGTGCCCGCTCGCGCCGCCTCGGCATCAAGGATGAGGCCTTCGAGAAGACCGACATCCACATCCACGTCCCCGAAGGCGCCACGCCCAAGGACGGTCCGTCTGCTGGCATCGCCATGACCACGGCACTCGTTTCCGCTTACACGGGCATCCCGGTGCGCTGCGATGTCTGCATGACCGGCGAGATCACCCTGCGCGGTGAAGTGCTGGCTATCGGCGGCCTCAAGGAAAAGCTGCTGGCCGCCGTGCGTGGCGGCATCAAGACCGCACTGATCCCGTCAGAGAACGTCAAGGACCTCACCGAGATCCCTGACAACATCAAAAACAAGATCGAGATCGTCCCGGTCAAATGGATTGACCAGGTACTCGAACGCGCGCTGGAACGCCTGCCCGAAGCACTACCCGAGCTGGCCGAGCAAAAATCCGAGGTTGCAGCGACGGCTGAAAACCCCGCCACGCAAACAGTGCTTACTCATTGATTTGTAAGGAAAGGCCTGCCGGCGCATTCGCACCGGCAGGCCTTGGCCGTTAACCAGCCACGGGAAACCCGCGAGAATCCGCTTGACACAAGGATTTCGCCAGATATATAAATCCGTCCTCACAAAAATTTCGCTTCTCAAATCCATCCACCTAGGGGACTCAAGATGAACAAAACCGAACTGATTGACCAAATCGCCGCTTCTGCTGACATTTCCAAGGCTGCTGCTGGCCGCGCCCTCGACGCTACCGTCGAAGCCGTCAAGGCTGCCCTGAAAGCCGGCGACACCGTCAGCCTGATCGGCTTCGGCACTTTCTACGTTGGTGAACGCGCTGCCCGCACCGGCCGCAACCCGCGCACCGGCAAGACCCTCGAAATCAAGGCCGCCAAGTCGCCGAAGTTCCGCGCCGGCAAGGGCCTGAAAGACGCCATCAACTAATCGCATTACGGGTGCTTAGCTCAGTTGGTAGAGCGTCGCCCTTACAAGGCGAATGTCGGCGGTTCGACCCCGTCAGCACCCACCAGGATTCCTCAGCAGGAAACCACGAACCCCGCTCCTGTAGCGGGGTTTTTGCTGGAAGAGCAAGAAAATGACCGCGCAACAGATATCGCACGAAGACGACAAGACCGGCGATGCGCTCAAGGCCCAGCGCTTCCAGATGCTGGCCGACATCGCCAAGGAACTGGCCGGTGAAGTTGTCTTCCCCACCCACTTCGATGCCGTCATGCGCCTGCGCAAGGTCTTGCATGATCCAGAGGTCTCTTTGCGCAGCATTACTGCCGCAATCGCTGGCGAACCTCTGATCAGCGCAAAACTGCTGCATCTGGCCAACTCGGTCGCGTTCAATCCGGGCGGCGTTGAGGTGGTCGACCTGCAGGCCGCCGTTACCCGCCTGGGGATGAATGTCGTCCGCAGCTCCGCGCTCTCCATCGTCATGACCCAGTTGCTGCGCGCCAAGGGCATGGCTGCTTTCGCCAGCCTCACCCAAACGCTCTGGGATCATTCCATACGCACCGCCGCAGGCGCCCGCGTCATTGCCCGCCGCCTGACCCGGATCAATCCGGAAGAAGCCATGCTGGCCGGCCTGATCCACGACCTGGGCGCGTTCTACATGCTGTACCGCGCCACGCAATACGATGGGCTGCGCGAGCGACCGGACAGCGTCAAGCATCTGATCATTGAATGGCATGAAAGCATTGGCGTATCGCTGCTCAACGCACTCGGCCTGCCCGAGGAAATTGTCAGGGCCACCGAAGAACATGACCGCCTGCGCGCCAATCCCTATCCGCCGCGCACCCTGGCCGATGTGGTCTATATTGCCAACATGCTGGCCGGCGGCCACTTCGAATGGACCATGCAGGGCCACCCGATGAGTGCGCCGGACCGCGAGGCCCTGGAGGCCACCTACGCCGAGCTCCAGCCGGAAATTGACACACAGCTCGCCGAAATGCGCGAGAGCTTCGCCTGAAGCCGCTGCAGGCTAGTCCTTGCGGCCGAATCCGGTTTTTACCTGGGTAGAAGCCAGCACCCCGCGCAGGATATTGATTTCATCCTTTTCAAGGCGAATCCGGCCAAACAGGCGACGCAATTTCGGCATCAACCGCCCCGGCTGTTCCGGATTGTAAAAGCCGGTTGCGGTCATCACCGACTCAAGGTGACCGTATAAACCTTCGACCTCGTCGTGACTGGCCGGCGGCGACACAAACGGTGTGACACCGGCAACAAGCACCGGCGGCTTTTCTGCAAAGGCAGCCATACGACATTCATAGCACAACACCTGCACGGCCGAACCAAGATTCAGCGAACTGAAATCGGGATTGGTCGGGATCGTCACGGCGGCATGACAATGCTGGATCTCCTCATTGCTCAAGCCCATGGTTTCGTTGCCGAAAACCAGGGCCACCTCCCCCTGGGCGGCCTCGGCCAGCAGCCTGGCAACCGTTTCACGCGGCGCCCCCAGCGCCGGTCCCAGATCACGTTGCCGTGCCGACAGCGCAACAACAAACACAGTCCCGGCCAATGCCTCGTTCAGGCTCGTGGTGATTTTTGCCTCCTGCAGCAGGTCGACCGCTCCGGTGGCCCGGGTATCGGCCTCGGGATCGGGAAACTGCTTGGGCGCCACCAGATACAGCCGGGACAGGCCCATCGTCTTCATGGCGCGGGCCGCGGCGCCGATATTGCCCGGGTGACTGGGGCGACAAAGCACGACTCTGATACGGGAAAGCAGGACTTCGGGGTTCATGGTGTAAAATTCGTTCTTTCAAATATATATCGGGTGGCTCTGGCCGCCCGTTAGCTCTTTAAGCCCATGCATCCAGCTCTGAATATCGCCATCAAGGCGGCGCGTCGCGCCGGCCAGATCATCAATCGCGCCTCGAATGACGTCGACCTGCTCAAGGTCACGGCCAAGCAACAGAACGATTTCGTCACCGAGGTCGACAAGTTTGCCGAAGCCGCGATTATCGAAACCCTGCAGGAAGCCTACCCAGGGTACGGCATTCTAGCAGAGGAGTCCGGCGAGTCCGCCGCCAAGGGCGCTACAGACGCAGAGTACCAGTGGATCATCGATCCGCTCGACGGCACCACCAACTTCATTCACGGCCTGCCGCAATACGCCGTGTCGATCGCCCTGGCCAAGGCCGGCGTGGTCGAGCAGGCGGTGGTTTTCGACCCGAACCGCAACGAACTGTTTACCGCCAGCAAGGGTGCCGGCGCCTTCCTCAATGAACGCCGCATTCGTGTCTCGAAGCGCCTCCGCCTGGAAGGCTCTTTGCTCGGTACCGGTTTCCCGTACCGCGAGTTCGACAAGCTCGACACCTACCTTGCCATCTTCAAGGAACTCGCTCAGAGAACCGCCGGCATGCGCCGCCCGGGTGCCGCCTCGCTTGACCTGGCGAATGTCGCCTGCGGCCGCTACGACGGCTTCTGGGAATTCGGCCTGGCCCCCTGGGACATGGCGGCCGGCGCCCTGCTCATTTCGGAAGCCGGCGGTCTGGTCAGCGACCTGCGCGGCAACACCAACTATCTCGAAACCGGCAATCTGGTCGCCGGCACGCCGAAGGTCTTTGCACCGCTTCTCAAGATGATCGAGAGCAAGCTGCCAGAAACCATTCGCGGCTAAACAGCTCGTGGGCACAGATGCCCAGACATGAAAAACGCCAGCTCGCAGCTGGCGTTTTTTTATTCCTGGAAGCGGGGAAAATTCGACTCAGGCGGAAGCGTGCGCCTGCAGAACGGCCAGTTGCTCGTCACTGATCGACTCGAAGCGCAGGCCGACCAGATGCTGATGGCCAACCCGCCGGATGCGCATGACGCTGACAAAGGCCTCAACCGGTGACGCGAGCTGCGGCGACTCGATACGACAAATACCGACCTCGCCACTCGGTCGAGCACCGAGTACCGCAACATCCAGCATGACACCAACCCCGGTGACCGAAACATCGGCCAGCGGAAACTCAAAGCTCTGCCCGCCCAGATTCAGATGAACCTGGCCTTGCAGGAAAATGCGCTGGGATCGACGACGCTCTCTCATGATGCTTTCAAGCAGAAAAATCAGCCTGCATTTTCCCATGGTGAGCGCAGGCAAACCATGGGGAACCAACTAAACCAGCGAAATACCGGAAACCGGCCATGAAGATCAGGCGAGGAACTCGCGCCAGGCATGGCTTAGCGGTCGACATCCAAAACAGATGCAATTTCCGCCAGGCCAGGCAGCCTTACTTCTGCTCGGGCTCTTCCGGATTGAACTGGAAGCCGGTGAACATCGTGCGGGTCTGGGTTTGCAGTTGATCCTGCATCGACTGGAACATTTTCTTCGACTGTTCCATATAGGCGGTCATCATGTTCTGCATGGCCGGCTGCTGAAAGTTGAGAAACTGCGCCCAGAAATCGGCCTGCATGTGGCTGTTGTCGCCTGGACCGTAAACCGTGCGCGACTGCTCCTGTAGCTTGCCCTGGAAATCAACGAAAGTCTTCATGTTGTTTTCCAGATACTTGCCGAGCATGCCCTGCATGGCACTACCGTAGAAACGGATGAAGCCAGAAAGCAGATCGCTCGAGAACAGCGGCATGCCACCGGTTTCTTCTTCAAGGATGATCTGGAGCAGGATGCTGCGGGTCAGATCCTCTGCCGTCTTGGCATCAACAACCTTGAATACTTCAAACTTGAGAACCAGTTCCTTGACATCACCCAGTGTGATGTAAGCGCTCGTCTTGGTATCGTAAAGACGACGGTTGGGGTATTTCTTGATCAGGCGTACCAGTTCCGACATGCTGCGATCCTTGAACGATTTTGTGTGCAGTGCAACATTATAGCCAAAAAAACAGGCGCCCGGAGGCGCCCATTCTTGTTGCAATGCAAAAATTCAGCAATGTTTAATGCCGAATTCCGCAATAGTGCAATTACTGGTAGTACAGACCGCCGTTGATGTTCATCGTGGCACCGGTCATGAAGGCTGCCAGATCGGAAGCCAGGTAGGCGCAGGCGCCACCGATTTCTTCCGGCTTGGCCAGACGCTTCATCGGCACGGTATCGATGATGGACTGCAGAACTTCCGGCTTGATCGCCATGACCATCTTGGTGGCAACATAGCCCGGGCAGATGGCGTTAACGGTCACGCCCTTGGCGGCCAGTTCGGCAGCCAGTGCCTTGGTGAAGCCGATCACACCAGCCTTGGCGGCGGAGTAGTTGGTCTGGCCAGCCTGACCCTTGACGCCATTGACGGACGAGATGTTGATGATGCGGCCATAGCCACGCTCGGCCATCTTGGCGGAGACTTGCTTGGTCATGTTGAACAGCGAGGTCAGGTTGGTGGCGATAACAGCATCCCAGCCATCCTTTTCCATCTTGGCGAACATGCGGTCACGGGTGATACCGGCATTGTTCACGAGGATATCGACCTGGCCGCAAGCAGCTTCAGCTTCGGCAACCATGGCCTGGCAGGAAGCGATATCGGAAACGTCGCCAGCAACACAGACGAAATCATTGAAACCGGCAGCAGCCATTTCCTTCAGCCACTCGTCCTTGTTGTCGAATTGCGGGTGGTAAGAAGCAACCACCTTGTGGCCAGCCTTGGCCAGTTCCTGACAGATTGCGGTTCCAAGACCACCCATAGCGCCGGTAACGAGAGCAACACGTTGCGTCATAATTTTTCCTTCATTGTTGATATAAAGCGGGGTAAAAAATACGTAGGTCAGTACATGTGCTGACCGCCGTTTATGGAAATATTGGCCCCGGTCACAAACGCTGCTTCATCGGAAGCAAGGTAAGCCACCAGTCCGGCAATTTCCTCTGGCTTGCCCAGTCGGTTGACCGGGATTTGCGGCAGAATCTTTGAATCGAGAATCTCTTGCGGGATCGCTGTCACCATCTTGGTGCCAATATACCCCGGCGATATTGTATTTACTGTGACACCCTGCTTTGCGACTTCCAGAGCCAGTGCCTTGGTGAAGCCATGCATGCCGGCCTTGGCAGCAGAATAGTTGGTCTGCCCGAAAGCGCCCTTCTGTCCATTAACCGACGAAACGTTGATGACACGACCCCAGCGGCGCTCGATCATGCCATCCATGACCTGCTTGGTCATGTTGAAAACAGAATCGAGATTGGTATGCATGACGGCATCCCAGTCACCCTTGGTCATTTTCTTGAAGGTCATGTCACGCGTGATACCTGCGTTATTGACCAGAACATCGACCGGTCCGACATCAGCAGCAACGGCCTCGACACAGGCACGCGCCGAATCGAAGTCAGTCACATCGCAAGGATAAGCCTTGAAACCATACCCCAGGTTGTGCATCGAATTCAGCCACTCCTGAACCTTGGGGTTCCCCGGCGAATACGTCGTGACAACCTTGAAGCCCAGCGCAGCCAGCTTGATGCACACCGCTTCGCCGAGACCGCCCATACCGCCAGTAACCAGTGCAACACGCGACATATTATTGATCCCTCTCCTCCAGCCTTGTATTAAACCGCGCGCTCCTTGACGTAGCGACCGGGCGCCGGTTCGATCGGCTTGTATTTTGCATTTCCCGGTTTGCGCGGTGCCCGCTGTTCTCCTGACAACGGTTTCAGCCATTCGGCCCAGTCAGCCCACCAGCTGCCCTTCTTTTCTTCGGCAGCGGTCAACCAGCTTTCGGCATCCATTTTCACATCGTTATTGACCCAGTAGCTGCGCTTGTTCTTGCTCACCGGATTGATCACGCCGGCAATATGACCGGAGGCACCGAGCACGAAGCGCACCGGTCCGCCAAGAATACGCGTGCTCTGAAAGGCGGACTGCCACGGCACGATATGATCTTCACGCGTCGCCAGCAGATAGACCGGCATTTCCAGGCTGCCGAGATCGACCTTGGTTCCGCACATTTCAAGCTTGCCCGGCACACGCAGATTGTTGTCGTGATAGAGGTTGCGCATGTACCAGCAGGCAAATGGTCCGGGCAGACTGGTCGAATCCGAGTTCCAGTAGAGAAGGTCGAAAGCCGGTGGCTTCTGGCCCTTCAGATAGTTGCTGGTTACGTAATTCCAGACCAGATCATTCGCACGCAGGAAGGAAAAGGTGCTTTGCAGGTCGCGCGCCGGCAGCAGCCCGCCCTTGCCTATCGTCGACTCACGCGCCAGCAGGCCGTTTTCATCAATGAACAGACCAATTTCACCGGTGTCGGAAAAGTCGAGCAGCGTGGTCAGCAGGGTCAGCGAGGCAACGATGTCCTCGCCGCGCGCCTTGAGCACAGCCAGCGCAGAAGTCAGGATGGTGCCGCCGACACAGAAGCCAAGCGCGTTGATCTGCTTGACCCTGGTGATTTCGCGCACGACATGCAGCGCGGCAATCGGACCATGCTCAAGGTAGTCGTCCCAGGTCAGATGCCCCTGCTCCTCCTTGGGATTGCGCCAGGAAACCAGGAAAACCGTGTTGCCCTGCTCGACCATGAAGCGGATCAGCGAGTTATCCGGCTGCAGATCCATGATGTAGAACTTGTTGATGCAAGGTGGCACCACCAGCAATGGGCGCGTGCCGACCTTCGGCGTCAGCGGCGAATACTGGATCAGCTGCATCAATTCGTTTTCAAAAACGACAGCACCTTCGGTCGTCGCGATATTGCGCCCCACGTCGAAGACCGTTTCATCGGTCATCGAAATACGGCCCTTCTCAAAATCCTGAATCAGATTGTTGATGCCGTCGGTAATGCTCTGCCCCTTGGTTTCCAGGGCACGCTGAATGAACTCGGGATTGGTCGCGGCAAAATTGGACGGCGCCATCGCATCGATCATCTGACGCGCCAGGAAACGCATGCGGTTTTTCGATTTTTCGTCGCCAGCAGGAATCAATTCGACCATCTGGTTAACAAACTTGCTGTTGAGCAGATAAGCCTGATGCGTGTAATCGTAAATCGGGCTGTCGCGCCATTCGGGGGCCGAGAAGCGGCGATCGCCCGGTTCCGGTGCGACCTTGAAGGACTCGTGCTGCCCCTGCTGCTTGGCCAGAACGGACTGCCACAAGGACATCTGCTGATCGGTGAACTGTTTTTGCAGCGCCGTCAGTTGCTGCGGATCAATCGCCGGCGGTGGCGTGACATTGGGATTCCCGGCTTTACCGATAAATTCCATGAACTGCTGCGCCATGTTCTGGCCGGCTTGCATGAACTGCATCGCCGAGCCAAGAAATGCGTCGTTGTTGTTCGATCCCTGATGCGCCATGGGTGTCTCTTTGTTTTATCGTGAGCTTGAGCTTATCGATTCTCCATACGCCCCGGAATCCTGTCAATGAAAATTGTCGACCGGCGAAAACGACCATCTGGCAAGGCTTTCAAGCCCTCCCTGCACGTCAGGCGAGAGTCCCGCCTGGCATCCAATGCCCACCACGCCCATATTGTTGCAAGCGGTAACAATATGACTGGCTTCATACATTTGTGGCTTAGCAAAAAAACACCCCTCAAAGGCGCAGAGTGAGCTTGGGAAAAAGTTCTGGAACCGGGCCGCACCGGCTGCCCGACATTGCTTTTACAATGTCGCCATGCCTCTAGCCATGATCATCGTCATCGGGTGGATTTACGTCACCCTGCTGGTCGCCGCCAACGAACCCTCGGTCGTTGCCGGCATCGTTTCATTCCTGTTTTATGGTGCCCTGCCATGCAGTCTGGTCCTGTACTTCGCCGGCGCAAGGGTACGCCGCGAGCGCCGCAAGTACCGGGAACAGATGGCCGCACGCCAGGCCCGGGACCCTGCCCGGGAAAATGCGCCGACAGGCGATTGATTCTGCCCGCGGCTGCCGGTTATTCGCCGACCAGGAACTGAACAATAGCGATCGAAGCGATACCCAGCCCGATCAGGAGCACCTGCTGCAGGGTTGCCTTGAGTTCGGTCCGCTTGTGCAGACCGGGAATCAGGTCGGCGACCGCAACATAAATCATGCTGGCCGCAGCCAGCCCGAGCAGGGTCGGAATCCACTCCTGGAGATCGGATAGCGCAAAATAGGCCAGCGTGGCACCGACCAGTGTCGCCAGACTGGAGAGCAGGTTGAAGGCAAGCGCCCGCATTTTGCTGTAGCCGGAATGCAGCAGGATCATGTAGTCGCCGACTTCCTGCGGGATTTCATGGGCAATGATGGCGAGCGCCGTGACAATGCCAAGCTGGGTGCTGTCAAGAAAGGCCGCGGCGATCAGGATGCCGTCCACGAAGTTGTGGAAGGTGTCGCCGACCAGGATGAGCAGTCCCGAGCGCCCGTGATCGTGAGCAGGGGCGTGTGCCTCGTGTGCCTCGCAGTGATCGTGATGGCAATGCCGCCAGAGAACCAGCTTTTCAAGAACGAAGAAAACCATGATGCCGAACAACACGGTTCCCGCCATCTGGCGCGGCTCGCCTTTTTCCAGGGCTTCAGGCAGGATTTCCAGAAAAGCCGCCCCGAGCAGGGCACCAATGGCATAGGAAATCAGCATACTGATGCGCTGCGCACCTACCGCAACACTCAGCGCGGCAGCGGCCAGGACACTCAACAGGCCACCAGCCAGCGAGACGGCAATAATCCAGGAAAAGGTACTCACGACACCCTGAAATTGAGGGAAAGGCGCGGATTATACGCCGTCGGGCGGGAGGGCACGTTCGCCATTTTCCTGCCCATGCAATTGCGCTTCGGAAAGCAACCAGGCACGAAAAGCCACCGCCGAATCGCGGTCGGCCAGCACCTTGCGCATCACCAGAAAATACGAATAGGGCGATGGCACCGAAATTTCAAAAGGCACACGCAAACGACCGGCGGCAACATCGGCGGCAACCAGGGGCTTGAGGGCAAGCGCCACGCCCTGGCCATCGAGCGCGGCTTCGACCGCCAAAACAGCATTGGAAAAACGCGGACCGCGCTCGGCATCAACGCCAGTCACACCGGCATGGCTCAGCCACTCGCGCCAGCTCGGCTGGTATTCGCCGTCGTCTATCGTTTCATCGTGTATCAGCACATGCCGGGCCAGATCCCGCGGCGTGTCAAGCGGCCGTTCGGCAGTTGCCAGGCGCGGGCTGCAGACCGGCACGCAATCGGTGGCAAAGATCTGTTCGACCAGGAAGCCGGGGTAGTTACCCGTACCGTAGCGAATGGCCAGCGTACTGCCGGCTTCACGCAGATCGGCGGCCGCCTCTTCAACGAGACGGATGCCGCCCCGCCGGTCGACCGCATCACCACTGCTCGAAAGTCGCAACTTGACGTCCGGATGCAGCGCGGCGAAGCGCGGCAGACGGGGTACCAGCCAGCGCGCCGCAAACGACGGCGGCGCCGTGACCGTCAGCACACCGGCGCAGGGCTGGCGGGTACTATCAACGGCGGCGGCAAAACATTCGAAACCTTCGCGGATCTTGGGCAACATGGCTTCGCCCTGCGGCGTAATTTCCAGCGCCCGGGTCAGCCGGCGAAACAGGCTGAGGCCGAGATAATCCTCCAGCGACTTGATCTGCTGGCTGATTGCCGCCGGCGTCACGTGCAATTCCTCGGCTGCCTTCTTGAAACTGAGATGGCGACTGGCCGCCTCAAAGGCACGCATGGCGGAAAGCGGAGGCAGACGATAGGTCATTGACGATTAAGTTTTTCTAAAGCGTAGGATCATAAATTGTCGTTTGCCGCACCGCAAGCAACTCACTATCTTTGCCGGCAAGCCGCTGCTGCGGCCCATACCTCCGCCAGTGAAAGGAAACACCAGAATGAAGAAGTCCCTGCTCGTTGCCGCCCTGCTCGCCGTCGCCCTCTCTGCCTGTGGCAAGAAGGAAGAACCGGCAACGACCCTGCCCGCGCCTGCCGTCGCCCCCAGCCTCCCGACTGCTGCTGAAAGCGCGCCGGGTGAACAAGCCAAACCCGCCGAAGGCGCCAGCCTGAACGCCATGCCGGAACAAAAGCCGGTTGAAGGCAAGCCGGTCAACTGATGACCAAGGGCAAAAAAGGCTGATAAGTAAGTTTTTCTATTCCATCGAATAAAAAAATCTCGTTCGTTGGCTTTTGCTGCCCTTTGGTAAATTTGCGCACCGTCTCCTCCAGACCTTAATGCGCTTTGGATCTGGATTTGAGCCCGCCTTGTGCGGGCTTTTTTTTGACCGGGTCATGCGGAGGCAAATAGACCCCATCTTTCAGGAGCAATAAACCATGGGTGGAGCATCCCGCGTCCATAATGCCGCACTGCGCGGCAAGATCATGTCGGCCATCGAGGCAGCCAATCTCATTCCTTCCGGCGTCAATGTCGGGATGAGCGGTTTTACTGGCGCCGGCTACCCGAAAGAAGTGCCCACCGCGCTCGCCAAGCGCATCATGGACGCCAACCTGCACGGACAGAAATTCAAGATCGGCGTCTGGACCGGCGCCTCGACCGCCCCCGAGCTCGACGGTGCACTGGCCATGGTCGACGGCATTGAAATGCGCCTGCCCTACCAGTCCGATCCGACCTGTCGCAAACGCATCAACGCCGGCGAGATGGAATACATCGACATCCACCTTTCGCATGTCGCGCAATTCGTCTGGGGCGGTTTCCTCGGCAAGCTCGACGTGGCAGTGGTCGAAGTTGCCGGCATCCTCGAAGACGGCCGCCTGATTCCGTCCTCCTCGGTTGGCAACAACAAGACCTGGCTTGATCAGGCCGAGAAGGTCATCCTCGAGGTCAACTCTTGGCAGAACCCGCACCTCGAGGGCATGCACGACATCTATTACGGCACCGCCCTGCCCCCGAACCGCAAGCCGATCCCGATCTGCAAGCCGGACGACAGGATCGGCGAGCCGTATTACAAGATCGACCCGAACAAGGTCATCGCCGTCATCGAGACCAACAAGGCCGACCGCAATTCAGCCTTCTCCGCCCCCGACGAAAATTCGCAGAAGATTGCCAACCACATCCTCGACTTCCTGCAACACGAAGTAAAGAAAGGCCGTCTGCCGGCCAACCTGCTGCCCCTGCAATCGGGTGTCGGCAATGTCGCCAATGCGGTGATGGCCGGCCTGCAGGATGGTCCGTTCGAAAACCTGACCGCCTACACCGAAGTGCTGCAGGACGGCATGCTCGAGCTGATCAAGAGCGGCAAGCTGACCTGCGCCTCGGCCACCTCCTTCTCACTCAGCCCGAATGCGCTGGTCGAGCTGAATGCCGACCTGCCCCGTTTCAAGGACAGCATCATCTTGCGCCCGCAGGAAATCTCGAACCATCCGGAAGTCATCCGCCGTCTCGGCGTCATCGCCATGAACGGCCTGATCGAAGCCGACATCTACGGCAACGTCAATTCGACCCACATCATGGGCACGGCGATCATGAACGGCATCGGCGGTTCCGGCGACTTCGCCCGCAACGCCTTCCTGTCGATTTTCATGACCCCGTCGAGCGCCAAGGGCGGCAGCATTTCCTGCATCGTGCCTATGGTCTCGCACGTTGATCACACCGAACACGACGTCCAGGTCATCGTTACCGAGCAGGGTCTGGCCGACCTGCGCGGCCTGTCGCCAAAACAGCGCGCCAAGGTGGTCATCGAAAATTGCGCCCACCCCAACTTCAAGCCGGCCCTGCGCGAGTATTACGACCGCGCCCAGCGCTATTCGCCGGGTCGCCACACGCCGCACCTGCTCGACGAAGCCTACAGCTTCCTGCCCAACTGGGTCGCCAACAAGGCTGCCCGCGAAGCCTGGCGCGAAGACTCGGTCGTCCAGGCCGACGCCTGGCGGAAGTAAGGCAGCACCCCAAGGCCGCGCCGAAGCGCGGCCTTTTTTTCATTCAACATATCCCTTGAGCATCATTTTCCAGCCGAGGCTGCGATCTTCGCCTGCCATCCTGCTAAGATCCCGCATATCTCCATTAGCTGCGGAATGATCGCGTGCCATCACTAATCGACCGGTTCAGAAAGCAGGACCGCAAGCGGGAACAATCGGGCACCTTCTTGGCGCTGCTTGCCGTGCTGTTCTCCCTGAGCGGGCCAGCGCTGGCCGAAGGCGAAAGCGAAATCGCCGACAAACGTTTCGAATTTGGCGGCTTTGGCACACTGGGCGTCGCCCAGACCGACAGCAACGATGCGCAGTTCATCCGCGACCAGAGCCAGGCCAAGGGCATCGGCAAGACCCCGAGCGCCAAGCTCGACTCCCTGCTCGGCCTGCAAGTCTATTTTCGCGCCACCGATTCGCTCGAACTGGTCACACAAGCCATCACCCGCTACGGCCCGCAAGGCAATTTCCAGCCAGATATTTCCTGGGCCTTCGCCAAATATGCACTGATCCCCAACAACCTGACGCTACGCGTTGGCCGCATGGGTACCGAGTTCTACATGCTCGCCGACTCGCGGCACGTTGGCTACTCTTACCTGACGGTACGGCCACCGGTCGACTTCTTCGGTGAGCTCGCTTTCCATTATGTCGACGGCTTTGATCTGGTCGGCACCTTGCCGGTTGGCGACGGCGTCCTCAAGCTGAAGACCTTTGCCGGCCAGTCAAACGAAGTCGCCCCCATCGGCAAAGAGATATTCAGTCTGCGCCGCAATCCGATGTATGGGGCTTATCTGGATTACCAGCAAGGCAACTGGCAATGGCGGGCAACCTACGCCCAGATGACCTTCAAGCATGATTTGCCCGCGCCCGTATCAAGCCTGCGGGAGCAACTCGCCGCCGTCGGTGCGACCACGGCTGCCCGGGCCATCGCACTGACCAACACCACCTCGCGCTTCTACTCGGCAGGTGGCGTCTATGACCGCGGCCCGCTGCAGGTGCAGGCCATGCTGAGCTACACCGCGCATGAGAGCCATATTTACCAGAACACCAAGGCCGGCTACCTGATCGGCGGCTATCGCCTCGGCGAGTTCACGCCCTTCCTCGGCTACTCGTGGAGCAAGTCGAAAAGCAAGGAACTGTCGAGTGGCCTGCCCGACATCCCGTTCCATGACCTGAATGTCGCCCTGGCCGGCGCCCTGGCCCGGGTCCATACCGACCAGCACACCTGGTCACTGGGCACACGCTGGGACTTTCGCCGCAACATGGCGCTCAAGGCGCAGGTCGACATGATCCGCGGCAAACCGGAATCCATCTTTCTCTACCCGACCAGCACACCCAAGTTCGATGGCAAACTGAATGTCTTCAGTCTGGCGCTCGATTTCGTCTTCTGATCATGCTGAAGCGCGCCGCCGCCCTCCTGTTTTCTGCCCTGCTTCTGCTCACGGGGCGTGATGCCTGTGCCGACCTGGTTGTCGTGGCCAACCCGAAAAGCGGTATCGAACGCCTCAAGCGCCAGGAAGTGATTTACCTGTTCATGGGACGCTGGCGGCAGTTGCCATCCGGCACCGAAGCACACCCTGTCGACCTCGGCAACGACAGTACGGAACGGGCCGAGTTTTACCGCCAGCTGGTCAACAAGGAACCCTCGGAGATCAAGGCTTACTGGTCACGCCTGGTATTTTCGGGGGGATCGCGCCCACCCTACACCGCGGAAAGCCGCGAAGAGCTGATCCGCCTGATCAGCAGCACGCCCGGCGCCATCGGCTACATCGAGCGCAGCCAGGTCGACAGCCGCCTGCGCATCGTTTTCGAACTTTCCAGTTCGCCCTAAAGGGCGGAGTCCTCGACCAGGCAAGAGGACAGTTCGCTTTCAATCCGCTGCCAGACGCCGGCAATTTCGTTCACAAGCCGGCGGGTCTCGCCACGATCATCCCGTTTTGCGGCAAGCTCGAGCTGCTGCATCAGCGCTGCCAGATGCGCCGCCCCCATGCTGGCGGCGGAAGCCTTGAGGCGGTGGCCGACCTGAGCCAGCGAAACCATATCGCCAGCAGCCTCGGCCGCAAGTATTTGCTGCACGCCGCTGGCAGTCGTGTTGCGAAACAGATCGATAAAGCGGCGGATTTTTTCCGGATTGCCACGCCCGAGCGCTGTGACAACCTGCATGTCGATTTCCACCGGCAAAGCGACATCGGCATGCGCTGATGCATGGATTTCAGGCCTTTCCGGCAGGTCGACCGCCTGGTCGGCACGCGGCAACTGCAATGACTTGAGCAAGATACGGAAGAACTGGGCCGGCTCCACCGGCTTGGAAATGAAATTCGTCATCCCGGCTGCCAGGCACTCCTCCCGGTCTTCGGTCCGCGCATTGGCCGTCATTGCGACTATCGGCAGATCGCGAAACCGGGGATCGCTGCGGATACGCTGCGTTGCCTCGATACCATCCATTTCCGGCATCCGGACATCCATCAACACACAGTCAAAAGTGGTTTTCTGCAGCAATTCAATGGCTTCGCGGCCATTGTTTGCCACCTCGACGAGGACCCCGAATTCCTCGAGCAACTCCCGGGCAATCTGCTGGTTGAGCAAATTGTCTTCAGCCAGCAGAATGCGTAGTCCCTGCATGCTTGCCGGCAACCGGGCCGGCGCATGCTCGTCGGCCACCGCAGCCGAACCGGACGCAGCGACGTCCAGATTGACCGTTGCCCAGAAAGTACTCCCCTGACCGGGGATGCTATCAACACCAACCTCGCCGGCCATCAGTTCGACCAGTTGCTTGTTGATCGCCAGGCCCAGCCCGCTGCCGCCGAACTTGCGGGTCGTCGATAGATCGGCCTGCTCGAAGGAATTGAAAAGCCGCGCCATCTGTTCGGCGCTCAGACCAATCCCGGTATCCTGCACGGCGAAGCGGATACGACACTGCCCATCGGCATTGGCAAGCAGACGCGCCTGCAGGCAGACCGAGCCCTTCTCGGTGAATTTGATCGCATTATTCAGATAATTGAGCAGCACCTGGCCCAGTCGCATGCCGTCGCCGCAAAGCTCGGCCGGAATCAGCGGATCAATGTCGATTTGCAGCGACAGGCCTTTTTCCTGCGCCTTCAACTCGGCAATTGCCGTAATCCGCTGCACCAGATCATTCAGACTGAAGACCGCGGACTCCAGCTTTAGCTTGCCGGCTTCGATCTTGGCAAAATCAAGAATGTCATTGACCAGATCCTGCAGATGCCGCCCGGCGCCCCGGATTTTTTCCAGGTAATCGCGCTGCTTGGGTGTCAGCGTCGTCTTCAAAGCCAGATGCGCCATGCCGACGACCGCATTGATCGGAGTACGAATCTCGTGGCTCATGTGGGCAAGGAAATCGCCCTTGGCCCGGCTGGCACTCTCGGCCTGCTCGCGCGCCTGGGCAAGATGGCTGTTCAAGGCGTTGATATCCATCACCAGACGACCGATCTCGGTGGTTTCATGTCCGCGCGGCAAGGGCAGACTCCCGCTTTGATCGTTGGTCATCCGGTGCAGCTGATCGGACATGCTCTTCATCGGCCAGACAATCCAGCGGAAAGCCGCAAAAATGGCCGCCACGATGATGGCCAGCAACTGCAGCAACAGGGCCGAACCGATGAAGACCAGTTCCTCGCGGTTCAAGCGGTCCAGCTCGTCCTGGTTGGGTTCGATCACGATCTCGCCGACCTGGGTCCCGGCATCAAACGGCGAATAGATTTTCCGACTGACCGCACCAAGCGAAAAAGCCAGCGCCCCGGCACGGGCAGGAGTCCGTGCGACCCGGGCCAGTTCGCCGGAACTTGAGCGGATGACGACGCCAAGCACGGCAGAGTTCTTGAGCAAACCCTCGGCGATCTCCCTGGACAGTACCTTGTCTTCGACAAAACAGGCTGCACTGGCCGTGCTGGCTACCGTATCGAGCAAGGCCTGCAGGCGCAGCGCAACATCCTCACTGGTCCGCTCGAAAGCCACCGCACCGATGATGGCAACCGAAGCGATTCCGGCCAGCAGCGTAAAGCCGATCACTGCCAGCGCACTTCGGAAAGCGATGCCGCGTCGTACAAGAAATGTCATTCTTCATTCCGCATCAGAGCCTGAAAGCATTCTGGCACGAAATCCACGGAATATGACGTCACTATCACGGACAAAGCAGCCAGCAGCAGCGCTGTTGGCAAAAACAGCAGTTAGGCAACGAGCCAGATCAGACTGGCCATGCGGCCGGTGACGCCGTCGCGGCGATAGGAAAAGAAGCTTTCCGGGGCGTTGACCGTACAGAAATTGCCGCCGCTGATCGAGGCAACGCCGGCCGCCTGCAGCCGCTGCCGGGCCAGCAGATAAATGTCAGCCAGCCATTTGCCCGCCGCATGCGGCTGGAAGGCCGCGGCGGCAAGCGGATCGTGCGCGACAAAGGCGGCGCGCACTTCATCGCCAACCTCGAACGCGGCCGGGCCGATCGCCGGTCCCAGCCAGGCGAGTATCTCGCCGGCCGGAACCGCCATCGCAGCCAGGGTCGTTTCCAGCACGCCGGCCTGCAGACCGCGCCAGCCGGCATGCGCGGCAGCGACCACCGTGCCGGCCCGGTCGCAGAACAGGACCGGCAGGCAATCGGCTGTCATCACGGCACAGACCGTCCCGGCCCGATGTGAAAAGGACGCATCCGCCGTCGGCAAATTTGCCGTTTTGGCGGCGTCGACCGCGTGGACGCCATGCACCTGCTGCAACCAGCAGGGCTCGGCCGGCAAATGTCGGCGCAGTTCGGCCCGATTGGCGGCGACACGCCCGGCATCGTCGCCGACGTGATCACCCAGATTGAAGCTGTCCCACGGCGCCGGGCTGAACCCGCCGCGCCGCGTCGTCTGCACCGCCCGGACATTGGCCGGAGCCGGCCAGTCCGGAACCAGCAGGTCAGCCATAGCGCAAGGTGTCGAGCAGGTTGCGCATGTCTTCCGGCAGCGGCACTTCCCACTGCATCTTCAGGCTGGTCAGCGGATGAACCAGGCCGAGCCGGGTCGCATGCAGCGCCTGGCGCGGGAATTCAGGCAGCAGCGGATTGTTCTTGCCATAGACCTGGTCGCCGACTAGCGGATGGTTGATCGAGGCCATATGCACGCGGATCTGGTGCGTCCGCCCGGTTTCCAGCGAGCACTCGACAAAGGTGCAGTAGGGGAAGCATTCCATGACGCGAAACCAGGTCACGGCCGGCTTGCCGCCGCGATTCTCCGGCACCACGGCCATCTTGATGCGCTGTACCGGGTGCCGTCCGATCGGCGCATCGATGCCGCCGTCCTTCTTCATGACACCGGCCGCCACGGCCAGGTAGATGCGCTTGACGGTGCGTGCCTGCAACTGGCGCACCAGATCGGTCTGCGCTTCCAGCGTCTTGGCGACGACGAGCAGGCCGCTGGTGTCCTTGTCCAGGCGGTGCACGATGCCGGCGCGCGGAATCTGCTCGATACCCGGCACATGGTGCAGCAACGCGTTCATCAGCGTGCCGCTCCAGTTGCCGCTGCCCGGATGCACGACGAGGCCGGCCGGCTTGTTGATAACAAGCAGGGTTTCGTCCTCGAACACCACGTTGAGCGGGATGTCTTCCGGCTGCTCGGCCAGGCTGTGTGCGTCGGTCGGTTCGACCAGCTCAATCTTCTCGCCACCGAGCAGCTTGCGCTTGGGTTCGGTTTCGACCTTGCCGTCGACCTGCACGCAGGCGTCGCGGACCCAGCCCTGCAGACGGTTGCGGGAATGCTGCGGCAGGAGGTCGGCGAGGACCTGGTCGAGACGCCGGCCGTAGCTGGCATCAGGAACCGTCAGGCGGAGCGGTTCAGTTCGGCTATAATCGCCGGAGTTTTCCATAGGATCGTTCATGATGCGAAGTTTACCCGCATTCCAGTCTTTTCCCGCCCTCTTCCGTCTGGTGATGGCTTTTTTCCTTGCGGCCCTCGTCGCCGGTTGCGGCTCGATGGACCAGGGACCGGATGAAACCGCCAGCTGGTCGGCGAGCAAGCTTTATTCCGAAGCCAAGGACGCCCAGGCCGACAAGACCTGGGACAAGGCCGCCAAGTACCTGGAAAAGCTGGAGTCGCGCTTTCCCTATGGCCGCTATGCCCAGCAAGCCCAGCTTGAACTCGGTTACGTCTACTGGAAAGGCAATGAGCCGGGTTCGGCGCTGGCCGCCTGCGACCGCTTCATCAAGCTGCACCCGGGCCACCCGGCCGTCGACTACGTCTATTACCTGAAGGGCCTGATCAACTTCAATGACGATCTCGGCATTGCCGGTTACATCAGCACCCAGGACCCGACCGAGCGCGACCCCAAGGCTGCCCGCGAAGCTTTCGACTCCTTCCGCGAACTGGTCACGCGCTTCCCGAACAGCAAATACACGCCGGATGCCAGCAAGCGCCTCGATTACCTGGTCAACGCCATGGCCTCGCAGGAAGTTCACGTCGCCCGCTACTACGTCAAGCGCGGCGCCTACATCGCTGCCGCCAACCGCGCCCAGTTCGCGGTCAAGACCTACCCGCAGGCACCAGCCATTGAAGAAGCGATGTTCATCCTGGTCACCGCCTACGACAAGCTGGGCATGAACGATCTGCGCGATGACGCCGACCGCATCATGCGCAAGAACTTCCCGCAAAGCCGTTTCTACAAGGATGGCCTGGACCGCAAGGTCGCCTGGTGGCGACTCTGGTAAGTACCAGCGAGACAACATGAAAAAGGGGAAGCGCTGCTTCCCCTTTTTGTTTCTGGTGACCGCCTTTGCCCGTATCAGCTGCCCTGCTTGATGGCCAGCACTGCCTGATTGCGCAAGGTCCGCAGCAAGGACAACTCCTTTTCCGGAATTGAAATCCCGCCCGGCTCGTCGCGATCGGCGTAGATCAGCGCCACCGGTGCGCCCTTGATATTGAGGGGGAAAAGCACGAAGGAATGGGCGGGCACCGCCTTGCGGTACCAATCGGGAATACGCTCGGCGATTTTCGGGTCATTGATGTCGCTGATCAGGATATCGACGCCCTTCGAGGTCGCGGCATGGAAGATGTCCGGCGTGAAGCTGAGCGGAAAACGGAAAGCCTTGGCGACCTCATTGGCCTCCGGCCCGAAACCGAAACGCCCCTGCATGCAGCCAGACTTGGCATCGCGGATGCACAGCACGACGCGCTTGAAGCCCATTGCCCGGTACATGGTTTCGAGGATGATGCGCAGGATGTCGTTGAGCTTGAAACCATCGACCAGGGTATTGCTGATGTCCTGGATGCCGGCAGTCAGGATGTCCTGCGCATCGACCGTCAGCGAGCCGGTATCTTCCGGATCGCCGGTCGCCAGCGACGAATTGTCATGCAGGATGGTCTGCCCCATGAAATCCGTGCCATCCTGCCGGTCGACCGCAGCGCTCTCCTGACCACCATGTCGGGCAAACAACTGCATCTGTTTGCCGAAGGTGGTCTGCTGCATGTTGAGATGGATGATGCGGGCGAAGTCGGCCACCTCCTCGACAGCACGCTGCACGGTCTGCTGCAACTCCTTCTGGTCAAGGGACATGACATCGGCGAAGCGTGCCATCGCCTTCTTCATTTCCCGGTCACGCGCTTCCGGCGTCGCCTGGGCGATGACGTCGCATAACTCGTTGGAAAAACCGGAGAGCACGCGCAAGCGATCTTCCTGCGTCACCGGCTTTTTCACCTGACCACTCGGCAACTTGCGCAGGGTGCCGACAATCAGCGGCGGGAAGCCCCACTGACGGGCAATCGCAATCCCCATATCCTCGAAGGAGATCCCCAGCACCTGCGCGGCGGCGTTGTCTTCGCTGCAGTTTTTCTGGGCGATGACCCGGCGAATTTCGTCGGACTCTTCGGGGAAGTAGAACTGCGACAGCAGACGCCCCAGGCTATGGAACAGCGAGCAGATGAAGGTCTGTTCCAGATCGCGCATCTGCGCCGCGGCACTGATGTCCTTGGCGAGGATGCCGGCCAGGTTGGCGCGCAGGAAGTCTTCCTTGAGCTGGTTGGCGTTGGCCTTGTTCTGCAGGTGCTCGAAAAGCAGCACGGTAATCGCGATATTGCGTACCGCCTCGAAGCCGAGCACGATCACGGCGCGCGACACGGTGCTGATGCTGCCACCGCCAGCCGGCCGGAAATAGGCCGAATTGACCAGGCGCAGCAGCTTGTTGGTCAAGGCAAAGTCCTTGAGGATGGAATTGGACAGCTTGTTGATGCTCTCCGTCTCGCTGTTGGCGATCTTGTTGATCGCGCTGACCGACTCCGACAGCGCCGGAAAATCGCTCTTGTGGCGCATGCGGCGGAGCAGGAAATCGATCGTCGACTGCTTGCCCTCGCCACTTGCCGCAGCGTCGTCCTCGGGTGCCAGGTAATTGTCGAGCGCCTCGGCCAGTTGCGTTGCCGTCTGGTAGCGGACTTGCGGATCGCGCGCCAGTGCCTTGTACAAAATGCTGCCCAGACGCTCGTCGACCGTTACGCTGCCGGGCAGACGCTGGTCTTCGCTGGCGATGCGATGCATCACCTGATAAATGTTGCTGCCCTCGACGGCACGCCGTCCGGCCAGCATTTCAAACAGGATCAGGCCGGCGGCAAAGACGTCCGAGCGTTCGCTGATTTCGCGCTTCTCGATGTACTCCGGCGCCATGTAGGCCGGCGTGCCGGTGTATTCCTCCTTGCCTGCGTCCGGCGCATCGACCCGCGCTGCAATCCCGAAATCCATGACCCGCGCCATGCCATTCTCGTCGAGCAGGATATTCGACGGTTTCAGGTCACGGTGGATGATGCCCATGGCGTGCGCGTGCGCGACCGCATCGAGAATCGGCCGCAAAAGGGTGACCGCCTTGACCGGCGACAGCGCGCCGCTGTCGCGCAGGAATTCGGACAGGTTCTTGCCCGGCACGTACTCGAAGACCAGGTAGAGATCGCCGCCCTCTTCGCCCGCCTCGAAAATCGGCACGATATTCGGGTGGCGCAGCTTGCCGACCATGCGCGCCTCGTCGAGCAGGACGCGATTCTGCGCCGGATCGGAACGACCGAAATGCAGCGTCTTGATGGCAATCTCGCGCTGCAGCTGCGGATCGAAGCCGAGATAGACCGTGCTCTGGGCACCGCGCCCGAGCTCGCCACGCACCTCGAAACGACCGATACGCCGGGTCATTCTGTCTCGATCCAGAGCAACTGCGCGACGCCATCGGCCGTACCGAAAACGATGGCATTCTGACCGAAGTCGTCGGCCAGCGCGCAAGCATCTTCGGCGGCGATATCGGCGATGAAACAGCTTTCCTCGGCCGGCCAGGCGGCATCATCGGCGACATTTTCGCCGGCATACGGCTCGTAATTACCTTCGATCAGCTCGCATTCGAGTTCCGCCTGGCGTTCGGCATTTTGTGCTGCCGCAACCGGTTGACCGCCTGGATTGTGCGCCGTGATGATCGCGAACTCCTTGTAGCCGCCTGCCTTCAGCCAGGATTTGAGCTTTTCGCACGGTTGACCGATGCGCAGCTCGCACATGCCGCCCGGCAGGAATACCCGGTAAGTCGTCGCCTTGTAGAGCGCTTCAAGTTCAGTCGTCTTCGCCATCCAGATCCACCACCCCGATCAATTGTTCTGATTCTGCCACCGGCAAGGCTTCCACATCCCTGAGCTTGCGCGTCAGTTGCCGCGTCCGCGTTTCTGCCTTGCTGATGCTGTTGCTCGCTTCGTCGAGCTTCTTCTTCGTGTGCGCCAGCGCCTCGCCGAACTTGCCGAATTCCGTCTTGACCGCGCCGAGCACGGCCCAGACCTCGGCCGAGCGCTGTTCGATGGCGAGCGTGCGAAAGCCCATCTGCAGGCTGTTGAGCATGGCCGCCAGCGTCGTCGGCCCGGTCAGACTAACCCGGAAATCACGCTGCAGGGTTTCGGCCAGGCCTGGCCGGCGCAGCGCCTCGGCATAAAGCCCCTCGAGCGGCAGATAGAGCAGCGCAAAATCGGTCGTGTGCGGCGGCGCCACGTATTTTTCGTGAATGCTTTTCGCCTCCGCCTTCAGGCGCAGCTCGATCGCCCGCGCCGCTTCTTCGACCGCCAGCGGCTCGCCGCGTTCCTGCGCATCGAGCAGACGCTGGTAATCCTCGATCGGATACTTGGCGTCGATCGGCAGCCAGACGACGGCGCCATCGCCGCGCCCGGGCAGGCGGATGGCGAAATCGACGCGCTCGTTGCTGCCCGGCCGGGTCGCGACATTGGCGGCAAACTGCTCGGCGGTCAGCAATTGTTCGAGCAAGGCGGCCAGCTGAACCTCCCCCCAGGTGCCGCGGCTCTTGACGTTGGTCAGCACCCGTTTGAGGTCGCCGACGCCGGCCGCCAGGCTCTGCATTTCGCCAAGCCCGCGATGCACCTGTTCGAGACGCTCGCTGACCAGCTTGAAGGATTCGCCGAGACGCTGCTCGAGCGTCGCATGCAGCTTCTCGTCGACGGTGCGGCGCATTTCCTCGAGCTTGGCCGCATTGTCGGCCTGGATAGCGGTCAACCGTCCTTCAACGGCCATTTTCAATCGCTCGAAACGTTCGTCCAGCCCCAGCGAAAAGCGGTTCAGCTCACGCGCAAAGCCTTCCAGGCGCTCGGCCTGGGCGCTGCCGAACTGGCTGACCTGGGTGCCCAGCGCCTGACCAAGCAGGGTCGAGGATTGCGCCCTTTCCTCGCGGTCGCGGAAAGCCTCCTCGGCATCCTCGCGCCGGCCCCTCGCCAGCTCTTCGCGCAGCTCGCGCTCGAGCCGGGCCATGCCCTTTTCCTGGCTTTCGCGCAGCTCACGCAAACGCAACTCGTCATCCGGGCGCCGATTGCCGCGCAACAACAGCGCCACCTGCAACAGGATGACGACGGCCACGCCAACCAGCATGGCCGGGCCGAACAACTCGGTCATGAGCACTCAGCGCAGCGAGAAATCAACACGATTGGCCTTGCCCTTTTCATCGGCTACCGTCTTCGGTGGCAGCAGGAAGATGCGCTCGACTGGCACCTTGCCATTGTCGACCAGCCAAGCCTGCACCGCTTCGGCACGCCGTGCGGCGAGCGCCTTGATATCCTCATCGGTGGCCGGCAGGTTGGTCAGCATCAGCTTTTCCATTTCCTCGACCGGCAGATCCTTCTGCAAACCGACCATGTTGCGCGGCTTCGGGAACTTGGCTTCCTTGTAGGCGCGCGTCAGGTAGGTCGGATATTCGGCCGCACTGATCTCGATGTTGTCCAGCGACTCGCCCTCACCCTTCTTCTTCAGCGTGTCCTTGGCTTTCTCGGCCTTCATCGCGCGCTCGATGGCGACGCGCTTGATGCCTTCCTTATCGGCTTCAGGATCGGCACGACCGGTGATTTCGAGCTTCAGCGCGGCGCGCTCGGTCAGCGCCTTGGACAAGGCTTCCAGTTTCTTGCCGGCGACTTCGTTGAGCGCAGCGCGGCCGGGTGCGAATTCGACATTGGAAAGTTCCTCGCCACCGCCGAACATTGAGCCAAGCAGCGCAAACGGCGAGGTCACGGCCTTGACGAAGAGATTGACGATGACCTTGACGACCAGACCGCCGACCGAGAATTGCGGGTCGTCGAGCGAGCCGGAAATCGGCAGGTTGAGGTCGATCTCGCCACGATTGTTCTTCAACAGCGAAATGGCCAGATTGACCGGCAGCTTGGTCGCATCCGGACTATCGACCTTGTCGCCAAAGGTGAACTGGTCGATGAACAGCTTGTTGTCGGCATTGAGCTGGTTGTTTTCCAGCTTGTAGGCGAGGTTCAGCGACAGCTTGCCCTTCTCGATGTTGTAGCCGGCGTACTTGCCGGCATAGGGTGAGAAGGCAACCAGATCGACACCGGTGATGTCGGTCTTGATATCGAGATAGGACTTTGCCGCCAGCGGGTTCAGCTTGCCGACGATGCTGACCGGTGCCGAATTGGCGTAGCTGCCGCGCAGATCGAGGTCAGCCACGGTATCGGCAGCCGACGACAGGCCGGTGACGCGCCCGCCCAGCTTGGTGATATTGACCGTGTAATTGGGCTTGACGAAGAAGTCCGAGAAATTGACCGTACCGTTTTGCAAGGTGATCTTGGCAATCTTGATCGGCACCGGCGGCTTGGCCGGTTCGACCGCTTTCACCTCGGCTGTCTTGTTCGCCGCCGTCGGCGCCGGCGCAGCGGCCTGTGTCGTGGCCGGCGTTTCGCCTGCCGGCTTCTTGACGATGTCCTGCACATTCAAGCGGCCGGCCTGGTTGAGGATCAACTTGGAATAGAAATCCGCCAGGGCAATTTCGCCAACATTGATCGTCATCGGCTGCAGACGGAAATCGATACCCCCCAGATAGAGCGATTTCCACTTCAGGAAATCGGCACTGTTTGCCTTGTCGACCGCCAGGAAGTCACCCAGCGTCACCGAGCCCTTGTAGCCGGCCTTGAAGGTGCCATCCTTCTCGATCAGGGCCGTTGCCTCACCCTTGTTCGATACCTGGCCGCGGGTCAGCGCAATGTTCAGGAACTGGCCGAAATAAGGCTCGAGCGGCATCACCGGAATGGCCTGCGTTTCGATCTTCAAGGCCGCATTGAGCGGCATGACCTGCAGGCTGCCATCAACCTTGAGGCTGCCCTTCTTGTTGATCTTGCCCTGCAGCGCCAGCTTGCCCTGCTTGTTCGGCTCGTTGGTCAGGTTTTCGCCATGCAGGCTGAAACCTTCGAGTTCCTGCACCGCCGCCGGACTGGTCGATTTGTCCTCGAAGCGGAAGGCAAGATCCTCGATATTGAGCTTGGCGACATTGCCGATCCAGGGCTTTTCATCCTTGACCTTGGCATCGGTATCGCGGATCGTCTTCAGCACCGGCGAACTGACCCACTCGATCTGGCCTTCCTTGTTGCGCAGCATGCGGGCGCGCGTCTGCGAATTGGTCACTTCGGCGATCTCGATGCGATGCGCACCGAGATCGACGCGCATGCCCTTGATCTGCATTTTATCGACCCGGAAACGCTCGCCGAGATCAACCTGGTAACTGACATCGCTGATTTCGATCGGCTCGGCCAGCTTGCTGTCCAGTTTGCCGACCGCGACGTGCAGGTCGCGTACTTCGCCGGCCACCGGCGTCAGCTTGGAATCATCCTTCCAGCGCAATAGGCCATTGCTCAGCACGAACTCACCGAGCGACCACGCCAGCGCGGCGGCCGGTGCCGGCTCGACCGGTTTGACTTCCGGCGCCTTGCCTGCCGGCTTGCTCAACTTGTCAGCCAGCATCAGGACATTCAGTTCGCCCTGGCGGTTGACCGACAGGCTGGCATCCAGCCCGTCGAGCGCCACGCGCTTGACGGCGAACTTGCGATTGATCAGGTCGGCGTTTTCCAGGTCAACATCGAGACGCTTCCAGCCGAGCAGCGGCTGGCCGTTGCTCTCGGACAAGGCCAGGCCGGAGAGATGCGCGCTGCCGATGACACTGAGCGAAAACACCTGGTCAGTGACTTCCTTGAACACCACCTTCAGTTCGGAGTCGAGCGTACCGGCGCCAAGACGCAGCGGCAGGCTCTCCGGCAAGTAGGGCTGCAGGCCGGCCAGATCGAAGTGGTCGACATCGAGATCAAGCTCGCTTTCGTGGTTGCCGGCAAAAGGTTTGCTGCGTCCTTTCAGGGCAACTATCGAACCGTTGATATTGGCGGAAAAGCTCGGTTCAACAAGGGCTTCGGCCTGATAGGGCAGACTGGAAACAAAAGGCACGCCCAGATTCAGGTCACTGATCGTATGCACCTTGCCCTTGGGCTGGTCATCGAACACGATCTTGCCGTCAGCGACCTGGATATTGTTCAGCGAAAAGCGCGGCGTCCCGGTATCCGGCTCGTCCTTGGGCTTCATCCACTCATCGAGCAGGTCGGAGATGTCGTAACGTCCGTCCGCCAAACGCGCCACGGCGACGCGCGGCGCCTGCAGACGAATCTCGTCGACGACGGCGGCAAACTTGAAAATCGATGCCGTCGACAGATTGACGAACAATTCGTCAAAGCCGAAGACTTCCTTGCCGCCCTCGGCCTTGATCGCCAGGCCCTGCACCCGCGCCGACAAGGCAAAGGGATTGATGGATATTGTTTCGATACTGACATCGCGGTGCAATTCTTTGGAAAGCTGCGACAAAAGCACGGATTTCAGCAAGGGCGGCGCAGCAAAAAAGCCGAGCAAACCGAAAACCACCACGCCGATGGCCGTCCATTTACCGAACCGGCGGGCCTTGGGCGAGGCAAGAACTTCCCTGGCGCGCGCCGCCGTCAATTTGTTATCAATTTGTTTCGCCATGGTAATCTTCCATCCGACGTTATTTCCTTCGAATTTAGCACATTGGACCGCCCGAAACTGCGGTAAACACTCATGAAATGGTTGGTCAATTTACTCAGGGAAATCGGTGCCGAGCTTAAAAGCATCATTGCCCAGTTCAAGCGCGGCGAAACCTGGCTGACGCTCGGACTGATTGCCGGCTTTGGTCTGCTGACCTATGCCGTCAGCCGCTTTGCCTTCAAGACCGATTCCGTGCTCAGGCAACTGCGCTTCACGGTCAGTGCCTGTCGCGAACTGACCAACGGGCCGATCATTTTCCTGTTCAGCGGGATGATTTTCTTCCTGCTCGCGGTTGTCGTGACTTTTGGCGAGTTTCAGCGCTACTTCAACTGCAAGCAACACAATGCAACTTACGAAGCACGCCGCGCCCTGATCTACGCAATCGGCTGGTGCATCGTCGCGATCAGCATTTCCGGTGGCGGACTGCTGTTCTTCAACAGTTATTGCCGTTAGACTGCTGCGATCCTGAAGTTCGCCAGCCATGAAAATCCTCATTGTCGAAGACACCCGCAGCAGCCTGCTGATCATTACGCAATACGTCCAGCGTTATGGTGCGACGGCTGTCCAGGCCGACAATGGCGAACGGGCCATCGAGGTATTCCAGGCTGAGCGGCCGGACATGGTGTTGCTCGACGTGATTCTTCCCGACATCGACGGCTTCACCGTCGCCCAGCGCATCCGCGGCCTCGAGGAAAACGGCAACTGGACACCGATCATCTTTCTTTCCTCACTCGGCAAGGACGAGGATATCGAGAAAGGCATCGCGGCGGGCGGCGACGACTACCTGACCAAGCCGATCAGCGAGGTCGTGCTCGGCGCCAAGATTCGCGCCATGCAACGCATCATCCAGATGCGTACCTCGCTGGTCGTACTTGCCCGCAAGCTCGACGTTGCCAACCAGGAGCTGATGCGCCTCTCCGCCCGCGACGGACTGACCGGCATTCCGAATCGCCGGCTGTTCGACGAATACATTGCGCGCGAATGGCGACGCGCTCGCCGCGGCTCGACCAGCATGGCGCTGCTGATGTGCGATGTCGATCATTTCAAACGCTATAACGACACCTACGGCCACCAGGCCGGTGATGACTGCCTGCGCCAGGTAGCCAACGCCATCCAGCGCTGCATGGAACGCGCCGCCGATGTCGTTGCCCGCTACGGCGGCGAGGAGTTTGCCATCGTCCTGCCGGAAACCCAGATCGGCGGCGCACTGTTCATGGCCGAAAAGATCCGGCATGCCATCCATGCCCTGCACATCCCGCACAGCGCCTCGCCATTCGGCCATGTCACCCTGAGCATCGGCATTGCTGCCATGGTTCCGGGCGACAGCGACGAATTCGAGCAGTTGATCGAAGCCGCCGACCAGGCGCTTTACCACGCCAAGGACGACGGCCGCGACCGGGTCGGCCGCCCTGCCCAGACCGCCAGCCACTGAGACCATGGCCAGAAAACGCACCTCCATCATGATTGTCGACGACAACGACATGATGCGCAGCATCCTGCGCGCCATGCTGCGCGGCGAAGAATACGAAGTCGTCGGCGAAGCCCGCAACGGCGCCATCGCGGTCGACATGGCCAATCGCCTGAAGCCGGACATCGTCTGCCTCGATGTCATGATGCCGGAAAAGGATGGTCTCGAAGCCCTCGCCGAAATCAAGGCGGCCCGTCCGGAAACCGCCGTCGTGATGATCACCAGCAACGCCGATCCGGACACCGTGCAGGAAGCGATCATGGGCGGCGCCAACGGCTTCATCGTCAAGCCCTTCAACGCCGCGCGCGTACTCGATACGCTGGAAAAAGTCGTTGGCCGCCTGGGTCAGAAGAATCGCTGAGACCTGCCATACAGCTTGCCGGGCCGGCTTGAGCATGCGTGCTATTGTCCGGACGATCGCCTCATTGCCCCGCCCGAACCGATGAAAAAACATCTCGTACCCTGCCTGCTGTTCGCCGTACTCTGCAGCACCCCGCTGATCAGTGCCGGCGCCGAGGATACCCGGCCCGCAGCCAGGATCAGCGTCATCCTGAAAAATGTGCGCGACAGCAACGGCATGTTGCGTGCCTCGCTCTATCGCACGCCGGAAAGCTTCCGCAAGGAAGCCCAGGCCCTTCAGGTGATCAGCGTTCCCGCCAGCCCGGGCGATGTCAGGCTCGTTTTTGACGGGCTTGCCAGCGGCAGTTACGCCATCATGGCTTATCACGATGAAAATTCGGACGGCAAACTCAACCTGCGTCTGGGCATGTTCCCGACCGAAGGTTACGGCCTGTCGAATAACCCCAAGGTCTTCGGACCACCGAAGTTCGCCGACAGCGCCTTCGACCTGAAAGACAGCGAAGTTACGGTCGACATCGCGATCAGTTACTAAAAGCCGTTTCGCCAGTCGCGGATGGCCGCGAAAATTGCCGTTTTTGAACGGTCGACCGCTCCGGAAGCAGAAAAACCCTTGGCCGCCGCGTGCCGCAGGCCGGCGGCAACAACCGTCGGCGCGCTGCAGCGCAGGAAGGGATTGCTCGCCTTCTCTTCGGCCAGCGTCGATGGCACGCTGGACAACCCGGCGGCGCGCAAGGCAGCGACTTTTGCAACCCGCGCCTGCACAGCCGGATTTTCCGGCTCGACGGCCAGCGCAAAGCGCAGATTGGCTTCGGTATATTCGTGCGCGCAGTAAATCAGCGTTTCATCGGGCAAGGCTGCGATGCGATCGAGCGACGCCGCCATCTGGGCCGGCGTGCCTTCGAACAAACGGCCGCAACCGGCCCCGAACAGCGTGTCGCCACAGAACAAGGCGCCCGGCACATGGTAGGCGAGATGCCCCAGCGTATGCCCGGGCACAGCCAGCACATCGACCGCCTGTCCGAGAATTTCGATGCTTTCGCCACCGCTCAGGGGCCGGTTGCAGCCTGTGATAGACTCGCTGGCGGGTGCAAAAACCGTGGGCTGCCAGCGCTCGACGAGGGCGGCGACACCGCCCTGATGGTCGGCATGGTGATGGGTGATCAGGATCGCTTCCAGTGTCAGACCGTCGGCTTCGAGCCGGGCCAAGACCGGGGCGGCATCGCCCGGGTCGACAACGGCGGCACGCTGCCCGCAGGTCAGCAGCCAGATGTAGTTATCCTTGAATGCGGGAATGAGAGATATCGAGAACATGCCGGAACTATCGAGTCAGCCAGACCGGATGTCAAATCCCGATCTGCAGCGCTGGCTCGATTCCGCCCAGGGCCGCTACGTGCTGGACTGGGAACAGGCCAGGTTCGATGCCGCGGTTGCCGACGTTTTCGGTTTCAACGCGCTGCAGATCGGCCTGCCGCAATTCGACTTCCTGCGCAGCAACCGCATCGCCCTGCGCCAGACCGCCGGCCCCTGCGCCGGGGTTGATGTCGTCTGCGATCACACCGCCCTGCCCTTTGCCGCGCAAAGCCTGGATCTCGTGCTGCTGCCGCACGTCCTTGAGTTCAGCGAAGATCCGCACCAGATCCTGCGCGAGATCGAACGCGTCCTGATTCCCGAGGGTCAGGTCATCATCACCGGCTTCAACCCGCTCTCGCTCTGGGGAGTCAAGCGCTACCTCAAGCGGCACGGCGATTTCCCGTGGAATGGCAGCTACCTCGCCGCGGCCCGCCTCAAGGACTGGCTGAAACTGCTCGGTTTCGAGGTCGACCGCGGCAGCTTCGGCTGCTACGTGCCGCCGCTCGAACAACAACAATGGCTGCGTCGGCTCGATTTCATGGAAAAGGCCGGCCAGCGCTGGTGGAACTTTTCCGGCGGGGTTTACATGCTGCGCGCCATCAAGCGCGTGCACGGCATGCGCCTGATCACCCCGAACTGGCGGAAAAAGATGGTGCGCGCCAAGGCCCTGCGCCCGATCGCGCAAAAAGGATGCAACAAGGAAAGACAATGAGTAGCGAAGCAAGCATAGAGATTTATACCGACGGCGCCTGCAAGGGCAATCCCGGCCCTGGCGGCTGGGGCGCCATCCTGCGCCAGGGCCCGCACGAGAAGGAACTGTGGGGCGGCGAAAAGGAAACGACCAACAACCGCATGGAACTGACCGCCGCGATCCGCGCCCTGGAAGCCCTGAAGCGGCCGGTCGACGGCAGGATCTACACCGACTCGCAATACGTGCTCAAAGGCATCAACGAGTGGATCCACGGCTGGAAACGCAACGGCTGGAAAACTTCCGACAAGAAGCCGGTGAAGAACGCCGACCTCTGGCAGCAGCTCGACGCCCAGGTCAAACAGCACAAGCTGGAGTGGGTCTGGGTCAAGGGCCATGCCGGCCACCCGGAAAACGAAAGGGCCGACGCCCTGGCCAATCGCGGCATTGAAGAATTGAAGGGCTGAACATGCGACAGATCGTTCTCGACACCGAAACCACCGGCCTCGACCCGCGCTCGGGCCACCGCATCATCGAAGTCGCCTGCATCGAGATGGTGAATCGCCGCCTGACCGGCCGCCATCTGCACAAATACACCAACCCGGAACGCGCCATCGACGAAGGCGCCCAGGCGGTGCACGGCATTTCGCTCGAGTTTTTGGCCGACAAGCCGAAATTCGCCGACATCGCCGACGAGTTCCTCGACTTCATCAACGGCGCCGAGCTGATCATTCACAACGCCCCGTTCGATATCGGCTTCCTCAACGCCGAACTGCGCCGACTTGACCGCGTGCCGGTCGAAACCATCTGCAGCGGCGTCATCGACACCCTGCGCATGGCCAAGGACCTGCACCCGGGCAAGCGCAACAGCCTCGATGCGCTGTGCGAACGCTACGAAATCGACAACTCCGGCCGTACCCTGCACGGCGCCCTGCTCGATACGGAACTGCTGGCCGACGTCTTCCTGGCCATGACGCGCGGCCAGAACAGCCTGATGATCGAACCCGATGCCGAAGTCCGCCCGCAACTGGGCGCCGACGGTCTGGTCAGGCAGAGGAAGCCACTCGTCGTACGCCGTGCCGCCGCCGAGGAAATTGCCGAACACGAACGCGTGCTGGCCGGCATCGACAAGGAATCCAAGGGCGCCTGCATCTGGTTGCCGAAGCCCGAAGCGACCGCCTGAGCATGGTGCCGCTCGCCCTGCTGTTCTGGCTGGTCATTGAAATCGGCACCTATCTGGCGATCGGCCGCCTCGGTCTGCATGCCGACTGGCCGCTCGCGCTCGCTGGCGCCATCGGTTGCCTGCTCGGCCTGCGCGCCGGCATCAACACGACGACCTGGGTCTTTGCGATCATTCTCGGCTCGCCGGCCAAGCCGATGAGCAGCAAGGCGATGCTCAGGATGATAGCCGTCGAATACCTTGCCTTCCTGCGCCTGTTCATCCTGACCCTGCCCTTCGAACGCCTGTGGATGCCGGCCGACCGCCTGCGTCCCTGTGCCCGGCCGATCGTGCTGGTACACGGTTACGGCTGCAGCCGTGGCGCCTGGAGCAGCCTGCGCCGCCGCCTCGAAGCCGCCGGCCATGTCGTCGCCACGGTCAGCCTGACGCCGCCAGTAGCCAATCTGGGCAAGCTCGAACCGCAACTCAAGCAGCGCATCGAAGAGGTCTGTGCCGCCACCGGTGCCAGGCGTGTAACGCTGATCGCGCACAGCATGGGCGGCCTGGTCTGCCGCTGCTACCTGGCGCGCCATGGCGGCAGCCGGGTCGGCAAGCTGATCACGCTGTCCACGCCGCACCAGGGTACGGCACTGGCCCGCTTCGGCATCGGCCACAACGCACGCGAGATGGAACCCGGCTCGCTGTGGCTGACCGACATGGCCGGCGAAAAGCCGGGCGTTCCCTGCGTCAGCCTGCGCAACCCCTACGACAATTTCGTCATGCCGCAGGACCTGCAGAAACTGCCCGGCGTCCGTGACGTCGAACTGCCACCGAGCGGCCACATCGCCCAGCTCTACGACCCGGCCATCGCCGCGATCGTCATCGCCGAATGCGCCAACACCGGAGAAAACAACGCATGAAGATCACTGCCGCCCAGTACGCGCAAGCCCAGGACCTGCTCGACTTCATCGATGCCAGCCCGAGTCCGTGGCATGCCGTGCAGACTTGTGCAAGCCGCCTGCAGGCCGCCGGTTTTTGCCCGCTGGAAGAGGTCGACCGCTGGGCGCTAGAAAGCGGCGGCAAGTATTACGTCGTGCGCGGCGGCGCCTCGATCATCGCCTTCGTCGTCGGCAGCCAGCCGCTCGCCGACAGCGGTCTGCGCCTGATCGGCGCCCACACCGACTCGCCCGGCCTGCGCCTCAAGCCGAAACCTGCCGAAGACGCCACCGGCATGGTGCGCCTCGGCGTCGAAGTCTATGGCGGGCCTATCCTCGCCACCTTCGCCGACCGCGACCTCTCGCTGGCCGGCCGCGTCAATGTGCGCAGCGGCAGCGGCCACGTCAGCCGCCTGGTGCGCTTCGACACGCCGCTGCTGCGCCTGCCCAATCTCGCCATCCACATGAACCGCGAGGTCAACGAAAGCGGCCTCAAATTCAACAAGCAGACCGAACTGCCCCTGCTGCTCGGCGTCTCGGCAGACGGCAGCAAGGCCGAGGCGCGTTTCCGGGCGCCGATCGCCGCCGCGCTCGGCGTTGCCCCGGACGATCTGCTGACCTGGGAACTAAATGCCTACGACACGCAAAAAGGCAGTTTGTGGGGCGTCGACCGTGAATTCATCGCCAACAGCCAGCTCGACAACCTGGCTTCCTGCCATGCCGCGCTGAGTGCCCTGCTCGCCACGCCAGCCCCGGCCGCCACCTGTCTGTGCGCCTTTTTCGATCACGAGGAAGTCGGCAGCGAAAGCGCCGCCGGCGCCGGCGGCAGTTTCGTGCAGGATGTACTGGCCCGCCTTGCCGGCCAGGCCGGGCTAGATGCCGAGGATCAGCGCCGCATGCTGGCGCGCAGCTTCTTCATCAGCGCCGACATGGCGCATGCCTGGCACCCGAACTTTCCCGCCGCCTACGAGCCCTGCCATCGCGTCACGGTCAACGCCGGCCCGGTGATCAAAAGCAATGCCAACCAGCGTTACAGCACGGACAGCAACAGCGCCGCGCGCTTCATGGCAATCTGCGCGAAAGCCGGCGTGCCTTGCCAGCAGTACGCGCACCGCACCGATCTCGGCTGCGGCAGCACGATAGGCCCGATCGTCGCCGCCCGGCTCGGCATCGCCAGCGTCGATGTCGGCGCGCCGATGTGGGCCATGCACAGCATCCGCGAAAGTGCCGGCGTGCTCGACCATCACTACATGATCGCGGCCCTGTCCGGTGCGTTCGCCGAATAAGCCAACACCAAACCGATATTTGATCGTAATATCCGTTTTCGTCATTGCCCGGGTTTTGAGCAAACGCATGCCGCGTTTGGCAAAAATGAATTGATCACCGTCGATGCAGCAAACTGGCAAAAAGGCAATGCGATCTTCATCAGCAAAAACATTTTGTTGCAGTGCACCATTTTGAAATTTAGTGCGTTATACTGAACGCGAACACATCGACAACCAAACTCTGGAGACATACATGTCCATCAATACCGAACAATTCGCCGCCGCCAACAAAGCTACCGTTGATTCCCTGCTGTCGGTTGCCAACACCGCCCTGGCTTCTGCCGAGCGCATCGCTGCCCTGAACCTGAACACCGCCCGCGCCACCCTGGAAGATACCGTTTCCGGCGTCAAGGCCGTGATGGGTGCCAAGGATCCGAAGGAAGCCCTGGCCGCTCAAACCGCCCTGGCCCAACCGGCTGTTGAAAAGGCTGTTGCCTACACCCGCTCGGTTTACGAAATCACCTCCCAGACCCAGCAAGAACTGGCCAAGATGGTTGAAGCCCAGTTCGGCGACTTCCAGAAGTCGGTTGCCGGCATGCTGGAAATGGCTGCCAAGTCTGCCCCGGCCGGTTCCGAAGGCGCTGTTGCCGCCATCCAGAACGCCATTGCTGCTGCCAACTCGGCTTTCGGCAACATGAATTCGGTTGCCAAGCAATTCGCTGAAGCTGCCCAGGCCAACATCGCCACGGCAACCAAGGCTGCAACTGCTGCTGCCAAGAAGACCAAGTAATACTCAGGTCAGGCAACACCGAAAACCCCGCACTGGTTGCGGGGTTTTTTTATTGCCTGAAATTCGGGGGAAATGGCCGCCACGACAGGGCTATGCGCGAATATCTTCGCTTGTTACCAAATGACACAATTTTTTTGTTGCAGCGCAGCATTTTAATGGGCATACTGATTCCTGTCTCCTCCATCTCCTCCAAGAAATGGATTTAAGCCCACCTCGTGTGGGCTTCTTTTTGCCTATCGATACGCAGGCGCCATCGCCCGCAAACCGACTGTGCAATGGCGGTTCGCCGGATTTGGCGCGGCGCCGTTGATCATGATTTCGCTTTCCGCTTTACTCACCGCCGAGAAACGGTTAAAAGCTGCGACTGTTCCGATTGGAGATTGCAATGCCTGAAAATGACCTGAACGCAGAAGCTGATCGCATGCTCGAAGCTGCCCTGGGTGGCCGAAGCCTGCATCAAGTGCTGATCGAAAACTCGCAGGCCGAAACAGCCGATGTCGCCGGACGCGCCGCCGCCATTGCGAAGAACCGTGAGCGCGCCCTGCGCCTGCTTGCCGAGATCGAGAAAACACTCGACTGAAAGTGCCAGCAGCCCCGGGTACTGAACCTCTGGTCAGCACCAACGGTCAACACTTCATATTTGCACAAATCCGGAGCCTGCCCATGTCGCACAGCCAATGCGATGCCGTCCCCCTGATCAAGATTGCCCAATCCCTGAGCACCGCGTTGGGCGAGCGTGACCTTCACACCCGGGCGCATTCCGAACGGGTCGTCCAGCTGTCGGCCGAACTGGGCATTCATCTCGATTTCTCGCAGCGCGAACTGGAACTGCTGGCGCTCGGCGCGCAGTTCCACGACATCGGCAAGATCGGCATCCCGGACCAGGTGCTGCACAAGGCAACGCCTTTTGAAGAGGACGAATGGGCCTGCATGCAGCAACACACCGTGATTGGCGAGCGCATCATCCTGGCGCTGGGCAGCGACAAGTCGGCCGAAGTCGCCCGCATCATCCGCCACCATCACGAGAATTTCGACGGTTCCGGCTATCCTGACAAGCTGAGCGGCACCGACATCCCCTTGTTCGCCCGCATCCTCTCGCTGGCCGACAGCTACGATGCGATCGCCGTCACCCGCCCCTATCACCAGGCCAGGCGCCATCAGGCGATCATGGACATCCTGGTCAGCGAAGGCGGCATCAAGCATGACCCGGATCTGCTGCATGCATTTACGGCCGTCATCGAAAAATCGGAAATGCGCGCCCGCGACGACGCCTGAAACCCGACAAATGCCGGCACTGCGGCAAATTGTCGCAGCCGGCCAGGCAGCGAAACCGACCGCAAATCGCGGATAATCCGCGGCATGCCCTTTATCTCCAGCACCTCAGACGGAAGCGACTACCTGGCCAACCTGCGCCGCCTGGTCGCCAGTCGCTGGCTGGTTCTCGGCACTACTGCCCTGCTCGTGATGATCGCCCCCGGCGTACTCGCCATCGCCGTACAGCAAACCCTGCTCCTGGCCATCATCGGCATCACCGCTCTGTTCAATGCCCTTGCCCAGTGGCGCCTGCGGGATGCAACAGCCGCCACTGCGCATGAGTTGTTCAGCCAGTTGCTGGTCGATATCGCCACCCTGAGCGCCCTCGTCTTTTTCAGCGGCGGTGCCACCAATCCGCTGATTTCCCTGCTCCTGCCGCCCGTGGCCATCGCCGCCCTGAGCCTGCCGGCGCGCGGCGTGCTGGGTATCGTGCTGGTCGCAATTTCCGCCTACTCGCTCCTGATGGTCTTCTACATCCCGCTGCCGGTGGCCGATGCCAGCCGGGCGACCCAGCTGCACCTGGTCGGCATGTGGCTGACCTTTGTCGTTTCCGCGGCGATGATCGCCTGGTTTGTCGTGCGCATGACCCGCCTGATCCGCGAACGCGATGCCGAACTGGCCGCCGCCCGCGAACAGAGCCTGCGCGATGAGCGGGTGATGGCGATCGGCACCCTGGCCGCCGGCGCCGCCCACGAACTCGGCACGCCGCTCGGCACCATGGCCCTGCTCGCCGGCGAACTGGCACATGACTTCGCCGCCAATCCGGCGCTGCCGGAAAGTGCCCGCCAGGATATTGCGCAACTGCGCCAGCAAATCGGCGTCTGCAAACAGATCATCACCGGCCTGTCGCGCCGGGCCGGCGCCGAACGCCTGGAAAACACCCCGCGCCAGCCGGTCGACCGCTGGCTGGACGAAATTCGCCTGCACTGGCACGCCATCCGGCCGCAGGCGAACAGCCGCCTGCTCTGCAACAGCCCCGGCCCGGCGCCCGAAATTGCCGCCGATCCGCGCCTCGAGCAGGCCGTCCTCAACCTCCTCAACAACGCAGCAAACGCCTGTGGCGGCGAGGAAATCGAACTCACCCTGAACTGGTCCGCCAAGGACTTCAGCCTGGACGTCCTTGACCGGGGGCCGGGCTTCCCTGCAGCGGTCCTCGCCGTTGCCGGGCAAAGCAAACTGCCCGCTCACGCCCATGGCAGCGGCATCGGCCTGATGCTGACCCGCTCCGCCATCGAACAACTAGGCGGCAAGCTCCTGCTCAGCAATCCGGATGCCGGCGGCGCCCGCGCCCGCATCGAACTCCCCCTGACCAACTGAAGACGATGCCCACCCTGATCATTGACGACGACCCAAGCTTCAACGCCATCCTGATCCGCACGCTGGAGCGGCGCGGCCATCACGCACTCGGCGCACTCGAACCAGCAACAGCACTGAGCCTGGCCCGCGAACACCTGCCGCCGCGCATCGTGCTTGATCTCAATCTCAACGGCGCCTCCGGCCTTGCCCTGATTCCGGAACTGCTGGCCATCAACCCGGCCTGCCGCATCGTCGTCCTCACCGGCTACGCCAGCATCACCACAGCCGTCGATGCGATCAAGCTGGGCGCCATCCAGTACCTTGCCAAGCCAGTCGAAATCGAAGCCATACTCGGCGCCTTCGACAATGACGAAGGCCCCGACCTCGACCTGCCGGCGCCCGACGAGCCGCTATCGGTCGACCGCCTGGAATGGGAACATATCCAGCGCGTGCTCAATGAGAATGACGGCAACATTTCGGCTACCGCGCGCGCCCTCAAGATGCACAGGCGCACGCTGCAGCGCAAACTGTCGAAACACCCGGTCAAGAATTGAAAAGGGCCGGACAAATCCGGCCCCTGCACTGAAAAATGCCCATTTCAGGGCGTCGACCGTCTAGTGATGGTGATGCGACATTGCAGCTTCAGGCGCAGCCCGAAGAACTTTGGCATCAAGCTTCTTGCTGCTGCCATCATCGAAACCCAGCGTAATCGGCACGACATCGCCTTCCTTCAACGGCGCCTTGAGGTCGATCAGCATGATGTGCAGGCCGCCTGGCTGCAACAGGGCTTCACCCTTCGCCTTGATCTCGATCGCCGCGACCGGGCGCATTTTCATGACGCCGCCTTCGTTGAGATGGGTATGCAACTCGGTCACCCGCGAGGCCGGGTTGTCGGCCTTGACCAGCTTCACATCCTTGTCGCCAGCGTTACGGATCACCATGAACGCCCCCGTCGTCTGAGCGCCCGGTGGCAACAAACGGACATAGGGCTTGTCCACGCTGATCTGATCAGCGGCAGCAGCCAGCACACCGGCCGAGAACATCAGACATGCGGTCAGCAAAGACAACTTCTTCATGGGCCTGCACTCCTTCACGGTTGATTCAAATATTTGCGGATCGCCAGCACCACCTGATCCGGCGGCGTCGCATGCGCGATCTTGCCAACCAGCTTGCCAGCGGCGTCGACGACATAGGTATCGGCCGAATGATCGACCACGTAATCGCCACCGGCCGTCGCAACCGGCTGACGGGCATAGAAGACGCCATAGCGCCGGGCAATTTCGGCCAGATTTTCCGGTGTACCGGTCACGCCCAGCATCGCCGGATGGAAGAATTCGGCATACTCCTTCAAGCGCGCCGGCGTATCGCGCTCCGGGTCGACCGAAATGAAGACCATTGCCACCTTCGCCTGCTCGGCCGGCGTCAGTTGCTTCAACCCCTCGGCGGTCGCCGCCAGCGAAGTCGGGCAGATGTCCGGGCAATAGGTGTAACCGAAATAAAGCAGCACGACCTTGCCGCGCAAATCGTGCAACGAAAACGGGCCATTCGCCGCCTGCAAGGTGAAATCGCCGCCCGACAAGGCGGCGGGAGTCGGCAACGGACGCTCTGGCAACTCGGGTTGCCAGAACAAGGCAAGACCGAGCACGGCAGCAGCCAGCAAGCCGGCAATGACCAGCAGAATGCGTTCGGACATCAGTCATGCCCTCCACTGAAACGATAGGGAACGGCAATGCGCTGACTGCCGGTTTCGACAAGCACGGTCGCTTGCCAATCCATCCAGCCGGTAATGCACACCGGCAGCGTTGCTTCGGCAACGAAACGGCCATCACCCTGATCGAGCAACTCCGGGCGATTGAGGCCCATGTTCATGTCTATCCCGGCAAAATCAACCATCACCCGCGACGGCGCCAGACCACGCACGACCACCTGCACCGTAAAAGGCTTGACCATGGGAATTGGCTGCACGCTGCTCGACAGCTCGATACTGCCGCCGCCCGGCAGCAAGGCCTTGCAAGCACGCCGGTGCAGGTCGCAGCCAGGCTCCGGCTCCACCGTCAGATCAGCCTTGGGCAACAGGATGGGGGAAAGCTTGTAGCCAACGACCACAACCAGGGCAATCAGCAGGATACCGATGGCGTCAATCAGGATTTTCTTGTTCAAAGCGGTAACCGGTCTTTCGCCAGAAGGAAATACGCCATTGTCCGCCAGAGCGGGCAACTGCAATCAACGGGACGCAATTTTTTCACGATTTGCTGACACCCGAGCCTGCGGCAAATTGTCGCAGGCCACAGCAGAGCAGCAAGCAGGAATAAGCCACCAGGGCACTCCGCTCTTGTTTATCATCGAGCCCCCACAAGAAAGTCGCGACCCGACCATGAAAAACCTCCTCGCCATTTTCTGCCTCGCCATCAGCAGCCAGGCATTCGCTCAGAACATGCCGGCCTCGACCCCGCTGTTCGCGGCGACGCTGCACGACCTTGACGACAAGCCGGTTGCGCTGGAGCGCTACAAGGGCAAGCCGCTGGTCGTCAATTTCTGGGCCCGCTGGTGTGCCCCCTGCCGGGCGGAAATTCCCGAACTGATCAAGTTCCGGCAGGCACAGAAAGGGAAGGTCGAGATCCTCGGCATCGGCATTGAAGACCAGGCCGGCCCGGTCCGCGAATTCGTCAGTAACCAGAAGATCGACTACCCGGTCTTCATCGCCAAGGACAAGGGGATTCCGCTGATGCTGGCGCTGGGCAACAAGCTCGGCGGCCTGCCCTACACACTATTCATCGATCAGGATGGCCGCGTCGTCGGGCAGAAAATCGGCATTCTCAAAAAGAGCGACCTGGATACCGCCGGCATCCAGCTACTGAAAAAATAGGCAGCGGCGCCTGCAACAAGGCGCCTGCAACAAAGCCAGCTACTTGTCATCGGCCCCGGGAGCCGACCAGGAAATCCATTCCGGGCGATTTTCGGCAACATGGAACAACGCCGCCACAACATGGCGATCGTATTTTTTGCCCGCATCACCCAGCAATTTATCCAGCGTTTCCTGTACCGGCACACCAGCCCGGTAGGCGCGAGCGCTGACCATGGCCACAAAAGCATTCGCCACAGCGAGAATGCGGCTCTCCAGAAGCAACTGGCCATCACTCAGACCAGCCGGATAGCCACTGCCATCCATGTGCTCACTCTTCTGGGCAATGATCTCCAGCACGCCCCCTTCAAACTCGATCCCCTTGAGCAAATCAAGCGTTCGCTGAACATGCGAGTGCACCAAAGCCTGCTCGGCAGGGTTAAGCGCCTCCGTCTTGGTCAACAGTTCGCGGGGCAGGAATATCTTCCCGACGTTGGCCAGGCGAGCCGCCATTTCCAGAGCAGCCTGCGTACCCTCGTCCAGACCGAGTTCTCGCGCCAGCGCAGCAGCAACCTGCGCCGTCCGCATTGAATGCCCGGCACAGTAGGGATCGTGCAAATCGACAATGGAGCTCAGAACACCAACCAGGTGCTTCATCAATCCCTGGCGTTTCGACTGCTCGGCACGCTCGGCCGACATGTCGCGACAAAGACAGAGGACCAGCCCGCTCTCACGCGAAATATGGATCGGCACAGCCGTGAAATACTGGCTACCGGACATCCCGGCCTGACCATCCTCGATCATCCGCGACACGGGCATGGAAGCAGCAAAACTTTCGCCAACCAGCGCCTCGACAATCCTGGCCGCAGCCGGCCCCATGACGCTTGATAGCGTTTTGCCGCGGAGATTTTCTGACGGCTCGCCAACCATTGCCCCAAAGGCCTTGTTGCAGAACCAGAGACGCTCCCCTTCCATGATGAAAAGCAGATCGGGGCTGCCATCCATGACCCCTTGCAGCAGCGCCGACTGGTTCTCCAGTTCGTCGGCCTTTTCGCGCAAGGCCTGCGCTGCACTGCGCTCCTTGACCGTCGCGCCATGCCACCAGGCAGCACCAAGACATGCGGCGACCACCAGAGCAGCCAGCGTCAGCGAAGTCAGCAAGAAACGTTGATGTCCGTCCGACTCCCGCATCGCCTCGATCGCATCAACTTTCTCGATCAGGACCCAGGGTGCCTGACGAAAGCCCCGGCTTACCGCCAGTACATCGCGTCCGCCATGATCAGTCGCCATAACGAAAGCACCGGGGTTCGACCACGCCTGAACTTCGGCCAGGCCACCATTCGCGACGGGGATGCGTTTGCGCAGGGGCCCGGTACCATCCGCCATGGGCGACACAATATCGACAAACTCGCCTTCCTTGCGCAACAGCACAGCCTCGCCGGAACCACTCAGCGTGCTACGCCGGGAAAACAGCGGAAACAACTCATCACGCGCGCGCTTGACGCCAGCAATGGCACCAATTGCCTGCTGCCCTGAATCCATCATGGCAACCGGAAAAATAGGCACGATGAAGCCGACCACCACCTCGCCACGCTCATTCTCGAAGAAATCCTGAATCGCGGGCTTGCCTTGCTTGATGGCTTGCAACAGGCTGTTCTCTAGCGTCTTGTTGATCCGAAAGCCCGCCGTTTCAGCCACTTTCTTTCCCGCAGCATCAACGATCACAATCCCGGAATCCGATGCCAGATCGATGTTGGCAGGAATCTTGGCTTGCCCGGTGGCCACTGAAAACCCGCTGCGCCCTGCCGTCGACTCAAGCAAATTGCGCAAGTAGCCCAATTGCGCGGCATCCGAATTGCTGGCCTCCGCTCCGGTAGAGGCTGCCAGTTGTGTCACGTAAAAGCGGACTGACGCGTTTTCGGCGAGTTCCTTGAGGACTTGCGACTGGCTATCCACCCACTGCCCGACGCTTTGCACGCGGCCATCGGCAACAACCCCGAGCAAGGTCTCCCAGGCCTGAAGATCACGCGATTTTTCCTTCTCTACGTAGGCATGGATTGCCCAGCCACCAACAATCGACAGGCCGATGAGGCCGAGCAGAGCCGGGAACCAACCCGAACGCAAAGATACTGTTTTCATGATGATGAAACCTCTGAAAAGGCATGCAGGAAAAGCGGTGCAGAACTATCGATCGCCTGACTCCCTGTCTCGGGATCATAGAATTTACCAAGCGATTTAACAATTGAACGAATTCTGTCGACACTCATGGAAGATGCATCCACCAATTGCGCTCGTTGAGGGAAAAAACCGGTACATAGTGCGAAATTTTCGTATGCGGAATCACCTCGCGAATCTGGTTGTCGAGTATCACCAATCCCTCCGGTGCGTAGACAGCCAGGATTGCGTGGGGAATGCGTAAATTGGTGTCCTGGACGACAACGATGCGTAGCGCGTCGGGGGACACGCCAAGTTGTCTCAGGGAAAAATACTTGATGATTGCAAAATCCTCGCAATCGCCGCCCAGGGTGAGAAATTCGCGGGGGATCGCCCAGTAATCGGAGCGACCATAATTGTCCTGATCCAGGACATAGCGAAACCGGTTGGCAAACTCATTGACCGCAACCAATTGCTCCCGCGAGCCTCTGCCACGCAAAGAGGAAATCAGTTGCAGCCATTCAGGCACTTTGCAGAGGTTCACCGGACAGTTTTCCGGCGTCGCCTGGTCACTTTGGTGGCGACGCATGACTGAAACCCACTGCGGGAACATCCCGAAACCTTCCTTGCGCTCCTCGCTGTAATTGAACAGACGGCTATCCGCAAACGGCCCCTGTGCATACCCGGAAACAGGTAGCAACAAAATACCCAAGAGCAACAGGAAAACTATGCGCTGAAAAGGAGAGGCAAAGGACACAATGTGTGTTCAGGAGAGGTGTTCAAGGTTTTAAACAGAATCATCCCTTAAAGAAAAAGGCGTCAGCAACCGCGAGAATCGGCGTCGCATGGACGCCACACAATGTCATCAAAGCATGGGCAAACTCATTTGAAATAAGACACTTGCACGCGAAGCCGATACAATATTAGTTACAAAAACTTACATCTTGTCACAATCAGTCTTGCTCTTGAGGAACGATACATGAATGCTGGAAAACTAGGAACTGTCGGTCTTTTCACTCGTACTACCATTGCTGCCATGATGCTGTTCGCTGGTTTTTCGCAAGCATCAGCCCAGGAAGCCACCGATACGGAAAAGCTTTTCAAGGAAGGTATTTTCCTGCGTGAGCAGGGGCAGGTTTTCAGTTCGATTGAGGCCTTTGAAACCGTACTGAGCAACAACCCGTCCCTGCACCGTGCCCGTCTCGAACTGGCTGTTGCCTACTTCCGTGCGCTGGATTACTCCCAGGCCAGCAAGCAGGCACAGAAAGTCCTTGATGACCCGAAAACGCCAGAAAACGTTCGCCTTGCCGTCCTGACCTTCCTCGCCCAGATCAAGCGTGACGAAGCTGCACTGACAGCCAAGCCGCACACCTGGGAACCCTCGATTTCGCTCGGCGCCTTGTATGACACCAACGTTAACGTCGGCCCGAGTGGCGCTACCCTTCCCGGTGGCCTCATCCTGGCTCCGGGTTCGCAACCCAAGGAAGACTGGGCTGGTGTTCTTCAAGCCGGTCTGACCCACACCTACAACTCGCCACTGGTCCTGCGCATGGGTGAAACTCCCGCCCGTTTCATTTGGCAAACCAGCGCCGGCCTGTATCACAAGGGCTATTTCAACGAAGGTGCCTTTGACCTGACGGCGCTGACCATTGCAACCGGCCCGGGCTTCATTGCACCAGGAAAATGGCGCTCCAAGATTAACCTGCAGGTTGATGACCTCTACCTTGGTGGCGTACACCTCGCGATGTACACCTCGATTGCACCGACTTTCACCTGGCAGTTCAACAATGGCGAATTGACCTGGGATGCGATGGCTCTGCAAAAGAAGTTCAAGCGTGAAGTCGACATTGGTCGCGACAGTGCTTTCTACACGACGGGCGTCTCCTATGGCCACCTCTTCCTGCAGGGCAAACTCGCCGCACAAGGCGGCGCCCATGTCTTTACAGAAGATGCGGATGACAGCCGCTTTACCAACCGTGGCTGGGAAGCCTTCCTCGGGGTGAATGCGACGACTTGGCAAAATGGCTCCGTCTTCGGCCGCTACAGCTATCGCAAGGCCAAGTACGATGGTATTGAACCCGTCTTCAACATGTCGCGCAACGAATACGAAAATCGTTACGAAATCGGCTTTGCCCACAACTTCAAGGAAGGCCTGATGAAAGACTGGAAACTCTCGGGCAGCTGGCTGCGTAGTGAAAACCACTCAAACGTATCCATTTACACCTACGAACGAGATGTAACCAGCGTAAATCTCGCTCGCTCTTTCTAAACCCGTTTGACTTTTTGGGCAGTGCCTTGATCAAGCCACTGCCCAATTTTTTTGGTAAAAACCGTGTCATTTTGTACTTGCAATCGCCGGATCAGAAACTAGAGTCAAAGTACGCCAAACTGTTTCAAAATCTCACAGGGGCAAGATCATGAAAACTCGTCAAACCATAATAGCGGCAGCCGTTGCTGCGCTGCTCGTAAGTAGCACCGCATTTGCCAAGGAACTCCACGAAGACAAATGGAACCACGTCAAATCGTACGGAAACGTCCTGCTTACAGACGACTCTGTTGATAACTGGGGGCCATGGTCTGACTTCGTTGAACCAGCGGCTGGCGCTCCCTCTCCGGTGCAAATGCCGGGTAGCGGCGGCTCTGATCCTTACAAAAAAACACCTGACGTATTGACCCAGGGTTGTGCTGCCGGAGACTGGTGCGGCTATGCAATTTTCCGTGACAAATCAAAAGAAAGTGGCGGCGACTACCCGAGCGTTTATGCCCGCGAAGGCATGAAACACAGGACCCCGATGAACGCAGGCCTGTTCTCGTTGTCATTCGTCGCTGACCCAAGCATCACCGCAGGAAGTGGCCAAGGTGAAGGAACCGTGTTCTGGCGCCTGACTTCGCTGGATACACTGGTCGCACCAAACTTCACTGACTCAGGCACGCCAATTCCGGTTTATTTTGGTGGACGCCGCGATGATGGCCTGCACCATTTCCGCACGGTGGAACCCGAATACGAAGCCTTCATGCTGTCCGGCACCAGCGATATCTCGTCTGCATCGGGCTTTTCACACAGCAAACGCAGCTACGAGGCAGAACGCGGACTCGGTGGTCGTGGCCCGTTTGAAATGGCCGTTTCGGCAAGATATTACGATGCCGACAATGGCTGGACAAAGAACGATGAGGTTGCCGTTGGCAAATTCATGCGCCAGGTTGAGACATATACCTCCGGCGAGGAAGTACGTTACTACGAGGGAGGCAGCTACAGTTCCACCTCTACTGACGGCTACTACGTAGTCGGTATCGCTACGCCACAAGCGTATCTTGCCAGCCAGAGGGCAGGGGACGTCACCGCTTTCTATCGAGGTGGCAGTTTCAATGGTACAAGTCAAGGTTGTGTCGAGATCAAGGTCCAATTCGGCACAGGGACTTGGAATGGCTCTTGGTCACCAATGGGCAAAGGTTCGTTTGGCTTTGATGCCTCAGGCACAATCAGTGGTTCCAAGATCAATTCAGATTCCATCACCTCACGCCAAGGGATTGCAACAGCCAGCAGTTACGTGCAAGGAACATTTTTTGGCCAAACTGCCGGTTCGATTGGTGGTGTTTCGAGTGTAACTCTAACCACAAATAATGACGCACGCAGTCTTATGCCTGCAACGCAAACCGCACTCTTCCTGGTCAACAAGAGCGTGTCGTACAACAACACGCCGAAATAATTGATTCCGGAAGCACCTACAAAAAAGGCACCTTGCGGTGCCTTTTTCTTTTCCTGGGGAGAGGAGTCAAGCTCTCATGGCGCCCTCTCTCAGGCTGCGAAAATCTCCTCACCAGCGCCAGCCAGCGCGACATCACCCGCCTTCACCGTTTCCGCATAGGAATAAGCCTGCGGCAGCAACTGGTCGGCGTAGAAGCGGGCGGTGGCGATCTTGGCGCGGTAGAAAGCCTGATCGCCCTCGCCTTTTTCCAGATAGCCGGCCGCGGCCAGGGCAGCCTTGGCCATGAACCAGCCGCCGGTCACGGTGACGGCCAGGTGCAGATAAGGTACCGCAGCGGTCAACACGCCGGAAAGGCCGGTTTTGGCATTGGCGGCCAGCCACTCGGTGGCATCGGTCCAGGCTTTGAGTGCGGCACCGAGACGCAGGCCGATCGCCTGCAGTTCCGGCTTGCCGGAAGCACCCAGCGCCTTGGTGGTGGCGTGGATTTCGCCGAAGACGACTTTGGCCGTGGCACCCTGGTCGCGCATCAGTTTGCGGAACAGCAGGTCGTTGGCCTGGATGCCGGTCGTGCCTTCGTAGATCGTCGTGATGCGCGAATCGCGCCAGTGCTGGGCAGCGCCGGTTTCTTCGATGAAGCCCATGCCGCCGTGGATCTGGATGCCGAGCGAGGTGACTTCGATGCCCATCTCGGTGCCGCCGCCCTTGACGATGGGGATCATGAATTCGGCGAGGTAAAGCTGGCGCTTTTTCTCGTCGGCATCGGTCGCGGCGTGGGCGCGGTCGAGCAGGCCGGAGGTGTAGTAGGTCATGGCACGGTTGGCTTCGACGCGGCACTTCATCAGCATCAGCATGCGCCGGATGTCGGGGTGCTTGTCGATCGTCACCAGCGCCTCGCCGGTCAGCGCATCGCGGCCCTGCTTGCGTTCGCGAGCGAAAGCCAGGGCCTGCTGATAGGCACGCTCGCCAAGGGCGATGCCCTGCAGGCCGACGCCGAGGCGGGCTTCGTTCATCATGATGAACATGTATTCGAGGCCGCGGTTGGCTTCGCCGAGCAGGTAACCGACCGCGCCGCCATTATCGCCATAGGCCATGACGCAGGTCGGGCTGGCGTGGATGCCGAGCTTGTGTTCGATGGAGACACAGTAGGCGTCGTTGCGCGCGCCCAGCGAGCCGTCGGCATTGACCAGGAATTTCGGCACCAGGAACATCGAGATGCCCTTCACGCCAGCCGGCGCATCCGGCAGGCGGGCGAGCACGAGATGGACGATGTTGTCCGTCATGTCGTGATCGCCATAGGTGATGAAAATCTTCTGGCCGAAGACGCGGTAGGTGCCGTCGGCCTGCGGTTCGGCACGCGAACGGATCAGCGCCAGGTCGGAACCGGCCTGCGGTTCGGTCAGATTCATCGTACCGGTCCACTCGCCGGTGACCATCTTTTCCAGGTAGATGGCTTTCAGCTCGTCGCTGGCGCAGGTGATCAGCGCTTCAACGGCGCCGGTGGTCAGCAAGGGGCCGAGCGAGAAGGACAGGTTGGCCGAGCAGACCATTTCCTTGACGGCGATGCCCAGCGTATCGGGCAGGCCCTGGCCGCCAAAGTCGGCAGGCGAGGAAATGCCATTCCAGCCGGCGTCGCAGAACTGCTTGTAGGCCTCTTTCCAGCCGGTCGGCGTGGTCACGCCGTTCGCGGTCAGCTTGCAGCCTTCCTTGTCGCCGATGCGATTGAGCGGCGCCAGGACTTCGCCGGCGAATTTGGCCGCCTCGTCGAGCACGGCATCGGCCAGATCGGGCGTCGCCTCTTCGTAGCCGGGAATGGCGCTCAGCTCCTTGAAGCCGGCCAGTTCGTCCATGACGAAACGCATGTCTTTGACGGGTGCGCGATAGTCACTCATTTGCTTGTCTCCAGTTTATTTTTCAGAACGGGTTGCTGCACAGTGCCGTCTTGGCGCTGCGGTACTCTTCCTGCATGCGGGCCACCAGTTCGGCGGTCGGCAGCACTTCGCCTATCGTGCCGACGCCCTGCCCGGCACCCCAGATATCTTTCCAGGCCTTGGCACCGGCAGCGGCGCCGAAGTTCATTGCCGACTTGTCCTTCTCCGGAAGATTGGCCGGATCAAGGCCGGAAGCGATGATGCTTTTCGCCAGGTAATTGCCATGCACGCCGGTGAAGTACGGCGTGTAAACGACGTCCTTGGCAGCGGAATCGATAATTGCCTGTTTGTAGGCGTCGACCGCATTGGCCTCTTGCGTGGCGATGAAACGCGTACCGATATAGGCAAAGTCGGCGCCCATCGCCTGCACGGCGAGAATGGCACTACCGTTGGTGATCGAACCGGACAACGCGATCGGACCGTCGTAAAACTTGCGGATTTCACCGACCAGCGCGAACGGGCTGAGCGTGCCGGCATGGCCGCCGGCCCCGGCGCAGACCAGGATCAGGCCGTCGACACCGGCTTCCAGCGCCTTTTCGGCATGGCGCACACTGATCACGTCGTGGAAAACCTTGCCGCCGTAAGCATGCACATGCGGCACGATCTGGGTCGGCGCCGACAGGCTGGTGATGATCAGCGGCACTTCGTGCTTCACGCACAGTGCCATGTCGTGTTCGAGGCGCTCGTTCGAGGGATGGATGATCTGGTTCACCGCAAACGGCGCCGCCTTCGGATCGTTGGCCAGTTCGCTCTTGATGCGCAGCAGCCAGTCGTCGAGCAAGTCCTTGGGGCGGGCGTTGAGCGCCGGAAAGGAGCCGATCAGGCCGGCCTTGCACTGGGCGATGACCAAATCCGGGTTGGAGACGATGAACATCGGCGCGCAGATGACCGGCAGGCTGAGGTTCTTGTTCAGGGAAGCGGGGATGGGCAATTCAAGCTCCTTCTTTGAGGGCGCGACGCAGGATCTTGCCGACGTTGGTGCGCGGCAGGTCGTCGCGGAATTCGACATGTTTCGGCACCTTGTAGCCGGTCAGCTGGCCGCGGCAATGCTCGATCAGCATGCGTTCGTTGAGCGCCGGGTCCTTGCGCACCACGAAGATTTTGACCGCTTCGCCGGAATGCTCGTCGGGCACGCCGATGGCGGCGACGAACATGACTCCGGGATGCATGGCGACAGCTTCCTCGACCTCGTTCGGATAGACGTTGAAGCCGGAGACCAGAATCATGTCCTTTTTACGGTCGACCAGGAAAACGAAGCCTTTTTTGTCCACGTAGCCGACATCGCCGGTGCGCAGGAAGCGATCCGGGTAGAAGACGAGATCGGTTTCTTCCTGGCGCTGCCAGTAGCCGGCCATCACCTGCGGCCCGCGGATGCAGATCTCGCCGATCTGGCCCTGCGGCACTTCGGTGCCGTAGTCGTCGCGGATCGAAACTTCAGTCGAGGAAATCGGCAGGCCGATCGAGCCGTTGAACTCGTGCATGTCGAGCGGATTGATGGTCGCCGCCGGCGAGGTTTCGGTCAGACCGTAAGCCTGCAGGATGGGCACGCCGGTGACCTTCAGCCAGTGCTCGGCAACCGCGCCCTGCACCGCCATGCCGCCGCCCAGCGTGACGTTCATGGTCGAAAAGTCGAGGTCCTTGAAGCCGGGATCGTTGAGCAGCGCGGCAAACAGCGTATTGACGCCGGTCACCACGGTCACCGGGTATTTGCCCCACTCCTTGACGAAGCCGGGGATGTCGCGCGGATTGGCGATCAGCAGGTTCTTGGCACCGATCATCAGGAAGGTCAGGCAGTTCGCGGTCAGCGCGAAGATGTGATACAGCGGCAAGGCAGTGATGATGAATTCCTGGCCTTCGTGCACCACCGGCTTGATCCAGCTGTAGGCCTGCATGACGTTGGAAGCGATGTTGCCGTGCGTCAGCATGGCACCCTTGGAAATACCGGTCGTGCCGCCGGTGTATTGCAGGAAGGCAATGTCGTTCTGGGCCAGTGCCACCGGCTTGAAACCATGTTGGCGTCCGGCGGCCAGTGCGGCGTTGAAGCGGATCGCGTCGGGCAGTTGCCAGGCTGGCACCATCTTCTTGACGTGGCGCAGCACCAGATTGACCACCGTCCCCTTGAGCGCCCCGAGCATCTCGCCCATCGGCGTAACCACGACATGCTTGATCGCGGTGCGCGCAACCACCTGCTCCAGCGTGTGCGCAAAATTCTCGACGATGACGATCGCCGTCGCGCCAGAATCCTTCAACTGGTGCTCAAGTTCGCGCGGCGTGTAGAGCGGGTTGCAATTGACCACGACGCAGCCGGCGCGCAGCGTGCCGAACAGCGCCACCGGGTATTGCAGCATGTTCGGCATCATCAGCGCAACGCGTTCGCCGGGCTGGATGCCGAGCGACTGCAGCCAGCCGGCGAAGGCCTGCGTGCCCGCATCGAGCTCGCCGTAGGTCATTTCCTTGCCCATGCTGATGTAGGCGACCTTGTCGGCGAATTTCGTGCAGGCGTTCTCGAACAGGGCGACCAGCGACGGAATGTGCTCGATGTCGATCTCGGCCGGGATGCCTTGCGGATAGCTTTGTAGCCAGATTTTTTCCATTTTTGTCTCCTCCGGTTTGCCCTAGCTGCCGAGCATGGCCTTCTTCAATGCCGCATCGGCCGGCTTGTCGCCGAGCCAGACCTTGAGCAGGGCGCGGGCAAAGGCCGCACCCGCCACCTTGCCGCGCGCGTCGCCGTTCTGGCTGACGCTGACACCGGCCTCGGAAAAGTCGATGGCGACGGTATCGCCTTCCTTGACCTTGCCGATGCCCTTCATGATGCCGGCCAGTTGCTCGGCCGGCCCTTTCAGGTCGGACAACTCGGCCGGCGAAAGGTTGTTGCGCAAGCCTTCATCGAGCGCCGAGTGCAGCGACTCGGCTTCGAGGTCGCGCAACAGGCGCAGGCTGACCCGGCGCGGCGCGTTGCTGTCGATGATGGCGGCCGGCGAAGAGGCCTTCGCATCGACATAAAGCGCCCCGACATAGACCTTGATGAAAAAGCGGGTACGCAGTCCGGCGCCGTTGAGCACCAGTTCGTTGCTGCCGACGCGCAGTTTTTCCTCGACCCGGACCCCGGCGACTTCCGCCGCCTGCAGACCGGGCACGGCGAGCAGCGCAGCAACCAGGGCGGCGCGGCGAACGCATTGCGATGTAACCATCATTTGTCTCCTCCGGCTTTTTGCCGGTAGTAGTTTTTTTCGGCGATATAGACCGTTCTTTCAACGATCGTGTGTACCGTACCCTGGTCGTCCTTGAGTTCGACCAGGAAGGTTCTTTCCAGCTCCGGCACGTCCAGCAAGGCGGCACGAATCTCGGCAATCTCCTCCTTACGCAGCACGAAATCGCCGTACAGCGTCGTGTAGCCGGGCTTGCGGTAGCGGATGCTGGCCGCCTTGTCCCAGACGATGTAATCGTCGCCGAGCGCCGCCATCAGCATCATCGGATGCGCCCCGTCGGTGATTGCAAACAGCGAGCCGCCGTACAGCGAGCCGACGATATTGCGCGTCTTCCAGCTGAGCGCCAGGCGGATGCGAATGTGGCGCAAATCCTTCGCCACATGCACCACCCGCCCGCCGGTACCGCGAAATGCCGGATGAAAATTGAAGCCGAGGCGCACCATGCGCGCCCGCCAGCTGGGAGAAAGCCGGGCCAGCCAGGCGGGTTTCATGGTTTTTGCCTTTTTTGCACGGTCGACCGTCAGAGACGTTCGATAATGCCGGCTGCACCCATGCCGGTGCCGATACACATACTGACCATGCCGTAACGTCCGCCGGTACGCTGCAAACCATGCGTCAGCGTCGCGATGCGGATCGCACCGGTGGCGCCGAGCGGGTGGCCGAGCGCAATGGCGCCGCCAAGCGGATTGATCTTCGCCGGGTTCAGGCCCAGTTCCTGGGTCACGGCCAGCGCCTGCGCCGCGAAGGCTTCGTTGAGTTCGATCCAGTCGAGGTCGTCCTGATGGATGCCGACTTGCGCCAGCACCTTCGGGATAGCCGCAATCGGGCCGACACCCATGATCTCCGGCGCGACGCCGCCGACGGCATAGCCGGCAAAGCGGGCGAGCGGGGTCAGGTTGTGTTCCCTGAGCACCTTTTCCGAGACCAGCATGACCGCAGCGGCACCGTCCGACATCTGCGAGGAGTTGCCGGCCGTCACCGAACCGCGCGCATGGAACACCGGCTTCAGCTTGCCGAGGCGCTCGAGTGAGGCATCGGCACGCGGGCCTTCGTCGGTATCGGCAAGGCGCTCACGCAACTTGATGTTGCCGGACGCCAGGTCAGGCAGGCTTTCGCTGATCGCGTACGGCGTCGTCTCGGCCTTGAAGTGACCGGCGGCAATTGCCGCACAGGCCTTCTGGTTGGAGGCGAGCGCGAAGGCATCCTGCGCATCGCGGGAAATCTTCCACTGGTTCGCCACCTTCTCGGCGGTCAAGCCCATGCCGAAGGCGATGCCGAGGTTTTCCTCCTTGGCGAAGATGGCCGGGTTCATCGACATCTTGTTGCCCATGATCTGCGGCATCACCGACATCGACTCGGTGCCGGCGGCGATCATCACGTCGGCCAGGCCGAGGCGGATCTGGTTGGCGGCATCGGCCACCGCCTGCACCCCGGAGGAGCAGAAGCGGTTGATCGTGATGCCCGGCACGGTGATCGGCAGACCGGCGAGCAGCGCGCCGATGCGGGCGACGTTCATGCCCTGCTCGGCTTCCGGCATCGCGCAGCCGACGATGACATCGCCGATGCGCGCCGGGTCGATGCCCGGCACCTGGGCGACCACCGCCTTGATGACCGCGGCCAGCATGTCGTCCGGCCGCACGTTCTTGAACATGCCGTTACGCTTGGCAACCGGCAGGCGGGTCGCGGCGACGATGTAGGCGTCTTGAATCTGTTTGCTCATTTTTGTTTGTCTCCTGACCCGATTAATTACGCAAAGGTTTGCCGGTTTCGAGCATGTGCTTGATCCGGGCCTGGGTTTCGGGGGTTTTCAGCAATTCGACGAAGAGGCGGCGCTCGACGGTGATCAGCCATTCCTCGTCGACCAGGCTGCCGGTTTCGACTTCGCCGCCGCACAGTGCGATGGCGGCCGACTTGGCGACCTTGTAGTCGTGCGCGGAAATCATGCCGCCTTCCTTCATGTTGACCAGCATCATTTCCAGCGTCGCGATGCCGTTCTTGCCGGCGACCGGGATACCACGCGCCATCGTTGGCGGCGCGTAACCGGCATCGGCCATGGCACGTGCTTCCTTGATGGCAACGAAGAGCAGCTCGTTGGCGTTGAACAGAATGGTGTCGGACGGCTTGGCAAAGCCCATCTCGATCACCTCGACGGCGCTCTTGGCAACCTTGGCCATGGCAATGGTCTGGAATACCGGTTGCAGGAAGTTGAACACTTCACCCGGCGTCGCCGATTGGGCGGCCCATTCGGCAGCACGCACGGCGAATTCCTTGCAGCCGCCACCGGCCGGAATCAGGCCGACGCCGGCTTCGACCAGGCCGACATAGCTTTCCAGCGCCATGACGCGCTTGCCGGCATGCATGACGAACTCGCAACCGCCGCCCAGCGCCAGGCCCTGCACCGCAGCGACGGTCGGCACTTGCGCATACTTGAGGGTCTGCGAGGCGCGCTGGAATTTCTCGACGGTTTCTTCCAACTTGTCGAACATCCCGGCGGCACAGGCTTCGCCGACCTGCTGCAGATTGGCACCGACAGCAAACGGCGCTTCGTGCCAGATCACGACGCCATCCAGCGTCGTTTCGGCCTGGCGCACGGCGGCGATCACGCCATCGAGCACTTCGTCGCCGATGGTGTGCATCTTGGACTTGAAGGAAATGATGCCGATTTTGCGGTCGACCGCCGGCAGGCACCACAAACGCACGCCATCGTTCTCGAACAGCGTCTCGCCGGATTTTTCCGGGTTGAGCGCCGTTTCACCCAGCACGCGCTCGGGGAAGAGCTGGCGCTGATAGACCGGCAGCGTCGAGCGCGGCACATAGGCATTCTTGCTCGCCGAGTAGGAACCTTCGGCGGTATGGACACCTGTGCGACCGGTTTCCAGCGCCCAGGCCGGCAGCGCGACGCTGCTCATGGACTTGCCGGCGGCAATGTCGGCGGCGACGGCTTGCGCGATGTCGCTCCAGCCGGCGGCCTGCCAGGTTTCGAACGGGCCCTGCGCCCAGCCGAAGCCCCAGCGCATCGCGAAATCGAGATCGCGCGCATTGTCGGCAACGCTTTCAAGCTGCACAGCGGCGTAGTGGAAGATGTCGCGGAAGATGGCCCACAGGAACTGCGCCTGCGGCTGGCTGGAAGCGCGCAAGGCGGCGAACTTCTCGGCCGGGTTCTTCATCTTGAGGATGGCGCCGACTTCTTCGGCGATTTCGCCGGCCGACTTGCGGTAATCCTGCGCCGCCAGGTCGAGCACCTGGATTTCCTTGCCCTGCTTGCGGAAGATACCGCAGCGCGTCTTCTGGCCGAGTGCGCCCTGCCCGATCAGCGCCTGCAACCAGGCCGGCGTCGTGAAGTAGGCGTGCCACGGGTCGTTGGGCAGCGTGTCCTGCATGGTCTTGACGACGTGCGCCAGGGTATCGAGACCGACCACGTCGGCGGTGCGATAGGTGGCGCTCTTCGGACGACCGATCTTCGGACCGGTCAGTGCATCGACTTCGTCGAAACCGAGGCCGAAGGCCTGGGTATGGTGCATGACGGCGAGAATCGAGAAGACGCCGATGCGGTTGGCGACGAAGTTCGGCGTATCCAGCGCACGGATGACGCCCTTGCCGAGGCGCGAGGTCAGCCAGGTTTCGAGTGCGTCCAGCGTGCCGGCATCGGTGCTTTGCGTGCCGATGATTTCAACCAGATGCATGTAGCGCGGCGGGTTGAAGAAATGGATGCCGCAGAAGCGCGGCCGGATGGCTTCCGGCAGGCCCTGGGCCAGTGCGTTCATCGACAGGCCGGAGGTGTTGGAAGCGACAATCGCGTCGGCACCGATGTGCGGTGCGATCTTCGCGTAGAGATCGTTCTTCCAGTCCATGCGCTCGGCGATGGCCTCGATGATGAGGTCGCACTCGGCGAGCAGCGGCAGGTGTTCGTCGTAATTGGCGGCGTCGATGAACTTGAGCTTGCCCTTGCTGGCGAGCGGCGCCGGGTCGAGCTTCTTGAGGCCGTCGAGGGCCTTCCTGACGATACCGTTCTTGTCTCCTTCTTTCGCCGGCAGGTCGAACAGCACGACCGGCACGTTGGCATTGGCGAGGTGCGCGGCAATCTGCGCCCCCATCACGCCGGCGCCGAGTACGGCGGCCTTTTTCACGATCAGCTTTTTCAAGCGCTTCTCCTTTTGGTCTTATCTTGCGTTCTTGGAATAAAACGAACGTTTGAATTATAGAGCGAGCGCTTTACCGGTCAACTGTTTTTTTGCACTGTTTTTCAACTCGGGAAGAAAACCGCCTCAGGCGGCGAAATGCCGGCGCACCTGTTCTCCAAGCAGGGCACGCACCTCATCTTCCGAACGGTTGAGCAGGGAGCGATGGATTTCGTCCGCCATCGGCCGGAATACGGCCATCACGGCAGGATCGAAATGACTGCCGGTATCGCGCTCAAGAATGCCCATGGCGGCGGCGAAGGACATCGGCTCCTTGTACGGCCGCTTCGAGCACAGGGCATCGAAGACATCGGCCACGGCAAAGATGCGCGCCGAGAGCGGAATGCCTTCGCCCTGCAGGCGACGCGGATAGCCGCTGCCGTTCCATTTTTCATGGTGGCCGGCCACCACCGCATTGGCGCCGTCCAGCCAGCCCATGCCGGTGACGATCTCCTCGCCCTGGCAAACGTGGGTACGCATGATTTCGAATTCCTGTTCATCAAGCTTGCCCGGCTTGAGCAGGATGGCATCGGGCACGCCGATCTTGCCGACGTCGTGCAGGAAGCTGCCGGCAATCAGCGACTGCATGGCGTCATCGGAAAAGCCCATCTGCTCGGCAATGCGTGCCGAGATCAGCGCCACGCGGTAGTTGTGGGCACCGGTATCGGAATCGCGCTTGGCGATTGCCCGGCCCAACGCCTCCATCATCGAGATGTGCGAATCGAGCACTTCGCGGGTTTTCTTCTCGTTCTCGGCCGACAGGTGCACGACCACGGGATAGATCACCGCGCCGCAGAGCAGCGAAGCGAGACCGATCATCAGCGCCGCGGTCAGCGCCCCGGCCAGCATCTGCTGGCGCTGCCACTCGGGCATGATGCGCACGCCTTCAAAATAGCCCGAAATTCCGGGTTGACCGTCCGGATCCTGCAAGGGCACGAAAATCCGCATCGCCCAGCGTCCGTCAGGCAATTGCATGCTGGCATAGGAAGCGGCCAGGTAATTCGGGACACCGTGTTTGGGCAGCGCTTCCTCGATCCGCTCGCCGTCGGCGGTCATCGCTTCAGCCAGCTTGCGCCCGTTCCGGTCGTAGATTTCGGCAATATCGAAGAGGCCGCCAGCCAGCGTCTGCGCCGCCTGCTGCGCGTGCTCGGCAGCCTGCGGCCCGATCAGCGCCAGGGCGTCAAAATGCTGCAGCATGCGCTTCGATTCTTCCATCGCCAGCGACACCGTAGCCTCTTCCGTGCTTTCCTGCGTCACAAACCAGGCGATCGGGCTGGCGATTGCCGCCAGCAGAAAACTGACCACCGCAATGCGCACGGCCGTGCGCCGATTGAATGTATTCACTCTTGTCTCCCTTGCCTCGCGCGCGCGAGCAGCGCGCATTATCACGGGCCAAGCTTAAATCATCCTGAACGGATTCATTCACGCGCCTATGCTGTTAAGGCAGGCTTAATCCTGCCTGCCTAGACTTGCGAAAAACCACTATCGGACGGGCTCATGGCTATCCTTCATCGTTTGCTGGCAATCACCTTCTGCACCGTCGCCCCGCTCGGCTGGGCCGGCGAAACCCTGCAATTGCAAGCCACCCAGATCAAGGCGCTGGGTATCGAAACCGTCGTCGCAGGCAGCCCCCGGAGCGGCCGCAACGGCGCCCTGCCGGCCCGCGTGCTGGTGCCGACCGAGCAGATGCGCGTCGTCTCCGCGCCGGTCGCCGGCCTGGTCGAAATGCTCGCCGTCGCGCCCGGCTCGACCGTCAAGCGCGGTCAGGTCGTCGCCCACCTGGCCAGCCCGCAGGCACTCGAACTGCAACGCGACGCCCTGCAATCAGGCAGCGCCGCGGCGCTGCAACAACAGAATCTCAAGCGCGACGAGCAATTATTTGCCGAAGGCCTGATCGCGGAATCCCGCCTGCAGGCGACGCGCAGCGCCGCCACCCAGGCCGAGGCGCAGGCCAGCGAACGCCGTCAGGGCCTTGCCCTGGCCGGTGTCGCCGCCGGCAAGCTGGGCGGACCGCTCGCCTTGACCAGCCCGCTCGACGGCGTCGTGCTCGAACAAAGTGCCCAGCTCGGCCAGCGCGTCGAAGCCTCGACCCCGATCTACCGCATCGCCAGGCTGTCACCGCTGTGGCTGGAAATCCAGGCACCGCTGGACGTCGCCGCCGCCCAGAAACTCGGCGCCACGGTCAAGCTGGCTGACAGCCCGATCAGCGGCAAGCTGATCGCCATCGGCCGCGCGGTCGACGCCGCCAGTCAGACGGTTTTGCTGCGTGCCGCGGTGTCGACCGGTGCCGACAAGCTTTACCCCGGCCAGGTCGTCGAAGTTGAAATGAGCACGCCAGCCGGAGCGCAGCAAAGCCTGCCGGCTGCCGCGCTGGTACGCGACCAGGGCAAGACCTTCGCTTTCGTGCAGACCGCCGGCAGCGACCAGGGCTACAGCTTCGAGCCGCGCGTCGTGCGCATCGTCAGCCAGGGCGGCGACAGCGTCGTCGTCGATGGCATCGCCGTCGGCGAGCGCGTCGCGGTCAAGGGCATTTCCGGCCTCAAGGCGATGTTGACCGGCGTCGGCAAATAATCATGCTGGCCGCCCTGATCCGTTTCTCGCTGACCCAGCGCCTGTTGCTGCTGGTCCTCACCGCCATGCTGATCGGCGCCGGCGTGCAGGCTTTCATGGGCCTGCCGATCGACGCCTTTCCCGATGTCTCGACGACCCAGGTCAAGATCATCCTGAAGGCGCCGGGCATGACGCCGGAAGAAGTCGAAACCCGGCTCGCCGTGCCGGTCGAGCAGGAAATGCTCGGCATCCCCAACCAGCGCCTGCTGCGCTCGACTTCCAAGTACGCGCTGACCGACATCACCATTGACTTCGAGGACGGCACCGACATCTACTGGGCCCGCCAGCAGGTCGGCGAGCGTCTCAATTCGGCGATGGGCAACCTGCCACCCGGCGTCACCGGCGGCATGGCGCCGATCACCACGCCGCTCGGCGAAATGTTCATGTTCACCATCGAGGGCGATCTGTCGCTGTCGGAAAAGCGCGCCCTGCTCGACTGGGTGATCCGGCCGCAACTGCGCACCATTCCCGGCGTCGCCGACGTCAATAGTTTGGGCGGCGAAGTGCGTACCTTTGAAATCGTGCCGCAACCGCAAAGCCTGACCGCCCGTGGCCTGGCCCTGAAAGACCTGCAGGCCGTACTCGAAAGCAACAACCGCAATGACGGCGCCGGCCGCCTCAACGACGGCGAGGAATCGCTGCTGGTGCGCGCCGAAGGTGCCATTCGCAATGCCGACGACGTGCGCGCCATCGTCCTGCAAACCAGGGACGGCAACATCGTCCGCATTGGCGACGTCGCCGAAGTCCGCCTCGGCGCCCTCACCCGCTACGGCGCAGTGACCAAGGGCGGCAAGGGCGAAGCCGTCGAAGGCCTGGTCCTCGGCCTGCGCGGCGCCAATGCGCAAACCGTGGTCGCCGGCGTCAAAGCCAAGCTCGCCGAAATCGCCCCGACCCTGCCGGCCGGCGTGACGATCGAGGCCTTCTACGACCGCAGCAATTTGGTCGAGCGTGCCGTCGGCACCGTCTCGAAAGCGCTGTTCGAAGCCATCGTGCTCGTCGTGCTGCTCTTGCTGGCCTTCCTCGGCAATTTGCGCGCGGCCATTGTCGTTGCGCTGATGCTGCCGCTCTCGGCACTCGCCACCTTCATCCTGATGCGCATGGCCGGCCTCTCGGCCAACCTGATGAGCCTGGGTGGCCTCGCCATCGCCATCGGCATGCTGGTCGATGCCGCCGTGGTCGTCGTCGAGAACGTCGAAAGCCAGTTTGCCGAAGCGCAGGACAACCAGCCCACCCTGCACCTGATCTACCGCGCCGCACGCGAAGTCGCCGCGCCGGTAACCTCGGGCATCGTCATCATCATCATCGTCTTCCTGCCTCTGCTCACGCTGCAAGGCCTGGAAGGCAAGATGTTCGGGCCGGTCGCGCTGACCATCGTCTTCGCGCTCGCTTCGTCGCTGCTGCTGTCGCTGACCGTGGTCCCGGTACTGGCCTCCTACCTGATCAAGCGCGGCGTGCAGCACGAACCCTGGCTGGTCAAAAAGCTGGCCGCACTTTACGACCGCGTTCTCGGTGCCGCACTGGCCAACAGCCGGACCTTCATCCTCGGCGCAACCATCGCCCTGGCTGCCGCCGCCGGCGCCTTCCTGCTGCTCGGCAAAAGCTTCATGCCGACCATGGATGAAGGCGACATGATCATGCAGCTGGAAAAGCTGCCCTCGATCGGCCTCGATCAGACGCTGGCCATCGACAGCCGCGTGCAGCAGGCCATCCTGGCGAAGATTCCGGAAGTCAAGGACATCGTCGCCCGCGCCGGCTCCGACGAGCTCGGCCTCGACCCGATGGGCCTGAACCAGACCGACACCTTCATGGTGCTGCAACCGCGCAACACTTGGCGCGTGCCGGACCCGGCCTGGCTGGCCGACCAGATGCGCGCCGTGATGGAGGATTTCCCGGGCATCGGCTTCTCCTTCACACAGCCGATCGACATGCGCGTTTCGGAAATGCTGACCGGCGTGCGCGGCGACCTCGCGATCAAGATCTACGGCACCGACCTCGCCACCCTCAACCAGCTGGCGGTCGACATCGAAAACACGGTCAAAAAGGTGCCGGGCGCCGAAGACACCTTCACCCTCAAGAACGACGGTGTGCAATACCTCAAGATCGGCGTCGACCGGCTCGCGGCCGGGCGTTTCGGCCTCAATGTCGACGACATCCAGAATGACCTGAAGGCCCTGCTCGAAGGGAAGAATGTCGGCACCGTGATCGAACAGGGGCGCCGCACGCCGGTCATCCTGCGCGGCCCGGAAACGCTGCGTGGCTCGGCCGCCGACTTTTCCGCCCTCAGGTTGAGTCTGCCGGCTGGCGGCAGCGTGCCGCTCGCCAGCATCGCCAAGATCGAGCGCATCGACGGCCCGGTCAAGGTCGACCGGGAAAACGCGCAGCGCTACGTCGTCGTCCAGTCCAACGTCCGCGACCGCGACTTGGTCGGCTTCGTCGACGAAGCCAAGGCCGCCGTCGCCAGCCAGGTCAAGCTGCCGCAGGGCTACCGCATCGCCTGGGGCGGTCAGTTCGAGAACCAGCAACGCGCCGCGGCACGCCTGATGATCGTCGTGCCGGTCGCCCTGCTGCTGATCTTCTTCCTGCTTTTCTCGACCTTCGGCTCGGTGCGCCAGGCCCTGCTGGTCCTGTCCAACATCCCGTTCGCAATGATCGGCGGCATCTTCGGCCTGCTCATTTCCGGCGAATACCTGTCGGTGCCAGCCTCGGTCGGCTTCATCGCGCTGCTCGGCATCGCGGTGCTGAACGGCGTGGTCATGGTCACCTACTTCAACCAGTTGCTCGCGCGCGGCCTGTCGGTTGCCGAAGTCGTCGTCGAAGGCGCCAAGCGTCGCCTGCGCCCGGTCATGATGACGGCCAGCATCGCCGCCTTCGGCCTGGTGCCGATGCTGTTCGCGAGCGGACCCGGCTCGGAGGTGCAACGCCCGCTCGCCATCGTCGTGATCGGCGGCCTGCTCACCTCGACCGCCCTGACCCTCGTCCTGCTGCCCATCCTGTTCCGCCGCTTCGGCGTGGCACAGAAGGTCAATCTTACGGAGAACGCGCATGGCTGATGTCCTGCTCACCCTGATCATGCCCGACAACGTCGCCCAGCACGTCGAGGACCTGCTCCTCGCGCATCCCGAACTGGTGCCCGGCTTCACGGTGAACGCGGCCGAAGGCCACGGTGCGGTGATCCCGCTCGTCGAAGATGCCGAACTGGTTGCCGGGCACGCGCCGCGCACCGTCATTCGTACAGTCGGCCCGGAAGCCGCGAAGCGTGAAGTCCTCACCCTGATCAAGAAAAACATGCCGAACGCCAACATTTTCTTCTGGCTGGTACCGGTCATCGATATGGGACGCCTGTGAAAAAACTCATTCCGCTCCTGCTCGCCGGCTTCGGGCACTACGCCCTGGCCCTCGAAGCCACGCCTAACCTGCCGCCGGCCGAGATCGTCGCCCAAGTCCTGCGCGCCAACCCGGGTGTCCAGGCTGCCGGTTCCAACGTGCGCGCCGAAGAAGCCAACCGCACGCGCCTCGAGGCCGGACATTACGAATGGAGCCTGCGGCTCGGCGGGCAGCAGCGCAAGACCAATCCGGCAACCGGCCCGAACGAGCGCTACAACGAATGGAATGCCGCGATCGAACGGCCGCTGCGCCTGCCCGGCAAGGGCACGCTCGACAGCCAGCTCGGCGCCGCCGGCGTCAGCGTTGCCGAAACCATGCACGGCGATGCACTGCACGAAACCAGCCGCGCCCTGCTCGCTGCCTGGTTTGTCTGGCTGCGGGAAAATGCCGCTGCCGCGCAGTGGACCGAACAGGTCGCCCTGTTGCAAAAACAGGCGGCCGCCGTCAGCCGCCGCCAGCAACTGGGTGATGCCGCGCATCTGGAAACCATCCAGAGCGAAGCCGCCCTCGCCCAGGCCGAGGCGCAACAGACCATGGCCAAGGTGCGCCAGCAGCGCGCCGCCGAAGACCTGCGCCGCCGCTTCCCCGGCCTGCCGCTCAACGTCCCGGCCAGTATTGCCGAACCGCAGCCGGTCAGCGGCAGCCAGAACGAATGGGTGGAAGCCATTCTCGAACACAGCCATGAACTCGGCGTCGCGCGCGGCGAAGCACAAAAGGCAACGATTGTGGCTGGCCGCGCCGGGCGCGACCGCGTGCCCGACCCGCTGGTCGGCATCCAGTTCTCGCGTGAACGCGCCGGCGAGGAAAGCGTGCTCGGCGCCTATGTCAGCATCCCGCTGCCCGGTACCGCACGCCGCGCCACGGCCGATGCCGCACTGGCCCAGGCCGACGCCGCCGGCAGCCGCGAAGCCGCCGCAACGCAAAGAATAGCCGCCGAAGCCGCCGGCCTCTATCAGTCGGCCAGCGCCGCGCTCGCCACCTGGCAGGCCGGACAAGGCGCCGGCGAACGCCTGAGTCGCGCCGCCGAAATGACGGCGCGTGCCTACCAGCTCGGCGAAGGCACGCTCAACGACCTGCTCACCGCCCGCCGCATGGCGAACGAAGCGCAACTGGCGGCCCGCCTGCTCCAGCTTGATGCGCTGGAACTGCGCTACCGGCTGTTGCTCGATGCACACCGGCTATGGGTGCTCGACGAGGAAAAACACCCCGGCGATTAGGTCGACCGTCTGGCGGGGCAAGTACTCAGTGCTTGTCTTCGCCTGCTGTCGGTTGCCCCGTTGCGCGCGCCTGCTTCTCGCGCAAGCGCCGGTTCTTCTCTTCGTTGCCGGCGAAAACGTTGCGCCCGGCCAGTTCGCAGCCCTTCGTGCCGGGATCGCAAACCAGATGATTGACCTTGGTGCACAAACCCTTGATTTCGTGCGGACAACCCCAGGAAGACATGCTCTTTTCCCTATTTGAAGGTACGCAGGTAATGCACCTCGAAATAGCGCTTGGCCCAGTGGAACAGGCGTGATGCAGGGAGCATGAAACTGCGCTGCGGATCGCGATAGACCAGCATGCCGCTGTTTACGCTATCGACGATGCAAATCAGCTCGGGCCGCGGACGCGCTACCGGCGCCTTGCCCAGCAGGGCGAGCAGGAGATTTTCCGCCGCCGCCTTCGCTTGCAGATCGGCCATGTGCGCCTGTTTGGGCAGCCAGTCCGGGCCGGGATAACTGCCCGCGTCGCCGGCCACGAAAACCTTGTCGCAGGCCGTCACGGCGCAGAATTCGTCGGCCGGGAAAAAGCCGCCGGCCGAGAGTTCGATGCCGCTCGCGGCGGCCCATTGCGGTCCGGTCAAGCCGGGCATGAAGAGGATCAGATCGGCCGGCAGGTTCGCCGTTTCAGTATCGACCGAGTGGTCGGTGAAACGCAGGATCTTTTCGCCGAGATGGGTTTCGATGCCGCGCCGCGCCATTTCGGCGAGCAGATTCCGGACGGCTTTTTCGCCGAGGCGCTTGCCGGGTTCGGCGGCCGCATTGAAGAAGGAGAGCCGGAACTTGTCGCGTCGGCCCTGCTGGCGCAACATCGTATCGACCCCGAACAGCAGTTCGAACATCGGCCCGCCGCGCATCGCCGAAGGCTCCTGCGGATTGCCACCGAAACCGAAGGCGATGTTGCCGCCGCTCATGCCGTCCAGCCGGTCGCGGATGCGTTCAGCCGCAGCAACGCCTTCGCACAGGGTCAGCGCATGTTCGATACCCGGCATGCCCTTGAGGAAACGACCGCCGGTCGCGATGATCAAGGCGTCGTTGGCCACTTCGCCCTGGTCGGTAATGACCGTCCGGCCGCCATCCTTGAGACCGGTGACAGTGCAGGCGCAGTGGTTGATGCGGTATTTCTGCAGGAATCGCTGCAGCGGAATGATCAGGTCACTGCCCTTGCGGATGCCGGGCGGCACCCAGATCAGGCTGGGCAGATAGACGAATTCGGCGCGCGGGGCGATCAGCGAGATCATCGCCTTGGGCGCCCGCCGGCGCAGTTCGCGCGCTGCGCTGAGCGCGGCGAAGCCGGCACCGAGTATGACGATACGGGAATTTCCGTTGGGCATTGGATTTTCTTTCAGAATGGATACACACGCGCCGTCTCCGGGGACGGCACGCAAAGCCAGGCAGTATCAAGATACATGCCATCCTTGAAGCCCCGGCCGGATGGCCGGATTCGCCAGCGGCTGCGCGGCTGGCGTGCCACACCTGTCACTTCAAGACAAAAATGGCGGAGCCACGCTCCGCCATTTTTGTCCGCATGCCGCCTCAGTGTTCCTCGGCATCCTCCCAGCCGGTAATCATCGCCTTGATGTGCGCAAAGACGGTATGGCCGGTCGTGGTCAGATAGACGTGGATGAAGAAGAACGCGGTGATCATGAAGGCGCCGATGGTGTGGGCGATGGCCACCGCTTCCAGCGACAGGTAGCGGTCGACGCCGAGCGCCACCCAGTTTCCGTAGAACAGGTAGAGCAGCCCGGAGCCCCAGATCAGCGGCGAAATGAAGGCGAGCAGCGCCAGATAGGCGAGGCGCTGCAGCGGGTTGTGCTTCTGCTGCACGGTTTTCCGGAAGGGATGCGGCGCCCCGACAAAAATACCGAAGACGTAGTACTTGATCATCGCCAGCACATTCCTGAGCGATGGCAGGTACTGGCGCCATTCGCCGGTAGTGAATTGCCAGAAAATGGTGAAGGCCCACAGCACGAGCAAGCTCCAGGCAGCGACGGTATGCAGCTGGACCGCCTTCTGGAAACCGAGCAGGTCATAGGTGCCATGCACCTCGAAGCCGGAGATCATCATCACGATGATCAGCAAGGCCTGCGACCAGTGCCAGAAGCGCTCGTAGCGCTTGTAGATATAGATGCGTTCCTTAGTCATGACGGGCTCCTTGGCGACGGCGGGTGACGAAGCGCACGATGCCGTGCGTCAGGCCGACGACGATAGCGGCGGCAACGGCGAGCCAGCCCAGCGTATCGACCAGCGCATTGCGATCACGGCCGGGCAGGTAAATATCGGTAATTTCGGCGAGTCGACCGTCGGCGGCACGCGTGTGGCATTCCTGGCAGGGCACGGCCTTTTCCTTGGGCGCAACCATGTGGGTGATGAACCAGTTCATCTGCGTTTCGATGAAACCGAACTTGCCGCTGTAGGGCAGGCCGGCGTAGTCCATCCCCGCCTTGATCGACTTGGCGTAGTCGTAATGCTTCCAGAGTGCGGTGTCGTCATCGCCGAAGACGTGGTTGACCACCAGCGTCTTGTTTTCGGTGTCGTAGGCCTGCTTGCCGCGCATGACCTTGAACGGCCAGATGCGCGCGTTCGGGTCGGCGGCCGAGCCTTCGACGCGATTCAATTCGAGCACCTTGCTGTCGTCGATCTTGTCGGTGATGCTGACCGGATGGACGATGCCGTTGTACCACTTGTACACCGGCCGGACGTTCTCGCCATACCTGAAGTCGCCCTTGGCTGCCGAATACGACAGATGGCCGTGCTCGTCCTTGACGAACAGCGGCTTGCCTTCGGCGTCCATCTTGCCGGCCGTGGACCAGTCCCACCACATCTTGGTGGCAATGCCGCCGCGCGCGAACTCGGGAATATGGCAGGTCTGGCAGGCCACCTTGCTGGTGTGGTTGTTGATCTTGGCCTCCTTGTGCGGCACCGGACCGTGGCAGGACTCGCAGGTCGCGCGATTGTGGTCGTCCTTGGGCAGGTCGAGGCCATGCGTGTCCTTGGCGGTCGCTGCGTAACGACTGCCCGAGGGCTGATGCGCGTTGAAGGTGTGGCAATCGGCGCAAACCAGATTGGCGCCGTCCTTCGCCATGTGAACATCGAGGGCGCGCGGCGGATTCTTCAGCGAAGAATCGAGGTCGCCGTGCTTGACCGCATCGCCGCCCCCGCCGTTGAAGTGGCAGGCACCGCAATTGGCATTACCCGGCTTGCCGACATGCTGGGCAATTTTCGTCAGGTCGGGCGCCTTGAATTGTTTCTTGCCCGGCGGACCTTCCATGGGCTCGAACTCGCGGTCCGCGTACAAGGGATGACCGGCATCGGTGCCGAATTTCTTGTAGGTGCCGGTCTTGTCGTGACAGGCCAGGCAATCGACGTTGTCCTGGTTGGTGAAATCGAAGTTCTTGTCGGTCCAGCCATAGCCGGCATGGCAACTGGTGCAGCGCGCCTCGTTGGAAATCGGCGAGCCGCAGAAGTTGTTGGCCGTCCATTTCTTGCCGACCTTCTTGCCGGTCGTCGGACTGGTCGTCTCCCAGGTCCAGTGAAGACTCGTCATCACCTGATGGCCGGCCTTGTTGTGGCAGGAGAGGCAAGCCTTGGTCACCTCCGGCCCGCTCTTGAACGGGCCCTTTAACGCTTCCAGCTTGCTGTGATCGGTGGTCGATCGTGATATTTCCGCCCCCGCGGAAGGAGTCGGTGAAGCTTGCGGTGACGCCACGCCTGTCGCTTGCGCGAACAAGGCGAACGCCAGAAGCCCCGAGCCGACCAGTATGCGCACATGGTTTCTCATGGTGTCTCCCTCTTGTGTCAGTGTTCGACCATGTCGATCAAACACCCCAGCCCCGCAGCTGCCTGTTTGCACTATAAGCAAATAATTAAATACTGTTACTAAAGATATAGGCGAGCCGGGAGGTAAGGCGTTAAGCCCCGCTTAAGTTTCGCCTAATCGCGCCTTAAGACTCGGGCCGCAGACTCCTTTCCCATCAACAAGAAAAGGAGAACAACACATGAAAGCCCTTTCTGCCCTGTGCCTGCTGCTCGCCAGCCTGGCCGCCCAAGCCGAAACCCCGCAGCAGATCCGCCAAGCCTACAGCGCTGAAGCGGCCGGCCAGCAAGCCGGCTTTACGGCTTCGGCCAAACGCGGTGAAGCCTTCTTCCGCCAGCGTTTCAACCAGAACGACAAGATGCCGGCATGCACCAGCTGCCATACCGACCAACCGGTCAACGCCGGCCAGCATGCGATAACCGGCAAGGCCATCCGGCCGCTTGCCGTGTCCGCTAATGCGGAACGCTTCAGCGATCCGGCCAAGGTTGAAAAATGGTTCGGCCGCAACTGCAAGGAAGTTGTCGGACGCGCCTGCACGCCGGGCGAAAAGGCCGATTTCGTCGCCTACATGAGCGAGGTGCGCTGAGATGAAACGCCTTTGCCTGAGCGCCCTGCTCATTGTTGCCCTGCCTGCTTTCGCCGACCGCCTGCCGTTGCCGGCCGACACCCCGGCCAGCTTCAAGACGGAATGCGGCAGCTGCCACCTTGCCTATCCGCCCGCCCTGCTCGGTGCCGCCGACTGGCGCCGGGTCATGGCGACACTGGACAAGCATTTCACCAGCGACGCAACGGTCGACGCCGTGCAGAAGCAGGAAATCAGCACCTTCCTCGAGAAGCATGCCGGCAAGTCCGGCACTGCACCGAGCCTTGCCGGCGAACCGCCACGCATCAGCAAGACGGCCCGTTTCGTACGCAAGCATGACGAGATCCCGGCCCGCTTCTGGCGCGATCCGCGCATCAAATCGGCCGCCAACTGCGAGGCATGTCACACACATGCCACCGCTGGCCGCTTCAGCGAGCACGACATCGCGATTCCGGAACTGCGGGAGTAGAACATGCAAAAGATCCTCGTCTGGGACTGGCCGGTCCGCATCGGTCACTGGCTGATGGCCATTGCCTTCGGAGTGGCCTGGCTGACCGCCGAAAGCGAAACTTTCCGCCTCGTCCATGTCTTTGCCGGCGCCACCGTGTTTGCCGTCGCCGCCTTCCGCCTGCCCTGGGGCTTGATCGGCACGCGCTATGCCCGCTTTGCCGAATTCGTGCGCGGGCCGCGCGCCGTCAAGGACTACATGAACGGCCTGCTCAAGCTCGACCCCGCCCACCATGTCGGCCATAACCCGGCCGGCGGCTGGGCCATCGTGCTGTTGCTCGGACTCGGCCTGCTCACCAGTCTGGCCGGCTGGGCGACCTATAACGAACTGGGCGGCGACCTGTTCGAAGAACTGCACGAGGGCCTGGCCACCGCCATGCTGATCGTCGTCTTCGTGCATCTGGCCGGTGTCGTGTCCGGCAGCTTCCTGCATGGCGAAAACCTCGTCCGGGCGATGTTGACCGGTAAAAAGGAAGGCCTACCCGATGCTGCGATCCGTTCCGCCCGTCCACTCGCCGCCGTTGTCCTGCTTGCCTGGATCGTGCTCGCCGGCTGGTGGATGGCTAACTGATAGAATCCGGCCATGCGCATATTGCTCGTTGAAGATGATCCCCAACTCGGCGACGGCCTGACCGTCGGCCTGCGCCAGGCCGGCTTTGCGGTCGACTGGCTGCGCGACGGCAATTCCGCCGATACCGCCCTGCAGACCGAAATTTTCGATTTCGTCGTGCTCGACCTCGGCCTGCCCAAGCTCTCCGGCATGGAAGTCCTGAGCCGCGCCCGCAGCCGCGGCCTGGGCGTGCCCATCCTCATCCTGACGGCGCGCGACGCAACCGGCGACAAGGTGTCCGGGCTTGATGCCGGCGCCGACGATTACCTCGTCAAGCCGATCGACCTCGACGAACTGACCGCCCGCATCCGCGCCCTGACCCGGCGCAGCGCCGGGCGTGCCGCGCCGCTGCTGCTCCACGGCGAACTGGCGCTCGATCCGGCAGCACACAGCGTGACGCTGGCCGGCCAGCCGGTCGAACTCTCCAGCCGCGAGTTCTCGCTGCTCCAGATGCTGCTCGAAAGTGCCGGCCGCGTCCTGACCCGCAGCCAGCTCGAACAGTCGATGTACGGCTGGCGCGACGAGCCGGACAGCAACGCACTCGAAGTCCATATCCATCACCTGCGCAAGAAGCTGGGCAGTGATTTGATCCGCACCCTGCGCGGCGTCGGCTACACCATTCCGAAATGAGCACCGTCTGGTTCTCGCTGCGCCGGCGCCTGCTCGCCCTGCTGCTCGGTGGCGTTGCCGCGGCCTGGCTGGTCACCATGGTGTTCAGCTACATCGACGCACACCACGAAGTCGATGAACTGTTCGACGCCCAGCTTGCCCAGGCGGCGCAAACCCTGCTCGCCCTCGCCGCGCACGACCGCGACCACGATATCGAGGACTTCGGCGAAGCCGCGCACAAATACCAGCGGCGGCTACGCTTCCAGATCTGGCGCGCCGACGGCAAACTGATGATGCGCTCCAACAACGCGCCGGAAAGCGCCCTGACCACGACCTCCGGCTTTTCCGAAACGCATGACGATGACGGCCACTGGCGCCACTTTAGCCGCTGGAACAACGAACGCACGCTAGAAGTCCAGGTCAGCGAGAACCACCACATTCGCGACGAACTGATCGGCCACATCGCCTGGCGCCTGCTCTTTCCCGCTCTTTTCGGCCTGCCGCTGATCGGACTCTGGGTCTGGCTGGCCACCCGGCAAGGCCTGACCCCGCTGCGCGACATCGCCAGCCAGATTGCCAGCCGCGCCCCGCAACAATTGCAGGCGCTGTCGCCAGGATCGGCGCCGGAAGAAATCCGCCCCATGCTGGAAGCCCTGAACAGCCTGTTCCTCAGAGTCGAAACGGCGCTCGAGAGCGAACGCCGCTTCACCGCCGATGCTGCGCACGAGCTGCGCACCCCGCTCGCCGCCCTGCAGGCGCAATTGCAGGTTGCCATGCGGGCACGTGACAACGAGGAACGCGACCGCTCGCTGCGGCAATTGCAAAGCGGCCTGACGCGCGCCTCGCACCTGGTCGACCAGATGCTGCAACTGGCCCGCCTCGATCCGGAATCCGGCCTGCCCAACGCCCAGACGGTCGACCTCGCGGAAATCACCGAATCCGTCTGCGCCGAACTCGGCATCCTCATCCTCGACAAGAATCTCGATTTCGATTTCACCAGCGAGCCGGGCTGCACGGTAAGCGGCCAGGGCGAATGGCTGCGCGTACTGATCCGCAACCTCGTCGACAACGCCATCCGCTACACGCCAGTCGGCGGCCGCGTCCGGGTCAGCATCGGCCGCGCGGCCGGCAGTTGCCGGCTCGAAGTCACCGACAGCGGCCCGGGCATCCCGGCGGCTGAACGGGCTGCGGTCCTGCGCCCCTTCCATCGCCTCAACGAAAGCGAACAACCGGGCAGCGGTCTTGGCCTGGCCATCGTGACGCGCATCGCCGAACTACACGGCACCCGCCTCGAACTGGCGGACTCCCCCATCCCGCCAGGCCTGAGTGCCAGCATTGTCTGGCCGGGACTGTCGCAAAAAGAAGCATAAAAAAAGCCCCGGACCAGCCGGGGCAAATTTGACGCAGGGATGTTTCCGGATCAGAAGCTAGCCGAGTACTGCATACCCACAATGTGCGCATGCGCATTGTAGGTGCCACTGAGCAGGCCACGCATTGCCAGACTCTCGTCGTTCGAGACATCGGTCGACTTGACCTTCAAATAGGAATAACCGACATCGATGGTCGAGGTTTTTGACGGGGCGTATTGCAAACCCAGCGAGAACCAGGTTCGATTGTTGTCAGGCAGGGAAGCGGGGCGATGCTGGGCCTCGTACACCGGCGACTGGTCGAAGGCGATGCCCATTTTCAGTTTCCAGGCATCGTTGACCTTGTAATTGGCACCGGCGGCAAAACGCCAGGTATCACGGAACTGCAGATTCAGTGAATCCGAAGCAATACCGCTGACAATGGTCAGCTTCGGAATGCTGCTCCAACCAGTCCACGAGGCGTCGGCCAGCAGGTCCCAACGATCGTTGAGATTGTGTACGGCACTCAAAATAAAGGTATCGGGCAGTTCAACCTCAGCCTTGGCGGAAGAACTCAAGCCATTCGAGAAATTCTGGTCGCCAGACGCCTTGTGCTTGATCGTCGAGCGATAGGAAATACCGATCCGCGTATCCAGACGTGGCTGGATGGTTGCCCCCACGTTCCAGCCCCAGGCATCGCCTTCAAGCTTGTTGGTGACCAGCGCCGAAACACCAGGTCCGAGCACCGCACGCTTGATGTATTCCGCTTCAATGCGCTGCCAGTTCACACCCACACCGATAGAGATGAACTCATTGACCTTGTAGGCCACCGACGGATTCAGGTTGTAGGTCTTGATGTCGAATTTGATCGAGTGATAGCGCCCAATCCAGTTTTCATCGTATTCCGTTGCCAAACCGAACGGGGCGCCAAAGCCGACACCGATATGCCATTTATCGTTGATCTGGTAAGCCATGTAGCCATTTGGCAAAGGTGCCCAACTGCCTGCCGCATCACCGCCACTACCACCCGTGGCAGCGCCCCCCCCCATGGCCACCGGATTGGTGGACGCATTGTTGGTAAATTGGAAGCTCGGACGGATGGCATTGACACCAACCGAAACGCTGATGCCCTTCAACTCGGTCATACCTGCCGGGTTGTAGAAAATCGTGCTGGCGTTTTCAGCGACCGCAGCCGAACCGGCGTAGGCATTGCCCAGACCGCTGGCATTCTGTTCCAGCAACTGGAAGCCCGAGGCGCTGGCCGTGCCCGAGAAGGCGACGGCGATCAGGGCCGGAATCAGGCGCGGGGTGATCATTTTGTTCATTGGTTTGTCTCCTGTTTTGTTTATATCCGGATTGAACATCCGGTACTGCTGCTGCATTAAAACTCAAACAAACGTTTGAAATACCGTTTGATCGAAAATATTTTTCAGCCTTGTTGCAAACAAACAACACTCATTCCCAACTGCCTGAAAAAATTCCTTGAAAGCCTTTTAAAACAAGGCTGGACGAGCTGACCTGTCAGCCAGAACGTGGCGGCACTTGCGCCATGATGTATTCGCTGATGGCCGCAATTGACAGCGAGGGATTGACCCCGGGATTGGCCGAAATCATCGATCCGTCGCAAACCAGCGCGTTTTCGTAACCGAACAGACGCCCTGCCCGGTCGATCACACCGGATTCCGGATCCGCCCCCATCACTGCGCCGCCCAGGATGTGGGCGGTCGAGGGGATGTTGAGCAGTTGCTCGGTAAACAAGGTGAATGGCTTGCCGCCCACCTCCTCGGCATAGAGACGGGCCAACGCTTCGGCGCGCGCAATGTGCGCCGCTGGCGGTGGCCCGACATCAAGCTCGGAGGCCAGACCGCCCAGCGCATTCAGGCGAAAACGCAAGCTTGAGTCGAGATGCTGCATGAACAGCAGGATCTGGCTGTGCTTTGCCCAATGCCGGACGCTGGCGATGCGCAGATAGGCGAGCGGATGACACAGCAGTTCGCGCAGCATCCGGCCCAGACGAACGAAGACATTGCGGCCATAAGCCATGGGCAGCATGCCAAGCCGCCAGGTGCCCGAGCCCGCCCCGTAACGCACCGGTTCAAGATGGCTGTCCGGATCGGCATGCAGCACCGAACCGATGGCAATGCCCTGCGAGAAATCCTCGCTGGTCTGCGGCGTGGTCACCGCGATCAGGCACTCGTTATTGGTCCGGATACCGCGCCCAAGCCGGGCGGAAATCGCCGGCATCGATGCTTGCCGCAGTTTGAGCAGCAACTTGACCGTGCCCAGCGCCCCCGCTGAAAACACGATGCCACGTGCGCGCAGGATGCGCCGGCGCGGCCACCAGCGGGTCGAATCCTGGACATGCACGACATAGCCCTGCTTGCCTGCCTCTCCCAGCGGGCGAATGTCATCTACCCGCGTTTCGGCGAGTATGCCTGCGCCCTTCTGTTGCGCCAGATGCAGGTAGTTCTTGTCAAGCGAGTTCTTGGCGTTGTGCGGGCAACCCGACATGCAGGCGCCGCAATGCTGGCAGGGGGAACGCCGGGGACCGGCCCCCGCGAAGAAGGGATCGTCCACCTCGCGCCCGATCTCCTCCGTCTGACGGGCGAAGAAAATGCCGACCTTTGCAGCATGAAACTCTGCGCTGCGCCCGATGCGCGCAGCCACCCGTTCGAGCGCCCGGTCGCCGGGACCAAACTGCGGGTTGTCGGCGGCGCCGAGCATCCGGTAGGCCGTCGCGTAATGCGGCTTGAGCACGTTTTCCCAGTCGTTGAGACCGGCCCAGTTGCCCGAGTGGAAAAACTCGCTTTTTGGCACCGGCAGGGTTGCCGCATAAACCAGGGAACCGCCGCCGACGCCCACCCCGGACAGCACGCTGACATGCCGGAAGAAGCTCAGGCGCATGATGCCGGTCAGCTTCAGCGCCGGCAGCCAGATCCAGCGCCGCAGATTCCAGGTGCTGCGCGCGAAATCCTCCGGCTTGAACCATTTGCCCTTTTCGACGACCAGGACCTTGTAGCCCTTTTCCGCCAGGCGCAGGGCGCTGACCGAACCGCCGAAGCCGCTGCCGACGACGATGTAGTCGTATTCGCAATCGGGATCGATATCTGGCGCTGCCATCTCAATCCCCCAGCATCAGGCGCAACAGGCGCCGGGCCCGTGCGCCATAGGGCGCAGCGAGCAGCGGCAAGGCATTGAAGCGACTCTGGCGAAAGACCGGGCGCAGTTTGGAAAAGGTGATGAAGCCTTCGCGGCCGTGGTAATGCCCCATGCCGCTGGCGCCGACGCCACCGAAAGGAAGATCGTCCTGCGCGACATGCAGCATGCAGTCGTTGACCGTGACGCCGCCCGAACGGGTCGCCGCGATCACCTGCTCGACGCGGCGTCTATCATCGTCGAAGACGTACAGGGCCAGCGGCCGCTCGCGCGCATTGATGAAACGGATGGCCGCAGCGGTATCGGTGTAGGGAATCACCGGCAGCAGCGGACCGAAGATTTCCTCCTGCATGATCCGGCTGTCGAGCGGCACATCAAGCAGCAATTGCGGCATCAGGCGGCGCACCCCGAGATCGCCGCTGCCTTCGAACAGGGGCAGGCAACGCGCCCCGGCCGCCCGCGCGTCGTCGAGCAGGCCGCACAGGCGGGCATGCTGGCGGGCGTTGATAATGCTGGTGTAGTCGGCCGTGCGACCATCGCCGTAGAGCGCCGTCGCCGCCATTTTCAGAGCCGCCGCAAAAGCGGCTTCGCTCCCCTGTGGCAACAGCACATAATCGGGTGCAACGCAGGTCTGGCCGGCGTTCAGGAGTTTGGCCATGGCGATGCGCCGCGCCGCCAGTTCGAGATCAAAGCCGGGCGCAATCAGCACCGGCGACTTGCCGCCGAGTTCCAGCGTCACCGGCACCAGGGCATCCGCCGCCGTACGCATGACCTGCCGGCCAACCGCCGTCGAACCGGTAAACAACAGGTGATCGAAGGGCAAGGCAGCAAAGGCCTGCGCTACCTCGACGCCCCCCTGAACCACGGCCAGTTCGTCGGCGGCGAAATGAGCGGCCACCCGTTCGGCAAACAGGGCAGAAAAGGCTGGCGTGAATTCCGAGAGTTTGAGCAGTGCCCGGTTGCCGGCCGCGAGCGCAGCGGTCAACGGGCCAATGGCAAGGAAAAGCGGATAGTTCCAGGGCACGATGATGCCCGCCACCCCGAGTGGCTGGTAACGCACGCGAGCCCGCCCCGGCTGGAACCAGATGGAGACATGTCGCCGCTCGTCGCGCATCCAGGCTTTGAGATGACGCCGGGCGTGCGCGATGCCCTGCAGGCTGGGAAAAAACTCGAGCAATGCCGTTTCGCTTGGCGAACGCCCGGCAAAATCGCGGTTGATGGCCTGCGCAAACGCGGCGCGATTCTCGCGCAACAGACGCTCCAGACGGGCCAGACGATCCTGGCGAACAGCCAGCGTCGGCTCCGGTTCGGCGAGAAACGCCTCGCGCTGGACATGCAGCAAGTTGGCAAGATGCTCGATACCACTCATGCAGCCACCTTTCCGAACAAACAATGTGTAGTTTGGCCGGAACCCTTCGGTCCCGGCCAAAGCCCTTCAACAGAAATCAGGCTTGCCGCTTATTTGCCCGAATTCAGCGGTCCACCGGTAAACGGTGCGAACCCGGTACCGAAGATCACGCCGGCATCGGCCAGTTCGGCATCGGCCACGACACCGTCGGCAACCAGTTGCTCAACGCGCTCGATCAGCGGCCGGACCAGGCTTTCGGCAAGACCGGCCGGCACCGCAGCGGCACTGCCCTTGCCCGGTTTGCCATCGGTCCAGGCGTAAAAACCCTGGCCGCTCTTCTTGCCGAGCTGACCGGCCTCGACCCGACGCAACAGGCAGGCCGGGGCGTCGGCGCCACCCGCCAGTTGCTTGCCGGCAGCCATCGCGATGTCGAGACCGACCGTGTCAATGAGCTCAATCGGGCCCATCGGCATGCCGAAAGCGAGCATTGCCTCATCCACCGTTTCCGGTGAAATTCCGCTGTCGACCGCCCGCATCGCGGCCAGCATGTAGGGCGCCAGCACGGCATTGACCAGGAAGCCCGGCGCGCTCTTCACTGGCAGGGGCAATTTGTCGATCTGCCGCACGAAGGCGCAGGCAGCCTGCACCATCCGCGGATCGGCGCCGTCAGCCTCGACCACTTCCACCAGCGGCATCATCGCCACCGGATTGAAGAAATGGATACCGACCAGGCGTTCCGGTCGGGCCAGCACTGTACGCAGATCTTCGAGACGCAGGCTGGAGGTATTGGTGGCAAGCACCGCCCCCGCCTTCATGCGCGGCTCGAGCGCCGCAAACAGCGCATGCTTGGCGGCGACATCCTCAAAGATGGCTTCGATGACGACATCGGCGTGCGGCACGCCGTCGCCATGTACATCGGGGATCAGGCGATCGAAGGCAGAGCGCGCCTTGAGCGGATCGCGCAGGCGCCGCTCGAAGAGCTGGCGGGCGCGCTTGAGGGCCGGCCCCATGCGCTCCATGCTCTGGTCCTGCAGCGTCACCGTCATGCCGCGCAGGGCGCACCAGGCGGCAATGTCGCCGCCCATGACGCCGGCGCCGATGATATGCACGCGCTGTGCCTTGAAGTCCGACTCCTTGCCGAAAGCCTTGAGGCGTTCCTGCATGAAGAAGACGCGCACCAGGTTGCGTGCCGTCGGCGAGCGGATGATGCGATCGACGATTTCCGGCGCCGCCAGCGCATTGCCGTTGTGCTTCTGCCAGATGTCGATGATCGCGTACGGTGCCGGGTAATGTTCGGGACGCGCCTTTTTCGCCACCTGCTTGCGCGCACCGCTCGCCACCACGCCCTTGAGCGGGCCGTTGAGCAGGCGCTGCAGCATGGGCAGAGGCCGGCGCGGCTGGCCGGACAGCACCAGCTGGCGGGCCGCCATTTCCATGACGCGCGGCGGCACGCAATCGTCGGCGAGGCCGGTTTTCTTCGCTTTTTTGGCGTCGACCGTACGGCCGGTCAGCATCATGTCGAGCGCGGCCGCCGGGCCGACCCGCTGCGGCAAACGCAGCATGCCGCCCCAACCGGGGAAGATGCCGAGCATGACTTCGGGCAGGCCGAGCTTGGTCGACGGCTCATCGATGGCGAGCAGATAGCGGCAGGCCAATGCCAATTCCAGACCGCCACCCAGGCAGTGACCGCGCACCAGCGCCAGCGTCGGGTATTTGACCGCGGCCAGGCGGTTGAACAGCTCCCAGCCGCGTGCCACCAGCGCCCGCCCCTTTTCCGGGGTGTCGAGCTGGGTGAATTCGCCGATGTCGGCGCCGGCCACGAAACCAGCGTCCTTGCCGGAACGGATGATCAGCGCCTTCGGGGTGTAGACGTCGAGGCGGTCGAGGATTTGTGCCAGTTCGCCGGTCACCGCCGTGGACAGGGAATTCGCCGACTCGCCGCGCTTGTCGAGGATGGCCCAGGCGATACCTTCGGCATCGACTTCCAGGCGCCAGTGTTGCAGATCAAGATCGCTCATGTTTTTTGTCTCAGTGCATGCTTTGTTTGGCCGCGAAGGCCAGGGACAGGGCGCCAGGCCCGACGTTGACGGCCGCCGTCTTGCTCATCGGCGAGATCAGCAGGCTGACGCCGTTGTCTTCCGCCTCCTTCGCCAGTTGGCGGTAACCGGGCAGGCGGGTAACCGCCACCGGCTCGCCGCCATAGCTGATGCAGACGCTCGGCGCCTCAAGGCCGGCGAGCAGGCGTTGCGCCGCCAGCGAGAAAATCTTCTCGACGCCGGTTTCGAAGCCGCGCACCTTGTCGACCGTGCTGGTCACATCGCGGTTGCAATACAGGATGGGTTTGACGTCCAGCCACGAGCCCAGGGTGTAGGAACCCCAGCCGATGCTGGTATCGCCCTTGCGGGAAGCCCGCTTGTAAATATGGAACAGATCGGCCGGCACCAGGTAGGTGTGGGTGTGCTCGATCAGATGCTGCAGGCGCATGCCGATTTCGCTCGGCGTGCCGCCCAGGCGGATCAGGCGCACCGCTTCGGCGACTGGTACGGCCTGACCGGTAAACAGGTTGCGCGTCGATAAAACCGCCAGGCCGAAACGCTCGGTCATGCCGAGCGCGCGCCGGATCGGCTTGTAGCAGTTGAGGATGGCGCGCGAGGCCTGCATCGCATGCGCAAAGATCGGACTGCGCGTCGCCGTGATGGTCAGGCAGAACACATAGTCGTAGTCGATCACCAGGCGCTCGAGAAACAGCATCTCGATCTGGGTCGGCGAATAGGGAATCGACTCGGCGAAATCCTCGCTCTTGCGATCCAGATGCGTCGCATAGAAATTCTGGGTCGCCCCCGGATCGCGCTGATCCTCGATCAGGTTCTCGCCGATGCGCAGCGTGATCGGCATCACCACCACATCGTGCCGGTCGAGAAACTCGCGCGGCAGATCGCAGGCGGAATCGACAACGATACCGATGCGCATCGTCAGCCCGCCGCCTCGACCAGCATCGCACCGCCCAGGCCGCCGCCGATGCAGATCGTGGCAATACCGCGCTTGGCCTGTTGCCGGCGCAGCACATGCAGCAGGTGCAGCACGATGCGCGCACCGGAAGCGCCGACCGGATGGCCGAGCGCCACGGCACCGCCGTCCACGTTCAGCTTATCTTCGGCAATGCTGCCCAGCGCACCGGGCAGACCGAGCTGCTCGCGGCAATAGGCGTCGGACTGCCAGGCTGCCTGGCAGCCCATGACCTGCGCCGCAAAGGCTTCGTTGAGTTCCCAGGCATCGATGTCGGCCAGACCGAGGCCATGCCGCTGCAGGATGGGCGTCGCCGCATGCACCGGGCCGAGGCCCATCTGGGCCGGATCGAGGCCGGACCACTGGCTGTCGACGATCTTGCCGAGCGGCTTCAGGTTCCACTTCTGCACGGCCTCTTCCGAGGCCAGGATCAGCCAGGCGGCGCCGTCGGTGATCTGCGAACTGTTGGCGGCCGTGATGTTGCCGTATTTCTTGTCGAAGAAAGGCTTGAGCTTGGCCATGCCGGCCATGCTGGCGTCGGCACGCACGCCGTCATCCTCGGCATAGACCTTGCCGTTGCCGTCGACGACCGGCACGATCTCGTCAAGATGACCGGCCACGCGCGAGGCCAGCGCGCGCTGGTGGCTGCGCACGGCGAATTCGTCCATCTGCTGCCGGCTGATGCCGAACTTCCAGGCCAGGTTCTCGGCCGTCTGGCCCATCAGCAGGCCGACCACCGGATCGGTGAGGCCTTTCATCAGGCCGATCACCGGGCTCAGCAAGGCGCCCGGCTTCAATTTCAAAAAGTGCCCGATTTTCTGGTTGACCGTGCGCAGGCTCATCATGCCGGCGAACCAGCGCACCATCGTGTCCGAATAGAGCAAGGGCGCACGCGACAAGGCATCGACGCCACCAGCCAGGATCAGCTCGGCACGGCCGCACTGGATGTTGGCGATGGCCGAATCGAGTGCCTGCATGCCGGAAGCGCAATTCCTCATCACCGTCCAGCCCGGCACCTTGTTGCCGCAACCGAGGCGCAACGCGACCATGCGGCCGATATTGGTTTCGTCCGGCGAAGGCGCGGCGCAGCCGAGAATCACCTCGTCGAGATCGGAGGGCAGGAACGGCTGGCGCAGCAGCAGCGCGCGCCCGGCCTGGGTCGCCAGGTCGGAGGCCGCGAACGGCCCCGGCCCTTTCTGCGCCTTCAAAAACGGCGTCCGCGCGCCGTCGACCACGTAGATCGTCTTGCCCATGATTTACGCCGCCATCCGGTCGCTGGCCGGCTTGTTGGCCGTCGCCACGTTGTAGTCGAAGGGGAAGTCATCGACCTGGACGACGATGTCGCGCAGGTGGTTGCGCCGCTTCATGATCTCGAATTCGGCGGCATTGATGACGCCCGCCTCGAAGGCGACGATGGCGATGTCGCGCACATTGGCCAGCGGGTTGTTGGCGAACTTGCCATCCTTCTCGGCCGTACGGATCTTCGCCTCGACACCTTCGGCTTCGAGCGTCGCCTTGAGCGCCAGTTCGATGGCACCAACCGGCTCGTTCTCGGTGAGCGGCAGGAAGCATTCGGCAGTCAGGCGGTTGCGGGTTGCCGACGGTGCGATCAGCGCCTTGGCGACCTGGTGGCCGACCTCGTCGGACGGCACGACATACGGATGCCCCCACGGGAAGATGGAACGCTGCAGGAAGGCAGCGATGAAGCATACCGGGAAGTTGGCAATCACGCCGTCGAAGGCCTGCTGCGCCTTGTACATCGCATCCCAGATCGCCCAGTGGGCGAGCGGCGCGTCTTCCTTGTTGCGGCCTTCTTCCTCGTAGCGTTTGAGGGTGCAGGAAATCAGGTACATCTGCGCCAGGATGTCGCCCAGCCGGGCCGACAGTTTTTCCCGGCGCTTGACGCTGCCGCCGAGCACCAGCAGGGAGATGTCCGACATGAAGGCAAAGGCCGCCGAGAAGCGCGTCAGTTGCTGGTAGTAGCGCTTCATTTCCGGTGCCGTATCGACGTTGACCGCTGCGAAATGCGAGCCGGTCAGGCCCAGCCACAGGGCGCGCAAACCGTTCTTGATGGTGAAACCGATATGGCCGAACAGCGCCTTGTCGAAATCGACCAGGCCTTGCTTGGTATCCGGGTTCTGCGCTGCCTGCATTTCCGGCAGCAGATACGGATGGCAGCGGATGGCGCCCTGGCCGAAGATGATCAGCGAGCGGGTCAGGATGTTGGCGCCTTCGACGGTGATGCCGATCGGCACCTGCTGGTAAGCACGGCCGAGGAAATTCGACGGGCCGAGGCAGATGCCCTTGCCGCCGATGATGTCCATGCCGTCATTGACCACCTGGCGCGCCCGTTCGGTGACGTGGTACTTGGCGATGGCCGAGACCACCGATGGCTTTTCGCCGAGATCGACGGCACCGGCCGTCATCTTGCGTACGGCGTCCATCATGTAGGTGTAGGCGCCGATGCGGGTCAGCCCTTCCTCGACGCCCTCGAACTTGCCAACCGCCATCTTGAACTGGCTGCGGACGCGGGCATAGCCGCCGACGGCACGCGCCGTCATCTGCGCCATGCCGGTGTTCGACGAGGGCAGCGAGATCGAACGCCCGGCCGCCAGGCACTCCATGAGCATGCGCCAGCCCTGACCAGCCATCGCCGGGCCGCCAATGATGAAATCGAGCGGCATGAAGACTTCCTTGCCGCGCGTCGGCCCGTTCATGAACATCGCATTGAGCGGGAAGTGACGGCGACCGGTATCGACGCCCGGATGATCGTAAGGTACCAGCGCGCAGGTGATGCCGATATGCTTCTTGTCGCCGAGCAGGCCGTCCGGATCGTAGAGGTGGAAAGCCAGGCCGAACACCGTGCACACCGGCGCCAGCGTGATGTAGCGCTTGTCCCAACTGACGCGCATGCCGAGCACTTCCTTGCCCTGATACAGGCCCTTGCAGACGACGCCGCTATCCGGAATCGAGGCCGCATCGGAACCGGCCCACGGGCTGGTCAGCGCGAAGGCCGGCACTTCGATGCCCTTGGCTAGGCGCGGCAGGTAATGGTTCTTCTGTTCTTCAGTACCGTAATGCAGCAGCAGTTCGGCCGGGCCGAGCGAATTCGGCACCATGACCGACACGGCAAGCGCCGAGGAGCGCGTCGACAGCTTGGTCACCACCTGCGAGTGCGCGTAGGCCGAGAACTCCAGGCCGCCGTACTTCTTCGGGATGATCATGCCGAGGAAGCCCTTGTCCTTGATATAGCGCCAGGTCTCGTTCGACAGGTCGTAAAGCTCGTGCGTCACCTTCCAGTCATCGACCAGGCGGCAGGCGGCCTCAACTTCATTGTTCATGAAGGCGGTTTCTTCGGCCGTCAGCTTCGGCTGCGGGTAGGCGTGCAGTTTCTGCCAGTCGGGCTTGCCGCGAAACAGCTCGCCCTCCCACCAGACGCTGCCGGCTTCGAGCGCATCGCGCTCGGTGTCGGACATCTGCGGCAAAACCTTCCGATAGGCGGAAAAAATGGGCCGGGTGACCAGGCTGCGGCGCAAGGGCCGCAACATGATCAACCCGGCCAAAGCCACCAGGATGGCAATACCCAGCAGAGGGATGAGGTTTTGAAACATGCTGTTGTCTCCTTTTATTTTGGTTTTGGTCGTTTATTTGCTGTCGACCGCACCCGGAGGGGAAACCCCTGCGGATTCAGCATTGGAAAACTGCGGCAAAGGCGCGCGCAGGCCGCCGAGCAGGAAGGACATCAGGCGCGGCACCAGGCGATCCAGGCGATCCGTCGAATCCGCCGCCTCGATCTGCCAGTCGGTGACCAGACGCAAGGCATCGGTCCCGGCAATGGCGTAGGAAGTGGCGCCGAGCATGAAATGGAAGCGCCAGACGATCTCCGCCTTGGGCACATCGGGCAGCGCCTTGAAAAGTGCTTCCTTGTAGCGGTCGACCACCGTGGCGTACTCGTGTGCGAGGAAGGTGCGGATGAATTCGGAAGGATCGGTCAGCGTGCGGCCCAGCAAGCGCAGGAAAGTGATGCCGCCGCGCGCTTCGTCATCGGCCATGCGCAGCAGAGTACCGAAAAAGCCATCGACGATCAGCGAAGGCTTGACCGGCTTGCCACCAGCCTCGCTCTCGTAAACATTGAGCACGCGCAGGCGCTCTTCGTTCAACCAGTCGAGGCGGCGCCGAAAAACTTCCTGCATCAACGACTCCTTGGAGCCGAAGTGATAATTCACCGCCGCCAGATTGACCCCGGCGCCACCCGTAATCTGGCGCATCGACGTACCATCGTAGCCATGCGCCATGAAAAGCTGCTCGGCAGCATCCAGAATGCGTTCGCGCGTATCGACTGACTTCACTTCTGCCATGGCATCACCTGTTATTTGTTGTTGTGATTCATACGTTCGTTTGAATCATAGGGGAAAATGCCTGCGCCCTGCAAGCACTTTTATTGCAAAAGGAATTTTACGTTACCGCCCAACCGGGCGGCGCATTGTTGCCGGCGGCCTGAACGGGCCATGGCACAGCCGATCAGCTCAAGAAAAAGCGCTTGCCGGCGCGGAGCAGCCAGCGCAAACAGCGCGATTCGCGAAGCGGAAAATTGCGCCGGCAAGCGGGGCGACCGCTAACGGCCGCTGATCGGCCAATGACTTTACGCTGCTAGCGCTCAGAGACTCGCTGCAAGCGCGAAGGGGCGGCATTGATCGCACAACTCCCAGGGTGGACAGGCACACACCGACGGGTGCGCCACATAGGCACTCCCCTGCATCGCCTTGCCCGTACTGACCTGCCGCGCGCCCGCTGCCGGGACTTGCCCCGACGCGCCAGCTGCCGAATCGGCACGCGGTGTCGGCGCCCATTTGGCAAATGGCGCGAGGTCCAGCTTGTCCTCGACATACCAGACCTTGCGCGCCGCATCCCAACGCGCCCCGAGCTTCTTTGCCGCATCCTTCTCGGCAAAGGGAACCTTCAAATCCATTTTCATCGCGTTTCCCGATGTAATCGGTTTGCCGGCGCAGGAAGCAACAGCCACCCGCCCCGACCTTTGGTCCGTCCGGTCAAAACCGGAAAACGGTAAAGCCGGCAGCCGCCGCTTCGTGGCGGTCGTAGAGTGACTTGAGATCGGCCAGCACCGGCTTTTCACCACGACACAGGGGCTTGAGTTCGGCCGGGTTCTGCGCACGATACTCCCGGTGGCCAACAGCAACGACCAATGAATCAACCTGATTCACACTATCGATCATTCCCAGGCGAATGCCGTACTCGTGTTCGACCTCGGCCGCATCGGCCCAAGGATCAACCACGACGACGTTGACACCCCAGGTCTGCAATTCGCGCACCAGATCGGCAATCTTGCTGTTGCGGATGTCCGGGCAGTTTTCCTTGAAGGTCACCCCGAGCACGCCCACCGTACTACGTGCCACGTCGATGCCGTTCTGCAGCATCAGCTTGATGACATTGCGCGCCGCATAGCGGGCCATGTTGTCGTTGATGCGCCGCCCGGCCAGAATCACCTGCGGGTGGTAGCCAACCTCTTCCGCCTTGTGGGTCAGGTAATACGGATCGACACCAATGCAATGGCCGCCGACCATGCCCGGCCGGAAAGGCAGGAAATTCCACTTGCTGCCGGCAGCTTCGAGAACTTCCAGGGTGTCGATATCGAGACGATCAAAAATGACCGACAACTCATTGACCAGGGCGATATTCAGGTCGCGCTGGGTATTCTCGATCACCTTGGCGGCTTCGGCCACCTTGAGACTGGTCGCCGGAAAGGTACCCGCCGTGATAATGCTGCCATACAGCGCGTCGACCGCCTGGGCCACCTCGGGCGTCGAGCCGCTGGTGATCTTGCGGATCTTGGTCAGCGTATTGACCTTGTCGCCCGGATTGATGCGCTCCGGGCTGTAACCGCAGAAAAAACCTTCATTGAACTTGAGACCGGAGTGCTTCTCCAGCACCGGCACGCAGATTTCTTCAGTGCAGCCGGGATAAACGGTGGACTCGTAAATCACCACAGCACCAGCCTGAATGACCTTGCCAACCGTTTCACTGGCCTTGACCAGCGGCGTCAGATCGGGGCGATTGGCCTTGTCGATAGGCGTCGGCACGGTAACGATGAAAATACTGCAGGCACGCAGATCTTCAAGCTGATTGCTGTAAACCAGTTGCCCGGCAGCGGCCAGATCGGCCGGCGTCACCTCGAGGGTGCTGTCCTTGCCCGAGCGGAGCTCATCGATACGCGCCTGGTTGATGTCGAAACCGAGGACCGGGCGATGCTTGCCGAACTCGACAGCCAGCGGAAGTCCGACATAGCCGAGGCCGATAATGGCAATTTTTGCGTTATCGAGATTGAGCATGTGTATTCTTAATTCTTGTTGATTGATCAAGTACGACTGAATTGACGACGGGGACCGAAGTCCCCGTCGGCTGTCTTTGGTAACAAGGCTCCAGCAGCCCCGGCTAGCCGTTTTTAGGCGGCGATAGCGAAATGCTCATCGTTGGCATTTATAGGATTTGCGCGGATTACGTCCGTCGCCTGTCGAGTTGCCTGCTTACCTTTGCCCGCCCTGTCGAAACCGGGACATCCCCATCAAAAATGCACTGTACCAATGCGCTTTTGGTGGAGATGGGGGGAATCGAACCCCCGTCCAGAACGCCTCCAGCTTGCCGGAATTACAACCATGCCTTGATTATGGGGGCAGGCCTCCCTTTAATCAAGATACGCGTAAAATTCACGGCACACCGCGCCATTTGCCCCCCCACTCGGCGTCAGACTTCTGGCGGTCGTTTTCGGCGACAATGAAACCGTTGACCGTCAGCCACGCAGCATTTCCCAACCCACCTCAAGATATATCTCCCGCCATGCAACAGAGCACACCCCGCACACTGGCACTAGCCGCGCTGGTCGCCCTCTTCTCCTCCACGGCATTCGCCGAAGGCACGAAAATCGCCTTCATCAACTCGGAACGCATCGTCAGGGAAGCGCCGGCATCGATCCTGGCCAGCAAGAAAATCGAAGGCGAGTTCAGTACGCGCCAGGCAGAACTTCAGCGCACTGCCAACGACCTGGCTGAAAAACAGAAATATCTCGCCGAGAAAAAGGGCTCATTGTCGGAAAACATGCTGCGCAGCAAGGAAAGCGAGATCAAGGATCTAAGCATTTCCTTCGAGCGCCGCCAGCGCGAATTCCGGGAAGAGCTGCAAGCTCGCCAGATCGAAGCCACCTCGGGAATCCTCGAGAAAGCCAACGAGGCAATCCGGCGCCTCGCCAAGAAGGAAAATCTGGATATGGTGATTCAGGACGCCGTGTCGGTATCCCAGGGCGTCGATATTACTGACCGCGTCCTGAAGATGATGGCGGAAGAGTAATAAACCAGCTCAGGCAGCCGGCCGGACAAGCATCCGGCAAAACCCCGGCTGACTGAAAGCAGCCGCGCCGCGAAACTGGCTGGCGCGGCAGCGGCCTTCCACCGGAAGGCCGCCAGCATCACACTCAGAACGGCAGCGAAATCCCCGGCCAGAGCGCCGTCAGCGCCGTCCGGAAAGCGCCCTGGATACGCTCCAGTGCAGCATCATTGTCGGCCTCGAAACGCAGCACGACGACCGGCGTGGTATTGGAGGGCCGGGCCAGACCGAAGCCATCCGGATATTCAACGCGCACACCGTCGATGGTGATCATTTCCACCGAACCGGGGAACTGTCCTTCAGCCTTGAGCTTGTCGATCAGCGTAAAAGGCTCGCCTTCGGCCATCTTGATATTGAGTTCCGGCGTCGAGGGCGAATTCGGCAGCTTTTTGAGCTCCGCATTGGCGTCGACCGTACGCGCCAGGATTTCCAGCAGGCGGGCACCGGTGTAAAGACCATCGTCGAAACCGTACCAGCGCTCCTTGAAGAAGGTGTGGCCGGACATCTCGCCGGCCAGCGGCGCGCCGGTTTCCTTGAGCTTGGCCTTGACCAGCGCATGGCCGGTATTCCACATCAGCGGCTCGCCGCCATGCTGGCGGATCCACGGCGCCAGCAAGCGGGTGCATTTGACGTCGTAAATGATGGTGCCGCCCGGCACGCGCGACAGCACATCGGCCGCAAACAGCATCAGCTGGCGGTCCGGATAAATGATCTCACCGTCCTTGGTGACCACGCCGAGACGGTCGCCGTCGCCGTCGAAGGCGATGCCGATTTCGGCATCGGTTTCCTGGAGCGCCTTGATGACATCGGCCAGGTTTTCCGGCTTGGACGGGTCCGGATGGTGATTGGGGAAATTGCCATCGACTTCGCAAAAGAGCGGCGCGATCTCGCAACCCAGACGCTTGAACAACTCCGGCGCAATCGCCCCCGCCACGCCATTGCCACAATCCATGACAATCTTCATCGGCCGGGCCAGCTTGACGTCACCGACGATCTTTTCGACATAGGCCGGCAGCACATTGGCACTGCGACGCTCGCCCTTGCCGTGGCGCAAATCGCCGGACTCGGCCCGGCGCCTCAGACTCTGGATCGCCTCCAGCGCCAGCGTCGTACCGTCGATGACCATTTTGAGGCCGTTGTAGTCCGGCGGATTGTGGCTGCCGGTCACCGAAACACAGGAATGGCAACCCAGCTCATAGGCGGCAAAGTAAGTTACCGGCGTCGGCACGCAACCGACATCGATCGCATCGACTCCGGCCGCGCAGATACCGTCCATCAACGCACCGGCAAGCTCCGGGCCGGACAAGCGGCCATCGCGACCGACCGCAATTGCCGTCTGGCCCTGCTCCGCAGCCAGCGAGCCCAGCGCATGGCCGATCCGGCGGACAACGTCAGCCGTCAGCGATTTATTGACGATGCCACGAATGTCGTAGGCCTTGAAAATCTCTGCAGGTAGCTGGGTCATGAATCAGGTCCGGAATGAATGATGGAAAACGATGAATCAGGAATTGATCTGGTCAGCCGACGGCGCACCGAAGTGATAGCCCTGGCCACCAGCGATCTTGTCGTTGATCAGCTGCTCGACCTGCTCGGCATTCTCGACGCCCTGGGCGATCACCTCGACCTCCAGCGAACGTGCCAGCGTCACGATGGACTTGAGGAGTGAATGGGCGCTGTCGCTGACCGGCACTTCCTGGACCAGGCCGGTATCGAGCTTGATGTAATCAGGCGGCACTTCGCGCAGGATCTGCAGCGAGTTGGGCGCCAGACCGAAGTGATCGATACCGAAGCGTGCCTGATGCTCGCGCACCAGCGCGGCAAACCGGCGTGTCGCCTCGACGTCGATCGAACAGCCGTACTCGGTCAGCTCGAAGGACAAACGAGCCGCCAGCGGCCCAAGGCGGTTGAGGCGACCGGCCAGCCATTTGACGAAACTGCCGCTCTCCAGACTCTGCGTCGACATATTGACGGCGAGGTGGGTCGTTGAAGTCGCATCCGCTTCAAGAATCCGGAAAACCAGCTCAAGCAATGCCTGGTCGATATCGGCCATCAGGTGATGGCGCAAGGCCATTGGCAGGAACTTCGACGCCGGCACCAGGTGGCCATCCTTGCCGACCAGCCGGGTCATGATTTCATGGTGGATCAGGTGCCGGGTTTCGAGCGAAACCACCGGTTGACCGAGCAGCGTCCAGCGATTCTCGGTCAATGCGTTCTGGATCAACTCGCGCCAGGCCAGCGAACCGATCGACACGTCGCTGCCCTCGTCCTCGATCAGCAATTGCAGTGCATTGCGCCCCGACTGGCGAGCCGTCTCGATGGCCAGGTCCAGCCTTGCCATGACCTGCGAACGCTTGTCGCCCTTGTTGAAATTGACCACACCGAGGCTGAACGAGACATCTTCCTCGCCGGCGGCACGCTCGATCTCGGCACGCAACTCGCGGCAAAGGCTTGAAATCCCCGGCGTATCGAGCCCGAGCACGACAAAGCCGAACGACGTACCGCCGATCCGCCCGAGAATCACCGCGCGCTGACCAAGCAGCTCGCTGGCGATCCGGGTCAGCGACACCAGCAGCGCATTACCGCGCTGGTAGCTGGTCTCGGTATTGAATTCCTTGAGGTTATTCACTTCCAGACCGATCAGCGAACCGTCGGAGAAATGAACGTCACCTTCGAGCAACTGGTTGAAACGCAGATCGAAACTGCGCCGGTTATCCAGCCCGGTCACTTCGTCCTGGTAAGCCTCACGACGAAACGCGTCGGCACGCCGGGTTTCGCTATCAAGAATCTCGGCAATGCGCCGCGACATGCCATTCATCGCCTTGACCACGCGCAGCAGCTCAAGCGCCTTGGGCACAATGCCGATCTGTCCGAAACGCCGCTCCTGGATCTCCAGTGCGGTGCGCTCGATGGCCGACAGCGGCAGCAGGATCCAGCGCAGCACCATGCGCGAGAGCAGAATCGCCACCACATAGGCCAGCAGCATCCAGCCGGCAGTTTCCAGGCAAGACGACCACAAATGCTGATAGGCGTAGGTTGGCTGCGAAATCACCACGACCCGGCCCAACTGGCGCCAGCCGGACGACACCAGCGCCTCACCTGGCGGTGCCTGCAGGCTGATCAGGGACGAGAACCACAGCGGCACACCTTCGATCTTGGCCGGCAACTCACGATCGACAATCGATGAACCATCGGTCGCACGCACCGTAATCCGCTGAAAATAGCCACGGTCGAACAGCGTTGAAACCTGAATCGACGCCAGCCCGGCATCGCCCTTGCCCAGCGACTGTGACAGCGGATAGGACAGGGAGGACGCAGCATCCTGCGCATGCGACCCCAGCTGCTGCTCAAGATAGCTCCGCGTACTCTGGATGCCGACCGCAATCAGGCCAACAAAAACCAGCAAAAAAACCGCTGAAATACCGATCAGCAACTGTCGCTTCAGAGTCATTACGCCACTCCCAAAGACTCATCCACCATGGACGAGCTACGCCGACGCCGACTGCGCCGTACTTTTTTGACTGCTTCGCTGGCATTGTCACCGGAAGGCAACTCACTGGCGATCCAGATCATCGACATCACAACCACCAAGGTCAGCGCATTGGCCGGCGTCTGCAAATTGAAGTCGACCGCACTGTGGATCATCAGCGACAGCAAAGCCATCAAGCCGCCGAACGCAATACCACGCGGCAGGGACGAACGGCGCTTGCGCAAAACCTGAATCGCCTTCGCAGCGGTCAACAGCACAAAAATGCCCAAAATGCCCAGCCCGATCAAACCGTTGTCGGCCGCAATCTCGACATAGTCATTGTGGGCGTGATCCCAGTAGTAATGGCGCGGCGCGCGATAACGGATGTAGGTGTTGTAGAAGGTCCCGGCCCCGGTGCCAAAAACAGGAAATGCCTCGACCAGATCAAGCGCGTAGCGGGCGGCCTCAAGTCGCAACTCGACTGACTCTTCAATCGGGCCGCCGGAAGCCGATTTGGCACCAACCACACCCTCCTGGCTCATCGTCGTGTTCTGCATACGGTTGACGACCTTCTCGACGCCCACCCAGGAACCGACCACCACCACATCAATGATCACCAGGCTGGCAATCAAGCCGACCGTAGCCGGCGCCATCTTGCGCGACAAACTGATCGACAACAATCCAACCACCAGCATCGAGATGAAGAAACCGCCGTTACCCATACGTGAGCGCGTCAGCACCAGGGCAATGACGATAACGATCAGCACCATGCGCAGCCGCATCTTGGGACTCAACATGAACTCAAAGGCCATCTGCAGCTTCTGCTTCCAGTCACCGAGCGCGCGCCGACGCCGGCTGCTACCCAAACGAGCCAGCATCAGACCGATACCGACCGACAGGCACATCTCCATGTAGCCGGCCATGTGGTTGTGATAACCGTAAGTACCGAGAACCCGCTTGTGAAAGACCTCAAAAAAGAAAATCTGGTACTTGGCACGGACCGAATACAAGGCAACACCCAGCAGTGCCTGCAACAAGCCGGAACAAACCAGGATGAACGCCATCCGATCAAGGCGCTCCTTGTCGCGGATAGTCAGGACCGCCACCAGGAAACAACTGAAATAAGCAAAGGAAAGCGCTGCGTAAATCGAAGTCTGGGCCGGATCGAGCGACAACTCGAGGCTCGCGACGCCTTCCTTGACGGCCAGCGTCTCGGGCGACAGAAGCCCGAGCAAGGACGCCGACAGCGGAATCAACTGGAATACCACCAGGCTGCAAAAAGCGGCAAGCAACAAAAGCGGCCACTTGAAGCGGGCCAGGCGCGCCAGGGCCTCAGGCAAGGCATTCCGCCAGGCATAGGCAGAGCCGAGCAGCAAAAGCTGCGAAAAGACAATCAGGATGGCAACCGCCCAGGTTCGATTGCTGCCCAGCGGCAGCGGCACCCAGACCAGTAGCGAAAGAAACCCCCAGTACACAAGGCGATCATTGAGCGGTTGCTCGGAAACGGACGTCGAGGAAAGGGAAACCATCAGGGACCTGCTATGAAACGTTGGCAACAAGGCAAAAAAAAAGCAGCCTAGGGCTGCTTTTTTTGGAAAAACCCCGGATCAGGAACCGCTGGCCCGGACGCCGCCGCCACCGCCACCGAAGGTAGCCGTCGGGGTGGAACCGAAGGCGCCGAAGCCGCCACCAGCACCGGTACCACCGCCGCCTTCACCACCGGCAGCCGTCGGAGCAGCCATGGAGGTCGGGTCAGCACCAGCGCCAACAGCAGCAGCAAACATGGCGTTGTAGCTGAAACCGGCAGCAACAGCCGTATTAACAACAGTTTTGGCATCGTAACCAGCACGCACCAACGCAGCAACCACACCAGCAGCATCCTGGCCTTGGCTCAGCATCGAAAGGGCAAGCACGCCAGCGGGAACGCCGCTTGCGCGGGCATCAGCAGCGATGGTTGCCAAGGAGGCGCCTTGAGAAAGACGGGTTTGGGTCTCGGTACCGACTTGGCCCATCGACATCGTGCTGCTGAACGCAGCTGCTGCGGAAAAGCTCAGCGCCAGGGCGCTGGCAGCGATAGCAAATTTTGCGATTTTCTTCATACGCACCTCTCAAAAAAGATTATGTCCAGAGGTTAACAACTCCGCCCGACACCGTCAACCAAAATTTTGAAAAACCAAATAAAACCAAAGGCGTAGTACCTAAGTACAGTCCGCGTTCCTCAATACGCGTTCTTGTTGATGAAGCCCTTGAAGACTGTCAAAAAAATGATCTTGATATCCAGCCACAACGACCAGTTCTGCACATATTCCAGATCATATTTGACGCGCATTTCCATTTTATCCAGCGTTTCCGTCTCGCCCCGCCAGCCGCTGACCTGCGCCCAGCCTGTGATCCCCGGCTTGACCTTGTGGCGCAGCATGTAACCGCGAATCAGTTTGCGGTACTCCTCATTATGAGAAACCGCATGCGGCCGCGGACCAACAACCGACATCGTCCCTTGCAAGACATTGAAAAACTGCGGAAGTTCATCCAGCGAGGTCTTGCGCAGGAAAGCCCCGAACGGCGTGATCCGCATATCGCCCTTCTGAGCCTGCACCACCTTGTCTCCATCCTCGCACACCGTCATGCTGCGGAACTTCCAGACCTCGACCACAGCACCGTTCAAACCGTAGCGACGCTGCTTGAAAAGCGCCGGCCCCGGGGACGTCAGCTTGACGCCAAGCGCGATGATCGACATTGGAATGGCAATGAGCAGCAGGATCAGGGAAGCCACCACAATATCCTCAAGCCGCTTGACCCAGCCATCCACACCGTAGAAAGGACTTTCGTGCAGGCTGAGCACAGGAATGCCATCCAGACTTGTGATCTTGCCGTGCAACAGGTCGAAAACGAAGAAGTTGGGCACCAGATAAACCGAAGCAGTTGTATCACTGAGCGCGTTGACCAGCTCCACGATGCGGTTTTCTGCCTTCATCGGCAGCGTGATGTAGATGTAATCAACCTTCCCTTCACGGGCCAGCTCTACCAGCTCGTCAAAACGACCGATCCCCTGCGCATCGTTGGCGGCGTGCCGGCACTCCCGCTCAGCCAGGCGGTCATCAAAGAAGCCAATGAACTCCATACCCAGCCAGGGGGTCTTTTGCACCTTCGAAACCACCTGCTGGCCAAGCTTGGTTTTACCGGCTACTGCGAGGGTACGGGTATTGCGCCCGCTTGAACGCAACGCATTGAGCACCTGGCGCAAAATGACCCGCATCAGCGCGAGCATGACCGGCGTCAATACGAACCAGGTCAATATCGCGGCCCGCGAATAGTCACCCGACGATTTACCGAGAAAGGCCATGAAAACCAGAATCACCATGACCCAGAACCAGGTCACCAGCGTGGAGGCCACAGCCTCCTGGATCGGCACCACCCGCCAGGAACCGTACATATGCCGCGCCCCGCCAATCGACAGGAACAGCAATACGCTCCACAAGCCGGCCTGGGCATAGCGCGGCTCAAAATCAAGGCCGTGCGTAAGCTGCATGGCGATGGTCAGCGACAGGACAATTACGGTTGCATCCAGGGCACGGTGCAGAAACGCAATCTTGGAGCTATGGGGCCTAGCCAGCCCGGAAGACATCAGTGCCATAGGAAACCTGCCGATACTTTAGTAACAATGTGAACTCATGCAAATAATGCCATGAGAAAACTGATTTCCATATATGCCTTAAGGCATAACATAAATCGCAAAAGGCATGGCAGCAGGTCATTCCGCCCCTTCCTCCTTACCCCCACCCATCTGGGCCGCGCCAATACCGAGCAAACCACCGAGCAAATCCAGCCCGATATCCTCGAACCCAGCCTGCCGCCCTTCGACAAACAGCTGCAATACCTCAGTACATGAAGCCAGCAACAGAAGATCAAAAATCAGCCATGCAGGCCGCAAATCCGGCCGCGCCAGTGACAACACCAGCGCCAACACAAAAAACATCAAGACGTGAGCCAGATCACTCCAAGCAAATCCTTCATTGATCGCAGGCAAGGTAAAACTCGCCAGCATCCAGTGCTCCAGCTGAGTCCTGACTTCACCCGGCATCAACACCCCTGCCAGAACAATCAACAAAGCAAGTAAAACGCCGGCACGACTCAGAGCATGGTTCATCCACGACAGGGCCAGCAAGCCGAGCACGCCGGACCAGACCAGCATCAAGCCATAACGCATCCAGCGCACGACGGCCCGCTCCGCCAGCCACTCGACACGCAAATTTGTCACCTCCAGCCGGCCAGATACCCGGACCAGACGCACCTGCAAGGCGACATCGTCAGCCCCCTGCAGCAAAGGAATCACCCTGTCGAAGGAAGCATCACGCGTACCACTCAGAAGCAATGCAGAACTGGCTGACTTGAAGCGCCCCCGGGCTTTTTGCAGCACTAGCACCTGTGCCTCATCCCCTGCCTTTTTACCCGGCCCGATACCAAGCCCGCGCGCGGAACCGGAAACCCGGACCGCCACAGCGTCAGCGACCCTGGCACGGCGCCAGGTCAGCCCCCGCACCGCCGAGCTATCCGGTGTAGAAAGAGCCAAGCCGCCGGCCAGCAGTTCAACATCGGGCTTGCCGGACAACTGTGGCGCGCACTCGCTGGCGAGCACATCCTGACAAGGGATCAACTCGCCCAAAGCTGCGTAACGAACTAGAGGCGTGGCAACCAGCAAGGTCAGCAGAACCAGCAAGGCCAGCATGGCACGAACATGCAAGGCAGAAATGTGCTCCAGCAAAACGGCAAGACACGCTCCCCAGGAACGGCTCATCGCCCTAGTCATCCGCCAGCTCCCGACAGGCAAAAAAAAGGGGCCTTAAGCCCCTTTTGCCAATACAGCACTTAACGCCCGTATCGATCTTCAAAACGCACAATGTCATCTTCACCAAGGTAACTGCCCGACTGCACCTCGATCATTTCAAGCGGCAGCTTGCCGGGGTTTTCCAGACGATGGGTCGTGCCAAGCGGGATATAGGTCGATTCGTTCTCGGAAACCAGGAAGGTCTCCTCGCCTTTCGTCACTCGAGCCGTGCCGGAAACCACAATCCAGTGCTCCGCCCGATGATGGTGCATCTGCAACGAAAGCACGCCGCCCGGATTGACAACAATACGCTTGACCTGGAAACGCTGACCGAAATCGATACTGTCGTACCAGCCCCACGGCCGGTATACCTTGCGGTGGGAATGCGACTCCGTGCGCAGCGAACTCTTCAACTGCCCGACGATATCCTTGACCTTCTGAATCTGGTTGCGATCAGCCACCAAAATGGCATCCGGAGTTTCCACAACCACAACATCCGACAAACCAACCATCGCCACCAGACGACCATCGGCCAAAACCAGCGAATTTTTGGTGTCGACCGTCAAGACGTCGCCCATCAAGACATTGCCGGCCGCATCCTTGTCGCCAATCTCCCACAGGGCACTCCAGGCACCAACATCGGACCAGCGGGCGTCCAGCGGCACAACCACGACCTCACCGCGATTGGCACCGGCTTTGGTCAAAGGCTCCATGACCGCGTAGTCGATCGAATCGGATGGGCAAGCCGCAAACAAGGCCTTGTCCGGCCGCACAAAATCCATATCCTGCTGCCGAGCGGCAAAAGCAGCATCGCAAGCAACCAGGATATCCGGCCGACACTGAGCAATCTTCTCCAGCCACACTGACGCCTTGATCACGAAAATGCCGCTATTCCACAAGAAGCGACCACTATCAAGATAGGCCTGCGCTGTAGCCGCATCGGGCTTTTCCACAAATTCAGCCACCAGGCTAGCCGACTCGGCCAACGCATCGCCCAGACGAATATAGCCGTAGCCCGTTTCCGGCGCGGTCGGGCAAATACCGAAAGTTACCAACTTGCCGGAGTCGGCCAGGGGAGCGGCAACAGCAACCGCAGCGCGGAAAGCCGCTTCATCCTGGATCACATGATCAGCCGGCATGATCACCAGAACCGGATCAATGCCCTCGGCCCGAGCCACCAGCGCGGCAAGCGTCAAAGCCGGGGCCGTATTGCGACCGCAGGGCTCAAGCAGCAAACCACCTGTCGCCACACCCACCTGCCGCAATTGTTCGGCCATCAGAAAACGGTATTCTTCGTTGCCGACAAGCATCGCAGCCGCGAGCGAATCGCTGTTGGACAAGGACAAACCAGACAATCGCAAGGCGGTGGCTTGAAGCATCGTGCGTTCGCCATTCAAGCAAAGCAACTGCTTCGGATACTGCTCACGAGAGAGCGGCCACAAGCGGGTGCCAGAGCCACCGCAGAGAATTACAGGTTGAACAATCATTGTTTTCCCAATCCAACAAACAAACATTATTCTCGATAAATTATTAATATCGAATTAATCAAAAATTAATTTTTTCCGAAATTTAGCTGCATTAGCTTTTCTTCAAACAGTTTAAGAACAGCATCTTTATCTAAATAGTTTTCTGCATACACGCGCGCAGCTACCCCAAAATCTTTTCGTAGAGAAGCGTTCTCACACAGATACGATATAGCCTGTGCAAATGCTTTCGGATCCTCTGGTTGAACAACCACCCCTAAACCCTCAACAACGCGGGCAACCTCTGTGCCAAAGCGCGCAGTGGCAACAATCGGACGCCCGCTAGCCAACATCCCTGTCAACTTAGAGGGCATAACAAGATCAGCTACATCGGCTCTTTGCGGCAACAAGTGAATATCCGCAGTAGCCAGCAACTCACTCAAACGGTCAGGAGGCTGCAAATCGATAAATCGAACATTATTAAGCCCCTTACAACTATTTTCTAAATCAGTACGCCCGGCACCATTACCACAAAAAATAAAATATAAATCTCTATCATCTCTTAACAAACTCGCAGCCTCGGAAAGTATATCCAATCCTTGCTTGGCTCCCATATTTCCTGAATAAAGGGCAACAAGCGAAGAGGCCGGGATATTTAATTCATTCCGGAAAGCATAACCTTGAAATCCAGGTGTTATTTTTGATATATCCACCCAATTAGGAAAAAGTGTTGATTTATCAACAGAAACACCTTTAAATGACAATCGATCCAGCATACGATGAGAAATAGTGGACACGATATCAAAATTCCGAAGCAGTCGGCCTTCGACAAATGAAATAGTAGATTTTAGAAAAATTCCTTTCAATAACCCAAGGTCAAAAGCAGCATCAACTTCAAAATCTTGAATATGCAACCACGCTTTTGCCCGACATACACGAGCGACTACCCATGCGCAGGGAGCGCAAAAAAAAGTCGGTTCGACAACCCAAACAATATCTGGGCGCCAAAAAACCTGACGCAACATAATTGGAGAACTTGAAATAGCGAAACTAAGCAAATGAAGCAAACGCTTCATTCCTGATGGCTTAGCAGGAACCCATAACGGACATCGAAATATTTTTAAGCCTCCGACCAACTCAGTTAAGTATCTGGTTGATCTAAATCCATTCGCGACTTTCCAGTCTGGATAATAAGGAGGTGCAGTTACAACCCGAACATCATGCCCTTTGCTAGACAACCAAGAGGCCATTTCACCAGAATACTTACCAATGCCCGTCAACTCGGGAGAGAAATTAAGCGAATAAATTAAAATTTTCAATTTTTAAGCTTTCTTGGCTTAATTGGCTCACAAGGATTTCCTTTACAAATCATACCTGCTGGCATATCACGAAATACAGCGCTACGCGCCCCAATGACAGCGCCTTCACCAATGAAAACTCCCGGAGCAACAAAAACATCAGCTGCTAGCCATGCTTGCTCACCAATAACGATTTTCCCCGCACGTATTGAAAAGTCGCAACTGGTATAGTCGTGGTCCCCTCCACACAGGTAAGTATGTTGAGAAACAACCGCATTATCCTGAATGACTATTTCACCCAAACTATAAAGTTCAGCGTAATCACCAATCCAAACATAGTCACCAATTTTTACCTTCCATGGATAAGTAATTCTCACAGAAGGACGAATCACAGTGTGCTTGCCAATTGACGCCCCGAATAGCCGCAATATATATGCCCGAAATCGATACGCGAATTGTGGAGACATTTTAAAAAAAGTGGCCTGAACAAACCACCACAACTGAACAAACAAAAAATGGCGCCCCCTAAAATCACGAGGCAACTTAAATTCTCTTAAATTTTGATAATTAAATCGCATGCCAATTTATCCAAAAATAAGCTTCTCATGATCGATAACATCACGCTCCGAAAATCTTTTTCCGACAACTCTTCCGGGAACTCCAACAACAATTGAATAAGGAGGAATATCTCTTGTGACAATAGTTCCTGTGCCAATAACTGCACCACGCCCAATCCTTACTCCTTCCTTAATTGTCACTCTTTTCCCAATCCAAACATCTGCCTCGATAACAGTAACATCACGAACCGTGGAAAATACTAAACGAGTCGGCGAACCTAAAACATTGAAAACATGATCATCGCCAACTATTTTGCATTCAGTAGACACCATTGCCAAATCACCAATAAAAACCTTGCCTGCCGATTCAAAATTAGCTCCGATATAAACATATCGCCCAACAAAACTCCCTTTAGCAAGAGTAATTTTCCAAGCACGCCCCCACTGAAATCCTTCGCCAAGATGAAAAAAACCATATCGCCATTTAAAAAATGGGATACAAAAATACCGAATTAGCTTCTTAATACCTGTATCAATTTCAACACGACACCTATTTCTAATATCAATATTAACTTCCATGTAAGAAAAATCGATGCCGGATTCTTGACCACAGACCTCGTAAGGTGATTTGCTGTTCATTATTTTTACTTGGATAAAAGTAATATACGGTCTAGATTATATTATTGATTTAAATCATGAAAAAAAATAACCAAACAAATTTACGAACAACTAAACCAATTTAGGGAAAACATAAAGCCCATCCACTTTTCCAAGGAGGATTATTTCTCACGAAAAAACGCTACAAACTATTAATTGCATCCTCAATATTCAACTTCTGAATATAGGGATTCCATTTTTTTTCTATAACATCAAAGCAGGCATTTCGAACCTCGCCACGCTCTCTCCCTCTATCAAACCAATATTTAATTTTGAAAGCCAAATCAACAGAGTCACCTTCTGCGAAAAAATCTCCTGTAACACCTTCCTCTATTGCCTCAACCTCAGGCATTTGGTGATCGAGATTCGAATGAGTAATCGCCGGTGTTCCATACATTAAGCTATGCATGGCTGTAAGTCCAATTTTTCCTGGCGAAACAGAAAGATCGGAAAAATACAAATACGGACCAATAGTAAATTCATCATAGCAAGCGCCGTAAAATATTATCTCCACACCTACACTAATAGCTTTAGCTTCCAATGAAGCGCGCTCAGGCCCATCACCAATTAGCAGTATATTGACACGAACACCTTGCTTTAATAATTTATCTGCAGCCTCAAACAACAGATCAAATCTGCACAATTTTGTTAATCGTGCAGTGCAAATAATTAAAGGGAGATCTGGATTCTCAAAAAGACTTTGTGGCTTATCGCTATCACTAAACCCATTACACACCTTCTCCAAAAACAAATCCCTATTATATAAATCAAGGCTGTTATATATAACCGATATTCTTTTTGGTGAAAAACCACTTTCTATCCCAATAGCCTTAGATCTATCGCTATAAACCAATAATTTATTTGCAAGCGAATAAAATAGATTTCTTATTGTTTTTTTAACCAACAACTCTTTCTTTAACCATCCATGCGTCCAAAATAAAACTTTCTTTCCACTAAGTCTTGCCAAAGCGGCCGCAACCCAAGTAGAAATAAAATTAGGATTAGCCAGAAAAACAATAACATCATATTTATTCGAGAAAGCAACTTGGATAGCACCAATTTGAAAAAACAATTTCTTAAATAAAATAACAAATGGAGCCTCAACAAATCGCTTAACAGTTCCAGGAGAAATTGACTCTATCCCTTCAAATGACGAACTAGAAGCAATAAACGAATAATCGTGACAAGTAGATTTATCGAGCTCTTTTAAAACCCCCTGCCGGTAATGGGGAAAAACATGATAAACCACAGCTATTCGCATAAGATTCTCTTTTACAAAAAAACAAATTAATAATTATATTACCACTTAGAATTACAAATATTTAATATCAAATTACTCTTAGCATCACTTTGCCAAACACGAATCGATCTAACCTCAAAATCTTGCGCTTCTCCAGAACCAATAATTAGAAAATATTTTGAGTAGTCCATTGCTGAAAACGCCCATGAAAATGAAACGAAAGTTTCTTTATCTACATCTGGCTTCCAAAGCTTCCAAAAAACAGGTGGCCCAACTTCGATATCATTAAAATAAAATTTTGCATATCCCAAACTGTCTTTTGTTGCTGGCACCCATAAAAACCCGTACTTATTAAAAGATTTTATATTTGTATTATTTGGATAGCTTCTTTTATTATCTTCTGTTGGGGTGCTAAATCGGCAGAATCCGGAGCTACAACTTCTGCCCTTTTCCCCATACCAGTTATGAATTGTACCGCTATAAAAACTTGCACCAGAAAACATGTACTCAAAAAAGTCCAACTCAACGTTGTTTAAAAAACCGGCAGGCATTCCCTCCCACTGTCCGCCAGTCCCAATTTTAGCGGCACCTTCAATAGGTAAAGCCCAAAAAGCTGGCCACCCCTGCTGTGGTTTAACCTTATCAGGATCAAATCTCAACTCTGCTTCAAAATATGCACCACCACCAAAAGCCACACCAGAAAGTTTTCCGTCAATTAGTGAAAATGTAGCCAAATGAGCATTCGCATACCGTGAAGAACCATTCAGCTTCAAAACACCGTCATCACTCACTACATCCATTGAATTATCATAAGCATAATTAAAAAACCGGAAAGGTGTTAATTCGCCATATTTATAGCAGGACGATGGGCTATTTTTTTTTGAAAAATTAGAATTAAATGTATTTATTAAATAACCAACATTAATTGCGGGATAGGGGACAGAAGGCAATCCAGTCGCGCCAAAAGAGGAAGAACAAATCAAAAAAACAAATGGAACAACAGAATTAACGAACCGGGCGATCAGCATTATTGCTCACAAAGAAGGAAGAAATAACCATCCCTAAAGTCATCCAAACTATTCTCTGAAAAAAAGCGGGACCAAAGGAAACGCTAATAAACAAGACAGAAAACAGTGCGAATGAATATATAGACTCCGTAGAGGCCACATAATTAGAAAACAAACTTCGAAATATTTTTACAAAAATTGAAATAAAAATAAAAACCAAACCAATGAAAGAAAAAATACCACCCTCTCTAAATGCACGAAGAAATATATTGTGGACAAGAAAACCAGTTTCCGTAACAGCATTCTCAACTGAATTTCCCACACCAAGAATAGGATTATTACCAATTCTTTCTATCGCGACTAAATAAGTATCCATCCGAGACCCAAGGGTTCCCTCGTCGGCAGCCAGTTCTTTTTGGTTAATGACTCTATCTATAATATTATTATCGTCACCCAAGATAGCAAACCCTGTTACAACAAAAAATGCCACTATTATGACAACAAAGAACAAGGCAAAAAACTCTTTATTATTTCTGCGAATTTCAAAAAAAGAAACAAATAGTATCGAGATGATTAATGCCATAACAGCAGTAATAGATGCAGACAAAACCAAACCTATCAATGAAAATACAAACCCCAAAAAATAAAGCACCCTATGATTAAAACGGAAATCGGCAAAAAATAAATATAATAAAACAACACAACATATTGCTGTATGCAGACCTAATTCATTAGGATGTTCAGAAAATCCTGTCATCCGCCCCCACGTTGCTTCTCCTCCCCAATCACCTAAACCATAAAGCGCTTGAAACAACGCTCCAATTCCATTGAATGCGCCAGAGAACGCAACAAATCTACAAAATAATATGTATCTATCTTTCGAGTTTAATACAGACGGAAGAATTGCAAAGAAAACAAAAAATGAAAAAATAAATTTCGTGAGTTGTAACAATGAATCGCTAATATCATCGGAGTAAATTCCGGAAATCAAAAATCCGACAAAAGCTAACAAAAACCCTATCCACCAGTACTGCTCGATAAACTTTTTTTTCAATCCTTCGTTACCGGAAAAAATCCACACAACGAATGTACCAATAAAGAACAAATCGTATAATGGTCCTCCTGCAACACGATTTGCAGAAACTCCAATTAAGGAGGCCCCACCACAAAAAAACAAATAAGTGAAATTTCTTAAATACATTATTTCAAATTTTCAAAGAAACTATTTGGTATCTCATCACCACATTCAACTTCAATCTCCATTGCATCAGACGATAAAAGGCGTTGTTTTAGTTGCCCCTTATACCAAATAGTTGGAACCTGACCGAGAAATGAAGCCCACATACTGAAGGTTGAGGCAGATGCAACTAAGATTTTATGCTGAGACATTAGAATCATGTCTTCAATTGCAGAATTATCTGAAATTCGACAAATACCGGGAATGCTTAAAATCTCAGACAGTTCGCTATCCAAAGCATCAGAAAACAAATTTATTTGTAATTGTTTCCCTAACATATTTCTAATTTCATTTATTAATGAAATGTACCAAGACATTGGTAGGCGCACATTGTTAGCACCAGAAACAATCTCATCAATTTTTGCAACTCTAAAGTCGCCCATCCGAATATGAACCGCAACTGACTCTTTGCATTTATATTTTTTCTCGAGATCAGAAATTCTATTAACCAACAACCCTGACAATAATTCATTGCGCAAATAATCTGAATATCCAATTAACTCAGAAAACATTCCTTTCATTCCGGAAAAAACAATTACGTTACCTTCTTTACTAAGTTTACTATCTTTTTCATCGACATTTTTTTTGGTAAGAAGTACGTATGCCTTTTTAATACCAAACACATCATTCTTGTTTGGTTTAAACAACCCAAAATAAAACCTTTTATCTAACTCATTTCTCAAAACCGGCCCCAATTTCAGTTGAGGCCAAGTGGGAAATATAAATGATGTATTATTTTTTTTTGCAAAAACTTTTGCCCTCGCCCAAGGAAACAACAAATTACCTAGTCCTGGCCCAAGTATACGAAATAGGAGCAAATCAAATTTGCTAAATTTTGGATAAGCATATTTCAAAATCTGACCCTCCCCATTTTAAAAATGGCAAAAAAATATGTTAAGCATACAATCAACATTCCAAACAATACAGATAATCCAGCCCCACTTTGTCCATATTTAGGTATAAGAAAATAGTACCCAATCACAACAGGGATTGCCCCAAAAAACTGAACCGCAAATACAACTTTTTGTCTTTTCAACATGATTAATACTGAATTAGAAACTAGCACATAGCTGTTAAATATATGTGCAACGCCAAGAATCAACAGTGCCTGTTCTGATATAACAAAACCTTCATCTACGAATCGCAACGCCAATCGACCTAAAAGAAAAAGAAAACCATACGCAATAGTCGCCACGCCTAGCGAGAGCATAGTTGACCTTACTGTAATTCTATTAACCTCCAAAAAATCACCGGAATTAAATGCAATCGCAATTTTTGGCTGGATTTGAGCAGCAACAATCAAAGGAATAAATATAATCAGGCGAACAAAATTACATGCCATGTTATATGCACCTACCTCAAACGAGGTTACATAAAAAGCCAAAACGTAGGTATCAAATTGAAAATAGACAAAGCCGAGCAATCCAATCATTATAAAATACATATGATCTATGACTTCACCAAACACTAATTTATAGTTTACTAAAGTCCACTCTCGAGCAATCCCAATTAACACCTTTAAAACAATTATTAATTGGATAAAAAACACAAACAACTGCAAATAAATCAAATCCAAAGCGCTTACAACAAAAACAACGGAGGCGAACAATGAAATCGCAATAAACAGAACATTTTTAAATATTCCGTCGAAAAAATCTACTGCTATAAACTTACCTTGACCTCTCATACAAGCCAACAGTAGGTTAATAGAAAACATTAAAACAACGCCAAGAAAAACTTTTAAAAATCCAATTTTCAAAAAAAGCTGACTTGAAAAAAACCAATAGTCAACAAACGAGGATATGCTTACCGTAAGAAAACAAGAAACTATGGAATATATTACAACTGAGCGAGCCACTCTGTTTACTAGGCAGGAATTTCCTTTGTTTTCAGCAATAGCGATCATTCGGACGATATTTTGATCAGCCCCTCCTTTTGAAATAATCAAAAAAAACGAGCATACAGTTAAAAACAAAACCAAATCACCATACTTGCTTCCACCGAACTGTCCAACAATCCATATCTGTAGATATAAAGACAATAAAGCAGAACCACCTCTTATTAGTGCACTTTTTACAAAGATGAGATTTATCTTGCGCATCCGACACTCTTATTAATCTTTGTATCAATATTCACAACAATCCATTTTTCCAATAAAGAAAATATATACGCAAATAATATTGAAAAAACTATAATCACTAGTGAAATTGTGATGATTTCTGTTCGCCCTAGATCACTAACTGAACAGCGCGAGACCATATACGATCCAATTGTTGCTATTATTAAAAAATGGTTCAAATACAGAGAAAATGATATCTGGCCAAAAAACACCATTATTTTTGATGAAAAGAAACCTAATGCTAGCTTATTAAAATTAAACAGAAACAAAACAACCATCGCCAATAAAGAATAAACGACATCATTGTTTCCGCCACTTATTTCGCCTCCCACTCCGCCGACCTGAGAGCGCCCTTTAAAATAAAATACAGAAATAATATAAATAAGCGCAATCGCAAATCCACTTATTTTACCAACAGCCGGCCACGCTATTAACTTTATATACCAATTACTCTTTTTCATTTCCGCTAGCAACAAACCAAAAACAAAGAGCCCATAAAATGGGTGAACGAGAAATGAAATAAACAACCCACCCGCCAAATACTTACCTTTAAAAATAAAACTACCTTGAGCATATAAATATAGAAAAACAATATAGGATCCAATCAACTCTATGCTCATCGGCCAAAGAAACGGATTATATGAGTTGAATGAAGTGTGGCTAACAAACACATCACTAAATGAGTACTTTATTAGCCCAAATAACGACGGATCTTGTTTTAGAAAATTACTCAGCCAGTTATTATTTAATATGGATGCAGCCTCTTTCGAATAGATCATTCCAAACTTCATTGCAAGATACACAAAGAAGCATGACATAAATATCGGAACAGATAGTCTGAAGTATCTTTTAACAACGACTCTATCAAGCCCAACCTTTCCCTTATTATCTAAAATCAGCGCCAATGACTCGCCGGAAAGAACAAAGAAGAGACAAACAGCCAATGGACCGCTAATAAGTATTTTTACATAAGGGCTTCTAAACTCATTGTTATACGCCCCAAAAAATTCCCAAAAAACATGGAAAAAGAGAACCATCAAGGATGCCCCCCCCCTTATTCCATCAAGTTCTTTATTACGCATGGCAACTAGCTTATTCGTGATGATCGTAAGCGGTAAATCCGGCCATTTTTACCAGTGCATCGCGCTTGGCGGCTGTGTAATCGGATACGACCATTTCGGCTACCAGCTCCTGCAGCGTCGTCGTTGGCTTCCAGCCCAGCTTGGCGTGTGCTTTGCTCGGATCTCCTAGCAAGGTTTCCACTTCGGTCGGGCGGAAGTAGCGCGGATCAACGCGAACGATCACGTCACCAACTTTGCATTTGGCTTTGTCGCCTTCCACTTTTTCGACAATCCCGACTTCATCCACGCCCTCGCCTTCGAAGCGCACCGTTACGCCAAGTTCGGCAGCTGCAAATTGAACGAACTGACGCACGCTGTATTGAACGCCGGTGGCAATGACGAAGTCTTCCGGGTTGTCTTGCTGCAACATCAGCCACTGCATTTCAACGTAATCGCGGGCATGGCCCCAGTCACGCAGAGCACTCATGTTGCCGAGGTGCAGGCAGTCCTGAAGGCCGAGGGCGATACGGGCGATAGCGCGGGTAATCTTGCGAGTAACAAAAGTTTCGCCGCGCACCGGGCTTTCGTGGTTGAACAGGATGCCGTTGCAGGCGTAGATGCCATAGGCTTCACGGTAGTTCACGGTGATCCAGTAGGCGTACATCTTGGCCACGGCGTAGGGGCTGCGCGGGTAGAACGGCGTGGTTTCCTTTTGCGGGATTTCCTGAACCAAGCCGTAAAGTTCGGAGGTCGAGGCCTGGTAGAACTTGGTCTTCTTTTCCAGCTTCAGGATGCGGATGGCTTCAAGGATACGCAGTGCGCCAATACCGTCGGCGTTGGCCGTGTATTCCGGCTCTTCAAAGCTAACCGCAACGTGCGACTGGGCGGCCAGGTTATAAATCTCGTCCGGTTGTACCTGCTGGATAATGCGGATCAGGCTGGTCGAATCGGTCAGGTCGCCGTGGTGCAGGATGAACTTGCGGCCGGTTTCATGCGGATCCTGATAAAGGTGGTCGATGCGGTCGGTATTGAACAGGCTGCTACGGCGCTTGATGCCATGCACTTCGTAGCCCTTGTTGAGCAGGAACTCGGCAAGGTAGGAGCCGTCCTGGCCGGTAACGCCGGTGATCAGGGCAATTTTCTTGGTTTCGGTGGTCATTGGTATTTCCCTCTGGATACGTTTTTTGAATTTCAGTGTTCTCAGGCTCGCTCACCGCAAAGCAAGGCGCTCAAGTCTTGCCTGCCGAGCGCTCCAGCTTGCTTAATTAGTGCCGAGGTAATCGGCATAGGCTTGTTGCAGCCCTTGCCTTAGCGCAACGCTTGCTTTCCAGCCCAGTTTTTCCAGGCGGCGGCTGTCCATGAGCTTTTTCATGGTGCCGTCTGGCTTGCTGGTATCGAATTCGATATTTCCCTGGTAGCCAACTACTGCCGCTACGGTCAGGGCTGCTTCGCGAATGGTCAGATCGCTGCCGTAGCCCACGTTGATGTGGCTGAGCATCGGGCTGGTATTGGCGTCGTAAATGGCTTTGTTCAGTTCCATGACGAAGATGCTGGCCGCAGCCATGTCATCTACGTGCAGGAACTCACGATACGGTGTGCCACTTCCCCAAAGGGTGACGCTGGTTTTAGGCGAAATTTTGCGGTCGACCGTGTCAAAACCGATCATTTCAAGAATATCGGCCGGGATTTCGCCATAGCGAGCGCGATCCGCTTCAACACCTGCTACATCCCCTGCCTGGGCCAGCTTGGCAAGGTGAAACTTGCGGATCATCGCTGGCAATACGTGGCTGTTGGCCAGATGATAGTTGTCGCCGGGACCATAAAGATTGGTTGGCATCACACTGCGGTAATCGCGCCCGTACTGGCGGTTGTAGCTTTCGCAGAGTTTGATGCCGGCAATCTTGGCTATCGCGTAGGGCTCGTTGGTTGCCTCCAGTGTCCCGGTCAGCAAGGCTTCTTCACGCATCGGTTGCGGCACGGCCTTGGGGTAGATGCAGCTCGAACCGAGAAAAAGGAGCTTCTGTACTCCAGTACTGTGGGCGGCCTGGATAATATTGGCCTGAATCATCAGGTTTTCGTAGATGAACTGGGCCGGATAGGTGTTGTTGGCGTAGATGCCCCCCACCTTGGCTGCAGCCAGATACACCTGTTCGGGCATTTCTTCCCGAAAAAAAGCGAGGACCGCTGATTGATCGGTCAGATCCAGTTCGGCATGGGTTCGCGTAACAATGTTGTTGAAACCGCGCTGCTTTAGCTGTCGAACAATGGCTGAACCAACCATCCCCCGATGTCCGGCCACGTAGATTTTTGCGTGTTGGGTCATGTGCTTATTGGCGTTATTAGTCAAAACACTTCCACCCTAAAAGCCCGAAAATATGGCTATTTACGGCAGCTCAGCGTTCGATTCTGCCAGTTTCGCCGCCGATGATAAAGAAATATATCGCAGTGCACCATATGGCATATTTCCGTATGAAAAAAGTCATAGGCAGTTATGACTAAGCCCTTCTGGCAAATGCTCTTTTAGTTACAGTTTGCCGTGCGATGCGCACCATTTTTTTTACAATTTGAATTTTTTATCTACCCAAACAAACGCGGCTGGAGAAGCCGATGGATACAGTAAAATGTCTTCTCTCGGTCAACGGTGTTTTTGGATGCTTTTTTTCAGGCGGGCGATTCTTGCTGGAGCGCTATTGGGGTCAATCTGGGTCGCTCCCGCTGCCATAGCTGGCCTTGTCGACTTCTCCGACAACCTGATTTCTTACGTCAACCGTCGCTTCTCTCCCGATGCCGTAAAACGCCTGATGGTCTGGAAGCGTCTGCTCAACGACATGCGGGGTGCTGAAGCCGTTGGTGCTCGCGCCTCCGAGGCGCGCGCCGAGTCGCTGACCATGCGCAAGACCAACGATTTTTTCAATCAGGTGCCCTATGCCAATGACCAGGTTGCCTGGGGCCGTGAAGATTACTGGGCGACACCGGTTGAAATGCTCGGCCTGTTTGCCGGCGATTGCGAGGATTACTCGATCGCCAAGTATCTTTCACTGAAGGAACTGGGCGTTCCCATCGAGCGCCTGCGTATTACCTATGTGCAGGCCAAGAGCGTCAATGAGGCGCATATGGTCCTCGCTTACTACCCGACGCCCGATGCTGAGCCCTGGATCATGGACAACCTGGTCAAGGAACTTCGCCCGGCCTCGCAACGGCCTGATCTGGAGCCGGTATTCAGCTTCAACGATGATGATGTATGGACCGCCAACGGCACCAGCCGCAAGGGTGGCGCCTCGCAAGTACGTTTGTGGCGGGAGTTGCTGGAAAAACTGGCGCGCGAAAGCCGGATGTAGGCAGTAAAACTACTTCGGCTCGGTCGACGCGTTTTCGCTGGCGTTTTCGCCCACCGCTTCCGGCAACGGTTCGGCCATCAGCCCCTCGACCTTGTTGCGTTCGACGATTTCGAGCAGGGCCTCGCGATAGTCCTCGCCTACCTTGGCGACGATTTCCCGCATCTGCGCCTGACGGGCATCGCCAACCTCGCTCCAGCGGGCGAAGGCTATTTCGGCCAATTGCTTTTGTACGGCAATTTCACGTTGACCGTAACGCATGGCCCGATCAAAGGCCGCCCACATTTCTTCCGACACTTCGCCGTTTTCATGCAAAGCCAGTGCGAGATTGCTCCAGGCATATGGCGACATCGGGCGCAGTCGGGTCGCGCTGCGGAAATGCCCGATCGATTCGGCAAGCAGGGCTTGCTTGAGTTCGGGAATATCGCGGCTACGCATCGCTTGCAGCGCATAAAGATAGCCCAGGCTTTCCTCGACTTGCGGGTCGTCGGGATTGCGCGCTTGTGCCTGCTTGAGTTGTTGCTGCGTTAGCCCCCAGAGCTTCATGCCCGGCTGTGCACCCTTGCGCCAAGAGTCAACCACGGCACGCGGCTTCATCAACAGGAAATCGTGCCAGCCGGCACGCACAGCGCTCCATGTTGTGACCAGCGAGACGGCGGCCAGTGCCCCCAGGAGGGCTTTTTGCGGAAAGCTCAGTCGTGAATTCATGCGTTACCAATAATTTTTGCCGGACGCCCACTCACCATCTCCCAAGCCTTCGATTCGCCGATCAGTGTCGCCACCGCATCACGACCTTCGCTGATAACCGGGGGCCGGTGTTCGGCATTGTGGGCGTCGGAGGCGAGCACATGCACCAGGTCGTTCTTGATCAGCCAGTCTGCCGTCTGCTTGGATTGTTCGCCGAAACGCCCAGCCACCGAACCAGCCGTTACCTGCAGCCAGCAGCCCGAATCGACAAAAATCCGGATACGGTCGGGTTGCACCATGACCGCCTTGTTGCGCTCGGGATGGGCGATCAGCGGCCGGATCTTCATGGCGAGCAGCTTTTCTATGAACTGCTGACTACCCACCGGGATCATCTGGTGCGGGAACTCAAGCAGCATGATCTTGTAACCACCGACGCTACCCAAAAATGGCACTTCGCCTTCCAGGATCAACTCCAGCGACTCCATGCTCAGGCGAACCTCGCCGCCGAGACGAAGCTGCAGGGGAATTCCCGCCGCATCCAGCTCCCCCTGGAACTTGAGTACCTTGCTCAACAGGTTCGAGCGCTGGTTCTTGTAACGCCCGGGGTGGATATGAGGCGTCAATACCGCGGTGTGAATACCGTCGGCAACGGCAATGCGGGCCAGCTCGATGGACTCCTCGAGATTGCCCGCTCCGTCATCAACACTGTAAAGAAGATGCGAGTGTAGATCGATCATGCCGGAAGCTGCAGTCATATCAACTCCGCAATTCAGCCGGCACTGCTGTCCTCGCCATAGACGGCACCGTAACCCGTCTGGCCGTAACCATATTTGCCGTAACCGGAATATTCGCCGTAGTACTTTTCTGCCTGGGCAAAATCGAGACGATTGAGCACCACGCCCAGCAACTGGCCTTCGGCACGGCGGATACGTTGCAGACCTCGACGCGCCAGTTGCCACGGCGTCGAATTGGCGCGGGAAACATAGATCACGCCGGTCGCCATCGGGCTGATCACCAAGGCATCGCTGACCAGTTCAACCGGCGGCGAGTCGATGATCACCACGTCGTAAACTTCCATCAGGTGATCCAGCGTGTCCTTGAATTTTTGGGAGAGCAACAACTCCACCGGGTTCGGCGGAATGCTGCCGGAGGGCATGATGTCGAGGCTGGAGCCTTCAAGCTGTTGCAGGCAATCCTCAAGTTTCGCCGTACCGGAAACGAGGTTGGAAAGGCCCATCGCCCCCGGCTGCAAACCCAAGCCTTTGGAAATGGCCGGGCGACGCATGTCGGCGTCGATCAGCAGGGTTTTCTTAGTATGGGCATGTGCCATTGCAAGATTGATCGAGAAGGTCGTCTTGCCCTCACCTGGCAGGCTGGAAGTGATCAGCAGCAAACGCTTCGGCACATCCAGCGCAGATAGCAGAACCCCTGTGCGAGCAGTCCGGATCGCCTCGGAATAAAGGCATTTCGGATTATCAATGAAGATACGAGCCGTCGACTCTCGCGCTACTTCGTCATCGGTCAACAAGGGCAAGGCGGTCAAAAGCGGCGTCTTGAGCTTGGTTTCGACATCTTCGGAGGTTTTGAGGGTATTGTCGAGGCGCTCCAGAATCAGGGCGGCAAGCGTCGCAATGAAGACACCGAGAATGAAGGAGATCAGGACGATCTGCAGTTTCTGCGGCTTGATCGGGCGATCCGGCACGACAGCCACGTCAACTACGCGCGCCACCGGCGTTTGCAAATCACTGGAGATGCTGGTTTCTTTTGCGCGCCGCACAAACATGTCGAAGATCTGGCGATTAGAGTCGACCTCGCGTTCCAGCACGGTCAATTCGAATTCCTTGCGGTTTACATCCTGAACACCACCGCGAGCAATTGCCATCTGTCCTTCGAGGGTACGTTCGGTGCCTTTATTGACCTCGTATTCCTGGGTGATACTGGCCACCACAGTATCGATCTGGCGCTGCAAATTTTCCTTGGCAGACTTCAACTCGCCCTCGGCCTGCATGAATTTAGGGTGTTCCTTGCCATAACGCTGAGTCAGTTCGGCCAGACGACGCTCAGCCATCGACTGGTCACGCAGGGCATCGGCAACGATAGGATTGCGAATTACTGCTGGCAACGAGGCCAGATCACCAGTTTTTTTCGCCGACTTGATCTGGTTGAAGGCATTTTCTGCCTCGGCACGGCGCAGGCGCGCCTCGACCAAGCGGCTCGTCACTTCCATCATCTGCTGACCGACACCGCCCTGACCCACGTTTTTCATATCAACGATACCGGCCTTTTCGCGATAAGCCTGAAGAAGGCGTTCGGATTCTTCGAGTTTTACACGAAGAGAGGCCAAGCGGTCCTGGATCCAGTTGCTTGCCTGCTGCGTCACTTGGTAGCGGGCATCCATATCGCTTTCGATATAGGCTAGTGCAAGCCCATTGGCCATCTTGGAGGAAAGACCTGCGCTGCTTGAGTCGAAACTGATTTTTGCCAATTGGCTCAAGCGCACCGGCTCAATCGTTACACGCTTGACGAAAGCCGGATACACCGCCTCTGCAAGCGTATCTTCGTTCCACTCGACGGCGGCAGGATCGTCCTTCAAGCCAACACTGACCAGCAAACCGGTCAGCATCGACTCCGCATTCGGACGCGGATTGAATTCATCGGTATCCCAAAGCTCGGCCTTCTTGATGGCCTTGATTGCCACTTCGCGGGACTTGATGATTTCAACCTGCGTCTGGAAGTACTCGCGATTCTGGCTGGCGCCGGAATACACATCGTCGATCGTCACGACCTTGGCTTTGCCGGCTTCGATCATCAGGGTTGCCGTCGCGCGATAAATCGGCGTCATCGCAAAGACGATGGCGGCAGCCAACACCGCAAAAATAAGGCCAAAGGCCAGAATCTGGCCTTTGCGTTTCTGTATCGTCCGCCAGTACTCGAGAATATCGAGCTTATCTTCCTGATCGGCGGGGTCGTGCAGAAAGATCTGCTTGTGATGCGGCTGCTCGGGTGTTGCTTGAGAAGTCATTGGTATGGGCTTTGCTGAGGCGTTGCAGAATAGAGCGAAGGAATCAGAAGAAGCTTTCTTCAACCGTCACAATATCACCAGGGTAAACCGGCGAATTCAGACTGGCATTTTGTGAGCGCTGCGCCGGGTCGCTTTCGCGAATGATGAACACCTTGTTCACCGAGGCACGCTCCTTGAAGCCACCGGCCAGCGAGGCTGCCTTGCGCACCGTCAAACCGGGCTGAAAGGGATAACCGCCCGGCTTGTCCACCATACCGTTGATGTAGAACGGACGGTATTCATCGATCTGCACTGACACCTTGGGGTTAACCAGGAAGCGGCCGCGCAGACCATCGGTGATGATCTTTTCCAGATCGCCGATGGTCATGTTGAGGACGCGGATTTCACCAAGCGCCGGGTAGGAGATCGAACCGGCATCGGTGAGGCGGATCTTCTCGCGATTCAGATCGTCCTCGCCGAGCACACGGATCGAAATCACATCGCCGGCCGAGAGCTTGTAGATCGAAAGCCCCGACGGCGTAAATTGAAAATTACGGTCCTCATTACCCTGCAGGACGGGGACATCCGCTGTTTGGGCGAATACCACCTGCCCCGTCACCAGACCAGCACACAGACACAGCAAGGCCAGGATTTGACGCAGAAAAATCATTTAGAACACACCTTCAAAAGTCAGCATGACAGCATTGCGCTTGAAATCAAAACCATCCGAAGTCGATTTGCGATCCGTGTAGGTATAGCTCATACCGGCGCGAACGTGACGGCCGAGCTCACGATAGAATGCAGCGCTAAATGTCTTGGTATCATCTTTACGACCGGCCCCCTCATAATTTGCAGCCAATTTACCAATCGAAAGACGGGAATTAATGTAGCTGGCCCATTTGTGATCCCAACTCAGCGTCGTTGCTGTACCGGTCACGTAGTTGCCGACCCCGGTCGAATCGTACAACGACTTGGAGGTTTCCAGTTCGACCATGGAGTAGGTTTGCGGCAACCAGCGCAAACCGATTTCCCAGGCATTACCGGAGACATCTTTCATCGTCGAACTATCGAAATTCTTGTAGGCTTTACCCAGCTTGACGGTACCTTCGGTCTTGGCAGTCGCTTCCCAGGTAAAACCGAGGTAGACGCGCCGATCAGAATTGTCGTTGATTGCCGTCTTCAACTTGTAATCGCTCTCGGTATCGCGCAACTCAAGGAGAGCATAGGTTTTCGGCATCACGCGATAGAAGAAGCGGCCAACAAACGAGGCGATATCGACGTCATAACTCTCGGTCGTACTGCGGTTGTTGTCATAACGCTTGTTCATATACGAGGTTTCGAACTCCAGGCGCCCCGGCGCGCCCTTGGCACCATAAACTGCCAGCGCACGGAAAACCGGCGCATGCCAGCGGGACGGCTCAGGCAGAGTGGTCGCAGCGGCGGACGTACCACGCGCGTCAGATTTAGCTATATAACCGGCACCTACACCAGTACGAAAACGTGTCGTCCAATAATTGTCGGCACCAAGCCAGAAAGCATGGTGATTAAAGTTGTCTGCACTTGAATTCTGATAGAGCCCATAGTTACCCTGGTAGCCGACCGTATAACGATCACCCCGGTTCTTGACTTCGGCAACCACTTCCGGGCTGAGCAGAACGATGCTCGAACCGACTTTGTCCTTACTAACGGCGGTTACGTTGTCGTTATAACCGATACCGACCATCGCTGACGGGAAGACGTAAATCCCTTCGGTAAGGCCCAGAGCACGACCACGGGTCGGCGAGGTCATCATGATGCCTTGCTCGCCGCCGCGACCGCCGGTAATACCGGAACCGCTCAATTCATAACCGGCACTGGCCGCTTGCTGCGTGAAACTGGTACCAGAAGATTCGCCACCGAAAACAGTCGCCTTGCCACCAAGCTGATAGTCGCCCATGGTGGAATCAGACGGCTGCTGCTCTTGCGTTGCAGCCTTTGATTTATCAGCAGACTCCTTGCTGGCCGAGGCCTTTCCGGAATCCGAGGAAGCTTCAGCTCCATCGGCAGCAAACGCCGCCGGAGAGACCAGACCAAGTGCCAGCATGAGAGCAATGGCAGAACGAGTTTGAGCAATACGCGACATATTCACCTCTAATCACAAGAATTCCGGGTAGGCGCAGCGCGCCATTGACGATGACATTTTACCATGCACTGCACAATAATGATCAGCGCTAAAAATGAATTCGCCATATAAACAATGGGATGTCTTGCAAATTTAACAAGAATTCACAAAAAAAATATCAAAAACAACAAGCAAAATCGGTGCTGTTCGGAAAAATCAAACAGCCTTGGCACGCATCAGTTATTTCCCCTGCCCCCCGAAAGCAGTCGGCGGTACCGGTTTGCCATTTGGCTGAACCGGTTGCACGGAACGCGTCAGCAATGCGGCATCACGCGTCTGCTGCGCGCTGATGTCTTCAGCGACCTGATTACCCTTGAGCGGCAGCAGCAGAGTCGCCCCAACCGCGTAATAGCTGCCTTCCGGCAAGGGGTTGGCCTGCAGGATAGCGCGCACCGGCACGCCATTGCGGCGGGCCAACTCGCCCGGGGTTGTCGGCCGGGTGATACGGACCGCGCGCCAGGAAACCCACTGTCCCTGATAACTGCCCATGCGGAAAGCCAGTTGCATGGCTGCTGTGTGCGGCAGCAGCAGTTGGGTGCGGGTGCGCCCGACGATGACCGGCCCCTGCAGCGAAGGATTCAGCGCGAGAAACTCGGGCAGCTTGAGGCCGGCGAGTTGTGCGGCCAGGCTGACGTCGATATCGCGATACATCTCGACCACGGTAAAGCGGGTCGCGTTTTCGATCGGCGGCAAGGTGATCTTGTAGGCAGCAGGGTCGGCAATGACCTTCTTGAGCGCCAGGATGCGCGGCACGTAGTCGCGTGTTTCCTGCGGCAGGCTGGCGGCGATGTCGTTGAAGCCCGGCTTCTTGATGCCACGCGCCTTGGCACGGTTGACCTCGTTGAGAATGCGTTTTTCACCGCAGTTGTAGGCCGCCATGGCCAGCGGCCAGCTGTCAAACATGCCGTTGAGCATGCTCAGGTAGTCAAGGGCAGCACGGGTTGAGGCGATCAGCGAACGCCGCTCGTCGCGAAAACGATCGATGTTGAGTTCGTAGGTGCGTGCGGTATTGGCAATGAACTGCCAGGCGCCGTGGGCTTCTGCCTCGGATTTGGCCTCCAGCGTATAGCCGGACTCGACAAAAGGCACGAGGACCAATTCCATCGGCAGCTTGCGCGCCTCGACTTCTTCGACCACGTAAAACAACAGGCTGGAAGCACGCTGGGCGGTGTGATCGAGAAACTTGTCGGCGGCAAAGCGGCGCGCCACGCGATTGACTTGCGGATCCTTGTCGAGATCGGCAACCCGGAAACCATGCCGGATGCGCGCCCAGAGATCCGGGTACTGTGCCTTGTCGGCCGGCGGGTGCTGCAGCAGTTCATGGAGTTCGCCCGGCTCAAGTTCAAGCAGCGCTGCTTCGCCACGACCGGCTTCACTGACCTCAAGCGGCAATTCTTCGTAGGGCGCATCGAAAACGGAGGCACAACCCATATGGGCAAGCACAAACACACTCACGACAAAACAACGCAATCGGGACAAGAGGCTTATTCCTTCAAAAATACAACGATACGAGTTGCCGGCAATGACAGGATGGCGCCACCGGACAGATACCACAGACCAGCAAAACCGGGGAGACAGATGGCAAAGCGGGCCGGATAGCGCTGCGCCGGCCCGCAAGGTTTTCCTCAGGCCAGCGCCTGCGTGAGTATCGCCTGCGCTTCGCCAACAATCGTCTGCAAATGCCCGGCACTGACGAAACTTTCGGCATAGAGCTTGTAGATGTCTTCGGTTCCGGACGGACGGGCGGCAAACCAGCCGTTCGCGGTGCACACTTTGAGGCCGCCAATGGCCGCTTTGTTCCCCGGTGCGTGCGTCAGGCGAGCGGTGATCGGATCGCCGGCCAGGGTCGGCGTCGTGATCCGCTCAGCGGTCAACTGCTTGAAAGCGGCCTTTTCTGCCGGGCTGGCCGGGGCGTCGATACGCACGTAATGCGGCGTGCCGTATTCGGCGGCCAGCATCTGGTAATACCGGCCGGGATCGCGGCCGGAAACGGCGGTGATTTCAGCGGCCAGCAGGCCAAGGATGATGCCGTCCTTGTCGGTGGTCCAGACCGTGCCGTCGCGCCGCAGGAAACTTGCGCCGGCGCTTTCCTCGCCACCAAAACACAGGCTGCCATCCTGCAGGCCGGCGGCAAACCACTTGAAGCCGACCGGCACTTCCAGCAACGGCCGGTCCAGACCGGCAACCACGCGGTCGATCAAGGCGCTGGAAACCAGGGTTTTGCCCACCGCAGCGCTCGCCGACCATTGCGGCCGGTTGTTGAGCAGGTAGTGGATGGCGACGGCGAGGTAGTGGTTCGGGTTAAGCAGCCCCAGCGACGGCGTGACGATGCCGTGGCGATCGACGTCGGCGTCGTTGCCCCAGGCAATGGCAAAGCGGTCCTTGAGCTCGACCAGGCTGGCCATGGCATAGGGACTGGAGCAATCCATGCGGATCTTGCCGTCGTGGTCCAGGGTCATGAAGGCGAAGGCCGGATCGACCGCCGGATTGACGATTTCGATATCGAGGCCGTAGCGCTCGGCAATCGGCTGCCAATAGGCAACAGCGGCGCCACCCAGCGGATCGACACCGATCTTGAGGCCAGCGCGACGAATCGCGTCCATGTCGATGACGTTGCCGAGATCGGCGACGTAAGCTTCGACGAAATCCTGTTCGACGATATGGGTACAAGCCATCGCCTCGGCCAGCGGCAAGCGTTTGACGTCACGATTGCCGTCCGCCATCAGCGCGTTGGCACGCTGTTCGATCCAGCCGGTGACATCGGTATCGGCCGGACCGCCGTTGGGCGGGTTGTACTTGATGCCGCCGTCACGCGGCGGATTGTGCGAGGGCGTGATGACGATGCCGTCAGCCAGCTCGGCCGACTGGCCGCGGTTATGCACCAGGATGGCCCGCGAGATGACCGGCGTCGGCGTGTAGCCGTCACCGGCCTGCAAATGCGTCAGCACGCCATTGGCAGCAAGCACTTCGAGCGCGCTGCATTGCGCCGGCGCCGACAGGGCGTGCGTGTCCTTGCCGAGAAAGAGCGGACCACGAATTCCTTGGGCCGCACGGTATTCGCACACCGCCTGGGTAATCGCCAGAATGTGCGCCTCGTTGAAACTGCCGTTAAAGGCGCAGCCACGATGGCCGCTGGTGCCGAAGGCGACACGCTGAGTCGGGTCGCTGGTATCGGGTGCGGCACGGTACGCTGCGAGCAAGGCGGGAATGTCGGTCAGGTCGCTGGAATTGGCTCGTTGGCCGGCGCGGGGATGGGTCATGATCAGGAATTCCGGAAGGCTGTCGTTTGCATGCGTAATATTTTACCTTGCCGGCATGACGATCTGACGGGGAACATTGGCAAAGCGTCGCGGCGGCAAAATTGCCGGTTTTTACCGGTCGACCGTCAAAAAAAGGTCAATTTGCCGAGTTGGTCTGGCGAATGAATGCCAGCACCTGATCGGCCGGCACGGGACGGCTGAACAGGTAACCCTGCACGAAGTCGCAGCCCTTGCCTTTGAGGTAGTCGCGCTGCGCCTCGGTTTCGACGCCTTCGGCGACCAGCTTCAGGCCCAGGCTGTGGGCCAGGCCGATGGTGGCATCGCAGATTGCGGCGCTGTCCTGATCCTCGCCGATTTCCATGACGAAGGAACGATCCAGTTTGAGGTGGTTGATCGGGAACATGCGCAGGTAGCTGAGCGATGAATAGCCGGTGCCGAAGTCGTCGATCGCCAGCTCGACACCCATGTCGTGCAGCAGATCGAGGATGCGGACGGTTTCGTCCGGCTGGTTCATGGCGACCGATTCGGTAATTTCGAAGATCAGCGTTTCCGGCGCCAGACCAAAAGCCTCGATGGCGCCGCGGGCGAGAATCGGCAGATTGCCGTTGCGCAATTGCAGAGCCGAAATATTGATGCCCATTTTCAGACCACGCAGGCCAGCTTCGTTGAATTCTGCCAGCTGGCGGCAAGCCGTCCAGAACACCCATTCGCCGATCGGCTGGATCAGACCGGTTTCTTCGGCAATGCCGATAAAGTTGCCGGGTGGCACCATGCCCATTTCCGGATGCTGCCAGCGCACCAGGGCCTCAAGGCTGACCACCTTGCCGGTCTGCATGTCGAGGATCGGCTGGTAGTACACGCAGAATTCGTCGCGGGCCAGGGCCTGGCGAAGGCTGTGTTCGATTTTCAGACGCTCAAGCGCTGCATCATTCATGCGCGCATCGAAGAACTGGAAGTTGTTCCGACCGGCCGCCTTGGCGTGATACATCGCGGCATCGGCATTTTTCATCAGCGTTTCGCCATCCTCGCCATCAGTCGGGAAGAGCGCCACGCCAATACTGGGCGTGGTGTAAAGATCGTAGCCTTCGATCACATAAGGGTCGCCGATGTTGCGCACCAGCTTCTCGGCAATGATCGCTGCCGAACCGCTATGTTCCATGCCGCTCAGCATGATGACGAATTCGTCCCCCCCCAGACGTGCCACGACGTCACTGTCGCGCACGCTGTCGCGCAGGCGGTCGGCGACTTCGATCAGCAGCTTGTCGCCAATGTGATGACCGAGAGTGTCGTTGATCACCTTGAACCGGTCGAGATCGATGAAGAGCAGCGCCACCTTGGTGCCTTCGCGCCGCGCTGCCGCCAGCGCCTGGTCGAGGCGACCCTTCAGGCTGAGGCGATTGAGCAGGCCGGTCAGCACATCGTGATGGGCCATATGCTGGAGTTGGGCTTCGGCAGCCCGCTCCGACGAGACATCGGTAAAGTGGGCAATGTGGTTACCGATCGAACCATCTTCATTGCGGATCACCGATACGGTCATCCACTTCGGGTAGATTGCGCCATCCTTGCGCCGATCCCAGATTTCGCCCTGCCAGAAGCCGCGCTCGCCGATGGTCAGCCACATCTCCTTGTATTCTTCCTGCGTCGTGCGCCCGGCGGAGAGGATGCGCGGGTTGCTGCCGATCACCTCTTCCGGCTCGTAGCCCGTCAGCTTGGTGAAAGCAGGATTGACCGTCACGATTTTGTTGTCGCTGTCGGTAATCAGGATGGCTTCACCGCTGTAATGGAACGCACTGGCGAGCAACTGCATGCGTGATTCCATCTGATGCTGACCGGTGACATCCTGCGATGTCCCGACAATCCGCAGCACCCGGCCATCTTCGCCATAGTGCGCCTCGCCGGTTTCGAGCAGGTATTTGACCCGGCCATCGGGCATCAGCAGACGATGCCTGACCATCAGGATGCTGTGTCTGCGCATCGCCTCGCGATACTCGCGATTGACGGCTTCCCGGTCTTCCGGGTGCACCAGGGCAACAAAATCGTCGTAGCTGCGCTCCGGCAAAAACGGCTCGAACTCGAAGATCTGTTGCAATTCCTCGGAACACACCACCCGGCGACTGGCGAGATCGAGTTCCCAGCTACCCAGCTGGGCAATGCGCTGCGCCGTCTTCAGCTGATCCTTGCTTTTGCGCAAATCGGCGAGTGCCAGCACTTCCCGCTCCTGGGCGCGGAACAGCCAGAACAGCAGCAGCGCCAGACCGGAGAGCAACAGCAGGCTGACCACACTGCCAGCCCACACACGCTGTCCCCAACGGCCGAACACATCATCTTCCGCCATCCCCGCCATGACATAGAACGGATAACGTCCGAGTACGCGATATGCAGCAATCCTGGAGACACCATCGACCGCAGACGGGAAGGCGAGCACCCCGGAATGGCTGCCGGAGGCAAGGATGTCCGGCATGGGAAAGTCCCCGCCCGGATGTTCGTTGTATTTCACCGGCATCGGCGGCGAAACCAGCACCAGGGAGTGATCATCAAGGCGGCGGATGGAAAAGGCGCCACCGGCACCCAGCCTCAGCGAATCGAAAAGATGGGCAAAATAATCGAGCCGCAAGGGCACGATGACAGCACCGAGAAAACGCCCATCCTGCTTTCGGATGGCGCGCGCAGCAACGATCACCGGCTCACCATTGAGGCGAGATGTCACCACTTCCGAGAACACCGTGCCAACATCGGGCTGGTCACGCACCTGCGAGAAATAAGTCCGGTCGGCGACATTGACTTCACCGGAAACGAAAAGCAGCTTCCCGGCAGCGTCGACCACCTGGAAATTACCAACCTCGGGAAAACCGATGCGATAACGCTCCAGCTCAGCCTCCAGCTTCTGCACGCTGGAGGATTCAGCCCCGGAATTCAGGAGTTCCCTGGGAAAACGTTCGGCAAGACGCGTCAGGTCTGCATCGACGCGACGCAGCGTCGAATCCAGCCGGGTCTCGATCAATTCGGCGTAGTTTTTCGCCGCAAACTCCGCTTCGACACGGGTTTCACGGTAGGCCGACCAGAGGTTGTAGGCGAGCACAAGAAAACTGCCGGCAACAAGCAGGACCATGACCCGCCATAGCTGACGCCCCCTCCGGATGTAGTTTTCTGGCGCCTGTGGCGCTTGCCTCACCATTTTTGTCTTCTTGTGATTGGTTAAACCAATTTTGATAAGGCCGGGCCTTTTTTGCAATCATCTTTCACGACAGGGCGAGGCATTGGCTGTTCATACAGGATAAAACGACACACTACGTCCTGCCCCGTCTTGCGCTCGCGGTAGGTCTTGCGCTCATCGCTGACAACCCGCCAGTCTGCCAGCGGAATGCTATCCGGGAACAAGGTATCACCGGCAAACGGCATTTCTATGCGGGTCAGGTAAAAACGCTGACAGTACGGCCAGGCAGCGGCATAGACGGAGGCGCCGCCAATCACGAAAACCGGTTTGCCGGTTGCCACAGCGGCCGCCAGCCCCTGCTCGACGGAATCAACGCGCCGGCAACCCGGACGCAGGGAAAGATCCGATTGCCGGCTGACGATAAAGGAATCGACCGGCACGACGTCCATCGACTCATAGGTCAGCCGCCCGATGACCAGCGCCGCACCGGCAACAGTGGACTCGAAATAAGCCAGCTCTTCCGGAATATCCCAAGGCAACCAGCCATCAAGACCGAGCATGCCATTGCTGGCAACGGCACCGATGGCCGCAATCAACGGGGCGTTTTCTGCCATTGTTCGCGCGTCATCGACAAGGAAATGGCCGGAGTTGCCTGTCCGTTGTAAACATGGGGTTTATGCATGGAGACAAAGGCCGAGCTGACGATGGGCATGCCAAAGATCGCATCCATGACCTCGAGAATGCTCGATTCCAGACATTCGCAGTGGGCGTTGCCTTCGAGCTTGCGGATCGCAAGAAAAATGACTTCGTAATCGACAACCTGACGGATGTCGTGCGGATTGGCAATGGCATCCATCGGCGCCCAGGCATCCGCATGCACAATAACCGCCTGCGGACCATGTTTCTCCAGCGGGTTACACCCGGTTCGCAGTTGAATGGTGGCATCCACCGATGCGCACCAGTGATTGGCTGGCAAAGTACTCTCCTTCAGGTATCTCGAAAAATCGACGCCGGCAAAGATACCAGAGCGTCGGAAAATTACCGGCGAAAAAAATCGCAGGCCAGCTTCACCTGCGATTCACGTTTCAACTGGCGGCCAGTCAGGCAACAACGTTAACCAGGGTTCCGGTGGTTTGCCCCTCGGCGTTGACTGTCGGCGGCGCCATCGTGGTAACCGTGCTCTCGGTGGTATCAAGCGCCTTGGTCAATTGCTGGTGCCAGTCACTGAACTGACTGTCCAGCTTGGCCCTTGATTCCTGCGACACCACATTCAGCCGGGCATTCGAAGCCTCGCCTTCGGCCTGCTCCGACTGCACTTTCAGCGAACGGGCATTTTGCTGCGCGCGATTGGCTACCGATTGCGCATCCTGCGCTTGCGCCTGCAGGGAGCGCGCCTTTTGTTCAGCCTGATCGGCAGCACGCTGGGCCTGTTGCTGCTGCAACAGCCCCCACAAGCCGCTGCTCAGGCTTTGTGCGCTGGAGACCGAACTCATCGCCATTTGATCACCCGATGACTTCTATCATCGACAGGAAGACTGCCTCAGGCAGTCACGTTGATCGTCGAACCCGTGGTTTGCCCCTGCGCATTGACGACCGGACGCGGCGTTTCTTCCTTGCGCTCGGTGGCTTCCTGCGGGCGGGACTCACGCCGTTCTGCCTGCTGCGCCTGCTGCGCCTGCTGCGCCTGCTGGCTTTGCTGCGTCTGGCTGGCGGATGTACTGGCGCTGGTATAAGAACCCAGGCTGGAAGTGACAGAGGAGATATCCATGACAATCCTTTCATTAAAACAACTGCTTGATTTGACTTTACACCATCCAGAAAAATCTGCCAGCAGAAAAATGGCCGGGGTCTCCGGCAACCGGGCAAGAGACCGGGGCTGGGCCAGCCTTTGCACAACGACCTACACCTATAAACAATAAAAACAACAAATATGATAAATTCGATGTAGAATTACCCCCGTTGATCGCGCAAACCTCACCGCCAATTCAGGAAAGCAAGAAAATGCCAGACCAGCATCCGGACGCCAGCCCAAAGACCTGCCACGTTTCGACGGCGAGCCATGGCATTTCTGCCGCGGAGCTCCCATCCAGCCCGGTGCCCTGTGCTGACATTCTGGACACCAGTCCGGTGCCCTGTTTCGTGATTGATGCCCAGCATCGCGTCATCAAGTGGAACAAGGGGTGCGAGCAATTGCTGGGGATCAGTGCCGCTGAAATGCTGGGCACCAGCAATCATTGGCAGGCTTTTTATCCCAGCCGTCGTTCGACCCTGGCTGACCTGATTGTCGATGGACGGGTGGAAACCCTGGCCGAGGAACTTTACCGCGACAACCACCTGCGGCGTTCGCCCATCATCGTCGATGCCTACGAAGCCGAAACCTTTTTCCCGCAGATGACGCCGGAAGGACGGCATTTTTTCTTTACCGCAGCACCGCTGCGCAGTGAGGATGGCAAGATCATCGGCGCTGTCGAAACCCTGCAGGACGTCAGCGCGCAACGCCGGGCGGAGCAGGCATTGCAGGACTCGCACGACCGGCTGGAACAGGAAGTCGCGCTGCGCACCGCCGAACTGCAGGAATCAAATCGCCAGCTCGCGCTCAGCCTGCAACGCGCAGAAGAAGCCAGCCAGCTGAAATCCGCTTTCCTGGAAATGCTCACGCTCGAACTCAAGACCCCGCTCAACGGCATCATCGGCATCGCCGAACTGATCCGCAATGATCCGAACGCGGCAGAGAACACCGAGTACGCGGCCATCATCCACGAAAGCGGTTCGCGGCTGTTCAAACTGCTCGACGACATGCTCAATCTCAGTGAAATCAAGGCAGGCGAGGCGAAAGTCATGGCCTCACCGAGCTGCACGCACGAACTGATCGAGTCGCTGGTCCGGGAAAACGCACCGACCGCAGAAAAAAAGGGAATCGCACTCAACCTGCAGTTTGCGCGAAACAGCCCGGAGATCGTGTGCAATGACCCCCGGCGCATGACCAGAAGTCTGGCACCGCTCATTGAGAACGCCATCCGATTCACGCAAGAGGGCGAGGTCAATATCGCCGTCGAACGCGATCACAACGAGATCGTCATCCACGTCACCGACACTGGCCCCGGTATCCCGCCCGCTGCCCGCGACAACATTTTCGAAATCTTCCGGCAGGGACAACTGCACCAGCAGCAGTTTCAGGGAGGCTTGGGGCTGGGCCTTGCGCTGGCCCGCGCCGAAGCGGAACTTCTCGGTGGCAGCCTGATCCTCGACCCGCAGCAAGGAAGGACAGGGGCGCGTTTCATTCTGCGCCTGCCGATCGAGGCACCCTGCCTGCACTGAGCGGGAAGGGAAAATCGGCCGTCGGGCAGGGTCGACCGGATGGGGCGGCAATTTTCGCCAATTTTGCATACATCAATTTTTCTCCCGGCCCGGATTGATACCATCAACCGAGTCACCCTGGAGATACAGGCCTAGCGGGTGACAGGTCCCCGTCCTGCTGCAGGCTGCGCCACGCCAGTCCGGCAGCGGGAAAGCTTTGTTCAGCCCTCCCTCTCAGGCCCTTGAACGCGACGATGAAACGCCCATACGCTGCCAGCTGCTTCAGGCAACGCACCTCCAGAGCGGAAAACGCCCCAGGCCTGTTGCAGACAAAAACTGACGTCGCCAACGGCAAGGGACGATAGCGATGCGCAATGCGGCAAACCGCTCGACCCACTGGCCCGGCGTGAAAGCCATCCTGCTGCTGATCGTCATCTGGACAATTCTCGTGCTCTCCTCGCTGCTCACCCAGCGCGAACAACTGAACCGGACGGCGAACGCCCTCGCCCGCATCGATGCCGTTGCCAACCTCAAGAAAGACATGTCGATCCGCAAGTGGGCATCGAGTGTCGGCGGTGTCTTCATCCGCGAGGCACACCTGCGCCCCTTCAACTCGCTGGAGGAAGCCGAGCACGTTTTCGTCGCCCAGGCCAATGGCGAATACCTGCGCCTGGTTTCCGTGACGCCCATGCATCTGCTGCTCGCCATCCAGGAAACCAGCAACAGCGCCTTCGGCGGGCGCGAACGGCTGACCTCGAAGCAGCTGCGCAATGTCGAAAACGCCCCCGACGACTGGGAGTCAAGTGCGCTGGAGGCGCTGAGCAAAGGGTCGGAGCTGGTCACCGAATCGGTGCCGGCCAAGGGCTCGCACGGCCTGATGCGGGCGATGATCCCGATGCGCATGGAAAAGGAATGCCTGGAATGTCACCGCGACACCCTGGTACCGGTGGGCGGCCTGCGTGGCGGCGCGACCATCTCGATCAATCTGAACGCTTACCGCACCGCCCAGGAGCCCACCTGGCATGCCATCCAGCTCTGGCACTTTGGCATCTGGATCATCGGCCTGGCCGGCTTTCTGAGTTTTGGCTACCTGGCCCGCCGGCGCAATATTGAAAGAACCCGGCTCGATGAGGAGCGCCACGAAAACGAGATGGCCTTCGGCGCCATGGCCGAAGGTGCCGTGATTACCGACGCCAACGGCAGCATCCTCTGGGTCAATGATGCTTTCTGCCGGATCAGCGGCTACCAGCGTGACGAAGTGATTCACCAGAACCCGCGCCTGCTCAAGTCGGGCCGGCACGACGCTGCCTTTTATCAGCAGTTGTGGGCCCAATTGACGGAAAAAGGCCACTGGCGCGGTGAACTCTGGAATCAGCGCAAATCGGGCGAGATCTTTCCCGAGGAAATCTCGATCCAGGCCCTGAAGGGACCGGATGGCCGGATACGCCGCTTCATCTCGATCTTTTCCGACATCACCGAGCGCAAGCGTATCGAGCAGGAATTGCAGAACTACCGCGAAGACCTCGAGGAGCAGGTCCGCAAGCGCACCGAGGAACTGACCGAGGCGCGCGATGCGGCCGAGGCGGCGAATCGCTCGAAATCGACTTTCCTCGCCAACATGAGCCACGAACTGCGCACCCCGCTCAATGCCGTGATCGGCTTTTCGCAACTGATGGAAAAAGACCCTGCCCTGGCAGACCTGCAGCGCCGCCACGTCGAAATCATCAACCATTCAGGCAATCACCTGCTGACCCTGATCAATGACGTACTGGAGCTCTCCAAGATCGAGTCGGGCAAAATGGAGATGCACCAGGAAGAAATCGATCCGGCCAGCCTGCTCGAACAAGTCGTCGGCATGATGCGCCTGCGTGCCGAACAGGCCGGGCTGGCGCTGCATCTCGAGGCTGCCGACCTGCCGGCAACGGTCATCCTCGACCCGTTGATGCTGCGCCAGGTCTTGCTCAACCTGCTGTCGAACGCGATCAAATTCACCCCGCACGGCAAGGTTGCCCTGAGCGTGCACAGCACCAGACTGGACGACGATCGGGTGCGCTTGTCTTTCAGCGTGCGCGATACCGGCATCGGCATCCGCCCCGAGGATCAGGAACGCATATTCCGCCCCTTCGAACAGGCCGGGGTGCCACAACAAGGCGGCACCGGCCTCGGCCTGAGCATCAGCCGGCAATACGTGGCAATGATGGGCGGCGAACTGGCGCTTGAATCGACACCGGACGTGGGATCTTCTTTCAGTTTCGCGCTGGCGGTGAGCGCCGGCAAGCAAGCCCTGAGCACCCCGCCGAAAGGGCGTGTCGTCGCACTCGAAGCGGCGCAGCAGGGGCGCCACGTTCTGGTGGTGGATGACATTCCCGAATCCCGCCTGCTCGTGCGCTCGCTGATCGAACCGCTGGGCTTCCGGGTCAGCGAAGCCGCCAGCGTTGGCGAGACGAAGAGTGCCATGCGGAACGAGCTGCCCGACCTCGTCTTCATGGACTGGTTTCTGCCCGACGGGAACGGTCTGGATGCCATCCGGCACATTTGCAGCACGCACGGACCAGCCCGGCCGCGCATCGTCATGCTGACGGCCAATGCCCTCGAACAAAGCCGCGAGGCCGCACTTGCCGCCGGTGCCGATGACTTCCTGAGCAAGCCCTACGAGGAAGACGAACTCTATGCGACACTGGAAAGGCAGCTCGCCATTCATTTCACCCGCCGGCAGACGCAAACCGAGCCGGCCACCTTCGGCAGCGCCGGCGAGATTTCCGCCGCCGACCTGCTTGCCCTGCCGCCCGAAATTCGCGCCCGCCTGGCCCAGGCTGCCATTTCACTGAACCCGGAACAGATCGCCACGGCCTTGCACGAACTCGCCGGCGATTATCCGGAACTGGCCAGGGGACTGGGCGAATTCTCCGATACCCGCCGCTACCAGCGCCTCTGGCAGGTGCTCGGCATACTCGACAACGAGGAATGAGCATGCAAAACACGTCGACCGCCCGCACCGAAGTGATGATTGTCGAAGACACCTCGGCCTCGCTCGAACTGCTCTGCGAACTGCTGACCCAGGCCGGCTATGCCGTGCGCCCGGCCCCGGAGGGTGCGATGGCACTGCGTTCGGCCCAGGCCAAGCCGCCGGAACTGATCCTGCTCGACATCCGCATGCCCGGCATCGACGGGTTTGAAGTCTGCCGCCGCCTGAAAACCGATGCACGCACGCGCGACATCCCGGTCATTTTCCTTTCCGCGCTGCGTGATGAATCCGACACCCTGCGCGGCTTTGCGCTCGGCGCCGTCGACTTCATCGCCAAGCCCTACCGGCCCGAGGAAGTGCTGGCCCGGGTGCGCACCCATGCCGAGTTGCGCCGCCTGCAGAGCGGCCTCGAAGAGCGCGTCAAGGAACGTACCGCCCAGTTGCTCGAAGCCCAGACCCGGCTGCTCGAATCGCAGGGTCGCCTGCAGGAACTGGCCGGCTTTCTGCAAAACGTACGCGAAGAAGAACGCACCCATATCGCCCGCGAACTGCACGATGAACTCGGCCAGACCCTGACCTCGCTGCGCATCGATCTCGGCTGGTTGCGCAATCAAAGTGAAAAACTGGGCGTACAGGCGGTCGACCGGGCGAACGGCGCCTACGCGCTGGTCGAGCGGACCATCGATGCGCTGCGCCGGATTTCCGAAGGCCTGCGCCCCGGCATGCTCGACGTGCTCGGTCTGGCCGCCGCCGTCGAACACCATGTCACGCAATTCGAGGAGCGCAACGGGATCAGCTGTTCGCTGGCGATGAACCGGGAAGAGTTCGCCATCGACGGCGAGCTCGCCACCGCGATTTTCCGCCTGATCCAGGAGGCCCTGACCAATGTCCTGCGGCATGCGGCCGCCAGCCAGACCAGTGTCAGCATCGACGAAGATGAAGACTGCATCCGGGTCGGCATCGAGGATGACGGCCAAGGCTTCCAGCCAGACCAGGGCAAGAAGACCTTCGGTCTGCTCGGCATGCAGGAGCGGGTCAAGATGCTCGGCGGCAGCATTGCCATCAACAGTCAGCCCGGCGCAGGTTGCCGGATCGAAGCGACATTTCCCAAGCAGGGAGCCCACAGAAAATGATCCGCATCCTGATTGCCGACGACCACGACATCCTGCGCGCCGGCCTCAAGCACATCCTGCACGACACCGGCGACATCGTCGTCGCCGGCGAGGCCTGCGACGGGCACCAGGCGCTCAGCCTGGTGCGCACCGGGCAATGGGACGCCTTCGTACTCGACCTGTCGATGCCGGGCAAGAGCGGCATCGAACTGATCAAACAGATCAAGGGCGAGTTTCCCCGCCTGCCCATCCTGATCCTCAGCATGCACAAGGAAGATCTCTACGCCGTCCGCGCGCTGAAAGCCGGCGCCTCCGGCTACCTGTGCAAGGACAGCGCCGAGGCCCTGCTCGCCCAGGCCATCCGCAAGGTGGTCGGTGGCGGCCTCTTCGTCAACCAGGCAGTGGCGGAAAAGCTCGCCATGGACATGTTGACCGGTGCCGGCAACGGCGCGCCGCACAGCCGGCTGACCGACCGCGAATACCAGGTCTTCATGCTGCTGGCGCGCGGCCTGGGCGTCACCGACATCGGCCGCGAGCTCAATCTCAGCGTCAAGACGATCAGTACGCACAAGACGCGCATCCAGGAAAAGATGAATCTCGCCAACACGGCCGATCTCATCCATTACGCCATCCGCCACCAGCTGATCGGCGGCCCCGACGGGCTCGATGCCTGAGCGGCGCCGCCCTAGGAATATTCCTACCCGCAATCGATGTTTTTCCTAGGCAACAATCAGGGGATGTCTGCTGCCGGCAGCGCCGGGCCAAACCTACACTGACTTCATCGCATCCACCGTCGGACGGTGGGCAGGAATCAGGAGAATCATCATGGCCCCGTTCATTTCACGCTACGCATGCGCCCGCGTCGATCCGGCAATTCCGGACGGCATCGTCACGCAACTGGCCGCCCTGCCCCTGTTCAGCCCCCTGTCGGCGCTCGAACTGGAGCGCATCGCCGCTTCCGCGCGCAACCTCCAGGCCGGCAAGGGAGAAATCCTCTTTCACAAGGGCGATCCCTGCCACGGCTTTTATTTGATCGTTTCCGGCAAGGTCAAATTGCTCTTCAACTCGCAGGGCGGCAGCGAGAAAGTCATCGAAATCCTGATGCCGGGGCAGAGTTTCGGCGAATCGGCGATGTTCATGGACCAGCCCTACCCGCTCAGCGCCCAGGCCCTGAGCGATGCGAGCTTCATCTACATCACCAAGACATCGGTGTTGCAGGCGCTGGAAACCAATGCCCAACTCGCCCGGCAGCTGATCACCTGCCTGTCGAGCAGCCTGCATCAGCTTTTCCAGAACCAGGAATTCAATGGCATGCGTTCGGGCAAGCAGCGCATCGTCGATTACATCCTGCGCCAGATGAAGCCGGCCGCCGTCCTGAACACAGTGCCGGTCGTCATCCTGCCGGCGAGCAAGGGAACCATTGCTTCGCATCTGGGCATCACGGCCGAACACTTTTCGCGCATCCTGCACGAACTGGTCGAGCACGAACTGATCACGGTCTACGGCAAGAAAATCGAGATTCTCGATCTGGCGCAGCTACGCGCCGTGCTCGACAGCCAGGGCGAGCGCGAGCATGCGCCAGCAGCGCCCTGCCGCCTGGTGAAAACCACGCCGGCCGCGCACGCCGGTCGCACCTGAAATCACCAGCCTGCCGCTGCCGGCGGCTTCTCACCGAAATGCAGGCAGGCAATCCCGAACGACAGGTTTTCCCAGCGCACATTGATCAAGCCGGCCGCGCCGACCAGAGCGGCAAACTCCGCCTGGTCGGGAAAGCGCCGGATCGATTCGACCAGGTACTGGTAGGCGATCGGCTGGCCGGCGACGGCCGCCCCGAGGCGGGGAATCACCAGCCAGGAATAGAGATCGTAGAACGGCGCCAGCCAGCGCACCGGGCGCGAGAACTCGAGACAGACGAAATGCCCGCCCGGTTTCAGCACACGCTGGATTTCGGCCAGCGCCAGACTGAGCCGGGTCGCGTTGCGCAGCCCGAAGGAAACGGTAAGCAGATCGATGCTGTTGGCGGCAAACGGTAAGGCTTCCGCCTCGCCGGCCAGCCAGTTGAGCGCGACGCCGCCCTGCGCCCGGCCGGCCGCCATCATCGCCAGACTGGGGTCGCAGACGGTGACGATGCGTTTGCCATCGGCGAGCAGGCGCGCCACGTCACCGGTACCGCCGGCGAGGTCGACGACCTGCCCGGTGATGCCGGCGCAGCGGCGGCGCAGGCAGCGCTTCCACAGGCGGTGGATGCCGAAGCTCATCAGGTCGTTCATCAGGTCGTAGCGCGGCGCGACGACTTCGAAGACTTCACGGATGCGCGCCCGGCGTTCGTCGGTGACGACCGGCTGACGGCCGAAGCTGTGTTCGAGCGGATCGATGCTTTCCGGCATGGCTATTTGAGCAGCGCTTCGGCGAGGGCGGTCAGCTCGGTCGGACTGATCCGCCCGGCGCGCGCAAGAATGACCTTGCCGCTGCGGTCGACCGCCACGGTGAAGGGCAAACCCATCACCTTGTTGCCGAGCGCCTGCATCAATTCCAGGCCCTGCGTCTTGCCGATCAGGACGCGGTAGTCCATCTCGTAGGCCTTGGCGAACTCGCGCACCGGGTCGGCCTGGTCTTCGATGCCGATGCCGAGCACGATCAGCCCCTTGCCCTTGTACAGGCGGTCGACCTTGGCAAAATCGGGAATTTCGGCGCGGCAAGGGCCGCACCAGCGCGCCCAGAAATTGACGATGAGCGGCTTGCCCTGCCACTGGCGCAAGGCCTGCGGCTGGCCGGCGAGATCATTGAAAGTGGTCGCGAAGAGCGGATTGCCCGGCGCCGGCTCGGCCAGCGCCAGGGCAGCCCAGCCAAGCAGGGCGAACAGCGCCAGGCGGTATTTCACGGCAGGTCGCCGCGCTTGAACACGAAGTAGCCGGCGCAGGCGCTGAGCAGGCCGATCAGTGTCGGATAGACCAGCGCGAACAGGCGGAAGCCCTCGGCACCGAACAGGTCGAGCACGACGTAGGCGGACGGCCCGAGCACAATCAGTTGCGGGTCGAACATGGCGAGCGCCGCGGTGCGGAAGACCTGCAGCGGATTGAGCAGGGCGAGCATGACGGCGACTTCGGGCGCCACCTTGCCCTGGATCATGACGCCGAGCAGGATCAGGTCAAGGAAGAGGAGCAGGCCGAGCCAGACCATGAAGGCGGCGCCCTGCGCCATGTCGGTACTGCGCGCCAGGGCCGAGATCAGCATGCCGATGCCGAGGAAGCAGGCCGACATCACGGCGAGCAAGGCGCTGTAGTAGCCGAAGATCGCCCAGGGCACCTCGATGCCCTGGATGGTCGCCCAGCCGACCGCGGCGAGCATGGCAAGGAAGACCGGCGCAAAGACGACGATGTAGCGGCCGATGATCTTGCCCCAGAACCACGCGAACAGCGATACCGGCAGTGATAGCAGGTATTCGAAGACGCCCGCCTCGCGGTCGCCGGCCACCGAGCGTACCGTGGTGATCAGCACGAAGATGGGCAGGATGGCCATGGTCAGCTGGATATAGGTGACGAGCAGGCGTGACAGGCCGATGAAGCCGAGCACGCGCGACTCGGTCAGGCCGAACAGGAAGAGCAGCGCGACAATGCCGCCGAAGATCAGCGTGTAGATCTGGAACCAGCGCGCACGCAGGGATTCGACGATATCGAGCTTGGCGGTCAACCACAGTTGCTTCATTTATTTGCCCTTGGCCAGCGTCAGCCGGCGCATTTCGTTGAAATCGACGCTGCCCGGCAGCGGACTGCCGACAGCGCCAAAGTTGTAAGCCATCGGCGACGACTTGGCGGCGTAGTGCACCTGGCGCGGATCGAACCAGCGCATCTCGTCGCGACTCGGGCTGTCGCTGTCGGCCACCCAGAGCCGGGTCGCCACGTCGTTCAGCCACGGGTATTGCGCCGCCTTGTCGCGCAGCCAGAACACCAGGCAACCGACATCGTCGAAGAAGAAGGCGGTGTTGTTCGGCCCGCCGACGATCTCGGCGGCAAAACGCCGGTCCGAGATGACCATGCCGCAGCGCTGGCAGGTCGTGCGGTCCCAGCGGATCTCGACCATGCCTTCCGGCCAGTTGCCCTTGCGACAACCGGACAGCGCGGCAGCCAGCGGCGTCAGGAAAATGCCGCCGAGGGCGAGTCGACCGATGAAGTGACGACGTCCGGACTGGCACATGTTCAGCCCCTCGCCTCGGCCAGCGACAAGTCGCTGACCAGCGCCGTGTAGCGCGACACGATGCCGAGGAAACGCAGGCGATCCGGGCCGGCGATGGCGCCTTCCCAAACCAGGTTGTCGGCGCTGGCCGTGAATTTCCAGCCATCGAGTGCCTTGGCGAAGGCCGGCTCGAAGCGGCTCAGGGCGATGCGGCAGTCAAGCACCGCAGTCAACGTCACTGCATCGGCGACCTTGTCGTCGAGCACGATCTTGCCCATATCCATCTCGATCACCCGGTTGACCAGGGCCGAGACCTCGTCGAGGCGGTGGCTGGAGATGATCATCGTCACCTCGTCCATGCGTTCGGCGAGCAGATCAAAGAAGATCTTGCGCGCTTCCGGGTCGAGATTGGCGGCCGGCTCGTCCATGACCAGCACCTTGGCGTCGCGGCCGAGCGAGATGGCGATCAGCAGCTTCTGCTTCATGCCGCCGGACAGGCGCACGAACTGGCGCGCCAGGATGCTTTCGAGATCGAGCCCGAGACGGCGCGCGATGGCGTGGATGCGCTGCGGATCGGTGCCGCACAGCGCGGCCGAGAATTCGATCAGCTGGCCGACCGGCATCTTCAACGGCGGCGGCAGCTGCGGCACGAAGCCGATGTTGCCGAGCACCTCGGTGCGGTTCTGGCGCGGATCGAGACCGGCGATGGCGACCGTGCCGTCGAAGGTGTATTCGCCGAGCAGGCAGCGGATCAGCGTCGTCTTGCCGGCGCCGTTCGAGCCGATCAGCGCGACACGCTCGCCGAGCCCGATGTCGAGGCTGATGCCGTCGAGGACGCGGGCGCGGCGGAAGGTCTTGGCCAGGTTGTTGAATTGGATCATGGGAGTCATCGAGTGAAAATGCCTGTTTTTATCGGGTCGACCGCTCAGAGCAGTTGCGACAGACCCTTGACTTCATAACGCAGGGCGCCGGTCGGGCAGACATCGACGCACAAGCCGCAGCGCGTGCAATCCGGCCCGAGACTCATGCTTTCCTCGCTCGCCCGGCCCTTGACCGTGACGTCGAGCACATGCGGCACGAGGCAGACCTTGCGGCAGTCGCCCTCGTGGAAACAATGCTCGACGTGGAAGCTGACGCGCAGTGGCGACAGGGCGCCGACCGCACCGTAGGTGAGACCGATCGGGCAGACGTAGCGGCACCAGGCGCGGCGCGAATAGACGATTTCGAACACCAGCAGCAGCCCGACCCAGCCCAGCGCCAGGCCCGGCCCGTAGATCAGGGCGCGCGACAGGATGCCGGTCGGCGACAGGGTTTCGAACACGGTGTAGCCGGTGACGATGGCGAGCAGCGCAAAGAGCAGCCAGAACACGGTGCGCGTGCCGCGGTGGAACTCGTGATCGGTGACCAGCTTCTTCTCGACCAGCTTGAGATGCAGCGCCTCGGCCCATTCGGCAAGCAGGTGGTAGGGACAGACCCAGGAACAGAAGGTCCGGCCGCCGAGCAGCACCCAGATCAGGAAGACCGTGAAGGTGCCGATGAACAGGTTCACGATGATGTGCTTGTGGGCCAGCATCACCTGCAGCGCCGAATTCAGGTCGATCAGGTGGAAGCCGACGAAGCGCGAGGCGGTCAGCGCCCCTTCGAGAATCTGGATGTCGAGCCAGAAACTGAAGACGAACAGCAGGTTGACCGCCAGCAGTACCGCCCAGCGCCGGTTGCGCCACTTGTGGCTGACCAGGTGATGGTCGCGGGCGTGCGTCTTTTCCTTGATGTAGCGATCCTTGTCCTCGTACTTGCGAAACATGATCGTCTGCACCCGCTCGGACACCACTTCGGGCTTCTTCGGCGCAGCGCCGAGCATGCCCATGAACAGATCGGCAAAGCGGCTCATGACGGCTCCTTCGGCGTGACGGCCGGTGCCGGTGCCAGCGCGACTTCGCCGTGCCAGGTTGCCTGCGCATCGACGACGATCGCCGCCGGCTCGGCCGGGCAGACCATTTCGCAGACGCCGCAGCCGACGCAGGGTTCGAGGACGACCGGCTGCATGCGCGACGTGCCGTCGGCCACCACGAAGGGACGCAACTCGATGGCGCCCTTGACCGGGCATTCGCGCACGCACAGGTCGCACAGCGGCAAATCGTAGGGATGCTCGGCGATCGGGATCGGTTTCCAGCGGTCGACGTCCATGTAACGCATTTTTCCGGCAAAGCCGGCACCGCGCGCCTGCCCCTTGAAGCCCTTGCCCTGCACGGCCAGGCAGGCGGACGGCCGGGCCAGGCGGGCAACGCCGATGCGTTCCTTGAGATTGAGCGTCGGCTCGGGATCGTTTTCCTTGGCCTTGAGGATGGGCGCTGCGGCGAGCAAGGCGCCCTCGCGGATATTCAGGAAAGGCGGTTTCTTGTAGGTCAGCGAGCCGGTCGGACAGGCCAGGATGCACTGCACGGCATCGCAGGAAAAATCGCAGGCCTGCTGGCGCGGGTCGATGTGCGGCACGCCGACACCAAAGCCGTCGACCATGTCGCCGAGCTTGATCGCCTGCACCGGGCAGACCTGGACGCACTGGCCGCACTTGATGCACGAGGACAGGAAGTCCGACTCGTTGAGCGCGCCAGGCGGGCGCAGGCGTTGCGCCGAGGCGCTCAGCACCGGGATGTAGCCGAGCAGCGAGAGACCGACCACACCGCCGGTCAGACCGACCGACTGGAGAAACTTGCGCCGCGCCTTGGCGGCCTTTTCCAGCGACATCGCCGGCTTTTTCGGTTTTTCGACAGGTGCGTTCATGACAGGGCCAGGCGTGCGGGCTTGATGAAGCGTGGCTTTTCGTCGCGCAGGATCAGGTCGGGGGTTGAGAACGGAGCCAGGCGCTCGAGGAAATCGAGCAGTTCCATGACCGGCGAGCTGCGGAAGAAGCGGGCAATCGGCATTTCCATCCAGATCTGGTCGGCGTAGGCGTAAAGCTCGTGCTTCTGGTCGCCGTAGCCGTCGCCATCGCGGTCGAAGCCCTGGTAGTCGTCCCAGTAATTACCCTGCCAGAAATTGCGCGCGTTATTGTTGTTGTCGCCGCGCCCGCCGTAGCTGACCTGGGTCAGGTTGCCTTCGAAGAGGTTGTCGACGATGTTGTTGCCGCCCGTCTCGCTGTTGAACTGGATACCGATGCCGTTGTAGGCGAAGCGGTTGCCGCGGATCTCGATGGTGCTGTCGGGCTGGAAGGGCGACAGGTCGGAGCCGATGCCGATGCCGCAATAGATGATTTCGTTGTTCTCGAGCAGCGTGCCGGAGGCTTCCTTGAAGCCGAAACCCATGCCGGTGGCGCCGGTGGCATGCGAGATCACGTTGTTGCGGGCGACGCCGCCCTCGGTGTACATGAAATAGACGCCGACTGCGTTGTCGTAGAAGCGGTTTTTCTCGATCACATTGTCGTTGGCGAACATGAAGTGCAGCGAGTAGCGGCTGCGCCGGCCGAGATTGCCGCGAAAGACATTGCGGTGCGAATACCAGGCGACCATGTCACGCGAATCGATGACCTCGTTGCCCTCGATCAGGTTGTCGTTGCTGTACCACAGGCGCAGGCCGTCGCCACGCGCACCGAGTTCGCGGTCCTTGGAGCGCACCTTGTTGTTGCGCACGACGCTGTTGCTCGACTGCTTGAGGTCGATGCCGAACAGGCAGTTGTCGGCAACGTTGTTTTCGACAACGTTATGGTTGCCGCGCACGTCGAGACAGGAATCGTCGGTATCGTGCGAATCGCCGGAGCCGGTCAAATGCAGGCCGCGAATCACCGCATGGTCGGCATTGAGCACCATGACCGTGCCGCGGTCGCCGGCGTCGATGGTGACCTGGCCGCCGCCCTCGATGGTCAGCGGCTTGTCGATGACGACCGGGCCGGCATAGACGCCGGGTTCCGGCTTGATCACCGCCCCCGGCGCGGCCTGGTCGACCAGCGCCTGGAAGGGCTTCAGGCCATGTACGCGCTTGTCGCGTTCCATCAGCATGTAGGTCGGTTTCGGGCGGTCGATCCCAACCCGTGGCGCGCCGCCCATGTCGGCGCCGACTTCGCGCTCCGGCGCCGTCTTGCCAAGCGGGATGACCAGCAGCATGGCCGCAGCCAGTCCGGCCCGGCCCAGTGTGCTCAGGAACCGCATGACGCTACTCGGCCTGGCCTTCGCGCAACTGCTTGCGCCGGATCAGCAGCGCCAGCATCAGGCAGGCGAAGATGATGACGAGCAGGCCATAGCCCCAGTACGGATAGGAGAAGGTCGAGAACTGCGCGACCTTGCCTTCGCCGAACACGGTAGGCATGAAGGGCTTGACCGTGAAGGCGCCCCACGGGTGCATGTTGTGGCCGAAGAACCACAGCCAGCCGGCGTAGGTGATCACGAAGAAGACCGGCAGCAGGGCCGGAACCAGCGCCAGCAGCAACTGGAAGGGACGGATCTTCGCCGTGCCGGCGATGACGATGCCCATCACCGCAAGCAGCCCGAAGATGACGAATTGCGACACCTGGCGCACGTTGTCGCCCCATTGCTGGATGCGGTCCATGTCCTTGAAGAAGCTGCCGGATTCGCGCATGTAATCCTGGACATGGCTTTCGAGATGACCGAGCACGAACTGGTCGACGATGATCCAGGCGGCGACGGCAGCGAAGCCAGCGGTCAACACGATCAGACGCGGCTTTTTCCTGGGCAGGGCAAAGGCCAGCATCATCACCGCGAAGAAGCCGAAGAAGAACTTGGCGAGCGGCTTTTCGACCGGCGCACCGGTGGCGATCGGGAACATGCCGACATAGTGGTTGATGGTGTTCATTTCATGCACGCAGTCGAGGCCTTCGGCGCCCTTGTCGACATTCTTGGCGGCATCGGTGATCGGGTTGTAGCGTTCATCCTCGGCCGCGAGGTCTTTCTGGATGATTTCGCCGGCCATGCGCGTGCCCTTGCCGGCCGCCTTGCAGCCGTTATAGACGCCGTCGAAATGGAAATGGATGCGGATGCCGTCCGGGAAGGCATCGGGCGGATAGTTCGGGGCGGTCAGCGAGACCCACCAGATCGGTGCGAAATAGGCGGCGACCAGCGCGACCAGCGCAATGAAGGTCAGCCCACCGACGATTTTGTTCTGTTTTTCCATCATGCCGCTCTCTGTTCTTTTGACTCCCGGATTTCCTGCGGGAGAAACGCTGCCCACCTCGGGCGGGCAGCGGGCAAAACAATGACTGCTCTTACTTCTTCTTGCCGGCCTTCGGCTTGCACATGTTGCCCGGCATCACCAGGCTCGACTGGTAAGCGGAGATCGCCACCAGTTGCTCGTTGGTATAGGGCTTGATGACCTTGACCATGTCCGGGTTGGCGTTACGACGATGGCCGTCGCGAATTTCGGTCATCTGGCGCAGCAGGTACTTGTAGTGCTGGCCGGCGATCACCGGATAGAACTTGGCCTTGTCGCCCTCGCCGTTCTTGCCGTGGCACTCGAGGCACTGCTTTTCGTACAGTTCCTTGCCCTTGGCAACCTGCATGGCGGCATCGACGCCTTCGTACTTGCCGTGTTCAAGCGGGATGCACAGGCTGTTGATGTAGGCGGCAGCGTCGGCGAGTTCCTGCGGATCGGTCAGCGTGATGGCAAACGGATACATGGTCGGGTTGTCGCGCAGACCGGCCCGGATGTCGGCCATCTGCTTGATCAGCACGGTCGAGTGCTGGCCGGCCAGTTGCGGGAAGGTGCCGTCGGGACGACCGGCGCCGGACGGCAGGTGACAGGCGCCGCAGACCTCATAGGCTTCCATGCCGTTCTTGACGTCGCCCTTCTTGTGCAAGGCCTCGACCTTTTCGCCCTCTTGGGCATTCCACTTGTAATTCTTGCCTTCGATACCTTCCTGCTTCGGGGCCGGTGGCCCCGCCAGGGCGATGCCTGCACTGAGCAGGCCAATCAGCAACAGTGATGCTTTCATTTTCGATGTCCTCGATGGTGTGTTGTTCGAAATGCCAGACCATTGTCGGCAGTCGAAACCCCGGATTCCTTGATAAGTATCAGTTCCGGGGAACGGCAACGATCTATTTGAGCTTGGAGAGGAAAATCGAGATCGCCTTGATTTCCTCGTCGTTCACCAGGTGCATGACGCCCTTCATGGCGGCCGTCTGGCCGTTGTTGCGGGCACCGCTCTTGATGTCCTTCATCTGCTGTTCGGTGTAGGCCGCGTTCTGGCCGGCAATCTTCGGGTAATTCGGCATCAGCGGCTTGTCGCCCTTGGGGCCGTGGCAGGCATTGCAGGTTTTGTCGGCATACAGTGCGGCGCCATCCGGGGCCGCAATCACGGGGCTGGCAACGAGGCCAGCGGCAAGCAGTGCAATGACAAGTTTCATTTATCTCTCTCCTGAATCGGGAAACAGGGGACGGCGCTCGCCGCCCCCTGGGGTCAGCCTCGATCCGGGATCGAGGCATCAGACTTACTTGACCTTCTTGGCGCCGTTCTGCTCAAGATAGGTCTTGGCACGCAGACCGATGTCAGCGGCCTTGACCTGGTATTGCCAGACTTGCTCGGCCCACAGATTGGCCTGGTCCCAGTCCTTCTTGGCGGCAGCGGCTTCGTGCTTGGCCTTGGCTTCCTTCATCTTGTTGAGCTGGTCGGTTGCGTCTTCGACCATGTTCACCACGTCCGGGAAGTCCTTGTAGTTGGTGCTGACGATGTAGCCGACCACGGAATCGATGACGGCTTGCGTATCGACCACCTTCTTCACCGTCGCCTTGTAGTCGGTTTCGGTGTAGCTGGCCTTGACTTCAGCCGTCTTGCCCGGCTTCCAGCCCTTCGGCTTGACCAGCAGGTAACCCTGCATTTCAAGGTGCAGCGCCGAGCAGAATTCCGTGCAGTAGTACGGATAGACGCCTTCCTTGTCGGCCTTGAACTTGACGGTGACCGTCTTGCCCGGCTCGATCGAGGCATGCACGTTGAAGGTCGACACGGCGAAACCGTGCGTTTCATCCTGGGCCCGTTCGAGGTTGGTCAGGTGGATGGTGATTTCGTCACCCACTTCGGCCTCGATGGTTTCCGGCGTGATGTGCGAGCGGATCAGCGTCCCGAAGACTTCGATCTTGTTGCCCTTCTTGACGATCTTTTCCTCGCCGGCACGAACTGCGCCCGGGTTCGGCTTGTCGGTACGGGAGTCGGTCCCGACCTTGTAGCGCACGCCCGGCTTCAGCTTCGAGGCTTCGATGGCAACCACGTAGTGCGGCTCGCCGAGCGGAATCGGCATGTCGTACAGGAGCTGCATCTTGTCGTTCGAGATGTCGATCAGCTGGTGGTTTTGCGGATGCAGCGGGCCGACCGGGTTGAAGCGGTCAATCGACAGCTTGTTCAGCGCCACCAGGTAACGGCCCTTGGGATCAGCCGAGTCGCCTTCCATGGTCATCAGGTGACCGATGTTGTAGTGCACGGAGATCTTGTCGAGCACCTTGCCTTCGCAGTGATTCCATTTGACGACCTGCGAATCGACATACAGCGAGGTGTAGGCGATACAGGGCTTGGAATCGTACTGGGTGTGCAGCGGACCGAGACCGAGCTGGACCTGGGTGTGCAGCGCATCCTTCATGCCGATCACCGGAATGCCGTACGGGTCCTTCGATTCGAACTTGCCGGCCTTGATCGCGGCCTGGATCTTTTCAAAGGAGAACACGGAAACGTGCGTGTCGAGCTTGCCGGCGACGGTCAGGAACTTGCCGTCCGGGGTCACGTCGACACCGTGCGGCGACTTCGGTTCCGGCACGAGGAAGAGGATGCCTTCCTTGATCGCGGTTTCCATCATCAGCACCTTGTGGCCGTTGATGGTCTTGGCCTTGCCCTGGGCAACCAGTTCGGCCGCCTTCTTCCAGTTGATCACGTGCAGGTAGTCGGTGTCCTTGGCGGAACAGCCGGCTTCATACGGCGGACGGCCCTTTTCGATGCCGCCGACGTAACGCTCGGAACAGAAGGAATTGGTGAACGACCAGCCGTCGGACGGGCCCTTGCCGGCATCCGACAAATCCTGCGAATACGGCGGCAGTTCGAGCGAGAAGGACTGCTTCGGATCGATGCGGCCTTCCTTGCGGTCGAACTTCCAGTAGGTGATGCCGCCGCGATACTTTTCGTTGAACTCTTCGAGCGGGTAGAACTTCTTGTTCTCGAGCGGCGAGGCGTACTGGGCGGCTTCGATGATGTAGTCGGTGTTCGGCGTGACGAAGGCGCCGCCGTGCTCCGACTTGAAGATCGGGTTGACCACGATCTGCTTGGTTTCGAAGTCGCGCAGGTCGATCACGGCGAGGCGCGGATTGGCCTTGTCGTTGATGAACAGGAACTGGCCGTCGTACTTGCCCTGGGTTTCGGAAATGGCCGGGTGGTGCGTGTCGCCCCAGTTGATTTCCTTGCCGTCGATGTTGCCCTGGCGCAGGACGCGCTTGGATTCTTCATCGAAACCGTAGCCCTGCCAGGGTTCCGGCGTGAACACGCCCATGTATTTCAGGATGCGCATCGACGGAATGCCGTACACGATGACCTGGCCGGACTGACCACCCGAACTGAAGGCGACGAAATCGTCGCGCTTGCCGGTCGGCACGTAGGTCTTGGATGCGGCCAGCAGATCCTGCTGACTGAGGTTGCGACGTTTCATCACGTCCTGTAGCGACTCGGCGGCCCAGGCGCTTGCGGCGCTGAGCCCGATCCCGGCTGCAATGAGCAGCACGCTGGATTTGACTGCAAATCTTTGCATTTGAATATCTCCCAACAAAACAGAAGTAATACGGCCTGCCCCCATCGTCGCCTGCGACCAGATGCCGCAGCGGCAATTTGTCGCACTGTAAGCCGGGCCGATTTTTAAAAAATTGATGTCTGTTAATTCCAATCCGGTAATTGTGAGGAAAATGCAGACATGCCTTGTGGCGCCGCGATCCGGGCGCCCCGGAACAGCCAAAACCCTCATCCAGAAAGGATCTTCAATGCGCCATCCCGTCTTTTTCGCCGCCGCCCTGCTCTTCTCGGGCAGCCTGCTTGCCGCTGCCGCCGACCAGGTCGAAGTCCATCAACCCTATGTCCGGCTCGCCCCGCCCAATGCGCCGGCGGCCGGCGCTTTCATGGTGATCAGGAATACCGGCAGCAAGGACGTCAAGGTCGTCAAGGCCGACAATCCGGCGAGCCGGGTGACCGAACTGCACACGCATCTGAACGAGGCCGGCGTCATGAAAATGCGCCAGGTGCCGGCCATCGATATCAAGGCCGGCGGCGAAGCCAAACTCCAGCCGGGCGGCCTGCACATCATGCTGATCGACCTCAAGGCACCGATGCAGGAAGGCGACAACATCGCGATCACCCTGGGCTTCGACGACGGCAGCAGCAAGCAGGTCGACGCCAAGGTCATGCGTCCGCTGCCGACCGGCATGCGGATGCAGCACTGAACCCGCATTTTTGCGTTTTCCAGGCGGTCGACCGCCTGGAAACGGGATTTTTCCGCCGCCAGGCCTGCACATGAAAACATTGCTCACCACCCTGCTTGCCCTGCTCTGCATGGCTTCCGCCCAAGCCGAACACGCCCACGGCAAGATCGACGACAGCCTGCCCGATGCCGAGCGCATCCGTTTCTGCGAGCGGATGCGCGACCAGGCATTGCAGGCTTTTTACGATCGCGAGCACGGTCGACCGATGAAACTGTTTGCCGAAGACGGCAGCCGCGGCCCGCGCATCGCCAACCAGATCACCCGCCGCATTTACGCCGAACCGCAGATCGCCGCCCGCCGCCACGCCGAGACCTTCGGTCGCGCCACTTGCAACGAAATGATGGGAGCAGCAGCAGACAGCGACTGAGGCAAGTCGCACGCCAAATTGATCAAGATCATTTTTGTCGACCGCCGGGCGCGAAAGAATGGCGACTCCTTGCTCCCGGACGCAAAATCCTCATGCTGTCGCTGCCCCGCCTGTTTCTTCCGCTGCTGCTGATCGCGGCACTGCCCGGCAGCGCGCATGCCGAAAGCGGTACCAGCCTGTATGCGCGCCTCGCCGGCCAGGCCAAAGCCGGCACCTGCTTCGAAGTCGACATTGACCTCGACAACGGGCCGGGACTGAACGGCGACAACGGCGAACTGACCTACCCGATGGCCTTCAACAACGTCGCCGAAGGCTGGAGCTGGCAACCGGGCAGCCAGCCCGATCTGGAAGACTATTACCGCTACAAGTTCCTGCCGCTCGGCTCGACCGAGGAGACTCGCGGCGAATACCGGGCGGAAGACCGGATCGGCGAAATGCAGACCATGCAGGTGCGCTGGCGCTACGATTATTTCCTCGCCTTCGACAACATCTATGATTTCTACCGGCGCGAAGTCAATGACGCCGCCGGTTTTGCCAGTCATCTGCCGGCCGGCCTCGCCGCCAACACGGCCATGCGCGCCCGGGCCTGTCTGGAGGAACCGCTGAGCAGCGAAAGCACAACCTTCTGGAAGGCAACGCACGGCCAGCCGGTCGATTTCACCCTGAAAAAACGTTACCTGATCGGCAAGCTGCAGGCCATCGACTTTGTCGACCGCCACAGCGCGACCATCGTCAGCAGCGTCATTCCCCTGCCGCAGGCGGCACCCTGATGCCCAGCCCGCGCTCCACTCCTGATCACGGATATGCCATGACCCACCCCAAGCCCAGCCTCACCCGCACGCTCGTTCTTGCCCTGGCCAGCGCGTTGACCGCCGGCAACTGCCTCGCCGCCGACGAACTGCCGCCGGCCCTGCAGGCCAGCGTCAGCAGCCTCGGCCAGCTCAATGGCCAGGCCCTGGCCTGCAAGCAAATGGCGCTGAGCACCCGCCTGCGCGACATCCTGATCCATGACGCGCCAAAGGAGCGGGCGGTCGGCGAAGCATTCGAACAGGCCACCCAGGAGGCGTATCTGGCACAAGGCCAGGCCGGCAAGGCCTGCCCGGACAGCAAGTCGCTGGCCGGCCGGGTTGATGCCGCCGCCGTCGAGTTGCGCCGCGCCGTCGGGCAAGCACACTGAGCATGAGCATGCTGCGGCGCTGGCTGGTCCTGCTTTACCTCGGCTCCCTGCTGACCACCCTGCCGGCGCTCGCCGAGCCGGCCCACAAGCTGCTCGCCGGCGAAGCCAGTGCGGTCAATCCGCGCTATCTGCTGATCGGCCCGGACGGCCAGGCAGTCAGCGACCAGGACTGGCGTGGCCGTTTCCAGCTGATTGCTTTCGGCTACACCTATTGCCCGGACATCTGCCCGACCACGCTGGTCGACATGGCCGAACTGCTCAAACAGCTCGGCCCCGACGCCGACCGCGTCCAGGGCATCTTCATTTCGGTCGATCCGGAGCGCGACACGCCGCGCGTGCTGCAAACCTACACGCGCTTCTTCGATGCCCGCATCCTCGGCCTGAGCGGCACGCCCGAACTGGTCCAGCGGGCGGCGCGCAACTACCGGGTGCGCTATGCCAAGGTCGCCGGCAAGGATGCCAAAAACTATGCGGTCGACCATTCGGCAGGGCTCTATTTGCTCGATCCCGCCGGCCAGTTCGTCAAGAAATTCGCCTACGGCCGACCGGTTGATGAAATCCTCGCCGAACTCCGCGTCTTCCTGAGCACGTTCGAAACGCAGCGCTGAATTCCGGCATTTAACCGAAGCCACCCGGCTTCCCAGGAAAGATCATGGCTAAACATCCGCTCCACCATTTCATCGCCCTTTGCTGCGCCACCCTGCCGCTGTTCGCCAGCGCGGCCGACGCCGCGAGCGCCCCGGCCAGCGAGAAAATCGCCCGCGGCCTGTTGCTGCAACACGCCGGCCGGATGATTTTCACGCCCTGCCGCGAGCGCACCTACGTCCAGCTCGAAGACACCTCGCCCGACCAGCAGCTCAGCGCCGCCCTGGTCAAGCTCGGCCTGGCCGAGAACAAGCCGCTCTACGTCGAATTCACGGGGCTGGCCGAAGCCGATCGCCTCAAGGTGTCGTGGATCAATTTTGCCCACACCGATGCGCGCTGCCAGGCCAGCGCCAATCCGGACGAGAAATGGCGCGCCCTCGGCGCTGCGCCGGACTGGACGATGCACCTGAGCGAGCAGCAAGTCCGGCTGAATGAAGCCGGCCAGCCCGAATTCCGCCACCACGAGGTCGTCATTGCGGCGGGCAGCGCAACCGTCGCCATCACGGTCGGCAAGGAGCAGCCCGAACAATGGCTGCTGACCCGGCAGTTGTGCCGCAGCCAGGACAAGAACAGCCTGTTCGGCTGGCAGGCCGAACTGCGACGTCCGGGCAATATCCTGCGCGGCTGCGCCTGGCAAGGCTATTGAAAATCCGCGGCCGAACGAATCCGCAGCCGACCGATGTTTTTAGGTGAAAATACGCCCTGCCCGCCGGTCGACCGCTGCGGGCCTGCCATTCTCCCTAGCCGAAAGTCCATTCCGTTGAGCAAACTGCCGCCGCCCCTGTCCTACCCGGTCATTCGCCCCAAGGCCTGGCGCATTGCCTGGCTGGCGATCCGGCCGCGCACGCTGAGCGTGTCGGTGGCGCCGGTGCTGGTCGGTTCCAGCCTGGCCTGGGCCGAGGGCAGCAGCGTACACTGGCTGGCCTTGGTCGCCGCGCTGTGCTGCGCGACGCTGATCCAGATCGCGACCAATCTGCACAACGATGCGGTCGACTGCGAAAAAGGCAACGATTTGCCCGACCGTCCCGGCCCGCTGCGCGTCACCGCGGCCGGCTGGGTGACGCCGGGCACGGTGCGGCGCGCCGCGCTGGGCAGCTTTGCCGCCGCCTTCCTGCTCGGCATCTACCTGGCCGCGGTCGGCGGCTGGCCGATCGTCGGCATCGGGCTCGCCTCGCTGCTCGCCGGCTGGTCCTACTCGGGTGGCCCACGGCCGATTTCCTATTCGCCCTTCGGCGAACTGTTCGTGCTTTTCTTCTTCGGCGTGCTCGCCGTCGGCGGCAGCGTCTGGCTGCAGGGGCACGCGCCCGATCTCAGCACCCTGCTCGCCGGTCTCGTTTGCGGCCTGCCGGCCGCCGCCGTGCTGGTCGTCAACAACACGCGCGACCGCGTCGCCGACCTGCGCGTCGGCCGCCGCACGCTGGCCGCGCTGCTCAGCCGGGCCGGCGCGACCCGCGCCTACGCATTCATGATGCTGCTGCCTTTCGCGCTGCTGCCGCTGCTCGCCTGGTTCGGCCACAGCGGCGCCCTGCTCGGCCTGTTCGCCCTGCCCAACGCGCTCGCCAAGGTGCGCGCCTTCGCCGCCGCCAGCAGCGACCCGGCACTCAATCCCCTGCTGCCGGCCACCGCGCGCTGCGGCCTGATCCTCGCCGTGCTGCTCACCGCCGGCTTCCTGCTCGAACTCGCCTGATGGACATCCTGCTGCCGCTCAGCCTCGCCTTCATCATGTTCTCGCTCGGCGTCAGCCTGCAGCCGGCCGATTTCCGGCGCGTCTTCGCCAGCCCTCGTGCGATAGGCATCGGGCTCGGCATCCAGATCCTCGGCCTGCCGCTGCTCGCCTTCCTGCTGCTCAGCCTGTTCGGCGTCGGCGGCGAGATGGCGGTCGGCGTCATGATCCTGGCCAGCACGCCGGGCGGCGTCAGCGCCGGCCTGCTCACCCTGCTCGCCGGCGGCGAAACGGCGCTTTCGGTCTCATTGACCGCAATCACCAGCCTCGGCGTGCTGTTCACGCTGCCGCTCACGGTCGGCCTGGCGCTGTCCCATTTTGCCGGCGGCGAAGCCAGCCTGCAGATGCCGGCCATGCGCACCGGCGTCGGCGTTTTCCTGATCACGGTGCTGCCGGTCTGTCTCGGCATGTTCTTCCGGCAACGCAAACAGCAACCGGCCGGCCGCCTGGAAAAGCCGCTCGCCCGGCTGTCGACCGTATTGTTCATCCTCATCGTGCTCGCCACCTTCGTCGCGCAGCGCGAAGTCGTACTTGGCAACCTGCCCAGCCTCGGGCCGCTGCTCGTCGTCCTCAACCTGCTGACCATGGGGCTGGGTTTCTTCGCCGGCGGCCTCGGCGGCCTGCCGCGCCGGCAGCAACTGGCGCTGGCCATGGAATGCGGCCTGCACAACGCGGCGCTCGGCATTTTTGTCGCCAACCTGCTGCTGCAGGTGCCGGCACTGGCCGCGCCGAGCGTGGTCTATGCCTTCCTGATGAATTTCTCCGCCTTCGGCCTCGTCTTCCTGGCCCGCCGGCGCTGCCCGGCAACGGACGCCAGCCCGGCCTAGTTCGCCTTTTTCGGCGCGCAGTCCGGCTCGCAGTCGGGGCAATAGCCGTACAGCGTCAGGTGGTGCTCGGCCAGGCGGTAGCCGTTGCTGGCGGCGATTTCCAGCTGCCGCGTCTCGATCATCGGGTCGCCGAATTCCCTGACCCGGCCGCACTTGAGGCAGACCAGGTGATCGTGGTGCTTGCCGTCGTTGATCTCGTAGACCGACTTGCTGCCGTCGAAAACCTGGCGCGACAAGGCGCCGACCTCGTCGAACTGGGCCAGGATGCGATACACCGTGGCCAGGCCGATGTCGTCGCCCTGGCGAAGGAGCAGGCGATGCACCTCTTCGGCACCAAGATGGGTGCCGGCGTGACCGCTGAACACTTCGAGGACTTTCATGCGCGGGTAGGTGACCTTGAGACCAAGGCGGCGCAATTCTTCTTTCGCGTTCATTTGTCAGTCCCGGCGCCGGAATTGCCCTTGCCCAGCGCGTTGACCGCCCGCCCGAAGCTGCCCAGGCCGCTGCTCTTGACGAACATGCAGGGCTTGCCGGTGCGCTTGCACTGCTCCTTGACCCGCCAGTAGGCGTTGTGACTGATGCAGCCGGCCTGGCAGATGACGATGTCGGCCGCGGCCAGCGCGCCGTCGATGCGGTGCAGGCTTTCCTCGAGACCGCCGTCGTGGTGCAGGAAGTGGCCACCCGACTGCTCGACCACCTCGCGGTAGGAATTGACGCTGCCCGACCGCCCGCCGACGCACAGCACGCACTTGCCCGACAACTGCGGCCCGGGCAGCTCCGCCAGATCGTCTTCGTCGGCCCGGCTCAGCGACTCGATGGTCTCCTCGGCGTATTTGGCGAAATCGCGCAGGCGGGTCAGTTCGCGCGTCAGCTCCTCGTTTTCCTGGCGCGTCGCACGCGCCCGTTCTTCGGCATCGGCCAGGCGCTGCGTCAGTTTCTGGCGCGACTCGAGATCGGGCAGCGCTTCGCGCAGCGAATCCGAAGCGCGCGCCAGATTGCTCGCCTGCGCTTCCCTGGCGACCAGTTCGGCACGCAGCTGGGCAATCGTCTGCGCCGCTTCCTGCGCCTGTGTCGCACGCTTCTGGCGCAGATCCTCGGCGTCGGCCAGGGCGGCATCGAGGCGGGCCTGCAACTCGGCATTCCTCGCCTGCGCATTGCTCAGGGCCTGCTGCTCGGTGCGGTCATGCGCGCCGAGCTGGTGCTGGATCATGTGGATGTCGCCGTAGATTTCCTGGTCGAGCTGCTCGTTGCTGCACGGATGCGTCCAGCACGCCCAGAGGACGGCCGGGATGTCGCGCTTGGCGCGGCAGGCGGCCTGCCAGGCACGGCGCAGCTCGGCGACCGACTTGCAGGCTGCAAGCTGGCGAATGCTCAGTTGGTAACGTTTTTCCAGCGATTTCTGCAGGATTTCGGCGAGCCGGCTTCTTTCCTCGCAGGCGCCGACCGCCGTGGTGTGCAGCATGAAATCCGAGGCATCGCGCGGCAGGTGCATGACCTTGTGCATCAGGCGGCGCAACTCGTCGCACTCGAAGCAGACGCCGACGATGGGGCAATGGAACTTGTGGGAAATCTCCCACAGCTTGCGCCGGCGCGAACCGACTGCAACTTGCGCCTTGGGCAGGGCGGGCGGCATCATCGCCTCGGCGAGCAGGGAATGGCCACCGCCGAAGGAACCGCCGGCGACATGAAAGGGAAATCCGGACATCGATGTTCTCCGCAAAGTGAATCAGTAATGGCCGGGCAGCGGCCCGGACGCGAGGCCCGCACGGACTCGGGGTGCAGCGTTGACGGCCGTGGGAGCAGGCGCCAGGCTGTTTTCGAGACGCCGGCTGGCCCGCTCGCAGAGGCCGCGCACGTCGGCGTCGAGATCGTCGAATTCGCTGAGTTGCTCGAGCAGGCGAATGGCGTGCCGGGTCGAATGCGGGCAGCCGGTTTCCTGGTGAATCAGCAACTGACTCACGACGCCGGCCCAGAAGTTATTGCTCGGCATGTTGGCCCCCGCTCAAAAACAGCTCAACGCGAGCCAGAGAAAGCCGGCCGCGATCGCAATGCTGAAATAGAGACTGTCCGGCCGGATCAGCGCCCGCCCACCCGGGGCGGCCGGGGATGGCCGACGGCTGGCGGCCTGGCCGCCCGACTGCAAGAAAGTAATGTGCATGCTGCCTCCACGAGAGGATTGCCGGATTGGCTGGCTAGCACGCGTGCTTGGCTGGCTTGTTGAGAATCATTCTTATCAAAAACATTGGCATTGTCAAGCAAATGAGAACCGTTGTTATTTGAGTAGTGAGTCGCGCGCTAACTTGCCGCGCCTGCCAGCCGCCTTTTCGCGCTTGCATTTTGCCCGAACTTAAATAACAATAATTCTCATTCGCCAGAAAACGGCGAAAAACGCCTAGCCAGCCAGCGCGCCGCAATCGCCCCCAGCCAGCCGGATTTCCCTGTCACCAGGGGGCTGCATGCGGCAGCGGATTGTCCGTACCGGCAAGGCCGGAGCCGGCATCCGTTCGCATCCCTCCGCAACTCAAGTGCAATCTTCATGGATATCGAACCGATGCCGCTCGCGCTTCGCCTGGCGGCGATCGTCGCCCTGCTTTCGGCCAGCGCCCTGCGCGGCACCACCTGCAACAAGACCGATGCCCTGCGCGCCCATCTCGCCGCAGCGGCGGGCGCCGACGGCATCGATCCGCGTCTGCGCAGCACCCTGGAACAAGTCCTGGCCGGCTGGCAGGCGGTCGACTGCCAGCCAGCCTCGATTTCGAGCGAATTTTTCCCGTTGACCGTACCCGGTCAGCTTCTCCACTAACCGTTCACTGGAAAGAACACGCAATGTCCCGTTACACCGGCCCCCGCCTGAAAGTCCTGCGCGCCCTCGGCGTCGACCTGCCCGGCCTGTCCCGCAAATCGATGCAGGATCGCCCGCAGCCGCCCGGCCAGCATGGCGCCAAGAAAAACGCCGGACGCAAGTCCGAGTTCGGCCTGCAATTGATGGAAAAGCAGAAGCTGCGCTACAACTACGGCCTGACCGAGCGCCAGTTGCGCCGCGTCGTCGTCGATGCCAAGAAGGACAAAGGCGCCACCGGCAACAAGCTGGTCGAACTGCTCGAACGCCGCCTCGACAATCTCGTCTTCCGCGCCGGCTTCGCGCCGACCATCCCGGCCGCGCGCCAACTGGTCAGCCACGGCAAATTCGAGCTGAACGGCCGGCGCGTCACGATTCCGTCGATCCGCCTGCGCATCGGCGACCGCTTCGGGCCGAGCGAGGCCGGCCGGAAAATCGACCTCGTGCGCACCACGCTCGAGGCACCGGCCCTCGAACGCCCGGAATGGATCGCCTACGACACCGCCACCGGGACGGCGCACCTGAGCCACCTGCCGGACGGCGATTCAGCCCCCTTCCCGCTCGACCTGCAGCGCATCGTCGAGTATTACGCGACCCGCCTGTAAAAAAGGCGACCCTGCGGTCGCCTTGTTGCCTGCCTCGCCGGCGGACTAAGTCCGCATGGCGATTACCGCCAGGGGCGCCGTGGCGCTGGCGAGCAGGCTGTCGTCGGGGCCGTACAGGCTGGCGCGTGCATTGACCATGCTGCGCCCGACCTTCTCCAGTTCGGCTTCGGCGAACAGTTCGCCGGCCGGCGCCGGACGGAAGTAGTTGCTGGTCTGGCTGACCGTGGCCAGCGTCGTGCCGGCCGGGGTTTGCGAGAAGGCGGCAAAGATCATCGCGAAATCGAGCAGCGCCGCAACGATGCCGCCCTGCACAACACCATTGCCCTGGGTGAAGGCCGTGCCGACCGTGAAACCGAGACGCACCCGCCCGTCGCCGGCCGAGACGATGCGCATGCCGAGCGAAATGGCCAGCGGATTGCTGTCGACCGCCAGGTCGCGCAAGCCGCCGTCGATCGCACGCCGGACGAGCAGGCGTTCGGGATGATCGGTCACGACTGCCCTCAGCCCTTGAGCAGGCCGTCGAGGATGGCGATCATCTGGTCGATTTCGCCTTCGCTGACATTGAGCGCCGGCATGAAGCGCAGCAGGTTCGGCCGCGGCGAATTGAGCAGCAGGCCCTGCGGCGCCAGTTCGAGGCCGCGCTTGACGATGTCCGGACCACGCTCGTCGGCAAGCACCAGGGCGCGCAACAGGCCGGAGCCGCGTTCGCCCTTGAGGCCATGGCGGGCGCTGAGTTCGAGCAGTTTCTGCGACAGATATTGGCCACGTGCCTCGACACCAGCCAGGAAGCCCGGCGCCAGCAGCGCCTTGGTAACGGCCAGGCCGACCGCCGTCATCAGCGGGTTGCCATTGTAGGTACCGCCCTGGTCGCCCGGCTCGAAACAGCAGATGGCTTCGCGGGCGAGCAGCGCGGCGAGCGGCACGCCGCCGCCGATGCCCTTGCCCAGGGTCATGATGTCCGGCGTGATGCCGGCGTGTTCGTAGGCAAACAGCTTGCCGGTACGGCCCATGCCGGTCTGCACTTCATCGACGATGAGCAGCACGCCGCGCGCTTCGGTCAGGGCGCGCAGCGCCTTGAGGAATTCGACCTCGGCCGGAATCACGCCGCCCTCGCCCTGCACCGGTTCGAGCATGACGGCGACGGTTTTCGGCCCGATCAGGGCGTCGACCGCTGCGATGTCGTTGTAGGCCGCCTTGTGGAAGCCCGGCACCTGCGGCGCGTAGAGCGTGTCCCAGCCCGCCTTGCCGGAGGCCGACATGGTTGCCAGCGTACGGCCGTGGAAGGAATGGTCAAAGGTGATGATCTCGTGCGCACCGCCCTTGTTGAGGCGGCCCCACTTGCGCGCCAGCTTGATGGCGCCTTCGTTGGCTTCGGCGCCGGTATTGGCGAAGAAGACGCGGTCGAAGCAGGAATTCTCGGTGAGCAGGCTGGCCAGCTTGACCATCGGGCCGTTGTAGAAAGCCGGGCTCGGATTGATCAGCTGCGCGGCCTGGGTACTCAGCGCCGTGGCGATTTCCGGCGGGCAGTGGCCAAGGCAATTGACCGCCCAGCCCTGGATGAAATCGAGATAGGCCTTGCCGGTGTGGTCATACAGCCAGGAACCTTCGCCGCGCTCAAAAACGAGCTCCGGGCGGTTGGTGATGTACATCAGCGAATCGGTATTGGCAGATTGGTATTGCATCGTCGGTTTTCCGTAGCGGGGGACGTGAATGGTAAGGGCGTAATGTTACCGAATTACGCCATGCTGCGCCGCACCAAAAACGCCGGACGGCGTGCAGCCGGTCCGGTTTGTGCCGCGCCGGGGCGACGCGATCAGGCCCGCGGCGGACGCCGGCCCGGCGCCTTCTTGACTGTCTTTTTGGCCGCCAGCGTAACCAGGAAGGGAAACTCGGCATCGGCAGACTGGACGATGCGGAACTCTGGCCCGACCGCGCGGGCCAGGCGGGCGACGAGCGCGTCGAGATTGACCGCTTCGCAGCGCAGGTCGGCGGTGACGCTGCCCATGTCCTCGTACACCGGAAAGTCGGAACACCCCGCCGGCTTGATGTCCTGGCCGTAAATCGTGCAGGCGTGTCCGCTCAGATCGTAGGCAGGACAAGGCTTGCTATGCACGTAATACAGCCCGTTGCCGGCCCGGATTTCCTCCGGACCACCGCCCGTCGCAAGCCGCTTGTCGAATGCATTGCGCGACTCGCCAAGCTTCCAGAAGGTCTTGATCTGTTTCCACTCCAGTTCGAGCACCAGCGCATCAAGACGGCAACAGGGCCTGGCGCAGACGCTGCAATGCGGAATCACGTCAGCCACCTGGTAGGCATCGGCGGCGGCAGCAAGCTCGCTGGCGAGAGAACGGCGGGAATCGCGGTTGCTCATTGCAGGGCGGACGGAAAAAACGGGGCGGTGGAGGAAAGGAGGATCACGGTCAACGGGTGTCAGATGGAGAAAATGGGGAGATACGCCCGAGATCACCCGGGCAGCGCGCAGTATACGGCCAAAGTCACCGGACTTGCCGGCACAGGCTGGCGGCAGGTAGGCCGGACTGGCGGCATACTGCAATATATTTTCGCCGCGCCACAATATCCGCGTCTGGCGTTCGTCTACCCAGGCATGGACACATCGCTTTCCCTGCCGCCACCTTACGAGAAGAACCGCCTGATGGCCGAGCAGAACCGCCGCCTGACCGAAACCGTTGCCCGCGAAAGCGGGCGGCTGGGCAGCTTCATCCGGCAGCGCGTGCCAGATCCGGGCGAGGCCGAGGACATCCTGCAGGACGTCTTTTTCGAACTGGTCGAGGCCTGGCGCCTGCCGGAACCGATCGAACAGGTCGGCGCCTGGCTGTTCCGGGTGGCGCGCAATCGCATCATCGACCGCTTTCGCAAGCGGCGCGAGGAGCGTTTGCCGGCATCCGGCACCGCGGATGCCGACGATGACAGCGAACATTGGCTGGAGAACGCCCTGCCGGCCAGCGACGGTGGCCCGGAGGCAGCGCATTTGCGGCGCCTGTGGCTGGATGCCATTGCGGCCGGGCTCGAAGAACTGCCGGCCGGGCCGCGCGAGGTATTCATCGCCCATGAACTCGATGGGCTGAGTTTCAAGGAAATGGCCGCGGCCAGCGGCACCTCCATCAACACCCTGCTCGGCTGGAAGCGGCAGGCCGTCCTGCACCTGCGCGAACGCCTGCGCCCCCTTTACGACGAACAACCCTGAACGAGGAATCACCATGTACTGCTCTACTGAAAAATCCGGCTGCGTTTCACGCTGCCTCAAGATCGGCCTGATGGTCGTTGCCGGCATCGCTGCCCTGACCTGGGTCGTCATGCAGTTATGGAACTGCCTGCTGCCCGACCTGTTTCTTGGCGTCTCGCCGATCGGCTACTGGCAGGCGCTCGGCGTGCTGGCACTCAGTCGCATCCTGTTCGGCGGCTTGCGCTGCGGCGGCCACGGTCATTGGCGCGAGCGCCGCGAGCGCTGGGAAAAAATGACGCCGGAAGAACGGGCGCAACTCAAGAGCCGCTTCCGTAGCCGCTGGAGCGCTTGCTGCGCTTCGGACAAGCGCGAAGAAGCCGCCCCCGCCGACGACAAACCCGCCGGCAAGGCCTGATCGAGCCGGCATGCACCGTCCGTCATCCGCCGGGCGGTGCACACGCAAAAAAAGCCAAAAATCAAAATCGAAGCCCATGCCCGACAGCCCCACCCTGCCACCCGCGGCAAGTGACCGCCCCGCCCTGCCCGGCCGCCTGCGCCGCGCCTTCTGGCGCTTTCTGCCCCTGATCGGCGGCCTGCATCTCTACATCGGCTGGCGTCTGCTGCCGCCGCTCGATCTCGGCGCCGCCGGCCTGATGCTGGCCATCGCCGGGCTGACGATTTCCACCGGCCTGGTCCCGCTCGGTTTGTTCGCCCGTTTCGTCGTCGACCGCCAGGCGCTGGCCGACCGGCTCGGCTGGCTGGGCGGTCTGGCGATGGGGCTTTTTTCCTCGGTGCTGGTGTTGACCGTATTGCGCGACCTCGCCCGGCTGTTCGCCGACGCACCGGCGCTGGCCGCACCGACGGCCATCGGCGTGCTTGCCCTGGCCGGCCTGTTCACGCTGCTCGGCTATGTCAATGCGCGCCGCGTTGCCCGGGTCGTCCGGGTCGATATCCCGCTGAGCGGGCTCCCCGACGCACTCACGGGTTTCACCATCGTCCAGCTCAGCGACATCCACGTCGGGCCGACCATCAAGCGAAAATACGTCCAGGCCATCGTCGACCGCGTGAACCAGCTCAATGCTGACCTGGTCGTCATCACCGGCGACGTGGTCGACGGGACAGTCGAACAGTTGCGCGCCGATACCGCACCGCTCGGCCAGTTGCGCAGCCGGCACGGCAGCTACGTGGTGAGCGGCAACCACGAGTTTTACTCCGGCGCCAGGGCGTGGCTGCGCGAATTCGCCCGCATCGGGCTGCAAGTCCTCGATAACCGCCACGTCGTCATCGAGCACCGTGGTGCCCGCTTCGTTCTCGCCGGGGTCAGCGATTACTCGGCCGCCGCTTTCGACGTAAGCCAGGCCAGCGACCCGGTCGCCGCACTCGCCGGCAGCCCGCCCGGCCTGCCGCGCATCCTGCTCGCCCACCAGCCACGCTCGGCCAGCGCCGCCGCAATTGCCGGTTTCGATCTGCAGCTCTCCGGCCACACGCACGGCGGCCAGTTCTGGCCGTGGAACCACTTCGTGCCCTTGCAGCAGCCCTTTACCGCCGGCCTGCACCGGCTCGGCCGGCTGAGCGTCTACACCAGCCGCGGCACCGGCTACTGGGGGCCGCCCAAGCGCTTCGGGGCGCCTTCGGAAATCAGTGTGCTGCGGTTGGTTCCGGCCTGAGAAAGCCTTCCTGATCCTTCTTTTCCGGGGAGGAGCTAATCTTCCGGCATTGGCTTGACCGTCCCCGGCCGGGGACAAAGGATCACGCGACTACACCTTCAAGCAGGCCGTTGCGCATGGCCAGCAAGGTCAATTCGGCCTGATTCCGGACATCGAGTTTCTGTTTGATGTGATACAGATGCGTCCCCACCGTTGACGCGCCGAGCTGCTGCTCGTGCGCAATCTCACTGACCGACAGTCCTTGCGCCAGGCGCATGAACACGGCGAACTCCCTGGGCGTCAGGGCGGCCAGCGGATCGGCGCTGCCCGACACCTGAGCAAATGCGATTCGCTCGGCCAGCGCCGGGTCCAGGTAACGCTGCCCGCCCGCAACACGCTGCACCGCTGCCAGCAATTGATCGGGTGATGCCTGTTTGCAGAGATAGCCGCGTGCCCCCAGTTTGAGCGAGTGAACGGGAATCACCTGATCGACATGCGCCGACACCATGATCACGCGGGCTGCAGGCTCTCGCGCAACAATCCGCTCCAGCGCCAGCAGACCGCCACCGCCCGGCATCGAAACGTCCATCAGCACCAGGCTTGGCTGCGCCGCCAGAAACATCCGAACAGCACTCTCGCCGCACCCCGCCTCGGCAACCACGCTCGCCCCGGCGCCTTCGAGCAGCATGCGGTAGCCGAAACGCACCACCTCGTGGTCGTCGGCAAGCAGGATGCGAAGCTCGTGCAGGTCCAAGCTCATGCCGTGCCGCTCTGCGCAGACAGAGGCAACCAGGCGCGCACCAGCCAGCCGCCGGGCTGGTGTTTCCCGAAGTCGATTTCACCGCCAAGTAGCGCCACCCGCTCGCGCAAGCCGGCCAGGCCAAGGCCGCTGCCCGGCTGCGGTGGAATACCGGCTTCTCTGCCTTCGCCATTGTCGGCGACACTGATGCCAAGCCTGCCACCAACCGAAACCAGCGAGATGACGACACTATCCGCCGCAGAATGCCGGATCACATTGGTCAGGGCTTCCTTGACCAGACGCAGGCAGACGCGGGCTACCGGCGCGGGAAAAGTCGTAGTGGCCAGCGCCACGTCCAGCTTGATCGCGACGCCGCCGTGACAGTCCTGCCAGGCTTCCACGTAAGTAGCAATCGAATCCGGCAAACTGCCGGGCAGCTCCGAGCGCAGACGCAGCAAGATGACCCTGACCTCCTCCTGCAAGCCCTGGGTGACGGAAACAATGCGCGTTGCCATCATTTTTACCGCGCTATCTTGGTTGATCCGCTGCACGATTGCCGCGGCCAGGGCCCGCACGGCCGTGATCCCCTGCGCCAATTCGTCGTGCAACTCGCGCGCCATGTCCACACGTTCGGCTTGCAGGGCTGACTCGACCAGGGCGATACGCTGCCGTTCGGATTCGAGCTGAACATTCTTTTTTACCGCCGCGGTCAGGCTGTCGGCCATTTGATTGAAGGCCAGCGCCAGTTTCTCGAGTTCAGGATCGGCCAAGGCCGGCAAACGGATGGCGAAATTGCCCTCGCCGGTTTGCAGCAAGGCGAGCCGCAATCCATGCAAAGGCCGCAGTGCGCAGCGCAGGGCAAACCTGACCGCAAAAAACAGGATGATCAATAGCCCGCCGGCCCAACTACCGAAAAGAAGCAGATCGTCCCAGGCATCGAGGATGGCGCGCGACGAATCCGCTTCAAGCACGATCCGCAAATCGCCATGCCGGATCGTCAGCGGCGCAATGTCCGGCGTGAGCCAGGCGGCAAACCAGGCGGGCGCGTCGCGCCCGGCCTTATACGCCGAGGCCGGCGAAACATAGCGCGGGGCCGCCGCCGCTGCTGCATAGACGGTGATGGCATTCGCCCGAATGCGCCCGGCGTCCCTGACGATGCCGAGCAACTCCGTGCCCGGATTGCTGGCGCTTCGGAGAGCAATGGCCTGCAGCCATTGCTGCGAAACGCGCCTGGCCGCCTGCACTTCCTCATGGATGCTCAAGCGGGTGAGGTGAAGCCAGCAGAGTGCCAGGCAAAGGAGAAAGACGACGAGCAGGCCGCTCACCAGCAGGCTCAGCCGCTCGGGCAAAGGGCGGGCCCGCCATGCCTGCGGCCAGAAGGCCGGGCGGGCAGCGCTCAGCAACGGCTTGATCCATGCCAGTAAATGGCCGCCAGGAAACACCGGATCGCGTGAGCGCATCTTTGCAGATTGAAAGCCCGGATTCAGTGCACAGCCAACTTGCTGCGGCTTCGCCATTCGCGCGGCGACGCGCCGTAGCGCTTGCGAAACGCCTTGCTGAAAGCCTGCAGGTTGCCGAAACCACAATCGATGGCAGCCCGCGAGATGGTCTGCTGGTCGAGCGAAGGATCGCGCAGCAGTTGCAGGACGCGCTCGAAGCGGGCATCGCTGATCGCGGTCGCGGGCGAGCTTTGGTTTTCCTGGAAGAGCAGGTACAGCGAACGTTTCGACATGTGCAGCTTGTTGGCCAGGAAATCGGGCGACAGTTCGTGATCGAGTACATGCTGGCGGATCAGGTGCATGGCCGTGACGAATTTCTGCTGATCGCGACTTTTTGTACCGGAAAGCGCCATCGCGCAGCGCGCCAGGGCGGCGGCGATCATTTCGTTGACCGAAGCGAGCACTGTCTCGCAGTCGTTGATCTGGCTGACATCGGCCTTCTGGATGAGGGTGACCAGCGACGCCAGCGAGGCGTCAAAAGCGAGCCCGGACAAGGGGCGACCGGTCATCCCCTCGCTCATCTTCAACCAGCCCGAGAGTTTTGCGTAGGGCAGGCTCATGACGAGAAACTCGGCATTGTCCGGCACTTCGATGCGATACGGACGCGCCGTGTCGCAGATGCTGAGCAGGCCCGGCGTCAGCGTCGCGCGGCGGCGATCCTGCGCGACGTGCAACTCGCCGCTGAGCGACCACATCAGCTTGGCGTAGTCGGCATGACCACGCGAGACGCAGCCCAGCGTACGCTCAACGCTGTGTTTCTGGGTGGAGATCAGGGACAGCGAAACGTCGTGCACATCCATGCGCAGCACGTTGGCCCGGAAAGTCCGGGACGCGATGTCGTCCACCTGGATATTGGGGAAGGCGGTATCGAGGAAGCCCTGCCAGGCCTCGCTCGTCGCGTAACAATCGACGGCGCGCGAGGCCTCGCGCGAAACCAGCCGGGTAGCCGCAGAATTCATCATCATCTCCTCCTCAGACCTGCGTATGGGCCTGAATCCTTGTTTCAGGCAGCATGATCGCCCGGAATGCGCCGGGCGATAATTGCCATCGGGATCGCTTCCTAGCCCCGCATCACCTTGATCGTCTGGATCGAGGTGAATTCCTCCAGGCCGTGCAAACCGAACTCGACACCTATGCCGGACTGCTTGATGCCGCCGAACGGCGCATCCGGCTGCACCGCACCGTGCTCGTTCACCCACACCGTGCCGCATTCCAGGCGGGAAGCCAGCGCGGCGGCACGGGCCAGGTCGCACGACCATATAGACCCGCCCAAACCGTTGGAGTTCCGGTTGGCACGCAAAATTACCTCGTCGACATCGGAATACTTGATTACCGGCAGGATGGGCCCGAACGGCTCCTCGTCCACCAGGCGGCTGCCTTCGTCCAGCCCGGCAACGATGGTCGGCGCGTAGAAATAGCCGGGACCGGGCAGGCGCTCGCCGCCACACAGGAACTGTCCGCCCTCGCGGCGTGCATCTGCGGCGATGGCTTCGACCTTCTCGAGCTGCATGCGGTTCTGGATCGGGCCGAGTTCGCTGGCCGGATCGAAACCGTCGCCGACCTTGACCGCGCGAGCCAGCGCGACCAGTTCGGCACACAGTTCGTCGTACATACTTTCATGCACGTAGAGGCGCTTGAGGCAGGCGCAGGTCTGGCCGTTGTTATGGAAGGCAGCGGCGAACAGCTTGGGCGCCACGGCCTTGACATCGACGTCGGGCAGGACGATGCCGGCATCGTTGCCGCCCAGCTCCAGGGTCAGCCGTTTCAGAGTGGCGGCGGCATTGCCCATGATTTTGCGGCCCGTAACGGTCGACCCGGTAAAAACGATCTTTTCTATGCCGGGATGCGTCGTCATCGCCGGCCCGACCGCGGACCCCGCCGCCCCGGTGACCAGGTTGAGCACGCCCGGCGGCAGGATGGCATTGGCCAGTTCGACGAAACGCGCCGTCGTCACCGGGGTCAGTTCGGAAGGCTTGAGCACCACCGTGTTGCCGGCGCGCAAGGCCGGCATGATATGCCAGATGGCGATCATCAGCGGCCAGTTCCAGGGCGTGATGGAGCCAACCACGCCGAGCGGTTTGCGATGCACTTCGACGCGCGCTTCGGCATTGTCCTGGACGACCTCGACCGGCAGGGCAAGCTGACTCGTTGCCTGCGTCCACGCGATGGCGCCACCGACTTCCATGCCGGCACCGACATGATTGAGCCCGTCCTGTGGCTTGCCGGTCTCCAGCGTCACCAGGCGCATGAGTTCCGGCATGTTGGCCTGCAGCACCCCGGCCAGGGCGCCGATCAGGCGGCTGCGTTCGCCGTCGGGCAACGCAGCCCAAGCCGGAAAGGCGATGCGGGCCGCGGCGACGGCGGCATCGACATGTGTCGCATCGCCGGCGGCGACGCGGGCGAAAGCAGTGCCGCTCGCCGGATTGATGACATCGAAAGTGGTCGCGGCAAGCACTGGCTTGCCGTCGATAGTCATGGGATAGAGTGGGAGTTCTGACATTTGCCTGCAACCTGAAAAATGAAACGGCGCGGCCCAAGCCGCGCCCGGCAAGGCCGCGGCACATCCAGTCGGACGCGCCGCGGCCACCCGCTTAATAAGCGAACAACAGCTGCGCAGCCAGGGTCGTCGTCTTCGGCCCGTTTTCCACATTGAGATCCTGGGCGACCTGGAGCTGGACGCGCCAGCTCTTGTCGAGGAACATCGCGCCGGTCAGCAGCACCGCGTTGTCGTTCATGGCCTTGGCAACCTGTGTACCGTTCAGGGTCTCCTTGGCGCCCAGCGCGTGCCGGTAGGAAATCGCGACATGCGCTGCATCCGACAGGTGGTAACGCAAGTGGGCGAAACCGCGGAACATCGGGTCGCGCTTGGTGCCGGTCTTGCGGTCGTCGTCGTAGAACTCGACCTGCGGAATCAGGTCGACCGACCACTTCGGCGCGATCCGCTTGATGTAGCCGGCGGCCAGTTCAACCTTCCAGCGATTGTCGCTGACCGCGAAACCCTTGTTCTTGTCGTCGCCGGTCGGTGCCGTGACAAAAACCGACCAGCCGAGGTGTTCACCGTTGGCCAGATCGGCTTTGGTCCACAAGGTGCCGCCGAAAATCACGTCACCCAGACCGGAAGTCTTGGTGTTACTCAAATCGACCTTCTGGCTGCCGAACGGGATGACGATCTGCGGATCGACCAGGTAATCGCCCCACTTGGTGAAATGCACGAAACGCGCAATGCCGATGTCGGCCGTCAATCCAAGGTCGGACGACACTTTCTTGCCACCCTGATAGAGATTGTCGGCAGTGACGTGGTTGTAATACAGCAGCGCGAGGTCGGTGCCGGCCGGCAAGCCGGTGTAATCGCCCGGATCCGGCGCCGTCGCGGCAAAAGCCGGCATCGTGGCAAGCCCAATGAGGCCGAGAAGAACGGAAGTTTTCAATTTATTAGACATGGTTTACCCCTCTGTGGATAAATATTGATTAGTTGGCCTGGACGGACTGACGCAGGTCATTGGTGCGCTTGATCACGTACTGGTGCAGCAGCTCCATATCCGCCGGCTTGAGGATGTTGGCGAAATTGGGCATGCCACGATTAAGTCGCGCGCCACTCAGGATGCCCTTGAAGTTCGCGTGCTTTTCCTTCGTCAGGTAGCGCAGATCGGGCACAACGCCGCCGCTCACGGCATTGAGACCGTGGCAGGAGCCGCACAAACCATTGAACATCGTGCGGACGCCCTTCAATTGCTCATCCGTAGCGGTCAACGGCGGCGTCACTGGTATTTCGCGCAGGACCGGTTTAGCGGGTGGAATCCGGCCCTTGCCGTCGAGCTTGAAGACAACCACGCTCGACTCCGGCTTGACCTGGGCGCTCAGCGACATCGGGCCGGTGATGTGGGTGAAGGCACCGCCCCAACCGACCATGAAGGCAACGTATTGCTCGCCGTGCACCGTGTAGGTGATCGGTGCCGCCATCACGCCGGAATTGACCTTGCGTATCCACAACTCCTTGCCGGTATCCGCGGCATAGGCGATGACGCGCCCGTCAGCCGTTCCTTGGAAGAGCAGGTTGCCCGCCGTGCTCAGCGTGCCGCCGTTCCAGGCCGACTTGAACTCCTTCGACCAGGCCGCCTTCTGTTGCACGGGATCCCAGGCCAGCAGGCGCCCTTTCCACATGTCGCGAATGGCTGCCTCGATCTTCGGGTCTTCCGGCAAATCCGGCACCTCGAGCCCGAGATTGACCACCGACTTGTTCGGGATGAACAGCGGCTCCTTCTGCGGCTCCATGCCGGCCACGCTTTCCTGCGCCGGAATGTAGACCAGGCCGGTCTTCGGATTGAAGGACATCGGATGCCAGTTGTGACCGCCGAGGAAACTCGGGCTGACCAGCTTGGTCCCGTCTCCTTCCAGATAGTCGCCCTCCTTGGTCAACACCGGACGACCGGTCGTCATGTCGACGTGCGTCGCCCAGTTGGCCGGAACGTATTTCTCGGCCGACAGCAACTCGCCAGTCTTGCGATCCAACACATAGAAAAAGCCGTTTTTCGGCGCCTGCATCAGCACCTTGCGCTCGACGCCCTTGAGCTTGATGTCGGCCAGGATCATGTGCTGGGTCGCGGTGTAATCCCACTTGTCGGCCGGCGTCGTCTGGTAGTGCCAGTTGTACTCGCCGGTGTCCGGGTTGATCGAGACGATGGACGAGAGGAAGAGGTTGTCGCCCTTGCCTTCGCTGCGGAACTTGTGATTCCACGGCGAACCGTTGCCGACGCCGACGTAGAGCTGGTTCAGCTCGGAATCGTAGGACATCGAATCCCACACCGTACCGCCGCCACCCCATTTGACCCAGTTGTTGCCATACCAGGTTTTGAGCGCGATCTCCATGGCGCGCGACTCCGGCGGCTGGGCCGGATCGCCCGGGACGGTGTAGAAGCGCCAGGCTTCCTTGCCGGTTTCCGCATCGTAGGCAGTCAGGTAACCGCGCACGCCGAACTCGGCGCCGCCGTTGCCAATCAGGACCTTGCCCTTGACGATGCGCGGCGCGCCGGTGACCGTGTAACTCTTTTTATGGTCGATGATGGTGTCGACCGACCAGACTTCCTTGCCGGTCGACGCGTTGAGCGCGACCAGGCGGCCGTCGAACGTACCGACATAGACGCGCCCTTTCCACACTGCGACGCCACGATTGACGGTATCGCAACAGCCCTGCCCGAGCACCTCCGGCTTGACCTTCGGGTCGTACTTCCAGAGCAGCTTGCCGTTACGGGCATCGAGCGCGTAAACGATGCTCCACGGCCCGGTCGTATACATCACGCCATCGACGACGATCGGGGTCGCCTCGACGCCGCGATCGATGTCGAGCTTGTAGGTCCAGGCCACACCCAGTTGATCGACGTTCTGATCATTGACCTGGCGCAGGGGGCTGAAGCGCTGCTCGTCGTAGGTCCGGCCGTGCGCCATCCAGTTGCCTGGCTCGCGGTCGGCATTGATGATGCGTTGCGCATCGACATTGGCCGCAATGCCGGCCACGGCAGGCCCGGTGAAACTGCAGGCCAGCGCCAAGGCCAGCACCCCGGCGGCCAAACGCCTGTTTACATTTGATTTATGCACATTGTCTCCTCTGTTTTTTGACGGCCACCGGGTAACAACTATCCGAATCAGCCTGACCAGATTCTGATATATGCAATCGATTTCATTCGCTGCAATTCTGGCAAAAAAGCATGTCCATCCTTGCAAACTCGCAATTGCTTGAAGAGCCAAGGTCTACCGACAACAAGGAAGCAGGAAGACTGCTCGTGATCAGCAGTAAAGGAGCGAAATACAAAATACTGGCGGCCGTTGATGCCAGCCCTTGCTCCCGAAAATCCCAGGGATTGACTAGCGTCTGACACCAGAGTCCATTCCGGATACGGAGACGGCTGGACAGGAGGGATTCCGGGCACGCCGAATCGCCAGTACGTCGGCCACAGCAGCCTTGACACCTTGATGCTGGCCGCTAAATCCATCGCCCGAGTCATGCTAGGATTATTCCCGCAGATCGCCTTTCATCCAGGAACGCGCCAGCCAGCCAAGAGCAAAATTTTGTCGGATCTGTCTGGTCGGGGTAGTGCCCAGTTCGCTTTTATCTCCGGAGCGCTTCGCTCACAAACCATGTCCAGCATGCATTTGTTAACGCTACGCTTCAAAGACAACGCACTGGAAAGAGAGTTTCTCGGCGCGACCAGAGCGCGCACCCGTCAGCAAGGGCAGTTAGCCTGCGTGGTTGGGATGATCGTCTATCTCTTGCACGGCTTTCTCGATCAATGGTTCGTCGCCCCCGAGATGATCGGCCCGGTCTGGCTCGCCCGCATTACCGCGCTTTGCGTGCCGGCATTCGTCCTGCTGCTGTCATTGACCCCTTGGTTCAACCCCATGGCACATCTGCTTCTCGCCCTGGTCGGTGCCGCAGCTGCGGTCGGGCTGATTGCAATGCAGGTGAACCTGCCGCTTGATAGCGCCCCGTATTACTACCCTATGATGGTGGTGGTGACCTTTTACACCTACAACTTCATCGGCACACGTTTCGTCTACGCCCTCACGGTCGACCTGACGATGCTGATCGCCTACAACCTGGTGTTTGGCAAGTTGCTCGACTACCCGCTGCATACGCTGATCAGTCACGATTTCTTCATCATTTCGGCCAATTTGATCGGGGGCTCGGTCGGCTACATCACCGAGCGCCAACGCCGCCTGCTCTATCTCCGCGAACGGGAACTCGAGGCGGAGAAAACGCATCATCTCCAGCGCTCATTGCACGATGGCCTGACCGGCCTGCCCAATCGCGAGCTTTTGTACGATCGCATCGTCCAGGCCGAACTCAGTGCGGCGCGTGATCAAACAGTCCACTGCGCCCTTTTTCTCGACCTCGATGGCTTTAAAAACATCAATGACACATTTGGCCACACCATCGGTGACCAGACGCTGCGCGAAGTCGCCAGGCGTTTGCAATCCGCAGTCAGGGCGAGCGATACCGTGGCGCGAATCGGCGGTGACGAGTTTTTTGTCTTGGCGGAAAACATCGGCAGCCTTGCCACCGCCCAGGCTTTGGCAAACAAGCTTCTGGCCGAACTCGCCAAGCCCCTTGCCTTCCTGCCGGAACACATTCAGGTGGGCGCCAGTATCGGCATCTGCGCCTTCCCCTACGCGGGGATGAACGTGTCCGACCTGATTCATCGGGCCGATGCGGCGATGTATCAGGTCAAGATGTCAGGCAAGGGCAATTTTGCCAACGCCGAGCTTGCCGAATCGCCAGCCATGAATGTGCCAAGCCAGCCCTGAAAGCCGGCCCTCACCCTGCAAGCAAACCGGCCAACGCCGCCTCGGCAAACTGCACGTCCTGCGCTTCGCTGCCGCCCGAGATGCCGATGGCGCCGACCAGCACGCCTTCGTGTTTGACCGGCAGGCCGCCGCCGAAGCCGACGAAGCGTTCGCGCTGCATCAGGCCGTGGCGCAGCATTTCCGAGCCCTTGGCGAGGCGGGCATCCCATTTGGCGGTGGCCGGGCCAAAGCTGACCACGGTGTAGGCCTTGTCGAGAGCGATGTCGATGGAGTGGAAAGGCGCGCCGGGGTGGCGCTTGAAGACCAGCGGGTAGCCGGCACGGTCGACCACCGCCACACAGACTTTTACGCCGGCTTCGGCCGCCGCGGCCAGGGCCAGGTCGGCCAGTTCGTCGGCCGTACCCAGGCCGAGCGAAGCAATCATTTCGATATCCATCAGGTTTTTTCTCCGTGGGCGGCCGACACCGTCGCTGCCAGACGGGCGCGGCGGGTCAGCAGGAAGACGACAAAGCCGGCAAGGACGACGCCTTCGCCGAGCAGGGTATTGCCGGCACCGAGGCCGACCGCGACGAAGCCGGCGAGCAGGCCGCCGAGCGCGTCGAAGCCGAAACGGGCCGAGGTGAAGAAGGAAACGATGCGGCCGCGCAGGTGGTCGGGCGCCATGCTCTGCAGCAGCATGTTGATGCCGACATTGCACACCGAGATGCCGAAGCCGAGCCCGGCCATCGCCGCCAGCGCCAGCGGCAGGTGCGGCGTCAGGCCGAAGACGAGCAGCGCAGCAGCGGCAATCGCGGTGCCGGCAACGACGGCACCGATCAGGCCGGGCACCGTCTTGCGCGTGGCGAGGAAGATGGTCGAAGCGAAGGCGCCGCAGCCGGCAGCGCCCCACAACCAGCCCAGCGTCGTCGCATCACCGGCAAAGACGTCGCGCGCGAACACCGGCAGCAGCACGGCGTAAGCCGAGGCGGTCAGGTTGAGGCCGATCAGCGTGATGATCAGCATCCGTACGGTCCACGTCTGCCAGGCATACAAAATGCCCTCCTTGAAGACCTGGCCGACCGAGCCGCTCGCCTTGGCCGTCGCCTTAACCTCGATGCACAGCAGACCGCCGATCAGGGCGAGGAAGGACAGGCCGTTGATCGCGAAACAGGCCGCTTCCGAGGTCAGGCCGACGAGCAGGCCGGCAATCGGCGGGCCGACGAAGCGGCCGGAATTGAACAGCATGGCGTTGAGCGCCAGCGCGTTGGGCAGGTCGTCGCGGCTGCCGACGAAACCGCCGATCATCGACTGGCGCAGCGGCGTGTCGAAACTGTTGAGAATGCCCAGGGTCAGCGACATGGCAACGATGAAACCGGTCGTGATCAGCCCCGAGGCGGTCAGCGCCGCCAGCACGAAGGCCTGCAGCGCGAGCAGCGACTGGATGCGCAGCAGCCACTTCTTTTTGTCCTGCTTGTCGATCCAGGCGCCGGCCAGCGGCCCGACGACGAGTTGCGGAATCAATGCACAGAAGGCAGTGACGCCGAGCAGCGCGGCCGAACCGGTCAAGCGGTAAACCAGCCAGGAAAGCGCCACCTGCTGGATCCACGAACCGAGAATGGAAACCGCCTGACCGAGGAAATACAAACGGAAATTGCGGTGCGCCAGGGCGCGCATGCCGGCGGGGAGAGCCATCAGATGCTTGCCACCATCGCGGCACAGAGCGCCGCACCGCACAGATAGGTACCGAGCGCCCCGACGAAACGGGCCGGATTCGGTCGGCCAAGGCTGGGCCAGGCGACCAGGCCGACGACGATCAGGAAGCGGCAGATGGTGGCGGCGATGATCAGGTTGACCACCACGCTGGACGGGCCGCGCCAGCCAAAATAGAGAAAAATCACGGCAAGAAATGGCGCGAACTCGGCGGTATTGGCATGCGCCCGGATCACCCGGTTGAGCAGCGAATTGCGCTCGTCGGACGGCCCGGCACCGACACCGCTGCGAAAACGCAACAGGGAAACGGACAGGCCGAGCAGGAAAAGCAGGCCGCCGAGCGCGGCGGTGCAATAGAGGGCGACGGGATGCATGGGGCAGGACTCTTTGTTGTTTTGACGGGATCAGCGCGCCGCGCGCCGGAACAGCAGGTAGCCGGCGAGCGAGGCAGCGGCAGTCGCCAGGATGACCCAGGCCATCGGCCGGCCGCTGCCGTCGTGATGATAACTGACCGCGGCACTGGCCAGCATCCCGAGGCCGAACTGGCTGGCACCGAACAGGGCGGCCGCGGCACCGGCATTCTGCGGGTAGCGCGCCATCAGCAGGCCGACGCAATTGGCGCCGAGCAGGCCGGTCATGCTGACCACGACGAAGAGGCCGCCGATCACCGCCGGCAGCGCATCGTTGACACCGGCCGCCACCCACAACAGCAAGGCGCCGACAAAACCCAGGCCGCTGCCAACACCGGCCATCACGGCCGGCCCCTTGGCCTTGACCAGGCGGCTGTTCACGTAATTGGCGACGAAGATGCCGACCGCGTTGGCCGCGAAGAGCAGGCCGTAGGCGAAGGGTGAAAAGCCGTGCAACTCGATGAAATAGAAGGGGCTGGCCGTGATGTAGGCGAACATCGCGGCGAAGGACATGCCGCCGGCCAGGACCAGGCCGAGCGCCACCGGATCGACGAGCAGGCTGCCGTAGATGGCAAAAGCGCGGCTCAGCGGCAGTTGACCGCGCTGCTCGGCCGGCAGGGTTTCCGGCAACTGCCACCAGACGACGAGCAGGCTGAGCACGCCCCACAGCACGACGGCGGCGAAGGTGCCGCGCCAGCCGAACTGGACGAGCAACAGGCTGCCGAGCAACGGCGCCAGCAGCGGCGCAATCGCCGTCACCATGGCCATCAGCGAGAGTTTGCGGATCGCTTCGGTCGGCGTGTACACGTCGCGCACCACGGCCCGCGCCAGCACCGAGGCCGCCCCGCCGCCAAGTGCCTGCACGAAACGGGCGACGATCAGTTGCTCGACCGCCGTCGCCAGCATGCAGGCCAGGCTGGCCGCGGCGAACAGCGCGATGCCGGAGAGCATCACCGTGCGCCGGCCGTAACGGTCGGAAAGCGGCCCGTAGAAAAGCATGCCCAGCGAAAAGCCGGCGAGGAAGACGGTGATCGACAACTGCACCGCCTCGGCCGACGCCGCCAGACCGCTCGCGATGGCCGGCAGCGCCGGCAGGTAGAGGTCGATGGCAAGCGGCCCGAAGGCGACCAGCGCGCCGAGCAACAAAATAAAACGGCCCTCGCGGGCCGGATCGATAGCGGAAGTCGTCATCTGAAAGTCTTCATCAAAGCGGTCACCCCAAAAAAGCGTGAGCATTTGCTGCGTAGAAAGTGTTCATGATCTTCATGAAGGCCATCAAATCGGGGTTGGTTCTGAATTGAAACGTCTAAAAACCCCTGATGAAACCACTAAGCAACCGACTAAGCCGCCAAAGAACGGCGGCCAAGTCTCTGCTTATCCCGACCTCCCCTATCCCCAAGGGGACTTCCTTCGGGGCGTCAGGGGGGAGCAACCCCAAACCGCGCGTGATCAGCCCCCTCCCCTGACAAGGGGAGGGCTGGGGAGGGGTTTGAATGACCAACGAAAGATCACAAACAGCGGCTTACAAACCGCCCAAGGCGAGGTACTTGGTTTCCATGTACTCGTCGAGACCATGGCTGGAGCCTTCGCGACCGACGCCGGACATCTTGACGCCGCCGAAGGGCGCAACTTCCGTCGAGATCAGGCCGGTATTGACGCCGACCATGCCGTATTCCAGCTGATTGGAAACGCGCCAGACGCGGCCGTGATCCTTGGAGAAGAAATAGGCGGCGAGACCGAATTCGGTGTCGTTGGCCATGTGTACCGCTTCGGCTTCGGTCTTGAAGCGGAAGAGCGGCGCCACCGGCCCAAAGATTTCTTCTTTCGCCACCGCCATGCCGGCCGTCACGTCGGCCAGGATGGTCGGCTCGTACCAGGAGCGGCCGAGCGCGTGACGCTTGCCGCCGGTCACGACGCGAGCGCCTTTATCGACGGCATCCTTGACCAGTTCCTCGACCTTGTTGATCGCTGCATCGTCGATCAGCGGGCCTTGCGTGACGCCCTCTTCCGTACCATGACCGACCTTGAGCGCGGCAACCGCGGTCGCCAGCTTGGCCGCGAAAGCGTCATAAACGCCGTCCTGGACCAGGAAGCGGTTGGAGCAGACGCAGGTCTGGCCGGCGTTGCGGTACTTGGACGCGAGCGCACCGGCGACGGCGGCATCGAGATCGGCATCGTCGAAGACGATGAACGGCGCATTGCCGCCCAGTTCCAGCGACATCTTCTTGACCGTGCCGGCGCACTGCTGCATCAGCAACTGGCCGATCGGCGTCGAGCCCGTGAAGGTCAGCTTGCGGACAATCGGGCTGGCCGTCATCACGCCGCCGATGGCCGACGCCTTGCCGGTCACCACGCTGAACACGCCAGCCGGCACGCCGGCCCGCTCGGCCAGTTCGGCCAGGGCAAGCGCGGAGAGCGGCGTCTGCTCGGCCGGCTTGAGGATGATGGTGCAGCCGGCAGCCAGCGCCGGGGCGACCTTGCGGGTGATCATCGCCGACGGGAAATTCCACGGCGTGATCGCGGCGCAGACGCCGACCGGCTCCTTGGTGACGACGATCTGGCGGTCCTTGAACGGCGACGGGATGACTTCGCCGTAGGCGCGCTTGGCTTCCTCGGCAAACCACTCGATGTAGGCGGCGGCGTAGGCGATTTCGCCCTTGGCTTCGGCCAGCGGCTTGCCCTGCTCGGCCGTCATCAGCGCGGCGAGGTCGTCCTGGTGCGTCATCAGCAGGTCGAACCAGCGGCGCAGGATGCGCGAACGCTCGGCAGCGGTGGTTTCGCGCCAGGTCTTGAGGGCTTCGTCAGCAGCGGCGATGGCACGCTCGGTTTCGGCGGCGCCGCAACGCGGCACGGTGGCGATGGTTTCACCGGTTGCCGGGTTGGTGACGGGGAAAGTTTCGCCGGAGTCGGCGGGGGTCCAGGCGCCGTTGATGTAGCAGGCCTGGCGCAGCAGGGTGGGGTCTTTCAATGCCAGCATGAGGTGGGCTCCTTGGTGTGCGTTTTTATGAATAGGGTTGGTCTGGGGTCAGACCGGGGAATGTTGGTTGGCTTGGCCGGTGGTTATCGGCGGATGTTGTGCTTGTTTTGCGTGGGGGGTTCCGGCTTGCTTTGTGTCTCGCTTGCGGAAGATGTTGTTCTTGTTTGGCGTGGGGGTTCCGCCCTTGCGGGGCGTCTCACTTTCTTTTGCTTCGCCAAAAGAAAGTAAGCAAAGAAAAGGCGACCCCCGGGTCGGCGCCGGGCGTTGCCCGGTCCCTTGCGCTACTCGGCTAGCCGGGCGGCTTGCTAAACTCGCCTGCGGCTCAGACAGACGCAAGCCGAAACCCCCGGCCAGCCTGCGTTGCTCAGCGCCTCTCAGGGG
>Ga0074199_1000064_pt1 | contig 252658 bp, 223 predicted proteins | sample EPASupsiteSAE347_FD_64528 | JGI IMG/M metagenome (GOLD analysis project Ga0074199, IMG submission 64528) | Bioremediated contaminated groundwater from EPA Superfund site, New Mexico - Sample SAE3-47 | ecosystem: Environmental > Aquatic > Deep subsurface > Groundwater > Contaminated ...
GGGGCACGTGGTGTGGGTACTCGCGGCCGCGGCGGATAAAAGGCCGCACCGGGCCGCCACCTCCGGAAAACGCTTTGCCTGCGGCGTAATTAGCGGGCTCTGCCCGGCGCGTACTGCGGCCGGTCCGGACCGGCCGGATTTTTATCGATTTTTACCGGTCGACCGCCCCGAAACGGCCGATTTGCGGCAGTCTTGCCGACTGTCGCCCTTGCAGCATGCCCGGAGCCATTTGATGCATCCCACCCCCGACTACACCCCGCAAGCCCCCGAGCGCAGCGAGATCGATGCCCTGCCCGGCCCGACCCTGCTCGAATTCGGCGCCAACTGGTGCGGCCACTGCCAGGCCGCGCAGGCACCGCTGCATGCAGCACTGGCCGGATACGCCGCCCTGCGCCACCTGAAAATCGAGGACGGCCCGGGGCGCGCTCTCGGCCGCTCCTTCCGCGTCAAGCTGTGGCCGACCCTGATCTTTTTGCAGGACGGCCGGGAAGTCGCCCGCCTGGTCCGGCCGACCGCAGAGGCGCCGATCGTCGAAGGATTGGCCAGCCTGCACGCCTGAGAGGCTGTTCACGATCTTCCGAAAGTCATGAAGCCGGGCTGCAGCTTTATTTGATACGCCAGTAAAACCCCTCCCGACCTCCCCTTGACAGGGGAGGAGCACCCCAAATCGCGCATGGACAAACTCCCTCCCCTGACAAGGGGAGGGCCGGGGAGGGGTTTGAATGACAAGCGAAAAATCATGAACAGCTTCTTAGCATTTTTGCCTTTTCCGGACGGTCGACCGCTGCGCAAGGACAAATTCCGGATCGCCAGCGTGCCGCACCGCCGGTAACGCAACAAAAGCCGATCAGCCGATGAAAAGGGCTATTTCGAGGTGGCGCACTCCCCGGCTTTGCTCCAATATAAGGAAAAGGTAAAAAAACAATCAGGGGGAGCCATGTTCAATCGACGCCGTTTTCTCGAATGTTCGCTGGCCGTTGCCGCGCTGGGCTGCCAGCTCCCGGCATTCGCCGCCGGCAAGGCCCTGCGTCTGGGCACCCTGCCCGTCGTCTCGACGCGCACCGCCTACGAAATGTACCGGCCGCTGCTGGAGTTTCTCGAAAGGAACCTGGCGCTGCCGGCCACCCAGCTCGAAACGCCGCCCAATTTCAAGGCCATGTACCAGCGGATCCAGGAAAACGGCTTCGACCTCCTGATCAGTCCGCCGCACATTGCCCGCCTGGCCCAGAAACGTCTGGGCTGGCAGCCACTGGTGATGTTCCAGCCGGAGCATCAGGCTGTCCTGCTTGTCAGGGAAGACAACGGCCCGACCAGTATCGAGGCATTGCGTGGCGGCACCATCGCCGTGCTCGACAACAGCGCCCTGGTCGCGATGATCATAATGGAAGCCCTGGCCCAAAAGGGCCTGCTGATGAGCCGGGATTTCAAGGTCATCGAAACGCGCAGCTATGAAAGCAGCCAGATTGCCGTCAAGCAGGGCGTGGCGCAGGCCATGGTTTTCCGCAGCCAGGGTTTCATCGACCCGAATGTGCGCGACAACTTCCGTGTCTTGTTCGATGCCGGGGTACTGCCCGGCTACGTGATGATTGCCGCGCCCGCGACGAGCAAGGCGCAAGTTCAGAAGTTGCGGACGCAACTCCTCGCCTTTGGCAAGACGGAAGCTGCCCGGCCATTCATGGAAAAGCTCGGCTACGACTCGATCAGCGGGGCAAGCGAAGAAGCCATGCGCCGCCTCGACCCCTACCTCGAAGCCACCGAAGCCAGACTCAAATAAACCCATCCGGCGCCAGCAGCATGTGGAAACTCTCCCTGCGCACGAAGTTGATCCTGGGCGCGGTGCTCATCCAGAGCGCCGTGTTCACGCTGGTCGTCTTCAACGCCAGCCGGATTGCCCAGAACATCCTCAAGGAACAGGTCAGGGTCCGGGTCGAGAGCATCCAGCCGCTGCTCAACGCAGCCATTGCCGGTCCGCTCGCCCAGCATGACTACGCGACGCTGAACGGCATCCTGCTCGACCTGCGCGCCGCGCATGCCGTCGAGCACATCCAGGTTGCCGACCTCGATGGCATCATCGTCGGCAAGACTGGCGAAGCCAGGGCCGACGAACGCTACCGGCTCGATGGCGGTCTCGATGAGTCCGGACTGGAGGGGCATGTCGAAACCGAGATGCCGCTGACGATCAATGAGCAGGCAGTCGGCAAGCTCACGTTCGGCGTTTCGATCGGCTTCCTGCAGGCGGCGCGGGCATCCCTGGCCAGCCAGAACGGCTTGATCGCCCTGGCCGGACTTGTCGTTGCCAGTCTCCTGTTGGCGCTGTACAGCTGGTGGCTGACCCGCGACCTGGTTCGCCTGCGCCTGGCTGCCGAACGCATAGGCCGCGGCGAGTACGGCATCGAGACGGGTATCGCGTCCGTCGAACATGATGAAATCTCCCTGCTGGCGCAATCCTTCGACCTGATGAGTCGGCAGATCCGGGACAGCCACGCCGGGCTGTTCCGGGAGATCGAGGAGCGCAAGCGGGCCGAACTGCTGTTGCGCGAAAGCGAGCAACATTTCCGCACCCTCGCCGACGGCGGCTCGACGCTGATCTGGACCTCCGGCCTGGACAAGCTGTGCAACTATTTCAACCAGCCATGGCTGCGCTTCACCGGCCGGACGCTGGAGCAGGAGCTCGGCAACGGCTGGACGGAAGGCCTGCATCCCGACGATTTCGCACACTGTCTGGACGTGTACGTGACTTCCTTCGAGCAGCGACAACCGTTCAGCATGGATTACCGGATACGCCATGCCGACGGCAGTTATCGCTGGATACGCGATGACGGCAATCCGCGTTACGACAGTGACGGACGCTTCATCGGCTATATCGGCTATTGCGTCGATATCAGCGCGCAAAAGGCGACCGCTGCCGAACTGGAAAAACACCGGCACCATCTCGAAAGCCTGGTCGAGGAACGCACCTCGGCCCTGGTCATCGCCAAGGACGCGGCAGAAGCGGCGAACCGCGCCAAGGGAACCTTCCTGGCCAACATGAGCCACGAACTGCGCACACCGATGAACGCCATCATGGGCATGACCGAATTGCTGCTGCGGCGGATTACCGACCCCAAACAAGTCGACCAGCTGGGCAAGCTGAAGCAGGCCTCGGCGCATCTGCTGTCGGTGATCAATGACATCCTCGACATCTCGAAGATCGAAGCCGAGCACCTCAAACTGGAAGAAACCCGCTTCCGCTTCGGCAGCGTGCTCGAGAACCTGGGCAGCATGCTCGGCCACAAGGCCGAAGAAAAAGGCCTCACCCTTGCCATTGACCTGCCCCCGGCGATTGCCGCCCTGCCCCTGATTGGCGACCCGCTGCGTCTGGGCCAGGTACTGCTCAATCTGGTCGGCAATGCCGTCAAATTCACGAGCCAGGGCACGATCAGCCTGGGCATCAGCAAACAGGCGGAGACGCCCGAAACCGTGCTGTTGCGTTGCGCGGTGCAGGACACCGGGGTCGGCATCTCGGCGGCGGACCAGAAGCGCCTGTTCACCGCCTTCGAGCAGGGCGACGCATCGATGACCCGCAAATACGGCGGCACCGGCCTCGGGCTGGCCATCTGCAAGCGCCTGATCGAAAGCATGGGCGGCGAAATCGGTCTCGAAAGCGCGGTCGGCGTGGGCAGCACCTTCTGGTTTACCGTGCTCCTGAAAAAGGCAAGCGACGGCACTGCGTCGGCACCATCCGGCCTTGAACCAAGCGCCGCGGCCAGACTCCGGCAACACCATGCCGGGGCGCGCATCCTGCTGGTCGAGGATGAGCCGATCAACCAGGAGGTATCACGCGAATTGCTCGAAGATGCCGGACTGCATGTCGAACTGGCCGAAGACGGCCGCGTGGCGGTCAAGCTGGCAGAACAGAAGCCCTACGACCTGATCCTGATGGACATGCAGATGCCGACAATGAACGGCGTCGATGCCACCCGCCTGATCCGCCGCCTGCCCGGCCACGCCGGCACCCCCATCCTGGCGATGACAGCCAATGCCTTCGACGAGGACAGGCAGGTCTGCCTGGCAGCCGGCATGAACGACCATATCGGCAAGCCGGTCGACCCGGAAAAACTCTACGCAACCTTGCTGCACTGGCTGAGTTCGCCGCCGACCGCGTAGAAATCACCTGTTTTCAGCGGTCGACCGCTAAAAACCAGCACTTTTCCCACTGCTCTCCCGCCCCGCCCGACTCAGGCCTCAAGCAACCCGTTGCGCAGCGCAACCAGCGTCAGTTCGCTGGCGTTGCTGACATTGAGCTTCTGCTTGATGTGATAGAGATGCGTGCCGACCGTGCTCGGGCGGAGGCAGAAACTGGCCGCCACGTCGTTCACCGAGCGCCCTTCGGCGAGCTTCATGAATACCGGCAACGTCCTCCCGTTTTCCACCAAGCGCATTGCTGGTAAAGCGACTAGAACTTTAATGAGATAGCATAGCAATTCATTATGAGGAATTATCTATGGCCGATTTCTTGATTCGACATCTTGAACAAAAAGGTAAGGAGCATTCGGCGCTAACTTTGCTCGCAAACCAATGGGAATTTGACGCAAAGCTGATACCGAAGGCTCTCCAATCTGTCGGAAATCTATTTCCCCATTACAGTCGTCATGATGAATCGCACAGCAAACAGATTTTGGTCAATATTGAACGTCTTCTTGGCGAGAACATTGCTCAATTAACTGCAACTGATACTTGGCTTCTTCTAGAAGCAGCTTACTGGCACGACATAGGCATGGTAGTGCCTCAGCAGGACATCGAAAACGCCTTGGCGCTGCCAGCATTTCAACAATACATTTCCGGAATTCGTAGTAACGCTCACCACGAGTTGCACCAATTTGCAGAACACTTCGATGCTAACGATATGTCGAAATGTTTTGGCGGAGCAGACACGCCAACCGAGGCGGTCGATAAGTTTCGTCAATTGATGGCAGAGTGGTTTCGCAGACAGCACGCTGAACGCTCTCAACGGATTATCCAAGCACCGTGGGAGAGCGCTGGAATTAGCTCCCCTCGCACTGAACTAATACCAGCACGACTATACAAACTTCTTGGGCGAATCTGCTGTATGCATGGTTTACCCTTCGGCGAATTACTTGCGCCTACCCCAAATGGACTCCCCTTCAAGGAGGTCGGATTGGGCCTTGAAGACTGCCATCCCCGCTTCGTTGCTTGCCTCTTACGTATGGGAGACTTGCTAGACCTTGATGACAATCGGTTTTGTCCAGTCATGCAGCGAATCGCCGGCGACCGCCGTCCTAAAATTAGCAAAGCACATGAAGACAAGCACGCAAGCGTCCGTCACTTGCGGATAGATCGAGAACGAATCGAAATCACCGCTGAATGTGAAACTCTGGATGGTTATCTAGAGACATTTAAATGGTTTGACTGGCTTAAGCAAGAAATCCAAGACCAAATGGCCAATTGGCAGCGGATTGTGCCAAGTCGAACATTCGGATTATTGCCAACACTTGGCACCATTGCCGTGCGGATGAGCGGAGAACTACAGATACTGAATGAAGGGCAGCGACCACAGTTTAGTATTGATAGCGCGAGTGCTATTGCACTTTTGCAAGGGAACAATCTCTACGCCTCAAGGTTTGCTTGCGTGCGAGAGCTACTGCAAAACGCTGTCGATGCTACTTTGTTACGGTTATGGCTAAGCAAGTCCAAGAGTTTTTCGGGCGATCAGTTAGATAGCCCTTTTTCCCCAGCAGCCCGAGGTATCCTGGAAAGTGCCACAGTCGGAATCGAACTAAAGGAAACTGAGGGCGATTCCGAAGTCCCCGATGGGAAGACAGTATGGACTTTGACGATTACAGATGAAGGCACAGGGATCAGCCGCAAAGACTTGGGGTACATGCTGAGAATCGGCGGTGCGCAAGGTAACTTTGAGCGCCAAGAAAGGATCAACGATATGCCTGAATGGATGAAGCCTTCGGGGGCTTTCGGCATCGGCTTTCAAAGCGTCTTTTTGATCTGCGAAAAAGTTACCCTAACTACAAAAAGTATATTCACGAACGAAACATTGCAGGTTACGATGCATAGTCCAACTGGGTGCAACGAGGGACTAGTGCTCATAAAGCCACTAGAGGATGAAGTATCGCGCCCCTGCGGAACGATTATTGAAGTGCGATTGCTTGCCGATACCTTTGCTAAAACTTGGTCCATTAGCATGTCGGATAATGACTCTATTGCATCTCAGCTTGTCCACTCCATGGACCCAGTGTTAGACGCCTCGTTCCCCTATGAAGCAGCAAAGCTGTTTGATGAGATGCGTACTTTTGCTATTCAATCCCCTATTCCGATCCGAGCCAGACTGAGAACAGCTAGCGGCACGACGACAACAGTATCGGAGGACCCCCCGACATTATGTAAGACTGTAAACACTTGGAAATTTGTAAAAGCAAAAAAACATGAACTCGCCATTCGCTACACCCCTGTTATGGCTGATCGCTTTCCACCAGAAGTGAAGACGTTGTATCGAGGGCAGCCATTCGAATGCAGCTCGTTGAACTTTCCACACGTATGTATCGAAGCAAACTTGATGTCAGGAAAGGCTGGCTCTTGGCTTACAGCCAATCGAGATAAGGTTGCCAGTCAGGCAATAGATGAATTACGTGAGACGGTGCTGGCCGGACTAGAACAGCAGGTTCGAAATGACCTTCTGCACTCTGAAGACTGTGGATTGTTGAGTGACGATAATACTCGAAGAATATATTCGTTCTTTCTTGAAGCTATGGCAATCCGACATGGTTCGAGTTGGGCCGAACTGGCAAAGAACAAACTTGTTGAGGGGAAATGGCTAGATTTACCTTCCCCTGATCACATTCATACGTTCCGTCATTTTTTTGCCAAAAAGGATTGGATGCTCGGTGAGGCAGCATCGTCGGGGGAGTCCTCACCAAAAGGTTGCGACTTGTTGGTTGGAAACTCTTGGCATGATTACACGATGTCAATTATTTTGAACGAATGGCTAAAAGACACAGACAGAACTGTGCAGGTACGTGAGCCCGAACTCAGTGAGTGCTCCAAAGCTGCCGAAGGAAATCCAGCATTAAATTTCTTTCAAGACTCAGAAAAATTCCGTCTTCGTTATCAGCTAATGACCGAGCCTCAACCTCAGTACAGTGAGGCGGCCTTGTCTGTACGTTTAGCGAGGCTAACTAGAGAGTCACTTGGAAACGCGAGATATGTATTAGATTGCGACGATACATGGCGTCGACTCCACCTGAAAAAAGATATAAAAGTTAGGGCTCGCAGAATATTTCTTACTCCTTCGAGCGTCACAACGCACCCAGTCTTACTGCCTTTTCTTTATAGGAAAAGTGCGTCTGGACGGGATCTGCGCGTAGAGGCGACGCCTGAGCAACTAGATGCGCTATGCAAATGGGTCCAACCTAATCTCGTTTCTTCATGCTCGCTGACTGAAATCAGGACAGCTTATGAAAAGCTTATCTCATACATTGATGACCAAGTTATGCGTCCATCTTTGCATTGGCAATTATGGAAGGCTGTTCGAGAAATCACGACATAAGCTTGGAAAATACCGCGTTTAATTGTCAGGTTTGGAGAAAAGGGGGGCGTCGCAGTAGGGGCGTTGGTCAAGGTTGGCGCGGACGCCCCAAAGCGGACATCCCTCCAAATTCTGACGGAATCTAATCTAACCGCTTAGGCCAAACTGTACCCAATGAGTAACTCAGCCGAATAACCGCTCCACTTAGATCCCAGCCACGAAACCGTTGAGCAATTCAGCGGCTCCTCAGCCAATACCGCCCCCAGCGGTCAACCATCCAAAATTCCCTTTTTTCCCTACCCCGCCACGCACTCCGCGACCCAGCCCAGGGCCTTGCTGCAGGCGCGGGTGATGGGCGGGGAGTAGCCGTGGCCGGCGCCGGCGACCGGTAGCCAGGTGGCTTCGGGCCAGGCGCGGTAGAGCGTGCGGGCGATGTTGGGGGAGCAGACCGGGTCGGCGGTGCCGTGCACGATGGCGGCGGGGATGTGGCGGATGCGGTCAATGCCGTCGAGCAGGCGGCCGGGCGCGATGAAGCAGTCGTGCAGCAGGTAGTGCAGGCGGACGCGAGCCTGGGCGATTTGTGCGGCGTCGGGCGGCGCGGCGAGCGGCGGCACGCCGTGCTGCGCCCTTTCGTAATCGAGCCAGGCGCGCACCGCAGCCGCGGCGACCTGCGGCTCGGGGCCGAGGATGCGGCGAGCGTAGGCGGCGAGCAGGTCGTCCTGCTCGGCGGCCGGCATGGCGGCGGCAAAGGCGGCCCAGCCGGCGGGTGGCGTGGCGTTGCTGCCCTGGACGTAGGCGGCGATTTCGCTGCGCGAGCCGAGGAAGACGCCCTGCAGGACAAGGCCCTGCACGCGCTCCGGGAAGAGTTGGGCATAGGCCAGCGCGAGCAGGCTGCCCCAGCCGCCGCCGAAGACGATCCAGGCCGAGAGGCCGAGCGCCTCGCGCACGTAGTCGAGATCGGCGACCAGGTCGGGCGTCGTGTTCGCCTGCAAGGCACCGCGCGGCTGGCTGTGACCGCAACCGCGCGGGTCGGGCAGGATGGCGTGAAAGCGCTGCGGATCGAAGAGCTGGCTCAGTTGCGGCGCGCAGCCGGTGCCCGGGCCGCCCGGCAAAAACAGCACCGGCAGGCCGTCGACCGCCGCGCATTCCTCGACGTAGACGACATGGCCATCGCCGACCGCCATCTGGCGGGCACAATGTGTCTGGCGGGCGGCAAGCTGCCTGTTCAAGCTCAGGCCTCAAGCAGCCCGTTGCGCAGGGCAACCAGGGTCAGTTCGCTGGCGTTGCTGACATTGAGCTTCTGCTTGATGTGATAGAGATGCGTGCCGACCGTGCTCGGGCTGAGGCAGAAACTGGCCGCCACGTCGTTCACCGAGCGCCCTTCGGCGAGTTTCATGAACACCGCCAATTCCTTCTCGGTCAGCGTGTCGACCGGGTTGTCGGAACCGGCGAGCTGGGCCAGCGCGACGGTCTGCGCCAGGGCCGGATCGAGGTAGCGGCGGCCGCCGGCAACCTGGCCAACGGCGCGCAGAAACTCCGTCGGTTCGGCCCGCTTGCACAGGTAGCCGCGCGCCCCAAGGCGCAGGGCGCGCACCGGCACGATGTCGTCGTGATGCGCCGAGAGCATCAGCACCTGCGCCTTCGCCTCCCAGGCGAGCAGGCGTTCGAGCGCGGCGAGGCCGCCGATGCCGGGCATCGAGACATCCATGACGACGAGGTCAGGCTGTATTTCGGCAAAACTGCGCAGCGCCGATTCGCCGTCGGCGCATTCGGCGACGACCTCGGCGCCGGCGCCTTCGAGCAGCAGGCGAAAGCCGAGCCGGACGATCGCGTGATCGTCGGCGAGCAGGACGCGGACGCCCTTGAGTGCGGGATTCATGCGGTTTCCTCCAGGGAAAGCGAGAGCGGCAGGCAGGCTTCGAGGGCGAAGCCGCCCGCGGCCCGGTTGTTGAGTACGAGTTGGCCGCCAAGCAGCGCGATACGCTCGGCCATGCCGGTCAGGCCGAGACCGCTGCCGGCCTGGGCCGAGCGGCTGCCGCAGCCACGGCCGTTGTCGCGCAGGGCGATCTGCAGGACATCGCCCTGGCGCCGGATGTCGAGTTCGACGCGGCTGGCGCCAGCATGCCGGGCAACATTGGTCAGGCCTTCCTGGACGATGCGCAACACGGTCTGTTCGACGACTTCGCCGAGCACGCCGTCACCCGGTGCGACGCTGCTGCGCAGTTCGATTTCTTCATGCTGCAGTTGCCAGGCGAGCAGGCTGCGTTCGAGGCGCGCCGCCAGGCTGCCGCTGGCCGGCGGGCGCAGGCGGTGCAGGATGCCGCGCACGCCTTCCTGCATCTCGCCGGTCACCGCGACGATGCCCTGCGCCGGCGCGTGCAGCGCCGGTTGTTCGGTGCTGCGCTGGACGATGGCGCCGGCCAGGGCGCGCACGGCGGTGATGCCTTGCGCCAGCTCGTCATGCAATTCGCGCGCGATGGCCCGGCGCTCCTCGTCGAGCCGGGCCTGCAGGCATTCGCCGACTTCGCGCTCGGTTTCGAGCCGGACATTGCTGTCGACCGCTGCCGCCAGCCGGTCGGCCATGCCGTTGAAGGCGCGCGACAGGCGGCCGAGTTCGGGCGTTGCGAAGACCGGCAGACGGGTGTCGAAACGCCCGGCGCCGGTCCGGTCGAGCGCCTGCATGACCTGCGCCAGCGGACGCAGGGCGCGGTCGAGGGCGCGCCGTGTGGCAAAAAAGAGCAGGCCGAGCAGTGCCAGCGCCCAGCCGCTCATCGCCAGCAGGTCATCCCAGGCATCGAGCAGGGAGCGCGAGGCGTCCGGCGTCAGCAGCAGTTGCAGCTCGCCGACCGCCAGCCGGCGCGGCGCCAGTTCGGGTTCAAGCAAGGCGGCAAACGCCGCCGGCACGCTGCGTCCGGCCTTGTAGGTCGGCGGCGGCGACTTGTAGAGACGCCGGCCGTCGGCGGCGAAAACTTCCAGCGCATTGGCGCGGATGCGGCCGAGCGGGCGGACCATGCCGAGCATGCGCGCTTCCAGCTCGGTCGCCGGCACGCCCTGCATTTCGGCACTGAGTGCGGTCAGCCATTGCAGCGAGACGCGGTTGGCGGCTTCGACTTCTTCGTGGATCGCCTCGCGTGCGCCGTGCAGCCAGAGGCCGGCCAGCACCAGCAGCAGGCTGGCGGCAAAGCCGGTCAGGACGAGGCTGATACGGGTGTGCAGGCTGGCCGGGCGCAGGCGACGCATGTTCAGCTCCCGAAGGCGACGCGCAGGCCGAGCCAGGCGGCGCGCGGCGCGCCCGGCGCGACGAAGGTCTCGCGCCGCCAGTTGGCCGAATCGATCTGGAAAGCACCGCCGGCAAACGGGTTCTCGGCGAGCGCCCCGGCCGTCGCATAGCGCTTGTCGAAAACGTTGTTCACCTTGGCAAACAGCTGCCAGCCACCGCCCAGACGCAGTTCGGCATTCAGGTTGAGAATGGCGTAGCCGGGAATCTTGCCGGCGCCTTCGTAGGTACGCGTCGTACCGAGGCTGTCGGTGTAGGTGCCGGCCTGGTGCAGGTTGTTTTCGTTGCCGCGCGCGTACTGGCTGGAAAAGGCCTGGATGTCGCCGCCGACGCGCAGCCAGTCGGTCGACTGCCAGGAAAGGCCGATTTTCAGGCTGTGCGCCGGCAGACCGGGCAGGCGGTCGCCTTTCTTCACGTAGATTTCGTCGTCCTGGCCGCCGCCCGTGCATTCCGGCGCCGTGCCGCGCGTGCTGTTGTTCTCGGCCAGGATGCAGGCGGCGGACTGGAAGGTGGCGTGCAGCCAGCTGTAATTGGCAAACCAGTCGACGCTGCGCCGGCGGCCGTTGATGCCGAGTTCCAGCCCCTGGCGCTGCGTCTTGCCGAAATTGGTGAAATAGCCGGCGCTGGTCGAGGTGCCGACAAAGAGGATGTCGTTCGACGAGACGGTACGGTAGACGCCGGCATTCCACTCGATATTGCCGGCCAGCCGGCCGCGCAGCCCGGCTTCGACGGTGCGCGCAATGACCTGCTTGAGATAGGGATCGGCCGCCATCGAATTGGGCAGGGTGCACGGATTGGCCGGGTCGGCACAGCCGAGTTCGATCGGCGTCGGGATGCGGTTGCCCTGACTGAAGCCGGCATAGGCGTTGAGCGCCGTCGCCGCCTGCCAGCTGATGCCGAGCGCCGGATTGAGGCTGCGGTAGGAGTGATTGCCGTCGAGATTGGGCGCCACCGGGTTGAGTTCGTCATGCGTCGTGACCCGGCTCTGGTTGTAGCGCAGCGAGGCGGTCAGGTGCAGATCGGGCTGCAGGCGGATGGTGTCGGTGGCGAACAGGCTGGCCGTGCGCGTCATGCCGCGCAGACGGTTCTCCTCTTCGGCCGGCGCCAGGTTCGACACATCGCGCGTTGCGTCGATGACGCCGAGTTCCTGCGTCTGCTGGAAACGCATGCGGGCGTGGTCGTAGGAGATGCCGAGCGTCAGTTGCTGCCGCTCGCTGCTCAGGTTCCACTGCACGGCGGCGCCGCTGCCGAGTTGGCGGGTATGGGTGCGGTTGTAGGCGCCGGATTCCTGGTTGGAGACGCCGTCGAAAACGCCGTCCTCGAATTCGTCGTTGACGTCGCCGTTCAAGGTGCGCGTCTGGTTGTGGCGGACATAGACATTGCCCGACAAACTCTGCGTGTCGCTCAACCACAGGCGGCCGGAGAGCGCGAGCTGGGTCAGGTCGTTGCGCGTGCGATCCGGGTGCGTGAACACCTGGGCGCGGCGCTCGGCCCACATCGATTCGGGCAGCAGGCCGTTGCCGGTCATCCGGGTCAGGGCGCGGCTCAGGCTGAGGTCGGCCTCGCCGGCTGCACCGCGCACGGAAAGCTTGGCGAACAGGTTTTTCGCATCCGATTTCGAATGATCGCGCCAGCCGTCCTCGCGGAACCAGTCGCCGCCGACATACCAGCCCAGCGTGCCGTCGTTGCCGCCGTGCTCAAGCTCGAGATTGCTGCGCCCGAAGCTGCCGCCGGACAGTTCCATCTTGCTGCCCGGCTGGCTGAAACCGCTCTTGGTGCGGATGGAGAGCGCGCCGCCCAGCGTGTTGAGGCCGAACAGCGGGTTCGAGCCGGGCATCAGTTCCATGCCGGCAATCGCCGAATGCGGCAGCAATTCCCAGTTCACCGTGTCGCCGAAGGGCTCGTTGACGCGCACGCCGTCGACATAGACCGACAGGCCCTGTGCCGTGCCGAGCAGCGGCGAGGCGGTGAAGCCGCGGTAATTGAGATCGACCTGGAAGGGATTGCCCTGGATCTCGTTCACGTTGACGCTGGGCAGCTGGCGCGCCATGAATTCGGGCAGGTTGAGGCTTTCCTGTTCTTCGAGCTGGCGGCTGCCGACCGACTGCACATTGGCCGGCACCTGCCAGCGCGGAATGCCGAGGCCGGCCAGCGGCGAGTTGCCGATCACCTCGACGGTCGCAGTTTCGATCAGGTTTTCGGCGGCCAGGGCCGGGCCGAAGGCGGCGGCCAGGGCCGGGCCGAAGGCGGCGGCCAGCGCGAGGCCGAGGGCGGATTTGGGGATTTGTCTCATGTTGTTTTTTTGAGTTTGTAATTGACCGGGACCAGGACCTGGATCTCGTTGCCCTCCAGCGCCGCCGGCAGAGCCGGCAGGCCGGACAGCTCGCCGACCATGGCCAGGGCGTGCTGATCGAGAATGCCGTAGCCGCTCGAACGCTCGACTTCGATATGCAGCAGGTTGCCCTTGCGCGCCACGGTCAGGCGCAGGCGGACCTCGCCCTCCCAGCCGCGCAGGGCGGCGACGCGCGGATATTCCTGGTGGCGCGCGAACAGTTCGGCGAGCTGGCGGCGGTAGGCGGCGAGCAGATCGGCCTGCGCCGGTGCGGCCGCAGCGGTCGACGCCGGCAAAACGGCATTTTCTGCGGCGGGCCGGGCACTGGCGGCAGCGGGCACGGCTGGAGCGGCGGCGGCGACGGGAACAGCGGCCGGCGCGACCGGCGGTGCAGGCACACGCACCGGATCGGCCGGCCCGGCAGCCACCAGGACGCGCGCAGCCGCCTTCGGCTGCGGGCGCGGCGCAGGCTGCCGAACCTCTTGGGGGAGCGCGCCGGGCGCGGCTCCGGATGGGGTGACGACCATGGGCCGCAAGCTGGCGACGATGGGAGGCAACTCGAATGCCAGCGGCCGGCGCGGCGCCTGCGTCCAGGCGAGCAGGCCGGCATGCAGGGCGAGCGAGGCGAGCAAAATGGCCAGCAATTTACGGTCGACCGCCGGGAAATGCTCAAAACCGGGGGCAAAGCCTTGCGGAAAGGAAAGCGCCTCAGTGCGCATGCGGCAGGGCCTCGATTTCGGCAGCCGGGAAGAGATGCCCGACCGAGCGGCGGTATTCGCTGCTGCCCTGCGCCATGCCGGCAAATTCGGCAGGCAGCGGTCGGGCCAGCACTTCGTTCATGTCGAGACCGGCCGCCGCGGCCTCGCGCATGGCGCTCTGCAGCCAGGTCAGCCAGGCGCGCGTCTGGCGGATCGGCGCCGCATCGCGCGCCACGGCGCCGTGGCCGGGGACCAGCGCGACGAAGCCGGGTTCGCGGGTCAGTGCTTCGAGCTGGTCGAGCGCCTGCAGCCAATGCGCGACGTCGGCATGCGGCGTGGTCGGGGCGCGGCCGTTGAAGACCAGGTCGCCGGCGAACAAAACGCCGCTTTTTTCGTCGTAGACCGCGAGGTCCGCGCCGGTGTGGCCGTGCAGCGCGATCAGGCGCAGGCGGCGCCCGGCGACCTCGAGCGGGCCGGCGCCCAGGCTGCGCGTCGGCACGACGACCTCGGTGCCGCGCATCCAGTCGCCGCTCAGGCGGAACAGGTTCTCGGCGAAAGCGTTGCCGTCGGCGGCGATGCCCTGCGCGGTGGCGGGCAAGGCGGCGAGCGGCAGGTCGGCAAAGGCCTGGTTGCCGAGGAAATGGTCGGGGTGATGGTGGGTGTTGATGGCGAAGACGGGCGGCAGCGGCGTGACGGCGGCAATCGCCTGGCGCATCTGGCGGCCGTAGCGCAGCGAGGGGCCGGTATCGATGACAACGACGCCGGCCGGCCCGACGATGAAAGCGGTATTGACGATATTGCCGCCGTTGACCGTATCGAAATCCTCGGTCCGGCCGATGAAGGCATACACGTCGGGCGCCACGGCCTGCGCCTGGAGCGCGTAGTCGTAGCCGGCGGCACCGGCGGGTGCCACGGCAAGGATCAGGAAAACGGCGAGCAGGCGTTTCATGGGGCGATGCGCGCTTCGAAGCGGTTGCCGTTGTTGTCGCGTCCGGCGCTGATCACGGTTTGCCCGGCGACACCCGGTTGCAGCGTGAATACCGGGTTTTCGGCGACCGGCTCGAAGGTGCGCAGGCGCATCAGGCGGCGCCCGGCTTCGTCGCGGAACTCGATTTCCTCGAGGTGAAAGGCCGGCGTGCCGGCGACCAGGCCGGTGTCCATCGGGTGCACGATGCGCAGGCGCAGACGGCTGGCGTTGGGGCCTTCCGACCATTGCCGGCCGCTCACCTGGTTGAGGCTGGCCTGCCAGTCGGGTGCGGCCTTGCCGGCAGCCGGCGCGGTGCAGCCGCCGCCGACGGTATTCACCCAGGTACCGCCGACATGCCAGACGCCATCAGCCGTGCGGGCCGCGGCGCGGACCGGCGTCGATTGCTGCAGCTTGACGCGAAAGCCGAGCAGCGCGGCGGCGCTTTCCGGGTAGAAGCGCAGCACTTCGACAATGGGATTGAAATCGGCGAAGACGACCACCTCGACAACGCCGGGCAGACCGCTCGCATCGACGGTGACCGGCACCTGCATGGGGTTTTCGGCGGTGGACGGGGCGATCACCTTGATGCGCGGATCGAACAGCACCGGCGCGTCGGCCAGAAAGCTGCGCCGCATGTCTTCCCAGCGTGCCGAGGCGAGCGGGTCGCCCTGCTCGCTCAGCGCCGCCGCGTCGGCCGGCGACATCAGCGCCGCCAGCGCCAGTGCCGCCACACTCAGGGGGTAGTTGATCTGTGCCATGCCTGTCTCGCTCCTCTTGCCCTTGCGGGTCTCTATGGCGGGAATGTCTGCAAGCGGCGTGCCAATCAACGACGGGAAAGCGCGACGGGCCGCCAGCCGGGGCGAAAACGATTTATCGGCTTTTCCGGCGGTCGACCGCTGCGCGGCCGATTGCGCAAGTTTGGAACAGTTGCCCTCATTTGCAGCACTCGCCCTGCTCCGCCGGGCGGCCAGCGGTCGACCGCCAAAAATCGGCCAAAACGCCCGCCACCGCGGCCTGGCAAGGCGCACGCCGGGCAATGGCACGCGCCTTGCAATCCGGGCCTGCAGTCAGCGAATCGTTCCAGGGAAAGGGAAGGCATTCGCCGGCAGGTCATGCCGAACGCGGCCGCAGGGCGGTCGTTCGGCGCCTATGAATAATCAAGGAGACAATCCATGCACATTTGCAAATCCCCACGGCAGCGCAGCCTTGCCCTGGCCCTGGCCGCCTCGCTGGCAATCGCCGGCAGCCCGGCTATGGCGACGGTGACCGACGCCGACATCGTGAACGACGCGAAGACCACCGGCGACGTCGTCAGCTTCGGCCTCGGCACCCAGGGCCAGCGCTTCAGCCCGTCCACGCAGATCAATACCAAGACGGTCAAGAACCTGGTTCCGGCCTGGTCGATGTCCTTCGGCGGCGAGAAACAGCGCGGCCAGGAGTCGCAGCCGGTCGTCCATAACGGCAAGATGTTCGTCACCGCGTCGTACAGCCGCCTGTTTGCGGTCGACGTCAAGACCGGCAAGAAATTGTGGAAGTACGAGCATCGCCTGCCCGACGGCATCATGCCCTGCTGCGATGTGATCAACCGCGGTGCCGCGCTGTACGGCGATCTCGTCTACTTCGCGACGCTCGACGCGCAACTGGTCGCCCTCAACCAGAACACCGGCAAGGTCGTCTGGAAGGAAAAGCTCGGCGATTACGCCGCCGGCTACTCCGCCACCGCCGCGCCCATCGTTGCCAAGGGCAAGCTGATCACCGGCGTTTCCGGTGGCGAGTTCGGCGTTGTCGGCCGCATCGACGCACGCGACCCGCTGACCGGCAAGCTGCTGTGGACGCGCCCGACCGTCGAAGGTCACATGGGCTACGCCTGGGACAAGGACGGCAACAAGCTCGAGAACGGCATTTCCGGCACCACCAACGCGACCTGGGAAGGCGACCTGTGGAAGACCGGCGGCGCTGCCACCTGGAACGGTGCCACCTACGATCCGGAAACCAACCTGATCTTCGCCGGCACCGGCAACCCGGCCCCGTGGAACAGCCACCTGCGCCCCGGCGACAACCTGTTCTCGTCCTCGACCGTAGCGATCGATGCCGACACCGGCAAGATCGTCTGGCACTTCCAGAGCACGCCGCACGACGGCTGGGACTTTGACGGGGTGAACGAGTTCGTCTCCTTCGACTTCAAGGACCCGAAGACCGGCAAGATCGTCAAGGCCGGCGCCAAGGCCGACCGCAACGGCTTTTTCTTCGTCAACGACCGGACCAACGGCAAGCTGCTCGGCGCCCATCCCTTCGTCAGGAAAATCACCTGGGCCACCGGCTTCAACCTGGAAACCGGCCGTCCCAACTACATCGAGGAAGGCCGCCCGGGCAACCCGGCGGACGAAGCCGATGGCAAGAAGGGCAAGGTCGTCTTCTCGGCCCCGTCCTTCCTCGGCGGCAAGAACCAGCAGCAGATGGCCTACAGCCCGCAGACCGGCCTCTTCTACGTGCCGGCCAACGAGTGGTCGATGGACATCTGGAACGAGCCGGTCGCCTACAAGAAGGGCGCTGCCTACCTCGGCGCCGGCTTCACGATCAAGGCCATCCACGACGACTACATCGGCGTGCTGCGCGCCATGGACCCGGCGACCGGCAAGATCGTCTGGGAAAACAAGAACTACGCGCCGCTCTGGGGCGGCGTGCTGACCACGGCCGGCGGCCTGGTCTTCTACGGCACGCCGGAAGGCTTCCTGAAGGCGCTCGATGCCAAGACCGGCCAGGAACTGTGGTCCTTCCAGACCGGCACCGGCATCGTTGCCCCGCCGATCAGCTGGGAACAGGACGGCGTGCAGATGATCGCCGTCACCACCGGCTGGGGCGGCGCCGTGCCGCTCTGGGGCGGCGACGTCGCCAAGCGCGTGAACTTCCTCGAACAAGGCGGTTCGGTATGGGTGTTCAAGCTGCACAAGAACTGAGTTTTGCCACCTGACGCGGGGGCAGATGCCCCTGCCGACAACGGCGTACCGGCGCAAGCGGGTACGCCGTTTTTGCGTGCTGGCGGGGCGTCGACCGCCAAGGCTCACTCGCGCCCATGGAGCCGCTGTTTTCGCTACGCGCAGCAAACCCGGCTGACCGGAGATGGGATGGTGGAAAGCAGGTACACAAACCCACCATAGCTGATAGACTGACTACTAAATAACTTAATCGCCAGTTTATTAACCATGCCACGCTCGACCAACAGTATCAATGCCCTGCCGCCCGAAGCGCTTGCGATGTTGAAAGACCTCGGCCTGCGCCTGCGCGCCAGGCGTCTTGCCGGGAACATGACGCTGGAACAGGCGGCCGAGCGTCTGCTTTGTTCGCCGACCACCTATCGTGCGCTGGAAAGCGGCAAGCCGACGGTCAGCCTGGGTTTGCTGGCGCATGCCCTGTGGCTGTTCGGGCGCCATGAAGACATCGAGCAACTCAGTCCGCTCGACATCGGCATGCTCGGCAACAAGCGTAGCCAGCGGGCACGCCCGACCAGCAAAGGAATCGGCAATGACGAACGGGATTTCTGAAAGCACGCTGTACGTCGGTCTTTACCTGCCGGGGGAAGAGTCACCGACGACGGCTGCCCTGCTCAAGCTCGAACGCAACAACCTGCAGGAAAGCGGCCATCTGGCTTACGGCCTGGGCTATCTCGAACGCCCTGCTGCGCTGGCCCTGAATCCGCTGTACCTGCCTTTGCAACGCGACACTTTCCGTCTGCCGGCACGTCTGCTGCGCGACGGCGGCGCCTTGCCGCTGAGCATCAAGGACGCCCTGCCCGACGCCTGGGGGCTGCGCGTTCTCGCCAATGAACTGGGTGGCCGCCTGCCGAGCGAGCGCGAACAGCTGTTGCTGACCAACGAGGATCGCATTGGCGCCATGGTTTTTTCCGCAAGCCGGGAGATGCCGCCACCGGCCGAACTGCCGCACCACGAACTGGCGCAACTGGCCGATGCCATCCGCCGCCTGCAATACGACATGGAAATCCCGCCCCCGCTCAAGCGCCTGCTGCTGCGCGGCGGCAGCCTGGGCGGCGCCCGTCCCAAGGCGTCGTTTACGCACGCGCATGCCTTGTGGCTGGCCAAGTTTCCGGCTGCCGGCGACCCACTCGACATTCAGACGCTCGAAGCCACCGCCCTCGGCCTCGCCATGCGCTGTGGCATCCAGGTACCGCAGTTCATGACCCTGCCGGTCGGGCGCGGCGAAACGGCCTTTCTTTCCCGCCGTTTCGACCGCTTTGGCGAGAATGCACGGCAGCGCCTGCATTACCTGTCGGCCAGCGCCCTGCTCGATATTCCCTATGAATCGAGCGCCGGCAGCTACGTCGAATTCGCCCGCGTCATCCGCCGTCTCAGCTTGCGGCCGGGCGCCGACTTGAAGGAACTGTTTCGCCGCATGCTCTTCAACCTGCTGATCGACAACACCGACGACCATCTGAAAAACCACGGCATGCTTTGGGCCGGACAAGACCGCTACGTTTTGTCGCCGGCCTTCGACGTCGTCCCGCAACTGACCAATCTCGGCTACCAGATGCTGTCGATCGATGGCACAACGCAAGAATCGAGTCTGGCGCTGGCGGTCCAGTCGGCGGCGCATTTCGATCTTTCGGCCGATCAGGCCAGCGCGCTGATCAAGGAAATGGCCGGCATCGTTTACGGCCAGTGGTGGTTGTACGGCAAGCTGAACGAGGTGCCGGACATGCTGCGCAAACGCCTGCAAAGCTGTTTTGAGCGACAAAAGGAAATCATCGGCGCCGGCAAGTTCGCTTTCTGAAGGGATCGGACAGCAAGCAGCAAGAAGGCGGATTTGCCTGATTTTTGCCTGTTTTTTCTTGTCGACCGCAGGACATCATTCGCGCCGCCCACTCGCCTGTGCCTGCGCCTCGATGAAGGTCTGGATGGCCCAGGCCAGTTCCTGTTTGAGCACGCCTTGCCAGGGCGGCATGTGGGTGACGCCGACGATGACCTTGCCGTAGCGCACCGACTTGGCGAACCAGGCGTCGTTGTCGCGCATGCAGGCGGCGTTCAGCTCGGCGTCGTCGATCCGCCGACAGTAGCGGTTGATCTGGCGCAGGTCGGGGGCCGGCGCCGCATTGGTTGCCGCATCGGCGCCGTGGCAGCGGGCGCAGGCCTGGTTGTAGGCGGCCCGCCCGATACTGACGGCAGCCGGCTGGCCGCGGTAGGGATTGGCCTCAAGCCAGGTTTCGCCGAGCGGCGCCAGGCCGTCCGGCGCAACATCGGGAGCGACGGCGACTTCGTTGGCATGGACGGCGGCACTGAACAGTACCGCACAAAACAGGGGGAAAAGTTTGCGCATGGGTCTCACCAGTCGGTCGGACAGGCGCGGCAGCCTGTGAAATCGGCATCCTGGAATACCGTGTAGCGGCGGTAGCTGCCGGAAAGATCGGCGCCCTGGAAGTTGACCGTGTAGAACTTGCTTTCCTGCAGATTGGCATCAACCAGGCGGGCGCCGATGAACCAGGCGAAATTGGCCTTGGCCGCCTCGAGGTTGGCGCCGCTCAGGTCGGCATTGGAGAAATCGGTCCGGAAGAGGCGGGCGAATTCGAGATCGGCACCGACCAGACGGGCGCCGCGAAAGGTCGCGGTCGGCGCGCTGACCTTGTTGAGACGGGCCGCCGTCAGGTCGGCGCCGTCGAGATTGGCGCCGGCCAGGTTGGCGCCGCGCAGATCGGCACGCGCCAGTTGCGCACCGCGCAGGTCGGCCCCGGCCAGGTTCTTGCCGGCCAGGTTGGCGTGGCGCAGATCGGCACCGGCGCAGCGGGCGTGCGGCCAGATGCCGCAACCGTTGATCACCGTCGGCACGAAAGGCTCGGCAGCCTGGCTAGCGGTCGACACGAAAAAAAGGGCAAAAATCAGGGAACGCAGTGTCATTGCAGAATCATCCATTGCCGGCCAGGCCCCCGACCCGACCGCCGACACCCCATGCCGGTGCCGGCGGCCATCGCCAACTGCCGCAGGGAGACGGCAGCTGGTTGGGCCGGAAGACTGCGCCGTGCTAGCGCTTGAGCGATTTAGGCAGCTTGAAGACCCACATCGAGCCGCCCTGCGTCACCTGCTTGGTCAAGTCGGCCAGGTCGCCGCCCCAGAGCGGCACGGCGCCGCCGTAACCGGACTGGATGCCAACGAACTGCTCGCCGTCCATTTCCCAGGTGATCGGCACCGAAACCACGCCGGAACCGGTCTGGAACTTCCACAGCTCCTTGCCGTTCTTGGCATCGAAGGCCTTGACGTAACCGTCCGAGGTGCCGGTGAACACGAGGCCGCCGGCGGTGGTCATGGTGCCGGCCCAGAGCGGGAATTTCTCCTTGTGCTCCCAGGCGATCTTGCCGGTCTTCGGGTCCAGCGCGCGCAGCGTGCCGACGTGGTCGTCGAACAGCTTCTTGATGCGGAAACCCTGGCCGAGGTAGGCCGAGCCGGCCTTGTAGGTCAGCTTTTCCGTCCAGTAGTCCATCGCCCAGTGGTTGGCGGGAATGTAGAACAGCTCGGTCTGCGGGCTGTAGCTCATCGGCATCCAGTTGGTGCCGCCCAGGAAAGGCGGCGAGACATAGACCGAATCGCCCTTTTCGGCGCCCTCCTTGGGCAGCGGCGGCCGGTTGCCCTTCTCGATCGGCCGGCCGGTCTTGAGATCGAAACCGGAAGCCCAGGTAATGCCTTCGACAAACGGCCAGGCACCGATCAGCGCCGTCGGCTTGTTCGGGTAGCCGGCACCGCTGGTCAGCTTTTCGCGGTCGGTGACGAAGAAGAAGCCGTTGCGGTCGGCGTGCGCCGAGGCCTTGACCGGCTTGCCGGTCTTCGGATCCTTGTATTCGAAGAGGACGACCGAGTTGTTGCCGGAGAAGTCCCAGGCATCGTTCGGGGTGTGCTGGAAGAAGCCCTTCAACTCGCCGGTGCTGGCATCGACATAGGCCTGGCCGGAGGTGAACAGGCTGTCCCAGTTGCGCGGATCGTCGCCTTCCTTGGTGCGGTGCCAGGTGTTCCACGGGGCCGGGTTGCCGGCGCCGATCACCACCATGTTCTTTTCGACATCATAGCTGGCCGTCTGCCAGGGCGCGCCGCCGCCGTGATTCCAGGCGTCGACGAGCTTGCCCTCCTTGTCGCGCGGCCAGGACGGCGCTTCCTTGTCGCCGGTCGGCGTCGATTCCTTGCCATTCAGGCGGCCCATGTGGCCTTCGACCATCGGCCGTGCCCAGACTTCCTCGCCGGTATCCGGATCGCGCGCGAACAACCAGCCGACGACGCCGAATTCGTCACCCGACGAACCATGCACCAGCAGCACCTTGCCGCTCTTTTCATCCTTGACCACGAAGGGCGCGCCGGTCATCGTGTAGCCGACCTTGTGGTCGCCGAACTTCTTGCGCCAGGCGACCTTGCCGGTGTCCTTGTCGAGCGCGACGATGGCCGCATCGAGCGTGCCGAAGTAGATCTTGTTGCCGTAGATGGCGGCACCGCGATTGACCACGTCGCAGCACGGACGGATGTCGTCGGGCAGGCGGGCTTCATATTCCCAGAGGCGTTTGCCGGTACGGGCGTCGATCGCGAAAATGCGCGAATACGACGCGGTGACGTAGATCACGCCATCGTGCACCAGCGCCTGCGCTTCCTGGCCGCGCTGCTTTTCGCCGCCGAAGGAGAAGCTCCAGGCCGGCACCAGATGCTCGACGTTCTTGGTATTGACCTTGCTCAGCGGGCTGAAACGCTGCGCCTTGAGGCCGAGGCCGTAGGACAGCACATCGCCGGTCGTCTTGTCGTCATTGAGGATGTCTTCCCAGCTCACCGTCTTGCCGGCCTGGGCCGGGGCGCAGAAGCAGGCGGCGAGCAGGGCAACGAGCAAGCTCGGGCGGGGGTTGAAGCGATTCGGTTTCATGTTTTCCTTTGTCTCCTGGATGATTTTCTTGCGTCCCCGTCGGTCGGGCCGGCCTGGCTTGAGCAGCAGGCGAGCCGAGTATTCATCCGGCGCCGGCCGCCCGTCTCGGGAGAAGCTCACCGGCAAACCGGGAAATCTTCCCGGTCATCCGGGCCGCCGGTATGAAACCTGCTGTAGGACAGGCAACCTCATTCCGGAGTCTGGCAATGGATCTGCGCAAACGCCTGCTGCAAACACTCGGTGCCCTGCTCGGCGGCCTGCTGGTGGTTGCCCTGGCGATCAACCTGTATTCGCTGCGCAGCGACATCAACACCGAAACCGCGGCCTCGGCCCGCCTCGCCCGTCTGCTCGGCGCCGTCGCCGCGCTCGACCCGGCCCTGCCCGCCGCCGCGGCCGAAGCGCAGTTGCATGCCCTTGCCGCCGACGCCGCCTTGCGTCACCTCAATATCGCCTTCGACGCGGCCGCCCTCTCCGCACCCGAGCGCAGCGGCCTGGCCGGACTGCTTGCCCCGACGCCGCCGGCCGCGGTCGAGCGCATCGTGCTCGGCACGCGCACGCTGCATATCGCGCCCAACCCGGCCTCGGAAATCGACGAGCGCCTGGGTGACAGTGTTCGACTATTGATCACCCTGCTGCTCTTTTCTGGAGCAACCCTGCTGCTGACCTGGTGGTCGGCACACCGGGCGCTGAGTCCGGTACGCGAACTGGAGGCCGGACTGGAACGGCTGGCCGACGGTGATGCCGATCCCGCCCTGCCCGCCTTCCGCCTCCACGAATTCCGCCGCGTCGCCGGTGCCATCGAGGCGCTGGCTGCTGCGCTCAAGGCATCGCGCGCCGCCCGGCGTGACCTGGCGCACCAGTTGATTCGCGTCCAGGAAGAGGAGCGCCGGACTTTGGCAAGGGAATTGCATGACGAGATGGGACAGACGCTGGCCGCCTTGAACGTGACAGCGGCACATCTCGAACGCCATGCCGGGCAATTCTCACCGCTCGAGGTTGCCGCCTGTGCCGGCGAGTTGCGCCGCGACCTGCGTCAGGGTGGCAGCCAGTTGCGCCAGATGCTCAAGTCGCTGCGCCCGCACGGGCTGGATGCCGGCGGTCTGGGCGGTGCCTTGCGTGAACTGGTGGACGCCTGGCAGGCACGCAGCACCGGCATCCATTTTCATCTGCACCTGCCGGGCGAGCTGCCGGCGCTCTCCGACGAGGCGGCGCTGGCGCTTTACCGGGTGGTGCAGGAGGCCTTGACCAACGTCGTCCGGCACAGCGGCGCGCGCTTCTGTGCGGTCGGACTGGTGGCGGTCGACGGCGAAATCCGGGCCGAAATCGTCGATGACGGTTGCGGCCTGCCGGACAGCGTCCGCCCCGGCCGCGGCGGCCTGCTCGGCATGGCCGAACGGCTCGAGATGGTGGGCGGACGCTGGCAGGCGAGCAATGAGAAAACCGGCGGATTGCGCCTCTGCGCAGTCCTGCCGCTGGCAATACCGGGGTAGGACACCGCAGAACAACAAGGAGACAAACATGATACGCATCGCCCTGATCGACGACCACGCCGTGGTCCGCACCGGCTATCGCCGGCTGCTCGACGCCGAACCCGGCCTGCAGGTGGTCGGCGAGGCCGCCAGCGCCGACGAGGCGAACGCGCTGGCGCTGCGCTGCCGGCCCGATGTCGCGCTGGTCGACCTGAGCCTGAAAGGCAGCAGCGGCATCGAGGCGATTCGCGGCATGCTGGCCCGCCTGCCGGCCTTGCGCATACTCGTGCTGTCGATGCACGACAGCGCCGGACACGTCACGCAGGCGCTGAAAAGCGGCGCGCACGGCTATCTGACCAAGTATTGCGAACCAGAGGACGTGATCGCCGGCATCCGCCGCGTCGCCACCGGTAAACGCGTCTTTTCGCCCGAAATTGCCGAGATCCTGGCGCGCGAGGCGATCGACGGCGACGCCCCGCTCAAGCAGCTGACGCCGCGCGAATTCGAAGTCCTGCGCCTGCTCGCGCACGGCGAGCCGGCCAGCGTGATCGCCAGTTCGATGCACCTGAGCCCGAAGACGGTGCTCAACTATCTTTCGCTGATCCGGCAGAAGCTCGATACCGACAGCGACTTCAAGCTGCTCCACCTGGCCGCCCGGCACGGCCTGGTCGATATTCGCCAGAGCATCGGCGCCTGAAATACCCAAACCAACGTTACGGAGACCTAGCAATGCACAAGAAACCCACCCTCGGCCTGGCCGGCATCGTCCTGCTCGCTGCCAGCACCCTGGCCACGGCCGGCGAACACGCGACGCCGCGCGAGGCCCGCGCCCTCTTCGACCAGGCGGTCAAACACCTGCAGGCGAACGGCCCGGACAAGGCCTGGCCGGCCTTCAACGAGCGCAAGGGACCGTTCGTGCGCAAGGACCTCTATGTCTATGTGATCGACCGCCAGGGCACCTATGTTGCCAACGGCGCCGCCCCGGACAGCCTGATCGGCCTCAAGGTACTCGATACGGTCGACGCCGCCGGCAGCCCGATTTTCCGCCAGATGATCGCCGTCACCGACAAGCAGCCGGAAGCGCGCATCCGCTACGTCTGGCTCAACCGCAAGAGCAACCATGTCGAACCCAAGGTCGCCTGGCTGCATCGCGAGGGCGACTACATCCTCGGCGTCGGCTACTACGCGCCGCGGTCGACTGCCGACGATGCCCGCAAACTGCTCGACATGGCCAGCGCCGAGGTGCGCAAGTCAGGCATCCGCAGCGCTGCCGGCAAGTTCAACGACACACGCGGCAGCTTCGTGCGCGATGACCTTTACGTCTTCGCCGTCAATCTGGAGAGCGGCAAGTTCGAGGCGCACGGCATGAACCCGAAATGGGTCGGCACCGATGCCAGCGACCTGCACGATGTCGAAGGTCATCCGCTGATCCGCGAGATGATCGATCTCGCCCGAAGCAGGGGCGAAGGCACGGTCGATTACGTCTGGCGCAACCCGGTGACCAATGCGGTCGAGAAAAAGCGCACTTTCATCCGCCGCGAAAACGGTAGCCTGATCGGCGTCGGTTTCTACAGCGAATAATCCGGGCAAAAAAACGCCCGCTCCATCAGAAGCGGGCGCTATCAGGGAACATCCGGCCCCCCGACCGGATGTTCGGCACGCGCTCAGACCCGGTACTGGGCCACGACCCGATGCATTTCCTCGGCCAGACCAGCCAGTTCGCCGGCCGTGTCGGAGGTTGCACTCGATGCCGAGCTGTTTTCTTCCGACATCTGGGCGATCTGTTCGACCTGTTGTGCGATGCTGGTGCTCGCCATGCTCTGCTCGCGGATCGCGTCGCTGATGTCGCCGACCATGTCGACGGCCTGACGCGAGCTGCTGCCAATTGCCTGGATCGCCACATTGGCCTGTTCGGCACTGCTGACGCCGGCTTCGACCTTGTCCACCACCTGGCGGATACCATGCACCGCCGACTGGGCACTGGTCTGCATCTCGGCAATGGTCTTGCCGATTTCCTGGGTCGATTGCGTCGTCCGTTCGGCCAGCTTGCGCACTTCGTCGGCGACCACCGCGAAACCGCGCCCCTGCTCGCCGGCCCGCGCCGCTTCGATCGCCGCATTGAGCGCCAGCAGGTTGGTCTGGTCGGCCACTTCCTTGATCACCGCCACAACATGGCTGATGCGCTCGCTCTGCTGTTCGAGACAGGCAATCTGATCGGCGGCGCTGCGCACGGTTTCGGCAATGCCGTTGATGCCGCTGACGGTCTGGCCAATGATGCTTTCGCCACGCTGCGCCTGCTCGCCGGAAGACAGCGACAATTCATTGGCTTCACGGGCGCGGTCGGCAACGTGGTTGATGCTGACCGTCATTTCCTCGACCGTTGCCGCCATGCTGGAAGCCGCTTCGCTCTGCTGCGACGAGGCAATCGACATCTGGGTCGACGAAGTCGCAACGCGGCTGGCGGCAGAATTGACCGCCGTGGTGTGGCGGGAGATTTCCCTGAGGCTGCCCTGCAAGCGGTCAAGCAGGCGGTTGAAGGCCCCTGCCGCCTTGGCCACTTCGTCTTCGCCCTTGAGTGGCAGACGGCCGGTGAAATCGAGCGAGCTTTCAATACGCGTAAAGATGTCGACCATGCCACCCAGCGATGTCGTGACATGACGGTAAAGCAGGAATCCCATCGTCCCGGTCAGCGCCATGGCAAGCAGGATGACCAGAATCGAAACCATCTTGCCGCTCGAATAGGCATCCTCGGCCTTCTGAACCTCGGCTTCAGCCAGCGACTCGTTGTAACTGGCATGTGCTTCGATATTCGCGCTGATCTTCTTGGAAATCTCGCCGGCCTGACCCATCCCGGCCTTGGCCTTGTCGGGCTGCCCCGCCTTGGTGGCAGACAGCGCAGTCTCGATCAGGGGCATGTACTCCTTGACCAGGGCACGGGTGGTCTCCTGGAACTGCTTATCCTTGTCGTCACTGATCAACTTGTCGTAATCGCGGAGATGTTGCTCCAGCTCCAAGCGGGCCGCCTCGACACGCTTCTCGAAGATCGGTCGCTGTTCTTCATTACCCACCAGAAAACTGAGCAAGCTGACCCGGACGCGCAGGAAGGCGCTGTCCATGTTGGCCACCTTGTGGATACTCGGAATCAGATTTTGATTGGCGTATTTCAGATTGGCGTCGATCGCCGCCATCTGGCGCAGACCGAACAAACCAACCACGATCAGCCCGGCAACGGCCACCAGAATCAAGATGGCCAAGCGTTTGGCAATAGTCATTATTTCTTTCCCCCCAATTAACGCAACATATTACTTTGCGCATAGTAAACCGGGTTTGGGAGAAAAACGAGTCATTGCGCGCGCCAGCCAGTCAAGCGCCGAAATAATTGTCCGGAACGCCCCCGGCTACAGCCAGGGCAGGACTTGCCGGGTCAGCGCGACGCTGACAATGTAGGCATAGGCGAGTACCGCCAGGAAAAGGAACAGGATGCGCCCGTTTCTGTGCCTGCAGCGCTTGAGCGCCAGCGCGCCGCAGACGATATAGACGAGCAGGCCGCCCAGCTTGGCGCTCAGCCAGTCCTGCGCCAGCGGATACTGGCCGCTAGCCCAGGCCAGCCAGAGGGCGCTGCCAAGCAAGAGGCTGTCGAGCAGATGCGGCAGGCGCCGGGTCAGACGCGCCTGCAACAGCGGCGAGGAACGCAGCATCCAGAAGCCGCGCAAGGCAAAGCCGAGACCGCTCAGCACGACACAAGCAATGTGCAGGTTTTTGACCACGAGATAACTCATGCCGCCAGTTTCTCGCGAATCACGGCGCCATGCTGCCGGTAACGCCGCAGCGCCGCCAGCAGATTGAAGGCCAGCCCGCCGCTGGCCAGCATCAGCGCCAGCCCGGCCGGCCGGGCCAGCCAGTCGGGCAAGACGACCGCAGCGAGCAGCAATACGACAGCCAACAGCCAGGCCTGCATTTGGCGCTGCATGGCGAGGTCGGGCAGGATGCGGTTCATGTTGGGCGCCGGCAGCTTGCCCTGCCCCTGGTTCTGCAAATGCAACCAGGCGAGAAAAGGCACGATCTTGTAGAGCATGCCGATGATGAAAGGCAGAAAACCGCCGGCGATCAGCAGAATCCCGAAAAACAGGGTCCAGCCGGGCAACTCGGCAAGTTTGGGCGCGAGCGCAGCGGTCAACAGCATGCCAAGGGCAAAAATGCTCGCGACCAGACCGAGTTGCCAGTAACGATACGTTGCATCGGCGCGCGCCCGCCGCCGCTGTCCTTGCAAACGCAGGGTCAGGCCGGCAAAGGCCAGCCCGGCCAGCGCCAGCGTGGCCTGCGCCAGGCGGACCAGCCAGGGCAGCGCGAGCCCCACGGCCAGACTCCACAACAGCAGCAGGGCAATGATCAGCAACGGGAACAACCAGCCCGGCCGCGCCGGATAACCCGGCGTCAGCTGGAACATCGGCACCACGACATAGGCCACCGCCGCCAGCAAGACACCGGCCCAGCCGGCCAGGCCCCAGCCAGCATGCAGATCGGTCAGTTCCGGCAGGGGCAAGGCCCAGCCGCGCGCCATGGCCAGCGCCAGCACGATACCGAGGGCGACTACGGTCAACAGGCCAAAAAGCGCCAATTTCAGACCGCGTATGGTCGGGCTGGTCGATGGCACACCGAACAGGGCGCGCCCGGCGGCAAGCAGGAAGACGAGCACGCTGATGCCGAGCAGCCCGGCGCCAATTTCGAGCAGCAGCGGTTGTCCGAAATAAAATCCGGCCGCCAGCAACAGGGCGCCGCCGCTCAGACCAGGATGGACGATGGCAGCAACGCGCAGCGGCTGCGCCAGGTTGGCGCCGGCAACCACCGGCAGGATCTGGATCAGCGCGCCCAGCATCACCTGCAGCATGAAGCCGATGGTGATCAGGTGCGTCGCCGCCAGTGTCGCCGGCAACCAGCGCGAGGCAAACAGGTCGGCCCCGTCGATCAGCAGCAGCAAACCGGCAAGCAGGGCGAACAGTGGTGCGGTGATGAAGAAGCGCAGCGGCGCGGCAAAAGGCGGCGCGTTTTCGAAGGAGAGCAATGCCTGCATGGAAAAAAGCCGCTCGTTTCGGCCGTTCAGCGTGAAATCAGGATTTCGAAAGTACCGTCGGGCAACAGTTCGGTGCTGTAGGCATGCCCGTTCCGGGTCAGGACCTGGTAGAGCGGATGCGGCTCGCGGTAGAGCAGGAGCAGCATCTTTTCGCCCGGCTGCAAGGTATCGAGCATTTCCATGGTGTGCACGAATGGCTCCGGCGGCTCCATGAAGCGGGCGTCGACGATATGCGGCGTTTTGGCGTGCAGCGGGGCCTCAATCATGCAAGGGCAAGGTCGCTGTTCAGGCGTTCGAGCACGGCCGGCAGCTCGCCCGGCAAATGCTGGTCGCACATCGGGTAGAGGATGTTCTCTTCCTTCATGTTGTGCTGCTGCATCATGATGACCAGGGTTTCGGCCACGCCGAGATAGTCATCGGCATTGCCGGCCGCCAGGGCTGCGCTCGCCTCGTCAAGCAGGGTACGCATCTGGGCGTGCTCGAGGCGCATGACCTGGGTCGGCCCCATGCTCATGCCGGTTTTCGCCTCGAAAGTCGGGAACAGCGTCTTTTCCTCGGCATCGAAATGCGCCAGCATCGCCTGCCGGAAGCAGGCAAAGGCCGCGGCGGCCGTGCTCATCTTGTGATCGGCCATTGCCTCTTCGGCAACGGCGAAAAGATCGTCGCAATGGCGGTGATCGTCGGTCATCAGGCTGCGGATAGTGGTCATGGCGGGCTCGCTGCGTTGGGGAAGCCCATTGTCCGGAGCGCTACCGCCCGTATCTTTGACCGCGATCAAATCCGCAAAAATCAGGCGCTGACGATACCGACTTGCAACTCGTCAAACCAGTTGATGAAGCGCGCGACATCCGCCCCCTGATAGATCGCGCCGTGCTGCGGACAGAGCATGTCGATGTCCATCTGCGACACCCGTTCGCACCAGCGCCGCTTGGCTTCGTTCGAGCCCATCCAGCGCCGGTGAAAACCTTCGGCATGCCGGATGTGACGGTCGAAATCCTCGACGAACAGGCCGGTCTCGCCCGCCGGCAGCAGCGCCGCGCCGACATCGCCGGAAAACATCACCTTGGCGATCTTGTCGTAGAGATTGAAGTTGCCGGACGAGTGCAGGTAATGCGCCGGCACCGCCTGCAGGATCAGGCCTTCGAGCGAGATTTCGGAACCCTGATCGGGAATCGAGACAAACGTGTCGGCAGTACCGCCGAAGTGCGGAATGAAACTGCTCCACAGCCAGCTGATATGGCAGCGCATGCCCGGATTGAATTCCAGCCAGAGCGCCAGCGACGAGCAGATATCCGGATCCTGGTGCGAAGCGAAGATGCCGGCCAGCGCCGTCGGATCGAACTCGGCGGAAAGCGCCGAAAAGACCGCCGGAAAAATCTCGGCCCCGCCCGGATCGACCAGCAGGCCGCGCCCGCCGTTGGTCACCAGATATTCGTTGGTATCAACGATGTAGTCCGGCTTGGCCGGATCGCGCACGATCGCCACCCACTTGTGATTGCCGTCCTGAAAAATGGTTTTTGTCGTTTTCATTGTTTTCTCCCCCTCCCGCTTCAGTTGCCGGTAAAAAACGCCGAGCGGCGCAGAGCTTCGAGCGAGAGATGGATTTCCTCGACGATGTTGTCGAACTCGCCCGACACCTGTGCCAGGGGCACGGCAAACCCCTGCCCGTAGGCGGCTTCGATTTTGGCCGATTTGGCGAGTACACCGCCCAGCTCGACCATGCGGAAAGCATCTTCCATGGCCAGCTTGAGCTGCCGGCGCAGACTGGCCAGTTGCGCCTCGTGCTTCTCGCTCTTGCCTTGCCGGCGGGCCAGGATGGCGGTCAACGCATCCTGTGGCGCCAATTTGCCGGCATCAATCAACAGGCGTGTGAAGCGCATATCCTGCAGCATCACCGACACCTCGTTGACGCAGGCGTAGACCAGCTTGGTCAGCGTATCCATGCAGGTTCGCAGATCCTGCGAGAAAACCCGGAACTCATTGGAAAGCACGCCAAAACCGCGCGCTGAAGTCCCCGCCCGCTTGGCGAGGAAAATGGCGTTGAGCGCCATGATGTTAATCTTGAAGGAAACCCCGACGACCCGCTTGATCTCTTCATTGATGCGGACGATGCGCAACAGGTCGTCACCCGCCTGCGGCCCTTGCTCGATTGTCGTCGGGAAATTCGTCATTGCAGGCACCATGGGGGTTTCCAGCCAGCGGCTACTGTATCAATTCAGGCCGCTGGTGGATAGCCCGCACTGCTGCAGGGGGATGGTGCTATTTCTCCAGCACGTAGGTACCGGGCGCGTCGGCCAGCGCCGGGAACTTGCGGTTGACGACCGGATAGGCGTCGACCAGATTGCCGGTGCGTTCGCCCAGCCACTGCGTCCAGTCTTCCCACCAGGTGCCCGGCCGCTTCTCGGCACGTTCCTGCCAGTGTTCCCAGTGCTCGTTGCGTTCCGGCTCGGCGATCCAGTAGGCACGCTTGGGCGGATTGGCCGGCGGATTGACGATGCCGAGAATGTGGCCGGAAGTCGACAACACGAAGCGCACCGGCGCCTTGACATTGACGTACTTGCGAATGCGGTAGCACTGCTTCCACGGTGCGATGTGGTCGTCTTCGGCGGTCACCGCGTAGAGCGGCTGGACGATGCGGTCGAGATCGATGCTTTCACCGGCGATGGTCAACTTGTCGCGCTTGATCAGGTTGTTTTCGAGATACATCTCGTGCAGGTAATAGGAATGCATGGCCTGCGGCATGCGCGTCGAATCGACGTTCCAGAACAATACGTCGAACGGCGGCAACTTCTCGCCAAGCAGGTAGCTGTTCACCCAGTAGGACCAGATCAGGCTGTTCGAACGCAGCAGGCGGAAGGAGGTCGCCATCTCGTTACCGTCGAGATAACCCTTTTTCGCCATCGACTCTTCGAGTGCCCCGATGCAGGCCTCATCGATGAAGACATCGATGTCACCCGGATGCGAGAAATCGGTCAGCGTCGTAAACAGCGTCCAGTGCGCAACCGGCACCTTGTCGGCACCAAAGCGCTTGTTGGCCCAGGCCATGTAGGTCGACACCAGCGTACCGCCGATGCAGTAACCGACCAGATGCACCTGCGGCACCTTGCAGAATTCGCAGGCAACGCGTACCGCTTCATTGACGCCTTCGAGCAGGTAATCATCGAGACGGACATCGGCCAGTTCGGGGCCGGGATTCTTCCAGCTCGTGATGAATACCGAGAAGCCCTGATCGGTCAGGTACTTGACCAGACTCTTCTTCGGATTCAGGTCGAGGATGTAGAACTTGTTGATCCACGGCGTCGTGATGACGATGGGCATCGCGCGCACCTTGTCGGTGGTCGGTGCGTAGTGGATCAGTTCGACCAGGCGGTTGCGGAAAACCACCTTGCCCGGCGTCGTCGCCAGATCCTTGCCGACCGTGAAGGCATCGGGCTCGACCATCTGGATGTTCTTGGCCTTGGCATCGCGCTGGAAGTTCTCCCAGCCCAGCTTCAGGCTTTCGCCATTGGTCTCGACACAACGCTGCATCGCCACCGGATTCAGCCAGAAGAAATTGGTCGGCGCCACCATGTTCAGCCATTCGCGCAACCAGAACGCGGCGCGGCGCCGCTCCTTGTCGGACATGCCGGGCGTCTCGAAATACATGTCTTGCAACCGGTGGGTGAAAGCCAGGTACCACTCCTTGATGATGTCCCAGGAGGCCGACTCGGTCCACAACGGATTGGCAAAACGGGCATCATCGCCGTGCGGCGTGATGACGTCGGTTGAAGGCAGCCCCATGGCCCGCCGCGTGACATGCGACTGCAATGCGAAAAGATCGCCGGACAGGGCGTTGACCGCCCGCGTCAGTTCCTGCGGATGCATCATCCACGCCATCTGAGCGTTGAGCAGGGAAGTCGTGACGCCATAGGGATCGAAGGCATTGCTGACGGCCTTGCCGACCGACTCGAGGGGACTCAGGCTGCTGATATCGACACTGTTGTGACGTGAGGACGAATTACCGGACATGGTGCTTACCTCTTCCTGAATGCTTACTGACTATAGAGTCATCATATTACGACGAACTCGCCGGGGTGTGGCAGATGCACTTCCGGCCAGCCCAGTTTTTCTTCGATGGCGGCGACCAGGGCGGCACTGGCACCCGCCTCGCCATGCACGACGAAGGTCTTGCCCGGCGGCGTGCGAAAGCCGCCCAGCCAGCCCAGCAAGGCCCCCTGATCGGCATGCGCCGACAAGCCGCCAACGGTGTAGATGCGCGCCCGCACCGGCACCGGCTGACCAAAAATATGGACCAGCCGGGCGCCGTCGACCAGGCGCCGACCCAGCGTACCGGCAGCCTGAAAGCCGGTGATCAGAATGCTGCATTCGCTGCGCGGCAGATTTTCGCGCAGGTGATACTTGATCCGCCCCGCTTCACACATGCCGCTCGCCGAAACAATCACCGCCCCCTGGCGTACATCGTTGAGCGCCTTCGACGCTTCGACATCGCCGACGAACTGGATGCGCATCTTGTTCGGATGCCCCTCCTGCCAGGCAATCAGTTCGCGCGTTTCCGGATCGAGCAGTTCCTGGTGCGCCATGGTGATCTGCGTCGCCTTGCTCGCCATCGGCGAATCGACATAGACCTTGAGCGGTGCCAGGCGCTTGCGGCGGATCAGGTCGGCCAGCATGTAAAGCAGCTCCTGCGTGCGACCGACGGCAAAGGCGGGAATGATCAGGTTGCCGTGCGCGGCCCGGGTGCGCTCGAAGGCCTCGACAATTTCATCTTCGGTTTCCTGCAGCGACCGATGCGAACGATTGCCGTAGGTTGACTCGACGAGCAGGACATCGGCAGCCAGCGGCTGCTCCGGATCGCACAGGACCGGCCGGTCGGGCATGCCGAGATCGCCGGAGAAGACCAGGCGGCGAGGCCGGCCTTCACCACTGACCGTAACCTCAAGCAATGCGGAACCGAGAATGTGGCCGGCATCGCGAAAGCGGACCGAAACGTTTTCTGCCGGATTGAAGCTTTCGCCATAGTTGACCGGTTTCAGTTGCTCGAGCACGGCCTGCGCCTGCATCACCGAATAGAGCGGTGCCGGAATGCCGCGCTCGGTCGCACCGCGCCGGTGCCGGTGGCGCAACTGCCACTCGGCTTCCTTTTCCTGGATATGCGCGCTGTCCGGCAACAGCACTTCGAGCAGATCGATGGTCGCCGGCGTCGTGTAGATCGGCCCCTTGAAACCGAGCATGGCCAGGCGCGGCAGCAAACCGGAATGATCGATGTGGGCATGCGTGAGAAGCACGAAATCGATGTCGCGCACATCACAGCCGAAGTTCAGAGCCCGCAGGTTCTTGCTGCGCGCCTCCGGACCACCCTGGAACATGCCGCAATCGACGAGAAAACGCGTATCTCCAGCCTCCAGGAGATAGCAGGAACCGGTCACTTCACCGGCGGCACCCAAGAAACCGAGTCGCATGTTTTATTTCCTCCTGACTTGGCGTAGCATGAACCTCAATAAAGCCGAATGCAACGCTGGCACAACGTTTCAGGAGATAGACCCATGTTCAAGCACATTCTCGTTCCCACTGATGGTTCCGAACTTTCCCGTGCCACGGCCGCCCGAGCCGTATCCTTTGCCGGCGAAACCGGCGCCCGCGTCACCATCTTTTTCGCCAAGCCGGAATACCCAATCGCCTACTTCGGCGAAGGTGCCCTGATCGACCCGACCACGCCGGAAAAATTCGCCGAACTGGCCGAACAGCAGGCCGCCGAATATCTCGGCGAAGTCCAGAAGCTGTGCGCCGATGCCGGCGTCGAATGCAGCACGGTTTCCGCCACCAGCGACATTCCCTACGAAGCGATCATCTCGGCCGCCGAAACTGCCGGCTGCGATCTGATCTTCATGGCGTCGCACGGTCGACGTGGCATCAGCGGCTTTTTGCTGGGCAGCGAAACCAACAAGGTCCTGACCCATTCCAAGATCCCGGTGCTGGTGTACCGCTAGGCCAATCCGTCGCGCAGCAAGTCGCTCCCCCCTCGCGCCGGTCTTGCCCTGGCAATGACCGGCTTTCGGCTGTTCTCGTACCAAAGCCATCGTCATGGGCGCCCCTGAAACTGTTTCCGCCTTTCGCTTCCAGCGCCAGATACTGCTTCCGGTCGGTCTCGCGCTGCTGGTGCTGGTCGTCGTTTTCGCGCAACTTTTCAGCAGGCACCTGCAGCAACAGGAAATGCAGGCAACCGAAGCCAGCGCCCAGCTGGTACGCACCGCATGGGAAAACATGCAGGTCGACAGCACACGGCAGCTGGCCTGGTTTACCGACGAGGCGGCACGCGACAAGGCCCTGATTGCCGCCATGCAGCGTGGCGACCGCGCCGCCCTGCTCGCCGCAACACAGGACAGGCTGCAGCAATTGCGCCAGGAATTCGGCATCAGCCACTGGTATTTCATTGCGCCGGATGGCCATATCCTGTTGCGCGTGCACGAACCGGCGGTGGCCGGCGACCTGGTCAAGCGCAAGACCTTCCGCGAAGCATCAAGCAACGACCAGCCGTCCAGCGGCCTCGAACTCGGCATGACCGCCACCTACACGCTGCGCCACGTCAAACCCTGGCATGTCGACGGCGAACTGATCGGCTACATCGAAATGGGCACCGAGGTGGACTGGTTCGCCAACATGATTCACAAGCTGCTCAAGCTTGAAGTCATGACCGCCGTGCACAAGGCACAGACCAGTGAACAGGCCTTCCAGACCGGCAAGCATGCCCTGGGCTTCAGCGGCGAATGGAATGCCTACCCCGGATTCGCCCTGCTCAACCAGAGCCTGGACAAGATCCCGGCCGGCCTGGTCGCGCCGTGGGAGCAGGCCGTCGCCGGTCATGACCCGGGCGTTGTCGAGATCAGGGATGCCGACAAAACCTGGCTGAGCCGCATCCTGACCCTGGAGGACTACAACCGCCAACCGGTGGTTTCCATCGCCATCCTGCGTGATGTCAGCAGCAGCCGGCAAGCCAGCAAGCAGCAACTGGTGATGCTGATACTGGGCGCCACTCTGCTCGCCATCCTGCTCTTTCTGGCCCTGTCGCGACGCCTGCAGAGCGTCGAAAACCGCCTGCTCGATGCACATGAGTCGCTGGCTGCCGATGAACAACGCTTTCACGACATTTTCTCGACCAGCGCCGGCTGGTGGTTCTGGGAAATGGATGCCGGATTGCGCTTCTCCTTCTTCTCGGACAGCGCCAAGGCCATACTCGGCATCGACACCGGCAAGATACTGGGCAAGACGCGCCGGGACATCCTCGCATCGGTCGACCCGCGCGATCTGGCCGAAATGGATCGCCACATTGCCGAGCTTGAAGCCCATCGGCCCTTCCACCAGTTCGAGTACCGCATGCAACGCGCGGATGGTGCCCTGTGCTGGCTCAGCCTGAGCGGTGTTCCGGTCTTTGACCGGCACGGCAACTTCGCCGGCTACCGCGGCGCCGCGTCGGACATCACGGAAAAGAAACGGCACGAAGAAGACGAGCACGACGCTCGCGAAGGTGCCGAAACCAAATTTGCCATCGCCAGCATCCTGCAGGACACGGCGCGCCCGCTGCACGAGCGCTTCAACGAATCGCTCGCTGCCATTTTTGCGATGCGCGGCCTGAGCGTCGAGAAAAAGGGCGGCGTCTTCCTGCGCCAGCAGGATGCGGAGCAACTCAGCCTATGCACCTCGCTCGGCAACTTCTCGCCCGAATTTCTTGCCGGCGAACAACACGTGCCGCTGGGTCACTGCCTGTGCGGACGGGCTGCCGAGTCGGGCGAGATCATCATCTCCGACGGCTGCCAGAGCGACCCGGCGCACGAAAACAGCTGGCCGCCAGCCGGCAACCACGGCCATTACATCGTACCGCTGCAGCTGGCCCAGGAATGCCTCGGCGTCCTGTTCCTCTACACCCTACCCAACCCGCCACACTCGGCAGTACGCCTGGATACGCTGCGCCAGATCGGCCAGCTCTTCGCGCTGGCGATTGCCAATGACCGCACCCTGGCTGCCCGCAAGGAGGCATCCGAGCGGGCCGAAGCGGCAAGCCGGGCCAAGAGCGAGTTTCTTGCCAACATGAGTCATGAAATCCGCACGCCGATGAACGGCGTGATCGGCATGACCGACCTGCTGCTCGACACCGCGCTCGATCCCGAACAGAAGGAATATGCCCAGATCGTCCGCAACAGCGCCGGTTCGCTGCTGACCATCATCAACGACATTCTCGATTTCTCGAAAATCGAAGCCGGCAAACTCGACATCGAGCACATCGATTTCAATCTCGAGGAAATGCTGGCCCAGACCTGCCTGCTGCCCGGCATCAAGGCCAGGGAAAAAGGCCTGCAATTCATTTACGTGCCGCAAGCCGGCCTGCCCGGGCGGCTGCGCGGCGATGCCGGCCGTATCCGCCAGGTGCTGACCAACCTGCTCGGCAATGCGATCAAGTTCACCAGCTTCGGCTCGGTCCGGCTACGGGTCGCTTCGCTCGGGCGCAGCAATGACAGGATTCGTCTGCGCTTTACGGTCCACGATACTGGCATAGGCATTTCCAGGGAGCAGATCGGCGAATTGTTCACCCCGTTCTCGCAGGCCGACAACTCGACGACCCGCCGCTTTGGCGGCACCGGGCTTGGCCTCTCGATTTCGAAGCAGCTGGTCGAACTGATGCACGGCGAAATCGGCGTCAACAGCAAGCCGGGCAAAGGCTCGAGCTTCTGGTTCGAACTGCCGCTGGAAATCAGCGCCCAGGCAGTCAGCGAGACGGCTGTTGTCGATGAAGACCTGCCGCCGCAACGCATCCTGCTGGTCGAAGACAACCTGGTGAACCAGAAAGTCGCCGAAGGCATCCTCTCCCGTCTCGGCCATCTCGTCGAAGTCGTCGGCAATGGCCAACTGGCGCTCGAAGCCCTCGAACGCAGCAACTACGACCTGGTCCTGATGGATTGCCAGATGCCGGTCATGGACGGCTTCACCGCCACCCAGCGCCTGCGCACCTCAAGCACGGTCATCAACCCGGCCATCCCGGTCATCGCGATGACCGCCCATGCCATGCAGGGCGACCGCGAACAATGCCTCGCCGCCGGCATGAACGACTACATCGCCAAGCCGATCAGCGAAAAGGAAATCCGCGCCGCCCTGGCACGAGCCATGGCCGGCATGCACTGAGCACACGCCGGCCTTGGCCGGTCACGCTGACATGCCAGGCTGCAGCAGCGCCATCACTTCGGGCTGAACACGCTCGAGTTCGGCGAGGACATCCTCAGGCACCCGGTCGTTCTCGACGAAGTTTTCAGCGTCGGTTGCCGAAGAGCGCGGCGCGGCATCCTCAAGGAGGAAATCGAACTCCTTGTCCAGACTGATCGTAAACAACCAGTCGGTCTTTCCGTCCAGATTGATGCGAACGACCACATCCCGATAGTCCGCTGCGTCGTTGGCAACAGCAACCTGAGTCTTCTTGGCCATGATGGCATCCTCCCGCCCGATGGGCATAGCGTGAGAACCGAGTTTACCCGAGCCCGGCGGAAACGATTGTGATCAGGCGAAATCGGCGACGGGAAGCGATGCTCCAGAAACGTTGCCAGAATGGCAGTTTGACGGTGCAAGGTGCGGGAGGAGCTATGGCTGGGACTCGGCCTTTACAGACCTTCAACCACGCTGCAATTTAGGGCTGCAGTAGCCCACATAGCGGCCAGTCAAGGATAAAGATAATGCCAATGCCCGCCTCTCGCCACCAGCCAACCCATTTCGGCGCTTCTCCGCGATGCAGACTAGATCGACTTCGCCACCGCTTGCTTCCTTTTCTCAGCTTCGCCACGCAAGGTAACGACGTCGCGTTTCGGTGACAGTCCAAACATCCGGCTGTATTCCCGATTGAATTGCGAGGGGCTTTCATAGCCTACTTGGAATGCGGCAGTCGTGGCGTCCAGGGCTTCGTTCAGCATCAAGCGCTTTGCTTCATTGAGCCGTATCCATTTCTGATACTGCAAAGGGCTCATTGCGGTGAGTTTGCGAAAGTGGTGATGCAAGCTTGATGTGCTCATCTGCACCCGCGAGGCGAGATCGTCGATGCGCAAGGGCGAGGCGTAGTTCACCTTCAACCAGTCAATCGCCTTGGCTACCCGTTGGCTCTGGCTGCCCGCCGAGGTGATCTGCCACAGGAGTGCTGCCTGATCGCTCATCAGCAGGCGATAGTGGATTTCGCGTTGGATCAGTGGCGCCAGAACGGGGATGGCATCCGGCTCATCAAGTAAATCGAGCAGGCGCTCGAATGGCTTGATGATTCCCGGTGTCACCGTGCCGACCCCCATGCCCAGAGCACCTGAGCGCTCGGTCGGTGGCGGCTGGTGGCCTTGCGAAATCAACTCCGCCAGCATTCTCAGATCGAGACTCAGCACCAATCCAAGGCATGGCCTTTCCGGGCTGGCGGTGAGCACTTCCGAGTTGGCAGGAATGTCGAGCGAAGTGATCAGGAAGCGGGCAGTGTCGTATTCGTGGGCTTCGTTGCCAACCCACATTTTTTTCGCGCCCTGGACGACGAGCACGATGCTCGGCGCGACCAGACAAACCGCTGGCGGCTCCGGTCTCTCGCGCCGCCACAAGCCCAAATTGGGGATCGGTGTCGGGCAATCCCTGAGGCCTTTGGTCCAACGGTCAACAATTTGCACCAAGGTTTCATTCGCCACTTTTATCTCCCTGCCAATATCTTTGACTCAATTGATCTTCCCTGTGGCCAATGTAGCCCGATCCTCAACACGTAGATACACAGAAACCAACGACTCGGATAATCAGGCAAGAAATTAGCAGGATCTCTATACCGATCATCAAGGCTGCCGGATAAAAATGCCATCAACACCTTTGCTCCCCATGAGCTAGGGCGACGTAAAAATCTCAAGTTGAATGGCAAAGGGAACAGCAAATGAACGATTTCACTTTTTTCAATCCGACCCGAATCGAATTCGGCGCCGACAAGGAACAACGGATCGGTCAGCATCTGGCCGAACACGGCATCAAGAAAGTGCTGCTCTGCTATGGCAGCGAGCGCATCAAGCGTGATGGTCTCTTTGCAGTCGTCAGCCAGCGCCTTTCCGAAAACGGTATCGAGTTGGTCGAACTCGGCGGCATCGTCAGCAATCCCGTTATTTCCAAGGTGTGCGAGGGTATTGCCCTAGCGAAACAGTATCAGGTTGACGCCATTCTGGCCGTCGGCGGCGGTTCGGTGCTCGACAGTGCCAAGGCCATTGCCGCAGGGGTTTGCTACGCCGGTGATGTTTGGGATCTGTTCCTCGGCAAGGCCGGCGTCGACGCTGCTCTGCCCCTGTTCGCCATCCTGACGCTGGCCGCCACCGGCAGCGAAATGAACCCCGGCGCGGTCGTGACCAATGAAGAAACCCGGCAAAAGTTCTTCATCTCCTCGCCCGCCTTGTTCCCCAAGGTCTCCATCGTCAATCCGGCGCTCATGCGCAGCGTGTCGCCCGACTATCTCGTGTATTCCGCATCGGATGTCATCGCCCACCTGATCGAAGTTTATTTCACGGCCGCCGTGCATCCGAAGTTGCAATCGCGCCTGGTCGAGTCGCTCATCTGCACCGTGATCGAGACGACCGAGGCGCTGCTTGAAAACCCGAACGATGATGACGCCCGCGCCCAGTTTGCCTGGGCAGCGACGCTCGCCCTGAATGGTTTGACCTCCTCTGGCACCGCCGGCTTCAGCTTCCCGAATCATGCCATCGAGCATTCGCTCTCGGCGCTGTTCAACGTGCCGCACGGTGCCGGCCTGTCGGTGGTCATGCCAGCCTGGATGAAATGGTTCCAGAGCCGCAACCCGGAACAGTTCAAACGCTTTGCCGCTGAGGTATTCGGTGTGATGACTGCCGCCGACGGCATTGCCGCCCTGGAGAAATGGTTCGACAAGATCGGTACCCCCACCCGCTTGCCGCAATTGGGCATCCAGGAAAGTGATCTGCCCGCCATCGTCGATAACGTGCAAGGCAACGTCCGCATCTTCGGTATCGCCGAGGTCTACACACCGGAAGCCGTGAGCGCCATTTTGCACAACGCGCTGTAAACCCGATATTTATTTATCCGAAGGAGGCTCAAATGAGCAGCAATCTTTCTCGCCGGAGTTTTATTCAAGGCACGGCCATCGCCAGCGCTGCCATGCTTGTGCAACCTGCCTTTTCGCAAACGAAAGTCACGCCAAGCGGTGGAAACACCCTGAATCTGGTTCAGGAATGGGACAAGACTTTTCCGCGCAGCAACAAGGTCGACCACCAGAAAGTCACTTTCAGGAATCGCTACGGCATCACCTTGGCGGCCGACCTATACCGGCCGAAAAATACCGCCGGCAAATTGGCAGCGATTGCCATCGGTGGCCCGTTCGGCGCGGTGAAGGAGCAATCGTCGGGGCTCTATGCCCAGACCATGGCGGAACGCGGATTCGTCACACTGGCCTTCGATCCGTCTTACACCGGAGAAAGCGGCGGCGAGCCGCGCAATGTCGCCTCACCGGACATCAACACCGAGGACTTTTGCGCGGCCGTCGATTTTCTGGGTCTGCAAGCAAACGTTGATCGTGAGCGGATCGGCATCATCGGCATTTGTGGCTGGGGCGGTATGGCGTTGAATGCCGCTGCGGTGGACAAGCGGGTCAAGGCTGTCGTGGCCAGCACCATGTACGACATGACGCGCGTCATGTCCAAGGGCTACAACGATAGCGTGACCCTCGAACAGCGCACGCAAATGCTCGAGCAACTGAGCCGGCAACGCTGGCGGGATGCGGAAAAGGGAAGCCCGGCCTACCAAGCGCCCTACAACGAACTCAAGGGAGGAGAAGCGCAGTTCCTGGTCGACTACCACGACTATTACATCACGCCGCGCGGCTACCATCGGCGCGCCGTCAACTCAGGTAACGCCTGGACGCAGACGACACCGCTGGCGTTCATGAACATGCCGATCCTGACCTACATCGCCGAAATCTCCCCGCGCCCGGTCCTGTTCATTCATGGCGAAAAGGCTCACTCCCGCTACTTCAGCGAAACCGCCTATGCCGCGGCGGCGCAACCGAAGGAACTCATGATCATCCCGGGAGCCAAGCACACCGACTTGTACGACCGTTTGGATGTGATCCCGTTCGACAAGCTGGCGTCCTTCTTCAAACAGCACCTGGCCCCTGCATGATGGCTCGAAGTGGCGAAATTGATAAGTCATGACCGAGAACACTTCTGAGCTCCCGGTGGGACCGATAACCGAAACGGGGGATCGGCCCGCTTGCTGGAGTGCCGTCTTCGCCATGTCGCTCTGCGTGTTTGCCCTCGTCGCCTCGGAATTCATGCCGGTCAGCCTGCTGACGCCGATGGCCAGTGACCTGATGGTCACCGAGGGAGTGGCCGGCCAGGGCATCGCGATTTCCGGTGCCTTCGCGGTGCTGACCAGCCTGTCGATCTCGGCACTGGCCGGCACGCTGGATCGCAAGAAGCTGCTGCTGGCGCTGACCCTGCTGATGGGTATCTCCGGCGCCGTCGTAGGGCTGGCACCGAGTTACGGGATCTACATGGCCGGTCGCGCGCTCATCGGTGTGGTGATTGGCGGATTCTGGTCGATGTCCGCTGCCACGGCGATTCGTCTGGTGCCCTCCAGCCAGGTACCCAAGGCTCTGGCAATATTCAATGGCGGCAACGCATTGGCAACGGTGATTGCCGCCCCGCTGGGGAGCTATCTGGGCTCGATCATCGGCTGGCGCGGTGCCTTCTTCGCGCTGGTGCCCGTCGCCCTGATCGCCTTGGCTTGGCAATGGATCGCCTTGCCGCCCATGAAAACGGATGCACGCACACCGGGCTCGAGCAACGTGTTCAAGATGTTCAAGAGCCCTACAGTCGCTTATGGCATGGCGGGATGCGGCGCCTTCTTCATGGGGCAATTCGTACTATTCACCTATCTGCGCCCCTTCCTCGAAACAGTGACGCAGGTCAGCGTCTCCCTGTTGTCGTTGCTGCTGCTCGTGATCGGCGTGGCCGGCTTCATCGGGACCGCCGTCATCGGCTCAGTCCTCAAGCGGGGCTTGTATGCCCCACTGATCACCATCCCTATCCTCATGTCGGTGATCGCCGTGGCGCTGATTCCGCTTGGCCCCTCGGTCGTTCCCGTTGCGGTGCTTTTGGGCCTGTGGGGCCTGATGGCGACGGCCACGCCGGTGGCCTGGTGGAGTTGGATCGCGCAGGCCATGCCAGACGACGCCGAGGCCGGTGGTGGCTTGATGGTGGCCATCATCCAGTTCTCCATCGCCCTGGGCTCGACCATTGGCGGGATGCTGTTCGATGGCAGCGGCTATCAAAGTACCTTTATCGCCAGTGCGCTGGTGTTGTTGATCGGCGCTTTTCTGACCTTTCAGACCTCGCGTGCGCAGGCGCAACAAGGTGCCTGATCCACGTTCGTGTTGAAGGAGAACCCATGGCAAACGAAACCTCTGGTGCTGGCGCAGGCCACCCATCCGCTCCGCCTGGCACCGCGAGTCGCTGTCACTCCCGGCACAAGGGGGGCATCTGGCAACTTGGCCTGTCGCTGCTTCTACTTGCACTTTTCGGCGGCCATACCGCCCACGCAGCCAGCATTGCGGTACCTGCTGCCGCCACGCCGGATGCTGCTCGGGTACCCAATAGATCGGAGGAATCACGCATGTGGATGACCGTCGGCGAACATCGCTTCGCCATCACCCTCGTCGACAACGAGGCCGCCCGTGCATTCGCCGCCATGTTGCCGCTGACTCTGGACATGGAGGAACTCAACGGCAACGAGAAACACGGTGAGTTGCCAAAGGCGCTGACTACAGATGCGAGCCGGCCCGGCACGATCCGCAGCGGTGACCTTCTGTTGTGGGGCGCGCGCACAGCAGTCATCTTTTATCAGACCTTCGCTTCACCCTACTCATACACCCGCCTCGGCCGCGTGGAAGACCTGGCTGGGCTTGCCCAAGCGCTAGGCGGGCACGCTGTGCGGGTGGTGTTCTCCAGGAAATAGCGACAAGTCATGAATTGCATTCATAAGCAAAGTGGTTGATGGCCTCATTCCCTCAATATTGTTGAACGGCCGGTCTGTGACGCATTGCTGCCTCGTTCAGCGAGATGGCCCGACGGTCAGCTTTGGCCGACTTCCCGCCATAGCCTTATTGCCTTGTACGACCGCTCCGATACCAGCCGTTGCCCCTCTGAAGCCACGACAGGCGTCTCATTGCTCTGCCCCCACACAAAGCCCCAACGCAAAACATTTCCGCCCCCCACAACAACGGAACTTCCCGGCTCAAACTCAGTCAATTTTTTTGCAGGCAGTCTGCATATCCCCAACCCTGGAGTACCCAACATGGCCAAACCCGCAACAGGTATCTGGAAATCCGGCAGTGGTTTCCCCGAAGTCACGGTTCGCGCAGTCAAGGAATACACCGATGCCGAGGGCTATTTCCTCGCAGCGGTCGACATTGCCGGGGAGCCGGAAAGCATTGAACTTGATCCCGAGGAATGGGATATCTTCGTCAAGGCCAACGCGCTCACGCCGGCCTGAGCGCAACTTGTTTGAAGACGCGGGGAGGACAGGCAAGCTGTCCTCCCTTTTTCATACCTGCGTCTGCGTCACCGACTTGCGGAAGCGGAACAGCGCCAGGTTGAAGAAGGCCGCGCCCACGCCGGTCATGGCCAGCAGATCCTGCCAGATGACCGAAAAGCCGGCGCCGCGATACAGGATGCCCTGCGCCAGACGCACGAAATAGGTGGTCGGTGCGGCCAGCATGATGTCCTGGACCAGTTGCGGCATGCTTTCGCGCGGCGTGACACCGCCGGACAGCATCAGCAGCGGGATGATGCAGAGAATGATCAGCAGGCCGAACTGCGGCATCGAGCGGGCCAGCGTGCTGAGGAAGATGCCGATCGAGGCCGCGGCGAACAGGTAGCAGGTCGCCGCTGCCAGGAAAAGCGGCACCGAGCCGGCGATCGGCACCTTGAGCACCATCTGCACCATGACGATCAGCCCGAAGCTGGCGCCGAGCAGCACGGCGAGGCCGTTCGCCCAGATCTTGGCGAGCATGATCTCGAAAGGCGTCAGCGGCATCACCAGCAGGTGTTCGAGGGTGCCGTGCTCGCGCTCGCGGATGAAGGCGGCGCCGACCAGGATGATGGTCAGCATGGTGACGTTGTTGATGACTTCCATGACGCCGCCGAACCAGACGCCGGTCAGGTTCGGGTTGAAGCGCACCCGGGTGCTCAGCGTGATCGGGGTCTGGGTGCTGTTGCGGGTGCCAGTCAGGTATTCGTTGACCTCGCCGAGCGCGATGCTCTTGATGTAGGTCGAGCCGATGAAGGCCTGGCTCATGATCGTCGCGTCGATGTTGAGCTGCACATCCGGCTTGCGGCCGGCCTGCACGTCGCGCTGAAAATTGGCCGGGATGATCAGCGTGAAGTTGTAGCGCCCGGAATCCATGCCCTTGTCGAGTTCGGCCAGTGTCGCCTGGTACGGTGGACTGAAATAAGGCGGGTAAAACGCATCGACGATGCGCCGCGACAAGGGCGACTGGTCTTCATCGACCACCGCCACCGGCGCGTTGCGCAACTCCAGCGAAGCGCCGGTCGCCGCCGTGTAGATGGCGCCGGAAAACGCCCAGGCGATCAGGATCAGCAGCACCTTGTCGGCGCCCAGGCTTTTCAGCTCCTTCAAGCCGAGGCGGTAGATATTGCTCCAGGTCACCCAGCGCATGGCTATTTCTCCTGCTTTCTGAGCAGCGCCACCGAGAGCAACGTCAGCACCGGAATGAAACAGGCCAGACCGATGAACTGCGGCACCAGATCGGCAAAGCCGAGCGCCTTGGTGAAGGTGCCGCGACTGATGATCAGGAAGTAGCTGGCCGGGAAGAACTGGCCTATCCAGTAGCTGGCGCCCTGCAGCGCCGCCACCGGCGTGGTCAGCCCGGAGAAGCTGACGGTGGGCAGGATGGTCAGGATCGCAGTGCCGAACAGCGCGGCGATCTGCGTACTGGTGAAGGTCGAGATGAGCAGGCCGAAACCGGTCGTCGTGATGACGTAAAGGAAGGCACCGCAGGCCAGCGCCGGCAGGCTGCCCTTGATCGGCACATGGAACATCAGCTGCGACTGGATGATCAGCAGCACGAAGCTGATCAGCGCGACGACGATGTAGGGCAACTGTTTGCCGAGCAGGAATTCGAGGCGCGTCACCGGCGTCACGTAGAGATTGGTGATCGAGCCGAGCTCCTTCTCGCGCACGACGCCAAGCGCCATCAGGATGGCCGGGATGAAGATCAGCAGGATGGGGATCACCGCCGGCACCATCGCGAAGATGCTCTTGAAATCCTGGTTGTAGCGGTAGCGCGCCACGATGTTGGCCGGATAGCCGCTGCTGACGCCGGTTTTCTCGCGGATGATCTGCTGCACGTAATCGAGATGCAGGCCCTGCACGTAACCGCGCACCGTTTCGCCGCGATACGGCATGGCGCCGTCGATCCAGACGCCGACTTCCGGCCAGTGGCTGCGCCGCAGGTCGCGCCCGAAATGGGCAGGAATATCGACCGCCAGCGCCAGTTCACCGTTTTTCATGCGGCTATCGAGTTCGGCATCGTCGAGGATGGCCGGCTGCTCGATGAAATAGCGCGAGCCGGCAATGTTCTGGATATAGGCGCGGCTCTCCGGCGACTGGTCGCGGTCGAGCACGGCAAAGCGCAGGCCCTCGACGTCGAGCGAAATGCCAAAGCCGAGCACGCTCATCAGCAGGACCGAACCGAGCAGCGCGAACGCCAGGCGGATCGGGTCGCGACGCAGTTCGAGCGCTTCGCGGTAGGCATAGCCGAGCAGGCGGCGCAGGCTGAAGAAGCTGGTTGCGGCGGCCGAACGCGGCGCGGGCTCGGTGGCTGGCGCGCTTGCGATGGCGGCCGGGGCCGGACGGTCGACCGCCATTTTTGCCTGATTTTCCGGGTTGACCGCTGCGCTCGCTTCTTCCAGGTAACTGATGAAGGCTTCTTCCAGCGTCGCCTTGCCGCGCTGCTCGCACAGCGCCGCCGGTGTGTCGCTGGCCAGCACCTTGCCGGCATGCATCAGCGAGATACGGTCGCAACGCGCCGCCTCGTTCATGAAATGCGTCGAAATGAAGATGGTGACGCCCTGCTGCCGGGACAGTTCGACGAGCAGCTCCCAGAACTCGTCGCGCGCGATCGGATCAACGCCGGAGGTCGGTTCGTCGAGGATCAGCAGCTTCGGTTCATGCACCACGGCGACGGCGAGCGACAGGCGCTGACGGATGCCGAGCGGCAGTTCGGCGGCGGCCTGGTCGGCGTAGATGTCCAGCCCGAAACGCTGCATCAGCTCGGCAATGCGCGGGGTGCGCCGGGCGTCGGGCAGATGGAATAGACGGGCGTGCAGGTCGAGATTGGCGCGCACGGTCAACTCGCCGTAGAGCGAAAAACCCTGCGACATGTAGCCGACCTGCTTGCGCGTTTCCAGGTCGCGCGCATCGACCGTGCGCCCGAACAGCTTGGCCTCGCCCTCGGTCGGCGGCAGCAGACCGGTCAACATCTTCATCGTCGTCGTTTTGCCGCAGCCGTTCGAGCCGAGGAAGCCGAAAATCTCGCCCGGCGCGATCTTGAAGCTGACCCGGTCGACCGCCGTGAAATCGCCAAAACGCTGCGACAGCCCGTCCGCCTCGATGGCAAAACTGCCGTCGTCGGCCGGGCGCGGCGGGATGACCAGTTCGTGGTGGGTCTGCCGGCGCGCTTCCGGCAGCAACTGGATGAAGGCACCGTCGAGCGTCGTCTGCCCGGTCTGCGCCAGCAGTTCGGCCGGCGTGCCGGCACCGATCACGCGACCGGCATCCATCGCCACCAGCCAGTCGAAGCGCTGGGCTTCTTCCATGTAGGCGGTGGCAACCAGCACGCTCATGCCCGGCCGGCGCGCCCGGATGGAATCGATCAGCTCCCAGAACTGGCGGCGCGACAAGGGATCGACACCGGTCGTCGGCTCGTCGAGGATGAGCAGGTCGGGATCGTGGATCAGCGCGCAACAGAGGCCAAGCTTCTGCTTCATGCCGCCCGACAGCTTGGCCGCCGGGCGTTCGCGAAATGGCGTCAGGCCGGTGCTTTCGAGTAGTTCGGCAATGCGCGTGGCGCGTTCTTTTTTACCCTGGCCGAACAGTCGACCGAAGAAATCGACATTCTCGAAGACCGACAGCGTCGGATAGAGATTCTTGCCCAGGCCCTGCGGCATGTAGGCGATGCGCGGCTGCACCGAAGCGCGGAAACGCCGCTCGCCGATGTCGCCGCCCAGCACCTCGACCTTGCCTGTCTGGATCTGGCGGGCGCCGGAAACCAGGGCGAGCAGCGAGGACTTGCCGACGCCGTCCGGCCCGATCAGGCCGACCATGCAGCCGGCCGGCAACACAACATCGACGTTATCGAGGGCGACCGCACTGGCATAGCGCTGGCTGACGCCGCTCAGGCGAACGACGGTCGGCCGGGCGGCAGAGCCGGCGGCGGGCGGCGTGACGGCCGCGTTCATCGCAGCCTACTTTCCGCTACCCGGCAGTTCGGCCGGCCAGGGCTGGCTGGCATCGATCCGCACATAGCCGATGCCCGGCATGCCGGCCTTGGCCAGGTCGCGATGTGCCGCCAGCCAGGCCGGATCGGCCTTGAGCTTGATGCGGAACATCAGCTTTTCGCGTTCGCTGCTGGTTTCGACTTCACGCGGCGTGAACTGGGCCTTGGGCGCAACGAAACTGACCGTCGCCGGTATCGGCTGCTCGGGCAGCGCATCGAGCAAGATGCGCGCTTCGCTGTTCAAGGCCACCTGCCCGGCTTTCGCGGTCGGCAGATAGATGGTCATGTACATGTCAGTCAGGTCGAGCAGGGTCAGCGCCTTGCCGCCCGCGGCCAGCACTTCGCCCGGTTCGGCCAGGCGGTAGAGAACGCGGCCGCTGATCGGCGCCTTGAGCGCCGTATCGTCGACATTGACCTTGAGGCTCTCGGCTTTGGCCACCGCCGCAGCGACGGCCGCATCGGCCTCGGCGACCCGGCTTCTGGCCTGGGAAAGACCGGCCCGCGCGCCCTGCACGCCGGTCACATCCTTGTCGAGCGTGGCGCCGGACAGAAAGCCGCGCGCCACCAGCTCCTGCGAGCGTTGCAGGGTCTTGCCGGCGAGCTTCGCGTCGCTGGCCGATTTTTCCACCCCGGCCTGAGTTTCATTGACCGCCTGCCTGGCATGCAATGCCTGCGCTTCGGCGGCGCGTAACTGGGCCTGCAGGTCGGCCGCATCAATGCGCCCGACGACGCTACCCGCCTCGACCATGTCGCCTTCGCGCGGCGTCAGAGCGCTCAGCCGGCCGGCAATCTTGGTCGACACATCGACCTCGATCGCTTCCAGGCGGCCGTTGCCGCTCGCCAGACCGGGCGGCAAGCCAGTCGGGCGCTGTTGATAAAGGTAGAAGGCGGCGGCAGCGGTCAACGCTGCGAGAAGGGCAAAAACCAGAATTTTGCCAAGACGAGAACGGTTCATGTGGCACCCGATCGGTTACTGACCAGACGGTCATTAGTTGTTCCGATTATAGGCGCGTGACCTTGCGGGGAGAAGGCTTTTCGCCGAAAAAACCGTCCCGGAGGCAGCCGCAATCAGCGACTGCAGTAAGGCGAAATATTGCTCCGCCCCTGCAGTTCCGGGCGCTGGTAGGTGGTGCGGACGATGCCGGTACGGCCATCGAACAGGACGTCAAAGCGGGCCAGGCGGTTCCAGTCGTCACAGAACAGCCATTCCCAGACCAGTTCGTCGCGCGCCTCGAAATAGGCCGTCCATCCCGGGTTGGAGGGGCCGAGCAGGCGCAGGATGTCCTGCTGGTCATGCTTGCCGGGCTGGATGCGCGCGAAATGCGGCATGTCGAGGACGTTCTCGATGCGGATCAGACGCCCGTCCGGCGCGAAAAACGCCATGAAGGTATGCACGCCGGCCGGCCCGCGCGGGAAAGCGAGCTGCCGGCTACCGTCGGCATCCTGCCAGCGCAGCGCCGGCGGCCCCATGCTGGCGACCACATCATCGATGGTCGCGACGCCCGGCAGCAAGCCGCGCCCGGCATAACCGGCACAGGCGGCAAGCAACAAAGAAACGAGAAGAAGACAGATCCGGCGGAGCGTGGTGATCAAGGGACGGGTGATGGGCTGGCGGTCGACGCTGCCATTCTGGCAGAAACCGCCGCCATGTTGCCGCCTGTTTCCGCCCGCGCCGTCCAGGCGGACACTTGCGGCTCCCGGCACAGTTCGCAGAGCAAGGCAAACGCCGCCTCGACATGCGCCAGCGCTCCAGCGCCCGGCTCGGCGCCAAGCGCGAACTGTTCACCACGCACGCACAGCACGAAGGACGGCGGCGGTTCGCCACCTTCGACCTGGCGATAAACCTGCAGCACCGATTCCGGCGGCAGGGCGTGCGAGGTGTGCATGATGCCTTCGGCGGCCGCAACCGGACTGAAGATGTACGGCCCCGGCGTGTTGTCGCCGGCATCGATGAACAGAGCCAGGCGCCGGCCTTTCAGATCGAGCGCGTGCTCGATCTGCAGCTGGAAGTCTTCATAAAGATTGAACTCGCCGGCCAGACCTTGATTTTCGAGCCATTCACACAGTCGACCGTAAAGCAGCGGCCCGATCGCATCATCGCCGCGGCTAGGATTGCCGATGGCGATGACGACGACCGGTGGGACAGCGGCGAGACTCATCCCTTGCTCAGCGAGCTGATCACCTGCCCTGCCGGATCGACCAGTTCGACGGTCATCGGCATCTTGCCCAGCGCATGCGTCGCACAGGACAGGCACGGATCGTAAGCACGGATGGCGCACTCGATGTGGTTGAGCAGGCCTTCGGTGATCACCCGCCCGTCGAGATACTGCCGCGCAACGGTGCGGACCGCCTCGTTCATCGCCTGGTTGTTGTTGGTCGTAGACACGATCAGGTTGCAGTAGGTGACCAGATCGTCGTCATCGACGCGGTAATGGTGGAACAGCGTGCCGCGCGGCGCCTCGATGACGCCGACCGCTTCGTGCCGGCGCGGCCCCTTGTCGGCCATCAGGTCCATGCCAAGAATTTCCGGATCGTTGAGCAGGTCGCGGATCATTTCGGCAGCATGCACGACTTCGATCAGGCGCGCCCAGTGATACATCAGGGTGCCATGCACCGGCTTGCCGCCGCCGAGCGCCATCATCGCCTGGCGTTCGGCCTCGGCGAGCGGCGTGGACAGGAAGCTGGCCGCCTGCACACGGCCGAGCGGACCGACCTTGTACCAGCCGTTTTCCGCCCCCAGACTCTTGATGTGCGGGAACTTCATGTAGCTCCACGGCTTGATCTCTTCCTCCAGCACCTGCTGGTAGGTGGCGTAATCGATCTGGTCGAAAATGGTGCCGCCATCGGCGTCGACCGCACGCAGCGCGCCATGGTAGAAATCGAGCGCGCCATCGGGCCGGACCAGGCCCATCATGTTCGAGCGGAACTCGCCGAAGACGTTGTAGAAGCCGGGATTGGTCTCGTGCAACTGCTTGACCATATGCACGGCGCCGAGCGACCAGGCGATCATCTGCTCGATGTCCTTGGCCATTTCGTCGCGTTCGGCCAGGCTCAGCGCCTTGTTCATGCCGCCCGGGATGGCGCCGGTGCCGTGCACGCGCTTGCCGGCGACATGGCGGATGACTTCCTGGCCATATTTGCGCAGCAGCACGCCCTGCTTGGCGATTTCCGGATGATCGAGGGCGACGCCGACGATGTTGCGCCGGGTGAAGTCGCTGTCGAAGCCGAGCAGGATGTCGGGCGAGGCGAGATGGAAGAAATGCACGGCGTGCGACTGCACCATCTGGCCGTAGTGCATCAGGCGACGCAGCTTTTCGGCCGTCGGCGTGAGTGGACCGTAGCCGGCGATCTGATCCATCGCCTTGACTGCGGCGAGCTGGTGGCTGACCGGGCAGATGCCGCACAGGCGCTGCACGGTGACCGGCACTTCCCAGTACGGGCGGCCTTCGATAAAGGTTTCAAAGCCGCGGAACTCGACGATGTGCAGGCGCACCTGATGCACCTTGTTGTTTTCGTCGAGCAGCAGCGTCACTTTGCCGTGACCTTCAACCCGCGTCACCGGGTCGATCGCGATCCGGCGCAGGTTTTCGGGATGGGCAGCGGTTTCCAGAGCAAACATGGGGACTCCGATTTCAGTCAAATTTGAGCAGCGGGTGCTCGATCCGGGGCGTGCGCCCGGTCAGCAGGTCGGTCAGGAACTTCCAGATGGTGTCACCGGAGGGCGGGCAACCGGGCAGGAAGTAATCGACACGGACGATTTCATTGATCGGGTAGACCTTGTCGAGCAGCAGCGGCAGTTCCGGATCGTTCGGCACCTGCACCACGCCGTCGGCGTTGCGATAGACCTGAGTCAGGCACTTGTTGACATCGACGTTGTTGCGCTGCGCCGGCAGGCCGCCATTGACTGCGCAGGCGCCGAGGGCGACCAGCACCTTGCAGTTGGCGCGCAACTCGCGTAGCACATGAACATTCTCGGCATTGCAGACGCCGCCTTCGACCAGGCCGATGTCGCACGGCCCGCAATGTTTGATGTCGGTGATCGGCGAGCGGTCGAACTCGACCAGATGCGCCAGCTCCAGCAGGCGCTCGTCGATGTCGAGCAGGGACATGTGGCAGCCGAAGCAGCCGGACAGCGAGGTCGTCGCCACCCGCAGCTTGCGCGGCAATTGATGCGGGGCATTCATATCAGACACCCTCCTTTTCCGGCATTTTCGGGGCGTCGACCGCCACCGGCTTGATCGGGATGTGACGGCGGGCCAGGTATTCGACCTGGTGGCCGATGGTCGCGTCGTCGAACTGGCGCTGGCCGATCGGCACGCTGTAGCCGATGCGCTTGTGCAGAATGGCACCGACCGGGCAGATCTGCGCCGCCGCGTCATCGGCGGTCAGGGCACTGTCCTTGAGCAGGCCGGTCGGCGAATTGACGACGACCTGCGAGTCGGCTCCGCGCCCGGCGAGCATGAAAACGTTCTTGCCGTCGATGTCGCGGCTGGCACGCACACACAGTTCGCACATGATGCAGCGGTTGAGATCGAGCCAGATGTCCGGATGCGAGGCATCGACCGTGCGCTTCGGGAAAAAGTGCCGGAAGTGCGGCGCTACCATTTCGAGATCGTAGGCCAGCGCCTGCAACTGGCAGTTGCCGCTCTTCTCGCAGCCCGGGCAGAAATGATCGCCCTCGACGAAAAGCATCTGCAGGAGCACGCGCCGCCGGTCATTGAGAGCCGGCGTGTCATTCTCGACTTCCAGGCCGGGCAAGGCCTTGGCCGTGCAGGCCGAGCCGTTGCGGCCGTTCACCGTCACCGTACACAACTTGCAACTGCCGTGCGGCTTGAGATCGGGGTGGTGACACAGGTGCGGGATATAGACCCCGGCCTCGAGTGCCGCCTGCAGGATGGTCTGGCCGGGTTTGAAGGGAATGCGCCGACCGTCGATCGAGAACATGTTGGCGCTGTCGAATCCGCTGTTGTAATCGCTCATGCTTAAGCTCCCTGATCGAGGTGGGCAAGGGCATCGTCCCGCCCGGTAATCGCCCGCCCCTTGGCCAGCGCGGCATCGAGATCGAAGGCTGGCATGAAGTCGGTCTGTGCCAGCAGACGCTCATAGGCCGGCCGGAATTTCTGCACGGTATCGGCCACCGCATTGCCGGCCGTCTGGCCGAGGCCGCAGTGACTGCTCGCCTTCATCACCGCCTGCACACGCAGCAGTTCGTTCATCTCGTACTGGGTGCCGCGCCCGTCGGCAATCTTGTCCATCAAGTCGCTGAGCAGAGCCGTGCCGGTCCGGCAGGGCGTGCAGAAGCCGCAGGACTCATGGCGGAAGAAATGGGCAAAATTGCGCGCCACTTCAAAGAGGTCACGCTGCGTGTCGAAAATCATGAAGGAACCGGCAGTCGGCACATCCTCGAAGGCAATCCGCCGGCCGAACTCGCGCTCGGACAGGCAAACGCCGGAAGCGCCGCTGACCTGCACCGCCATTGCCTCGCTGGCACCACAGTCCTCAAGGATCTGCGCAATGCGCACGCCGAAGGCGTATTCGTAAAGACCGGGCCGCTCGCAATCGCCGGCGACCGAAATGATTTTGGTACCAGTCGATTGCTTGGTGCCGATCGCCTCGTACCAGGCGCCGCCATGAATGGCGATTTCGGTCGCCTTGCACAGGGTTTCGACGTTATTGACCACGGTCGGCTGGTTCATGTAGCCGCAAGTCACCGGGAAAGGCGGGCGGACCCGCGGCTTGCCGGCCTTGCCTTCGAGCGACTCGATCAGCGCCGACTCCTCGCCGCAGATATAGGCACCGGCTCCAAGATGGATCTCGATATCGAAATCGAAACCCAGGTCACCGGCAATGTCCTTGCCCAACAGGTTCTGTGCCCGCATGCCGGCGAGGAAGGCTTCGAGTTGCGGCCGCAGGTAACGGTATTCGGCGCGCAGATAAAGCAGGCCCAACCGGGCGCCGACCGTGTAGGCGGCAATGATCATGCCTTCGAAAACCCGGCCCGCGTACGACTGCAGCAGCACGCGATCCTTGAAGGTGCCCGGCTCGCCTTCATCGGCATTGCAGACGATGTAGCGCTGTTCGCCCGGCGCCTGGCGGCAGGCCTCCCATTTGATCGCCGTCGTGAAGCCGGCGCCGCCACGGCCGCGCAGATTGGCGGCGCGCATTTCAGCCAGCATGCCATCGCGACCACGGGTAATCGCGGCACGGATCGCATGCCCCGGCTCATGCGGCGTTCCGAGCAGCATGTCGGCGCGGCGAATATTGTCCTCGACGACAAAAAACTCGGCCGGCCAGTCGGCAAGCGGCACTTCGTTCTTGACCAGGACACAGATCTCATCGACGCGCTGTGGCGTCATCCGGGTGATGGCCAGCTCATTGACCAGGATGGCCGGCCCCTGATCGCACATGCCGGTACAGGAGGTCAGATCGACACTGACCAGGCCATCGGCGGAAACCTGACCGGCAGTCAGACCGAAATTGGCCAGCATCTGTTCGAACAGCGCCTGGTTGCCGAGCATGCGATCGGTGATGTTGTCGGAAAACAGGATCCGGTAACGACCGCGGTTCTCGCTATAGAGAAAGGCGTAGAAGTCGCGCGTACTGCGCACCTGCGCATAGGAGATCTTGAGTTCCTCGGCGAGCAGGACAAGTGTGTCGTCCGACAGATAGTCGAGCACATCCTGCACGTCGCGCAGTATTTGGAGCAGACGATCAGGTCTCCGCTGGTGCCGCAGTAAAACAGGTTCAACGAGACGGGAAAATTCCGAAACTTCAGACATGGCTGCAATTCCTGGACGGTAAGAATCGCGTAACAATAATGAGCTTCACCATGACGAATATTGCGCTGGATCAACAATTGTTTCGGAAACGTATCCGGTTGAATTTGCGAAATAATCCCTTAATCAACCAAAGGCCATTTCTGTGCCACAATAATGCTGCACCGCCGCATTCGCTCCGGCTTAACGATTCGGCAAAGACCAGTTTTTGGTGCTGCAATGCACAACAAACAAAGCCCGTCCAGGAAAGGTAGAACAGCATGACCACGATCTCCGAACAAAATTCGACCGCTACTGCCCTCTTGCCGCTCGCCGGCAAAAAAGGCCTGATTACCGGTGTCGCCAATGACAAGTCGATCGCCTTTGCCGTCGCCAAGGCGATCCGCGCGCTGGGCGGCGAAATTGCCCTGACCTACCAGAATGACAAGACCGCCAAGTACACCCAGCCGCTGGCGGAAGCCCTTGGCGCCAAGCTGTTCGTGAAGCTCGACGTGACCGAGGAAGGCAGCCTCGAAGCCGCCATCAAGCAGTGCGGCGACGAGTTCGGCGAGATCGATTTTGCCATTCACTCGATGGCCTTCTGCAATGGCGACGACCTGCATGGCCGCGTCATCGACACCACCGAAGCCGGCTTCGACTCGGCCATGAACATTTCCTGCCACAGCTTCCTGCGCATGGCCAAGGCGGTCGAGCCGCTGATGGCACATGGTGGTTCGCTGATCACCATGTCTTACCTTGGTGCCGAACGCGTCGTCCGCAACTATGGCGTCATGGGCATCATCAAGGCGGCCTTGGAATCGGCTGTCCGCTACATGGCCTACGACCTCGGCCCCAAGGGCATTCGCGTTTTCGCCGTGTCGCCCGGCCCGATCATGACCCGTGCCGCCTCCGGCATTGCCCACTTCGACAAGCTGCTCGAATCCGATGCCGACAAGGCACCGCTCGGCCGCACCGTCACCATCGACGAAGTCGGCGCACTGACGGCCTTCCTGTGCACCTCGGGCTCGTCGGGCATGACCGGCCAGACCATCTTCGTCGACGCCGGCGCCCATATCGTCGCCTGAGCCAGCTCGGCACAAGTTAGCGCAAGGCGCAGCCCGTCTGCGTCTTGCGGTATGCTTCCGGTGTCTGGGACAACCTGGTGGAGCCGCCTATGGAAACCAACTGCGACCTGATCATCCCCGATCCGGTACCTGATCACCCGTTGCTGAATGGCCGCAAGGAGATCGGACGTGGCGAAAACACCATTGTCGTAGACGGCGACATCGTCGATGGCCAGGAACGCGTCTTCAAGATTCTTTCCTCACCGACCGACTATGCCTATTACACGGCGGAAGACCGCCCGACCGGCCGGCACTTTCCCGTTGTCTATGCCGACCACGGCACGGCCGGGCGCTCCAGCCGCGGCTTTCCCTTTCATATCGTCGAAGTCGAAAAGCTCTACCCGCTGCCCGGTGGCGGCGATGCGGCAGAAGTGGCGACCAAGATCTCAACTTCGTATTTCGATGCCTGCGTGATGTGGCGCAACCTGGCCCAGGACATGGGCCGCATTGCCCTGCACCACCTTGTCGTCACGCCGATGGGCTGGACTGATACGGTCCGCGACTCACTCAAGGCACTGGAAGATTTCTCGAGTGAATATGGCGCCCTGCCCGACCTCATCAAGTCCGACAACCTGATGATGCGCAAGGACGGCACGCTGGTCTTTTCCGACCCGGTCTTCATGGAATGACGCGCAACGGTCGACCTTCAATTTCAGCCCATTTTCCCGCCGGCATCCGCACATGACCATCAATCACGTTTGTTACGCTTCGCGCGAGCTCGCCGAGTCGCTCGCCGGCAATCCGTACATGGCAGTGATCTCGATCACCGATCCCGGCACGCCGGATGCAAAACTCGACCCGATGTTCCAGCACGTATTGCGCCTGTCGTTCTACGATGCCGTCCCGGCCGATGAATACCTGCCCGCACCCATTCCCGGCATGTTCGACTATCCGATCGCGCGCCGCATCAGCAACTTCGTCGGCGAATTGCATAGCGCGCCATTCGAGATCTCGATGATGGTGCACTGCGAATACGGCGTCAGCCGCTCGGCTGCGGTTGCCCTTTTTGTCGAAGCCTTTTCCGGCGCCCCGCTGGCCGCCCGCGAATTTACCTATGAGGCGAACCAGTGGGTAATCGACCAGCTCTCGCAATTGCACCCGGAATTGCTGATCGAGGCGCCGCCCAAAACCCTGGCCCACGATCGCCGTACGGCGCCACGCGCTGCCTGAGCAGATAGCCGGCAACCAATCAGGAATCGCGTCAGGCAGCCCATGACAAAACTCACCGGCGCAATTGTTTGCTGCACTGCAACACCCTATACTGGAGCGCTGCCGGCAGACATTCGGAAAACCGCTTTTTTTGGGAAGCAAGAGCATGCATGAGAGCCACGAACAACGTTATCTCGTCAATCGCACCTACGATGAAATCCGCATTGGCGATGCATCCAGCCTGACCCGTACCCTGCGCCCGGAAGACGTCAAGCTTTTTGCCATCCTGACCGGCGACATCAACCCGAGCATCGTCGATCCGCAATATTCCGAGAGCGGCATGTTCCGCGAGGTGATTGCCCACGGCATGTGGAGCGGCTCGCTGATCTCGACCGTACTCGGCACCCAGTTTCCCGGTCCGGGCACCATCCTGGTCGATCAGGCACTGCATTTCGCACGCCCGGTGACGATCGGCGACACGATCACGATCACCGTCACCGCCAAACAGAAGTTCGATCACAACCGGCACGTCATTTTCGACTGCGTGTGCACCAACCAGGAAGGCCTGCAAGTCGTGCGCGGCACGGCCGAAGTGCTGGCCCCGGCGGAAAAGGTCACGCACATGCAGGCCGTGCATATGCCGGAAATCCGCATCGACGACAAATACGAGCGCTATACCCAGCTGCTGTCCCGGGTCAAGGGCCTGGAACCGATCCCGACCGCGGTCGCCCACCCCTGTGACCGGGAATCCCTGAAAGGTCCGGTCATTGCCTTCCAGGCCGGCATCATCGAACCCATCCTGGTCGGCCCCGAGTCAAAGATTCGCTCGGTTGCCGAAGAATTCGGCATCGACCTGCACGGCATCCGCATCGTCAACGCGGCGCACAGCCACGACTCGGCGGCCATCGCCGTCTCGCTGGTCCGTACCGGCGATGCCGAAGCCCTGATGAAGGGCAGCCTGCATACCGACGAACTGATGGGTGAAGTCGTGTCGCGCGCCAATGGCTTGCGCACCTCGCGCCGGATCAGCCACGTTTTCGTCATGGACGTGCCGACCTACCACCGGCCACTGCTGATCACCGATGCGGCAATCAATATCGCGCCGACCCTGGAAGAAAAGGTCGACATCATCCAGAACGCCATTGAGTTGGCCCACATCATCGGCATCCCGGAACCGAAGGTCGCCATCCTGTCGGCGGTCGAGACGGTCAACCCGAAAATCCAGTCCACTCTGGACGCCGCCGCCCTGTGCAAGATGGCCGACCGCGGCCAGATTCGCGGCGGCATCCTGGATGGCCCACTCGCTTTCGACAATGCCGTTTCCATCGTCGCCGCCAAGACCAAGGGCATCAAGTCGGCCGTTGCCGGCCATGCCGAAATTCTCGTCGTGCCCGATCTCGAATCCGGCAACATGGTTGCCAAGCAGCTCGAATATCTCGCCAACGCCCTGACTGCCGGCATCGTGCTCGGCACCCGGGTCCCCATAGTGCTGACCAGCCGTGCTGACTCGGCCGAAACCCGTACGGCTTCATGCGTCATCGCCGCACTGATTGCCCACGCCAACCGCAACAAAGGAAACGCCTGACATGCAACAGGGTATTCTCACCATCAACGCCGGCTCTTCGTCAATCAAGTTCGCGCTCTTCCCGCTTGCCCACCCCATTCTGTCGATCGCCGAAGTCTCGGGCCAGATCGACGGCATCGGTGCCGAAGACACCAAGCTGGTTGCCAAGAACCGCGCCGGCAAGCTGATTGCCGAGGAATCGCTGGGCAAGGTCAATCACGACCAGTCCTTCGACGCCCTGCTCAACTGGTTCACTGCCAGCCACCAGGACTGGGAAATCGTTGCCGTCGGCCACCGCGTCGTGCATGGCGGCGAGCACTATTCAAAGCCTATCGTCGTCACGCCGCATGTGCTCACCCGGCTGACCAGCTACTTCCCGCTTGCGCCGCTGCACCAGCCGCACAACGTCGCCGGCATTCTCGCGCTGCAGGCCTTGCTGCCCGAAGTGCCGCAGATCGCCTGCTTCGACACCGCCTTCCATCGCAGCCAGCCCGACGTCGCCCAGATCTTCGGCCTGCCCCGCTCGATCACGGCAGAAGGCGTCCGGCGCTATGGTTTCCACGGCCTGTCCTACGAGTACATCGCGCGCGCCCTGCCGCAGCATTCACGGCGCGCCGACGGCCGCGTCGTTGTCGCCCACCTCGGCAACGGCGCCAGCATGGCGGCCATGGTCAATCGCAAGTGCGTCGCCACGACGCTCGGCTTCTCGACCATCGACGGTCTGGTGATGGGTACGCGCTGCGGCAACCTCGACCCCGGCGTCATCCTGCACCTGATGGAAACCAAGGGCCTCAGCGTCAAGGACATGACCAGGATGCTCTACAAGGAATCCGGCCTGCTTGGCGTTTCCGGCATCTCGCAGGACATGCGCACCCTGCTCTCTTCCGACAAGCCGGAAGCCGAGGAGGCGGTTAACCTGTTCTGCTACCGCATCGCCCGCGAACTCGGTTCGCTCGCGGCTGCAGCTGGCGGTATCGATGCCCTGGTGTTCACCGGCGGCATCGGCGAACATGCCGCGGAAGTCCGCCGCCGCGTCTGTCTGCTGTCGGAGTGGCTGGGCATCCGCGTCAATCCGGAAGCCAATGCCCGTCACGACCTGAATATTGCCGCCGGCACCAGCAGTGTCGACGTGCTGGTCATTCCGACCAACGAAGAGTGGATGATGGCGCACCACGCACAGACCTTGCTCGCCCTTTAACAAAAATATTTTCACCGCAAGCCCCGGTCGCGAAAGCCGCCGGGGCTTTGTTTTTTCGGGCTTTTCAGCAGCATGACAAGGGGGTTACATGACCGGCACAGAACCCCGTATCTAGTCAACGGATTGTATTGACCTACTAGATATAGTAGATTGTTGGTCATTCAAAAAATCAACAAACCAATCAATGCACACAATGCTGAGGAGCAAAAATTGAGCCCAGTCGCCGAACAACTGTCACTGACCGACATTCCAGCCGCACCCGAATTCGCCCCGCTCGCCGAGCAGGAAATCTCGGCTGAAGTCCTGATCGAGAAGTACGCCAAAGGCAAGGAAACCAACGTTCACGACGTTCGTCGTCGCGTCGCCTACGCCCTGGCCCAGATCGAGCAGGAAAAGGATCGCGCGCACTGGGAGTCGAAGTTCCTGTGGGCCCAGGAAAACGGTTTCATCCCGGCCGGCCGCATCAATTCCGCCGCCGGCACCGATCTGCAGGCAACCCTGATCAACTGCTTCGTGCAACCGGTCGGCGATTCCATCGTCGAAAACACCGACGGCAAGCCGGGCATCTACACCGCCCTCGCCCAGGCCGCGGAAACCATGCGCCGCGGTGGCGGCGTCGGCTACGACTTCTCCTCGATCCGGCCGCAGGGCGCCCGCGTCAAGGGCACCCAGTCGCGCGCCTCCGGCCCGGTGTCGTACATGCGCGTCTTCGACCGCTCCTGCGAAACCGTCGAGTCCGCCGGCGCCCGCCGTGGTGCCCAGATGGGCGTGCTGCGTTGCGATCATCCGGATATCGAGGAATTCATCCACGCCAAGGACAAGGGCGACCTGACCAACTTCAATATCTCGATCGGCGTCACCGATGCCTTCATGGAAGCGGTCGACTGCGATGGCGACGTCGAATTGACCCATCGCGCCGAACCGAATGGCGACATGAAGTCCTCCGGCGCCTTCCAGCGAGAAGATGGCCTGTGGGTCTATCGCAAGGTACGCGCCCGCGATCTGTGGGACCAGGTCATGAAGTCGACCTACGACCACGCCGAACCGGGCATCCTGTTCCTCGATCGCATGAACAAGGACAACAACCTCAATTACTGCGAAGTCATCGAGGCGACCAATCCTTGTGCCGAACAACCGCTGCCGCCGTATGGCTGCTGCTGCCTGGGTTCGATCAATCTGACCCTGTTCGTGCGTCACCCGTTCTCCGAACAGGCCGCGTTCGATTTCGACGAATTCGCCGAAGTCTGCCGCGTCTCGACCCGCATGCTCGACAACGTGCTCGATGCCACGCACTGGCCGCTTGAGCGCCAGCAGCAGGAAGCCGCCAACAAGCGTCGCGTCGGTCTCGGCTTCACTGGCCTGGGCGACGCGCTGGCCATGCTGCGCCTGCGCTACGACAAGCCGGAAGCCCGTGCCATGGCCACCCGCATCACCGAACACATGCGCGACTCCGCCTACCTGTACTCGGTCGAACTAGCCAAGGAACGCGGCGCCTTCCCGCTGTTCAATGCCGAACTGTATCTGTCCGGCGGCAACTTCGCGTCCCGCCTGCCGGGCGACGTCAAGGCCGAGATCCGCAAGCACGGCCTGCGCAATTCGCACCTGCTGTCGATCGCCCCGACCGGCACCATTTCGCTGGCCTTCGCCGACAACGCATCGAACGGTATCGAGCCGCCCTTCTCCTGGACCTACAGCCGCAAGAAGCGCATGCCGGACGGCACGCTGAAAGAGTACTCGGTTGAGGATTACGCCTGGCGCTTGTACAAGCACCTCGGCGGCGATGTCAGCAAGCTGCCCGAGTACTTCGTCACCGCCCTGGAAATCTCGGCTGCCGCGCACAAGGACATGGTTGCTGCTGTTGCGCCGCATATCGACACCGCCATCTCGAAGACGGTCAACGTACCGGGCGACTACCCCTACGAAGACTTCCAGGATCTCTACATGAGCGCCTGGAAATCCGGCCTCAAGGGTCTGGCTACCTATCGTCCGAACAGCATCCTGGGTTCCGTTCTCTCCGTCACGCCGGAACCGAGCAAGGCCGAAGCTGCCGCGGCTGCCGATGCCAAGTCGCCGCAGGATTTCGTCTCTGACGCCAACCGTCGCCTGTCGATCAAGAACCTGCCGGCACCGGTGCTCTCCAGCCTGCGCTGGCCGGGCCGCCCGAACCTGCCGGAAGGCAACCTGTGCTGGACCTACATGCTCGACTCGCCAATCGGCAAGTTCGCGCTGTTCGTCGGCCACGTTGAACCGGAAGGCCGTGCCTGGCCGTTCGAAGTCTGGGCCAACGGCCCGGCCGAACCGCGTGGTCTGGGTGCCGTTGCCAAGACCCTGTCGATGGACATGCGCGCCAACGATCACGGCTGGCTGGAAATGAAGCTGGATGCCCTGGCCAAGACGCCGGGCGACTCCTTCGAACTGCCGATGCCGCCGCATGGCGAACGCAAGCGCGTGCCGTCGGTCGTCTCGGCGATGGCCCAGATCATCCGCTGGCGTTGCGAACAACTTGGCGCCTTCAAGCATGACGGCCCGACGCCGGTAAAGGATGCCCTGTTCAGCGCCAAGGAACCGAAGACTGGCACCGACGGCACGCTGTCCTGGACGGTCGACGTGACCAATCCCTCAAGCGGCGAAGACTTCGTGCTCGGCCTCAAGGAAATCACGCTGCCGGATGGCGTCACCCGCCCCTACTCGATGTGGCTGGCCGGCAACTACCCGCGCGCCCTCGACGGCCTGTGCAAGCTGCTGTCGCTCGACATGCGCGTGCTCGACCCGGCCTGGATCGGCATGAAGCTGCGCAAGCTGCTCGACTACCCGGAACCGCTCGGCGACTTCATGGCCTTCGTACCGGGTTCGCGCAAGCAGCAGACCTATCCGTCCACGGTCGCCTACATTGCGAACCTGATCATCCATCGCTACTCGATGCTCGGCATCCTCGATGACAAGGGCTTCCCGCTCCAGCAGATGGGCATCCTTGAAGCGCCGGAAGACAGTTCCAGCAACAAGGTGCTGCCGACGCAGGGCAAGCTCTGTGGCGAGTGCGGCAACCACACGATGATCCGCAAGGATGGCTGTGACTTCTGTACAGCCTGCGGCGCGGTCGGAACCTGCGGCTGAGTTCAGGCTGCAACAAAGAAAACGCCCCGGAAAACCGGGGCGTTTTGCATTTCAGGGCAGGAAAACCTGAATCCGGAATTCCGCCTTTTCCAGCGGTCGACCGCTGGAAAAGGCCATTTTTGCTCAGGGCTTGTCCAGCCAGAACAAGGAGGTGATGGTCTTGGCGTCGGTGATCCGGCCATCCCAGACCGCCTGCTTGGCATCCGCGGGCGACAACTCGACGACTTCCAGAAACTCGTTGTGATCGAGTTCCTGCGCGCCGGCCGGATGCAGGCCGCGTGCCGCGAAAATCTCGATGCGCTCGTCTGAGTAGCCGATGCAGGGATGCATCACGCCGAGGTATTCCCAGTCGCTCGCTTCATAGCCGGTTTCCTCGCGCAATTCACGGCGGGCAGTATCGAGGATCGCTTCACCCGGATCAATCTTGCCCGCCGGCAACTCTAGGAAAACACGGCGCAGCGGATAGCGGAACTGGCGCTCGAACAACAGATTGCCGTTGGGCAGGAAGGCCAGGATGACGACGGCACCGGGATGCACGATGTATTCGCGCACCGACTCCTTGCCGTCGGGCAGGCGCACAGAGTCCTTGCGGACGTTGAGCAGGCAGCCCTTGAAGACGCTTTCCGACGTGATCTCGGATTCAATCAGGTGACTATCATGCGACATGTAACGACTCCACAAAGTAAAACGCCCCGACAAGCGGGGCGTTCAATTCAGATCCGGATGCTAATCAGAGCGAGCGCAGCAGTGCATAGGCACACAGCGACATGATCATCTGCGGGAAGAGCCCGAAGCCGGCGACTGCCAGACCATTGACCGAAACCAGAATCTTCATGTCCAGACCGGCTGCAATCGGCGTTTCGTCGGCGGGTGCATCGAAATACATCAGCTTGACCACACGCAGGTAATAGAAGGCACCGATCAGCGAGAACAGTACCGCAACGATGGCCAGCCACATGTAACCGGCTGCGACGACGGCCTGCAACACCGAGAACTTGGCAAAGAAACCGACGAAGAACGGCACACCTGCCATCGAGAACATCAGCATCAACATGACACCGGCGAACCACGGGCTGCGCTTGTTGAGACCCTTGAAATCGTCGAGATTGTCGGCCTCGAAACCGGCACGCGACATCAGCAGGATCATGCCGAAGGTGCCGGCCGACATCATCACGTAGGCGATGACGTAGAACATGGCAGAACTGTAGGCATTGAGCGCATAGCGCGCATCGCCGCTGACCACGCCGGTGGTGATGCCGAGCAGCATGAAGCCCATGTGCGAAATCGCGGAATAGGCCAGCATGCGCTTCAGATTGGTCTGGGCAATGGCGGCGAGATTACCGATTGCCATGGACAGCACGGAAAGGATGATCAGCATCATCTGCCAGTCGGCAGCCATGGTGATCAGGCCATTGACCAGCAGGCGCATGACGATGGCGAACGCAGCCAGTTTCGGGGCGGAACCGATGAACAGCGTAACCGAGGTCGGGGCGCCATGATAGACGTCCGGAATCCACATATGGAACGGCACCACGCCAAGCTTGAAGGCCAGGCCGGAAACCAGGAACACCAGGCCAAAGACGAGGACGCTCTTGTTGACACCACCGCTCAGCAAACGCTCGCCGACACCGGTGATTTCGAGCGTACCGGTGGCGCCGTAAATCATCGACATGCCATAGAGCAGCAGGCCGGAAGCCAGGGCGCCAAGCACAAAATACTTCATCGCAGCTTCGGTCGAAGTCACCGAGTCGCGATTCATCGCCACCATCGCATAGAGCGACAGGGAGAGCAGTTCAAGACCGAGATAGATGGTCAGGAAATGATTTGCGGAAATCATCACCATCATGCCCAGCGTGGCGAACAGCGTCAGTACGTAGTATTCGCCCTTGTTCATGGTCGGGCGTTCGATGATATAGCCACGCGAGTAGAGCATCACGACGAAGACGGTCACGTACAGGAAGAGCTTCAGCAGGTCGGACATCAGATCGTCGACAAACATGTTGCTGAAGGTATAGACGATCTCGCCGGTGCTGGTACCAAACTGGATGAGAACACAGCCAACCAGGGTCAGCTGCGTCAGCAGGTAGGTCACCGTACGACGGCTATCCTTGACCAGCAGGTCGATCATCAAAATGGCCAGGGCCATGACCGCCAGGAAAATTTCCGGAGCGGCAGGCAGGAGATCGGGAACAACGAAATTGTCGAACATGTCGGCTACCGTTTAGTGAATCTTGCTGATGTTGACGTGATTCAGCAGCTCGTTGACCGAAGCGTGCATGACTTCCGTGAAGGGTTGCGGATAGAGGCCCATACCCAGCGTGCAGAGGGCAAGCACGCCAAGAATGGCAAACTCGCGCTTGTTGATATCGCTCATCTCGGCCACGTGGTGGTTGGCAACATCGCCGAAGACCACGCGCTTGTACATCCACAAGGTGTAAGCAGCGCCGACGATCAGCGAGCTGGCGGCAGCGAAGGCAACCCAGAAATTGAGTTTGACGGCACCCAGAATGATCATGAATTCGCCGATGAAGCCGGAGGTAGCCGGCAAACCGGCGTTGGCCATCGAGAACAGCATGAACAGTGCAGCGAACTTGGGCATGGTATTGACCACACCGCCGTAATCGGCAATTTGCCGGCTATGTACGCGGTCATACATGACGCCGATACAGAAGAACATGGCGCCCGACACGAAACCGTGCGAAACCATCTGAACCAGAGCGCCTTCGATACCGATCGCGCTGAACAGGAAGAAACCCAGGGTGACGAAGCCCATGTGGGCAATCGACGAATAGGCAACCAGCTTCTTCATGTCGGACTGGACCAGCGCGACAAAACCGATATAAACCACGGCAATCAGTGAAAGGCCGATAACCAGGCTGGACAGTTCATGCGACGCATCCGGTGCGATCGGCAGCGAGAACCGCAGGAAGCCATAGGCACCAAGCTTCAGCGCAATCGCAGCCAGCACGATGGAACCGCCGGTCGGGGCTTCGACGTGGGCATCCGGCAACCAGGTATGCACCGGCCACATCGGAACCTTGACCGCGAAGGAAATCATGAAGGCAAGGAAAATCCAGATCTGCGGACCGAGTTGCAGCGGCAGCTTGTGCCATTCGAGAATCGAGAAACTGCCACCGGACTGGATGAACAGATACATCAGGGCGATCAACAGAAGCAGCGAGCCGAACAGGGTGTAGAGGAAAAACTTGAAAGCGGCATAAACCCGGTTCGGGCCACCCCAGATACCGATGATCAGGTAGAGCGGAATCAGCGAGGCTTCGAAGAAGACATAGAACAGAACGCCGTCGAGCGAGGTGAAGATGCCGTTCATCAAGCCGGACATGATCAGGAAAGCGGCGTTGTACTGGGCAACCTTGTTCTGGATCACTTCCCAGCCTGCCGCCACCACGATGATCGTGATGAAGGCATTGAGCAGGACGAAGAGCATCGAGATGCCGTCAACCCCGAGGTGGTAATTGATGTTGAAGCGGGGAATCCAGGTCTGCAGTTCGACGAACTGCATGCCGCCATTGGCAACATCAAAACCGGTCCACAACGGGATCGTAACCAGAAAGCCGGCAACAGCGACCAGCAGCGCAGTGGCACGCGCCTTGGAGTCATCGCCCAGACTGCCGGCGACAAGTACGCCAAAGCCGCCGAAAATCGGGATCCAGATGGCAAGTGAGAGCAGGTAATTCGACATGTTTTTCCTTGGTACTCTGCGGGCTCTACGATCAGGCGCGGGTAATCCACAGGGTCATCAGCACAAATACGCCGATGATCATGGTGAAAGCATAGTGATAGACATAACCGGTCTGGAACAGACGGGTTACCGACGAAATCAATCCGACCAGGCGGGCAGAACCATTGACGATCATGCCGTCGATGATCGCCACATCGCCAACACGCCAGAAGGTCTTGCCCAGCAGACGCGCACCACCGGCGAAAACGACTTCGTTGATCTTGTCGAAGTAGTACTTGTTTTCAAACAGCGTATTGATTGCCGAGAAGCGACGCTGAATCGCTGCGGGAATATCCGGACGCTTCATGTAGAAGAACCAGGAGAGGGCGACGCCGGCGAAAGCCAGGATGAAGGGCAGGCTGGTGAAAGCATGCGTAGCCATGCCGAATGCGTCGTGGAAGTGCTCGTGGAAGTGCTCAGCCAGGTGTTCCATGGCCGGATGCGCTTCGTTATCGACAAAGATCACGCCCTTGAAGTATTCGCCGTAGAGCATCGGCTCGATGGCAAAGAAACCGATGGCAAGCGACGGAATGGCCAGCAGGACGAGCGGCAACGTAACCACCCACGGCGTTTCGTGCGGTTTCTGACCCGGGGCCAGACCGTGATGTTCGTGGGCATCGTGTGCGTCGTCATGATCGCCATGGGCATCATGGCCATGGGCGTCGGCGTCATGGGCGGCATGATGATCGTCGTGATGGGCATCCGCCTTGCCGAAACGTTCTTCACCGTGGAATACGAGGAAGTACATCCGGAAAGAGTAGAAAGCAGTCACGAAAACACCTGCCAGCACGGCAAAGTACGCGAAGCCGGCACCCGGGATGTGCGACAGTTCAACCGCTTCGATGATCGAGTCTTTCGAATAGAAGCCTGACAGGAAGGGCGTACCGATCAGGGCCAGCGAACCAACAAGCGAAGTCAGCCAGGTAATCGGCATGTACTTGCGCAGACCGCCCATGTTGCGGATGTCCTGATCGTGGTGCATGCCGATGATCACGGAGCCAGCAGCAAGGAACAGCAACGCCTTGAAGAAAGCGTGGGTCATCAGATGGAAGATGGCGACCGAGTAGGCGGAAGCACCAAGTGCGACCGTCATGTAACCAAGCTGCGACAGCGTCGAGTAGGCGACAACGCGCTTGATGTCGTTCTGGATGATGCCGAGGAAACCCATGAACAGCGCGGTGATTGCACCGATGATCAGAACGAAGGACAGCGCCGTGGTGGAGAGTTCAAACAGCGGCGACATGCGCGACACCATGAAGATACCGGCCGTCACCATGGTTGCAGCGTGGATCAGTGCGGAAATCGGGGTCGGGCCTTCCATCGAGTCGGGCAGCCAGACATGCAGCGGAACCTGGGCCGACTTGCCCATGGCGCCGATGAACAGGCAGATACAGGTGACGCTGAGCAGCGACCACTCGGCCGAACCCCAGATGTTGATCGTCTTGGTGGCCAGTTCGGGGGCCTTGGCGAATACGGTAGCGTAATCGAGCGAACCGAAGTGGGCCAGGACCAGACCGATGCCGAGAATGAAGCCGAAGTCGCCGACGCGATTGACCAGGAAGGCCTTCATGTTGGCAAAGATGGCCGTCGGACGGGTGTACCAGAAACCGATCAGCAAATAGGAAACCAGACCGACCGCTTCCCAGCCGAAGAAGAGCTGCATGAAATTGTTGCTCATCACCAGCATCAGCATGGAGAAGGTGAACAACGAGATGTAGCTGAAGAAACGGTTGTAACCTGGATCTTCCTGCATGTAGCCGATGGTGTAGATATGCACCATCAGCGAGACGAAGGTGACGACCAGCATCATCGTGGTGGTCAGCGTGTCGATCAGGAAACCGACTTCGAACTTGTAATCACCCGTCGTCAGCCAGGTATAAACCGGGCCGTTGAAGGTGTGGCCGGCCTGGACGTCCTGGAAAATCATCAAGGACAGGATGAAAGCGGCGCCAACCCCGGCGATGGTGACGGTATGCGCCAGCCAGCGCGGAATCACGCGACAGAAAAGGCCGGCAATCATCGCGCCGAACAACGGCGCAAGCGGGACGAGCAGGTAAAGTTTCTGCATTTCCATGGTTAACCCTTCAGGCTGTCCAGGTCATCCACATGGATGCTCTTGAGGTTGCGGAACAGCACGATCAGTATGGCGAGGCCAATGGCGGATTCGGCTGCGGCGACAGTCAGAATGAAAAAGACGAAGATCTGGCCGGACAAGTCCTGCAGGTAGTGCGAAAAGGCCACGAAATTCATGTTGACCGCCAGGAGCATCAATTCGATGGCCATCAGCAACACCAGCAGGTTCTTCCGGTTGAGGAAGATGCCGACAACGCTGATCGCGAAGAGGATCGCGCCCAGAATCAGGAAATGCGAGAGTGACAGAGTTAGCATGGTCTTCCCGGGGTTCAGTCTTTTTCAACCGGCATCTGCAGCACGCGGACGCGATCCTTCGCCTTGACGAAGACCTGCTGATTCGGGTTGGTGTACTTGGTCTTCTTGGGACCACGGTAGGTCAGAACAATCGCTGCAATCATGCCGACGAGCAGCACGATGGAAGCGAGTTCAAACGGATAGACATATTCGCTGAACATCAGCGCGCCAATACTCTTGGTATTGGAGATGCCGGCCGGCACCAAGGCCTCGGCAGCGGGAACCTGGAAGTACTTGCTGCCCAGCACCAGGCCCATCTCGAGGACCATCAGCAGGCCGAGAATGGCGCCCAGCGGCAGGTAGCTCCAGAAACCCTGACGGATGCGATCCATGTTGATGTCGAGCATCATAACGACAAACAGGAAGAGCACCATGACCGCGCCGACGTAGACGAGGATGATGGCGATGGCCAGGAATTCGGCCTGCAGCAAAGCCCAGATACCGCCACAGGTAAAGAAGGCGAGAATCAGGTGCAAGGCTGCGTGGACCGGATTACGGGCGGTAATCACGCGCAGGCTGGCGACGATGAGTATCGCCGACAGGAAGAAGAAGACCAGAGTCTGAAAATCCATCACGTGTTCCCGTTATCGGTAGGAAGCATCAAGGGCACGGTCCTTGGCGATCTGATCTTCATAACGATCGCCATTGGCCAGCAACATCTGCTTCGTGTAGTACAGGTCACCACGCTTCTCGCCGTGGTACTCGAAAACGCGGGTCTCGACGACCGCATCGACCGGACAGGCTTCTTCGCAGAAGCCGCAGAAAATGCACTTGGTCAGATCGATGTCGTAACGCGTCGTACGGCGCGAACCATCGTCACGCGGTTCGGCTTCGATGGTGATCGCCATCGCCGGACAGATCGCTTCGCACAGTTTGCAGGCGATGCAACGCTCTTCCCCGTTCGGGTAGCGGCGCAGGGCGTGCAGACCGCGGAACCGGAAGCTCTGCGGCGTTTTTTCCTCGGGATATTGAACGGTGATCTTGCGGGCAAAGAAATACTTGCCAGTCACCGCCATACCTTTCAACAGCTCCTTGAGGAGCAGGCTGTTGAAGATTTCCTTCATCGAACCCATCAGTCTCTCCTCACTTCCAGATATTCAGCGGGGACATCATCCAGCATCCCACGACAACGAGCCAAACCAGGCAAACCGGCACGAACACTTTCCAGCCCAGACGCATCAGCTGGTCGTAGCGATAACGCGGGAAGGTGGCACGGAACCAGAGGAACAGGAAGAGAATCGCAGCAACCTTGGCAAACAGCCAGAGAATGCCATCCGGCAGGAAACCGACCGGCGACAACCAACCGCCAAGGAACATGATCGAAGTCAGGGTGGAGACCAGAATCATGTTGCCGTATTCAGCAAGGAAGAACACCGCGAAAGCCATGCCCGAATATTCAACGTGGAAACCGGCGACGATTTCCGATTCGCCTTCGCAAACGTCGAACGGCGCGCGATTGGTTTCAGCAACCCCGGAGATCAGGTAAACCAGGAACATCGGGAACAGCGGCAACCAGTTCCAGGAAAGGAAACCCAGGCCCCACTCGGCAAAACGACCATGTTCCTGCGCATGCACGATGCTGACCAGGTTAAGGCTGTTCGACACCATCAGCACACAGATCAGCGCAAAGCCCATCGAGATTTCGTAGGAAACCATCTGGGCTGCCGCACGCATGGCACCAAGGAAAGCGTACTTGGAGTTCGACGCCCAGCCCGACAGGATGATGCCGTAGACGCCCATCGAGGTGATGGCCATGATGTAAAGCAGGCTTGCATCGATATTGGCAAGCACCAGCGTATCGGTGAAGGGCACGACAGCCCAGGCAGCGAGAGCAGGCGCAATGGCCAGCATCGGCGCAATGATGAAGATTGCCTTGTTGGCACCGCTCGGCACCACGATTTCCTTCATCAACAGCTTCAGACCGTCGGCGATCGGCTGGATCAAGCCCCACGGACCAACCCGGTTCGGACCGATACGAACCTGCATGTAACCGATCACCTTGCGTTCTGCCCAGGTCAGATAGGCAATGCTGAGCATCAGCGGCGCAACGATCAGGACGATCTTGAGCAACGTCCACACGGCAGGCCAGGCACCACCAAAGATACCCAGACCGAAATTCATCAGTGCGTCCATTTATGCACGCTCCACGGTAATCAGGCCAAACATCTCGCCAAGACTGGCGGTCGAGGCATGCGCCGCGGCAACACGGATGCAACCGAGCGGTACATTGTTGTCTGCCTTGGCGGTCAGGACGGCCTCGCCGTTGCCTTGCTTCAGGCGAACCGGCGATCCGGCTGCCAGACCAAGCTGCGCCAGGGTTTGTTCGTTGATGCGGGCGCTAGGCGCGACACCATCAGCAGTCTGTTGCAACGCCGGCGAACGACGAGCCATCGGATCGGCAAAGTTGATCGGCACATCGGCAATGCGCTGCAGGCCTTCGACAGCGGACGGCAGTTGAATTGCGACGCCGTTCAAACCATTGTCGAGGTTGGCGACAAACTCGGCATCCTTGCCAAGCACTTCGTCACGCACCGCTTCGCTGGACTCGTAAGCAAAACCATCCAGGGTCAGGACGTTGCCGAGAACACGCAACAGCTTCCAGGCCGGACGGGCATCGCCGCGAGCCTTGACGACGCCATTGAAACTCTGGACACGACCTTCGATATTCACGAAGGTACCTGACGTTTCGGTATAAGGCGCGATCGGCAAGATCACATCGGCGTATTCGAGGGCAAGATCATTCTTGAAAGCCGAAGCGAAGACGACCAGACTGGCCTGCTTCAATGCAGCAAACGCAACTTGCGGGTTCGCATAATCGAATTCCGGTTCGATGCCGAGCAGGAAGTAGGCCTTGCGCGGTTGTTCGAACATCTGACGTGCATTCGCACCGGATGGCAGGGCCCAGCCAGCATGACCACCAACGACGTTGGCGGCTTCGCCAAGGAAGCCGACGGTGGCACCGGTCAACTTGCCGAGTTCAAGCGCCAAGGCATGCAACTGGGTGGCTTGTGCCGACTGCGTCGCAACATTGCCGAGGAAGACTGCGCGCTTTTCGCCTTCAAGAAGGCTCTGCGCGATCTTCTTGCTGGTTTCGCAAACAGCAACGCCTTCCAGACCGGCCGGAACGGCAGTGCCCTTGAGTTCGGCAGCAGCTTTGACCACGGCAGCCAGCGACTGCGCCAGTTGCGCGGGGGCGACCGTGAGGTTGGCGTGCAACTGGATCAGTTGATCGTCGGAAGTCACCGACAACAGGCTGACCTTGGTAAATTTCTTGGCGGCCTGACGCAGGCGCTGGGCGATCAGCGGATGATCCTTGCGCAGGAAGGAACCGATTACCAGCGCGGCGTCGAGATCCTTGATCTCAGCCAGCTTGAGACCCAGCCACGGCGTACCGGCACGCTTGAAATCGGTAGCAAAATCAATCTGACGCGGGCGGAAATCAACGTTACCGCTACCCAGCCCCTTGAAGACTTTGCCGAGCAGATACATTTCTTCCAGCGTTGAAGCCGGCGAAGCCAGCGCAGCAATGGCATCGCCGCCGTGATTGCGGGCGACATCCTTGAGGCCATGCGCGACATAATCGAGCGCGACATTCCAGTCGACTTCGCGCCACTCGCCGCCCTGCTTGACCATCGGCTTGGTAAGACGCTGATCGGAATTCAGGGATTGGTACGAGAAACGCTCCTTGTCGGAGATCCAGCATTCATTGACCGCTTCGTTTTCGCGCGGCAGGACACGCATCACGCTGTCATGCTTGACCTGGACAACAAGATTGGCACCAACCGAGTCGTGCGGACTGACCGACTTGCGGCGTTGCAATTCCCACGAACGTGCGGTGTAGCGGAAAGGCTTGGAAGTCAGGGCGCCGACCGGACAGAGATCGATCATATTGCCCGACAATTCGGAGTCGACCGTACGACCAAGGAAGGTCGTAATCTCGGAATGCATGTTGCGGTTGGCCATGCCAAGCTCCATGATCCCGGCAACTTCCTGGCCAAAACGAACGCAGCGGGTGCAGTGAATGCAGCGGCTCATCTCCTCCATGGAGATCAGCGGCCCGACATTCTTGTGGAACACCACGTGCTTTTCTTCGGTATACCGGCTCTTCATCGGACCGTAACCGACCGACATGTCCTGCAGTTGACATTCGCCGCCCTGATCGCAGATCGGGCAATCCAGCGGATGGTTGATGAGCAGGAATTCCATTACCCCCTTCTGTGCCTTGACGGCCAGTTCGGAGTGGGTAAATACCTTCATGCCATTGGTCACCGGCGTTGCACAGGCAGGCAGCGGCTTCGGTGCCTTTTCCACCTGCACCAGACACATGCGGCAGTTGGCGGCAATCGATAGTTTTTTGTGGTAGCAGAAATGCGGAATGTAAACCCCAACCTGCTGCGCGGCGTCCATCACCGTGCTGCCGTCAGGCACTTGCGCTTTCTTGCCGTCGATCTCGATTTCTAGCATGTCGCTACCTTGTAGCCAGTTCTTTCGTATCTATCGCTTGGAAGGCAGGGCTTAAGCCGCTACCTTGTGAAAACCACTACCCGCCCATTGCACATCCTTGGGCACCAGACAGGTCTTGTGCTCGATGTGGTATTCGAACTCGCTGCGGAAATGCTTCAGGAAACTCTGCACCGGGAAGGCAGCAGCGTCACCGAGCGCACAAATGGTGCGACCGGAGATATTTCCGAGAACACTACCCAGCAAGTCAAGGTCTTCGGGTTTGCCCAGACCGTTTTCGATCCGGTGAATAATCTTGTACATCCAGGCCGTACCTTCACGACAAGGCGTACATTGTCCGCAGGATTCCTCGTGGTAGAAGAATGACAGCCGCTCCAGCGCCTTGACCATGCAGACAGTCTCGTCCATGACGATTACGGCACCCGAACCCAGCATGGAACCGCCCTTGCTGATCGAATCGTAATCCATGGTGCAGTCCATGATCACGCTGGCCGGCATAACCGGTGCGGACGAGCCACCGGGAATGACAGCCTTCAGTTTGCGCCCGCCCCGCATGCCGCCACACATTTCAAGCAGCGTTGCGAACGGGGTACCGAGCGGAATCTCGTAATTACCTGGACGATTGACGTGACCGGAAACGGAGAACAACTTGGTTCCGCCATTATTGGGTTTGCCCAAGTTGAGGAACTCTTCGCCGCCCATCTTCAAGATGAAGGGAATGGAGGCGAATGTCTCTGTATTGTTGATCGTCGTCGGCTTGCCATAAAGACCGAAGGAAGCCGGGAACGGCGGCTTGAAGCGCGGCTGCCCCTTCTTGCCTTCGATCGATTCGAGCAGCGCAGTTTCCTCGCCACAGATGTAGGCGCCGTAGCCATGATGGGCAAACAGCTCGAAGCTGAATTCCGAACCGAGGATCTTCTGGCCGATAAAACCAGCTGCGCGAGCTTCGTCGAGCGCCGCTTCGAAACGCTGGTAAATTTCCCAGATTTCGCCGTGAACATAGTTGTAGCCGCGGGTTGCACCCATCGCGTAGGCAGCAATGGCCATACCTTCAATCACCGCATGCGGGTTGTAGGCCATGATGTCGCGGTCCTTGAAAGTACCGGGCTCACCTTCGTCGGTATTGCAGACGATGTATTTATCGCCAGGGAAAGAGCGCGGCATGAAGGACCACTTCAGGCCGGTCGGGAAGCCGGCGCCGCCTCGACCACGCAAAACCGATTTCTTGACCTCGGCGATGACATCTTCCTGTGACAGCTTGTCAGCAAGGATGCGGCGCAATTGCGAATAGCCGCCACGCGCCACGTAATCCTGAAGGCGCCAGGTCTTGTCGCCATCCAGGCCTTCCATCAAGACGCCGTTGATCGAACCGAGCATCGTCATTATTTGAGCTCCTCGAGCAGCTTGTCGATCTGTTCCGGATGCATGTGGCTGCACATCGAGCGGTTGTTCACAATAAAGACCGGTGCGTCGCCACAGGCGCCCATGCACTCGCCTTCTTTCAATGTGAATTTGCCGTCGGCAGTCGTTTCGCCGTAGCCGATACCAAGCTTCTTCTGCACGTATTCGCCGGCATGGTAGCCGCCGGACAGCGCGCAGGGCAGGTTAGTACAGATAGTGATCTTGTACTTGCCGACCGGCTTGAGGTCGTACATGTTGTAAAAGGAAGCCACTTCGTAAGCCGCCATCGGGGGCATACCAAGATAAACGGCAACGGCCTCGATCACTTCGGGAGGCAGCCAGCCCTTTTCTTCCTGGGCGTGCGCGAGACAGGCCATCACCGCCGATTGCTTCTGCTCGGCGGGGTACTTGGCGACTTCGCGCGCAAATTTCTGTAGGGTTTCAGCGGAAAACATCAGCGGTCGATCTCGCCAAAAACAATATCCTGGGAACCGATAATCGTAACGACGTCGGCAAGCATGTGGCCTCTGGACATTTCATCCATACCAGCCAGATGGACATAGCCCGGGGCACGAATCTTCATCCGGTAGGGCTTGTTGGCCCCATCGGAAATGAAGTAAATGCCGAACTCGCCCTTCGGGTGTTCTACAGCGGAATACGCCTCGCCAGCCGGAACATGAATACCCTCGGTGAAAAGCTTGAAATGGTGAATCAGCTCTTCCATGTTGGACTTCATGCCTTCGCGCGAAGGCGGTGCAACCTTGTGATTCTCGGTGATGACCGGACCAGGGTTGGCACGCAGCCAGGCAATACATTGCTTGATGATCTTGTTCGACTGGAGCATTTCCTCCATACGAACCAGATAACGATCATAGCTGTCGCCATTGACGCCGACTGGCACGTCGAAATCGACCTTGTCGTAGGCGGCGTAGGGCTGCTTCTTGCGCAAATCCCAGGCGATGCCGGAACCGCGCAACATGGCTCCCGTAAAGCCCATCTGCTTTGCACGCTCGGGCGTTACCACGCCGACATTGACCAGACGCTGCTTCCAGATCCGGTTGTCGGTCAGCAGCGTGTGATACTCGCTGTGATAGGTCGGGAAGCGGTTGGTAAAGTCTTCGAGAAAATCAAGGAGTGAACCACTGCGATTCTCGTTGAGCTCCCCCGCCTTCTTGGCACTGGTCCAAGTCGAGGCTTCATACTGCGGCATGCGATCCGGCAAATCGCGGTACACACCGCCCGGACGGTAATAAGCAGCATGCAGGCGCGCCCCCGAAACAGCCTCGTAGGCATCCATCAGATCTTCGCGCTCGCGGAAGGTATAAAGCGCCATGGTCATCGCACCAACGTCGAGTGCGTGACAACCGATCCACAAGAGGTGATTCAGGATACGGGTGACTTCGTCAAACATGGTGCGGATGTACTTGCCACGCTCCGGGACTTCAATACCGAGCAACTTCTCAGTTGCCAAGCAGTAAGCATGCTCGTTGCACATCATCGACACGTAGTCGAGACGATCCATGTAGGGAACGGACTGCACCCAAGTACGGGTTTCAGCCAACTTTTCGGTTGCGCGATGCAACAAACCAATATGCGGATCGGCACGCTGAACGACTTCGCCGTCCAGTTCAAGCACCAGACGCAGCACACCGTGCGCCGCCGGGTGTTGCGGACCGAAGTTCAGGGTGAAATTACGGATGTCAGCCATGGGCGGTATCCCCGAAAGTATCTTCGCGCACGATGCGCGGGGTGTTTTCGCGCGGCTCGATGGTCACCGGCTGATAAATTACACGCGCCTGATCCGGGTCGTAACGCATTTCGACATGACCCGAAATCGGGAAATCCTTGCGGAAGGGATGACCGATAAAACCGTAATCAGTCAGAATGCGCCGCAAATCGTCGTGACCAACGAAGGCAATCCCGTACAGATCGAAGGCTTCGCGCTCAAACCAGTTAACACTGGTCCAGACCCCGGTTATCGAGGCGACCGCCGGGAAATCATCATCTTCGGCAAAAACACGAACCCGCAAACGCCAGTTATTGGCAAGCGAGAGCAGATGCGACACAGCGGCAAAACGCTTGCCCTGCCAAGCCCCATCACCATAAGTGGAGTAATCGACGCCACACAGATCGATCAACTCTTCAAAGCCCAATTCGGCCTCGTCGCGCAGCGTCTGCATTACGGAAAGATAATCGGCAGCGGCAACCTCAATGGTCACCTCACCCAAAGCAAGCTTAAGCGACAAAATCTTGTCACCAAAGTGCTTCTGTAAGTTCTGGCTAAGCGTTTCCAGCTTGGCGGACATAGTGATCAGCCTTGGCAATTAACGGGCGATGGTATTGGTACGACGAATCTTGTTTTGCAGCTGAATAATGCCGTACAACAAGGCCTCTGCCGTCGGGGGACAACCAGGTACGTAAATATCAACCGGCACAATCCGGTCACAGCCACGCACCACGGAATACGAGTAATGATAGTAGCCACCACCATTGGCACAGGAGCCCATGGAGATGACCCAGCGCGGCTCGGCCATTTGGTCATAGACCTTGCGCAAGGCCGGCGCCATCTTGTTGGTCAGGGTTCCAGCAACAATCATCACATCAGACTGGCGCGGACTGGGGCGAAACACAACACCGAAACGATCCAGATCGTAACGCGCACAACCCGCATGAATCATCTCGACCGCACAGCAAGCCAGACCAAAAGTCATCGGCCACATCGAGCCGGTACGCATGTAATTGATCAGCTTGTCAGCCGTCGTGGTGACAAAACCCTCTTGGAGAATTCCCTCAATGGACATGCTTTATTCCCATTCCAGCGCACCCTTGGCCCAGGCATAAACATAACCAACGACCAGAATGGCGACAAAAACCAGCATTTCGATGAAACCGAACAACTTGATTGATTCGGTCGCGACGATATCCTTGAAAATCGTCGCCCAAGGGAAGAGGAAAGCGATTTCCAGATCAAACAAGATGAAAAGAATGGCTATCAGGTAGTAGCGCACATCAAACTTCATGCGCGCATCTTCGAAAGCCTCAAAGCCGCACTCGTAGGGAGAGAGCTTCTCCGGATCAGGCCTGCTTGGAGCAAGCACAAAACCCATCGCAACAGGCAGAACACCCACTGCAACACCCACCAGAACGAACATCAGGATTGGAAAGTAGTTTTCCATGACCCGCCGCCAATATTCAGTTTCTTGTAAGAAACAGCAAACCTTTCGGTCACTGCCCATTTATTGGTGCCGACGGCGAGACTCGAACTCGCACAGCTTGCGCCACTACCCCCTCAAGATAGCGTGTCTACCAATTTCACCACGTCGGCACTGCACTTCAAACCCGACCGGCGAGGAATTCTGCCGGACAGGCCATATCACTTACTTGGGTACGTCTTTCGCCTTGGAACCCGCATCAGCAGACGCTGCCGAAGAATCCCCCGCAGCCTGAGCCGGCTGCGAAACCGCCTGCGATTGTACCGTTTCTTCCATCACACTACCAGTCGTTTTTGGCTTGCTGGAAGCAACATAAGCCAACGCCAGACTGGTAACAAAAAAGACCGCGGCCAGAACGCCAGTCGTCCGACTAAGAAAATTAGCCGAGCCCGACGAACCAAACAGACTACCCGATGCGCCACTACCAAAAGCAGCCCCCATGTCGGCACCCTTACCATGCTGCATCAGCACCAGACCAATAATGGCCAGCGCAACCAGAATATGCACCGTCAAAATAACAGAGAAGAACCAGTTCATTTCACCGCCCATCAATTTGCCGCATGGCAAATCGCAAGAAAATCATCCGCCACCAACGCCGCCCCACCGATCAAACCACCATCGATATTGGGCTGCGCAAACAATTCCATCGCATTCTGCGGCTTGACACTACCGCCATAAAGAATGCGCAAACCCTCAGCAACCACCGAATCAAGCTCGGCAAACTGCCGACGTATCGCCGCATGCACGGCCTCTGCCTGAACAGGAGAAGCTGTCATACCCGTACCAATTGCCCAGACCGGCTCGTAAGCAACAACCATGTGGGAAAAACTCGCAACACCCACACAATCAATCACCGCTCGCAACTGCCGGGCAACCACAGCAAGCGTCTCTCCAGCCTCACGCTCCGCCAGAGTCTCGCCAACACAAAGCACCGGCCACATCCCTGCCGCCAGAACAGCCTTGCACTTGGCCGCCACCAGAAGATCGCCCTCACCATACAAGGCACGCCGTTCGGAATGCCCGACAATGACAAAGGAGCAACCCAATTCAGCCAACATGGGAGCCGAAACCTCCCCCGTGAAAGCCCCTGCAGCATGCTCGCTTACGCTTTGCGCGCCAAGCGCCAATCGCGAACCAGCTAGCCGCTCCGCCACCTGAAACAAATACGGGAAAGGCACACAGACAAGCACATCACAAGCCAAACTCGGCAAACTCTCAACAATCCGGTCAAGCAAAGCCGAATTCGCCTGAAGACCACCGTGCATCTTCCAGTTCCCGGCAACAAGCTTTTTCCGCATAGATCAGTCAGCCTCGGTTGGCAAAAACCTTCGGATTATAGCTGCCAGGGCGAATCAGGGTCAAGGCAACACACCCTCAAGAGGGATGCACCGACTCACGAACCACCCCTGCCAGCTCTTCCGCCGCAGCCATTACCAACTCGGCATCCTCTCCCTCAACCATGACGCGCAGCAATGGCTCGGTACCTGAAGCCCGCAACAAAACCCGCCCTTTCCCGGCCATGCGCCGCTCAACCTCGACCAGCGCAGATTGAATGGCAGGATCGTCACGCCATGGAAAACCCTTGACGATAGGGACATTAATCAGCTTCTGCGGATAAAGCTCCAGACCAGCCAGCAGCTCCCGCAAACTCCCCCCCGCCTCACGCAAGGCGGCAAGCACTTGCAGCGCAGCCACGGTACCGTCGCCAGTCGTATGCCTGTCCATCGCAAGAATATGACCGGAGTTCTCGCCACCGTATAGCCAACCACGTTCGTTGAGCATTTCAACAACGTAACGATCACCAACCGCAGCCCTTCCGAAAGGTATCCCCATTTTCTCCAGCGCATGTTCGAGCGCCAGATTCGTCATCAAAGTGCCGGCAACGCCGCTGACCTTGCCATGCCGCGCCCGATTACACACGATGGCATAGAGCAACTGATCGCCGTCATACAGACGACCAGCGGCATCAACCATCTGAATCCGGTCAGCATCCCCATCAAGGGCGACACCAAGATCGGCACGCTGCGCCAGCACCGCATCACACAACGCCTTCGGTGCGGTCGCACCAAAGCCATCGTTGATATTCAAGCCATTGGGTTGCACCCCAATACGAACCACTTCTGCACCAAGTTCGTGAAACACATCCGGAGCCGTGTGGTACGCAGCACCATGCGCGCAATCAACAACAATTTTCAGACCCCGCAAGTCAAGGTCATTGGGGAAGGTGCTCTTGCAGAACTCGATGTAACGCCCGCGCGCATCATCGATACGCCGCGCCCGACCGAGATCGGCAGGCGCCACACAGGTCATCGGCTGATCAATCGCCGCCTCGATCGAATGCTCGATAGCATCCGGCAACTTGGTTCCTTGCGCCGAGAAAAACTTGATCCCGTTGTCGTAGTATGGGTTATGCGAGGCCGAAATGACGATACCCGCCTGCAACCGAAGGGCGCGAGTCAGATAGGCAACCGCAGGAGTCGGCATCGGCCCAACCAGGCAGACGTCAACACCGGCCGCGGCAAAACCGGCCTCCAGGGCTGATTCGAGCATATAGCCGGAGAGCCGGGTATCCTTGCCGATCAGCACAGTAGGACGTTCGCCCGCTGGCATTTTTGTACTCTCTGCCAACACCTTGCCAGCCGCATAGCCAAGTCGCATCACGAAATCGGGGGTAATCGGCGAAATCCCAACCCGCCCCCGAATCCCATCCGTCCCAAAATATTTTCTAGACATTGCCCCCCCCTCCATCAAGCGCTGCAAGCACCGCCAGCGCATCCCGCGTGACCGCGACATCGTGCACACGCAATATTTTTGCACCCTTTTGTGCCGCCAGCATTGCCGCGGCGACACTTGCCACTTGACGCTCCCCAACCGGACGTCCGGTGATCTCACCCAGCATGGTCTTGCGCGAAACCCCGACCAGCAGCGGACAGGCCTGGGCGGCCATAGCGGTCAACCCACGAAAAAGAGCCAAATTGTGCGCCAGCGTTTTACCAAAACCGAAACCGGGATCAAGCACGATACGATCGGCCTCGATGCCCGCCTCAAGACAGCGCGCAAGCTGCTGCTCCAGATACATGCCAACCTCGGCCACCACATCCACATACTCAGGCGCCTGCTGCATCGTACCCGGCTCACCCCGCATGTGCATGACACACACCGCGCAATCGCTATCACTTACCGCCGCGAGCGCTTCCGGATGCCGCAAGCCCGAAATATCATTGATCATCGTTGCACCGGCAGCCAACGCCGCCCGCATCACCGCCGGCTTGTAGGTATCCACCGAAATCGGCACTCCCCAGTCGGCAATGCGCTCCAGCAAGGGCAACAGGCGACGCAGTTCTTCCGCCTCCGGCGTCGGAATGGCGCCCGGACGCGAGGACTCGGCACCGATATCGAGAATATCCGCCCCCGCCTCGAGTTGATACCTGGCGTGATCAACCGCCCTCTCCAGATCACCAACCAGACCATCGCTGGAAAACGAATCCGGCGTCAGATTGACTATCCCCATGATCAGGGGACGCTCCAGGGATAGCCGAAAATGGCCGCAATGCAAAATTGACATGACTAAAAATGGAAAAGCCGGGAGCAAGCCCCCGGCTGTATCAACGAATCAGAAATTCAGACTGCAGCTGCTGCACTCGGCTCGGCGCCGGCAGAGTCGTCCGGCGTCGAAGAGCGCGGCTTCATCTGGGTCGGTTTGGGCGGGCGCGGCGGCTTGCCATTCATGATGTCGTCAATCTGCTCGGCATCAATGGTTTCCCACTCCAGCAAGGCCTTTGTCATGGCCTCAACCTTGTCGCGGTTCTCTTCCAGAATCTTGCGGGCCAGGGCGTACTGCTCGTCAATGATGCGACGAATTTCGGCATCAACCTTCTGCATGGTCGCCTCGGAAACATTCTTGTGCTGCGTTACCGAACGACCAAGGAAAACCTCACCATCATTTTCGCCGTACACCATCACGCCGAGATCGGACATGCCGTAGCGGGTAACCATGTCGCGCGCCATCGCAGTTGCCCGCTCGAAGTCGTTCGAAGCCCCCGTCGTCATCTGGTCCATGAACAATTCTTCAGCGATCCGGCCACCAAACAGCACGGCGATACGACTCATCAGATACTGACGATCATAAGCATAGCGATCCTGCTCCGGCAACTGCATGGTCAAACCAAGTGCGCGACCGCGCGGAATGATCGTGACCTTGTGCACCGGATCCGACTTCGGCATGACCTTGGCGACCACGGCATGACCGGACTCATGGTACGCCGTATTCATTTTCTCTTCCTCGGACATCACCATGCTGCGACGCTCGGCGCCCATCATGATCTTGTCCTTGGCCTTTTCGAAATCATCCATATCCACCAGGCGCTTGTTACCGCGCGCCGCGAACAGGGCAGCTTCATTGACCAGGTTGGCCAGGTCGGCACCGGAGAAACCGGGCGTGCCACGCGCAATGATGTCGGCCTTGACGTCGCCGGAAATCGGCACCTTGCGCATATGCACCTTGAGGATTTCCTCGCGGCCGCGGATATCCGGCAGCGGCACGACAACCTGACGGTCGAAACGCCCCGGACGCAGCAGCGCCGGATCAAGAATATCCGGACGATTGGTCGCGGCAATGACGATGATGCCGGTATGACCTTCAAAACCGTCCATTTCGACCAGCAACTGGTTCAGGGTCTGTTCGCGCTCGTCGTTACCGCCACCAAGGCCGGCGCCACGATGGCGGCCAACCGCATCGATTTCATCGATGAAGATGATGCACGGCGCGTGCTTCTTGGCATTTTCGAACATGTCGCGAACGCGGGCCGCGCCGACGCCGACAAACATTTCGACGAAATCGGAACCGGAAATACTGAAGAACGGCACCTTGGCTTCACCGGCGATCGCCTTGGCGAGCAGGGTCTTGCCCGTCCCCGGATTACCGACCATCAGCACGCCCTTCGGGATGCGGCCGCCGAGTTTCTGGAACTTTGAAGGATCACGCAGGAAATCGACGATTTCCTGAACCTCTTCCTTCGCCTCGTCGCAACCGGCGACGTCAGCAAAGGTGATGACATTGGTCGACTCATCCATCATGCGTGCCTTCGACTTGCCGAAGGAGAAGGCCCCGCCCTTGCCACCGCCCTGCATCTGGCGCATGAAAAACACCCAGACACCGATCAGCAGCAACATCGGGAACCAGCTGACGAACAGGTTCATCAGGAAGGAAGGCTCTTCTTCCGGCTTGGCCTCGATCTTGACACCACTCTTCAGCAGATCGGAAACCAGCCACAGATCGGGCGGCGCGTACGACGTGATGCGCTTGCCGTCATTGGTCGTCGCCTTCAGCGTGCGGCCCTCCATGACCACCTTGCTGATCCGCCCCTGCTTCACCTCTTCGATGAACTGGGAGTATTCGACGGCCCCCGTCGCAACCTGACGGCTATTGAACTGATTGAACACCGTCATCAGCACCAGACCGATGACGAGCCAGATTGCGAGGTTTTTGAACATGTTGTTCAAGCTTGCTCTCCTTCGACGGCGTCGAACGACAAAAACGCCATTTTATACACAACTATCAGCGCAACACACGACCGAGCAAATAAAGCTCGGCACTGCGATCGCGCGAGGCATCGGGTTTACGGACCACAACCGTCTTGAAAGCCTCGCGCATGGCACGAAGAAAACTTTCATAATCCGTTCCCTGAAACACTTTGACCAGAAAAGCGCCATCCGGTTTCAAATGGGCCTTGGAAAATTCCAGACCCAACTCGGCCAGATACATGATCCGCGCCTGATCGACGAGGGGCACTCCCGACATGTTGGGTGCCATGTCGGACATTACAAGCCCCACCCGACGCCCATCGAGTTTTTCTTCGAGTTGCCTGAGCACGTCGTCTTCACGAAAGTCGCCCTGAATGAACTCGACACGATGGATAGGTTCCATCTCGAGCAGATCGAGCGCAACCACCATGCCGCTCTCGCCGATCCGCTTGGCCGCGACCTGCGACCAGCCGCCGGGGGTCGCTCCCAGATCGACAACAACCTCGCCGGCATGCAGCAATTTGTCCTTGTCGTCCATCTCCATCAACTTGAAAGCGGCTCGCGAACGCCAGCCTTCCTTCTTGGCAAGCTGCACATACGTGTCGTTGACATGCTCGCGCATCCAAGCTTTGCTGGTCCTGGTTCTCTTCATTCGGTAAAATGCCGTTTTTGAAAGGTTTACTATGCTGCAATTATCGTCCATCGAGCGCCGCGAACTGCGCGCCCGTGCCCACAACCTGAATCCCGTCGTCTCCATTGCCGAAAATGGCCTCACCGAGGCTGTTCTCAAGGAAATCGACGTCAACCTCACGGCACACGAACTGATCAAGATCCGCGTGTACGGCGACAGCCGTGAAAATCGCCTCGCCTATCTTGAACAGATCTGCGCCGAACTGGGCGCTGCCGCCGTTCAACACATTGGCAAGCTGCTCATCGTATACCGTCCGGCTCCGGCTGGCAGCGCTGCCGCCAAGGCCGCCAAGCCTGCACCGGCCCGCCGCCCGGCAGCCGCTCCACGCAAAAGCAAGCGCGCCTTCCAAGGCTGATCACTTCAGCCCGCGACTGCTCCACAGCACCAGCCACAGCCCCAGCAAACTCTGCAACAGATAGAGAATGCTGGAAATGCCGTGCCAGGCAACAAAGCGGTCGCGCAGCACACTCTCCATGACTTCACGCGGCATGGCATCCGCCTTGAGTTGAACCATCAGGGGTTGAATGCCGAACTGACTGGCCGCCGTCATCAGCGCCATCCCGACAACGATCCAGAACAACGCACTTTTGCAGGCCCGCAGACCACTCCGGGAAATCATCAGGAGCAGCAGACCGGCCGCACTCGCCAAGCCGACCCAGCCGATCAGCGCAAACAGTTTGCCGGCAATCACACCGGCCAGCTGACGATCACCCAGACTGGCAAACAATACCGGGGCCACCATGTAGCCGATGGCCCACAGGCCACCGACCCACAGCGTAATCAAGAAAAGATAAAGCGCTTCGGAAAGCTTGCGCACGAATTATTCGTAGCGAACGTCAATCACTTCATATTCACGGATGCCGCCCGGCGCCTGCACCTGGGCGATATCGCCAACATACTTGCCGATCAGGGCGCGCGCCATCGGTGAATTCACCGAGATCTTGCGCAACTTGATGTCGGCCTCGTCTTCACCGACGATCTGATAGGTCGCCGCAACCCCGGAGTCCTGATCCTCGATATCGATCGTCGCGCCAAAAACGCAACGACCATCTGCATCGAGCAGCTTCGGATCAATGATCTGGGCGTTCGATAGTTTGCCTTCCACCTCCTGGATACGCCCTTCGACGAAACCCTGGCGCTCCTTGGCGGCATCGTACTCGGCATTTTCGGAAAGATCGCCATGCGAACGCGCTTCCGCAATCGCGGCGATTACCGAAGGACGCTCCACCGTCTTCAGACGATGCAGTTCTTCGCGCAATTTTTCGGCACCGGCCACGGTCAACGGGATTTTATTCATCATTTATTCCAGCAAAAGCAAAACCGCCGGCGCCCACAAAGGGACCACCCGGCGGTTTCGGGTTTGTCTCAGTGCAGCTGCTGGTGCAGTGCCTGAATCGGATACACCACCAACTCACCCAGATTGCGAATGCCCTCGGCTGCCGCTTCGGCACCCCAGATCGTCGTGTACATCGTAACCCGGGCCTGCAGGCCGGAGGTACGGATGTTACGCGAGTCATTCACAGCCTGGCGCTTTTCTTCAACCGTATTGATGATCAGGGCAATTTCGTTGTTCTTGATCATATCCACGATGTGCGGACGACCTTCGGTGAACTTGTTGACCTGCTGCACCGGCAAACCGGCCGCTTCAATGGCATGCGCCGTACCGCGCGTCGCCACGATGTGGAAACCGGCTTCGACCAGATGGCGGGCGATCTCGATTGCCTTGGCCTTGTCGCTGTCCTTGACCGACATGAAGACGCGCCCGCTGGTCGGCAGCTTGACGCTGGCGGCGAGCTGCGACTTGACGAAGGCTTCGGCAAAGGTCACGCCGACGCCCATCACTTCACCGGTCGACTTCATTTCCGGGCCCAAAATGGTATCGACACCGGGGAACTTGACGAAGGGGAAAACAGCTTCCTTGACCGAGAAATACGGCGGGATGACTTCGGCGGTTACACCCTGATCTTTCAGGCTACGGCCAGCCATGCAGCGAGCAGCGATCTTGGCCAGTTGCAGACCGGTCGCCTTGGAGACGAAGGGCACGGTACGCGAGGCGCGCGGATTGACTTCAAGCACGTAGACGTCGTTGTCCTTGATCGCGAACTGCACGTTCATCAGACCGCAGACGTTGAGCGCCTTGGCCATCAGCTTGGTCTGGCGGCGCAGTTCGTCCTGCACGGCAGCCGACAGGGAATACGGCGGCAGCGAGCAGGCCGAGTCACCGGAGTGCACACCAGCTTGTTCGATGTGTTCCATGACGCCACCGATGATGACTTCATTGCCATCGGAGAGGGCATCAACGTCGCATTCGACGGCATCGTTCAGGAAGCGGTCGAGGAGCACCGGCGAATCGTGCGAAACCTTGACGGCTTCACGCATGTAGCGCTCGAGATCCTTCTGCTCATGAACGATTTCCATGGCGCGGCCACCCAGCACGTAGGACGGACGGACAACCAACGGATAGCCGATTTCGGCTGCCAGACGCAGCGCGTCTTCTTCGGTGCGCGCCGTCCGGTTCGGCGGCTGCTTCAGGCCGAGGTCGTGCAGCAGCTTCTGGAAGCGTTCGCGGTCTTCGGCAATGTCGATCGATTCCGGGGTCGTGCCGATGATCGGCACGCCGTTGGCTTCGAGGGCCAGCGCCAGCTTGAGCGGGGTCTGGCCACCGTACTGGACGATGACGCCGACCGGCTTCTCGATGGCGACGATTTCCAGAACGTCTTCCAGGGTCAGCGGCTCGAAATACAGACGATCCGAGGTGTCGTAGTCGGTCGACACGGTTTCCGGATTGCAATTGACCATGATGGTTTCGTAACCGTCTTCGCGCATCGCCATCGCGGCATGCACGCAGCAGTAGTCGAATTCGATACCCTGGCCGATGCGGTTCGGACCGCCGCCCAGCACCATGATCTTCTTCTTGTCGGTCGGATTGGCCTCACACTCGTCCTCGTAGGTCGAGTACATGTAGGCGGTATCGGTCGAAAATTCGGCGGCGCAGGTATCGACGCGCTTGTACACCGGACGCACGTTCAGTTCATGGCGACGGGCGCGGAACTCGGACTCGCTGGTTTTCAGCAGATAGGCCAGGCGGCGGTCGGCGAACCCCTTGCGCTTGAGGAAACGCAGTTCCTCAGCGGTCAACGAGGCCAGATCGCGCTTTTCCACTTCCAGTTCAAGATCGACGATTTCCTTGATCTGGACGAGGAACCACGGGTCAATCCTGGTCAGCTCGAAAACCTTTTCGACCGACATACCGACGCCGAAGGCATCGGCGACGTACCACAGGCGATCCGGCGTCGGCCGGGCGAGCTGTTCGTCGATGGTTTCCGGATCGACCGACTTCAGGTTGAAGCCGTCAACGCCGACTTCCAGACCACGCAAGGCTTTCTGCAGCGATTCCTGGAAGGTGCGACCAATCGCCATGACTTCACCGACCGACTTCATCTGCGTGGTCAGCGTGTTGTCGGCCTGCGGGAATTTTTCGAAGGCAAAGCGCGGCACCTTGGTGACGACGTAATCGATCGACGGCTCAAACGAAGCCGGGGTCTTGCCGCCGGTGATGTCGTTCGACAGCTCGTCCAGCGTGTAGCCGACCGACAGCTTGGCGGCGATCTTGGCGATCGGGAAGCCGGTCGCCTTGGAAGCCAGCGCCGACGAACGCGAGACGCGCGGGTTCATCTCGATGACGATCATGCGACCGTCCTTCGGATTGATCGAGAACTGCACGTTCGAACCGCCGGTATCGACACCGATCTCGCGCAGCACGGCGATCGAGGCATTACGCAGGATCTGGTATTCCTTGTCGGTCAGCGTCTGGGCCGGGGCGACGGTGATCGAGTCGCCGGTATGCACGCCCATCGGATCAAGGTTTTCGATCGAGCAGATGATGATGCAGTTGTCCGCCTTGTCGCGGACCACTTCCATCTCGTATTCCTTCCAGCCGAGCAGCGACTCTTCGATCAGTAGCTCGTTGGTCGGCGAGGCCTCAAGACCGCGTTTGCAGATGGTCTCGAACTCTTCCATGTTGTAGGCGATACCACCACCCGTACCACCCAGCGTGAAGGACGGGCGGATGATGGTCGGGAAGCCGATCACGGCCTGCACTTGGTAAGCCTCTTCCATGCTGTGCGCGGTGGCCGACTTGGCGGAACCAAGACCGATCTTGGTCATCGCGTCCTTGAACTTCTGGCGGTCTTCGGCCTTGTCGATGGCTTCCTTCGAAGCACCGATCAGTTCGACGCCGAACTTCTCGAGCACGCCTTCGCGGTCGAGATCGAGCGCGCAGTTCAGTGCGGTCTGGCCGCCCATGGTCGGCAGCAGCGCGTCCGGGCGTTCCTTTTCGATGATCTTGGCCACAACCTGCCAGGTGATCGGCTCGATGTAGGTGACGTCGGCCATCTCCGGATCGGTCATGATCGTCGCCGGGTTGGAATTCACCAGGATGACCTTGTAACCCTCTTCGCGCAGGGCCTTACAGGCCTGGGCGCCGGAGTAGTCGAATTCGCAGGCCTGACCGATGATGATCGGGCCGGCGCCAATAATCAAAACACTTTTTATGTCTGTACGTTTCGGCATCTTTATCTCTCTCTGTGCCGCTTATTGCGCGTTGTTGAGCGCGGCAACGCCACGCGTCATGGTGTCAAGGAAGCGATCGAACAGGTAAGCCACGTCGTGCGGACCGGGACTGGCTTCCGGGTGCCCCTGGAAGGAGAAAGCCGGCACATCGGTGCGGGCGATGCCTTGCAGGGAACCATCAAACAGCGAGACGTGCGTGGCACGCAGGTTTTTCGGCAAAGAATCGGCGTCGACCGCAAAGCCGTGGTTCTGACTGGTAATCAGCACCTGGCCGGTATCCACATCCTTGACCGGATGGTTGGCACCATGGTGACCGAACTTCATCTTCAGCGTCTTGGCGCCGGAAGCCAGGGCCAGCAACTGATGGCCGAGACAGATACCGAAGGTCGGAATGCCACGCTCAAGGAACTCGCGAATCGCCGCAATGGCGTAATCGCAAGGCTCCGGATCACCGGGGCCGTTCGACAGGAAGATACCGTCCGGATTGAGCGCCAGGACATCGGCTGCAGGCGTCTGGGCCGGCACGACGGTGAGCCTGACACCGCGCTGGGCGAGCATGCGCAGAATGTTTTTCTTGACGCCGAAGTCGTAGGCAACGACATGAAATTTCGGCACCGGACCTTGCTGATAACCTTGCAGCGTCCACTCACCTTCGGTCCAGGCGTAGCTTTCCTTGGCGGAAACCACCTTGGCCAGATCCATGCCGGCCAGACCAGGGAAAGCCTTGGCCAGTGCCTGCGCCTTGGACTCGTCGATTTCGCCGGCCAGAATGCAACCAGCCTGGGCACCCTTTTCGCGCAGGATGCGGGTCAGCTTGCGCGTATCGATGCCGGCGATGGCGACGATGCCGTGCTTTTTCAGATAGGACGACAGGTCGTCCTGGGTACGCCAGTTCGACGCAACCAGCGGCAGGTCACGAATGACCAGACCGGCAGCGTAATTGGCGTTGGACTCGAAGTCCTCCGCATTGCAACCGGTGTTGCCGATATGCGGGTAGGTCAGCGTGACGATCTGGCGGCAATAGGAAGGATCGGTAAGGATTTCCTGATAACCGGACATGGCGGTGTTGAACACCACTTCGCCACTGGTAACACCATCAGCGCCGATGGACTGGCCCTTGAATACCGTTCCGTCGGCGAGGGCGAGAATGGCGGGTATGAATGAGGGCAGCAATGACACGACCGGCTCTCCTAAAATTTCTATTTATTCATGTGCCAAGCGGGAAGGCTCGCGCCCTCCCGCTTGTGCTTTTTAACCTTCCTATTTTAGCCGAAAAGTAGCTTTTCAGGCAAATTCAAGGGATTACACGAGTTCTCACATAGTCTTCAAGGAGCGGTCGCAGGCGGGTCATTTCTTCGGCGAGACCGGCAAAAATCAGCTGACAGTTCGGCCAATCAACGCTTTCGACCGACATTGCCGCCTGCTCGAGATCCATCGCCCGCCGCCGCGCCGACTCGGCATGGAACATGGCAAGCAGGCTCTTCAGGGTGTGCGCATGCATGCGCAACTCGTGCGCATTGGCCGCCTGTACCGCTGCACTGACTCTGGAAACATGCTCATCCCATTCGGCAACCAGCATGCCGGCCATGGTTGCAAACAAATCCGCATCGCCGATATCGCGCAGGGCGCTGCGCAGATCAAGCTGCACGCCGGCGACAGCCCCGGGCGCCGCCACCGGCGCCTCAAGCACATCACCGGCCTGACCGGAGGCTCTGACCAGGGCTGCGTACAGCATGTCCGAACGCAAGGGCTTGGCGACATAGTCATTCATGCCCGCCTCAAGGCAGCGATCACGGTCGCTGGACATCACATTGGCGGTCATCGCGACGATATAAACCGGCTTGAAAGCGTGCGAAACCACCCAGCTGCGCCGCATTTCACGCGAGCGGATCGCCTCCGTGGCCTCGATACCGCCCATCACCGGCATCTGCATGTCCATCAGAATGACGTCAAAATGCTTCTCGTCGAACTGCTCGACTGCCTCGGCGCCATTATTGGCCACCACCACACGGTGCGACTTCTGCTGGAGCAAACGCAGCGCCAGCTCCTGATTGACCGGATTATCCTCAACCAGCAGCACATTCAGGACGCGACCTTCTTCCTCTTTGCCAAGCTCGGCATTGAAATCGGCCAGAGCGAAATCTCCGGCATCCGCAGAACTCTTGCTCGCAAGCTGCAGTGCATCCAGCACATCACCCGGACCGAGCGGCTTGACCAGGTGCGCAGAAACACCGAGTTCGCGCAGACGTGCCAGATCCTGCCGCTGATTCTCGGTCGTCAGCATCATCAGCAGCCTCTCCGGACGCCCGGCCTGACTCCAGCTTTCCGCCAAAGCCAGACCAACCGGAGCCGCCATGCCGGCATCTGCAAAAACGTAGTCAAAAGGAAAGTCGACCGAACGGGAGCGCTCAATCGCATCAAGAGCAGCCCCCGCATCCGCCAGCAGGGAAACCTGCATGCCCTGCGCTTCGAGCAACTGCACGAGATAACGCCCGGCAACCGGATTATCCTCGACAACCAGCACCCGCTTGCCCTTGAAGCGACCGTCAGGTGCAACCGAAGCCGGCGCTGCGGTTTCAACGCCAAGCCGGGCCGTAAAGAAGAAGGTCGAACCCTTCCCTTGTTCGCTTTCCAGCCAGATCCTGCCATCCATCAACTGGACGAGACGCGCCGAAATGGCCAAGCCCAGCCCGGTTCCGCCAAAACGCCGGGTCGTCGATACATCCGCTTGCGAGAAAGCTTCGAAAATCGCCTGCTGCTTGTCCAGCGGAACGCCAATCCCGGTATCGCGAATGGCAAAGCGCAGGAAGACCGAACCGCTCGTCGCCTGCTCGACCCCCACGACCAGAACGACTTCACCCTTTTCGGTAAATTTGATGGCATTGCCGATCAGGTTGATGATGACCTGACGCAGGCGGTTGGGATCACCGACCACGCGCAACGGCACTTCCGGCCGCACATCGACGATCAGCTCCAGGCCCTTCTTGTGCGCGCTGACCGCCAGCACGCGAGCCGCTTCGAGAACGATATCCTGCGCCGAAAACGCCAGCGACTCGAACTGCATCTTCCCGGCCTCGATCTTGGAAAAATCGAGGATGTCATTGACGATGACCAGCAAGGCTTCGGCAGACGATTTGACCGTCTTCAGGTAATGCCGCTGCTCGGCATCAAGCTCGGTATCGAGCGCCAGCTCGGTCATGCCGATGATGCCATTCATCGGCGTACGAATTTCGTGGCTCATGTTGGCCAGGAAGGAACCGCGCGCCTTGTTGGCAGCCTCGGCCGTTTCCTTGGCGGCAATCAGCGCTGCCTCGGCATCCTTCACCGCGCTGATGTCGCGCAACAGGACCAGCATGCGGATCGGCTCGCCCGCCGGATCACGCGCCGCCACCGCGCCGCGCACCAGCAACCAGCGCCATTCGCCACTTTTCGCCCGGAGACGGCATTCGGCCTGGAAATAGCGCTCATTGCTCCGGGTGTGCGCGGCAATCCGGGTCTGCAGCTCGCGCAGGTCCTCCGGATGCAGCAGTTTCTGCCACTGGGAAATCGAGTTTTCCAGCTCGTCGACCGTATAGCCGAGCAATTCCTTCCACTGCCGGCCAGACTCGATATTGCCGCTGCGCAGATTCCAGTCGGTCAGCGCATCGCCCGACAGCAAGGCCTGCCAGTTGTTCAGCCCGGCATAGGCGCTGTAGGCCGAATCAACCAGCCCGACAAGTTTTTCAACCCCCTGGGCCAGCGCATTTTGCTCACCACTACCGGCATCGCCAATCAACTGCCTTAATTGCGGCTCACCTTCGCCGCCGAAGACTTCCTGTAACTGACGCGCCAGCAGACGTGATTTCATGGCGGCTAACGCAAACCGAGCACATCCTGCATGTCGAACAGGCCGTTCTTGCGGCCGGCAATGAAGCGCGCCGCACGCAGGCTGCCCTGGGCATAAGGCATGCGGCTGCTCGCCTTGTGCGTGATTTCAACGCGCTCGCCGAGACCGCAGAACATCACCGTATGGTCGCCGACGATATCGCCACCGCGCACCGTGGCAAAGCCGATGGTCGACGGATCGCGCTCGCCGGTCACGCCTTCGCGACCATAAACCGCGCACTCGGCAAGATCGCGACCGAGCGCCGAGGCCACCACCTCACCCATGCGCAGCGCCGTACCGGACGGCGCATCGACCTTGAGGCGGTGATGCGCCTCGACGATCTCGATGTCGTAACCCTGATTCAGGATACGTGCGGCTTCGTCGAGCAACTTGAAGACCAGATTGACGCCGACCGCCATGTTCGCAGCGAAGACAACGGGAATATCCTGTGCGGCCGCGGCAATCGCCGCCTTGCCTTCGGCATCGAAGCCGGTCGTGCCGATGATCATGCCGACCCCGGCCTTGCGGCACAGCGCGAGATGCTCGAGCGTGCCTTCCGGGCGCGTGAAATCGATCAGACAGTCGATATGCTTGAGGCCGGCCGCAACATCGTCGATGACTACGACGTCGCACGCCATGCCGACCAGATCACCCGCTGTCTTGCCGACTTCCGGACTGCCCGGCAGGCCGAACGCAGCCCCCAGCACCACCCGCTCATCCTTGAGCGTCGATTCGATCAACATGCGGCCCATGCGGCCGCCGGCACCGACGATACCAATACGCGTTGCACTCATTGCTTAAAATCCCATTGCGTTCATGAAGCGCCGGTAGAGACTCGGCGGCTCGCGCGGCGGCAACGGCACATCGGCCGCATCGCCCGAAATCGAACCGAGATCAACCAGCCGTGACTTGTTCTGCGGCGTCGTCAGGTCCTCGACCGAGGCCACCTCGACATCGCCGGCAACACGCTCGAGGCGGCCGGCAGCATCGAAAAAGACGACAAACTTGCGCTCATCGACCCGACCCGTCTGACCATTCTGGTAGCGATAGACGTAATCCCAGCGCTGCTGGTGGAAGATGTCGGTGATCATCGGCGAGCCGAGCAGGAAGCGAACCTGCTCGCGGGTCTGCCCCGGCTTGAGCTGGGCGACCATTTCCTGGGTCAACACATTGCCCTGCTGGATGTCGATCTTGTATTCGTTAATGAAGGCCGGCTTGTAGGTACAAGCGGTCAGAAGCGTGCAAAAGGCTGCAACGAGCAGTAGCGGGTAACGAGGCATGCGGCTTTCCGGAGTTTCTCAAACACCTTTGAAGCGGTATATCATACCCGAAATACCCTCCGGCCCTGCCGCAACACATTCTGGAAATTTTACCGATGAGCGATCCCCAAAGCCTCAAGAACATGGGCCTGAAAGCCACCTTTCCGCGCCTCAAGATTCTTGAGCTTTTCGAGAGAACCACGGTGCGGCACATGACGGCGGAAGACGTCTATCGCATGCTCATCGCCGAAAACATGGACATCGGGCTGGCCACCGTCTACCGCGTCCTGACCCAGTTCGAACAGGCCGGGCTGCTCGAGCGGCATTTCTTCGAATCCGGCAAGGCCGTCTTCGAAATCAATCACGGCAAGCACCACGACCACCTGGTCTGCATCGATTGCGGCCGCGTCGAAGAGTTTTACGACCCGGAAATCGAAAAGCGCCAGAACGCGATTGCCGAGGAGCGCGGTTTCGCGATCCAGGATCACGCGCTCTATCTCTACGCCCAGTGCACCAAAACCAACTGCACGCACCGCAACAATCCCGACGACAAATCCTGAGCGGCAATGCCTGATTTCGCAGTACTGGCGCCGGGGAGCTGGTTTTCCTCGGCGGGGACCACTTTTTTGCTGATCGCCCTCGCCGAGTTCGGTGACAAGAGCCAGCTCGTCTGCATGACCCTCGCCGCACGCCATCGCGGCTTGCCGGTCGTGCTCGGCGCGATTGCCGCCTTCGCCATTCTCAACCTGCTTGCCGTGCTGTTCGGCGCCGCCGTTGCCGCTTGGCTGCCGGCCTGGGTCATCACGCTGGCGGTGGCCGTGCTGTTTGCCGTGTTCGGCATCAGCGCCCTGCGTTACCAGGAAGAAGACGAGGATGAAACAATCGAGGAAAAGCCGGGGCATGGCGTTTTCGCAACGACTTTCCTGCTCATTTTCCTCGCCGAATTCGGCGACAAGACGCAGATCGCCGTCGCCGGCCTCGGCAGCACCACCGCAGCCGCCGCCGTATGGACAGGCGCCACGCTCGCCCTGGCCTGCACCTCGCTGCTCGGCGTCTTCGCCGGCCGCAAGTTGCTGCAACGCCTGCCGCTGGTCTGGATCCACCGCATCAGCGGCGCCTTCTTCATCCTGCTCGCGCTGCTCGCGCTCGGCAAACTGGTCTACGGCGAAATCTGATTTTTGCCCCTGGGCGGACGTCGACCGCCCGGGACGACCGGCTTACTGGAAGCGCAGCAGTTCGCGGGCGTGCTGGCGGGTAATCTCGGTAATTTCGACACCGCCCAGCATGCGGGCAATTTCCTGCACCCGACCGCCCTCATCGAGCGGCGCAATGGCACTCAGCGTCACCCCGTCGCGCGTCGCCTTGCTCACCTGCCATTGCCAGTTGGCCTGCGCCGCAACCTGCGGCAGATGCGTCACGCACAGCACCTGACGTTCGCCGCCGAGTTCATGCAACAGACGACCGACGATCTCGGCGACGCCGCCACCGATGCCGACATCGACCTCGTCGAAAATCAGGGTGGGCACACTGGCCGAACGCGAGGTCAGCACCTGGATGGCCAGGCTGATCCGCGACAGTTCTCCGCCGGAGGCGACCTTGGCAAGCGGCTTGGCTTCGTTGCCGGCGAGACCGCCGACGCGGAATTCGACCTGCTCCAGCCCGTAGGCCTGGCCGTTCTCGATGGGCAGCAAGGCCACTTCGAAACGCCCCGATGACAGCGCCAGCTGGCGCATCACTTCGCTGACCGCCTGCCCCATCTCGGTCGCGGCTTTTTGCCGTCCGCTGGAGAGTTGACCGGCCAGCGTCAAGTATTCCTTCTGTGCCGCCGCCGCGCGCGCTTGCAGCGCGGCCAGATCGGCGGCCACTTCGAGTTCCCCCAGACGGCGCTGCCAGCCGGCCAGCAAGGCCGGCAGCTCGGGCGGCTGGACGCGATACTTGCGGGCATTGGCCATCACTGCGTCCATGCGCCGCTCGACTTCGGCCAGCCGGGCCGGATCGAGATCGGCACGATCGGCGTAACGGCGCAGGGTCGAGACCGCTTCCGACAATTCGGCCTGCACCGATTGCACCAGCGCCGCCACTTCTTCCAGCGCCGGATCGTACTCGGCCAGGCTGGTCAGACGCGTCGCCACGCTGTCGATCTGGCGCTCGCAGGCGCCCTCGTCTTCGGCCAGCACACCGAGCGCGAACTGCGCCCCGTCGATCAGGCTGGCGGCGTGCGCCAGGCGGCGGTGCTCGACATCGAGCCCGGCCCATTCATCTTCGCCGAAGGACAGGGCGGCCAGTTCGCGCACCTGCCATTCGAGCTGTTCGCGTTCACGCGCCAGCGCCTCGGCGCCTTCGCTGGCTGCCGTCAGCGCCTGCCCGGCTTCGCGCCAGACGCGGAAGGCACTGCCAACCTCGCGCACCAGACCGCCCAGACCGGCATGGGCATCAAGCAGGGCGCGCTGGGCGTCGCTGCGTAACAGGGATTGATGCGCATGCTGGCCGTGAATATCGACCAGCCATTCGCCGACTTCGCGCAATTGCTGCGCGGTGGCCGATGAACCGTTGATGTAGGCGCGCGAGCGGCCACCGGCATCGACGACGCGGCGCAGCAGCAACTCGCTGTCGGCATCGAAATCATTGGCGAGCAGCCAGGCGCGCACCTCGGGCAAAGCAGAAATATCAAAGGTGGCCGCGACTTCGGCCTTGTCGCAGCCGGAACGGATCACACCGGCATCGGCGCGCTCGCCGAGCGCCAGGGTCAGCGCGTCGATCAGGATGGACTTGCCGGCCCCGGTCTCACCGGTCAACGTGCCAAAACCGGTCGAAAACTCGAGTTCCAGGCGGTCGACGATGACAAAATCGCGAATAGTCAGGTGGCGCAACATCGGAAATCAGGGGCCTTTCGGGCGCTCGCTCCAGTGCAGCTTCTGGCGCAGCATGGCGAAGTAGCTGTAACCGGGCGGATGCAGGAAGCGGATGGAATAGCCGGAACGCTTGATGCGCACGCAATCGTCGCGCGCCAGATCGAGCGTGACCTGGCCGTCGAAGTGCACGCGCGGATCGTCGGCATTGGCGATGCGCAGCTCGATGTCGGCGCTGTCATTGACGATGATCGGCCGGTTGGTCAGCGCATGCGGACAGAGCGGCACCAGCGCGATACCGGCCAGGGTCGGATGCATGATCGGGCCGCCGGCCGACATCGAATACGCCGTCGAACCGGTCGGCGTGGCAACGACCAGACCATCCGAACGCAGGTTGTAAATGAATTCGCCGTCGATGAAGAGTTCGAACTCGATCATCCGGCCGATCGCGCCCTTGTCCACGACGACATCGTTGAGGGCCAGGTTGGAGGCAATTTCCTTGCCGTCGCGGATCACCTCGGCGGCCAGCAGCATGCGGTTTTCCGGCATGAAGCGACCATCGAGCAGATCGTCCATGCAGGTCAGCATGTCGTCACGGGCAATATCGGTCATAAAACCGAGCCGCCCCTGATTGACACCGACCAGCGGCACGCAGTAGCGCGCCAGGCGGCGCGCTGCATTGAGCATGGTGCCGTCACCGCCGAGCACGATGGCGAGATCGGCGTGCGCACCGATGTCGTTGAAGCCGCAGGTCACCCAGCGCGACAGATCGACCTTGCGCCCGATGTGCTCCGCCGTCTCGCGTTCGATGAAAACGCTGACGCCCCGCTCGTGCAGGTATTCGGCCAGACGACGCAAGGACTCGGCAATTTCCATACTGTGGTATTTGCCGACCAGTGCAATCGTCCGCGGCGCGCGGATGGAAGCGAAGCTTCTGTTCATGGCCCGAATTCTTGCATAAAAATCGCCGCGCGCGCTCGGTCGACCGCCAGATCCACAGAAGCAAAAGGCAGAGGCAACGGTACACCGGCAAAGCGCAGTAAGATTCTCCTTCCCTTTTCCAGCGCAACAGACCATGCACCTCCCCGACCACCAACTGAGCATGACCGTCCTGATGACGCCCGACATGGCCAATTTTTCCGGCAATGTGCACGGCGGCACCATTCTCAAGCTGCTCGACCAGGTTGCCTATGCCTGCGCCAGTCGCTATGCCGGCGAATATGTCGTCACCCTGTCGGTCGACCAGGTGATGTTCCGGCAATCCATCCACGTCGGCGAACTGGTGACCTTCCTGGCCAGCGTCAATTACACCGGCCGCACGTCGATGGAAATCGGCATCAAGGTGCTCACCGAGAACATCCGCGAACACAGCGTGCGCCATGCCAACAGCTGCTTCTTCACGATGGTCGCGGTCGACGAACAGGGCAAGGCCACGCCGGTGCCGCCGCGCCAGCCGGAAACGCCAGAAGAAAAGCGCCGCTTCCAGGCCGCCATCCTGCGCCGCGAACTGCGCCAGGAGTTCGAATCGCGCCGCCAGGCCCTGCACCCGGTCGACGTCGCGTAATTGCCCTTTTTCAGGCGGCTGCCCGCACAAATGAAGGGCAGCAGCCCCGCCGGTTTTTTGTACAATCCCCAGCCATGATGGATGATCGCTCCCGTACCCTGCTCAAGACGCTGGTTGAACACTACATTGCTGATGGCCAGCCGGTCGGCTCGCGGGCGCTCTCGAAGTTTTCCGGACTCGACCTGTCGCCGGCCACCATCCGCAACGTCATGGCCGACCTCGAGGAAGCCGGCTTTGTCTCCAGCCCGCACACCTCGGCCGGGCGCGTACCGACGGCGCGCGGCTACCGCCTCTTCGTTGACAGCCTGCTCACGGTGCGACCGCTCGAAGCCCGCCAGATGGGCGCCATGGAAGATGCGCTGAGCGGCCAGCCGGCCAGCCAGATCATTTCCAGCGCCTCGCAGTTGCTTTCCGGCCTGACCCATTTCGCCGGCGTCGTCATGGCGCCGCGCCGGGGCGCCAGCCGCATCCGCCAGGTCGAATTCCTCAGCCTCTCGGAAAAACGCATCCTGCTGATCATCGTCACCATGGACGGCGATGTGCAGAATCGCATCCTGAACACCGATAAGGCCTATTCGCCGTCCGAACTGGTAACTGCTGCCAATTACCTGAACCAGAATTTCGGCGGCATGGATTTCGAGCAGATCCGCCATCGCCTGACCCAGGAAATCCAGCAGCTGCGCGACGACATCAGGCCGCTGATGACGCTGGCCCTTGAAGCCGGCGATGCCGCGCTGTCGGAAAACCCGGCGCCCTATGTCATTTCCGGCGAAAAGAACCTGCTCGACGTCGAGGAACTTTCCTCGAACATGAAACGCCTGCGCGAACTGTTCGACCTCTTCGACCAACGCTCCAGCCTGATGCGCCTGCTTGACGTCTCCAACCGTGCCGAAGGCGTGCAGATCTACATCGGCGGCGAATCCGGCATCGCCCCGCTCGACGAATGCAGCGTCATCGCGGCGCCCTACACCGTCGACGGCCAGATCGTCGGCTCGGTCGGTGTCATCGGCCCGACCCGGATGGCCTACGAACGCGTCATCCCCATCGTCGACATCACCGCCCGCCTGCTTTCCAGCGCCCTCTCCTACCAATCGGACAACTGATGCCACGTTTTCTCACCGAGCCGCCGCACCGTCACGGCACGGCAGCCACCACCGCCGTCGTCCTCGTCAACCTGGGCACACCGGATGCGCCGGATGCCCCGTCGCTCAAGCGCTACCTGCGCCAGTTCCTGTCCGACCCGCGCGTCGTCGAGATTCCCAAGCCGATCTGGTGGCTGATCCTGAACGGCATCATCCTCAACATCCGGCCAAAGAAATCGGCCGCCAAATACGCCTCGGTCTGGATGCCGGAAGGCTCGCCGCTGCGCGTCCATACCGAACGCCAAGCCAAGCTGCTCGCCGGCTACATCGGCGAACGCGGTCATCACCTGACCGTCACCTGGGCGATGCGCTACGGCTCGCCATCGATTCCCGATGTGCTGTCCCGCCTCAAGGCCGGCGGCGCGACACGCATCCTGCTCGTCCCGATGTATCCGCAGTATTCGGCGAGCACGACCGCCACCGTCGTCGACGAGGCCTGCCACTGGCTGACGCAGATCCGCAATCAGCCGGAACTGCGCTTCATCCGCAACTTTCACGACGACGCGGGCTACATTGGCGCCCTTGAGCAAAGCGTGCGCAAGCACTGGCAGGCGAGCGGCCAATTGAGTGCCGACGCCCGCCTGATCATCAGCTTCCACGGCCTGCCCAAACGCAGCCTCGATCTTGGCGACCCTTACTACTGCGAATGCCAGAAGACGGGCCGCCTGCTCGCCGAACGCCTGCAGCTGCAACCCGACCAATATAAAGTCTGCTTCCAGTCACGCTTCGGCAAGGCCGAATGGCTGCAGCCCTATACCGCCCCCACCCTGCAGGCACTGGGCAAGGAAGGCGTGCGCCGCGTAGACATCATTTGCCCCGGCTTCACCGCCGACTGCCTGGAAACCCTGGAAGAAATCGCCCAGGAAGGCCGCGACGACTTTCTCGCCGCCGGCGGCAAGGAATACCACTACATTCCGGCGCTCAACGAGAACAACGACTGGCTGCATGCCCTGACCCGCCTCGTCGAGCAACATCTCGGCGGCTGGCCAAGCAAGGCGGAAATCGATCCGAAGGCACAGGAGCTGACCGCCAGTCTGGCCGTCAAGCACGGCGCCCACTCTTGAAAATCGGGGCACCGGCCCACACATCAGGAAAACCTGATAAACCGGAGCCCCTCGATGAGTGAAAGCCTGCATGTCGTCTGCCCGCACTGCGCGGCGGTCAACCGCCTCCCCGCCGCCCGTTTGGGCGAGCATCCGAATTGCGGACAATGTCGGCAAGCGCTGTTTTCGGGCTCGCCGATCGAGTTGACCGCTGGCAACTTCGAACGCCAGGTCGGGCGCAGCGATCTGCCGGTCGTCGTCGACTTCTGGGCCCCCTGGTGCGGCCCCTGTCGCAGCATGGCCCCGGCCTTTGCCCAGGCCTGCGCCGAATTCGAACCGCAGGTGCGCTTCGCCAAGCTCAATACCGAGAACGAACAGCAACTGGCCGCCCGCTTCAACATCCGCAGCATCCCGACCCTGGCCGTTTTCAGGAACGGTCGCGAAATCGCACGCCAGAGCGGCGCGCTTGACCTAAACACGCTCAGAAACTGGGTTCGCACCAGCCTTAACAAAACTTAACTTTCCCGGCCGGGCGCCGTTAAACAGGGAACATATTCCCCCCGGAGGCCCGCCATGAAAATCGCCAGCGCCCAGTTGCAAATGAGTGCATCGCACAGCAGCACGCAACGCCACGAAGTTCGCGAATCGACGCAGATGTGGGTTGGCCAGCGCCGGCCCGGCAGCGAACCGCAAGTTCGCCAGCCGGCCGCGAACAGCAGCCTCGTGACACTCTCCGACGCGGCGAAACAGGGCAGCCAATCTGCGGAAGCGATCAACTCGGAGGTCGATGCAGCGGTCGACAATGATCCGATGCTGAACCTGATCCGCAGCATGCTGGAATATCTGACCGGTAAAAAAATTCACACGTTTGACAGCAGTCAGCTGCACGGCAGCAGCGGCTCAGCAAGTGCCAGCACGACACCGGCAGCAAGCAGCTCCCCCGCCGCGACAGCAGCGCCGGCAGCCGGCTATGGCGTCGCCTACGACTATCACGAGTCCTACAGCGAAACGGAGCAGACCAGTTTCTCGGCCACGGGCAGCGTGCAAACCGCCGACGGACGCAGTATCAACTTCAATCTCGAGCTGTCGATGTCGCGCAGCTACTACGAGGAGAGCAACGTCAGCATCCGCCTCGGCGACGCAGCCCGCCAGGTCGATCCGCTGGTCCTGAATTTCGCCGGCAACGCCGCCCAGCTGACCGACCAGCGCTTTGCCTTTGACCTGAACAGCGACGGCAGCACGGAACAGATCAATTTCGTCGCCCCCGGCAGCGGCTTTCTGGTTTTTGACCGCAACCACGACGGCGTCATCAACAACGGCAAGGAAATGTTCGGCCCGAGCAGCGGCAACGGCTTCAGCGAACTCGCCGCCCTCGACGATGACAAGAATGGCTGGATCGACGAAAACGACGCCGCATTCGGCCAACTCCAGGTTTGGACACGTAACACTGATGCAAAAGGGCAACTGCTGTCGCTGAGCCAAGCCGGAGTGGGCGCTATCGCTCTGGGGACCGTTGCGACGCCATTCAGCCTGAAAAATGACAGCAACGAGCTACTTGGCAAAATTCGCAGTTCCGGTATATTTTTGCAGGAAGACGGAAGCGCTGGCACAATCCAGCAAATAGACCTGACAGCCTGATAAGATGGTCGCTATCGAGGGGACACAATGCCGAGGTTTGGTGACATGAAAATATGGATACGCCTGACGGCTGCCATCTGGCTGACACTGGCCATCATCTGGACGATCATCATCGTCTGGGCTACGCAAGTTAATCGCGACACGGCCATCCGGCAGGCTCAGGATTTCTCGCAAAGCATCCATGAAATGACCATGGCCGGCCTGACCGGCATGATGATCACCGGCACGGTAGGTCAGCGCGAGGTATTCCTCGACCAGATCAAGCAACTGTCGATCATCAAGGATCTGCACGTCGCCCGTGGTGAAGCGGTCGTCAAGCTCTACGGCCCCGACACCAAGGAGACCCGCCAACTCGACCCGCTCGAGAAGCAGGTCATGTCCACCGGCGTTCCGTATCTCTCGGTCGAATCCGGCAACGGCAATTCCTACCTGCACGTGATCAATCCGACCAAGGCTTCCAAGAACTACCTCGGCAAGGATTGCGTGCTCTGCCACCAGGTGCCCGAAGGCACGGTGCTCGGCATTGTCAGCATGAAGGTTTCGCTCGACTCCGTCGAAGCCGATGTCTCCGCTTTCCGCATCAAGATTGCCGGCGTTGCACTGGCTGCGATCGGCATCCTGCTCGTCATCATCTACCTGTTGACCAACCACTTCGTCACCGTACCGCTCGACGAACTGCGCAAGGGGCTGTCCGACATCGCCCGCGGCGAAGGTGACCTGACCCGCCGCCTGCCGGTCAAGGGCAAGGATGAAGTCGGCCAGGCTGCGCTCGTCTTCAACGAGATGATGGAAAACTTCAACCAGCTGGTCCGTCAGGTCCGCGACTCCGCCGCGCAGGTGTCGGCCCGCGTCGCCGCCCTCTCCGACAACGCCGACCGCGTTTCGCAAAGCTCGCACCAGCAGAATGAAAAGTCGAACGATGCAGCAGCTGCGGTCGAGCAACTGGTATCGAGTATTTCCTCGATCGCCCAGAGCGCCGAGCATGTCCAGCACCAGTCGCAGGAGAGCCTGCAGCGCGCCAACGAAGGCAGCCGCAACCTCAAGGTACTGCTTGGTGAAATGGATGTTGTCGAACAGGCCGTCAAGGAAATGGCCGGCTCGGTCAACGAGTTCGTACGCAGCACCGAGGCGATCACCCACATGACCCGCGAGGTCAAGGACATCGCCGAACAGACCAATCTGCTGGCGCTCAATGCCGCGATCGAAGCCGCTCGCGCCGGCGAACAAGGCCGCGGCTTCGCCGTGGTTGCCGACGAGGTGCGCAAGCTGGCAGAAAAATCGTCCCGCTCGGCCAGTGAGATCGATTCGATTACCGCCACGCTGAGCGCCCAGTCGGTCGCCGTCCGGCGCAGCATCGAGGAAGGTCTGGAGCATCTGGAAAGCAGCCAGACTGCCGTGGCTACCGTATCCAGCGTCTTGCAGGCCACCAATGGTTCGGTGACCGAGGTCGGCCATGGCCTGGATGCCATCGCCGCAGCAACCGACCAGCAGCGCCGCGTCTCCGGCGATGTCGAAGCCAGCATCGAAGCCATTGCCGGCATGGCACGCGAAAACAACGGCACGGTGGAACAGACCACGGGTGCCGCACACGACCTGAAACGTCTGGCCGAAGGCCTGACAGCGATGGTGGGCCGCTTCAAAGTCTGAACATAAATCAGCCACAAATAAAAACCGCCTCGATCGAGGCGGTTTTCACATCGGCGTCTTGCCGGCGTTCCAGCGCGACTGCTTTTACATCGGCGCCAGTTCGAGGTCGAGACCGCCGCCCGGACGGGAACGTGAAAAGGTGCTCAACGAACCGGTACCGGCTTCGACTGCCGGCTGCCCCTGCGCCGCGGCGATCTTGTTGACCTCGCGCAAGCGCTTGATCATGCGTGCCAGCAAGGCATTGCGCAGGCGACTCAGCAACTCTTCCGAAGACAGCGCCAGGGCCGCGGCATTGATCTCGAGAAAGAGCGTTGTTTCGAGCGTGATGGCCGTGGCACTGCGCTGATCGCTGGCCGGATGCAGGAAAGTCACCTCGCCGACCGGCTCACTGACGCCAAGACGACACAGGGCGCGCCCCTCGATCGAAATCTCGACACTGCCGGACAGGATGATGCCGAACACCTTGTTGCGTTCGCTTTCGCGCACGATGGCGACATTCGGGGCAATTTCGCGCCAGACGGAGACGCGCAACACTTCCCACAATTCGACATTTTCGAACTCGGTGAAAAAGTCGAGCTTGCGCAGCATCTCGAAATGCCGGCTGTCCTGGGCCGTTTCGTCCTCTTCGAGTATCTGGTAACGCACCGACGACAGATCCTTGGCGAACTCGGCGCCATTCTTGTAGCGGCTGTAGAGATCCTTTTCCAGCGCCCGCCGCATGATCGGATTGAGGCCCTCGGGCAGGTTCGGATTAAGCGCAGTCACCGCCGGCGCGTCGGTATTGATGATGCGATAGATCAGCGTCGCCTGATTTGCGGCCCGAAATGGCAGTCGACCGGTAAGCAGCTGGAACATGACCACACCGAGCGAATAGAGGTCGGTTTTCTGGTTGAGCGGATAGCCCTTGATCTGCTCCGGCGACATGTAGGCTGGCGAACCGACGCCCATGATGAAGGTCGAGTCGCGGTCCATGTCCTTGTTCATGTTCAGGGCCAGGCCGAAATCGGCGATCTTCGGCTCGTCATTGGCGGCAACCATGATGTTGGCCGGCTTGATGTCGCGATGGATGATGCCCTGCCGATAAGCCGAATCGAGTGCCATGCAGCACTTGAAGATGATGCCGATGACGCGGTGCATGGGCAGCAGCTTGTCGATGCGGCAATGCTCTTCAAGGCTGAAACCGTCGATGTACTCCATCGCCAGATAGGCGTAATCATCCTCGACAACGGCGTCGTAGACCTGCACGATGTTCGGGTGATTCATCCGGCGCGAGACCATGCCTTCATTCTGGAAGAGCTTGCGCATGCGGCGCGACATGGCGGCGCTGTCCTGGCCAAAACTGATCACCTTGACCGCGACCTGACGGCCGGCCTCGGGATCGTCACAGAGATAAACCGTCGCCGTCGCCCCCTTGCCGAGCTCGCGAATGACGCGGTATTTGCCTATCGTTTCCATTCAGGCTGCAGAAAAATGAATCATCGGATGATCGTAGCACGCAGACGCAGTGATGGCAGCAGTTTTGCCCGCGCAAGAATATTTGTCGAAGGCTCTTGAAACCATCACCGACGCCCCCAGATAGCGAAAAGATTTTTGGGAGAAATACGCATGTCGAACAATGAAACCACCCAGGAAGAGCTGCTGGGTAAGCAAACCATTACCGAACCTGTCGGCGAGCCGGCCGTTGCGGAAAACACGGACACCCTGCCCAGCGTCGAGGAACAATTCCGCCAGCTGGAACTGAAGGCTGCCGAACACTACGACGCCTGGCTGCGCGCCAAGGCAGAGGGTGAAAACATCCGCCGGCGTGCACAGGAAGACATCAGCAAGGCGCACAAGTTCGCAGTCGAAAAATTTGCCGGCGAACTCCTGGCCGTCAAGGACAGCCTGGAAGCCGCCCTGGCCGTGCCGGAACAGACCGTCGAAAGCTTCAAGTCGGGCGTCGAGCTGACCCTGAAGCAACTGGTCGCCGCGTTCGAGAAGAACGCCCTGATCGAGGTCAACCCGGTCGGCGAAAAGTTCGATCCGCACAAGCACCAGGCCATCGGCATGGTCGACTCCGAACAGGAAGCCAATACCGTCGTCACCGTGCTGCAAAAGGGCTACCTGATCGCCGAGCGCACGCTGCGCCCGGCGCTGGTCATGGTTGCCAAAGCAAAGTCTTGAAATCCGGGGCAACGCCCCCAACTCCAGAACATCGCATTCATTCGTATTCAGTAAAGGAATAAATCATGGGCAAAATCATTGGTATTGACTTGGGCACCACCAACAGCTGCGTCGCCATCATGGAAGGCGGCACGCCGAAGGTTATCGAGAACTCCGAAGGTGCGCGCACCACGCCGTCCGTCATCGGCTATGCCGAAGATGGCGAAATCCTCTCCGGCGCCCCGGCCAAGCGCCAGGCCGTGACCAACCCGATGAACACGCTGTATGCCGTCAAGCGTCTGATCGGTCGCCGCTTCGAAGAGAAGGAAGTGCAGAAGGACATCTCCCTGATGCCCTACAAGATCGTCAAGGCCGACAACGGCGACGCCTGGGTTGCCGTGCGCGACAAGAAGATCGCCCCGCCGCAGGTTTCCGCCGAAGTGCTGCGCAAGATGAAGAAGACCGCCGAAGACTACCTTGGCGAAGAAGTCACCGAAGCCGTCATCACCGTGCCAGCCTACTTCAACGACAGCCAGCGTCAGGCCACCAAGGACGCCGGCCGCATCGCCGGTCTGGAAGTCAAGCGCATCATCAACGAACCGACCGCAGCCGCCCTTGCCTTCGGCATGGACAAGGCGCCGGGCAAGGACCGCAAGATCGCCGTGTATGACCTCGGCGGCGGCACCTTCGACATCTCCATCATCGAAATCGCCGACGTCGATGGCGAAAAGCAGTTCGAAGTTCTCGCCACCAACGGCGACACCTTCCTCGGCGGCGAAGACTTCGACCAGCGCCTGATCGACTACATCATCGACGAATTCAAGAAGGAATCCGGCGTCAACCTGAAGGCCGACGTCCTGGCCCTGCAGCGCCTCAAGGAAGCTGCCGAAAAGGCCAAGATCGAGCTGTCTTCCAGCCAGCAGACCGAAGTCAACCTGCCCTACATCACCGCTGACGCGACCGGTCCGAAGCACCTCGCCCTGAAGATCACCCGCGCCAAGTTCGAATCCCTGGTCGACGAGCTGATCGAACGCACCATGGCACCTTGTGTCATGGCGCTCAAGGATGCCGGCTGCAAGATCGGCGACATCGACGACATCATCCTGGTCGGCGGCCAGTCGCGCATGCCCAAGGTGCAGGACAAGGTCAAGGAAATCTTCGGCAAGGAACCGCGCAAGGACGTCAATCCTGATGAAGCCGTTGCCGTCGGTGCTGCCATCCAGGGCGGCGTGCTGCAAGGCGAAGTCAAGGACGTGCTGCTGCTCGACGTCACCCCGCTCTCCCTCGGTATCGAAACCCTGGGTGGCATCATGACCAAGCTGATCCAGAAGAACACGACGATCCCGACCAAGGCCTCGCAGACTTTCTCGACCGCCGACGACAACCAGAACGCCGTGACCATCCACGTGCTCCAGGGCGAACGCGAAGTCGCTTCCGGCAACAAGAGCCTCGGCCAGTTCAACCTGGAAGGCATCCCGCCGGCTCCGCGCGGCACGCCGCAGATCGAAGTCATCTTCGACATCGACGCCAACGGCATCATGCACGTCACCGCCAAGGACAAGGCGACCGGCAAGGAAAACAAGATCACGATCAAGGCCAACTCCGGCTTGAGCGAGGCTGAAATCCAGGCCATGGTCAAGGACGCCGAACTGCACGCCGAAGACGACAAGAAGGTGCACGAGCTGGCCGATGCCCGCAACCAGGCCGACGGCATGGTGCACATGGTCAAGAAGTCGCTCACCGAATACGGCGACAAGCTCGACGCCGCCGAGAAGGAAGCCATCGAAGCCGCGATCAAGGATGTCGAATCCGTGCTGCGCGACGGAGACAAGGACACCATCGTCGCCAAGACCGAAGCCCTGAGCCAGGCGGCCCAGAAGCTGGGTGAAAAGATGTATGCCCAGCAACAGGCCGAAGGCGCTGCTGCCGGTGCCGCCGGTCAACAAGCCGAAACGGGCGAAAAGACCGTCGAAGGCGATGTCGTCGATGCCGAATTCACGGAAGTGAACAAGGACAAGAAGTAAGCCACAGCCCCCTTTCGCCCGGCAACGAAACGGGGGTGGTTCGCCATCCCCGTTGCCCGTTAACCTGCACCTGAAAACCGCATGCGCACCAAGCTTTCACTCATCCTGGCACTGACCCTCGCCCCGGCCGGACTCGCTCTGGCTGGCAAAGGCAGTTCCGACACGACCGGGTATGCCGAAGACATCGACGGCCGTTGCCAGGTCTGGGCGCCATCGATGCTGGGACAGCGCGACTATGCGCTGCGTTATCACGGCAGTTGCAGGAACGGTCGTGCCGATGGCAAGGGCAAGGCCGAATGGCTGTACCGCTATGCCGAGATGAAGGTCAAGGCAAGCTGGGAAGGCGATTTCCGCAACGGCGTTTTCCTTGATGGCCAGAAGATCAAAGGCAGCATCGAGCCGGTATCCGGCGACAAGTACGTCGTCGATATGGGTTCGGTGAGCGGTGCCGACGTGCTGTTCATCAGCCGCAGCCCGCAGGATGGCCCGCTCGAATTGTGCAAGGTCGAACAGGTCGCGCTGGTGCTTGGCCCCAAGGTCTTGGCGGCCGATGACGAGCAGGTCAAGCGCGTCATGAACGACGGTGCCGGGGTCTACCGCAAGACCTGCCCGAATGGCCGCAACCTGCGCGTCGGGGTCTTTACCGAACCGGTCAAACCGCGCCCGAACGGCATGCTGCCCAATCCTGTAGCCTCTGCCCGCGTCGACGATGAAACCGGCAATTTGTCCGGCTACTCAAACGAAGCTGCGGCCAAGGCTCAGCGGGAAAAGGATCAGGCGGAATACGCAAAGAAGCAGGAAGACGCACGCAAGCAGTTCAACGAGTTCAGCCGCAAGCAGGGCATCACCGCCTGGGTTACTGCGCAGCAAATCGAGGAAAACCCCTTCCGCTGGGAAGGCAAGACGGTTGGCCTGGTCGTTCGCCTCGATCGCATGCTGACCCGCGACAGCGCGCTGGTGCGTAGCGGCCTGCGCGACTGGGGTCCGCAACTGCAACTGACCGGCATCACGCCCGACTTCCCGGAAAGCCGGCGCAGCGTGCTCCTTGCCGCCAAGGTCGGCAAGCGGGAACGCCTCGCCGACAGCACTGAAAACAATACCGTTACCGTCCCCACCTTGCACCATCTCGACAGCCGTGTCTGCGAACGTGAGCGGTGCGGCGACTGGTTCTCCTGGGCGCGCGGCGACCGGGAACTGGTCTGGGGCGAACCCTTTACAGCCCGCTAAACGATACGCGACACCCAACGAAAGCGATCATGAGCAAACGCGATTTTTACGAAATTCTTGGCGTCAACCGAGACGCCAGCGAAGACGAGATCAAGAAGGCCTACCGCAAGCTGGCCATGAAGCACCACCCCGACCGTAATCCGGACAATCCGGCGGCCGAGGAAAAGTTCAAGGAAGCCAAGGAAGCCTACGAAATCCTGTCGGATAACCAGAAGCGTGCCGCCTACGACCAGTACGGCCACGCCGGCGTCGACCCGCAAGCCGGCATGGGTGGCGGTTTTGGCGGTGGCGGCGGTGGTTTTGCCGACGCCTTCGGCGGCATTTTCGACGAGATCTTCGGTGGTCGTGGCGGCGGTGGTGGCGGCGGTGGCCGCTCCAACATCTACCGCGGCGCCGACCTGCGCTACAACCTCGAAATCACGCTTGAACAGGCAGCGCACGGCACGGAAACCAAGATCCGCATTCCGACCATGGAAGTCTGCGAGCCGTGCAACGGTTCCGGCGCCAAGGCCGGCACCCAGCCGAAGACCTGCCCGACCTGCGGCGGCTCCGGCCAGGTTCGCCTGCAACAGGGCTTCTTCTCGATCCAGCAGACCTGCCACAAGTGTCACGGCACCGGCCGTTTCATCGCCGACCCGTGCAAATCCTGTGGCGGCGCCGGGCGCATCAAGCAGCACAAGACGCTGGCCGTCAAGATTCCGGCCGGGGTTGATGAGGGCGATCGCATCAGGCTTGCCGGCGAAGGCGAGCATGGTGTCAATGGCGGCCCGCCGGGCGATCTGTACGTCCAGATCCACCTCAAGCAGCACGCCGTGTTCACCCGCGACCACAACGACCTGCATTGCGAAATGCCGATTTCCTTCACCACGGCAGCGCTCGGTGGCGAAATCGAGATTCCGACCCTGGATGGCGCAGCAAGCATCAAGATCCCCGGTGAAACCCAGTCCGGTCGGGTCTTCCGCCTGCGCGGCAAGGGCATCAAGGGCATCCGCAGTCACGCCCATGGCGACCTGATGTGTCATGTCGTGGTCGAAACTCCGATCAACCTGACCGAGCGTCAGAAAGAACTGCTCAAGGAACTGGAAGAATCCAGCCGCGACAGCGGTGCCAAACACAACCCCCGTGCCAAGTCCTGGATGGACAAGGTAAAGGAATTTTTCGAGGACTGACCAAGGCGCAGCCAGCACTGCCAGCCCGCAAATTGCCCCGCGCATGTCACATGCCCGGGGCAATTTTCATTTTGGCCACTTCCAGACGGTCGACCGCTGGCCGGACACGATTCGCAAACTCAGGCGGCAAGACTTCTCGGGGCGCGCTTTCGACTGTTAGAATCGGCGAATCATTGATGGGGGGAGACCACACATGCAAGTCCTGAAGAGACTGGCCACTATTGGCGCCATTGCCTGTTCAGCCCTGAGCTGGGCAAGCGACCCGGGCATTACCGACAGCAGCATCACCCTGGGCATGTCGGCCCCCCTGTCCGGCCCCAACGGCGCCTACGGCCTCGACATGCGGCAGACCATCCAGGCTTATTTCGAACAGGTCAACAAGGCGGGCGGCATCAACGGTCGCCGCCTCGAACTGATTGCCCTCGACGACGGTTACGAAACCGACCGCACGGTCGCCAACACCAAGATCCTGCTCAACGAAAAACGCGCCTTCGCGCTGCTTTCCTACTACGGCTCCAGCCCGACCACCGAAGCCATGAACGGCGTTTTCGGTCCGGCCCGCGTGCCACTGGTCGGCACCATTTCCGGCGCAGCCAGCCTGCGCGAACCGATCAGCAGCAATGCCAATGCGCGCTACATGTTCAACGTCCGCGCCAGCTACGCCGACGAAACGGAAGCCATCGTCAATCAGCTAGTTTCGCTGGGCCTGAAGAGCATTGCCGTGTTCTACCAGAATGACGGCTTCGGCAAATCCGGACTGGATGGCGTTACCGCCGCACTGCAAAAACACAACCTGAAACCGTCGGCAGTCAGTACCGTCGAACGCAACTCGGTCGACGTTGCCAAGGCCGTCGAGCCGATCGCCAAGGCCAATCCGCAGGCCGTGATCATGGTCACGCTGTACAAGCCGACCGCCGCCTTCGTCAAGGCAATGAAAAAAGCCGGCCAGGCGCCGATGTTCATGACCCTGTCGCCGGTCGGCACCGAGCAGCTGGTTCAGGAACTCGGCCCCGATGCCCGCGGTCTGGGCATCTCGCAAGTCGTGCCCTACCCCTGGAACGACGTCGTGCCCATCGTGCGCGATTACCAGCGCCTGACCAGCAAGACCAACCCGCCGTCCTACTACGGCATGGAAGCCTACCTGATGGCGCGTACCATGGTCGAAGGCCTCAAGCGTGCCGGCAAGGACCTGAGCCGGGAAAAACTGACCTCGACCCTGGAAAGCATGGGCCCGGTCGATTTCGGCGGCTACCGCGTCAATTACGGCAGCAACAGCCACCTCGGCTCGCGCCATGTCGAACTGACGGTGATCGGCGCCGGCGGCAAGGTTCTCAAGTAAGCCAGACGGTCAACACGAAAAAAAGGCCCTTTTTCAAGGGCCTTTTTTCATTGCAGCAGCAGACTCAGGCGCGGCGCCAGGTCGTTCCCAGGGCACTGTCGTCGAGCACGATGCCGGCAGCTTTCAGCGTATCGCGAATGCCGTCGGCCGCGGCAAAGTCGCGCGCCTTCTTGGCGGCAGCACGATCGGCAATCAACTGCTCGATGGCGGCCTCATCAAGACCACCGGCCTTGGCCGCACCGCGCAGATAAACCGTCGGCTCGCGTTCGAGCAGGCCGATCACGCCACCCAGCGCCTTGAGCAGACCGGAAAGCTCGCCGCTCTTCTGGCGGTTGACCTCGCCGGCCAGCTCAAAAAGGACGGCGATCGCGCCGTGCGAATCAAAATCCTCGTTCAGCGCCGCGGCAAAACGGCTGGCGAAATCATTGCTCCAGTCGATGTCGACCGCCTGCGGCGGCACATCGCGCAGGGCGAAGTAGAGGCCATCCAGGCTGTTCTTCGCGTCATCGAGATGCGCGTCCGAATAATTCAGCGCACTGCGGTAATGCGCACGCAGGATGAAGAAGCGCACCACCTCGGCATCGTAGCTCTCGAGCACGGTGCGGATGGTGAAGAAATTGCCCAGCGACTTCGACATCTTCTCGTTGTCGACGCGCACAAAACCGTTGTGCATCCAGTAATTGACATAGGAGCAGCAGTTCGCCCCCTCGGACTGGGCGATTTCATTCTCATGATGCGGGAACTGCAGATCCTGACCACCACCATGGATGTCGAAATGCTTGCCAAGAATGCTCGAACTCATCGCCGAGCACTCGATATGCCAACCCGGTCGACCTTCGCCCCAGGGCGATTCCCAGGCCGGCTCACCCGGCTTGGCGTGCTTCCAGAGCACGAAATCGAGCGGATCCTGCTTGGCCGAATCGACCTCGACCCGTTCGCCGGCGCGCAGGTCGTCGAGCGACTTGCCGGACAGCTTGCCGTAACCCTCGAACTTGCGCACCGCGTAATTGACGTCGCCATCAACCGCCTGATAGGCCAGGCCACGCGCTTCCAGCTTGCCGATCAGATCGAGCATCTGCGGCACGAACTCGGTCGCGCGCGGCTCGTGATCGGGACGCAGCACGCCCAGCGCGTCGGCATCTTCATGCATGCAGGCGATGAAGCGGTCAGTCAGTTGCAGGATGGTTTCGCCGTTTTCAGCCGCACGCCGAATGATCTTGTCATCAATATCGGTGATGTTGCGCACATAGGTGACGTCATAACCACTGGCTTTCAACCAGCGATAAACCATGTCGAAGACCACCATGACCCGGGCATGCCCGAGGTGGCAATAGTCGTAAACCGTCATGCCGCATACGTACATGCGGACCTTGTTGGCTTCGATAGGCGTAAAAACCTGTTTTTCCCGCTTCAGGGAATTGAAAATCTTGAGCATGCCGGGATAAATTCATGGAGCCGCCGGGCTTGAGAAGCCTATGGGAAGGGCAGCATTTTTGATAGAATCTTGGGATTGTAAAACTCTGGAAATTATAGCACAGCGATGAACACGACCTCTCTGCCCCAGCCCCGTTTCCAGCAGCTCAAAGCGCTGCGTGCAATTGCCCTTGGCCTGGCCATCGGTTTTGCAGCACCGGCCTTTGCCGACAACCTTCCGGAAGTGCAGCGCCTGATCAAGCAGGGTCAGCTGCCGCAAGCCATGGAGAAGGTTGACGCCTACCTGAGCAGCAAGCCGCGCGACGCGCAGGGCCGCTTCCTCAAAGGTCTGATCTATACCGAAATGAACAAGCCGGCCGAAGCCGTTGCCGTCTTCACCAAGCTGACCGAAGACTACCCGGAACTGCCCGAGCCCTATAACAACCTGGCCGTGCTCTACGCCCAGCAGAAACAATACGACAAGGCACGCACGGCGCTCGAAATGGCCATAAGGACTCACCCGTCCTACGCCATCGCCTACGAAAACCTCGGCGACGTCTACGCCAAGCTGGCCAGTCAGGCCTACGACAAGGCGCTGCAACTCGACAATTCGAACGCCACGACGCAAAACAAGCTGGCCCTGATTCGCGACCTGATCACCACCGGCAAGGGCAATGTCAAACCGACCATGCCTGCACCACAGGTCGCTGCCGCGCCGGCACCGGTGGCTGCACCTGTCGCAGCCAAGCCGGCTGCCGCACCGACCGCCAGCGTTGTTGCCACCACGCAGGGCGCCGCTTCAACCACCCAGGCCAAACCGGCTGCCGCACCGGCACCGGCAGCAGCCCCGGTTGCCGCCCCGCTGCCCGCAGCGGTCAAGACCGATGCAGCGCAGGACGACGTGGCAAAAGCCATCAGCAACTGGGCCAATGCCTGGTCACGCAAGGACATGAAGGCTTATCTCGGCGCCTATGCGGCTGACTTCAACACGCCGAAGGGCATGGCCCGCAAGGCCTGGGAAGCCGAACGTGAAGACCGCATCGCCGGCAAGCCGGGCAAGATTTCGGTGAACATCGACGAGCCGACCATCACCATCAACGGTGACAAGGCTACCGCCAAGTTCCGTCAGCACTACAAGGCCGGCAGCCTCGACTCCTCGTCGACCAAGACGCTGGTTCTCGTTCGCTCGGGCAGCAAGTGGCTGATCAAGGAAGAAAACGCTCGCTGATGCTCGTCCGCAAGTTAGCAATTATCGGATTGGCAAGTTGTTTGGCCGGCCATGCGCTGGCCAAACAACAAAAAACACCGAAGCAGGCAAACGCAACACCGTCGCAGAAGTCCGCAAAAACCGTATCGCGCGCAGCGAAGACTGCGCTCGTCGCCGCACCGCTCGTCCTCGCCCGCAATGGCACATCGGCTGCATCCAGCCGCCTGCCGGCAACCGTTTCGGATAGTGGCCCGGAAGCCCAACTGGCCAGGATTTTCAAGGAAATCGAAGCCAATCAGCTGGGGCGCGCCCTGGAGCTGACCGAAGCCCTGCTCCGCCAGCACCCCAACTACCGCCTCGCCAACCTGATCAAGGGTGACCTGCTGCTGGCACGACGCCAGCCGATCCAGACCTTTGGCGCGATGAATGGCGCCCCGGCCGACAAGGTGGCCGATCTGCGCGCCGAAGCCATCGTCCGCCTGAAAGGCTACCGCGAAAAGCCGGAAGCCAACTTCGTGCCGCGCTACCTGATGCAGATGCCGGCCGATCAGCGCTACGCCATCGTCGTCGACACCAAGCGCTCACGCCTTTACGTTTACGAAAACGATGTCGCCAATGGTGGCCGCCCACGCTTCATTGCCGATTACTATGTAACCCAGGGCAAGCTGGGCGCCGAAAAAGTTTCCGAAGGCGACAAGAAGACACCGATCGGGGTCTATCACGTCACCTCCAACCTGCCGCGCCAGAAACTGGGCGACCTTTACGGCAATGGCGCCTATCCGCTCAATTACCCGAACGAATGGGACAAGCGCCAGGGGCGCAGTGGCAGCGGCATCTGGCTGCACGGCACGCCCTCCGACACCTTCGCCCGGCCGCCGCGCGCCTCCGATGGCTGCGTCGTGCTGACCAACCAGGATCTCGACACGGTCGCCAAGAACGTTCAGGTCGGCCTGACCCCGGTCATCATCAGCAATTCAATCGAATGGCTGTCGCTGGACGACTGGCACAAGGAACGCAACGAACTCAACAAGACCATCGATGCCTGGCGCGCCGACTGGGAAAGCCGCGACACTGACCGCTTCATGAAGCATTACTCGAAGCGTTTCAAGTCAGCCGACCAGAATTTCGACCAGTTCGCGGCCCAGAAGAAGCAGGTCAATGCCGGCAAGGAATGGATCAAGGTCAAGCTCGACAATCTTTCCGTCTTCCGCAACCCCGGCAAGGAAGAAATGATCGTCGTCACTTTCGATCAGGACTACCGCAGCAACAACCTCAACAACCAGATGAAAAAGCGCCAGTACTGGTTGCGCGAAGATGGCCGCTGGAAAATCATTTACGAAGGAAGTGCCTGATGCTCAAGAAAATCTCCCTGCTCGCCGCCGGCCTGCTTGTTTCGCTTGTCGCCTGGTCCGCACCGACCGTCGAAATCACCACTTCGCTCGGCAAGATCACCGTCGAACTCGCCAGCGACAAGGCGCCTAAGAGTGTTGCGAATTTCCTGCAGTACGCCAAAAGCGGCTTCTATAACGGCACGATCTTTCACCGCGTGATTCCCGGCTTCATGATCCAGGGTGGCGGTTTCGATGCCAAGATGACCCAGAAGCCGACCGGCCCGGCCATCGAAAACGAAGGCAAGAACGGCCTGCGCAATCTGCGCGGCACGCTCGCCATGGCCCGCAAGCCGGACCCGCACTCGGCCACCGCCCAGTTCTTCATCAACCATGCCGACAACGCCTTCCTCGATTATCCAAGTCAGGACGGCTGGGGTTATGCCGTGTTCGGCAAGGTGACCCAGGGCATGGATGTCGTCGACCGCATCGCCCAGGTGCCGACCGGCAATGCCGGCCCCTTCCAGAACGTACCGGCCACCCCGGTCATCATTCAAAACGTCAAAATCATCTCTGAAAAATAAGGATTACCCCATGATCAAGCTCACCACCAACCACGGTGTCATCACCCTCAACCTCGATGCCGAAAAGGCCCCGAAGACGGTTGCCAACTTCATCTCCTACGTTGAAGCCGGCCATTACGACAACACCATCTTCCACCGCGTCATCAAGAACTTCATGATCCAGGGCGGCGGCATGGAGCCGGGCATGAAACAGAAGGAATGCCAGGCCCCGATCGAAAACGAAGCCGCCAACGGCCTGAAGAACAAGCGCGGCAGCATCGCCATGGCGCGCACCAACGATCCGCACTCGGCCACCGCCCAGTTCTTCATCAACACCGTCGACAACGACTTCCTCGACTTCAAGGCACCGAGCGGCCAGGGCTGGGGCTACTGCGTTTTCGGCGAAGTCGTCGAAGGCATGGATGTCGTGGACAAGATCCGCGCCGTCAAGACCGGCAACAAGGGCTTCCACCAGGACGTGCCGGCCGAAGACGTGATCATCGAAAAAGCTGAAATCGTTTGATCCTCTTCATATCCGATCTGCACCTGTCGCCCCGGTCACCCGGGGCGACTTGTTTGTTCCTCCTGTTTCTTGCCGGGCGCGCCCGGCAGGCGACGGAGCTGTATATCCTCGGCGACTTTTTCGAGGCCTGGATCGGCGATGACGACATTGACGATGCCTATAACGCCGAAATCGTCGCCGCCCTGCGTGCCGCCAGCGACGCCGGTCTGAAGATCAGCCTGCTGCACGGCAACCGCGACTTCCTGCTCGGCAGCGGCTTTGCCGCCGCCAGCGGCGTCACGCTGATCAGCGATCCCTACATCCTGTCGACGCCGGAATGGCAGTTCGTGCTCTCGCACGGCGACGCCCTCTGCCTCGACGACACCGCCTACATGGCCTTTCGCGAGCAGGCGCGCAATCCGCAATGGCAGGCTGCCCTGCTCGCCAAGCCGCGCGCCGAACGCCGGGCGATTGCCGCGCACATGCGCGAAGTCAGCGAAGCCGGCCAGCGCGGCAAGGAAAACCCCTACACCGACCTGCAGCCCGCCGCGACCGACGACTTCCTGCGCCAGCACGGCTACGCCACTTTCATCCACGGCCACACGCACCAGCCGGCCCGGCATGACCACATCGTCGACGGCATTCACATCGAACGCTGGGTACTCGCCGACTGGCACGAAGAACGGGGAGAATGCCTGGTCTGGGATGGCGAAATGCTGCAGCGCGAAGTCATCCTGCCGGAAAAACAGGCCTGAAATGGCGTCGACCGCCAGCCACCCGAATCTGACCGGGAAAGCGCAATGAGCCACGCAACAGCACTCGACATCCTGCGCGATGTCTTCGGCTATCCCGCCTTCCGCGGCGCCCAGGCCGAGATCATCGAGCATATCGGCAACGGCGGCGACGCCCTGGTCCTGATGCCGACCGGCGGCGGCAAGAGCCTCTGCTACCAGATTCCCGCCCTGCTCCGTCCGGGCTGCGCCGTCATCGTCTCGCCGCTGATCGCCTTGATGCAGGACCAGGTCGATGCGCTGATCCAGGCCGGCGTCAAGGCCGCCTGCCTGAACTCGACGCTCGACTGGCGCGAAGCGCAGGCCGTCGAACAAGCCATCTTCAGCGGCAATCTCGATCTCGTCTACATCGCGCCGGAGCGCCTGCTGCTCGACCGCACGCTGGCCATGCTCGACAGCCTGTACGAGGCAGGCAAGCTCGCCCTGTTCGCAATTGACGAAGCGCACTGCGTCTCGCAATGGGGCCATGATTTCCGCCCGGAATACCTGCAGCTGTCGACGCTGCACGAACGCTATCCGCATGTCCCGCGCATCGCGCTGACCGCGACCGCCGACCAGGCGACGCAAAGCGAAATCCTGACCCGACTCGGCCTCAACGAGGCGCGCGTTTTCCTGTCCAGCTTCGACCGCCCGAACATCCGCTACACCGTGGTCGAGAAAGACACACCGAAGAAGCAGTTGCAGGCTTTCCTGGCCGGGCGCAAGGGCCAGGCCGGGATCGTCTATTGCCTGTCGCGCAAGAAAGTTGAAGAAACCGCGAGCTGGCTGTCCGAACAGGGCTTCCCGGCCCTGCCCTACCACGCCGGCCTGCCCGCCCCCGAACGCGCCGCCAACCAGCGCCGCTTCCTGCGCGAGGAAGGCCTGATCATGTGCGCCACGATCGCCTTCGGCATGGGCATCGACAAGCCGGACGTGCGCTTCGTCGCCCACCTCGACCTGCCGAAGAGCATCGAGGCCTATTACCAGGAAACCGGCCGTGCCGGCCGCGACGGCGAACCGGCCGAAGCCTGGATGACCTACGGCATGCAGGACGTCGCGCTGCAGCATGCGCGCATCGCCGAATCGGGTGCCGGCGAAGGCCAGAAAATCCTCGAATCGCAAAGGTTGACCGCCCTGCTCGCCTACTGCGAAGCACCGCGCTGCCGGCGCCAGGTCCTGCTCAATTACTTCGGCGAGGAACGCCAGCCCTGCGGCAATTGCGACGTCTGCCAGGACCCGCCCGAACTGTGGGATGGCACGCAGGCCGCGCAGAAGGCGCTGTCAGCCATTTTCCGCACCGGCATGCGCTTCGGCGTCAGCCACCTGACCGACATCCTGCGCGGCAAGGCAACCGACAAGGTCAAACAGTGGAACCACGACCAGCTGCCGACCTTCGGCGTCGGTGCCGACCTCGACGACCACGCCTGGAAAAGCGTTTTCCGTCAGCTTGCTGCCGCCGGCCTGGTGCATGTCGACATGGCCGAACATGGTGCCCTGCAACTGACCGATGCCGCCCGTCTGGTGCTCAAGGGTGGCCAGCGCGTCGAACTGCGCCGGCCGGTCAAGCGCAAGAGCAGCAGCCCGTCACGCAGCAGCAGTTCGGTTGTGCATAGCGAACTGGCCCCGGCCGATGAAGCGCTGTTCCAGTTATTGCGCGGCTGGCGCGGCGACACCGCCCGCGAGCAAGGCGTACCGGCCTATGTCATCCTGCACGACAAGACCCTGCGCGAACTGGCCGAAGTGCGTCCGAAAAGCCACGGCATGCTGGCCGGCATCACCGGCATGGGCAGCGCCAAGATCGAGCACTACGGCGAAGAGCTGCTCACGCTGATCCGCAACGAGGGCTGAAAGGCGCATAACCGATGTCCGCCCCCACTACCAACAGCGAATCACTCAACGGCGCAGCCATCATGCTGATTGTTCTGGGAGGCACACTGGTGCTGCTCCTGATGCTTGGCATCAATTTCGCCAACCCCGGCGCCGCCGATTCGCGCGCCACCAGTACACCACTGCGCCAGATTACGGGGACGGTTCGCAAGGCCGGACAGGATTACTACCTGGTTGGCGATAGCGGCTGGCATCTGCTGCAAAGCCGGTGCAGCGGCAAAGTCCGTCAAGCCTGCCTGGAAGCAAGCAACCATGCCGAAGTCTGGCTGGAAGCGCATCTTGGCGAGGCGGTCAGCGCCCATGCCAACTCCCACGGTGTGGTCGACTACACTGTCGCGGAACGCTCCTTCCACCACTGAACCGGCCTGACATGACATCGCGCGACCGTCTCAAGCTTGCCCTCGCCATCCTCGTCGGCGGCGCCCTGCTCATTTCCGGCATCGCACCTTTCGACCGTCTGACCTGGGTCATGGAGGTCGCGCCGGCGGTGATCGCACTGGTATTGCTCGCCGCGACACGCAAGACCTATCCGCTGACAACACTGCTCTATGTGCTGATCGCCGCGCATGCGCTGGTCCTGATTGCCGGCGGCACCTGGAGCTATGCCCGCGTGCCGCTCGGCTTCTGGCTGCAGGACCTGCTCGGCACGGCGCGCAATCCCTACGACAAGATCGGCCACCTGTTGCAGGGCTTCGTACCGGCGCTGGTCGCCCGCGAGATCCTGCTGCGTGGGGCCTGGGTGCGCGGCCGGCGCATGTGCGCCTTCCTCTGCATCTGCATCGCGATGGCGATCAGCGCCAGTTACGAGCTGATCGAATGGGGTGCCGCATTATGGCTTGGTCAGGGCGCCGACGAGTTCCTCGGCACCCAGGGCGATCCGTGGGATACGCAATCCGACATGCTGATGGCGCTGATCGGCTCAAGCGCCGCGATGCTGCTGCTCGCCGGCTGGCACGACCGGCAACTGGCGAAATTGCCCGCTACCTGACGGTCGACCGCCCGGCGCGGGCATTTTTCACATACCGAGTGAATTCAGGAAATCGTCCTGTTCGCTCGCCCCGACACTCTTGGCCGGCGCCGCCTCGGCGGGCTTGGCATTGGCCTGCTCCATCAGCACATCCGGATCGAGCTCTTCGCTCTCGAAGTCGTTGAGCTTGATGAACTCGGTACGGTCGATCGCCAGTTCGAGATAGAAGATGTTGTTGCGGCCGGTGAAAAAGGTGACGCGACGGGCTTCCGGCTTGTCAAGATTGGTGTCGACGCTGAGCATGACCTGCTTGGTCAGGGCGAGCATCTTCGGCTGGTTCTGCGTGATGTGGGTCTGCAGTTCGCGCGCCACTTTGCCGGTAAAGTCGCCGACGATCTGGTTCATCAACTCGCCCATGACATTGCCGACCTCATCGGAGGTGTGCGAGCTGGCCAGTTCATCCTTGGCCATGCCCATGCTCAGCATGTAGCTCTCGTAGAGTTCCATGGCGGCGGCGGCCGAGAAATTGGTCACAACGAGGCCGGAAAAGCCGCCGTCGAACAGCACGAAGCAGCCGATGTCCGGCTTCAGGCAGGTTTTGGTGATGCGCTGGACCATGCCGGAATAGTGGATATTGCTCTGCGTCGCGAAGGACAGGACCTTGGTCACCGAATTGCACAGGCTGCGCAGGATGTCTTCCGTACCGTATACGACCGGGCTTTCTTGTTGGCTCATGATTTTTGCTCTTCTGCTGGAAATGAACAGCTCTCTATATAACACGGGCACGGCCAAGCCGCGCCCGCCACGAAATCACATGCGCAAGGCTTCGGGGTCGGCCCGCATCAGACGCTTGTTCATCTTGCCGACACTGGTCTTGACCAGGGTCTTGACGAAACTGACCTGGAGCAGCACGCCATAGCGCGAAATGCCGGCCGCCTCGATGGCATGCGCGGCGTAATTGCGCAATGCATGCTCAGTGATCTGGTCGACATGCTCCGGCTTGAGCACGACCAGCGCCAGCGGCCGTTCGCCCCACTTGTCATCGGGCACACCGATCACCGCCACCTCGTGCACCGCCTCGTGTTTGCCGATGATGTCCTCGAGTTGCAGCGAGGAAGTCCATTCGCCACCGGTCTTGATGACGTCCTTGATCCGGTCGGTGACCTTGAGATAGCCGGCCGGGTTGATGTTGCCAATATCGGCGGTATGCAGGTAGCCGCCGGCCCACAAGGCTTCGGAGGCTTCCGGCGCACTCAGATAGCCCTGGGTCAGCCAGGGCGTGCGCACGACCACCTCGCCGGTCGTCTTGCCGTCGTGGGCGACGTCCTGCATTTCCGGATCGACGACGCGCAGGTCGACCAGCGGCAATGGCAGGCCAGTCTTGGCGCGCAGCACGGCCTGCTGTTCGAGCGGCAGATCGAGATCGGCGCTCGACAGGTGGGCGATGCTGAGCACCGGGCAGGTTTCCGACATGCCGTAACCGGTGAACAGGTCCATGCCCTTCTTTTGCGCCGCGATCGCCATCGCTTCGGGCAGCGCCGAGCCGCCGATCAGGATCTTCCAGCCGGAGAAATCCTTGTCCCTGGCATGCGGGTGGGTCAGGATCATGTGCAGGATGGTCGGCACGCAGTGCGAGAAGGTGACCTTTTCCTCGGTGACCAGGCGACAGATCAGGTCCGGCTGGTAGCGGCCGGGATAGACCTGCTTGAGGCCGAGCATGGTCGCCAGATAGGGGAAGCCCCAGGCATGCACATGGAACATCGGCGTGATCGGCATGTACACGTCTTCACGATGGATGTGCCCCTGGCGGTTGGCGCCGCCCAGCATCGCGGCGCAGCCCAGGGTGTGCAGCACGAGCTGGCGGTGGCTGAAATAGACGCCCTTCGGGTTGCCCGTCGTGCCCGTCGTGTAAAAGGTCGTCGCCTGCGCGTTTTCGTCGAAATCGGGGAAATCGTAGACGGTCGACGCCTCGGAAAGGAGCATTTCGTACTCGGCGTCCATCGTCGTCGGCACGCCCGGCATTTCTGCTTCGTCGGTAAAAAAGACGAAGCGCTTGACGGTTTCGAGACCAGCCGCGATCTGCGCAACAATCGGGAAGAACTCACTGTTGACTAGCAAGACATCGGCTTTGGCGTGGTTCAGCGTGTACTGGATCTGTTCCGGGCTGAGCCGGACATTCACGGTCTGCAGAATGGCGCCCATCATCGGCACGGCAAAGAAGCACTCGAGATAGCGATGGCTGTCCCAGTCCATCATCGCCACCGTCTGCCCGGCTTCGACGCCGAGCTTGCTCAAGCCGTTGGCGAGGCGTCCGATCCGCTCGTTGAGCGTGCGGTAGCTGTAGCGCAGCTTGCCCTGATAGGTGATTTCCTGGTCCGGCGCGATGGCCAGCGGGGTCAGCAGCAACTGCTTGATGAGCAGCGGATACTGATAGGCGGAAGCCGTCGATTGAACGAGTTTTACCGGCATGACTCTCTCCCTCATCTGTTTTTTTTGGCGCGTCTGTGCGCGAACAGGGAGTTTACAACCGGGGCGCCCCTTTGGGGCGCCCTTTATTACTTAACGATGACGACTGCCGGTGCGGTGCTGTTGCGGTCCACCCGGTTTCTGGGCCGCTTTCTGTCCTTGCGGCCGACCCGGCTGCGGCTTGCGCGCGCCACGTGGCGGCTGCACCGGACGCGGTGCGGCGGTCGCCGACGGCTCGAAACCCTCGATCACTTCACGCTCCAGCGTGCGTTTGATCAGGCGCTCGATATCCTTGAGGCTGCCGCGCTCGTCGTGGCAGACCAGCGAAATCGCCTCGCCTTCCATGCCGGCGCGGCCGGTACGGCCGATGCGGTGCACGTAGTCTTCGGCGATATTCGGCAGTTCATAGTTGATGACGTAGGGCAGCGCATCAATATCGATGCCGCGCGCCGCGATGTCGGTTGCAACCAGCGCCACCAGCTTGCCATCCTTGAAATCACCAAGGGCGCGGGTACGCGCGCCCTGCGACTTGTCGCCGTGGATCGCCGCCGACTTGATGCCGGCCTTGTCCAGCGTCTTGGAGAGGGCATCGGCACCGTGCTTGGTGCGTGCAAAGACCAGCACCTGATGCCAGCCGCGCGTTGCGAAGAGGTGGCAAAGCAGTTCTTTTTTCTGCTCGCGATTGGTTTCGATGACGCGCTGGGTGACCGTTTCGGCCGCCGTGTTGCGCGCTGCGACATCGACCGAAGCCGGATTGTGCAGCAGGCCACTGGCCAGTTCGCGGATTTCCGGCGAGAAGGTGGCCGAGAACATCAGGTTCTGGCGCTGCTTGGGCAGCAGGGCGATGATCTTGCGGATATCGCGGATGAAGCCCATGTCGAGCATGCGGTCAGCTTCGTCGAGAACGAAAATCTCGATGGCGGAGAGGTCGACCGTGCGCTGTTGCACGTGGTCGAGCAGACGGCCCGGTGTGGCGACCAGGATATCGACACCCCGGCGCAGGTTGGCGATCTGCGGATTGATGCCGACGCCGCCGAAGACAGCCAGCGAATTGATCGGCAGATACTTGCCGTAGGTGCGCACGCTTTCCTCGACCTGAATGGCCAGTTCGCGGGTCGGGGTCAGGACCAGGACGCGCGGCGTCTTGGAAATGCGGGTCAGGCGGTCGTTCGGGCCACCGGCCAGACGATGCAGGATGGGCAGCGTGAAGCCGGCCGTCTTGCCGGTGCCGGTCTGCGCCGTAGCCATCAGGTCCTGGCCAGTCATCACGGCGGGAATGGCTTGCTGCTGGATCGGAGTCGGGGTGTCGTAACCCTGTTCGCTGACGGCGCGCAAAAGTTCGGCGCGCAGGCCGAGATCGGTGAAATGCATGGGGGGGTTCTCCTGGAACGTAAGCCCGGGGCCTTTCGTGCGGACACGAACCAGTCGAGGCAAGGCGAAAATCGGATTGAAATGACGGGAAATCCGCCTGACGCCGCAAGCCATGACTGATTCCAGCCAGCGACCGGCGCATTTTACCACGCCGGGCGCGAATGCCGCCGGCAAAGAAATCAGGAAGGAATTGCCCGGACCGGCACAGCGGCCCGGGCCAAAGGATCAGCCGAGGCCGCGCGCCAGATCGGCTTGCAGGTCTTCGACGGCTTCCAGGCCCACCGCAATGCGCAGCAGGCCATCGCTGATACCGGCCGCAGCCCGGGCTTCGGGGGAAATCCGGCCGTGCGTGGTGGAAGCGGGATGGGTAATTGTGGTCTTGGTATCACCGAGATTGGCAGTGATCGACAGCAGATGGCAGTTATCGACCACCTGCCAGGCCTGCTCGCGACCGCCCTTCACTTCGAAGGAAACGATTGCGCCGCCGCTCTTCTGCTGGGTTTTCGCCAGTTCATGCTGCGGATGCGACGGCAAACCGGGATAGAAGACGCGCGCCACCTTGGGATGCGCTTCGAGCCAGGTTGCCAGTTGCAAGGCATTGGCGGCCTGCGCTTCGACGCGGATCTTCAGCGTTTCCAGACCCTTGAGCAGGACCCAGGCGTTGAACGCCGACAGGGTCGGACCGGCCGTGCGCAGGTACTTGAAAACCTCTTCGGTCAGCTTCTTCGCACCGCAGACGGCACCACCGAGCACACGGCCCTGGCCGTCGAGATACTTGGTCGCCGAATGGACGACCAGATCGGCGCCCATCTCGAGCGGACGCTGCAGGATGGGCGTGCAGAAACAGTTATCGACGGCGACCAGGATGCCCTTGGCGTGGGCGATAGCGGTCAACGCGCGAATATCGGCAATTTCGGTCAGCGGATTCGAGGGTGTCTCAAGGAAAAAGAGCTTGGTCTCGGGACGGATCGCCGCTTCCCAGGCCGCCGGGTCGGTATGCGACACGAAGGTGGTCGTGATGCCGGTGCGCGACAGGATGTTGTTGAACAACTGCACGGTGGCACCGAACAGGCTGTTCGACGCGACAATGTGATCGCCCTGCTTGAGATGCGACAGACACAAGGCCATGATGGCCGACATGCCGCTCGCCGTGGCGACGCAATCCTCGGCCCCTTCGAGAGCCGCAAGACGCTCCTCGAACATGGTCACCGTCGGGTTGGAGAAACGGGCGTAAACATTGCCCTCTTCTTCACCGGAAAAACGCTTGGCGGCCTGTGCGGCGCTCTTGAACACGAAACTCGAGGTCAGGTACAGGGCCTCGGAGTGCTCGCCAAACTGGCTGCGCTCCTGGCCGGCACGTACGGCCAGGGTTTCCGGACGATAGTTCGGCCGATCCTGATTGATTTCGTTCATCAGTCCTGGGCCTCGGAAGCCAGTTGCAAAACCAGTTGCTGCGAGGCCTTGCCGTCGCCATCCTCGTCGTTCTTGCCCGACTTGTTGCCGCCGCGCTTGCCTTCGACGGCATCGAGGTAATACTCGTCGATATCGCCGGTGATGTAGCAGCCGTCAAAACAGGAAGCGTCGAACACGGTGAGGTCGGCGCGCAGCTTGGTCACCGAATTCTTCAGGGCATCAAGATCCTGGTAAACCAGCGCATCGGCACCGATTTCCTCGGCGATACCGGCATCATCACGCCCGGTGGCGATCAACTCGGCGCGGGTCGGCATGTCGATACCGTACACATTGGGGTAGCGCACGGGAGGCGCGGCCGAGGCGAAATAAACCTTGGTTGCACCAGCGGCACGCGCCATTTCGACGATTTCACGACTGGTCGTGCCACGTACGATGGAGTCGTCGACGAGCAGGACGCGCTTGCCCTTGAATTCCTGACCGACGGTATTCAGCTTCTGGCGCACCGATTTCTTGCGCATCGCCTGGCCGGGCATGATGAAGGTGCGACCGACATAGCGGTTCTTGACGAAACCTTCACGGAACGGAATGCCCAGTACCTGCGCCAGCTGCATCGCCGACGGACGGCTCGAATCGGGAATCGGAATGACGACGTCGATTTCGTCGACCGGAATATGCAGCTTGACCTTCTCGGCCAGCGACTCGCCCATCGCCAGACGCGACTCGTAGACCGAAACGCCATCGATCACCGAATCCGGGCGGGCAAGATACACGTATTCGAAAATGCACGGCGCGTAGGTCGGCTGCTGCGCGCACTGACGGCTGTACAGCTGGTGATCGAGACTGACGAAGACCGCTTCGCCGGGTTCGATATCACGCACCATGTCGAAACCCAGGGTATCGAGCGCCACCGACTCGGAAGCAATCAGGTATTCCATGCCTTCCGGTGTTTCGTTCTGGCCATAGACCAGCGGGCGAATGCCGTAGGGGTCGCGGAAGGCGAGCAGGCCATAACCGGCAATCAGCGCAACCACGGCGTAAGCGCCACGGCAACGGCGATGCACGCCGGCCACGGCCTGGAAGATGCTGTCCACGTCGAGCTCGTAACCATGCGAAGCCGATTGCAGCTCGTGCGCCAGCACGTTGAGCAGCACTTCGGAATCGGAATTGGTATTGATGTGGCGACGGTCGAGGCGGAACATTTCGCCCTTCAACTGTTCGGCATTGGTCAGGTTGCCGTTGTGACCGAGCACGATGCCGAACGGCGAATTGACGTAGAACGGTTGCGATTCGGCAAAATTGTAGGCCGAGCCGGCCGTCGGGTAACGCACGTGACCGATACCCCAGTTGCCCGGCAGGGCGCGCATGTTGCGGGTGCGGAACACGTCGCGGACCAGCCCCGGCCCCTTGTGCAGATGGAAAGTATTGCCCTCTGCCGTTGCAATGCCGGCTGCATCCTGACCGCGATGCTGCAGCACCATCAGACCATCATAGAGCAACTGGTTAACCGGTGATGTCGCCATCACGCCAAGAATCCCGCACATAGTTTCTTCCTGCCTAGCTAAATCGAATTCGTTTTGCCAAATCGTCCGGCAGCCAGGGTTTGACTGCCATCACGGCTATTTCCAGAGGCTGCGCCAGCGTTGCATCCTTCCACCAGGCCTGCTTCGGCGCCGCGGTCATCCCGCCCAGCCCGACCAGCACCATGGTGACCAGCATGCCGCGCACCAGCCCAAACACCATTCCCAACAGGCGATCCGAGACGGACAGCCCCAAAGCCTTGACCATGCTGCGTACCGCCATGCGGACCAGCGCCATCGCCAGCAGCACGCCGACAAAGACCAGCACACAACCGGCCAGCATCCGCATTGACGGGTCAGCGATACCGGTAAAAGCCATCTGCCCGACCTGGGCACCAAATTCCATCGCGGCAAACAGACCGACACCCCAGGCAACCAGGGCGAGAATCTCGCCAACCACGCCACGCCACAAACCGAACAGCAGCGACAGGCCGACGATGCCGATCACGACATAGTCAAAAATCGTCATTGCTTGGCCGCGACAACCCCGGACACACCGATATGCTGCATCTTTTCCAGCGCCTTGGCGGCCGCTTCACGATTCGGGAAGGGCCCGGCGCGCAGGCGCGTCTTCTTGCCCTGCGGCGTATCGAGCGGTTCGCTGAAGGTCTTGATGCCCTGCTCGCCCAGTTTGGCTTTCAGGGTTTTGACATTGGCTTCATTGGAAAATGCCCCGATCAGCACCAGATACTCGCCGGACTTGGCGGCCGGCTTGGCATCGGCAGCCTGGCCAGCCAGGATGGCGGCGGCGCGCTTGGCGTCGTCATTCTTGGCGACGGGCTTTTCCGCCGGCTTTTCTGCTGGCTTCTCGCTCTTGGCTGGCGCCTTCTCCGGGGATTTTTCCGGCTTGGCAGCTGGCTTTTCTGCCGGTTTTTCAAGCGCTTTGGCCGGTGCCGGCTTGTCCTTGACGACTTCGGGTGCCTTGCTGCCCGACACAACGGCCGGCGCAGCTGCGGGTACGGGAAGCGGCTCGGCGGCAGGCTTGCCTACCGGCTCGACGACTTTCTCAGCAGGCTTTTCGCCAGCCTTTTCAACCGGTGCTGCAGCGAACTTGGGCGCAAACGGCTTTTCGTCCTGCCCGGGAATGCGGATTTCGACATCCTGCACGGCCTGACGCGGCTCGTGATCCATGACCACGGGCAGCACGATGGCAACCACGGAAACGAAGGCGACCGCGCCCACCAGCCGGCGTCGGGCACGTTTTTTCATTTGCAGCTGAGCGTCGTTATCTTCCATGACCTAGGGCTTTTTACGCAGCACCAGAAGGGCTCCGGCAACCGTGTAGAACGATCCAAAGGCCAGAATTCTATCACTTTCGCCGGCCTGCCCCTTGGCCGCCTGCATCGCCGCCTCCGGTGAAGGGTGGCAAATCACCTCGCCGCCCAGGCCGGCTGCGGCAATCACGGCACCCAGCGCTTCGGCGCTCGTACCGCGCGGACCGGTCAAGGTCGCTGCATGCCAGAAATCAACCTTGTCCTTGAGTGGCGCCAGCGCGCCGGCGATATCCTTGTCGTTGAGCATGCCGACGACCGCGTGCGTATTGGCGAAGAACCCCATGCCGGACAGGTTGTCGGCCAGCACCTTGACCGCTTGCGGGTTGTGCCCGACATCGAGCACGATGGCCGGCTTGCCCGGCACCACCTGAAAACGGCCGGCCAGCTCGGTTTCGATCAGGCCGGGCCGGATCGCCTGCATGGTGACCGGCAACTTGTCGCCGAGCGCTTCCAGCGCGGCGAGCACAACCGTTGCGTTGAATAGCTGGGTCGGGCCGCGCAAGCCGGGGTAAGCCAGTGCCCGCTTCAGGATGCGCTCGCCGGAACGGCACCACCAGCGCCATTGCAGGCGATTTTCATCGCTTTCGGCAGGCGGCCGTTCGAAGCCGAAATCGCGCCCGATCAGGCGCAGATCGGCACCGATGGCGGCAGCGTGATCGAGCAGGCTGTGCGGCGGATTCGGATCGGCACAAAAAGCCGGCTTGCCGGCGCGATAGATGCCGGCCTTCTCGAAACCTATGCTTTCCCGGTCCGGCCCCAGCCAGTCGGTATGATCGAGCGCCACGGTGGTGACGATGGAGACGTCCGGCTCGTAAGCGTTGACCGCATCGAGCCGGCCACCCAGACCGACTTCGAGAATCGCCGCCTCGACACCAGCGGCAGCAAAGACTTCCCAAGCGGCCAGGGTGCCAAATTCAAAATAGGTCAGCGCCACATCGCCGGCCTGCTGGCGCGCCGCCTCGACACGGGCAAAAGCAGCACACAGCGCGACATCATCAACCGACTTGCCGTTCAGGCGTATCCGCTCGCTATAGGCAAGCAGATGCGGCGAGGTATAGCAGCCGACCTTGTAGCCCGCCCGATCGATGATGTTTTCCAGATAGGCGCAGGTCGAGCCCTTGCCATTGGTACCACCAACGGTGATGACCGGGCAGTGCTGCGTCTGGCCGAGCGCATCCTTGACCAGGCGAATGCGGTCGAGGCCCAGTTCGATGCCGGCCTGTCCCTTGGGATGCAGTCCTTCGAGATGAGCCAGCCAGTCTGTCAAGTTCATAGGATCGAGTTGCCTAGGATTAATGAGTCGGGATCGAGCTAGGCGGCCGGACCGGCCTTACCCGATCCTTGACCCTGAAAACTCTATCTGGCATCAAGCTGCCGCAGGCAGCTTTTGCAGCAGGGCCAGGACACGGGCGACCTGGTCGCGCATTTCGCGGCGGTCGACGATCATGTCGATGGCACCCTTTTCCAGGATGAACTCGGAACGCTGGAAGCCTTCCGGCAGTTTTTCGCGCACTGTCTGCTCGATGACGCGCGGCCCGGCGAAACCGATCAGCGCCTTCGGTTCGGCGATCACCACATCGCCGACGAAGGCGAAGGAAGCGGAAACGCCACCCATGGTCGGATCGGTCAGGATCGAGATGAAGGGCAGACCGGCTTGCGACAGCTTGGTCAGCGAAGCGGTCGACTTGGCCATCTGCATCAGCGAGAACAGGCCTTCCTGCATGCGCGCACCGCCGGAAGCGGTAATGCAGATGAATGCGGCCTTTTGCTCGATGGCGGCATTGACGCCGCGCACGAAGCGCTCGCCGAGCACGGAACCCATCGAGCCGCCCATGAAGTCGAACTCGAAGGCAGCGCCGACCACCGGCATGTTCTTGATGGCGCCCTGCATGACCACCAGCGAATCGGTCTCGCCGGTCGCCTCGTTGGCATCCATCAGACGATCCGGATACTTTTTGGAATCCTTGAATTTCAGGGTGTCGACCGGTACGACTTCAGCGCCGATCTCGAAACGGCCTTCCGGATCGAGCAGCAGATCGAGACGATCGCGCGCGTTGATCCGGTTGTGGTGACCGCATTTCGGGCAAACCTGCAGATTTTTTTCCAGGTCGGTGGCGTACAGCACCGCCTCGCAGGACGGGCACTTGCTCCACAGGCCTTCCGGCAACGCGCCGCGGCGCTGGGTACCTTGCTCGCGCTTTATTTTCGGGGGCAGCAGTTTGTCTAGCCAACTCATGATTTCACCTCGTCTACACCACGGCGAATGTCTGCCACCAACGCCTTGACGTTGGCGCAGGCAGTTTCTGCCGTCGATTTTTCAATTTCTTCAATGATCCGGCTGCCGACGACGACTGCGTCGGCAATGCCGGCAATGCGGGCAGCCGTCGCTGCGTCACGAATGCCGAAACCGACGCCGACCGGCAAGCCGGTCTTTTCGCGGATCAGCGGCAGACGTTCAGCCACCGCCTCGACATTCAGGGCGCCGGAACCGGTCACACCGGCCAGCGACACGTAATAGACATAGCCGGAGGCAATTTCAGCGACCTGCTCGATCCGTTCGACACTGGAGGTCGGCGCCAGCAGGAAGATCGGATCCATGCCATGGGCTTTCATCGCGGCACCGAAACTGGCTGCTTCTTCCGGCGGGTAATCGACGACCAGCACGCCGTCAACGCCAGCGGTCGACGCCGCCAGAGCGAACTTTTCCAGGCCCATCGCCTCAATCGGATTGGCGTAGCCCATCAGCACGATCGGCGTTTTCGCATCGGTCTGACGAAAATCGACGACCAGTTGCAACACCTTGCGCAGCGTCATGCCCTTGGCCAGGGCGCGCTCTGAGGCGCGCTGAATGGTCGGGCCGTCGGCCATCGGGTCGGAGAACGGCACGCCGAGTTCAATGACGTCGGCGCCGGCTTCGACCAGCGTGTGCAGCAGCGGCAGGGTCAGTGCGACATCGGGATCGCCAGCCGTGATGAAGGGAATCAGTGCCTTGCGGCCTTCGCCATTGAGGCGTTCAAAAGCTTGTTGGATACGCGACATGATCAGAACTGGATCCCGGATTTTTCGGCCACGGTATGCATGTCCTTGTCACCCCGGCCGGAGAGGTTGACCAGCAGAATCTTGTCTTTCGGCAGCGTCGGCGCCAATTTGGCGGCGTAGGCCAGGGCGTGACTGGACTCGAGCGCCGGGATGATGCCTTCGAGACGACACAGGTTGTGGAAGGCGGCGAGCGCTTCGGCATCGTTGATCGGGACGTACTCGGCCCGACCGAGATCCTTGAGCCAGGCGTGTTCCGGGCCGACACCGGGGTAATCCAGACCGGCCGAGATCGAATGCGTCTCGATGATCTGGCCATCCTCGTCCTGCAGCAGGTAGGTGCGGTTGCCGTGCAGCACGCCGGGCACGCCGGCAGTCAGCGATGCGGCGTGACGACCAGTCTCGACGCCGTCACCGGCTGCTTCGACGCCGATCAGGCGGACGTTTTCTTCGTTGATGTAGGGATAGAAGATGCCCATCGCGTTCGAACCACCGCCGACTGCGGCAATCACCGCATCGGGCTGGCGACCGGCCATTTCCGGCATCTGCGTCAGGCATTCCTCGCCGATGATCTTCTGGAAGTCGCGCACCAGCATCGGGTAGGGGTGCGGGCCGGCGACCGTGCCAATGATGTAGAAGGTGTTGTGGATGTTGGTCACCCAGTCACGCATCGCTTCATTGAGCGCGTCCTTGAGCGTCTTCGAGCCGGATTCGACGGGCACCACGGTGGCGCCGAGCAGCTTCATGCGATAAACGTTGGCCGCCTGGCGACGCACGTCCTCGCTGCCCATGTACACCACGCACTCCATGCCGTAGCGGGCGGCGACGGTTGCGGTGGCGACACCGTGCTGGCCGGCGCCGGTTTCGGCGATGACGCGCGGCTTGCCCATGCGCTTGGCGAGCATGGCCTGGCCGATGCAGTTGTTCACCTTGTGGGCGCCGGTGTGGTTCAGGTCTTCGCGCTTGAGATAGATCTGCGCACCGCCCAGCAGGTCGGACCAGCGCTTGGCGTGGTAGATCGGCGACGGCCGGCCGACAAAGTGCTTGAGTTCGTATTCGTATTCGGCGCGAAAGGCCGGATCGGCCTGGGCCGCGGCGTAGGCGGCTTTCAGTTCATCGAGGGCGCCGAACAGGGTCTCGGCAACAAAGACGCCGCCATAAGGACCGAAATGGCCGCGGGCATCGGGAAAGCTATAAGGGGTATGGGACATGGCAAGACTCCTGGAAAAATTGGACGAAAAAGGACGAATCGTCCGTCTTCAGGGATGATTTGCCAGGTGATGCCGCCAACAGGTTCGGGTGATGCCACCCGCCGATTCCCGCATATTCCTATCCTTCGCTGACTGCCTGATCGGCCGCGCGCACCGCGGCGACGAAGGCAGCGATTTTTGCGTGATCCTTGATGCCCTTGCCCATTTCCACCCCCGACGAGACGTCGACCGCTGCCGGACGCACCCGGCGCACGGCATCGCCGACATTCGCAGGGGTCAACCCGCCGGAAAGCACCAAAAAGCCCGGCAAGCCCGGCGGAATCAACGTCCAGTCGAAAACATGACCACCACCGCCATAGCCTTCAACGAAGGCATCGAGCAACAAACCACGGCTCTCGGGAAACGAGCCCGCGAATTCTACCAGATCGAGCCCCGGCCTCACCCGCGCTGCACGCAGATAGGGACGGCCAAACCGGCGGCAATAGGCAGGATCCTCGTCGCCGTGGAATTGCAGCAGGTTGATGGGCACCTGACGGCATACCTCTTCAACGCTTTCCAGCGCCTCATTGACAAACAAACCAACCACATCGACGAAAGGCGGAATGCACCGGACCAGTTCGGCGGCGCGCGCCGGCGTCACGTAGCGCGGGCTGGGCGGATAAAAGACGAAACCGATCGCGTCGGCACCGGCCGCCACGGCGGCGTCGACATCCTCTTCGCGGGTCAGGCCGCAGATCTTGATACGGGTTCTAGTCATTTGAGCATGCCATCGAGAAAATCGTCCTGCGGATCGGGCAATTGCCAGTGCGGCTCGTAGATCGGGCCGCGGAAGTAGAGACCGTCCGGCGAAAAGGTCGGGGCCGCCGCGCTGCGATCGCGCGCCTGCAGCAGCTCACCCATCCATTCTGCCGGCTGCGCCCCCTTGCCGATGTAAACCAGACTGCCAACCAGGTTGCGCACCATGTGATGCAGGAAGGCGCTGGCCTCGAAATCGAAGACCAGGAGATTGCCCTGCTGCTGTACATCGGCTCGCCACAGGGTCTTGACCGGCGTTTTGGCCTGGCAGCCGGCGGCGCGGAAGGCGGAAAAATCGTGCTCGCCGAGCAGTCGACCGGCAGCCGCCTGCATCGCGGCCAGATCGAGCGGCAGATGGAACCAGCCGACCCGCCCCTGCCACAGGCCGGGCCGTTGCGGCCGATTCATCAGCAGATAGCGGTAACGCCGGCCGCGGGCGCTGAAACGGGCATGGAATTCGGGGGCTACCGCTTGCGCCCAGCGCACCGCGACACCGTCCGGCAGATGCGAATTGACGCCGCGCACCCAGGCGGTCAGCGGCCGCTCGACCGGCGCATCGAAATGCACGACCTGGTGCGTCGCATGCACGCCGGCGTCGGTCCGCCCGGCGCAGATGACGCCGACCGGCTGCCCGGCAATTGCTGCCAGCGCCGCCTCCAGCGCGTCCTGCACGGTGTTGCCGGAGGGCTGACTCTGCCAGCCTTGGAAATGCGTGCCGCAGTATTCGATGGCGAGGGCGATTCTCATAGCAGGATCGCTCCCAGCAGCAAGGCGGCGCTGGCGAGGACCAGAAGCGTATCGCGCGCCGCCCAGAGCGGCAGGCTCAGATGCAGCACGGCGGGGCCGCCGGCGAAATCGGGGGCGCCAGCCAGCATTTTTCTCCAGGCGCCCTTCTCCGGCCTGGCCTGCAGGTTTTCCAGAACCAGCGACAGGCGCACGACGAGGCGCGCTGTATCAAAACCGAACCACTGCAAGGGTCGCAACAGCCCCCACAAGGCGCTGACCAGGCCGTCGCGCCCGAGATGGTCGAACAGCCAGGCGAGGCAGCCGAGCATGGCGACCAGACGCGCTGCTTGCAGGGAAGCTTCGGCCATGCCTTCGTAAGTCGGCGCCCAGGGCAGATCGGCAAGCGCCTCGCCGGGCGTGTTGTAGGCGAGGATCAGCCAGAGACTGAGCAACAGCCAGCGGCCGCGCCGGATGTAGGCGAACCAGGAACGCCACAGGGTCGGCCGGGCCAGCAACAGGCCGAGCACGAGCAAGGCGAGCCCGGCATAGGCGAGAAACTGGGTGGCCAGCACGGCCGCCAGCCAGGCAATCAGGGCAGTAGTCGGATGCAAGTCGGGCTCCAAAATGCACATGGCCCCTTGCGGGGCCATGTGCCGATCACAAGCCGTGATTTTACTCGCCTATGCGGCCGAGAATCGCACGTGCCTGCTCGACGAGATCGGCAGAACCTTCGCCGACCACTTCCTGGAGCAATTCGCGCGCCCCTTCAAGATCACCCATTTCCTCGTAGGCCTTGGCCAGATCGAGCTTGGTATTGACCTGCTCCCAATGACTGTCCTTGGCAACATCTTCCTCGGGCACCGGCTCTGCTGCCGGCGCGGCAGCTTCGAGCGGAGCCGGCGACGGTTCGGCCGACAGATCAAGATCGATCGAGCCGATATCGAACTCCGGCGGAATCATCGGCTGCCCCAGGAATACCGAATCGGTCAGCTTGACGTCGAACTCCAGCGAATCGGCATCCGGGCCCACCGTGGTTGCGGTCAATTCCGGATTATCGATTTCGATCCGGGCCGGACTTTGCGCAAACTCCTGCGCTGCAGCAGCCAGTTCCTCGTCGATCATCGGATTGACGATGGTCTGGGTCGCCGGCGAACCGATGTCGAAAGCGAAATCGGCCATCGGCGGCTCAACCGGCTCGGGTTCCGGCGGCTCAGTCATGAATGCAGCCGGCGAACCGTCAACACCGACAAAGGTCGATACTGCGGCATCCTCGTCCATCCCGGACGGCATCACCATCGTGCCCTCCGGCGAGAAATCGGGGCTTGCATCAGCAACTTCCTGCGCATCGATTTCTTCGGCGACCGGCTCCGTGCCGAGATCAAAGCCGAAATCGGCATCTTCGGCCAGCATCGGCTCGGCAGGAAGCTCGGGCTCTGTCGCTGCCGACGTTGCGGCGGCCGCAGCCCCCTCTGCCCCGAGATCAAAATCAAGGGCATTCGGCTCGCCGGTCACGACGGTATCCACATACGGCTCTTCGAAAACCGGCTCATCCTCCGCAACCGGCGCTTCCACCGGAGCGGCTTCGCCGACCGTTTCAACCACCGGCAAACCGATGTCGAAATCAAGGCTCATTTCATCGTCGACCGTATCCGGCTGAGCTTCTTCCGCAGCGGCTTCAGGCTGCGGCTCAACAACCGGCGCGGAAAGAACCAGGGTATCGGCGACAGGCTCATCGACCGGCTCTTCAAGCGTCATGGCCGCGGGCAACTCGAGCTCGGACGACTCTTGCGGCACATCGCGGGCCAGCGCTTCCGGCGTCACGATCATCGTTGCATCCGCATCAAAAGCAGACGGCTCAGCGGCATGCCCACCCGAATAAAGCGGATTGGCGGGATCGAGACTGGCCCCCAGTTCGGAAACCTTTTCCCATTCCGGACCGACACCGCCGGTCTGGGCATAGAGCTCGCTTGCCAGCGTTTCAAACTGTTTCAGGCTCTTGCGGTTGGCGTAGATTTCCAGCAACTTGGCGTGAATTGCCGTGCGCTGCGGATCCTTCTGCAAGGCTTCGAGCAGGATTTCCTCGGCCTGGGTATCACGCCCATAGGCCATGTAAACATCGGCCTCGGCCACCGGATCGACTTCGTCGGTATCGATGCTGCCCGGTCCGGTCTGGCTGAAATCGCCGGTTTGCGGCGCAGCGTTGCCAGTATCGATACTCTGCCCGCCCGTCATCCGGAAGACCGAATTCGGCCCCAGACTGGATGGCGACGGAGCCGTCGTGGTTTCCTGCGACACAGCCGGCTGACGCCGACGCTTGGCCAGGAAGTAAGCGGCCAGCAGGGCCAGGATACCGCCGCCACCGACCAGGGTCAGCGGATTTTCCGCCAGCGCATCGATAAAGCCCGCTTCTTCCGGCTCGGGCTCCGGCGCAACGACCGGTTTTGGTTCGGGCGGCGTGGGGGCTTCGACCGGCTTTTCGGCGACAGGCTTTGGTGCCTCTTCCGGCTTGACCTCTTCTGCCGGCTTGACAGCCTCGACCGGTTTGACTTCTTCCTTGACCGGCTCGACCGGCTTGGCGACCTCTACCGGTTTGGGCGGTTCGACAGCCTTGACCGGTTCCGCCGGCTTGGCTTCTTCCTTCTTGCTGCCCGCCTGCTGCAACTCGGCCAGCTTCTGGGTCTTCAGCTCGAGCAGCTTTTGCAGCTCGCCAACATTCTTTTCCAGCGACGCCAGGCGGCCTTGGGCTTCCTGCAAGGCCTTGTCCTTGGCGACCAGGTCAGCCTCACTGGCTGCAGTCTTGCCCGCAGCCGCCCCCCTGGCCGGCATCTCGGTACGCGAAACCTTGACCTGATCCTTGTTTTGCTCGGCAGGCGCAGCCTTGTCCTCAACCTTGGCGGTAATCTTGCCCGTTACCCCCTGCTGACTGGCAGATTCTTCACGCGCCGGCGCCTTGGCCGTTGCTGCGGCCAGTTTTTGCCGATAGGCGTTCCAGTCGGCCGACTGGGTGACATAAACCTTTTTCGCCTCGGCATCCGAAACCGCTTCGACCGCGCTCTTTTCAGGAATACCCAGAATGGCGCCTGCCTTCAGGCGATTGATGTTCTTGCCGATGAAGGCATCGGGATTGCTCTGGAACAAACCAACCAGCATCTGCTCGAGAGATACGCCCTCGTATTTTGTTTCAGCTGCAATCTTGCGCAAGGTATCGCCCGACTGGACGACGCGCGAATCAGCCGGCTCGGCCTTGCGCGCTTCGGGCACAGGCTTGGCAACAGGCGCTTGCCGCGCCTGCGGCTGCACCTTGGCCGGAGCCGGGGCACGATTAAGGGCCGCATTGCCGCCTGGAATCGTTTCAACCACCTTGGCCTCGGCCACGGAAACCGGACCAACCGCCCCCTTGGCGACCATCTCGGGCGGGTCAAGCAGGAAGGTATATTCGCGGACCAGACGTCCGGCCGGCCAGTTCAGCTCAACCAGCATATCGAGGAAAGGTTCGTTGACCGGCCGCAGCGAGGAGACCTTGACGACAGGTTGGCCGTTGCCGCGTTTCTCGACGACGAAACGCAAGTCACGCAAGGCTTGGGGATAGTCCACACCCGCCTGGGAAAAGGACTCCGGCGACGCCAGTCGCGCCGTCATGCCAGCCAGCTCATCGCGATTTGCGGCGATCTCGAGCTCCGCTCGCAGGGGCTGGCCCAGCCCGGAAAAAACGGTAAGTTTCCCCAGACCTGCCGCTTCGGCAAACCAGGGAGCAACGGACAAACATGAGGCGACAGCAAGTACCACCGCACGTTTCTTGAATTTGGAGCAGCTAGTTTCGGTCACGGCGAAACCCTGAGCATCGAATTTGGGAGTTTCAAATTAACATCATGGACTTAGCAATGCAAGCTAAACCTGCTTCTCAGAACATGACCTTAGGCATAATTCCAACATGTTAAAAACGGGGCCGCAGCCCCGTTTTGCATGTCATAACAACATCAGGCGTCGAGCAGGATGCGCAGCATGCGGCGCAACGGCTCAGCGGCACCCCACAGCAGCTGATCGCCGCAGGTGAAGGCAGCCAGATACTCCGGGCCCATCGCCATCTTGTGCAGACGGCCAACCGGCACGGTCAGCGTACCAGTCACGGCGGCCGGCGTCAGTTCGCGCTCGGAGATCTCGCGATCATTCGGCACGACCTTGGCCCACGGATTGGCCTTGGCGAGCATGTCGCTGATCTCGTCGAGCGGCACGTCCTTCTTGAGCTTGATGGTCAGCGCCTGGCTGTGGCAGCGCATGGCGCCGATGCGCACGCACAGACCGTCGATAGGGATAGCACCAGCCGTGCGGAAAGCCGGCTTGCCAAGAATCTTGTTGCATTCGGCGCCGCCCTTCCACTCTTCCTTGGACTGGCCGTTCTCGTAGGGCACGTCGATCCACGGGATCAGCGAACCGGCAAGCGGCGTGTTGCGGAAGTTCTTCTTCGGGAAGGCATCGGAACGGATGGTTTCGGCCACCTTGCGGTCGATGTCGAGAATGGCGGAGGCCGGATCGGCCAGCAGGTCAGCCACCGACGAATGAATGGCGCCCATCTGGGAAATCAGCTCGCGCATGTTCTGCGCACCGGCACCGGAAGCGGCCTGATAGGTCATCGAGGTCGCCCATTCGATCAGGTCGTTCTGGAACAGCCCACCGAGCCCCATCAGCATCAGGGACACCGTGCAGTTGCCGCCGATCCAGTTCTTGCCGCCCTTGGCCAGCGCATCCTTGATGACGTGCATGTTGACCGGGTCGAGCACAATCACGGCATCGTCAGCCATACGCAGCGACGAGGCAGCATCGATCCAGTGGCCATTCCATCCGGCCGCACGCAGTTTGGGGAAGACTTCCTTGGTGTAGTCGCCGCCCTGGCAGGTAATGATGATTTCACAGGCCTTCAGGGCTTCGATATCGGAAGCATTCTGCAGGGGCAGCGAGGCCTCCTTGCCACCGAATACCGGCGCCTTGCCGCCAGCTGCAGAAGTAGAGAAATACACCGGATCGATATGGGCAAAATCGCCCTCTTCGACCATACGCTGCATCAGCACGGAACCAACCATGCCACGCCAACCGACCAGACCAACCTTCTTCATGTCATCACTCTCCGAGTCAAACCTGTTTAACGCGCCGGGGCGCTTTTGGTATTACGCCAGCGCCGCGAGAACCGCGTCGCCCATTTCCCTGGTGCCGACCTTGTTGGTACCGCGCTCGTAGATATCGCCGGTACGGAAGCCCTGGGCGAGCACCTTCTTGACCGCATTCTCGACGCGCAGCGCCTGCTCTTCGAGACCGAAGGTGTAACGCAGCATCATCGCGGCCGACAGGATGGTGGCCAACGGATTGGCGACGCCCTTGCCGGCGATGTCCGGTGCCGAACCATGCGAAGGCTCGTACAGGCCCTTGTTCTTGTCGTCGAGCGAAGCCGACGGCAGCATGCCGATCGAGCCGGTCAGCATCGAGGCTTCGTCGGACAGGATGTCGCCGAACATGTTGCCGGTGACCATCACGTCGAACTGCTTCGGCGCCTTGACCAGTTGCATCGCGGCATTGTCGACCAGCATGTGGCTGAGTTCGACATCCGGGTATTCCTTGCTGATCTCGATCATCACGTCGCGCCAGAGCTGCGTGCATTCGAGCACGTTCATCTTGTCGACCGAACAGAGCTTCCTGTTGCGCTTCTGCGCGGCCTGGAAGGCAACATGACCGATGCGGCGGATTTCCGACTCACTGTAGACCATGGTATTGAAACCGACGCGCTCGCCGTTTTCCTCGCGGATACCGCGCGGCTGGCCGAAATAGATGTCACCGGTCAACTCGCGCACGATCAGGATATCCAGACCGGCCACGACTTCCGGCTTCAGCGTCGAGGCATTGGCCAGTTCCGGATAGAGGATCGCCGGACGCAGGTTGGCGAACAGGTTCAGATCCTTGCGGATGCCGAGCAGGCCACGCTCCGGCCGCTTTTCGCGCGGCAGGCTGTCCCATTGCGGGCCGCCGACCGCGCCGAGCAGCACGGCATCGGCTTCGCGGGCCAGCTTCTGGGTGGCTTCCGGATACGGGTTGCCGGTCGCGTCAACCGCACCGCCACCCAGCAGAGCCTCTTCCATCTCGAACTTCAGGTCGAGGGAATTCAGGACACGCACGGCCTCGGCCGTGATTTCGGGACCAATGCCGTCACCCGGCAGAACACAGATCTTCATCGTTTTTCCTTGTTACGCAAACAGCCAGGGCTGGTTGATACGGCGCTTCTCTTCGAATTCGCGGATTTTTTCGGCATGACGCAAGGTCAGGCCGATGTCGTCCCAACCGTTGAGCAGGCATTCCTTGCGGAAAGCATCGACCGCAAACGGAATGCCATAGCCATCCGGACGCACGACCAACTGCGCCTGCAGGTCGACCACCAGCTTGTAGCCGGGCGTCGCTTCAACCTGCTGGAACAGCGCCTCGATTTCAGCGGCAGGCAGCACGATCGGCAGGATGCCGTTCTTGAAACAGTTGTTGAAGAAGATGTCGGCAAAGGACTCGGCAATGATCGCCTGGAAACCGAAGTCGAGCAGCGCCCAGGGCGCATGTTCGCGTGAGCTGCCGCAGCCGAAGTTGGCACGCGTCAGCAAGACCTGCGCGCCCTGATAACGCGGCTGGTTGAGCACGAAATTCGGATTCTTCGGGCGACCGGAACACTCCTGCCCGGGCTGACCGACATCCATGTAACGCCATTCGTCGAAGGCATTCGGGCCAAAACCGGAACGCTTGATCGACTTCAGGAACTGCTTGGGAATGATCGCATCGGTATCGACGTTATTGCGGTCGAGCGGCGCCACCAAACCATCCAGACGAACGAACTTATCCATTACTCCACCACTTTCTGTACGGCTTCACCGGACTTCTTGAGCGCCGTACCTACGGCCTCACCGCCCTTCTGCATGGCGCCGCCGACGACTTCACCTGTCTTGTTCAAGGCGTGGCCGACTGCCTCGCCCCCTTTTTCCAGTGCCTCACCGGTCTTCTCGGCACCGATGGCGACATCCTTCTTGACGCCCTGCGCCGTATTGCAGGCCAGCAGCCCGCAGGCCATGAGTGCAATCAGTAGAATACGCATGCGAGGCCCTTACAGCACTTCCCGCACATCGGCGAAGCGACCGGCAATCGCCGCCGCTGCCGCCATCGCCGGACTGACCAGGTGGGTACGCCCGCCCGGCCCCTGACGACCTTCGAAATTGCGGTTGGAGGTTGAGGCACAACGTTCGCCCGGCTCCAGACGGTCGGCGTTCATTGCCAGACACATCGAACAACCCGGCTCGCGCCACTCGAAACCGGCGGCCACGAACACCTTGTCCAGTCCCTCCTCCTCGGCCTGGCGCTTGACCAGGCCGGAACCCGGCACAGCCAGCGCCAGCTTGATGTTGGCGGCAATGTGACGCCCCTTGAGGACGGAGGCGGCTTCGCGCAGGTCTTCAATACGGGAATTGGTGCACGAACCGATGAACACCTTGTCTACGGCAATGTTCTGGATCGGCGTATTCGGGTTGAGGCCCATGTATTGCAGCGCCCGCTCCATGCCTTCGCGCTTGACCGGGTCGGTCTGCTTGGCCGGATCCGGCACGACGGCATCGATGGCGACGACCATTTCCGGCGAAGTCCCCCAGGTCACCTGCGGCCGGATGTCTTCGGCACGCAAGGTCACGACGCGGTCAAACTGGGCCCCGGCGTCGGAATGCAGCGTGCGCCAGTAGGCGACGGCCTTGTCCCAGGTTTCACCCTGCGGCGAGAAGGGACGGCCCTTCAAATAATTGATCGTGGTGTCGTCGACCGCCACGAAGCCCATGCGCGCACCGCCCTCGATGGCCATGTTGCACAGCGTCATGCGACCTTCCATGGACAGACTGCGGATCGCACTGCCGCCGAACTCGATGGCGTAGCCGGTACCGCCGGCCGTGCCGATGGTGCCGATGATGGCCAGCGCCACATCCTTGGCGGTAACGCCCTTGCCAAGCCTGCCTTCGACGGCAACCAGCATGGTTTTGGATTTCTTCTGCACCAGGCACTGCGTGGCCAACACGTGCTCGACTTCCGAGGTACCGATGCCGTGCGCCAGACAGGCGAAGGCGCCGTGCGTCGAAGTATGCGAGTCGCCGCAGACAACAGTCATGCCGGGCAGCGTGGCACCGTTCTCCGGACCGACGACATGGAGAATCCCCATGCGCTGATCCTTGAACGGGAAATAGGCCAACGCGCCGACTTCACGGATGTTGCTGTCGAGGGTTTCAACCTGCTGCCGCGATACCGGATCCTTGATCCCCTCGTCCCAGTGGTCGGTCGGCGTGTTGTGATCAGGCGTCGCCACAATGGACGACACGCGCCACGGTTTGCGTCCGGCCAGACGCAGGCCTTCGAAAGCCTGCGGGCTGGTCACTTCGTGCACCAGGTGGCGATCAATATAGAGGAGTGCCGTGCCGTCCGCTTCCTGATGGACAACATGGTTCTCCCAGAGCTTGTCGTAAAGGGTCTTCGACATGGAATGCTTTATTGAGGCGGGAAAGCTGGGAATTATGGCACAGGATCTGCGGTTTTTGCCCGTGTCGGGCCGTCGACCGCCGGATCGCCACATACCCAGCGCCAGACCAGCAGGAAGCCGATCAATGCGAAGGCCGAACCGAGCGAGAAGGTCCAGCCCGCCCCCCAGTCATCCCAGGTCCGGCCGCTGATCAGGGCACCAAGCAAGCCGCCGGCACCAAAGGAAATACTCGAGTAAAGCGCCTGGCCGCGCCCCTGGGCCCGCCCGGCAAACCACTGGTTGACGGCGGCAATCGCCGAGGCGTGATAGGCGCCAAAAGTCAGGCCATGCAGCAACTGCACAAACAGCATGACGAGCAGCGACTCGACACCCCAGCCCATCAACAGGAAACGCAGCACCGCCGCGGCAAAGCTGAGGAGCAGGATGTGGCGCAGGGAAAAACGCCGGACCAGTCGCGCCATGAACATGAAAACGACGATTTCGGCGACCACGCCGAGCGACCACAAAGCACCGACTTCGGTCTTGCTGTAGGCGTGAGCGGTCAGGTGAATCGAGAAGAAGACGTAGAACGCCCCGTGCGCCGCCGACATCGCAAAACAGGCCAGCATCAGGGCACGCACCTGCGGCCGGCGCATGACTTCGCCGATCGGCAGGGCATCCCGAACCGGCGCCATGCTCGGGGCCTCGGGCAGAACCAGAGTAACCAGCGCCATGCCGAGCAGGATGCTGGAACATACCCAGAGCACGCCGACCGGTGGTGCAACATCGAGCAGGGCACCGGTTCCCATCACGGCCAGGATGAAACCGATCGAGCCCCACAGGCGTATCCGGCTGTAACGTCCGCGCTCCTCACGCAAATGATCAAAGGTCAGCGTTTCGACGAGCGGCAGGGCGGCGCTCCAGAAAAAGGCAAGTACTGCCATCGCGACCAGCATGGCCGGCAGTTGCTGCAACCAGAAAAAGGCAGTGATGCCGGCCAGGCCGATGCTGCCGGCCAGGCGGATGATCGCCATGCGATGCCCGAAACGATCCGCCAGCCAGCCCCAGAGATAAGGGCCGAACATGCGCATCAACTGCATCTGCGACATCAGTAGACCAATATCCCAGGCAGAAAAACCGAGGGATTGGAGATAGAGCCCGAAATAAGGCGAAAAGGCGCCGATGAAGGCGAAATAGAAAAAGTAGTAGCCCGCGAGGCGCCAGTAAGGCAAAGGATGCATCCGGCGATTTTACCGGATGCAGGTGCGGACTGCGGCCTGGATCAGGCCTGTGCGGCTTGCTGGCCGGCGCGGAAGGCGAGCAGCATGTGGTAGAGCTCATCCTTGAGCTTGATGCGCTGCTTCTTCATGTCTTCGATGGTGAAATCGGCCACCGGCATGTCGTGTTCTTCCAGATCCTCAACCCGTCCGGTCAGGCGCTGGTAACTCGCATACAGCTTGGCAAAGTGCGAATTGCCGGCCTTGAGGGCGTTGATGGCATCATTGAATTCCGGAAATTCATGATGGAGGTCGTGATGTTCGATCTGCATGCTGCTCTCCCTGAAGCAAAAGCCGCCCACTGGCGGCAATGAATGAAATTTTCCGCCGATCAGCCCGGAATGCGCGGCATGCTGCAAACGACATCGCCACATTGCGCCCGATGGCGCAGGGCATGATCGACCAGCACCAGCGCCAGCATGGCTTCGGCAATCGGCGTCGCGCGGATACCGACACAGGGATCGTGCCGCCCCTCGGTCGCCACCAAAATGGCATTCCCCTGGCCGTCGACCGAGTGGCGCGCTTGCGCGATCGATGACGTCGGCTTGATCGCCATGTTGACGACGATTTCCTGGCCGGTCGAAATGCCGCCCAGGATGCCACCAGCGTGATTGCTGGCAAAGCCCTGCGGCGTCATTTCATCGCCGTGCTCACTGCCCTTCTGGGCAACCGAAGCGAAGCCGGCACCAATCTCGACCCCCTTGACCGCATTGATGCCCATCATCGCATAGGCGATTTCGGCATCCAGGCGATCGTAGACCGGTTCGCCCCAGCCCGGCGGCACGCCGGTCGCCGTGACGGTGATCTTGGCGCCGACCGAATCAAGCGACTTGCGCAGACTGTCCATATAGGACTCCAGCTCAGGCACGATGGCGGCGTTCGGCGCAAAAAATGCGTTGCCGTCGATGTCATCAACCGACACGAAGGGAATCTCGAGCGGCCCGAGCGCGCTCATCCAGCCACGGATTTTGACGCCGTAACGCTCGTCCAGCCACTTGCGGGCAATCGCCCCGGCCGCAACGCGCACCGCGGTTTCGCGGGCCGAGGAGCGACCGCCACCGCGGTAATCGCGGAAACCGTATTTCTGGGTGTAGGTGTAGTCGGCATGGCCGGGCCGGAAGGTTTCGGCGATATTGCCATAGTCCTTGCTGCGCTGGTCCTGGTTGCGGATCAGCAGGCCGATCGGCGTGCCGGTCGTCTTACCTTCGAAGACCCCGGACAGGATCTCGACGGTATCCGGCTCGCGGCGCTGCGTCACATGCCGCGACGTACCCGGCTTGCGCCGGTCCAGTTCGGCCTGGATATCGGCGGCACAGAGTGCCAGCCCGGGCGGGCAGCCATCAACGACACAACCGATCGCCGGGCCATGCGATTCGCCAAAGGAAGTAACGGTAAACAGGGTGCCAAAGGTATTGCCGGACATGGAGCGCTACAGTCTAAAATGGATGCAGGAGTTTACCATGCCAAGCAAAAAGCCCCCGGTTGGCGCGTCGACCGCCAGCAAACCGGCCAATCGCCCGCCCCTTCGCCAGCACGCCGCGACGAAGGCGCCGAATGCGCGCCAGCAGCCGGACAACCGCTGGCAGCGCAGCAAGCGCTACGGCTGGGATGGCCGCTAAGCCGGCATGAAAAAAGGCGGCCGCAGCCGCCTTTCCGGAAACCTGTCCGCTCAGATCTGCGGCTCGTCCGGCCAGTTCTTGATGTAACTCTTCAGCATCTGGTTCTCGAAACCCTGCTCGTCAAGCACCGCCTTGGCAACATCGAGGAAGGAAATGACGCCCATCAACTCCTCGCCGTTCATCACCGGCATGTAGCGCGAGCGCTTTTCGATCATCAGGCGACGCAGGTCATTGGCCTCCATCTCCGGGAAAACGGTGACCGGATTCTTGAGCATGACGTCGCGTACCTTGAGCCCATCGCTCGGACACAGCCCCTGTTGCTTCAAGGCAACCAGAACCTCGCGAAACGTCAGCATGCCGGCCATCTTGCCGTTTTCCATGACCACCAGGGAACCGACGTCAAACTCCGCCATGGCATCAATCGCCGAAGCCAGGGATTGTTCCGGCGTCGTCGTATAAAGCGCCCCACCCTTGACGCGAATGATTTCCCGCACCTGCATTGCAGTCTCCCGATAAAATTTTATTTAACGGACCGATCTTAGAGCATCCCTCTGTTTTACGGAAGGCCAATTGCGGAAAGCCTCACAGGCACTGCATCAGGCGCAATCAACCCCATGAATGAAATGGTTTTCCGGAAATATTTCCGAAAAAATTTATGGCATTGGCACTTGCACAACCCGATCAGCATCTATACACTAGGTCATATTACCTAAGTCATACACCGCTAGGATGCTTGGGTAGCCTAATTACACTAGCGTATGGAGAGTGGATAATGACTGCCGTCAAAACCATCGAAAAAATCGACGCTCGCGAGATCCGTCGCAAACTTGGCCTCAACCAACAACAATTCTGGTCCACGCTGGGTGTTACCCAAAGTGGTGGTTCGCGCTACGAAAGTGGCCGCAACATGCCGAAGCCGGTGCGTGAACTGCTCCGCCTGGTGCACGTCGAACAGATCGACATCAAGTCGATCAAGCGCGACGACTGGGAAGTGGTCGAGTACCTCAAGGCCAACGAACCGGAACTGTTCAAGTCCCTGAAGAAGTCGGCTCGCGGCCGCGCCAAGAAGGCTGCCTGAATTAAGGCCTGAAGCGGTCGTCGACCGCTGCGACGGGCATCACGGGGAAACAATCACCCGGATGCCCGTTTTTTCATGGATCTCCTGCGCGAACAATTCGAGTTCGGCAGCCGGCAAGCGAGTCAGTCGCGGTGCCGCAGGCTGCAACGAAGGCCGCGCCAAACCATAGAGATGCACACCGGCCAGACGTGCCGCCAGCGGCTTGAGCAATTCACAATAAGCGTCACGCGCCATTGCCGGCGGCGCCTCGCCATCCAGACCGAACCAGCAGGTCTGCACCCAGGTCGCAGCCAGACCACTACAGGTTTCCAGGTTGCGGGCAATCTTGTCGGGTGACATCGGTACGCCGTTTACTTCGGCAACACCGGCAGCATCAACCCGGTCGACCTTGAACCAGACTTCGCCACCCAATTCGCCGAGACGGCGAATACCCGCCTGAACTTCCGGACGATGCAGGAAACTGCCGTTGGTGATCAGCCGCACGGTCAACTGCCCGTCCAGGCCAAATTTGCCGAGTACCTTGCCGACCCGGTCAACGGCCGCGGCAAACTCCGGCGCACTGGTCGGCTCGCCATTGCCGGAGAAGGCAACATCCATCAGACGTCGCGCCTCCGGCGGCACCTGCCGCTGCATGAAATCGCCGTGCAGCACATCCGTCAGAAAGCCGGCCAGCTCGTTTTCAAGAACATCGAGATCGATCGGCGGCGGCCCGCCGCGCGTCAGATTATCGACCTGACAATAAAGACAGGCCCAGTTGCAGGCATTGTTGGTATTGAGATTGATCCCGATCGAAACGCCGCCGGCGCGACGCGACACGACCGGATAGACATAACGCAGGCCGGCGCTGTCGCGGCGATGATCGTCTGTGGTGAGCATGCCGCATTGTATAATCCGCGACCGTCTTGCAGAGCAAAACCGCCATGTTTATCACCCGCCGCCTCGAGTTCGATGCCGGGCATCGCATCCCCGACCACAAAAGCCAGTGCCGCCACCTGCACGGGCATCGCTACGTCATCGAAATCACCCTTTCCGGCGGCGTCATTGACAAGGCAGGCGACGCCGCTAACGGCATGGTGATGGATTTCTCGCAGGTCAAGGATCTCGCCAAAATCCACCTGGTCGACGCCTGGGATCATGCCTTCCTGGCTTACGCTGGCGATACGGCGATTGTCGAATTCCTGAACTCCCTGCCCGAGCACAAAACGGTTGTTCTCGACCGTGTACCGACCGCCGAAAACCTGGCCCGCATTGCATTCGAACGCCTCGACGCGGTCTATCGCGACACTTACGGCAATCACCTGCAACTCGAGCAGGTCCGTCTTTACGAAACGCCCAACTGCTGGGCCGACGCGGTGCGCGCCCGACTCGATTGAACGGACCGGCCGCCACCCCTATACTGCCCTGAAAACAAGGACAGACAACAAGGGAGGCGGCCATGAGTGAATCTGCAGCGCCAGCAAGCAAGGCAAAGACCGCCCTCATCCTGACCGGCGGCGGTGCCCGGGCCGCTTACCAGGTCGGCGTCCTGCTTGCCATCGCCAAACTGTCGCACAAACGCCGACACAATCCCTTCCCGATTCTCTGCGGCACTTCGGCCGGCGCCATCAATGCTGCCGGTCTGGCCTGCATGGCCGACAATTTCGGCAAGGGCGTCGGCATACTCGCCAGCATCTGGCGCAACATGCAGGCGGGCGACATCTATCGCGCCGACGCAATCGGCGTCGGTGCTTCCGGCGCCCGCTGGTTGTCGGCACTGGCCCTTGGCTGGCTGATCGGCAACCCGCCCCGCTCCCTGCTCGACAATAGCCCGCTCCGGGACTTGCTCAGCCGCAACCTGGACTTCACGGGAATCGAGCGCGCCATCAACAGCGGCGCCCTGCACGCACTGAGCATATCCGCCTCCGGCTACGAGTCCGGCGAAAACATCAGTTTCTTTCAGGCTCACCCGGCGGCCAAGCCGTGGAATCGAGTGCAGCGCCTGGGCATCCGCTCGGAAATCGGTGTAGACCACCTGCTCGCCTCAAGCGCCATTCCATTCATTTTCCCGGCCACCCGGATTCACCGCGAATACTTCGGCGACGGTTCGATGCGCCAGCTGGCACCGATCTCGCCGGCCATCCACCTCGGCGCGGAACGCGTCCTGATCATCGGCGCCGGCCGCGCCAATGAACATCAGCCACGCCGCGGCAGCGAAGACTATCCGTCCCTGGCGCAAATCGCCGGCCATACGCTATCGAGCATTTTTCTCGACGGCCTGGCGGTCGACATCGAAAGAATGCAGGGAATCAACCAGATGCTGGCGGCCAGCGAAGGGCAAGCACACGCCGCCAGGGACATGCGCCCGATCAGGACGCTGGTCATATCCCCCTCGCAGCGCCTCGACCGGATTGCCGCCGAGCATGCCGACGCCCTGCCCTGGCCGGTCAAACTGCTCCTGACCGGGCTCGGTGCAATGAATCGCCAGGGCGGTGCCCTGACCAGCTATCTCTTGTTTGAAAAGCCCTTTACCAGAGCCTTGATCGATCTGGGCTACGCCGACACCATGGCACGCAGCGAAGAAGTCGGCAGCTTTCTCGACCTGTAAGGCAGACCGGGGTCAGCCGGCACAACGCTCAGTAGCCCGAGTCGTCGGACTCTTCATCATCCATCGCGTCAGCGTCTTCCTCTTCGCTGGCCCGGAATGCGGCTTCTGCATTACGCTCGAAGAACAGCTCGATCGCTTCACGCAGATTCGCCAGCGCTTCTTCTTCGGTATCTCCATCACTCGCAACATCGATATCCAGACAACGGGCGACAAAAATGCCGTCTTCCGGATAAACCTCGTATTTGATCTTGTACGGTACAGGTTGGTTCATGGCGGGAATTGCGCAGTCTGGCGGGGAATCTCAAGTGGGGACTGAAAATGGAGGCTGGCGGAACCTGGCTTGCGGCCGCTTCGGGCAAACGCCCGGAAAATCAAGCTCTCCCGGCAAAGCCGGGGATTCTGGCGGGTCCGGTGAGATTCGAACTCACGATGGATTTCTCCACGCCGGTTTTCAAGACCGGTGCATTCAACCGCTCTGCCACAGACCCACAGGGCGCGCATGATAGCACAGAGCTATCCGGAGGCATCTGTTCCAGACACTCACTCCGGCTCTTGATTGAAACTTTCAGCCAGCTCCGTTAGTCTTAACCTTCGTTACATCCAGAAAAGGGAATATCCCACATGAACACCAATTTCGATATTGCCGGTCAGCACTCGCCGCAAATTGCCCTGCAGCAGAACCGCGTGCTGCGCAACACCTACATGCTGCTCGGCCTCTCCATGGTGCCGACGGTACTCGGCGCACTGCTCGGCATCCAGATGCAGTTCAGCTTCATGGCGGGCAGCCCGTTCATTTCCTTCCTGCTGTTCATGGGCATCGCTTTCGGCTTCATGTGGGGCATCGAGAAAAACAAGAACAGCAGCGTGGGCGTTGCCCTGCTGCTTGCCTTCACCTTCTTCATGGGCCTGATGCTGTCGCGCATCCTGCAGGTCGCTCTCGGCTTCAGCAACGGCGGCTCGATGATTGCGCTGGCCGCGGGTGGCACCGGCGCCATCTTCTTCACGATGGCCAGCATCGCCACGGTGAGCAAGCGCGATTTCAGCAACATGGGCAAGTTCCTGTTCATCGGCATGATCGTCGTGTTGCTGGCCGCCGTTGCCAACATCTTCTTCCAGATCCCGGCCCTGTCGCTGACCATCGCGGCCGCCGTCGTCGTGATTTTCTCGGCCTACATCCTGTACGACATCAGCCGCATCGTGCAGGGCGGCGAAACCAACTACGTCAGCGCAACCCTGGCGGTCTACCTCGATATCTACAATGTTTTCGTCAGCCTGCTGCAACTGCTCATGGCGCTGACCGGCGAACGCGACTAAACCCGCAACTTGCCAGCAAAAAGGGCGGCTTCGGCCGCCCTTTTTGCGTCATGCACGCTCGAAGACGGCAATCGACTCGACGTGCGAGGTATGCGGGAACATGTTGAATGCCCCGGCCGAAACGAACCGGTAGCCATGCACATTGACCAATACGGCCGCATCGCGCGCCAGCGTCGCCGGGTTGCATGAGACATAGACAATGCGGCGCGGCCCGTTTGCCCCGATCGCCTTGACCAGCTCCATGGCACCCTCGCGTGGCGGATCAATCAGCATCTTGTCAAAATGACCGAGGGCTGCAAGCGAGGCTTCCGTACACTCGAAAAGATTGGCAACGCCAAACTCGACCAGCCCGGCCAGACCATTGGCCTCGGCATTTTCGCGCCCGCGGCGAACCAGCGCCTCGCTGCCTTCGACACCGACAACACTCGCCCCCGAACGCGCAATCGGCAGCGTGAAATTGCCCAGACCACAGAACATGTCGGCAATCCGCTCACCGGGCTGCGGCTCGAGCAGGCGCAGCGACCGACGCACCAGAACGCGATTGACCGCATGATTGACCTGGGTAAAGTCAGTCGGCCGGAAATCGAGCTCGAGATCGAACTCCGGCAAGGTGTAGGACAGACGCGGACCGGGCAACGGATAAAAACGATAGGCGGTGTCCGGCCCCTTCGGCTGCAGGTAGAGAACGACGTTGTGCTGATCGGCGAAGGCGCGCAACAATTTTTCATCCGGCGCTTTCAGGGGCTCGAGAATGCGCAGCAGCAAGGCAGTGCAGTGTTCACCAACGGAAACATCGATTTGCGGCAAGCGATCGGCAATCGACAGCGAGTCGACCAGCGCCCGCAGCGGCATCAACAATGCCGAAACATGCGGCGCCAGGACATCGCAGGTCCTGATATCGGCAATATAACTGCTCCGCCACTCATGAAAGCCAACCAGCACGCCCCCCTTGTTGACCAGGCAGCGCACACCGAGGCGCGCGCGGTGGCGGTAGCCCCAGGGCGCACCATGCACGGGCGGCAGGATCGTTTCCGGCCTGACCCGGCCAACGTGCCAGAGACTGTTCTCGAGCACCCGCTGCTTGGCTGCCACCTGCGCAGCCGGGTCCATGTGCTGCATGGCACAACCACCGCAGATGCCGAAATGCGGGCAACGTGGCTCGATTCGCGCCACCGAAGGCCTCAGGACGCGGACCAGATGCGCCAGTTCATAACTCGGCTTCCGGCGAAAACTGGCGTATTCGACCGTCTCACCGGGCAGGGCACCGTCGACAAAGACAGTCTTGCCCTCCTGGCGAGTAATTCCTCTCGCTTCATGGTCCAGCGACTCGATGATCCCGATTGGCACGGTCAACTCCGGAAAAAGCGCGAATTCTAACAATCGGCTAAACTGAACGCCATGGCACGCGAACTGATCACCTCCTGGGGCGACTACCAGTCAGCCATCGACCGCCTGCTGTCGATGGCCGAACGTCGCATCTGCATCTATGACGAAGACCTTTCCCAGCTTCGTCTTGAGTCCAGCGGACGTCACAGCATACTGAACCACCTGCTGCGAGCCGAAAACTCGACCGCTTCCATTCGTATGGCGGTTCGCAACGGCGAACCCTTGCGTCGGCAAAATCCGCTGACGATGGGACTGCTCGCCAGCTTCAACCACAAGATTGCAGCCCTGGAAACACCGCCCGGACTTTCCCACTTGCGCGACTCGATGATTCTGGTTGATGACCGCTACGGCCTGATCCGCTTCGAACGGGATTTGCCGCGCAGCAAACTGTTGCTCGATGAACCGGAAGAACTGCGCTCCTACCTGGCACGCTTCGAAGAAATATGGCGCGAGGAAGGCAGCTCGATCAGCGCCACCACGCTGGGCCTGTGATAAGCGCATATTGCTGCACAGCAACACCAACAAAAAATCAATTTATTGCTATAATCCGCGACTGATTAGGTCGTTCCTGATCTCTAAATTTTGGCGTATACCGCTTCTTGTCGATAAGGAAATCTCATGAATAAGTCTCTTCTCGTTGCTGCTCTGCTTGCTGTTGCCCTGACCGCTTGTGGCAAAAAAGAAGCCCCGGCTCCTGAAGCCGCTCCGGCTGCTGCTCCGGCTGCTGCTCCGGCTGCTGCCGCTCCGGCCGCTGCTCCGGCTGCTGAAGCCAAGCCGGCTGAAGCCGCTGCTCCGGCTGCCGCCCCGGCCGCTGAAGCCAAGCCGGCTGAAGCTGCTGCTCCGGCTGCTGCCCCGGCTGCTGCCAAGTAATAGCTTTTCAGCACAGCAAAAACGGAGCTTCGGCTCCGTTTTTTTATTGCCTGCTTTTTTATTGCCGGCTCAATTCCCGCCAGGCAAACCCGGCATCCTGCATGGCTACGCCGATCCACTCCTGCGCACAGCCCAGCACCTCGGCAAGCGCCCTGGTCGCAAGCTCAGGCAAGTTATTCCGCTCACTCAGATGCGCCGCCACCAGGCACTGCAGGCGCGAACAATCCATCCTCGCCAGCAGCCCAGCCGCCATCGAATTTTCCAGATGACCGAGACGACCGGCAATGCGCCGTTTGAGTGAAGCCGGATAGGATGAGTTGGCGAGCAAGCCGGCATCGTGGTTGCATTCCAGAACCAGGCCGTCACATCCTGACAGAACCCCACAAACGTGCGGCGTGATTTCACCGATATCGGTCAAGACCCCCAGGCGGCACCCGGCTCCGGAAAAGACGTACTGCACCGGCTCGCGCGCATCGTGCGGCACAGGAAAGGGTTGCACCTCAAGATCACCGACCGAAAAGGACGCATGGCTATCGATGATGCGCAGATCAAGCCCGGCATCACTTTCCCGGCAGGCCGCCCAGGTCCCGTGCGTCAACCACACAGGCAAGCCATGCTTGCGGGCAAGGCGAAAAACACCCGCCACGTGATCACCATGTTCATGTGTTACCAGAATGCCGGACAGATCAGCCGGCGTTCGCCCGAGGCTTTGCAGCCGGGCCGCGGTTTCCCGCAGCCCGAAACCGCAATCCAGCATCAGGCAGTTCGCCCCGGACTCGACGAGCAGCGCGTTACCCGCGCTGCCGCTACCGAGCGAAGCGAAGCGGATCACTGCAACTGCTGATAAAGCAGCGCGAGAATCTTCTTGGCAGTATCGGAACGATCCGTACCACCTTCGCTGGTCAAGACCTGAACCACCGTCAGGGACCCGGCATCGCTCAGATGCACGCGATATTGCACCTTGCTCGAGGCCGCCGCATCTTTACCCTTCCAGAAAGCCAGCTTCGAGAAGAAGCCATCATCCTTTTTGGTGTTATCGGCATCCGGATCGACGTAACGAACGAAGTACAGGCCGCGCGAACGATCCCTGTCCTCAACAGTGAATCCGACGCGATCCAGAGCGAGGCCGACACGACGCCAGGCGCGATCAAAACGCTCGAGCACCTCAAGCGTGCCGGAACCATCATCAGCCTTGGCCAGTTTGGCACGCGGCTCGGCCTTGGCGGCGGCAATCGAAACCTCCGCCCGCTTTTCCTCGGAACCCAGACGTACCATCAGGCGGCGCAGCATTTCTGCTTCCAGTTCTGGATCGGGCTGGCGCGGCTGCCAGCGGGTTTCATCCTTGGCAGAAGAGGTATAGACCTCTTCCATTGCACGATGACTGATGAAAATGTCCGTCGTGCCGGGCTCAGCACCTGCTTCAAAACGGGTACGGAACTTGTCGCGCTCGCCGGTCGAATACAGGGAATCGAGCAAGCCGCCCAGGGTATTGCGAATGAAATCATCGCCGATCTTGGCGCGATTTTCGGCCCAATCGGTTTCCATCACACCGGCATCAGGAAGCTCCTGCTTGATGATGAAACCGGTTTCCTGCCAGAAATCCTTGACGGTATCCCACAGCTTGTCGGCAGGCACGGCAACAACCAGCCAGCGCTGATTGCCGGAGCGCTCGACGCGAACCTTGTCCACCTGCGGCAAAACGATGGAATTCTGCGCCTGGCCGGCAACCGAGCGATCTGCGGTGTAAGCAGAGAAGGTGGCGCTGCCTTTGCCATTGGCATCCGGCACGGCATAACGGTCGTCACGCGCCACCTGCGACAGGTCGGGCGGCACTTCAAGCGTCGGGACCTTGCCCGCCGACTTGTAGTCGATCTTGCGGGCTTCGGGAATCATGCTGCAGCCGGTCAGGGCAAGAACCAGCAGGGAAAGGGAAAGGCTGTGCAGCCGACGATTCATGGTTACTTCGCTCCGCTCAGGCAAGGACACCAGCCAGGCGCATGGCGGCGAGCACACGCGGCTGGTTGGCTTCGGACAGGGTGGTCAGGGGCAGACGAATGGCGTTGGCCACAAGGCCCAACTTGTGCACCGCCCACTTGACCGGAATCGGATTGGCTTCGCAGAACAGATCGCGATGCAGGCCGAGCAGCTTGAAATGGATTTCACGTGCCTTGGCAACATCCCCTGCTGCTGCGGCAACACACATTTCATGCATCAGGCGCGGCGCGACGTTGGCTGTCACCGAGATGTTGCCGTGGAAGCCAAGCATGATCGAGGCGATGCAGGTCATGTCATCGCCGCTGTAGAGGGCGAAATCCTTCGGAGCACGGGCGATCAGGTCGCTGGCACGATCGAGGTTGCCGGTCGCATCCTTGACACCGACGATACCCGGCACTTCGGCCAGACGCAGAATGGTGTCGTTGCTCATGTCGGCAACGGTACGACCCGGTACGTTATAGAGCAGCACGGGCAGCTCGACCGCTTCGGCAATCGCCTTGAAATGGCGATAGAGGCCTTCCTGCGTCGGCTTGTTGTAGTAAGGCACGACCGACAGACCCATGGTCGCGCCGGCACGCCGCGCAAATTCGGTCAATTCGATGGCTTCTGCCGTCGAATTGGCGCCGGTTCCGGCAATCACGGGAATACGACCGGCCGCATGATCAACCGTCACGCGGATCAATTCGCAGTGTTCCTCGACGTTGACCGTCGGCGACTCACCCGTCGTACCGACAACGACGATCGCATCGCTTCCTTCTTGCACATGGAAGTCGACCAGATTGCGCAGGGAGTTCAAATCGAGGCTGCCATCCTCGTGCATGGGGGTGACGATGGCGACAATGGATCCAGTAATCATGGCCTTGTTTGCGAGATGATAATTTGTCGATTGTAACTGAAGGGTCGGAACTGCGGATAGCAGGCTGGGTAACAGATTGTTATTTTTGCGACAGCCAGTGCAATTGCCGCTCGGCAACCCGCATCACACCATCCGGCAGCTGCAGCGCAGGATGACGGTCGGGTGCAGCGGCAAGCAGTTGCCGGGCAAACTCGTCGAGACGTGCGGCGACCGGAACCTGCCAGCCCAAGGTGCGAAGACGATGACGCAACAGGTTTTTCAGGCGCGGCAATGACAACTGCCGCAAACGCGACATGGAAGCAGAAACCCCGGTCATTTCGCTGACATTTTGCCAGTCGACCGCTGCCAGCTCGGCAAGGAGCTCATCGGCCTCGCCGAAATGCGCCGCCGCCTGTGCCAGAGAGGCCTCTGCCGCAGGAAAGCGCTCCCCCAGCAGAGGCAACACCTCGTGACGCAAGAAGTTGCGCGAATACCGGGTATCCGCATTACTTTCGTCTTGAATCCAGGGCAAGTCGTGCAGCCGGGCGTAGTCCTCCAGCGTACTGCGCGCAACACCCAGCAGCGGGCGCAGCAAACGCCCCTTGCCAAGCGGACGCACAGGCGGCATACCTGAAGCACCGGTCACTCCGGCACCACGCACCAAGTTGAACAAGAGAGTCTCGGCCTGATCACCCTGATGGTGGGCCAGCAGCAGATTGTCAGCACCACACTGAATCAGGGCGGCATAGCGTGCAGCCCGCGCAGCAGCCTCAAGACCGAGGCCGCTCTGCCGCTCGACACTGACCCGGGCAATTTTGAGCAAAACCGGGAGTCGACCGCAAAAATCGCCGCAGAACTCCGCCCAGGCATCGGCATGCGGGGAGAGGCCGTGGTGGACGTGCATGGCAGTCAGGCGCCCTCCCAGACCAAGGCCACTCAGGAGATGCAAAAGAACGACGGAGTCGCAGCCGCCGGAAAGGCCGACACAAAGTGATTCGGTCGGCGCCAGGCGGGCGGCAAGGAAAGCGCCGACCCGTCCGGGCAGATCGTCAGCTGACGGCTTGTTCCTTGAAGCGGCCATAACTCATCAGCCGCTCGTAGCGGGTTGCCAGAAGCTCGTCGGTCGACATCGAGGAAAGCTGCTTGAGAGCCTCCTGCAGCGCCTTCTTCAGCGACTGTGCCATCGCCGGGTGATCACGATGCGCACCACCAAGCGGCTCGGGCACGATCTTGTCGATCAGACCCAGGGTTTTCAGGCGCTGTGCCGTGATCCCCATGGTTTCAGCTGCTTCGGGTGCGCGCTCGGCGCTCTTCCAGAGGATGGAAGCGCAGCCTTCCGGCGAAATCACCGAATAGGTCGAGTACTGCAGCATCTGTACCGTATCGCCAACGGCGATGGCCAATGCACCGCCTGAGCCGCCTTCACCAATGATGGTGACGATGACCGGCACCTTGAGCTCGGCCATCACGTAAAGATTGCGCCCGATTGCTTCGGACTGGCCGCGCTCTTCGGCATCGATGCCGGGATAGGCGCCCGGCGTATCGACAAAGGTCATCACCGGAATGCCGAACTTTTCCGCCAGCTTCATCAGGCGCAGGGCCTTGCGATAGCCTTCCGGACGCGGCATGCCGAAGTTGCGATAGATCTTTTCCTTGGTATCGCGCCCTTTCTGGTGACCGATCACCATCACCGGCTGGCCGTTGAAACGGGCCAGACCGCCAACAATCGCGTGATCGTCGGCAAAGGCACGATCTCCGTGCAACTCTTCGAAATCGGTGAAGATCAGCGACAGATAGTCCAGCGTATAAGGGCGCTGCGGGTGACGGGCCACCTGCGAAATCTGCCAGGGCGACAGCTTGGCGTAAATATCCTTGGTCAGCTGGTTGCCCTTCTTCTCCAGCCGCTCGATCTCTTCAGAGATATCGACGGCAGAATCATCCTGGACAAAGCGCAACTCTTCGATTTTAGCTTCGAGGTCGGCAATGGACGACTCGAAGTCGAGGAAACTTGTTTTCATGGACAGCTCGGTTTCTGGATCGGCGTGTATTTTACCCTAAAGGATTGCCGGACCCGATTTCAATGTTTCAAGAACGGCACATCTGCCACCAAAGTGCCGCCAAAGTCGCACCAGACCGTGAAAAGACGCCAATCGAGATAACGAAAGTCGGCGGATTTTGCTACCATCTTCGAAAACAAGACGAAGAAAGCAAGACATGCCTGTTGATGACCTGTTGTTCCTTCACCCCTTGCTGGGCGCGGACGACTCCTGGTCCGGTTATCTGGTGGAAACTGCAGCGGATGCCACGCCGGAAGAAAAAACACTCGCCCGGCTTTGCCTGCACCCGACCGTTGCCGAGTTCGACCACCGCCAGCCCTGGCTGCTACCGACCCAGGCCGGTATTGGCAGCAAGAGCCGGATCAGCAACCTGGTCCAGGTTTTCACATCCGCAACACTCGCCGCCACCCGGGAACACGAAGAAAACCTGCGCAAGGGGCGCAATACGCTGGGCCTCGCTGTCGCATCCGGCGAAAAGCTGCCGATGACCGGCACCTGGGATTACCTGCTGCTGAGCGCGAGCCACGCGCGTACGCTGCCGCCGTTCACCCTGCTCGGACTGGCCAGCCGAACCATCATCGTTGTCACCGACGTACACAGCCACGCCGACTACACCTGGAGCCAGGGCAATGCCTGCACGCTGGCGACAGCCGAGTTCCTGCTGACCCGCAACAACACCGGCAAACGGGCCGACATGACCCGGATCAAGCTGCTCGAAATGCTGACCCTGATTGCCGAAGATGCGGACACGGCAGCCATCGAAGCAATCTTCCGGCAAGAACCCAAACTTTCGTACAGCCTGCTGCGCCTGGTCAATTCGGCCGCTCTCGCGCCGCGCAGTCCGATCACCAGCTTTGCCCAGGCCATCAACCTGCTGGGTCGCCGCCAACTGCAGCGCTGGCTGCAACTATTGGTCTATGCCGATCCCGACAACGGACACCGCCCCAACCCCCTGTTGCAGAAGGCGGCCGCGCGCGGCCGACTGCTTGAACTACTGTCTCCTGCCTTGACGCCAGCCGTGACGGTTGACAACCCGGGGGATGCCGCTTTCATGATCGGCGTTTTCTCGCTGCTCGATGCCCTGCTCAACATGTCGATGAGCGAAATCCTGCAGCAACTCCCCCTGCAGGAAGTTGTGCATCAGGCACTGGCCGAACACGCCGGTCCGCTCGGCCAACTGCTGCAGGCGATCAATTCTGCCGAGAGCCGCGACCTCAAAACGGCGGCCCGCCAACTGGAAGCACTGTCGATCAGTGGCGAAACTTTCCTCGAAGCCCAACTCACCGCACTGAGCTGGGCGGCGAAGATCCACCCGGCGCCCTGAAGCCTAGCCGAAGCGGCCGCTCAGGAAGGGGTTGTAGCGGCGCTCTTCACCAAACGTGGACATCGGCCCGTGCCCCGGCACGAAGTCGGTTTCATCACCGAGCGGGAAAAGCTGTTCCTTGATCGAACGCAGCAGCGTGTCGTGATCGCCCTTCGGGAAATCAGTCCGTCCGATTGATCCCTGGAACAGCACATCGCCAACCTGCGCCAGATGACTGGGCGCATGATAAAAAACAACATGACCCGGGGTATGCCCCGGACAATGCAGCACGTCCAGTTCGACCTCGCCGAAGGAAACCTTGTCGCCCCCCTTCAGCCAGCGCGTTGGCTCGAAGGTCCGGACATTGGGGAAGCCAAACATCTTGCTCTGTTGCGGCATGCCTTCGATCCAGAAACGATCGTCTTCATGCGGCCCTTCAACCGGCACCGTGACCCGCTCCAGAAGCGCAGCCACACCACCGGCATGATCGATATGGCCATGCGTGACAAGAATCTTGGCCAGCGTCAGCTTTTCCTCGGCCAGCACCTGCAGGATGCGTTCGATATCGCCACCCGGATCGATCACCGCGGCCTCGCGGGTCTTTTCACACCAGAAGATGGTGCAATTCTGTTCAAAGGGAGTAACCGGAACAATCGTATAGCGCATGGTAAAAACCGGAATGATTGGGCAAGCCCGATTATCGCATGCGCCCTTGCCCGGCGAGAGCACCACCCTTACACTCTGCGCACCGGAGAAACAGCCGCCTTCCTGAAGGATGACAAATAAATGATCGACCATCCATTGCCCGACATTGACAGCTGGGTGCTGTTTTTCAGCAACAATACCCTGCCGGTACTGCGCGTCACCAAGCGCCGGATCAGTGAAATGCGGCAAAACCTGGACCGCGTCGATGCCCGCGAACTGGCCCGCGTCATCCTGCAGGATCCGATCATGACCGTCCGGGTTCTGGCCTATATCCAGCCGATGCGTGGCCGCTCGCTGCAACACGACATCACGACCATCGCCAGCGCCGTGATGATGGCCGGCATCGAACCCTTCTTCAAACGCTTCGACGAGTTGCTGACCATCGAAGATCAGTTGAAAGGCGCCGACACCCACGCCCTGCTCGGCATTCTGCAGATCAGCCGGCGCGCCCAGCGTGCGGCCGACTATGCCCAGGAATGGGCAATCTGGCGCCACGACATCAACATGGAAGAAGTTCGCATCGCTGCGCTGCTGCACGATCTGGCGGAAATCCTGGTGTGGTGTTCAGCGCCGGCGCTCGGCCTCGACATTCTTGCACGCCAGAAAGCGCAGCCGACATTGCGCAGCGCCGAAGCCCAGCGCCAGGTGCTGGGCCTGACTTTCCAGGACATCCAGCTTGAGCTTTGCCGCGTCTGGCACCTGCCGGAACTGCTGCTGCGCCTGATCGACGATGATCATCTCGGCAATCCGCGCGTCCAGAATGTTGCCCTGGCGGTGCGCCTCGCCCGTCATTCGGCACACGGCTGGGAGGATCCGGCCCTGCCCGACGACTACAAGGACATCGGCCACCTGCTCAACATCACCCCCGAAGCCGTTCGCCAGCGCCTCGGGCTTGAGCCGATGCCGGCCCGCGAAGCCGACGGCAACGACGGCCTGTAAAAAAAGAAGGCCGGTTCGCCACAAGGGCAAGCCGGCCGGACATCGAATCAGGCGGGTTTGTCGCTACGCGCCTCGAGAATCTCCCAGCGCTCGAGCAAGCCCATCAATTCATCATCGATCAGCGCCAGTCGCTCGGCCGCCTGTTGCGCCCCCGCCGGATCGGTCTGGTAGATCGCCGGATCTTCGAGGCGCTTGCTCAAACTGGCCTGCTCGTCTTCCAGACCGGAGATTTTCCCCGGCAACTCTTCGAGTTCGCGCTGCTCCTTCCATGACAATTTTTCCAGCTTCGGCTTGACCGGATCAGCCGCTTTGGCCGCAGACTGTTTGGCATCTGATTTCTGGCGAGCCGCTTCTTCCTTCTGCAGGCTGGCCTTGTAGTTTGCCCAGTCGCTGTAGCCACCGGCATATTCGCGCCACTGGCCGTTGCCTTCGGCGGCGATGGTCTGGGTTACCACGTTGTCGAGGAAGGTCCGGTCATGACTGACCAGGAACAAGGTGCCGGTATATTTGGCGAGCAGTTCCTCGAGCAGTTCCAGGGTTTCGATATCGAGGTCGTTGGTCGGCTCGTCCAGCACCAGCACATTGGCCGGCTTGGCGAACAGGCGGGCCAGCAGCAAACGGTTACGCTCACCACCGGACAGCGAACTGACCGGCGAACGGGAACGTTCCGGCGCGAACAGAAAATCTTCCAGATAGCCGATCACATGCTTCTTGGCGCCACCGATTTCAACCCAGTCGGAACCCGGCGAGATGACATCGCTCAGCGTTGAATCCGGATTCAACTGGGTGCGGAACTGGTCGAAATAAGCGACATCGATCTTCGTGCCCATGCGGACAATGCCGCTATCCGCCTGCAGTTCGCCAAGGATCATCCGCAACAGCGTCGTCTTGCCGGCACCATTCGGACCGATCAGACCGATCTTGTCACCGCGCTGGATGCGAATGGAGAAATCATCAACGATGACGCGTTGACCGAAGCGCTTGCCGACATGCTCCAGCTCGGCGACCAGCTTGCCGCTCTTTTCGCCGGCATCGAGCTGCAGATTGACCTTGCCCATGCGCTCACGCCGAGCCTGCCGTTCGGCGCGCAGCTGATCGAGACGCTGGACGCGGAAAACGGCACGCGTCCGGCGGGCTTCGACGCCCTTGCGGATCCAGATTTCTTCTTCCTTGAGCAGCTTGTCGGCGCGGGCGTTGGCCAGGCCTTCCTCGTGTAGTTGCGCTTCCTTGCGCACCCCGTATTCCTTGAAGCTGCCCGGGTAACTGGCCAGTTTGCCGCGATCGAGCTCGACGATGCGCGTACACACGCGGTCAAGGAAGGAACGGTCATGGGTGATGAAAAACAAGGTGGTGTTGGTTTCGATCAGCAGGTTTTCCAGCCACTCGATGGCCGCAATATCGAGGTGGTTGGTCGGCTCGTCGAGGAGCAGCACCTCGGGCGCCACGGCCAGCGCCTGGGCCAGGGCCAGGCGCTTCTTCTGGCCACCGGACAGGCTGCCGACATTGGCCTCCGGATCGAGACCGAAACGGTCGATGACGCGCTCCGCCTGCGCCTCATAGGTCCACGCACCACAGGCTTCAAGCTCGTGCTGCAGGGTTTCCATGCGATCCATCAGCGCCTCGTGATCGCCCGTGCCTTCGGCCATCTGATGCGACACTTCATGGTAGGCAGCGAGCAGCTTGGCGGCCTCACCCATGCCGGAGGTGACCGCCTCAAAGACAGTCTGGTCGGGATCGAGCGGCGGCTCCTGCGGCACGTAACCAACGCGGATACCGGGTTGCACCCAGACCTCGCCGTCGTCGAGCTTGCCGCGCCCGGAGCCGGCAGCCAGAGCGGCGAGCAGCGACGACTTGCCGGTGCCGTTGCGACCGATCAGCGCGACGCGCTCACCCGGGTCGAGCAGGAAATCGGCGTGATCAAGGAGCGGCACATGGCCGTAGGCGAGACAGGCATCGGAAAGTTTTAGGTAAGGCATGGCACCGGCTGAAAGCGGCGCCCCGGAGGCGCCGCGATGGAAAGAACCGGGATTCTATCCGCTCAGCGGCACTCCGGAAAAACATCCGGCAAAACAGGCGGCATCCGACCGCCAGCAAGTCAGAGCGTAAACCGCGCGAGCTGGGCCTGAAGGTCGCTGGCCAGGCGTTGCAGATTTTGCGCCCGACCGCTGTTTTGCTGCGCCCGGCTGTTGCTGCCTTCTGCCGACTGGGCAATATTTTCGACCAGACGGGCGATTTCCTGACTGGCTGCACTTTGCTCGCGCGTACTGTCGGCGATGCCGTGCACGACATTGACCGTTTCCTGCGCGTGTTGATCGATGGTCAGCAGCGAATCGCCGGCGTCGCGTGCCAGCCCAACACTGCCCGTCATGTTGGTACTCACCGCCTGCATGCGCTGCACGGCGGTGCCGGTTTCCTGCAGGATGGCCGCCACCGTGGTCGAGATTTCCTGGGTCGACAGCGCCGTCCGTTCGGCCAGTTTGCGCACCTCATCGGCCACCACGGCAAAACCGCGCCCCTGCTCGCCGGCCCGTGCCGCCTCGATCGCCGCATTGAGCGCCAGCAGGTTGGTCTGATCGGCAATTTCCCGAATCACCCCGACCACACTGGAGATCTGCTTCGAACGCTCACCCAGCGACTCGATCAACTGCGCCGAGTCGTTGATATCACTTGCCACCCGCTCCAGCTCGTTCATCGCACGATGCACCACAGCGCGGCCGCTACCGGTAACCACCTTGGCCTCTTCGGAAATTTGCGCCGCATGATTGGCATTGTCGGCAACGTGCGTGATGCTGACCGACAGCTCCTCGACCGATGCGGCAATGCCGGATGCCGACTGTGCTGCCTGTTCGGAACTTTGCAACGCCAGTTTTGCGGCGCCCTCCAGCTCATTGGCCGCGACCCCGACCTGGGCCGAGGTGGTTGCAACGCCACTCACCAGATTGCGCATGCTGCCGGCCATCTCGTTGAAGGCATGACCGATGGCCTGCACTTCATTACGACTGCCCGCCTCGGCATCGCGCACCGATGCACGCAAGTCACCGCCACTGATGCGCGCCACTTCCTGGACCAGCAAGGACAGGCCGCGCAGGCGCGAACTGACCAGCAGATAGATGACCACCGCCAGCACCAGCGCCGCCGCGATACTGATCAGCACCAGGAGGTTGCGCAGGGCATGGCTTTCCTCGAGGTACTCATCGAGCCAGCTGCCGGTTGCCACCGTCCACCCCCAAGCCGCAGAGGTTGCGGCATAGATGATTTTTTCACGCTCGCGCCCTGACTCATCGGGCAGGGAATAACGCAATGCTCCGTTCTTGAGCTTGATCACCTCGGTCACCGCCGCCTTCGACGCGGCCGGCATATCAAGTTCGGCAACAGTCTTTTCCTGGAATTTCGGATGCAGCACGAATTCGCCTATGGATTTTTCATCCGTCGGGCGGACGATATAGACATAGCCAGTCTTGCCGGCCTGCAGACTGCCAAACTGCGCACGCAGTCGTTGCAACTCGCCATCCAGCCCGATCCGTACCGAGTAGGCGCCCCAGACCTTGCCATCCGCAGCCTTGAATACCTTCACCGTGCTGAAATTGTATTTGCCACCACGTATCGCCAGCCCCTGATAATCCTTGCCGGCCAGCACTGCCTTGGCGACCGGATCGTTGTCGCCGATCGGCACGCCGTTCATCGACTTGCCATCCTTGTCCTTCAGCAGGGTACTCAAGCGGTAAAGCTTGCCGTCCTTGACCACCAGGAAAGCCGTCTCCTCACCGGTCAACTCCTTGAAAACACGCAAAATCCGTTCATTGCCATTGAGTTGCTCGCCCCCCAGGCGAACGACCGGCAAATCAACCTCGCCGGTTCTGACCATCCCCTGCCCAAGCTCGGGCTTGCCACCGGCATAGCGCAGAAAAAATTGCGACTGGTTTTCACCTCGGACCTTGACCGCCTCGAAAATCGAATCGAGCGTACCCGCCATCAACTGCGCCTCATGCTGCAGATTTTTTTCGGCCACGGCGATAGCCGCGCTATCCGCCTTGATCTGGACAATGATGGTCATCACCGAAAAAACCAGTAGCAAGGCCGCAAGGGTGGCCACGATCAATTGCTGCGCAATAGGCCGACGCTGAAGGGCTGCGAACATTTTTTGTCTCCCCGATATTCTTCTGATACACAGCAATCTATCACAACGGGTGCGAGCACCGGTACAATGCGCGCCTGCCAGCCGGGCATGCGGCGCCTCCATAGTTAAATGGATATAACACGCCCCTCCTAAGGGCGAATTGGTGGTTCGATTCCACCTGGGGGTACCAGACCCATGCGCTACGCTCAAACCCTGCCTGTCGAACCTGGCTCGCGCAAACGGCAGATCAAGCCGGGCTCCCCCGCTATGCCAGGCGTTACCATTTCCCCCTCATCCTGCCCTCACTCCAGCATGCGCCAATCGAAAAAGCCGCCCCGCCATTCCGTCGACATCAGCGAGGAAGCCGGCATTCGCTATCTGCACTTCGGTTCGGACTGGATTCAAGGTGCCATGCGCATTGCCCGTCCCTGGTCGCTGGAACTGGGCTACACGCGCGAGATGATGGCCGGACTGCTTTTGCGCCAAAGTGCGCAATGGCCGCGCCACGCGCTGCTGATCGGCCTTGGCGCCGGCTCGCTGGCCAAGTTCATTTACCGTTACCTGCCCGACTGCCGGATCACCGTCGTCGAGATCAACCCGCAGGTCGAATTCGTCGCCCGCCAATATTTCAAGCTGCCGGACGACCCGCAGCGCCTTGATGTCATCACCGGCTGCGGCGCCGATTACATGCTCGCCGGCGGCCGCCAGTTCGACTACATCCTGACTGATGGTTTCGATGCCGAAGCCAGTGCCGGCGCACTCGATACGCTGCCGTTTTACCAGGCCTGCCGCAGCCGGCTGAGTGACGACGGCCTGCTCGGCATCAACCTGCTGGGCCGCAACAAAGGCTTTCAGGGCAGCGTCGAGCGCATCTGCGCCGCCTTTGATGGCCGAATTGCCGTTTTTCCATCCTGCGACAGCGGCAACACGATTGCCTTTGCCACGGGTGGCAAGCCCGTCGCCGTCTCGCTCGAAGAAATGCGCGAGCGTGCCGTCAAGCTGAAAAAGGATAGCCGGCTCGACCTGCTGCCGACCATCAGCCGCCTGCAACTGAGCTACCCCTTGCCGGAAGGCATGCTGCGCATTTAGGCCGGATTCGGCCTTGCCTTATCGGCCGGGAAAAGCTAAAAAGAAGGCAGTCCTCCACCAAAAAAATCTACAAGGCGGATAGAAAAACGATAACTGGCCATTGCACGAAAACAGCCTTATCGCCTTACCTATCGAAGGAGGAAGACATGTTATCCATTCAGGACGTTCTCGATTACTGTGATCTCGACCGCGGCGAAATCGAAGCCATCGCGGAACACGAGCACATTCCCGTCACCATCGCCGCCGAGCTGAGCGAAGTGCTGCTCTGTTCCCCGGAAGGCGTTTGCCGCCTGCACACGATGATCATCGAAAACATGACGCACGCCCTGGAACAGGGCAAGTACGAACACGTCAAAAGTCTGTCGCAGACCTACGAGCACCTGCAGCGTACGCACCCGATTCCTGCCAACATGAATCTCTGAAATCCCGCACTCCCCTGCGGGTTTCGACCGGCCAAGCTGCTGGTCATGCCCGGCCTTTCGTGCCGGGCTTTTTTGCGCCGAAAAATGCTGTTTTCAGCGCGTTGACCGTCCAGCAGCAATGCCAGACGGCCAACCGGCTCAGGCCGCGACTTTCTCGACGTGCGCCTGCTTTTCGTAGAGGAACTCGAGCACGGCGGCGCGGTAACCGATGTAATCCTGATCGTGCGCCAGGGTCAGCCGGTTGCGCGGCCGGGCCAGCTTCACTTCGAGGATTTCGCCAATGGTCGCAGCCGGGCCGTTGGTCATCATCACGATGCGGTCGGAGAGCAGCACGGCTTCGTCGACATCGTGGGTGACCATGACCGTGGTCGCCTGGGTTGCCTCGCAGATTTTCATCAGCTCATCCTGCAGACGAGCGCGGGTTAGCGCGTCGAGGGCACCGAACGGTTCGTCCATCAGCAATACCTTCGGCTGCATCGACAGCGCCCGGGCGATACCGACGCGCTGCTTCATGCCGCCGGAAATCTCGTTCGGGTACTTGCTGCTGGCGTGATCCAGGCCGACCAGGTTGATCGCCGCCGCGGTGCGTTCCTTCAGTTTCTGCTTGCTTTCCTTCTGGCCGAAGACGCGCTCGACCGCCAGATAGACGTTCTCGAAACAGGTCAGCCAGGGCAGCAGGCTGTGGTTCTGGAAGACCACGGCCCGCTCCGGGCCGGGACCGGCGATCTCGCGACCATCGCAGAGCAGCACGCCGGTGGTCGGCTTGGTCAGGCCGGCAATCAGGTTGAGCAGGGTCGATTTGCCGCAGCCGGAGTGGCCGATCAGCGCGATGAACTCACCCTGTTTGATCGAGAGATCGATGTCGCGCAGGGCGACGAACTTGCCCTTCTTGGTATCGAAGGTCTGGCCGACTCTTTCCACGCTTACGAATTTTTCCATGATGTTCTCTCCTCGCTCAATCGGCTTCTTTGGTCAGTTTGCGGGCGAGCAGGATGAGGCCTTGCTCGAGAATCAGACCGACGATGCCGATCACGAAAATGGCGATGATGATGTGTTCGACCTTGAGGTTGTTCCATTCGTCCCACACCCAGAAGCCGATGCCGACGCCACCGGTCAACATCTCGGCAGCGACGATAACCAGCCAGGCAGTGCCGATCGACAGGCGGATACCGGTCAGCATGTAGGGCAGCACGGCCGGGAAGAGGATCTTGGTGACAACCTTCCACTCGGAGAGCGCCAGGACGCGGGCGACGTTGAGGTAGTCCTGCGGCACGCGCTGTACGCCCTGCGCCGTGTTCATGATCATCGGCCAGATCGAGCAGATGAAGATGGTGTAGGTCGCGGCCGGGTCGGCCTTCTTGAATACCAGGAGGCCGATCGGCAGCCAGGCGAGCGGCGACACCGGGCGCAGCAGGCTGATGATCGGGTTGATCATCGCCGCCAGGAAAGCCGAGCGGCCGAGGATGAAGCCGAGCGGAATGCCGACCACGGCGGCAAAGCCGAAACCGATACCGACGCGTTGCAGCGAGGACAGGATGTTCCAGCCGATACCCTGGTCGTTTGGCCCGTTGCGGTAGAACGGATCGGCGAAGAGCACGGTCGCCGCATCCCAGGTCTGACCCGGGCCGGGAATGCTGCCGCCCTTGAGGGTGGCGACATACCAGATGCCGATCAGGATCAGCATGCCGAGGCTGGGCGGCAGAACGGCACGCAGCAGGTTGTTGAGTTTCTCGCCGAGCGGCATGCCGCTCGGCTGGGGAAGTGCTTTGTCCATATTCTTTTCCTTGGCCGGTAAGGCGGCTTGCACCACAACCGGCGGGCTGTTCGGCGTATCAACCAGGGGCAGCGGGCTGACCAGGTCGACACTCATCGTCGTTGCGCTCATGTTTTTCTCCTCAGGCTGTCGTGATGCCGGCCGCAACCGGCATCACCCGGACTGGATCAGGCCTTGATCTTGAAACCGTCGGCGTACTTGGCAGGATCCTTGCCGTCCCAGACCACGCCGTCGATCAGCTTGTGGCTGCGCATCTCGCTCTTGGGCAAGGCAACGCCGGCCGCAGCCGCGCCCTGCTTGTAGATGTCGATGCGATTGACCTGCTTGGCCACGGCCAGGTAGTCGGGATGACTCTTGAGCAGACCCCAGCGCTTGTGCTGGGTCATGAACCACATGCCGTCGCTGAGGTAAGGGAAGTTGACCGTCCCCTCGTTGAAGAACTTCATGCAGTTCTTGTCGTCCCAGCTCTTGCCCAGACCGTTCTGGTAACGGCCAAGCATGCGCGCCACGATGACCTCGGTGTCGGTATTGACGTAGGACTTCTGGGCAATGACTTCGGCCGTCTTCTGCTTGTTGGCGATGGAGGCGTCGATCCACTTGCTGGCATCGAGAATGGCGGCAACGACAGCACGCGCCGTGTTCGGATTCTGCTTGACCCAGTCGGCCGTCGTGCCGAGCACCTTTTCCGGGTGATCGGTCCAGATATCCTGCGTCGTCGTCGCCGTGAAGCCGATGTTGTCCATGATGGCGCGGTTGTTCCACGGTTCGCCGACACAGAAACCATCCATGTTGCCGACGCGCATGTTGGCGACCATCTGCGGTGGCGGCACGGTGATCGTCTTGACATCCTTCATCGGATTGATGCCCTGCGCCGCCAGCCAGTAGTACAGCCACATGGCGTGGGTGCCGGTCGGGAAGGTCTGGGCAAAGGTGTATTCCCGCTCCTTCTTGGCGACCAGCTTGGCGAGGCTGCTGCCATCGGTGGCCCCCTTGTCCTTCAACTGGTTGGACAGCGTGATGGCCTGGCCGTTGTGGTTCAGGCTCATCAATGCCGCCATGTCCTTCTTCGGGCCGCCGACGCCGAGCTGCACGCCGTAGATCAGGCCGTACAGCACATGGGCAGCGTCGAGTTCGCCATTGACCAGCTTGTCGCGCACCGAGGCCCACGAAGCTTCCTTGGTCGGGATGATCTTGATGCCGTATTTCTCATCGAACTTCATGACCGAAGCCATGACGACAGAGGCGCAGTCGGTGAGCGGGATGAAGCCGATACGGACTTCCTTCTTTTCGGGGGCATCCGAACCAGCGGCCCAGGCGCCACTGCGAACACCGGGAGGTACCATGACCATCAGAGAGGCTCCCAAAGCGGTTGACACGAAATCACGACGAGAAATCGAGGAGGTGTTTTTTTCCACCGGCTTGCTATCGTCCATTGCTTGCTCCTTTGATTGCGGGAATCCAGAAAACAAAACGGGCGTCACATCCGGCTGCCGGTTGGCAGCGCGGATGGACGCCCTTGTCCTGTGAGTCGATATCTTTGACTCGCGCCCGGCCGCCATTGACCGTGCGTTAATGAACTGACTATCGCAATGGCCGTGCCAGGCCCGGAATATTTTTCCTAAACCATTGCCGGATAAGCATTTTCTTTGTTTTTTCGGCGTCGACCGCTAGCCGGACGGCAGGCAATGTGCGCACTATTGCAGTGCAACAAGCGGCGATGCCGCACGCCTTTAGAGCAGTACGCGCGCCATGTCGATGACGTCGCGGGCGACCTTGGCCAGGGTCTGGCCGCGCTCCATGGCCAGCTTGCGCATGGCGTGATAGGCCGCGTCCTCGTCGAGGCCGCGCGCCTTCATCAGCACGCCCTTGGCCTTGTCGACCAGTTTGCGGTCGGTCAGCTTCTTCGAAGCCTCGTCGAGTTCGCGGCGCAGGGCCTGCGTATCCTCGAAACGGGCGCGCGCCACCTCGAGGATCGGCTTGATCCGTTTCTGGTCGAGACCATCGACGATATAGGCGGAAACGCCCGCCTTCACTGCATTCCGGATCGCCGACTGGCCGTCTTCCTGGGTAAAGATGACGACCGGGCGCGGCATGTTCTTGTGCATCGCCGCAAGATTTTCGAGGGTATCGCGACTCGGACTGTCGGTGTCGATCAGGATGACGTCCGGCTGCAGTTTCTCGACCTCGGCCGTGAGATTGGCGGCATCGGCCAGGATGGCCGCCACCTGGTAACCGGCGAGCGCCAGCCCGGCACAGATTTCTCCGGCCCGCGAGCGCGATTCATCAATGACAAGTACAGTCAGCATGCCTGAATTCAAGCAAGCTCCGAACCAGCCACCAGCATGGCGGCCTCGGCCATCGCCTGAACGACAACTTCGTGTTCGCCAATCGCATTGCCCAGTGAAAAATCGACTTCCGGATAGGTCGACCGCAAGGCGGCCAGCATTTCCGGCAATTCGCGCTTCAGATGGCCGCCGCGCGCGATGAACATCGGCAGCACGACGATGCGCCCGGCCCCGGCGGCAACCACATCGGCCACGCAGTCAGCCAGGCTGGGCGTCATGAATTCGAGGAAGGCCAGTTCGACCGGGGTGTCCGGCACACGGCCACGCAGCACGGCCTGGACACGACGCATCGGGCTCGCCCATTCGGGATCGCGGGCGCCATGGGCAAAGAGGATCAAGGCTGTTTTCATCTGGGTACACTTTAACTGAAGGGGAAAGCCCGGGCGCTACCGCTTCGGGCGTATTGACAGCCTCTCAGAACGCGTGACGCCCCCTAAGTTCAGCCACGCACCAGCTTTTCGTAACGGCCGGTCAGGCCATCCATCACTTCGAGAATCCGTTCGCTGGTCGTTGCCACGTTACGCACCGCAAGCTCCCGTGTTTCCCTTCCGTTCAGGGCTTGCTCGAAGAACAGCCACTGGGTGTTGGCCAGTTCCAGTTCGATGCGGATTTCCGGCGTGTTTTCCGGTGCCTGGTTGAGTTCCTTGAGTGCCGCAACGAAGTCGCGCCGGGCCGCATCCAGTTCGCCCCGCAGCGCTTCGGAGACGATCCCGGACTGCTCGACAAGAAAGCACTTGGCCATGCGCTGCGACAGCATGCGCTGCCGCCCGGAAATATTCACCAGATGCCCGGCCGTGCTGCCCGCCTGCTTTTCGTACAAGCCGGTCAGCTGATGTGCCGCGCGCAAGGTCCGGTCGGATTCCGCCAGCACCAGGCGCAGGTTTTCCGGCGTCCGGGGACGTCCAAGCACGTTACGATAGGCAGCCCAGGCGCGCTCCAGGTCGAGCAGCGCGCCCTTGATCGCTTCGCCGGGAACGATGCTGGCCAACTCGGTCAGCTGCGACTCGAACAGCCGCCGCGACTGTTCGAGCAAGACTTCCGCCTTCTGCGGCATCGCCCCCAGCACCAGCATGGTGAATGCCTTGGCCATGCGCTGCGACAACATGCGTTGCCGCCCGGCCTTGTTGATCGCCGCGCCCAGCGACATGGCACTGCCTTCTGCGGCAAACAGCGGCCGGGCAACAAGACTGGAGAGCGCGCCAAGAATGAAGTTTCGGCGGCGCATACCCTCAGAGAGCAAGGAACACCTCACCGCCCTCGACCTTGACCTCGAACCGGTTGCAGGAACCGACATCCGGCGCCACTGCCTGGCCGTCTTCGAGGCCGATGTTCCAGCCATGCAGCGGGCAGGTGACGCGCCGGCCATGCACCAGGCCCTGCGACAACGGCCCGTTCTTGTGCGGGCACTTGTCGTGCAGCGCGAAGACCTCGTCTTCGGCATTGCGGAAAATGGCGATGTCGCCGCCCTTCTCCGGGCGCACGATGCGCGAACCCAAGGGCGGGATGTCTTGCAGCTTGCAGATCAGTTTCCAGTTGTTCATTGCATATTCCTCGATTTTTGGCATTTTTCGGATGTTGACCGCTGGCGCCTTGTGGCCTCAGGCAATCGCCACCGGCACGATGGGAATGAATTGCTTGATCGCCTCCGGCTCTCGCGACGTCGCCCACGGGTCCTTCGCATCCTTCAGCGAGTCGAGCAGCGCGGCGTAGAGCGCCTTGCGGCCTTCGCTGTCCTCGACGATCTTGCCCTTGACGTAATCCATGCCGACCCGCTCCAGCCAGTGGCAGGTGCGTTCGAGGTACCAGCCTTCGACGCGGTAAAGCTGCAGGAAGGCGCCGGAATATTCCATGACCTCCTCGTCCGAACCGACCTTGCACAGGAACTGTGCGACTTCGGTCTTGATGCCGCCATTGCCGGCAATGTATATCTCGTAGCCGGAATCGACGCCGATGATGCCGACGTCCTTGATGCCGGCTTCGGCACAGTTGCGCGGACAACCGGAAACGGCGAGCTTGACCTTGTGCGGCGCGTACATGTCGAACAGCATCTTCTCCAGCTTGACGCCCATGGACATCGCCAGTTGCGTGCCGAAGCGGCAGTGCTCGGCGCCGACGCAAGTCTTCACGGTACGGATCGACTTGCCGTAGGCGTGGCCGGAAACCATGCCGGCCGCGTTGAGATCGGCCCAGATGCCGGGCAGATCTTCCTTCTTGATGCCGAGCAAGTCGATGCGCTGGCCGCCAGTGACCTTGACCGTCGGCACGTTGTACTTTTCCGCCGCATCGGCGATGGCGCGCAGCTCGGCCGGCGTCGTCAGGCCGCCCCACATGCGCGGCACCACCGAGTAGGTACCGTCCTTCTGGATATTGGCATGCGAGCGCTCGTTGATCAGGCGCGACTGCGGATCGTCCTTTGCCTCGTGCGGCCAGGTCGAGATCAGGTAGTAATTCACGGCAGGGCGGCACTTGTCGCAACCGTTCGGCGTTTTCCATTCGAGCGCCTTGAAGACGGCTTCCTTGCTGACCAGGTGCTGCTCGCGGATGGCATCGCGCACCATCTTGTGCGACTGCTCGGTACAAGCGCAGACCGGCTTCTTGTCGGAAGCGGCCGGCGTGTAGGCGCCGCCGATGGTCGAGGCAAGGATCTGCTCGACCAGACCGGCGCAGGAACCGCAGGACGATGCCGCCTTGGTGTGCTTCTTGACCTCGTCGAGCGTAAACAAGCCCTTTTCCTTGATCGCCTTGACGATCGTCCCCTTGGTCACGCCATTGCAGCCGCAAACCTCGGCTGAATCGGCCATCTCGGCAGCCTTGCTGTTGCCGGCATGGCCGACGTCACCGACCAGCGACTGGCCGAAGATCAGCGAATCGCGGATGTCATGGATGTCGCGCCCGTCCTTGAGCAGCTGGAAATACCACGGGCCGTCGGCCGTGTCGCCGTACATGACGCCGCCGACCAGCTTGTTGTCCTTGATCACCAGCTTCTTGTAGACGCCGCCGTAGGGGTCGTTGAGCAGGATTTCCTCGCAGCCCTCGCCGCCCATGTAGTTGCCGGCCGAAAACAGGTCGATGCCGGTCACCTTGAGCTTGGTCGAGGTCACCGAGCCGGTGTAGCGGCCGATGCCGTAGCCGGCCAGGTGATTTGCGGCGACCTTGGCCTGCTCGAAGAGCGGCGCGACCAGGCCATAGGCGATGCCGCGGTGGCTGACGCATTCGCCGACCGCGTAGATCTTCGGGTCGTAAGTCTGCATCGTGTCGTTCACGACGATGCCGCGATTGCAGTAGATACCGGAAGCTTCGGCCAGCGCGTAGTTGGGGCGGATGCCGGCGGCCATGACGACGAGGTCGGCCGGCAACTGCATGCCGTCCTTGAAGCGGATCGCGGCGACACGCCCGCTCTCGCCGGGAATCAGCGCCTCGGTATGCTTCTGCAGCAGGAATTTGAGGCCCTTGTCCTCGAGCGATTTCTGCAACATGCGGCCGGCGACTTCGTCGAGCTGACGCTCGAGCAACCACGGGCCGATATGCACGACGGTCACGTCCATGCCGCGCAGCTTCAAGCCGTTGGCAGCTTCCAGGCCGAGCAGGCCGCCGCCGATGACGACCGCGTGCTTGTGCAGTCTGGCGGCGGCTATCATCTCGTCGGTGTCCTTGATGTCGCGGTAGCCGATGACGCCGGGCAGATCGTTGCCGGGAATCGGCAACATGAAGGGGGTCGAGCCGGTAGCGACGAGCAGGCGGTCGTAATGCTCCTCGCTGCCGTCGTCGGCAATCACCTTGCGATTGACGCGATCGATCTTCACCACCTGCTTGCCGGTGTGCAGAGTGATGTTGTTTTCCTTGTACCACTCGAGTTCGTTGAGCACGATCTCGGCAATGGTCATTTCGCCGGCCAGCACCGGCGAAAGCAGGATGCGGTTGTAGTTGGGATGCGGTTCGGCACCGAAGATCGTGATGTCGTAGTGATCCGGCTTGATCTTCAAGAGTTCTTCAACGGTACGGACACCGGCCATGCCGTTGCCGATCAGGACGAGACGGGGTTTGCTCATTATGGGCTCCAACGATGCGTGCGCCCGGAGGGACGCGAAACTTGTGTTTCAGCGCATGACGTCTTTGCCATTGCGGACCGGAGCGGTCCATTCCGTCCTCGTTGACGGGGTATTTCGCTGTTGATGAATTACTCTTTGCAATCCTCGTGCCAGAATCCTAACGCGATGATTTTTGGTGTTTTTCCGTGGTCGACCGCCCGGCACCCGCACCAAATGAAGGCATCAGGCACGCAGGCCGGCACTGAAATGCACCTTAGCTACTCGTCGCCGCCAGTGCATTGGCCTCGACCGCAACGATGGCCTTGGCCTGGTTGAAGTCCTCGGCGTAACCGCTGGCGTAGAGCAGACAGGCCAGCTGGTTGGCAATCGGCTTGGGCAAGGCGGCCTGCTTGTCGAGCACGCGCTGCGTCCATTTCGCCGTCTGCGCCGCATCGGCACCGTCCGGCAGATTGGGCAGGGTACGCAGACTGTCGTGCTCGGCTTCGAACAACACATCGGCAAAGCCTTCGTGAACATATTCGAGGCGCGGCCGCCGTTTCGGATTGGCAAAGGGCTCGCCCTCGGTACCGCGCAACAGGATGGCGCGCTCGCCGCGCGCCAGCAGCATGTCGCGCATCAGATCGATGAAATCGGGATGCGTCGCCGGTGCGACAACCACAGCCTCGCCTTCGAAGGGATTGAGCATCTTGACCAGACTGTGCGCACTGTTGCGCACGCCCATGCGGGCGCGCAGGGCGAGCAGGTTGTGCAAGCCGGGCGCCAGCGCAGTCAGCGGCACGAAGGCCAGACCTTTTTCCTGCAGCGTGGTTTGCGCCTGATGCGTCGTCGTCGCCGGCATGATGCCCAGTTCGCGGAAGATATGGCCGGTGGTGACCCGGCCGAAACCCTCGAGCAGGCCATGCACCAGCACCGGCACACCAAAGCGGCGCAGCATCAGCGCCAGCAGCGGGGTCAGATTGGCTTCCTTGCGGGCGCCGTTGTAGCTGGGCAGGACAACCGGTCGTACGCGTCCCGCCGGATTGTCCAGAAGGGCCGTTCGATCTTCGGCTGCCGCCAGAAAACCGAGCATTTCATCGAGCGACTCCCCCTTGACGCGCAAGGCGAGCAGGATGGCCCCGAGCTCGAGATCGGGCACACCGCCGTCGAGAATTGCCGCATAAAGCTGGCGCGCATCGTCGCCGGAGAGGCTGCGCGCGCCCTGGGCGCCGCGGCCAATTTCCTTAATGTAGTGGGCGTAAGTCATTGTCTTCTCCTGCCGCGCTCAAACGGGCACAGTCTCTTTACTCTTGCATTCAGCCAGCATCCGCTTGATGTCCGGCACACAGGAACCACAGAAGGTTCCACATTTCAGGTTTTTCTGCAGGGCGGGCAAATCGTCTCCCGCAGCAATTCCTGCCTTGATTTGCAGATCACTGACATCGGCACACTTGCAGACGATGTTGCGCGGCGCAATGGTAACCGGCAGCGCGCTGCATGGCGCCAGCGCGAAGCGGATCATCGCCGGATCAAGTTCATCCTCTGCCATCGCCTGCTTCAACCAGGTCTGGGCAAGCACCTCACCCGCCAGACGGACGGCAAGCAAGCGGCCATCGCGGGAAATCGCCTTCTTGGCAATATTCCGGCTGCGATCGCTATAGACGATGGCACCAGCGTCGCCCGCCATGCCGAACAACTGGTCGAGCTCATCAAGCGCCGCGGCATCGAGTGGCTGTTCCAGCGCCGCCCGGAACACGACCAGCGGTGCCTGCCGGCCATAGAGACTGACATTGGCGTAAGGATAACGGTCGAGCAACGGCCGCGCCTCCTGCATCAACTCAAGCGCTTCGGCCTGACTTTCACAACGGCGGATGACGGCGAGCGGATAAGGCAGTTCGAGACGGGCAATCTGCACGGCCGCATGCTTCAGCTCCGGCTGCATCGAGGCGGGATCAACCGCATCGCAAGCCACGGCATTGGCGCCGGGCGAGTTGAGGAACTGACTCCCCCAGTGCATCGGCAGCCAGGCCTGACCTTTCTGCATCCCGGCCCGTTCGACGACACGCAGGACGCTGTCGCCACGCGCATTGCTGAGCCGCGCCAGATCGCCGCTGACCAGCGTGCGATGGCGCATGTCGCAAGGATGCATGCCGAGCAAGGGTTCGTCTTCCTGGTTGAACAGGCGCGGCACGGTGCCGGTGCGGCTCATGCCGTGCCATTGATCGCGCATGCGACCGGAAAGCAGGCTGATCGGCAGGTCGACCGTATTGGCATCGGCCGTCGCCTGATGTTCGATCGGCAGGAAAGCCGCTTTGCCGTCGGCAGAAGCGAACACGCCGTCTTCGTAAAGACGCGTCCGGCCGGTAGCAGCCCCTTGCGGATACGGCCATTGCTGCGGTCCGGCCTGTTCGAGCAAGGCATAACTCAGGCCGCCGATATCGAGATCGCGGCCTAACGTGCTGGCGCGGTGCTCGTTGAAGATGGCTTCGGCATCGGCGTAGGGAAACAGGTGGTCGGTCGCCGGATTGCCCAGCTTGCGCCCGAGCCGGCGCGCGAAATCGACGACGATCTGCCAGTCGTGGCGGGCTTCGCCCGGCGCGGCGACAGCCGACTGGACGCGACTGATGCGGCGCTCGGAATTGGTCACCGTACCGTACTTTTCACCCCAGGTCGTGGCCGGCAACAGCAGGTCGGCATACGCCGCGGTATCGGTATTGCCGTAGGCTTCCTGCAGCACGACATAGTCAGCCGCTTCCAGTGCCGCGCGTACGGCAGCCTGGTTGGGCAGCGATTGCGCCGGATTCGTGCAGGCAATCCAGACCGCCTTGATCTCGCCGGTTTTCAGGCTTTTGAACAGGTCGACCGCTGACTTGCCCGGTTCCGACGGTACGTCGGGAATCCCCCACAGCGCCGCCACTTCGGCACGATGCTCGGGATTGCCGAGATCACGATGGGCCGACAACTGGTTGGCGAGACCGCCGACTTCGCGCCCGCCCATCGCATTCGGCTGCCCGGTCAAGGAAAACGGCCCGGCGCCGGGTTTGCCGATCTGGCCGGTCGCCAGATGCAGATGGATGATGCCGGCGTTGTTCTGCGTCCCGTGCGCCGACTGGTTGAGCCCCTGGCAGTAGAGCGAAAGCGCTGCCTTGCTACTGGCAAACCAGCGCGCCGCCGTGACGATATCCGCGGCCCGCAGGCCACAGATGGCTGCGACCCGCTCCGGCGTGTATGTGGCGACGATCGCCTGCAAGCCGGCAAAGCCGCGGGTATGGGCGGCGATATAGTCGGCATCGACCAGGTTCTCGGCAATCATCACCTGCAGCATGCCGTTGAACAGCGCGACATCGGTGCCCGGCTTGAGCGGCAGGTGCAGATCGGCGACTTCCGCCGTCTCGCTGCGCCGCGGATCGGCAACGATGATGCGCAGGTTGGGGTTGGCCGCCCGCGCATCCTCGATCCGGCGAAAGACGATGGGATGCGCCACGGCAGGATTGGCACCGCTGATGAAAATCAGGCTGGCCAGATCGATATCCTCGTAACTGCATGGCGGCGCGTCGGCACCCAGGGTCTGCTTGTAGCCAGCCACCGCGGAGGACATGCAGAGACGCGAATTGGTATCGACGTTGTTGGTACCGATCAAGCCCTTGGCGAGCTTGTTGAAGACGTAGTAATCCTCGGTCATCAATTGACCGGAGATATAAAAGGCAACCGAATCCGGGCCATGCTCACGGATGATCGAAGCAAAACGCCCGGCCGCCTGATCGAGCGCCTCCTCCCAAGCCAGGCGCTGGCGCAAGCCATGCCGCTCAGTCCGCTGTTCCGGATGGAGCAGGCGACAGGTAGTGTCAGCCGTCAGATGCAGGCTGGCCCCCTTGGTGCACAAACGACCGAAATTGGCAGGATGCTGCGGATCACCGCGCACGCCGACAATGCGACCACCTTCAGTGGCAACCAGAACGCCGCAGCCGACGCCGCAATAACAACAAGTGGATTTGACTTCAGTTTGCATGACTTTTCCTTTTGGCATGGCTTTGAGCAACAGCCGTGCCATCGTTAAAAATCATGGACTTGAATAACAAATGGGGAGATTTCCAATGGAAATCTCCCCATTCTGGTGCATCGCCAGGCGACCGAGTCCCTATTTGATGCGCTGCAGCTTCGGGCGCCCCGCATCCGGGCGCGGCGGCTCGGGCGGGTCCTCGTCTGGTGCAGAATCTCCAGCCCCCAACTCGGCGGAAAACGCTTCGGCTACGCCGGCATCGTCTTCGAGTTCGAACGCCATCCCGGCTCCGTTTTCGCGCGCATAAACCGCCGTTACCTGTCCAACCGGTATCGACAACTCACGCGCCACACCACCAAAACGCGCCTGAAACTCGACGTAGTCATTGCCGATCTGCAGCTTGTTGGTCGCACCGGGTCCCAGATTGAGCACGATCTGGCCGTCACGCACAAACTCGCGCGGCACGCGGGTCCGGGAATCGACGGTGACTGCGATATGCGGTGTGAAACCGTTATCGCAGCACCATTCCCAGATGGCGCGCAGCAAATAAGGCTTGGTCGAAGGAAGCCCCATGCCTGTTACTTGCGCATTGCTTTTTCGGACGGCGTCAGCGCATCGATGAAACCTTGCCGGCTGAAAATGCGCTCGGCGTACTTCATCAGCGGTGCAGCAGCCTTGCCGAGATCGATACCGTAGTGGTCGAGACGCCACAGCAACGGAGCAATCGCCACGTCAAGCATGGAGAACTCGTCACCCAGCATGAACTTCTGCTTGTTGAAGATCGGCACGATTTCGGTCAGACGCGCCTTGATTTCCTGGCGGGCCTTGTCGGCGGTCTTGCTGTTCTTTTCGATCACTTCCATGAAGGAAAAGATTTCGCGTTCCATGCCGACCAGCAACTGGCGGGCGCGGGCGCGCATGATCGGATCGGCCGGCATCAGTTGCGGATGCGGGAAGCGTTCGTCAATGTATTCGTTGATGATGTTCGGCTCGAACAGGACGAGATCGCGCTCGACCAAGACCGGCACGCGATTGTGCGGGTTGATCGCGGCCATTTCTTCCGGCTTGTTGAACATGTCGACATCGATGACCTGAAAGTCCATGCCCTTTTCGAACAGGACAATACGGCAACGGTGACTAAAGGGGCAGGTAGTGCCCGAATAGAGGTTCATCATTTGTGGTAACCCTCAAAATGAGATTCGGCACCGGGGGCCGGCCGAAGCCAAACCCGCGATGCCGTTAGCTGATCCGGGAAGGATCAGTGAATGTCTTTCCAGTATTCCTTCTTCAGCGCGTAGGCCACGACGAAGAGAACAGCAAGGAAGCCCAGAACGTAGAAGCCCAGCGTACGGCGGAATTCCTGTTGCGGCTCGGCCATCCAGACCATGAAGCTGACCAGATCGGAAACCGTCTTGTCGTAGGCGGCAGGAGCCAGTTCACCCGGCACGGCCAGTTCCAGCTTGTGCGTTTCGTGATTCAGCACTTGCTGACCTTGCAGGCCATACAGGATGTGCGGCATGCCGACGTTTTCGAACACCACGTTGTTCCAGCCGGTCGGACGGTTTTCGTCGCGATAGAAGGAACGCAGATAGGTGTACAACCAGTCGGCACCGGCACCGGCGTTGCCGGCTTCGCCACGGGCACGGGCAATGATGGTCAGGTCGGGCGGCGTGGCACCGAACCATTGCTTCTGCTCGTCGGAACGGGCAGCAACCGTCATCAGGCCACCGATCTTGTCGGTGGTGAACATCAGGTTGTCCTTCACTTGCTGCTCGGTCAACCCCAGATCCAGCAGGTTTTTGTAGCGCATGTAGGAAGCACCATGGCAGTTCAGGCAGTAATTGACGAAGACCTTGGCACCATTCTGCAGCGCCGCCTTATCACTGACCGAACCCGGCCACTTGTCGAGATGAACCGCACCGCCGCTGGCAAAAGCCATGATCGGCGCGAAGAGCAATGCGATCAGAAATTTTTTCATTTTTTGCACCCTCACTTCATCGTCACGCGGTCAGGAACCGGCTTGAACTTGTCCATGCGGGACCACCACGGCATGCCGAGGAAGAAACCGAAGTAGAACACCGTGCAGATTTGCGAAATGATTTCGCCCATCGGGGACGGGGACAAGGTGCCCAGGTAACCGAGGATGAAGAAGCAAATCACGAAAATGGTGATCATGGTCTTGGTGATCGGGCCGCGATAGCGGATCGACTTGACCGGGCTGCGATCGAGCCAGGGCAAGGCAGCGAAAATCACCACGGAAGCACCCATCGCCACCACACCCCAGAACTTGGCATCAAGACCAAAGAAGTTCCAGACCATCGCACGCAGGATGGAGTAGTAAGGCGTGAAGTACCAGACCGGCGCAATATGCGGCGGGGTCTTCAGCGGGTCAGCCGGATAGAAATTCGGCGTTTCCAGGAAGTAGCCACCACCTTCGGGAGCCCAGAACATCACGGCAGAGAAAATCATCAGGAAGACGACAACACCGACAATATCCTTGACCGTGTAGTACGGGTGGAACGGAATGCCGTCACGCGGAATGCCGTTTTCGTCCTTGTTGGCCTTGATTTCGACGCCGTCCGGGTTGTTCGAACCGGTTTCGTGCAGCGCCAGCACGTGGGCGGCAACGAGGCCGAGCAACACGAGCGGGAAGGCGATGACGTGGAAGGAGAAGAAACGGTTCAGGGTTGCGTCACCAACGACGAAGTCACCACGGATGATCAGCGAAAGATCACTACCGATGACCGGGATGGCCGAGAACAGATTCACGATCACCTGGGCACCCCAGTAGGACATCTGACCCCACGGCAGCAGATAGCCGAAGAAGGCTTCGCCCATCAGCACCAGGAAGATGCCAACACCGAACAGCCAGGTCAGCTCGCGCGGCTTGCGGTACGAACCGTAGATCAGGCCACGGAACATGTGCATGTAAACCACGATGAAGAAGGCCGAAGCACCGGTCGAGTGCATGTAGCGGATCAGCCAGCCACCCGGCACATCACGCATGATGTACTCGACGGAAGCAAAGGCGATAGGCACGCCGTTCGCGTTTACCGCAGCGTCCGGCTTGTAGTGCATGACCAGGAAAATGCCGGTAACGATCTGGATGACCAGGACCAGCAGGGCCAGTGAGCCGAAGAAATACCAGAAGTTGAAATTCTTCGGTGCGTAGTATTCGGACAGATGCCCCTTCCACATGGAAGTTGCCGGGAAACGCGCATCCAGCCACTCGAGCGCATTACCGGCCAGGGAACCGTCAGACTTGTACTTTTCGAAATTGCCAGCAGCCATTTCTTATGCTCCCTTCTTGTCATCGCCGATCAGGATACGGGTATCGGCGAGATACACGTGCGGCGGCACTTCAAGGTTGGTCGGGGCCGGCTTCGCCTTGAACACGCGACCAGCGAAGTCAAAGGTCGAACCGTGACAGGGGCAAAGGAAACCACCCAGCCAACCGCCCGGCATGCCTTCTTCGGTACCGGCCTTGAACTTGGAGGACGGCGAACAGCCAAGGTGGGTACAGATCCCGACCACGACCATGATTTCCGGCTTGATCGAACGGGTATCGTTCTGGGCATAGGCCGGCTGCTGACTCGTCTTTTCGGACTTCGGATCAGCCACGGCATCAGCCAGCTTGGGCAGCGTATCCAGCATTTCCTTGGTGCGATTGATGATCCACACCGGCTTGCCGCGCCACTCGACGGTCATCATCTGGCCCGGTTCAAGCTTGCTGATATCGACTTCTACCGGAGCGCCTGCTGCCTTGGCACGCTCTGACGGAAGCAAGCTGGAGACGAACGGTACGAGTGCTGCAACAGCCCCCGCCCCGCCCACGGCCGCGGTCGCGACGATCAAACGCCGTCTGCCGCAGTCCATTTTTCCTTGTTTGCTCATAACGCTGACCCCTAAAGGAATTGGATGGGATTAAAAATAAACGCTAAATTATACGACATCGGAACCTCCGATCAAAGCCGCTGTCACCCGGCGCAGTTCTTTCTTTCGCGCAGCGCCTGCGCCAAGGTGCCACTATCGACATACTCGAGCTCGCCACCGACCGGTATCCCGCGAGCGATTCGCGTCACAGCAATCCCCTTTGGCCGCAGCATGGCAGTCAGGTAATGTGCGGTGGCTTCGCCTTCATTGGTGTAATTGGTGGCCAGAATGACCTCCCTGACTATGCCATCGAGGGCACGCGCCATGACCCGCTCCAGACCAAGCTCGCGCGCCCCCACACCATCCAGCGGCGAAATCCGCCCCATCAACACGTAATAGAGCCCCTGGTAGGCCAGGGTTTGCTCCATCATGTTCATATCGACAGGGGTTTCAACCACGCAGAGCAGGGACTGATCGCGCTTTGGAGAAGCGCAACGCTCGCAGACATCGGACTCGGTAAAGGTATTGCAGCGCTGGCAATGCCGGATAGCCTGCAGCGCATGCAGAAGGGAGTCACCGAGCTTGCGGGCGCCCGACCGATCGCGCTGCAGCAAATGATAAGCCATGCGTTGGGCCGACTTCGGCCCAACGCCAGGCAAGCAGCGGAGGGCTTCTATCAGCGCTTCGAGGCCCGAGGGATTCACTTAGAACGGCAGCTTGAAGCCAGCCGGCAGATTCATGCCAGCCGTAAATCCGGCCATCTTTTCCTGGCTGAGTGCCTCACCGCGACGGATCGCATCGTTGACTGCCGCCGCAACGAGATCTTCGAGCATTTCGCGATCATCCATCACCGACGGATCGATGCTGACGCGACGCACATCGTGCGCACAGGTCATCACGATCTTGACCATGCCGGCACCAGACTGCCCTTCGACCTCGATCTGGGCGAGTTGCTCCTGCGCCTTCTTCATGTTTTCCTGCATCATCTGGGCCTGTTTCATCAGGCCACCCAAGCCACCCTTCATCATTTTCCGAGTTCTCCGTTAAGTGATTGGTCTAATGGATGTATCAACAACGGACGCATCGAACGACTCGATCACGTCACGCACAAAGGAATCTTCTTCGATCGAGGCAATCGCCTTGTCCTGGCGCTCGCGTTTTTCGCGCCCGGCAGTTTCGGCCGGGGTATCAACCTCATTCTGCGCCAATTCGAAACGCACCTTGAGCGGGCGTCCGAAATACTCGCTCAAGGCCTGCTCCAGCCGATCCGGCGCCGGTTTCATCTGCAGATGCGAATGGGATGGCGACAGGCGCAACAGGCAATCCGCCTCGTTCAACTGGCGCAACTCACAGTGTTGCGCCAGGGTTCGCGCCAGACCGCTCAATTGCAGACCTGCGACGATTTCATGCCAATCAGAATCAGCTGCCGACTGCAGAGAAGGCTTGCTGACCGACGGCGAAGACAACACAGGCGCTGGCGCCTCCATCGGCTTGACCACAGGCGCTGGCGCAGGTGTAACGGCGGCAACCGGACGCGTCACCGGAATAACCGGCGGCCGTGAGCGCACCGGCACGGAAGCCACGACATCAGCCACCGAGGCTGGCCGGAAGGTGTGCAAGCGCAACAAGGTCATGACAAAACCGGCATATTCATCCGGCGCGGTCGACAGCTCATTTCGACCAATATTCACGATCTGATAAGCCAGCTGCACGAATTCGGGACTCAACGCCGCAGCAACCTGCAGCAACTGCTCGCGCCCGGGATCGTCGTCATCGACCGCCCCCGGAACACATTGCGCAATCTGCACCCGCGTCAGCAGCGCACCCAGCTCCTGCAAGGCCGCGCCAAACGACAGGCTGCGCACACTCAGATCGGCCGCCACGCGCAGCAGCGCCGAGGCATCACCCGCCTGCAGCGCCTCAAGAATCGCGAACAGGTAATCCAGATCGACCGTGCCCAGCATGCTGCGCACCTGCGACTCTTCAACCTTGCCGGCACCGTGGGCAATGGCCTGATCAAGCAGGGACAGCGCATCGCGCATGCTGCCGGCAGCCGAGCGGGCAACCAGCGCCAGCGCACCACTGTCAAAGGGCACACTCTCGGCCTGCAGGATATGCGCCAGATGCGTCGTAATGGCACTCACCGGCATCTGTTTCAGATTGAACTGCAAACAACGCGACAGCACGGTCACCGGAATTTTTTGCGGATCGGTCGTTGCCAGGATGAACTTGACGTGCTCGGGCGGCTCTTCCAGGGTCTTCAACATGGCATTGAAGGCCGAGTTGGAGAGCATGTGCACTTCGTCGATTACATAAACCTTGAAACGCCCGCGCGTTGGCGCATAGACGGCATTTTCGAGAAGCTGGCGCATCTCGTCGACTTTGGTGTTGGTTGCCGCGTCCACCTCCAGCAGATCAACGAAACGCCCACTGTCAATTTCCTGGCAGGCTGAACAAGTCCCGCACGGGGTCGCCGTGATGCCGCTTTCGCAATTCAGCGACTTGGCGAGAATACGGGCAATCGTCGTCTTGCCGACACCGCGGGTACCGGTGAACAAATAGGCGTGATGCAGACGCTTTTCGGAAAGCGCATGGGTCAGAGCGCGGACAACGTGTTCCTGTCCGACTAGCGTAGAAAAATTACGCGGCCGCCACTTGCGTGCAAGAACCTGATAACTCATGCGCCCCACACCAAAACAAGAATAGAAAATGGCGAGCCTAACCCCCGGCACTTGCAGTAAGTAGCTGTGGCTGCTTCCTTCCGGACCTGACCAGATTCACCACCCTGCAATGCGGGGAGACCCGCCGGGGCGAATTCTAGCACCGATTCACCGGCCGACAGACATCCGCCAATAAAAAACGGGGTGCCCGCAGGCACCCCGTTCTGACGAGACGAAAAAGCTTAGAAGCGATAGCCGACACCGACGCCAGCGGTGATCGGGTTCAGGCCGAGCTTGCCGATCTTGGCACCATCCAGCTTTACATCGGTGGCCATCTGAATGTACTTGACGTCAACATTCAGCGAGACATTCTTGGTCAGGAAATAATCGAAGCCCACCTGACCAGCAAGACCCAAACTAGTCTGATCGACACTAATCTTGCCGAGAGCGGTATCAAAGCTCTTCTTGGTAAACAGTGTGTAATTCAAACCAGCGCCGACGTAAGGCTTGAAGGCACCGAGGTCGGAAAAATGATACTGCAACATCAGGGAAGGAGGCAGGGCATCTACCTTGCCGATCTTGCCCAGGTTGGAAGTCTGAATATCAATGGTTTGCGGATAGGTCAGCACGAGTTCAAGGGCGAGGTTCTTGTTGAAGAAATAGCTGACATCGACTTCAGGAATCCAGAGGTCCTTGGCTTCAACTTTGCCAACAACAGGAATGCTATCCAGACCGCTCTTATTTGCATTGTCCCAAGAGATGGACACTGCGCGCGCACGCACCATAAAACCGCTGTCATCAGCGTAGACACCACCAGCGGAAACCAGACCAGCCATAGCCAGAGCAGCAACAAGAATCTTCTTATGCATTTGATACTCCCTCTTCTTCGTTGAAAGAGGGGCATGCTACGCGCGCCCCAAGAGGGGTTTTTGACCTACATCAAGACAATCATTTATATCGTTTTAATCACATTAGCGCAATTTATGCCCCCAAAAAAAACCCCGGCAGACCGGCGGCCGGGATTCTCAGAAAAAGACAGCGAAATTAAAGCTTGCCTTCAACCCATGCAGCAACTGAAGCCAGCGCAGCCGGCAGATTCTCAGGCTGCGTACCACCGGCTTGCGCCATGTCGGGACGACCGCCGCCCTTGCCACCAACCTGCTGGGCGACCATATTGACCAGCTCGCCAGCCTTGACCTTGCCGGTCAGGTCGGCGGTCACGCCGGCAATCAGCGTCACCTTGCCGTCAATCACCGATGCCAGCACGATAGCGGCCGACTTCAGCTTGTCCTTGAGCTTGTCCATGGTTTCACGCAGGGCATTGACATCCGCCCCTTGCAGCAGCGCAGCCAATACCCTGGCACCCTTGACGTCGACCGCCTGGGCCAGCATGTCGTCACCCTGGGCCGAAGCCAGCTTGCCCTTGAGCGCAGCCAGTTCGCGCTCCAGCTTCTTGACCTGATCGAGCACTGCAAGCACCCGGCCATGTACATCCTTGGGCAAAACCTTCAGGGTGCCGGCAACACCACCCAGCGCGGTTTCCATGCCCTGCATGTAAGCCAGCGCGTTATCACCGGTTACCGCCTCGACCCGGCGCACGCCGGCCGCCACACCACCTTCGGCGGTGATGCTGAACAGGCCGATGTCACCTGTGCGGGAAACGTGCGTGCCGCCGCACAGTTCGCGCGAGGAACCAATATCAAGGACGCGTACGCTGTCGCCGTACTTTTCGCCGAACAGCATCATGGCCCCCAGCTTCTGGGCTTCGGCAATCGGCAGGACGCGGGTTTCGTTGGCGGTATTGGCCAGCACCTCGGCATTAACGATATTTTCGACGCGGCGGATTTCCTCATCGGTCAACGGCTGGTTATGCACGAAATCGAACCGGGTCTTGTCCGGATCGACTTGCGAGCCCTTCTGCTGGACGTGATCGCCGAGCACTTCGCGCAGCGCCTTGTGCAGCAGGTGGGTCGCCGAGTGATTGCGGGCAGTGCGCATACGCGCCAGCACGTCGACCTTGGCATTGACGCCGTTGCCGACGGTGATTGCGCCGGTCTTGACGACGCCATGATGACCGAAGACAGAGGCCTGGATCTTCTGCGTATCTTCGACAGCAAAGATGCCATGCACCGACTGCAGCGCACCGCAATCGCCAACCTGACCGCCGGACTCGGCGTAGAACGGCGTGTTGTCGAGCACGACCACGCCCATTTCGCCCTCGTTCAGCTGGTTGACCGCTGCGCCATCCTTGTACAGCGCCAGCACATTGCCCTTGAACTCCAAGGCGTCATAGCCATGGAAGGTCGTGGCCGGGCCGTCGTATTCGAGATTGGCCGCCATCTTGAACTTGCCGGCGGCACGTGCCTGCTCCTTCTGACGGGCCATCGCGGCATCGAAGGCGGCCGCATCGACGGCAATGTCGTGCTCGCGGCAGATGTCCTGCGTCAGATCAAGCGGGAAGCCATAGGTATCGTGCAGCTTGAAGGCCGTGTCGCCATTGAAGGTCTTGTTGCCGGCGGCCTTGAGGGCGGCGAGTTCGGACTCGACGATGGCCATGCCGTGCTCGATGGTTTCAAAGAAACGATCTTCTTCCTGCTTCAGCGTCGCGACGATGCGCACCTGGTTCTGACCCAGTTCCGGATAGGCCATACCCATCTCGGCGACGAGGTCCGGTACCATCTTGTGGAAGAAGGCAGCGCGGGCGCCCAGCTTGTAGCCGTGACGGATGGCGCGGCGGATGATGCGGCGCAGCACGTAACCACGGCCTTCGTTGCCGGGAATGACGCCATCGGCGAGCAGGAAGGAACAGGCGCGAATATGGTCGGCGAGCACCTTGAGCGACGGGCTGTTCATGTCGGCATCGCTGGTTTCGCGGGCCGCGGCCTTCAACAGCGCCTGGAACAGGTCAATTTCGTAATTGGCGTGCACGCCCTGCAACACGGCCGAGATGCGCTCCAGACCCATGCCGGTATCGACCGAGGGCTTGGGCAGCGGATGCATGACACCGGCTTCGTCGCGATTGAACTGCATGAAGACGTTGTTCCAGATTTCGATGAAACGGTCGCCGTCTTCTTCCGGCGATCCCGGAGGGCCGCCCCAGTGCTTTTCGCCGTGATCGTAGAAGATTTCGGTACACGGACCGCAGGGACCGGTGTCGCCCATCATCCAGAAATTATCGGAAGCGTAGCGGGCGCCCTTGTTGTCGCCGATACGGATGACGCGCTCGACCGGCACGCCGATTTCCTTGGTCCAGATGTCGTAGGCTTCATCGTCCTCGGCATAGACGGTGACGGTCAGCTTGTCCTTGGGCAGCTTGTAGACTTCAGTCAGCAGTTCCCAGGCGTACTTGATCGCATCGCGCTTGAAGTAATCGCCGAACGAGAAGTTGCCAAGCATTTCGAAAAACGTGTGGTGGCGCGCCGTGTAGCCGACGTTTTCGAGGTCGTTGTGCTTGCCGCCGGCACGCACGCATTTTTGCGAGGTCGTGGCACGCGTGTAGGGACGCTTGTCGAAACCGAGGAAAACGTCCTTGAACTGATTCATCCCGGCATTGGTAAACAGCAACGTCGGGTCTTCATGCGGCACCAGCGAGCTGGAAGAAACGATCTGGTGGCCCTTGGAGGCGAAGAAGTCGAGGAATTGCTGGCGGATTTCTGAGCTTTTCATTAGCTGGCGGCCTTCAAGGCTGTTCATTCGGAGCCGGCAATTTTAAAAGAAAAACCCGCCGGGCGGCGGGTCTTGTTGCGTGGATCAGGCTGGCTTAGCGACGGCGCGGACGGTCAACGCGTCCGTTATGGTTGAAATCATGCTGGCGATCATGCTTCTGGGCATAGATACGATCACTTTGCGCGTCCTGCGCGACATGCAGACGGGCCCGCTCGCGCTTGGTGACGACACCATCGGCCTTGGCACGATTTTCCATGTTGTCCACGCGCAGCTGACCGTTTTCCAGACGATTGGCTTCGCGTTGGGTCAGGCTGCCGGAAGCCACACCCTGATCGATACGCTGTTCCTGGTTGGCCTGGCGCTGGTCGACACGCGGCGTATTGGCCTGGGCAAAAGCCAGGACGGGCAGAGCGATGGCAACGGCAACAACGGCCTTGATGCTTTTCATGACTTTCTCCTCGAATGGCGGGTCAATTCCCTGAGCGCCATTAAAAGGTAAAACGGGGTAAAAATCAGCCGGGAGAATGCAAGCCTTTGTAATCGTTTGTTTCCGACGCAAACAGGTCGAGACGATCGGTGAACAACGCAGTCACGCCACGCGCGAAAAGCATTTTTGCCTTTTCTGCGGCGTTGACCGTATAGCAAAGCACGGGAATGCCGGCCGCCCCGGCTTCCTGCAACACATCGTCGGTCAGGTGAGCCGCATTGCAGTGCAGGGTTACCGCTTGCAGTTCGTGCAACTGGCGCAGCCAGTCGTCCGGCACCCGATCAAACAGGATGCCGCGCGGAATCTCCGGCGCCAGATCGCGGGCGATTTCCAGTGCTGCCAAGGAAAATGAAGAAAGCAAAGGCATTTGCGCCGCATCGCGCCACAAGCCGGCGGCCATCCGGGCAAGCACCTCGGCTGTGCGGACTTCATGTCCCTGCGCCGGCTTGATCTCGACATTGGCCAGCAAACCCAGCTGCCGGCAAAGCAGCGCTGCTTCGGCAAAGCGCGGCGGCGGCTCTCCGCCGCCGGCATCGAGGGAAAACAGGTGTGCGTCCGGCGTTTCGCAGACCCGGCCGCTGCCGTTGGTCGTGCGCACCAGGGTTTCATCGTGGATCAGCAGCGGCGTTGCGTCGGCGCTGAGCATGACGTCGAACTCGACCGCCCGGAATCCCATGCTGGCCGCCAGCCGTATGCCGGCCAGCGTGTTTTCCGGAGCGAGAGAGCCGCCACCGCGATGGGCAAACCAGCGCGGCAGCGGCGGCAGCATCAGAAGGGCTGCGTCTTTTTCAATGCCGGCTTGGCGCCGAGCACGGCGTTGCCGCGCGTTACTGACGTATCGAGCGCTGCCTTGGCCGGCTTCTGGTCACTCCAGACGGCTTCCAGCTCTTCGTTGACAATGATGCGCACCGGGTCGGCATCGGCCACATGCGAAGCCGGCGAGGCGCCCTTGCCCTTGAGCGAGGCATAAGCCACTTCCAGCGTCTTGTCGCCATCACGCAAAACCTTGCTGCGGGCAGCGGCGCGACCGGCCGAGGTGAGCGGCAAGCCGCCGTAGACACGCACCAATTCAACCTGCATTTCCGGCGACAGCAGGAAGGACACGAACTTGGCAGCCTGCTTGTATTCAGCCGCCGAACGGCCTGCCCCGACCCACAGCGACGCACCGTCGGCCAGCGAGTTCTGACGCCCGCCATAAACGTCGTCGTGATACGGCAACGCCGCCACACCGAGCTCGACACCCTTGGCGTCGCGGAAATCGACATGCTCGCGCGAGTCGGTACTGATCATGGCGCACTCGCCTTCGCGGAAATGCTTGCTGGCTTCATCGCGGCGACCAAAGAGCTTGAAGTAATTGGCCTTGGTCCAGGTTGCCATCATCGCCACATGCTTGACCTGCGGCAGGCCGTTGAAGATCAGCACGCCCTTGTCGCTGATCGCCGGCACACCGGAGATGGCACTGACGTTATCGACATGCACCCAGACCGGCCACGAGGTCGTGTAGGGGCAGGCGTAGCCCGCGTCCTGCAACTTGTCGAGCATGCCCTGCATCTCGAACCAGGTCTTCGGTGCCTGCTCCGGATCCAGCTTGGCCTTGCGGAAAGCGTTCTTGTTGTAGAACAGGACCGGCGTCGAATAAATCAGCGGCAGGGCAACCAGACGCCCCTTGGCATCGACGACACCGGCCTTCAGATCGACCGAGAGATCGCTCAGATTGAGCGGCTGACCAGCCTTGGCCATCATTTGGTAGAGAGGCACGAAGCTCTTGGTCTGGGTCAGCACGTCGCTCATGTCGTAACGACGAACCAGATTGAGCCCGGCCGGCTTTTCGCCTTTTTCCAGACGCGTCAGCTTCAGGTTGCCACCGTTTTCCTTGTTGAAGCGATCAACCACCGCCTGCAGCTGCTCCTCGCCCAGCGGCCCGAGGTTGTGTGCCAGTTCAAAATCAGGAGAAGCGACCGGCGCAGCAGCTGGCTTGGCAGCAGGCTTTGCCGGCTTGGCGGCATTGGCGGAAAAAGCCAGCGCCAGGCTGACGGCAACGAACAAGGGACGAATCAGATGCGACATGGATACTCCAGCAATTCGGAAAGACTGCAATTATAGCGCCCGGGCAGCCGCGGACACCCCCACGCCAAACACGGAACAGCGCGTGCCGATCGCATCAGCAGCACGGGGGTGTGGTACCCTGCCCCCCTTCGAACATCCCACGCAATCCTTTCGAACGATGAACACCGCTACCGCCACACCCGACGTCGCCCCCAGCCTGAGCCCGCGCGCACTGCTCAAGAAGTTGCAGGCCGACTTCCCGGTTTTCCGCGACAGCCAGCCCCTGGCCATCGGCATCGACAAACAATTGCTGGCCCGCCTGCCCGACATCGAACGCAAGACACTGCGGGTCGCCCTCGGCATTCACACCAATTCGCTGCGTTATCTCAAGGTCATGGAAAAGGCGACGGTTCGCTTCGATCTCGATGGCAACACCGCGGACGAAGTCACCGATGCCCATCGTGCCCATGCGCTCGAAGCCATCCGCGAACGCCTGAAGAAGGAAGCCGACAAGCGACGCGCCGAAAAGGAAGCCGCCGCGGCCGAACATGCGGCAGCGGAAGCAGAACGTCAGCGCACGGAGAAGATGGGCCAACTCCTCGCCAAGTTCGGGCGCAACAGCTAAGCCAGTCGCGCCACCGGCAAGCAACACTCAGCGCCGCCGCAAATTGCCTTCCCAGCTGCAGCGAAATTCGCCGCAGCGATAACGGTAGACACGCAAAAACAGGCTAAAAAGCCGGTCGACCGGTCGCCGCCGGATCCGGCTCAAGTCCCGGCTGCCACAAACCGGGCAAACATGCCGCGCCGAACTTCTGCCCACGACAAACGTTGATGGCGCCTGAAGCAGCCACAGCCACGCCCTGTTTTGCTTTTCCATCAGCACTCCTCGCAACCAATCAGGCAGGAAACCAAGACGGCAAAATAGTCGATGTTCATAACAGGCACATGACATCGACCGTGACCTCGCCAACGCTGACCAGCCCGACGTTCCGATTGACCTCCCCTGGTCAGGAAAGCACAATGCAGCACCCATCCCGGATCAGAATCCCCCTGCCCATGTGCCCTCCCGAACTCAAGCTCCTTGCCGCGCTGGTCTCGGGATGCGTCCTCCTGACCGGCACAACGGCACATGCCGATACTGCCAGCAGCGTTTCGAACTGGAACAGCGGCATCGAGACCCGGTTTGCGACCCCGCTCACTTCCGGCTCGGTCAACACCATTTTTACCGCCTATTCCGGAACCGCCGTGCCTTATGTCATGGGTACGTTTTACGTTGGCAGCACAGGTACGTTTACGGTCAGCCTCAACGCCGGCAGCGTCGGCCAGGGATTGCAGATCATTCGCGGCAGCTTTTCGCCCAATGCGGCAGGCGTCCCGACAACGGCACTGGCCGACGTGCTCTATGGCACCCAGGCCGGTGGTGGCGTCACGATCAGCAACATCAGCCTGAGTGGTGGACAGCAATACACCTATTTGCAGCTTTTTCAGGGATTCACCAGCGGTACGAATGCACTGCTCTCGCTCAGCGGCCCGGGCTGCATCAGCCTGGGCGCAAGCAACCTTTGCCTGGCGCAATACTCCCGCCTGACCAGCCCTTCAACCCTGGCCACAGCCAGCCGAAGCAGCATGCTGGCCGCCTTCACGCAGATCGGGGAACGCCTGGACAGCCTCCGCTACGGCGCGGCAAACAACCTCTCGGGCAATCTCGAAGGCTCGGCACAGGATGCCGGAGAAAGCACAAAAAGCGGCCTGTGGATAAGGTTCTATGGAGCCCGGGACCAGCAGACGGCAAAGGACGCTCAACCCGGCTACAAAGGTGACGGCTGGGGCAGCATCATCGGCCTCGACCACGAATTCGCCCCCGGACTAACGGGCGGCATCGCCCTCGCCTACTCGGACACAGGCATTTCTTACCAGAACGAACTGGCAGGCAACAGCAACTCCGTCAGAAGCACGCAAATTTCGGCATATGGCAGCAGAAACTTCGGCAACTACTTCATTGAAGGGGTCGCAGCCTACGCACAGCAGAAATACGATAACCGGCGTGACACCAAACTCAATGGCTATGCCTATGGCAACTTCACCGGCGAGCAATGGGGTGCTCGTCTGAATGGGGGCCTGCCGTTACGCTTGTCAGGCAATACCGTCATCACGCCTCAGCTTCGCCTCGAATGGAACCGGATCAGTCAGGACGGCTACAGGGAAAGTGGCGGCGACGCTCTCGCCGTCAGTGTTGCCGAAAACAGCGTCGAGCGACTGCGAGCGGGGATCGGACTCCAACTCGAACACGCCACGACAATCGCAGGCATCAATGCCCGCCCCTATGGCAAGCTGTTCTGGCAGCACGACTTTCGCAACCGGGGAATCGACGCCAGCGCCAGCTTTGTCGACGGCAGTTCGAGCTTTGTCACACCGGGCCAGACACTTGATCGCAACACCCTGGCGATAGACATCGGCATCAACTTCTTCAACCGGAAGAACTTCTCGTCGAGTCTCGGCTACCACCTGACCACGGGCAAGTCTTACTCGACGCAAACAGCCCAAGCCAGCGCCCGCTGGGCTTTTTAGCGCCCCCGGCAGCATCCGGGACAACAAACGGCGAACGTTTTCCCAGCCGAAGGGTCGGTCGACACTCCCTGCGCAAAAGTTACACTCGGTTACTTACATACATTCACGCATGTATGTAGAATCCGAGCATCAATAATTCCACAATCCGGAGCCCCGACATGCCCCTCAAGACCCAAATGCCACACCGCATTGCCAAGCCCCTGCTGCTTCCGCTGCTCGTCAGCTCTGCCCTGACCCTGGCTGCCTGTTCCGGCGGCGAAGCGCCCAAGGGTGGACCGGGCATGGGGCCGATGCCGGTTACCGTGCTGGAAATGCAGCCGCGCTCAGTGCCGAATGCACTGGAAGTCGTCGCCCAGACCGAGGGCGCCAAGGAAGCCGAAGTCCGCGCCCGTGTCGGTGGCATCCTGGTCAAGCAGCTCTACCAGGAAGGCCAGATCGTCAAAGCCGGCCAGCCACTGTTCCAGATTGACCGCTCGACCTATGAAATTGCCCATGTCGAAGCCAAGGCCCGCGCCGACCAGACCGCACGCGAACTCGCGCGCATGAAGAAACTGGTCGATGCCCAGGCGATCAGCCGCAAGGATTTCGACGACGCCAACAGCGCCAATGAACTGGCCCAGGCCGCTTTGCGCCAGGCCGAACTCAATCTTTCCTGGACCACGGTCACGGCGCCGGTCGAAGGCGTCACCGGACGGGCCGCCAAGTCGGTCGGCAACCTGATCACGGTCGGCAGCGACAGCCTGCTCACCTCGGTTTACCAGAGCGACCCGATGTGGGTGCGCTTCAGCGTTTCCGAAAGCGAAGCCGCCAAGCTGCCCGGTGGCCGCCTGACCGCCAAGACGGTGACCGGCGTCGAGCTGGTCATGCCGGATGGCAGCACCTATCCGATCAAGGGCAAGCTCAACTTCATGGCCAGCACGATAGACCCGACGCTCGGTACACAACAGTTGCGTGCCGAATTTGCCAACAAGGACAACACCCTGCTGCCCGGCCAGTTCGTGCGCGTCCGCCTGCTTGCCGGCGAGCGCGAGGATGTCTTCGTGGTGCCGCAGAGCGCCGTGCTGCAAACCGAACAGGGCAATCTGGTAATGACTGCCGACGGCGAGAACAAGGTAGCGCCGCGTCCGATCAAGACCGGCGACTGGTACGGCAAGGACTGGGTCGTTCTGGGCGGCCTCAAGGCCGGCGACAAGGTCATCATCGACAACCTGATGAAGCTCAAGCCGGGTGCTCCGGTTGCGCCACACGGCCCGGGCGAAAAGCCGGGAGCCCCGGCCGCCGGCGGCGCGCCTGCTGCCGCGCCCGCCAAGGAAGGTGCCGCCCCCGCACCGGCCAAGGAAGCCGCACCGGCTCCCGCCAAGCAAGGTTAAGGAGCGAGCATGACCAGATTCTTCATCAACCGGCCGATCTTCGCGTCGGTCATTTCGATCATCATCGTCATCGCCGGGCTGGTTGCCGCGCAGGTATTGCCGATTGCGCAATACCCGCAGATCGCCCCGCCGACCGTGCTGATCTCCGCTACCTATCCGGGTGCTTCCGCCGAAACCCTGGCCAAGACGGTCGCCGCACCGATCGAGGAACAGTTGAACGGGGTCGAGAACCTGTCCTACTTCACCTCGTCGGCCTCGGCCAACGGCTCGGTGACGATTACCGCGACCTTTGAAGTCGGCACCAATGTCGACATGGCCTCGGTCAACGTCAACAACCGCGTCAAGGCGGCCGAACCGCGCCTGCCGGAGGAAGTCCGGCGCAATGGCGTGATCGTCCAGAAACGTTCGAACGACATCCTGCAAGTCGTCGCACTCGACTCCGAAAAGGGCAAGTACAACACCTTGTTCCTGTCCAACTACGCCAGCCTGAACATCGTTGACGAGTTGAAGCGGGTCAAGGGAGTCGGCGACGTCACCATTTTCGGCGCCCAGGACTACTCGATGCGCGTCTGGCTGAAGCCGGACCGCATGGCCCAGCTTGGCCTGACCACGACCGACGTCTCGAACGCAATCAAGGCCCAGAACGCCCAGAACGCGGCCGGCAAGATCGGCCAGGAACCGGCGCCGTCGGACCAGCAACTGGTGTACACAGTGACCGCCAAGGGCCGCCTGCTGACGCCGGAAGAGTTCGGCAACATCGTCATCCGCGCCAGCGGCCCGAGCGGCGCGCTGCGCCTCAAGGACATCGCCCGCATCGAACTCGGCGCCTACAGTTATGACCAGACGGTCAGCCTGGACGGCCAGCCGACCATCGCCATGGGCGTATTCCTGCAGACCGGCGCCAATGCGCTGGAAGTTGCCGAGCGCGTCCGCAGCAAGATGGACGAGCTCAAGGTCAAGTTCCCGGAAGGCATGGGCTACGTCATCCCGTTCGACACGACGCGCTTCGTCTCGGCCTCGATCAACGAAGTGGTACATACCCTGATCGAAGCCATGGTGCTGGTGCTGGCCGTGGTCTATATCTTCCTGCAGAGCTGGCGCGCGACGCTGATCCCTATGGTCGCCGTGCCGATTTCGCTGATCGGTACCTTTGCCGGCCTGTGGATTTTCGGTTTCTCGATCAACACCCTGACGCTGTTCGCGATGGTGCTGGCAATCGGTATCGTGGTTGACGATGCGATCGTCGTGCTCGAGAACGTCGAGCGCCTGATGGCCGAGGAAAAGCTCTCGCCCAAGGATGCCTCGATCAAGGCCATGCAGGAGGTTTCCGGCGCGCTGGTCGCCATCGTGCTGGTACTGGTTTCGGTCTTCGTGCCGGTCGCCTTCCTGGGCGGCATCGCCGGCCAGCTCTACAAGCAGTTTGCCGTCACCGTCGCCGTTTCCGTAGTGCTCTCCGGCGTCGTCGCGCTGACCCTGACGCCGGCCCTGTGCGCCCTGCTGCTCAAGGCCCAGCATACCGAAAGCAAGCTGTTCGCCCCGTTCAACCGCCTGTTCGAGCGCTTTACCCGCTCCTACACCAGCACCGTCAGCCTGACGCTGAAGCACGGCATCATCGGCGGCATCCTCTTCGTCCTGGTGATCGGCGTGGTCGGTTTCTTCTTCCGCATCATCCCCGGCAGTTTCGTGCCGGCCGAAGACCAGGGTTACCTGATTTCGGCCCTGATGCTGCCGGATGGCGCAACCCTGAAGCGCACCCAGACCACCGGCGAAAACATGCGCCAGATGGTTGCCAACGACCCGGCCGTCAAGCACACCTTCGTCGTTTCCGGTTTCGACCTGATCGGCGGCGGCAACAAGCCCAACGCCGGCACCATCTTCATCCCCTTGAAGGACTGGTCGGAACGCGATGCAAAGGCGCAGGATCTGGCCGGCAAGTTCATGGGCATGGGCATGATGCAGGCCGACGGTCTGGCGCTGGTCTTCAACCCGCCGCCGATCATGGGCCTGGGTACCGCCGGCGGTTTCGAGGTTTATGTCCAGAACCGCGTCGACGGTGACACCAAGAAGCTCAACGAAGTCGTCCAGGCTTTCATGGCGGAGTTGCAGAAGCACCCGGAATTCACCCGTGTCAGCACCTTCTTCCGTCCGACCGTACCGCAGTTGTTCGTCGAAGTTGATGAACCGAAGGCGCTCGCGCTGGGCATTCCGCTCGCCGACATCTACAGCACGCTGCAAAGCACGATGGGTGCGCTCTACGTCAATGACTTCAACAAGTCCGGCCGCGTCTATCGTGTCCAGCTCCAGGCCGAGGCGAATTACCGCATGAAGCCGGAAGATCTCGGCAAGGTCTATGTCCGCAGCAGCACCAGCAACGCGATGATTCCCCTGTCCGCGATCAGCACCATCAAGCGCGTCGTCGGCCCGGAGCAGGTCGAGCGCTTCAACGGTTTCGTTGCCGCCAAGGTGATGGGCGACAGCAAGCCGGGCATCAGCTCGGGCGATGCGATCAAGATCGTCGAGGAAGTGGCTGCCGCCAGCCTGCCGTCGGGCTATGAAATCTCGTGGACCGGTCAGGCCTTCCAGGAAAAGCGCAGTTCCGGCTCTTCGCTGTATGCCTTCGGCTTCGCAATCATCATGGTCTTCCTGATCCTCGCGGCCCAGTATGAAAAGTGGTCTTTGCCGCTGGCCGTCATCATGGCCGTGCCCTTCGCCCTGATGGGTGCGCTGACCGCGATCTGGCTGCGCGGCATGCCGAACGACATCTACTTCCAGATCGGCCTCGTCGTGCTGATCGGGCTGGCGTCGAAAAACGCCATCCTGATCGTCGAGTTCGCCGCCCAGAAGTACGCTGAAGGCATGAACGTCGTCGATGCGGCCCTCGAAGCCGCCCGCCTGCGCCTGCGCCCGATCGTGATGACCTCGCTCGCCTTCGTGCTCGGCGTCTTCCCGCTTGTCAAGGCAAGCGGAGCCGGTGCAGCCGCCCGCCAGTCGATGGGGACCGGCGTCTTCGCCGGGATGATCGCCGCGACCTTCATCGCCACCATTTTCATTCCGCTCTTCTTCATGTGGCTGGAGCGCGGCAAGCAAGCGCTGCCGGCCGGTCATGACCATGCCGCCCACGCGGAGGAAAACTGAGATGCACGCATTTGAACGAAACCTGCCGAAAATCCGCCTTGGCGCGGCGTTGACCGCTGCGCTGCTGCTCTCCGGCTGCGCCGTCGGCCCCGACTACCTGCGTCCGAGCTACTGGTTTCCGGAGCAGCACAAGGAAGCCGTACCGGAAGCCCGTGCCGAAGCGCCGATCAATCCGCAGTGGTGGACGCTGTTCGGCGATGCCGACCTGAACAACCTGGAGCAGCAGGCTCTGGACGCCAACCAGGACCTGCAGGCCGCGATCGCCCGCCTCGAGCGCGCCGAAGCCGTCGCCCGCGAAGCCGGTGCCGATTACCTGCCGACTGCCACACTGGGCGTCAATAGCGCACGCAACCAGATCAGCGGCGAAACCTTCAGCGGCCGCAACACCGGCCAGGCGACCTACAACAACACCCGGGCCGCCGCCTCGCTGAGTTACGAGCTCGATCTCTGGGGCCGCATCCGGCGCAACAACGAAGCCGCCCGCGCCGACGCCCTGGCCAGCCGTTTCGGCCGCGATACCGTGCGTCTGACGCTGACCGGCCAGGTTGCCAACGAGTATCTGGCGCTGCGCAGCCTCGACGCCCAGCTCGAAGTCACCAAAGACACGCTCGCCAGCCGCGAAAAAGCACTGCAGATCGTCAAGGCCCGTGTCGACGCCGGCTCGGCCGGAGCGCTTGAGCAGTCGCAGGCGGAAAGCGCCCGTGCTGCCGCCCAGGCCCAGTGGAACCAACTGCGCCGGCAACGCGCGATTTCGGAAAACCAGCTCGGTCTGCTCACCGGCCAGCCCGGCCTGAAAATCGCGGCCGCCAACCTCGACAAGCTGCCGCTGCCGCCGACGCCGCCGGTCGGCGTGCCGTCCAGCCTGCTCGACGCGCGCCCCGACGTGCGCCAGGCCGAAGAAACGCTGATCGCGGCCAATGCCCGCATCGGCGTCGCCAAGGCCGCCTACTACCCGACGATCAGCCTGACCGGCCTCTACGGCGGCGAGAGCATGGCACTGGCCAAGCTCTTCGACGGCAGCGCCGGCATCTGGTCGGCCGCACTCGGCCTCTCGATGCCGATCTTCGACGCCGGCCGCACCGGCGCCCGGGTCGACCAGGCGACGGCGAGCCAGAAGGAAAGCCTGGCCAATTACCGCAAGACCATGCAGACCGCCTTCAAGGAAGTGAACGACGCCCTGGTCAGCCTCAAGGAGTATGCCGACGAGGAAAGCGCCAACAATGCCCAGGTCGTCGCGGCCCGCCGCGCCCAGGAGCTGGCCCAGGCCCGCTACGAAGCCGGCTACTCCGGTTTCATGGAACTGCTCGACGCGCAGCGCACGACGAACACGGCGCAGCTGTCCTATCTCGCCAGCCGCAAGAATCGCCTCGGCGCGGCGGTCGACCTGTTCAAGGCGCTCGGCGGCGGCTGGCTGCCGAGCGGCAGCTGAGCCAGGCCGGCAACCGGAAAGGGAGAGAAAAATGGTCAGAAGAACCAAGGAAGACGCCCAGGTCACCCGTAACCGCATTCTCGACACGGCAGTCGAGGTATTCAATCACAAGGGCGTCTCGCAAGCCTCGCTCAACGACATCGCCAGGGAAGCTGGCGTCACCCGTGGCGCCATCTACTGGCATTTCGACAACAAGGTGGCGATGTTCAACGCCATGATCGAACGCCTGGTCTGCCCTTTGCTGATCAATGCGGAAGACCGTGACGCGCGCATCGCCGCCAACCCCCTGCGTTTCATTCGTGAAGCAACCGAGGAATTTGTCGGCAAGATGCTGAGCGACACGAACTTTCGCAAGGTGTTCGAGATTTTCTGGCACAAATGCGAGTACGTCGGCGAAATGGCCACCATACGCGACAGCCACCTCGACGAAGGCGAGAACCACATCGACATTCTGCAACGGGCCTTCACGCTGGCCCGCGAGCAAGGCCAGATCGAGCACGAGATGAGCCCGCATCAGGTCACCATCGGCTTGATCAGCCTGCTTGACGGTCTACTCTTCAACTGGACCAAAAATCCGGCCATGTTCCCCCTCAAGGAATATGCCGGACCTATCGTGGCGACGTACTTCCGCGGTCTCGGCGCCCGCTCCGGGATGCTTTAGCAAGGGAAAAATGGAAACGGCGGTGCAAACCGCCGTTTCCTCTTGTATTGCCGCCAAGCTGTGCGAAAATCTTGAGCCATGATGAAGCGCACATCCCTGATCACCGTTTTTTTGCTTTTCCTCGCCGGTTGCGACCAGGTCAACCAGAAACTCGGCCTCGAAGATCCGGCCAAGAAGGAAGCAACCCAGCAAGCCGAAGGCAAGGCCGTCGGCAGCGCCTGCCGCCAGTCCGGCCGGGCCATCGAAGACTGCTACTCGATCTACAGCTGGCTGCCCAAGGCCTCGATCTACGAAGGCTGGAAGGAAATGGACGCTTACATGCGGGAAAACCAGCTTGAAACCGTAGCACCGCAACTGCCCCCACCGGAATCACCAAGCGCCGCCAAAAAGCGCAAGAAAGCCGAAGCGGCAGCAGCAACGGAACCAGAAGGCGAAAAAGGCAGTTCCAAGGAAGAAGCCAAGAGCGCCGCGCCGGCCGAAGAGAAGCCTGCCGAAAAACATTGATTAGCTCCGCCATCAGAACGCGGGGGAAAACGGAGGTGGAGACTTGAAACTACCAGCTCTTTTTGCCGGCATCCGTGGCAAGCTGATCGCAATCTTTGTCGTCATCAAGGTAGTTCCGCTGGTTCTGCTCGCCTGGTTTGCCTGGCATGCCGCGCAGCAACTGGGCGAAGAAGTTTCGACCAAGGCTGGCGGCATGGCGAATGCGATGCTCGACAGCATCAAGTCGGTCGGCAAAACCGTCACCGATGACTCCATCCGCGCCCTTGACCTGCGCTCGCGCGAAGCGATCGAGTCGCTGACCACCGATGCGGCAAAGGAAATCGCCACCTTCCTCTACGACCGCGATCACGACATCCGCCTTGCTGCCGGGCTTGAGCCGTCGGAAACGGCCTTCAGGAACTTCCTGGCCGAGCGCACCCGGACCTTGCACCACCATGGCCCATGGCAACTGGCAGAAGACGGCAAATCCTGGGTGCCGGAAAAGTCGCCACTACGTGAAGCCAAGGTCACCCGCCCCATCCTGCCGGACAACGCCAAGGATTTTCATGCCCGGCCGCCAGAGTATTTTGGCGAAGCGGAACAGCGGCCGCTGTTCGTCGAAATGACCTATGTCGGCCTCGATGGCCAGGAAAAGATCAAGGTCACGCGCGGCGACCTGACTGAAAAAGGCCTGAAAAACGTCGTCGACCGGCGCAACACCTTCGTCCGGGCAGAAAGCTATTTCCCCGAGCTGAAGAAGCTGAAACCCGGCGAGATCTATGTTTCCGACGTCATCGGCGCCTATGTCCCGACCCAGATCGTCGGCCCCTACCTGCCCGCTACGCTGGAAAAGGCGGGCAAGCCATTCAAGCCGCAAGAGTCTGCCTATGCCGGCACAGAGAATCCGGTTGGCAAGCGTTTCCGCGGCATCGTGCGCTGGGCCATGCCGGTCGTCCGCAATGGCCAGATCAGCGGCTACGTGACCCTGGCCCTCGACCACGACCACATCCGCCAGTTCTCCGATCGCCTGATGCCGACCGAGGAGCGCTACACGCCGATTGCCGACGCGATCAAGGGCAACTACGCCTTCATCTGGGATCACAAAAGCCGCTCGATCTCGCACCCGCGCGACTACATGATCGTCGGCTACGACGCGCAGACCGGCCGCCCGGCAACGCCATGGATGGACGAGGAGCTGTACGCCGAGTGGCAGCAAAGCGGCAAGCCGGCCGACGAATTCCTCGCCGGCGCCCCGCCTTTCCGCGACCAGAACCTCAAGCGCAAGCCCGCCAGGGAACTGGTCAAGGCCGGCACGCTCGGCCTCGACTGCCGCTACCTGAATTTCTCACCGCAGTGCGATGGCTGGAATGCCGTGACCGAGCATGGCGGCTCCGGCTCCTTCGTCATTTTCTTCTCCGGCCTCTGGAAGCTGACTACCGCTGCCGCCATCCCCTATTACACCGGCCAGTACGGAAAGACACCGCAGGGCTTTGGCTTCGTCACGATCGGCGCCAATGTCGACGAGTTCCACAAGGCAGCCACCGAAACGGCCGCCAAGATCAACACCCTGGTTAACGAAAAGGACACCAGCTTCAAGACGCAGCGCAGCGAAATGCTCGATGACATCCAGAGAAGCCTGACCTCAACGGCGATCGGTCTGTGGGGTTCGACCCTGCTGATGATCGTTCTCGTCATCGGCGTCGCCGTGTGGATGGCCAACCTGCTGACCGGGCGCATCACCCGGATGATTTCCGGCATCCATGCCTTCCAGCAGGGCGACCTGAAACATCGGCTCGATGCCCACTCGGCCGATGAAATGGGCGAACTGGCCCGCTCCTTCAACGACATGGCGAACTCGGTGGAAGAGTCATTTACGCGTCTGGAAGAGGCCCGGGCCAAGGCCGAAGAAGCCAGCCGCCTCAAATCAGCCTTCCTCGCCACCGTCTCGCACGAGTTGCGCACCCCGCTCAACGGCATCATCGGTTTCGCCGACCTGCTCAAGCTCGAACTGACCGATCCGACCCAGCAGGAGTACGCCAGCATCATTCACAGCAGCGGCGAACATCTGCAGCAACTGGTCACGGAAATTCTCGATCTGGCCAAGATCGAGTCCGGCGAAATGACCTTCCACCTCGCACCACTCGCCCTTGCCAGTTTCATCGATGAATGCGTGGCCGTGCATCGCAGCAGTGCCGCAGAAAAAGGCCTCGCCCTGCATCTGGAGTTTGCCGATGACCTGCCGGAACAGCTGATCACCGATTCCACCCGCCTGCGCCAGTTGCTCAACAATCTGCTCAGCAATGCCGTGAAATTCACCGAGCATGGCTCGATTTCCCTGCGCGTCGCCCCCGTCGGCAACGAAATTTCCTTTGCCGTCAGCGATACCGGCCCCGGCATTCCCCCCGAGCACCACGCCACGGTCTTCGAAAAATTCAAGCAGCTCGAAAGTTTCCTGACCCGTGAACACGGCGGCACCGGCCTCGGCCTCGCCCTGGTCCGGCAGCTGGTCGAACGCATGGGTGGTCGCATCACCCTTGAATCCAGCGTCGGCATCGGTTCTACTTTCACCATCTACCTCCCCCAAGGGGAAAACCATGACTGAACGTCACGCCCTCGTCGTCGACGACCACCCGACCAACCGCCTGCTCGCCATTGCCCTGCTCAAGAAACAGGGCTGGACGGTACACGAAGCGGAAGGCGGCGAAACCGCCATTGCACTGGCCAACAGTTTTTCGCCAACCCTCGTTCTGCTCGACATCAGCATGCCCGGCCTGTCCGGCGAAGACACCTGCGCCCGCCTGCGCGAATGCCCGAACGGCAAGACAATGCGCATCCTCGCCTATACCGCGCACGCCTTTCCCGAAGAGCGGGCACGCTTCCTGGCCGCCGGCTTTGACGACATCCTGGTCAAACCGATCAATCGCCAACTGCTTGAAGACCTGATCGCCGGTCTCTGACCCCAGGCCACGGCAATGAATGCCACCAGTCCCGGCTGACGGCATCAACCCCAGCAACAAAGGCCCACGGCTTCCTGCGCCAGCCAAAACGCAAGACGAGAATGCTTGCCCTGACAGCCATCTCCGGACTGCAGCCTGCCCCCACCGGAAAACAGGAAGGTTCGGCAGAGGCTTTTACAGTACTATCGCCTGAGCCGAACCCCGCCGACAATTGGTGCATTACCAAAAGAGTCTATCCAGCGCTTAACCCCATCGTTTCGCTGGTATCTGTCTGATTGAAGAAGGGCAAGAATTCCGGATAAGCGAGAGTCTACGAAGAGTAGAGGGTCGGCTCTCTGTTCTCGTTGAAGACAACCGTACGGCTCTCGGACCCCCCATGAAATACCACTCAATGCTGGCGCTGGTCGGCGCGTTGCTGATCACCGCTGGCCGCGCCCTTGCAGAAGCGGCTGACAGCGGCGGCACATCCCCGCGTTTTGATATCGATCGCTTTGACGTTCGCGGCAACACACTGTTGTCAGCGCAATCGATCGACCGACTGACCCTGCCCTTCGTCGGAAAACAAAGGGACTTTGCCGACATCATGCTGGCGCTGGAGGCCTTGGAAGCGGCTTATCATGCGCGCGGCTATCAATTGATCCGTGTCGATTTACCGGAGCAGGAACTGGATAAAGGTGTCGTGCTCCTGAATGTCGTACAAACCAGGATCGGACATGTTACGGTCGAAGGAAACCGGCATTTTGATACGCCGAACATCCGCCACGCATTGCCCGCATTGCGCGAGGGTGAAACGCCAGACATCGCAGCAGTTTCGAAGAGCCTGAAGCTGGCCAACGAAAACCCGGCCAAAAAAGTCGTACTGAAGATGAAAGGCGGGGCACAGGGGGATACGGTCGATGCGACGCTGAGCGTAGCGGACGAGCGGACCTGGACCACGAGCATCAATCTTGACAACACAGGCAGCGTATCGACGGGCAGAAGCCGCGCCGGCATCCTTCTGCAAAACGCCAACCTGTTTGGGCTCGATCATGTGCTGAGCCTGCAGTACACCACCTCGCTGGAAAAACCGAGCAAGGTCAGCGTGTACGGCTTCGGCTATCACATACCGCTCTATGCGCTTGGCGACTCGATCGACTTCTTCGGTGCCTATTCCGACGTCAACAGCGGCACGGTCAGCGCCGGAATTTTCAATATCGCGGTGAGTGGCAAAGGCTCGGTGATGGGTACGCGCTATAACCACAATCTGGCCACGGCTGGCAATTACGCCTCGAAACTCGTTTACGGTCTCGATTACAAGGCTTACAGGAACAGCATGCAACTGCTGGGAACCGAACTGGGGAACGACGTTACCGTGCATCCGCTCAGCCTTGCCTACCAGGGCGTCTGGACACTGGCAGCCGGCGACGCCGGCTTCAGTGCAACACTACTGCACAACATTCCCGGCGGATCACGTGGCAACCAGCAGTATTTCACTGCGGCCCGCGCGGGTGCGACCGACGATTACACGCTGCTGCGCGTCAGCGCCAGCGGGACACAAGCACTACCGGGCGACTGGCTGGTACGCGCCATCGTCAACGGACAATACACCCGCGACGCCTTGATTCCCGGCGAGCAATTCGGTGCGGGCGGAGCGTCCACCGTGCGCGGTTTTGAGGAGCGTGAAGTGGCGAACGACTCTGGCGCAGTCGCCAACCTCGAAATGTATTCGCCGCCCTTGTGCAAGGGCGGCCTCTGGCAATGCCGCATGCTGGCTTTTTACGATACGGCGTATGTCTCGCGCAATCACGCATTAGCGGCCGAGATTCGCAGTGCCTCGATCAGCAGCGCAGGTATCGGCGTACGTGCGCAGTGGCGCAAGGACATCGATTTGCAGGTGGATTATGGTCATGTTCTGCATGCTGAAGCGACCAACACCCGGACCGGCGATAACCGTGTGCACCTTCGTCTCAGCCTGTCTTTTTAGGAACGCCATGAAGCCCCTCAAAACGAATACCCGCCAGAGCGCATTGCCGCTTTCTGCTGCCCTGCTTGGTGCGCTCATCCTCGGCGTGAGCAGTGGCAAGGTCCTGGCCAATCCGGCCGGCGCGACGGTGATCCATGGGCAGGCGACGTTTGCGCAGCAGGGTAATGTTTTCACGATTACCAACACGCCAAACACCATCATCAACTGGTCGAGCTTCTCGATCCAGCCCGGCGAGCTGACGCGCTTCATCCAGGAAAGCAGCAACAGCACCGTGCTGAACCGGATTACCGGCCAGGACCCGAGCCGAATACTGGGCGCCTTGCAGTCGAACGGTCGCGTCTTCCTGATCAATCCGAACGGCATCCTGTTCGGCCGCGATTCGCAAATCAATGTTGCCGGCCTTGTCGCATCAAGCCTGGCGATTTCAAATAGCGATTTCCTGGCCGGCAAGAACAAGTTTGCCGCTGGCGATGTCGCCGGCAAGGTAAGCAACCTCGGTACGATCACCACTCCGGCCGGCGGACAAGTCTTCCTGATCGCGCCGGAGGTCGGCAACAGCGGCATCATCACTTCGCCGCAAGGCGAGGTGCTGCTGGCCGCCGGGCACAGCGTGCAATTGGCCGACACGGCCAATCCGGACATGCATGTCGTCATTTCCGCAGCTTCCGACCAGGCGCTGAATCTCGGCAGTATCGTGGCGCAAGGCGGCAAGATCGGCATCTACGCCGCGCTGATCAATCAACGCGGCGCGCTGAACGCCAACAGCGCGGTCGTTGGCGAAAACGGCAAGATCATCCTGAAGGCAAGCCGCACCACGCTGCTGGAAGCCGGCAGCACGACGACCGCTACTGGTGCCGGCACAGGTGGCGAAATTCAGGTGCTCGGCGAACAGGTCGGCCTCATCGGCGATGCCCGCGTCGATGCCAGCGGACAGAATGGCGGCGGCACGGTACTGATCGGCGGCGACTATCAGGGCAAGAATGCCGCGATCATGGATGCGCAGCAGGTCTATGTAGGTCAGGATGCAAAAATTTCAGCCGATGCCATCGCCAGTGGCAACGGCGGCAAGCTGATCGTCTGGGGCAACCGGACCGCGCAGGTATACGGTTCGCTGTCGGCGCGCGGCGGGGCGCTATCAGGCAATGGCGGGTTCATCGAAACATCCGGGCATTACCTGGATGTCGCCGGCATTCGCATCGACGCCAGAGCCGCCCATGGACAGAACGGCCAGTGGCTGCTTGACCCGACAAACATCACCATCGCGTCCGGTGTCGATGCTTCCCCCTTGGTGAATTCGGCAACCTTTGCCTCGCTCGCCTTCGACGGAAGCGCCAACTCCTTCCTTAATTCGACGCAAATATCAAACGCCAACGCGAACGTCATCCTGCAGGCGACACAGGATATCAACTTCCTCGATGCGATCAACGTGACGGCTTCAGGAGTCGGATTGACAGCGCAGGCAGGCAACGACATCAATATCAATGCCTCGATCACGACCAATGGCGGCGCCATGGTCTTCTCGGCCAACAATAACGGCGGCGGGACGGCGAGCGGCAGCGGCAAGGTCAATGTCAGCGGCGGCAGCGTGCTGAGCGGCGGAGCGGTGACCCTGAACGACTCCACCACCACACCATCAACCCCTCCGCCATCGGCCGATATCTGCAGCATCGCCCCCCGCTCGGCGCTGTGCCTGGTGTTGTCGCCCCCCACCGCCAGCGAACCCGTCAAACCGGTCCAGCAAGCCAGTAACGAGGTGATCAGGACGATCAAAGTGTCGCCCCAAAGCACTACGCTTTCGCCAACGACTCAGGCCCCGGACAGCACGCTTGGCACCACCAGCAATGTGTCATCGGCGGACGACAAAACCCTTACCAGCGATGACAAGAAGGGCACCACCCCGAGTGGGAGCACCTCCAGCCAAGAAAATGGAAGCAAAAATGACCAAATCAAAAAAGCATTTTGCAATTAAATCCTGGCTACTCCTCGCGCTGATCTGCGCAGGTCTACCGGTGCTTGCCGGACCGACGGTCGGCACGGTTGCGCTCCTCAGCGGCCCGTTGCTGGCAACGAGAGCGGATGGCACGACGCGGGTGCTGGCGGTGAAATCCACGGTCGAATCCGGCGATACCTTGGCCAGCCAAAAGAAGGGCTACGCGCAGATCCGCTTCAGCGATGGCAGCCAGCTGATTTTGCAACCGAATACGGCGTTGACCGTTGATCGCTTCTCGTATGACCCCGATAAGGCGCAGGCCGACCACATCGACCTGACGCTGGTTCGAGGCGGCGTACGGTCGACCGCCGGTTTACTCGGTAAACGCAGCATCGATCGCGTTGTCTTGAAGACACCGCTGGCCGACATCGCGATGCAGGGTGCGACGGTGATCGTGCAATATCATGAAGCGAGTGCCGAATCATTGGCCGCGCGGCGGGCTTTTCTGCTGGCCAGTACGGCAGCACTTGACTGGTCGCCGCTGGCCACGCGCAGCGATATGCCGCTTGCCGCGCGCATCGTGCCAATGAAATTGGCGCAAGTCGTACCAACTACCACACCAGCATTGCCACCGGGCTTATATGTCCAGGTAATCGACGGCATGATTAATGTGAGCAACAAAGGCGGGACGCAAAACTTTTCTTCCGGGCAATTCGGCTTCACACCAAGCCCGACACAAGCCCCTGTGGTTGTGCCGAAGAACCCCGGCCTCCAGTTCACCCTGCCGCCTTCATTCAGCAGCTCGCCTCCATCGACAGCGACTGGGCCAGTTAAGTCCTCAAACGTCGATTGCTTGGTTCGATAAATCTTCTCGATGATATTCACCGGTACGATTGCCGAACCCGATCGCACTTGAAGCGCGTGTCTGCCGACAGCTAGGCGTATAATCCCGACCCATGTCTGAAATCAATACGTTAGCTGGCGACGCAGCCAGTACCCCGGCGGCGGAACTGCCCGCAGAAGCCACTCCCGAAATTACCTTTGCCGATCTCGGCCTGGCCCCTGAGCTGCTGCGCGCGGTTCTTGAAGAGGGTTATACCAAGCCGACGCCGATCCAGGCTCAGGCGATTCCGCTCGTCATCCGCGGCCAGGACATCATGGGCGGCGCCCAGACCGGCACCGGCAAGACGGCCGCCTTCACGCTGCCCATCCTGCAGCGCATCCTGCCCTTTGCGAGCAGCAGCCCGTCGCCGGCCAAACATCCGGTACGTGCCCTGATCCTCGCGCCGACCCGCGAACTCGCCCTGCAGGTCTATGAATCGGTCAAGGCTTACAGCAAGCACACCCATCTGCGCTCGATGTGCGCCTTTGGCGGCGTCGATATCCGGCCGCAGATTGCCGAACTGAAGAAGGGTGTCGAGATTCTCGTCGCCACCCCCGGTCGACTGCTCGACCACGTCGAAAACAAAAGCGTCAGCTTCAACTCGGTGCAGGCGCTGGTTCTCGACGAAGCCGACCGCATGCTCGACATGGGCTTCGTGCCCGACGTCACGCGCATCCTCAACATGCTGCCGGCGCAACGCCAGAGCCTGCTGTTCTCGGCGACCTTCTCCGAGGAAATCAAGCGCCTCGCTGACACCATGCTGCGTTCACCGGTGCTGATCGAAGTCGCCCGCCGCAACCAGGTCTCCGACAACATCACGCACCGCGTGCATCCGGTTTCCGAATACGGCAAGCGCGGCCTGCTGATCAAGCTGCTGAAATCCAGCGAAATCCGCCAGTGTCTGGTCTTCATGCGCACCAAGCAGGGCTGCTCGCGCCTGACCCGCGAACTGCAGCGTGCCGGCATCCAGGCCGATGCGATTCACGGCGACAAGAGCCAGCTCGAACGCATCAAGGCGCTCGACGCCTTCAAGGCCGGCGAGACGCACGCGCTGATCGCGACCGACGTGGCCGCACGCGGCCTCGACGTCGACGACCTGCCCTACGTGATCAACTACGAACTGCCGCACACGCCGGAAGACTACGTGCACCGCATCGGCCGCACCGGCCGCGCCGGCAAGCTGGGCAATGCGATTTCACTGGTCAGCGCACACGAAGTCGGCTACCTGGTCGATATCGAAAAGCTGATCAAGCGCCCGATCGAACAGGTCGAAGTTGTCGGTTTCGAACCGGAAGCGGAATACGAATACCCGCCTGGCAACAAGAAAAAGCGCAGCGCCCCTGCCGCCGCTCCGGTCAAGGCTCCGCTGGCCCAGCGCCCGGAGCGTGGCGAGCGCAACGAGCGTGGCGAGCGCAACGAGCGTGGTGATCGCAATGATCGCGGCGACCGCCACGAGCGTCGCCCGGCGCGCCGCAACCCGATGATCGCTGCCGACGGTTTCGACTTCAGCAAGCCTTACGAGGACACCAGTCCGCGCAGCGACGTGCCGGATTCGCCGCAGGCACCGGCCAAGATCGACCCGCACAAACCCAAGCGGGTGGTTGCCGCCCTGCTCGGCGGTCTGGGTCGCAAGCAGTAAATGGAAACGGCGCCGAAGGCGCCGTTTCTACATCCATCTCACGCGAAGCAAGGAAAGCTCAGCCGGGCCGGCGCGGCACGAAACCAACCGGTGCCTTCGGCTTTTCGGCCGGCACTTCAACCAGCTTGATGATGGCCAGCGAGATGTTGTCGCCACTGCCGGCAGCCCGCGCCCGGGCGTGATCGATCAGCATTTCACAGGCATTGCGCGCCGAGTTTTCCGCCACGATGCGGCCCAGTTCGGCATCGTCGAAGTAGGCCCAGAGGCCGTCCGAGCAGAGCACGAAAGCATCGCCACCGGCGATGTCTTCGGCCTCGGCAAAGTCGAATTTGGGCTCTTCCTGCCCGCCCAGTGAGGTCAGCAGGACATTGCGATTGGGATGCGTCAGCGCCTGCTCGGCGGTGATCCGGCCATTGGCGACCAAATGTTCGACATAGGAATGGTCGACCGTACGGCGGACCAGTTTCCCGTCATGGAAGCGATACAGGCGACTGTCACCGCAATGCGCCCAGGTCACCTTGCCCGGCTGCAGCAGCAGCATGACGGCCGTGCTGTGCGGATCCTTTTCGTTCATGAAGCGCGATGCCTTGATCATCGTATGCGCTTCACGCATGCTGTTTTCGAGCATGACAAGCGGACTTTCTTCCGCCGGTGCGAAATGTTCGAGGGTGGTTTTCGCCGTGTGCAACACCTGTTCGGCGGCCAGGGCTCCCCCGGTATGTCCGCCCATGCCGTCAGCGACAACGACCAGTGCGACCCCCTTTTTCTTGGCATGCGGCAGAATCGCCAGACGATCCTGTTGCTCCTTGCGATCCCCCTGGTGCTGTGCTGCGCACGCGTCAATTGCTAACGGCATTACCCTCTCCTTGATCCGGAGAAGGTTATCATGAAAGGGATATACAAAGCTTTACACAAAATTAACCCAAAGCATGCTTGACCCGTCTTGCATCAGTGGTGCGTTGCCTGGAAACGCTCGATGATGACGTCGACAAATTCAGGCAGGGAGTCTTCGCCCAGGCCGAGTTCAGGCAGAACCTCGTCCTTGACCCGATCCCATTCGGTATTGCGGATGCGCTGCTCGCGATAATAGATTTCGATCGCCAACTGCAGGATGGCCACCATCGTGCGCGAGGCATGCATGCCCAGTTCACGGATGTCGTGGTGATAGCGGATGGCATCGCAGATGAAGTCGGGCAGATGCCAGTGACGGGCGACGATGTAGCCGACCACGCAATGATCGGCACTGAACTTGCGATCCTCGTCGGCCAGATCGACCCAGCGTCCCGGCTCACCCAGGTGCATCTCGGCGCAATAGGCGGTGAAGCGCTGCAGCAGCAGGAGCACGCCGCAATCGTGAAAAATCCCGGCGAGGTAGGCCTGATCCGGGAAGATGTTGCAGACGGCGATGCGATCGTCGGCAATCAGCATGGCGATCTGCGCCACCGCCTGCGAACGCGCCCAGAAGGCCTCGTACACACGCGGATTCTTCTTGATGTCGCCCATGCCGGCCAGCGCCACGGCCTGTACCAGGTTGGCCGTCTGGCGCACGCCAACGGCGTGCAGGATCTGCTCGACCGTCTCAAAGGGCTGGTGCTGCTTGTAAGCCGCACTGCCCACCACCTTGAAGAGCATGGCGGTGATGCCGGGATCCTGGTTGATCACCCGCGACAACACGCGGATATCGAATTCCTTTTGCTGCAGCAGCTTGAAAAGCTCCTGCATGACCCGCGGCTGCGGCGGAATCTTGACCCCCCGTTCGAGCAGACGCTTGATCTTTTTGGCATCTTCTTCGCCCAGCGTCCTGACCGCCTCGTTTACCGATGTTCCGCTCAAACCATCACCTCATCCATCAATTCTATCCAGTGCCGGACGGGCAGCATGCTGCCCGCCTGCAAGTGCGTCAGGCAGCCGATATTGGCCGTGGCGATCAGGAGCGGACCGCCAGCATCGAGCGCAGCCAGTTTCCGGTTACGCAACTGCACCGACAATTCCGGCTGCAAAAGGGAATACGTCCCCGCCGAACCACAGCACAAATGCGCATCGGCCACCGGCGTCAGGACAAAGCCAGCCGCCTGCAGCAGATCCTCGATCACGCCGCGAATCTGCAAACCATGCTGCAGTGTACACGGTGCGTGAAAAGCCAGCCGTTCGCGAAGCGGTTGATCATCTGGCAAAAGCGACAACAGGGCGGCTCGCTCGGCGCACAGGACTTCCGATGGATCACGGCACAGCGCGCTGATTTTGGCCGCTTTTTCGGCGTAGACCGTATCGTCGGCCAGCACATGAGCGTAATCGCGCACCTGCACGCCGCAACCGGATGCGGTGACGACAATCGCCTCGACCCCGGCCTCGACATGCGGCCACCAGGCATCGATATTGCGCCGCATGTCGAGCTTTGCGCCAGCCTGATCGTCGAGATGGAAACGTACGCCACCACAACAGCCGGCCTTGGCCTCCTCGAATAACTCGATACCGAGCCGGTCGAACACCCGCATCGTCGCCGCATTGATATTGGGCGCCAGCGCCGGCTGCACGCAACCTGCAAGCAACAGCATGCGGCGCGGGTGCCGGCCGCCGGCCGGCTTGCCGCGACTGGCACCGGGCGCCGGACGCGGCAGCTTGTCGGCGAGGCCGGAGGGCAGCAAGGGGCGCAACATGCGGCCAAGGCGAATCGCCGTGCCGAACAGGCGCGGCCGGGTCAGGCCCGCGCGCAGCAGGCGGCGTTTCAGCGCCTCGGCGCGCGGCCGCGGCAACTGCGCCGCCAGCACCTCGCGCCCGATATCGAGCAGATGCGCGTATTGCACGCCGGAGGGACAGGTCGTCTCGCAGGAACGGCAGGTCAGGCAGCGATCGAGGTGCAGCTGCGTCCTGGCCGTCACTTCCTTGCCCTCGAGCAATTGCTTGATCAGGTAGATGCGCCCGCGCGGCCCGTCCAGCTCGTCGCCCAGCAACTGGTAGGTCGGACAGGTCGCCGTGCAGAAACCGCAGTGCACGCACTTGCGCAGGATGTCCTCGGCGATCTGGCCGGCGCGGGTCTGACGAAGGGTGTCGGTGACGCGGCTATCCATCAGAACTCCGCGTACAGACGACCGGGGTTGAGAATGCCCTGCGGGTCGAAACTCTTCTTCAGGCGCCGGTGCAGCGCCAGCAAGGGCGGCGCCAGTGGCGCGAAGGCGCCCTCCAGGCAGCGCAGCGATTCCGGCGCGCGGTAGAGCACGGCATGCCCGCCGGCCTGCTGCGCCCGCTCGCGCATCAACGCTGCCGGTACGCTATCGCCGGCATACCAGCGCAAGCCGCCGCCCCACTCGATCGCACCCAGGCCATCAAGGCCGAGCGCCGGGGTCGTCGTCGGCAACGCCAGGCGCCAGAGGCTGGTGCCGGCAAAAGCCGGATGCGTCTGTTCGCGCACGGAAATCCAGTGTTTTTCGCCGTCGACCGTCTGGCCGCCAAACTGGTCCGCCAAACGCACCACCGCGCTGGCCACCGCGGCCTGGGCGCCGGACAGGCGCAACCAGAGCTGCCCGGCCGACCAGAACGAAGCCGAAACCGGCAAGGGCTGCCCGCCCCATTCGTTGAGCAGGGCCAGCGCGGCGCCTTCATCCAGATCGAAGCGCAGGGTCTGCTCGGCGCGCGGCCGCGGCAGAACTTTCAGCGTGACCTCGGCGAGTACGCCCAGGGTGCCGAGACTGCCCGCGAGCAAGCGCGAGACATCGTAACCGGCGACATTCTTCATGACCTGGCCGCCAAAATCGTGCACCAGCCCGCGCCCGTCCACCAGCTTTACACCAAGCACGAAATCGCGCACGCCGCCGGCCTGCTGCCGGCGCGGCCCGGCCAGCCCGGCCGCGACGCAACCGCCCAGCGTCGCCCGGCCGAAATGCGGCGGTTCGAAAGCCAGCATCTGGCCACACTCGGCCAGTGCGGCCTCGATTTCGACCAGCGGCGTACCGCAGCGCGCCGTCACATAAAGCTCGGTCGGTTCGTAGGCAACGATACCGCGATGTGCGGAAACATCGAGCAGCTTGCCGGCCAGCATGCCGCCGTAGAAATCCTTGCTGCCGCCAGCACGAATGCGCAGGGGCTCGTTGTTGGCTGCGGCCTCGATCATCTCGGCCACCAGATCGCTGAGGCGCATCAGAACCGCTCCAGTTCGGGAAATTTCAGTTCGCCATGATGCACATGCATCTGCCCGTATTCGGCGCAGCGATGCAGGCTGGGCACAGCCTTGCCGGGATTGAGCAGGCCGCGCTCGTCGAAGGCGGCCTTGATGCGATGAAAGACTTCCAGTTCGCGCGTCTTGTACTGCACACACATCTGGTTGATCTTCTCGATGCCGACCCCGTGCTCGCCGGTGATCGAACCGCCGAGACGCACCGACAGTTCGAGGATTTCCGCGCCGAAGGCCTCGGCCCGCGTCCACTCGCCCGGTTTGGCCGCGTCGTACATGATCAGCGGATGCAGGTTGCCGTCGCCGGCATGAAAGACATTGGCGCAGCGCAAGTTGTATTTCTTCTCCATGGCGGCAATCGCGGCCAGCATTTCGGCCAGGCGCTTGCGCGGAATCGTGCCGTCCATGCAGTAATAATCGGGCGTGATCCGCCCGACCGCCGGAAACGCCGCCTTGCGCCCGGCCCAGAAGCGCAGGCGCTCGGCTTCCGATTGCGAGACGCGGATGTCGCGCGCGCCGGCAGCGGTCAACACCGCCGTGACGCGGGAAATCTCCTCGGCGACCTCCTCCGGCGTGCCGTCCGATTCGCAGAGCAGGATGGCCGCCGCAGCGAGGTCGTAACCCGCCTTGACGTAGGGCTCGACCGCCGCCGTCGCCGGCTTGTCCATCATCTCGAGACCGGCCGGAATGATGCCGGCGGCGATGATCGCTGCCACCGCCTCGCCGGCCTTGCCGACCTGGTCGAAGGAGGCCATCACGACCTGCGCCAGCGCCGGCTTGGGCACCAGCTTGACGGTCACTTCGGTGACCACGCCAAGCATGCCTTCCGAACCGATGAGCAGGGCAAGCAGGTCGTAACCGGGCGCATCGGGCGCTTCGGAGCCGATCTCGAAAACCTCGCCCTCGATGCTGACCACCCGGATGCGCAGGATGTTGTGCACGGTCAGGCCGTATTTCAGGCAATGCACGCCGCCCGAATTTTCGGCAACGTTGCCGCCCAATGTGCAGGCAATCTGTGACGAGGGATCGGGCGCGTAATACAGGCCGTACGGCGCCGCCGCTTCCGACACGGCGAGGTTGCGCACGCCGGGCTGAACCACCGCCAGACGCGCCAACCGGTCGACGCGCAAAATCCGGTTAAAACGCGCCATTGACAGCACGACACCCTGGGCATGCGGCATCGCCCCACCCGACAGACCGGTGCCGGCACCGCGCGCCACGACCGGCACGCCGAGCTGGTGACAGGTCCACAGGATATCGACCACCTGCGCCTCGCTTTCCGGCAGGCAGACGGCGAGCGGCAATTCGCGGTAGGCGGTCAGGCCATCGCACTCATAGGGGCGCAAATCCTCGTCATCGACCAGCAGGCAATGCGCCGGCAGAATGGCCTTGAGGCGCTCGGCGAGGGCCTTGCGATCAGTCTGGAAAGTGTTTTCGGCGGTCTCCATCTGCACATTCTAAACCGTGGGCGAAGGCAAAAAGAGGGGCCACGCGCAGATTCCCGAATTGCATACACCACAAGCCAGGACAACGATTTGCCAATGACATAAACAGCTTTTTTGCATGCCCGAAACAACATATTTTTACGCACCTGCCGGCCCCCTTCCCTCTATAATCGCGCGCTTTATTGGCGGCATAAAATGCAAGCCAATCACGGACTTAGTCGATCTGCGCCAACCTCCCTGCATGGCGCCCGCAACGCGGATCACAGGAAAGATGACGAATGAACCTCTGGACAGCCCCCGACACCCGAGCCCTGCTCCGCTCGCTACTGCAGGAGCTCGATGCGCAACTGGAGAGCGCCCCGCCTGACGAGGCGGTCGTTGTCGAAAGCGTCAATGTCGCCTGGCCGCATATCAAGAATTGCCTCGCCAGGGCCCTCGCCAGCGAAGGCGAAAACCAGTGCCATGCGATGCTCGAGCAACTGGCCGGCGAAGGCACGCCATTCATGCTCTTCGCACACCAGTTCGGCGTCCTGCGCAACCTGATCATCAAGCTCGTGCTCGGTCGTGGCGATCTGGCGCAGGCGCGCCAACTGATCTCGCTCTTTGAAGACATGGAGGAGGAGTTCGCCAGCATCTACCTGCGCGTCTTCCTCAATCGCCTGGGCACGCGCAATCACCTGCGCCTGAGTCACATCCAGGCGCTCAGCGACAAGAACATCCTCACTTACTTCGAGAGCCACCTCGAATGGATCGCCCAGTTGGTCGAGGCGGCGCGCCAACGCGCCCCGGAACTGATGCCGGAACTCGACCACACGCACTGCCAGTTCGGTTCCTGGCTGAACGGTGACGGCAGCAAGCTGATCCGCGACAAGAGTCATATCGGGCAGATCCGGAAGCTGCACGAATCGCTGCACCATGTCGTCTGCGAAGTCAGCGAAATCATGAGCCACCGGCGCGCAAGCAGTCCGATCTACGCCCTGCTCAAGAAGGCCGAAACCTACTCGCTCGAACTCGGCAACGAAATTTCGCTGCTCAACAGCATCGTCATCATGAGCGTGTACAACAAGGATCCGCTGACCGGCTTCCTGAACCGCCGCTTTCTCGACCGCGTCCTGGTCAATCAAATGGAAATCGCCAAGGCGACCGAGTCGGCGTTCAGCGTCATCATGTTCGACCTCGATCACTTCAAGAAGCTCAACGACAGGTACGGCCACAACACCGGCGACCGGGCGCTCGAGCATATCGCCGGCATTGTCCGCGAGACGCTGCGCCAGTCCGATCTCGTCTTCCGCTACGGCGGCGAGGAATTCCTGCTCGTCGCACCGTCGACCGGTAACGTCCAGGCCCACCTGCTCGCCGAAAAGCTGCGTCAGCGCATTCACGACAATCCGCTGCCCGGCGAACCGGCTATCCCGCTCAGCGCCAGTTTCGGCGTCACGGAAATCGCGCCATCCACCTACACCGTTGTCGACACCGGCCTGGTTCGCGACGTCATCGCCGAATGTGACGGCAAGCTCTACGCCGCCAAGCGGCGCGGTCGCAACCGCGTCGTGTGAGCGCCTACTTCGGCAGCCAGCCCAACCCGGCCTCGGTTGTCGTCAGCGGTTTGTATTCGCAACCGACCCAGCCGGCGTAACCCAGCCGGTCGAGCAGCGCGAACAAATAGGGATAGTTGATCTCGCCGCTGCCCGGCTCGTGCCGGCCCGGATTGTCGGCAATCTGGATGTGGCCGATCTGCCCGATGTACTTTTCCAGCGTGCGCGCCAGATCGCCGGCGATGATCTGGGCGTGGTAGATGTCGTATTGCAATTTGACGTTCGGACGGTCGACCGCCGCCAGCAGGCGAAAACCCTTCGCCACGTCATCGAGCCAGTAACCGGGCATGTCGATGCGGCTGTTGATCGGCTCGATCGTCACCGTGACGCCGACCGTGGCCAGCCGGTCGGCGGCGTAACGCAGGTTGGCGATATAGGTTGCTTCCAGTTCGGCCTCGGCCACGCCGACCGGGGAGAGGCCGGCCATGCAATGCACCCGCTCGCAATCGAGCACGACGGCGTATTCGAGTGCCTGCTCGACGCTCTCGGCAAACTCGCCCTGGCGGTGCGGCAGGCAGGCCAGACCGCGCTCACCGGCCGCCCAGTCGCCGGGCGCCAGGTTGAACAGCACCTGCTCCAGATCGCTCGCCTGCAGCCATTCGGCGATGTCATGCGGCGAATGCTCGTAGGGAAAGAGATACTCGACCCCGCCGAAGCCGGCCGCTGCGGCCAGGGCAAAACGTTCGGGGAAAGGCCGGTCGGCAAATAAAAAACTCAGGTTGGCGGCGAACTTTGGCATGACGATGACAGTCTGTGGCTGAGCCAAAAGTATAATCCGCCGACAACCAAGGAGAGAGACCGTGAGCGACAACCAGAACAATACGGACAGCGAACGCAAGGGCAACCGCCTGTCGAAGATCGTCACCCGCACCGGCGACGCCGGCACCACCGGGCTCGGCGATGGCAGCCGGACGACCAAGGACAGCCTGCGCATCGACAGCATCGGCGAAATCGACGAACTGAATTCCGGCCTCGGCGTGCTGCTCTGCGAAGAACTGCCGGCCGCCGTGCGTGCCGCACTGCTCGACGTCCAGCACGACCTGTTCGATCTCGGTGGCGAACTCTGCCTGCCCGGCATGAACATCATCAAGGATGCCCAGGTCGCCCGCCTCGAAGAACTGGCCGACGAATTCAACACCGGCCTGCCCATGCTCAAGGAATTCATCCTGCCCGGCGGCACGCGCGCCGCCGCACTGGCCCACCTGAGCCGTACCGTCTGCCGCCGCGCCGAGCGCTCGATGGTCCGCCTGCACGCCGCCGAGCCGCTCTCCGAGCCGGCGCGTCGCTACATCAACCGCCTCTCCGACCTGCTCTTCATCCTCGGCCGCGTCCTCAACCGCGCCGGCGGGCGTGGCGACGTGCTCTGGCAAAAAGGCAAGAACGCCGCATGAGCGCGCTGGTCATCGGCCACATCACGGTCAGGGATGCCGACCAATGGGCGCAATACCGCGCCCGGGTGCCGGCCACGCTGGCGCCCTTCGGCGCCGAGCTGGTCTTTCGCGGCCAGCGCGGCCGCCTGCTCGCCGGCACGCATGCGCATGCCGACACGGTGGTGATCCGTTTTCCCGATCTGGCGAGCGTCGACCGCTGGTACGACTCGCCGGCCTACCAGGCGCTGCTGCCACTGCGCCAGGCGGCCGCCGACATCGATCTGGTCAGCTTCAGCGAATAGACAGGGCTTCGCGGCATCCTGCCTTCGGGTTAAAGTCTCCGGCATAACAAACAAGGAGACAGCCGCATGCAACACCCCGAATTCACCAGCCTCACCCTGCACCTCGCCGACGGCATCGCCGAGATCCGCCTCAACCGGCCGGACAAGTCGAACGCCATGCACGACGTGATGTGGCAGGAAATCCGCCAGGCCTTCGACTGGGTCGACAGTACCCCGGAAGCGCGTGTCGCCATCCTCGCCGGCGCCGGGCGCAATTTCTGCGCCGGCATCGACCTCGCCATGCTGGGCAGCATCCAGCAGCGCATTGCCCACCCGGACGGCGCGCGCAGTCGCGAAGCCCTGCGCCGCCTGATCCTCGACCTGCAGGACTGCCTCTCCGCCATCGAGCGCTGCCGCAAGCCGGTGCTGGCTGCGATCCAGGGTGCCTGCGTCGGCGGCGCACTCGATCTCGTCACCTGCTGCGACATGCGCTATGCCGCTGAGGATGCCGTGTTCTCGATCAAGGAAATCGACCTCGGCATGGTCGCCGACGTCGGTACCCTGCAACGCCTGCCGCGCCTCGTCGGCGACGGCATCGCGCGCGAACTGGCGTACACCGGCCGGACGGTCGACGCTGCCGAAGCGGGCAAAATCGGTCTGGTCAATCGCGTTTTTGCCTCTTGCGAAGCGTTGACCGCTGGCGTGCGCGACATCGCTGCGAGCATCGCCGCCAAGTCGCCACTCGCGACGCGCGGCCTCAAGGAGGTCATGAACTACAGCCGCGAGCACAGCATCGCCGACGGCCTCAATTACGTCGCGACCTGGAATGCCGCCTTGCTGCTCTCCGGCGACCTCGACGAGTGCATCGCCGCACAACGCGAGAAACGCGCCCCCAACTTCGCCGACTGAGGCAGCCCGCTGGCGTTTCCCCGACGTTCATGGGTCGGGGAAGCGCGTACAATTCAAGCAGACAAGCCAACGCCGGCCAGGGAGTAACGGCACATGGATTCGCAGCAAAATCGCAGCAAGGAGTTTCGCGCCTCTTTGCACAAGGCCATTCTCGACGAAAGCCCGGACGGGATTCTCGTCGTCGATCACGATGGTCATATCGTGTCGGTCAACAAGCGTTTTTTCGAAGTCTGGCGGATTGCCCAGCCGGACTATCCGCTCGACGCCCAGGGCAACGTATCCGACGATCCCTTCCTCGAGCAGGCCCTGAAACGGGTTGCGCAACCGGAACTCTTCCTGCAACGGGTGCGCGAGCTGTATGCCAATCCCGCACTCGAAGACAACTGCGAGATCAGCCTGGTCGACGGGCGCAGCCTGAAGCGTCACTCCAGCCCCCTGCGCAGCGCCGCTGGCGAGTATCTCGGACGCGTCTGGTATTTCCGCGACATTACCGACATCGTCCGCTCCCGCCAGGCACTCACCGACAGCGAGTTGCGCTACCGCACCGCCTTCCAGACCACGCTCGACGCCATCGCCATCACGACGCAGAAGGAAGGCAGCTACCTCGACGTCAATCGCGCCTTTGTCGACATGTCCGGCTATCAGGCCAGCGAACTGATCGGGCGCAGCTCGCTGGAACTCAATATCTGGGCTCACCCGGAGGATCGTCAGCGTTTCAGCCGGCAATTCAGCCGCGGCGATCAGGTGCTCAATTTCGAGGCGCTCTTCCGGCGCAAGGACGGCAGCACCTTCTGGGGCCTGTTCTCCGCCTCGCGCATGGAATTGGACGGCGTTGCCTGCCTGCTCTCGATCACCCGCGACATTACCGACAGCAAGCGGGCCGAGGAAGAACTGGCCGAATACCGCAAGCACCTAGAGCAACTGGTGGAAAAACGCACGACGGAACTGTCGACCGCCAAGGAGGCCGCCGAAGCCGCCAACATCGCCAAAAGCGCCTTTCTCGCCAACATGAGCCATGAAATCCGGACGCCGCTCAATGCGATTACCGGCATGGCCTACCTGATTCGCCGCAGCGGCCTCAATCCGGAACAAGTCGCCAGGATGGACAAACTCGAGGCAGCCGGCGAGCATCTGCTCAGCATCATCAACGCGATCCTTGAACTGTCGAAGATCGAAGCCGGCAAGGTCACTCTGAGCGAGAGCCCGGTCCGGATCGAAAGCGTCTTCGCCAACGTCCTGTCGATGTTGCAGGAACGCGCCCAGGCCAAGCATCTCCAGTTCATTGCCCGGCCCGGCGAACTGCCCGGCGGACTGCTTGGCGACCAGACGGCATTGCAGCAGGCTCTGCTCAATTACGCGGCCAATGCGATCAAATTCACCGAGACGGGCAGTGTCACCCTGCAAGCCGGCATCATCGAGGAAGACGCGCACAGCGTGCTGCTTCGCTTCACGGTCGAGGATACCGGCATCGGCATCGCCGCCGACGCACTACCGCGGCTGTTTTCCGCCTTCGAACAAGTCGACAACACGACCACCCGCAAATATGGCGGTACCGGCCTGGGCCTTGCAATCACCCGCCGCCTGGCCGGCCTGATGGGCGGCACCGCCGGTGCCAGCAGCACGCCGGGCCAGGGCAGCACCTTCTGGTTCACGGCCCGCCTGCGCAAACAGGAAGACACCGTCCATCAGCCGGCCGCGACGGCTAGCGCTGCATGCCGCTCCACGCCGGATCTCGCGCAACACCGCATCCTTCTCGTCGAGGACGAACCGATCAACCGCGAAGTGGCGAGCATGATGCTGGAGGATGCCGGCCTTGTCGTCGATACGGCAGAAGACGGACTCGAGGCGGTCGACCGTCTGGAAAAGCAGGAATACGCGCTGATCCTGATGGACATGCAGATGCCGAACATGGATGGCCTGGAAGCAACCCGCTGCATCCGCCGGCTACCGCTGGGCCGCGCTGTACCGATCATTGCGATGACCGCCAATGCCTTCGAGGAAGACCGCTCGCGCTGCCTCGCTGCCGGCATGGACGACTTCATCTCGAAGCCGGCCGATCCGGAGCGCCTGATTCAGGTAATCAGCCACTGGCTGAGCCAGGGTCGTACGGGCGGCCCTGAACAGTTCCCTCGCCCCAGCCTGCCCGGCACGAAAGACTGAGGGCGGCGCCCTTTATTTCGGCAGCGGGCGCAGATACATCAGCGAAAAAGGCGCATCTGCATAAGCCGGATGCTCGGCGATGCCGTTTTCGACCACCTTGCCGGCATAACTGCCATCTGCGCCACGCCGCAGGATGGCAGTGTAATAAACCGTTTTACCGGATAGCAGAACCAGGTAGATATGCTCGCGATTGATCGCGCCATCAACGCTGTAGGAACCCAGCGTGCCGAAAAAACGCGAACCGTCCTGGACCAGATTGGCTTCACCCCAGTTATCCCCGGGGCCTCCCGCTGTAGTCCATTTGCCGCCGACATTGGTACTGACCGTACCCGCCTTGGCCTCCAGCCAGCCGTTCGTCTCGGCGCGATTCAGGCTGTTGCCGCCGCAGGCGGCCAGGAACAGAGCCAGCAGACCGGCCAGGAACATATTTTTGCCATGCATCGCTGCTTCCTTTCGGAGATCGTGAGATGAGCGGCCTGCCGGTCGCTCCAAAAAGTTACTCGGCGGCTTCGGCGACGCGCCGGGCACGCACGGCGGCGGCCAGCTGGTCGAGCACCTTGAGACTGTCGTCCCAGTTGATGCAGGCATCGGTGACGCTCTGGCCGTAGGTCAAGGCCTTGTCCGGCACGATGTCCTGGCGGCCTTCGACGAGGTGCGACTCGACCATGACGCCGACGATGCGCTCCTCACCGGCGGTCAGCTGGGCGGCAACGCTGTCGCTGACTTCCATCTGCAGCTTGTACTGCTTGCGGCTGTTGCCGTGCGAGAAATCGACCATCAGCCGGGCGGCGAGGCCGGACTTGGCAATCTCGGTGCACGCGGCATCGACGCTGGCCGCATCGTAATTGGGTTCCTTGCCGCCGCGCAGGATGACGTGACAGTCCTCGTTGCCCATGGTGGACACGATGGCGGTATGGCCGGACTTGGTCACCGACAGGAAATGGTGCGGCGAATTGGCCGAGCGGATCGCGTCGACCGCAATGCGCATGTTGCCGTCGGTACCGTTCTTGAAGCCGACCGGGCAGGACAGGCCGGACGCCAGCTCGCGGTGCACCTGCGATTCGGTGGTGCGCGCGCCGATGGCGCCCCAGGCGATCAGGTCGGCGGTGTATTGCGGCGTGATGGTGTCGAGGAACTCGGTCGCGCAGGGCAGATCCAGCTCGTTGATTTCGAGCAGGATCTTGCGCGCCAGGCGGATGCCTTCGTTGATGCGGAAGGTGTTGTCGAGACGCGGGTCGTTGATCAAGCCCTTCCAGCCGACCGTCGTGCGCGGCTTTTCAAAATAGACGCGCATCAGCACGACGAGGTCGTCCTTGTACTTGTCGGCTTCCTTGGCCAGCTTCTTCGCGTACTCCATCGCAGCATCGTAATCATGGATGGAACACGGCCCGATCACGACCAGCAGACGGTCGTCGGCACCGTGCAGGATGCGGTGGATGGCCTGGCGGGCGACGTAGGTGGTTTGCGCGGCGCGGTTCGATACCGGATATTCACGGAAGACATGCGCCGGCGGCACCAGTTCCTTGATTTCCCTGATCCGCAGGTCGTCGGTATTCGGTTTGCTTGCTTGCGTGCTGTGCTGCGTCATGCCCGGCCCCATTTGAAAATGCCTGAAAAACGAGCATTCTACCGGATGCGCATGGAAGATTCCGACCTTCACCCCTCGCTCGAGTTGCCGGACCGCCCCGTCAAGGGTCGCGGCGCCGTCGGCAATGTCGCCCACCGCTACAGCAGCGACCGGCGGCTGGCCGAGGATGACGGCTGGGAACGCGACACGCCGGCGCTGCCGCAAACCCGTCTTCTGGTCGATGCCGCGAAGTCGATCATCAGCCGCAACGACTCGCCCGACCTCGAGTTCACGCAGTCGCTGAATCCCTACCGCGGTTGCGAACACGGTTGCATTTATTGCTACGCCCGGCCGACGCATGCGTATCTCGGCCTGTCGCCCGGCCTCGATTTCGAGACGCAGATATTCCAGAAGCCGAATGCCGCCGCGCTGCTGCGCGCCGAACTGGCCCGCCCCGGCTACACCTGCTCGACACTGGTCCTCGGCGCAGCAACCGACGCCTACCAGCCTTTCGAGCGCCAGACCAGGCTGAGTCGCAGCGTGCTCGAAGTGCTGCTTGAGGCAAGGCATCCGGTCGCCGTGGTCAGCAAGTCGTCACTGATTTTGCGCGATCTCGACCTGTGGACCGAACTGGCCCGCCACAATCTTGCCCATGTCGGCATTTCGCTGACCACGCTGGACGGCCCGCTCGCCCGCCAGCTCGAACCACGCGCCAGCGCGCCGCACGCCCGCCTGACAGCAATCGAAAAACTGGCCGCGGCCGGCGTGCCGGTCTCGATCTTTGCGTCGCCGCTGATTCCCGGCCTCAATGATCACGAACTGGAAAAACTGCTCGGTGCCGCCCGCGAGCATGGGGCAAGCAGCGCCAGCTACACACTGCTGCGCCTGCCGCACGAAGTGGCCGGCCTCTTTCGCGACTGGCTGGAATGGCATGCGCCGCAGAAGGCGGCACGCATCATGTCGGTACTTTATGATTTGCGCGGTGGACGCGCCAACGACGCCAAATTTGGCAGCCGGATGACCGGCCTCGGGCATTTTGCCGAACTGATCCGCCAGCGTTTCGAACTGACCTGCCGCCGCCTCGGGCTGGCACGCGACTGGCCGAATCTCGACAGCAGCCGCTTCACCCCGCCGCCCCCGCCGCAAAACGACGGGGAACGGCAACTCAGCCTGTTTTAGGGCAGCTGCGTCAGGTAGTTGCTGATCGCAACGATTTCCTCGTTCTTGAGGCCGGCCGTGGCAATGGCCATCAACTGGTTGTTGCGCACCCCGGTCTTGTCGCGATAGCGGGTGATCGTCGTCTGCAGGTAAGGCTGTTTCTGTCCGGCCAGACGGGCGATGGTCTCATTGCCGCGGCCCTGCTCGCCATGACAGCGCACGCACAGCTTGCCGAACAATTCCTTGCCTTTGCTCACCAGGGCGGCATCGGCACGCGATGGCGGCACCGGCATGCTGGCGTAGTAGGAAGCTGCCTGCAGGCGCTCGTCGTCCTTGAGCACCTTGATCAGGCCCTGCATGAATTGATCCTTGCGCTCACCGGTCCCGAACTTGCGAATCTGCTCGAGCAGATAGGCCGGGTTCTGGCCGGCCAGATTGGGCACTTCCGGCAACTTGCTGATGCCGTCCTCACCATGGCAGTTGGCACAGAAGAAAGTGACCTTCTTGCCGGCGTCGACCGCTGCACGCAAGGCCACCGGATCCGACTGGAGGGACTTCAGCTTGTCCTGAACGCCCTGCTGCGCCACGGCGCCACCACATGCCACCAACAAGCTTGCTGCCAGAATCAACGCCCGCATTACATTGTCCTCCCTGAGAAGGGGGTAATTATGCCGTTCCACCCACGGTCAGTCCATCTATCCGTAATGTCGGCTGACCGACGCCGACCGGCACACTCTGCCCGTCCTTGCCGCAAGTGCCGACGCCGGGATCGAGTTTGAGGTCGTTGCCGATCATCGAGATGCGCGTCATCGCGTCCGGGCCGTTGCCGATCAGCGTCGCGCCCTTGATCGGCCGCGTCACCTTGCCGTCCTCGATCAGGTAGGCCTCGCTCATCGAGAAGACGAACTTGCCGCTCGTGATATCGACCTGGCCGCCGCCGAAATTGGCGGCGTAGATGCCCTTCTTGACCGACTTGATGATTTCCGCCGGGTCATGCTCGCCGGCCAGCATCATGGTGTTGGTCATGCGCGGGATGGGCAGGTGAGCAAAGGATTCGCGCCGGCCGTTGCCGGTCGGGGCAACGCCCATCAAGCGCGCGTTCAGGCTGTCCTGCATGTAGCCCTTGAGGATGCCATCCTCGATCAGCACAGTGCGCTGCGTCGTGTTGCCTTCGTCGTCGATGTTCAATGAACCGCGGCGGTCGGCGATCGTGCCGTCGTCGATGACAGTGACGCCCCTGGCGGCAACGCGCTGGCCAACCCGGCCGGAAAACGCCGAGCTGCCCTTGCGGTTGAAATCGCCTTCCAGGCCGTGGCCGACCGCTTCGTGCAACAGGATGCCGGGCCAGCCGGAACCGAGCACGACCGTCATCTGGCCGGCCGGCGCGGCGTCGGCATGCAGGTTGGTAACCGCCTGATGCACGGCTTCGCTGGCATAGCGGCGCAGGATGTCATCGGAGAAATAGGCGAAATCGAAGCGTCCACCGCCGCCCGAGCCGCCCTGCTCGCGCTTGCCGTTTTCCTCGACGATGACCGAGATCGAGCAGCGCACCAGCGGCCGGATATCGGCCGCCAGACGGCCATCGGAACCGGCGACCAGGATCACTTCGTATTCGCCGGCGAGCGAGGCCATGACCTGCACGACGCGCGGATCGATCGCCTTGGCAAAACCTTCCAGACGCTCGAGCAGCTTGACCTTGGCTTCGGCCGGCAGCGAAGCAATCGGGTCGTGCGGCACGTACAGCGCGCGGCTGGCGGTCGACGCCTGCAAAGCGGGCAAAATGCCGTTCTGGCCGGCCGCGGCGATGGCGCGCACGGCACTGGCCGCATCGCCCAAAGCACGCGAGCTGATGTCGTCGGAGTAGGCAAACGAAGTCTTTTCGCCGGAAATGGCGCGCACGCCGACGCCCTGGTCGATGTTGAAGCTGCCCGACTTGACGATGCCTTCATCGAGGCTCCAGGCCTCGGAACGCGAATACTGGAAGTAGAGATCGGCGTAATCGACCTGGTGCGTCAGGATCTGGCCGAAGGTGCGCGACAGGTCGCTCTCGCTCAGCGAGAACGGGGTGAGGAGAAGCGATTCGGCCTGGGCCAGGGCGCTGTTCTGGGTCATTGAAACTCCGTCAGAGAATACGGTGGGCGAGCGCCGGCAGGCTCTCGCGGATTTCGGCGATACGGGCGTGGTCGAGGTCGGCAATGACGACGCCCGGCCCTTTCATCTTGCGGTCGAGGATCTCGCCCCAGGGGTCGACGATCATGCTGTTGCCGTGCGTGACACGTCCGTTTTCATGGCGCCCGCCCTGTCCGACCGCGAGCAGGTAGCATTGGTTCTCGATGGCACGCGCGCGCAGCAGGATTTCCCAGTGGGCACGGCCAGTGGTGTCGGTGAAGGCGGCCGGCATGAAGATCAGATCGACCGGGCCGAGCGAGCGGTAAAGCTCGGGGAAGCGCAGGTCGTAGCAGATCGACAGCGCGACACGGCCGAACGGCGTATCAACCGCGACCGGCGTGTTGCCCGGCTCGATGAAGGCGGCCTCGTTGTAGGACTCGTCGCCCTTCTTGAAGCCGAACAGGTGGATCTTGTCGTAGCGCGCGACGCAGTCGCCGCCGTCGTTGAAGACCAGCGAACTGTTGCGCATCTGGTGCGGCTGCGTCGCGGTCAACGGGATGGAACCGGCAAAAATCCACACATCGTGACGTGCCGCGGTCGCTGCCAGCCAGTCCTGGATCGGCCCGTTGCCGTAGGTTTCGCGGGCGCGCACACGGTCGGCGTCGGCCGCACCGATGATCGGAAAATACTCGGGCAGGGCGACCATCTGCGCACCCTGGTCGACGGCTTCGGCAATTAGCCGGCCGGCGGTTTCCAGGTTGTCACCGACGCGCGGCCCGGACACCATCTGCAGGGCGGCAATACGGCAGTTCTGCTTCATCGGGCGTCATTCTCCATCGGGGGTTTTTCTTCTTCCGGCCTGGGCTTGTTGTTGGGCGCAGATTCGCCGGCCTTGTCGACCTTGGGGTCGCTCCAGCTGCCGGTGACATGATAGCGGTAGCTGAACAGGCGGTTGAGCGGATTGAGCGGATTCGGCAGCACGGTATTGGCGAGCAGGGTTGCCGCACCGACCACCGGATTGACCAGCGCCACGCCGACTGCGGCGGCATTGCCGATTTCCGGCCGGACGACGACCTGCAGGTCCTGCGTCTCGTTCTTCAGGTCGGTTTCGCCCTGCATTTCGATGTGCGCCGCCGGCCCCTTGATGCGCAGCGGTTCGGTGGTGCGCATGATGCCTTTTTTCACCGACAGGACCGAGTTGATGCTGTCGAAGGCCAGGCCATCACTGAAAATATCGCGAAAATCGAGGGTCAACCGGCGCGGCAGGGACTGCAGCGAGATCAGGCCGAGCAGCTTGCCGACGCCCGGTTCGAGCTTGTTGAACTGGCCTTTTTCGGCCTGCACGGTCAGTTGACCGGTCAGCGACGGATAGTGGATGCCGGTCAGCGGCCCGCTCCATTGCAGGTCGCCCGTCAGTTTGGCCGTACCGCGCCGCACCGTGTCGGCATAGCCGAGGCGGTCGAGCAGCTTGCCGAGATCCTTGGCATTCAGTTCAAAATCGAGGCGCGTCTGCTGCTTGCCGCTATTGAACCAGACGCCCTTGCCCTTGAGGCTGCCGTCCGGATTCTGCAGGCTGAGCAGATCGAGGTTCCAGGCGCCCTTGTCGTTGCGCGCCTTGAGATCAAGCTTGCCGAGCGCCTTGTCGCCGACATGAAAATCGTCGACCGAGAGACTCATGCCGGGCAAGGAATTGAGCAGGGCACTGCCGCTCTCGCTGCTTTCCGCCGCCGGGCGCACGATCAGGCGCTTGAAATTGCCCTCGACCCAGCCTTCGCCAGCGCTCTTCCAGAAAATGTCGCCGACCGCCTCGCGCGTGTTGAGGCCGATCTGCCAGCCGCCGTCGCGCGGGCGCAAGGTCGTTTCGACCTGACTGTAATCGCGCCCCATCAGGTGCAGGCGCGGCGTTTTCAGAAAAACGCTGTTCAGGGCGAGTCCACCGCTGGCCGCGCCATCGGCACCATTGGCATCGGGCAGGAAGTGCTTCCAGGCATCGGCGTCGATCTGCGGCACCGCAACGCGCACCGCCAGCCCCTTGTCGGGCAGCCGCGGTTCGGCATCGCCAAGCGCAAAGACGCCGCGCTCCCAGTTGTCGCCGCGGCGCACGATCAAGCCCTGCGCCACCTTGCCCAAAGTGATCTTGTACTGCTCGCGCGTCGCATCCGGGGCCGTACGCTCGATGCGCAACGGCAGCGCCATGGTGGCGTTCTTGTTGAGCGGCTCGGGCAGGGGCGAACTGACGCCGAGCAGATCGGAGTCGATGACGACATCGGCGTTGCGCTTGCGGATGGCGATATCAGCCTTCCAGCCGGAACTGCCGCTCAGGTGATTGATCAGCGGAAAGCCGAAGTGCTTGCTCACTTCGCCGATATTGGCCGTACCGCTGGCCTGGACGGCCACCTTGTCGCCAATATTTTTGACCTGCACCCGGGCCGGGCCGCCGAACAGGCGGCCGTTGATATCCTGCGCGATGATGCTCTTTTCGGTCAGTTGCAACCGGCCATTGACCTGGGTCAGCGGCGGCAGGCCGGCGAGCGGCTGCACCTGGTTGTTCTGGAACTGGTAATCGCCGCGCATGCGGGTATCGAGGGCGTGACGCAGCGGAATATCGAGCTCCAGATTGAGTCGACCGTTGCCACTCGCCTTCATGCCGTCGGTAAAGCGATCGATGCTGTCGGCGACCGGACTCTGCTCGATGAAACGCAGGAACTCGCCAGTCGGACCCTGCGCGACGCCGCGCACGAAGAGCATTTCCTCGTGCGACTCGAAATCGGGAATCTCGACCGTGACGCCGGACAGCCTGGCGCCAAGTATCGTTCCCTGGCTGGCATTAACCTTCATGCCGACACCGAAACTCATTTCGCCATCGATATTCTCGATCACCGGCCAGCCCGGCGCGTAGTCGATCTTCGCGCCCGCCGCCTTGGCGGTGACCAGGAACTGGCCGCCCTTGCCGTCGCGGAAGGGGAAGTCCTTGAGGTTGCCCTTGAGCACCAGCTTGCCGTCATAACCACGACCGCCAACGATGCCGCGGCGCAGCCAGGCGCGTGCATCGGCATTGACGGCATGCGGCATGAACCGCCAGACGGCCCGCCCGTCGCCCCGGTCGACCGTTGCCTGGAGGTCAATTTCACCCGGTCCGTCACCGCTGTAGCGATAGCTGCCACGCGCCGAACCGGCCGCCTCCGGACCGGCGAACTCGAGCTTGTCGAGCTTGATGTCGGCAACCGGGCCATTGATTTTCCAGCTAGCCTTGGCCTTCAGCGTATCGAGCGCAATATCGGGTTCGGGAAACACGGCCGGCAAGGAGATTCCGGAGGTCCCCGAATCCAGCGCCATCTCGCCGCCCTTTTCGTTCGCATCGATCAGCCCGGACAAGCCGCTGGCGCCTGGCACATAACCGCTGGCGACCAGCCCAAGCTGGCTGAAACCGGCCTTCAGCGCGTAGCGCCGCAGGACATCGCCTTCCAGCGCCCAACTCGTCCGCAATTCGCTGATCCGGCCCTGCGGCCGGTGCTTTTGCAGCAACTCGCGACTCTGCGCATCGAGCGGCATGTAGGCGGCCAGACTGCCAAGCACCGCCAGATCAAGGAAACTGGCGCGAGCATTGCCGCTGATCGCCAATGTTTGCGGGTCTTGCTGCCATTCGACCTGGAAATCGGTCGGCGCAACGCGCATGCCTTCCTGCGTCAGCAACTCGAGCTTCTGCCCGCTCACCGCCCAGGCCTCGCCCTTGTAGCGGCCTTCCAGGCGCCCGCGCATGCTTGCCAGATTGAGTTCAGGCAATTTGCGACCGAGCCGGATGCGGACTTCCTCGAGGGCAAAATCGGTAGTCAGCTTGCCGCCACCATCGGCGAAATCGCCCCAGACGCGCAGCGCGCCCCGGCCGCGCGGCAGATGCACCGGGTAATCGACCCAGCTACGCCAGCCGGCAAGGTCGGCGTAATCGAGTTCGACGAACAGCTTGCCGGAAAGATCGGCCAGCACTTCGCCGATCTCGCCGCGCACCTCGCCGCGAATGTCGATGCGCGCCGCCAGTTCGGCCGGCGGTGCCGCCGAAAGACCGAAGCGATGGCGGCGACCGCTGTTGTCCAGCCCGAATTGCAGATCTTCGAGGATGAGCGGCGGCGCCTGACGCAGGCGGTCGTCCCAGACGATGGTCGCATCGCGGACACGGATATGTTTCTGCTGCAGCACCCATTCGGCAAAGGCCGGATCGCTGTCGCCCTCGGTCGCCATGCCGGCGACGGTAATCCTGCCGTTGCTTTCGCGCCGCACATGCAGCACCGGCCCCTCGAAGGAAAGCAGGGACAAGGTCGGCTGCAGACGCCACAGGCTCTGCCAGGAAAGCACGCTCTCGACGCGGGTCAGCGAAAAGGCCGGTTGACCGAGATGATCGGACACCGTGACATCGTCGAGCACGAGATCCGGATTGAGCCCCCGCCAGCGCGCCTCGATTTTGCCGATTTTGACCGGTTGACCGACAGCACGCGTCGCCGCCTGCTCGATTTCGGCCTGGTAGTCGCCAACCTTGGGCAGCACGACATAGCGCAAGGCCAGGACCAGCCCGACAAACAGCAGCCACAGCACGAACAGGCTCCAGCCCAGGACACGCAAGCCGCGCGCCACGGCCGGCCGGGCCAGCCAGGGCCACAACCAGTGCAGGCGGTGATAGACGCCCTCCCGGATTTCCTGCCGGGTCAGCGGGCTATTCACGCGGCAAACCGTTGTACCGGTGCTGACCGGAAGCGACAGGAATCAAGGGGAAGCGCAGGCTTTTTTGCCGGAGAGGGAAATAGATCACTACAATCGAAGATCAGCTAAAAAGCGCATTCTATCCTTTTCGGCATACGCGCCGATCGAGTAATCATGGACCACACCACGCCCCCTCTCTGGCAGGCCGCCTTCGAGCACAGCCGCTACTTCACCAACCAGTTGCGGGCCCGCCCCGAACTGATCCCGGAACTGCTCGCCACGTGGCAGCAGCCGCTCAGCGAAGACATGCTGCAGGCGCCGCTGCGCGGCCCCTTTGCCGACGACGACGCGGTCAAGTGCAGCTTGCGCCGCCTGCGCCAGCGCGTCATGACCCACCTTGCCTTGCGTGACCTGTGCGGCCTCGCGCCGCTGTCCGAAATCGTCGAGAGCATGACCATGCTGGCCGACGTGACCACCAATTTCGCCCTCGACCACTACCACCGGCAACTCGTCGCCACCTACGGCGAACCGCTCGACAAGGCCGGCCAGCCGCAGCGCATGCTGGTCATCGGCATGGGCAAGCTCGGTGGGCGCGAGCTGAATGTCTCTTCCGACGTCGATTACATCTTCATCTACCCGGAAGACGGCGACACCGCCGGCCCGAAGAGCATCGAGAATTACGACTTCTTCAACCGTCTCGGCAAGCGGGTGATTCAGGCGCTCGGCGACATCACCGCCGACGGCCAGGTTTTCCGCGTCGACATGCGCCTGCGCCCGAACGGCGACTCCGGGCCGCTGGTCTGCTCGCTCGACTCGCTGGAAAACTACTTCATCACGCAGGGCCGCGAGTGGGAGCGCTACGCCTGGATCAAGGGCCGCACCATGAACTCCGGCGACAACCTGCAGCCGGCCTGGGTGGCGGCGATGCAGAAAATCGCCCGGCCCTTCGTCTTCCGCAAGTATCTCGACTTCGGTGCGATCAACGCGATGCGTGACCTGCATGCGCAGATCCGCCGTGAAGTGGCGCGCAAGGACATGGCCGACCACGTCAAGCTCGGCCCCGGCGGCATCCGCGAGATCGAGTTCATGGCCCAGGTCTTCCAGCTCATCCGCGGCGGCCGCGATCCGGCGCTGCAGATCCGGCCGACCCTGTCGGTCCTCAAGCTGCTCGTCGAACGCAAGCTGCTGCCGGCCGAAAGCGAGCAGGAACTGCGCGAAGCCTATATCTTCCTGCGCCGCCTCGAACACCGCCTGCAATACGTCGAGGACAAGCAGACCCACATGCTGCCGGAGACCCCGGAAGCCCGCGCCAGCATCGCGCGCAGCATGGACTTTGCCGACTGGGAGGCGATGCTGCTCGTGCTCAACGCGCATCGCGACAAGGTCAGCCGGCATTTCGAAGAAATCTTCTCCGACCCGGAAGCCGGCGAACATCCGCTGACCGGCCTGTGGATGGGGCAGATCGACGAAGAAACCGCGATCGAGGCCTTCGGCAATCTCGGCTTTCGCCAGCCGCGCGAAGCCATCACCCGCCTTGGCGAACTGCGCACCTCCGGCCGCTACCAGCAACTGCCGGCCAGCAACCGGGCGCGGCTCGATGCCGTCGGCCCGCGCCTGATTGAAGCTGCCGGCGCCACCGCAGCCCCCGACACGACGCTGACGCGCGGCCTGAGCTTTCTCGAAAACATCGCCCGGCGCGGCTCCTACCTTGCGTTGCTGCAGCAATACCCGATGGCGCTGCGCCGCGTCGCCGACATGATGTGCGCCTCGTCGTGGGCGGCCGACTACCTGAACCGGCATCCGCTGCTCCTCGACGAGCTGCTCGACCCGCGTCTCTACGACATCGCCACCGACTGGGCCGCCTTCCGCGACAACCTGCAGCGCAGCCTGGCCGACAATATCGATGACACCGAGCGCGAAATGGACATCCTGCGCGAAATGCACCATGCGCAGATTTTCCGGCTGCTGGCGCAGGACCTGGCCGGCTTGCAGACCATCGAACACCTCTCCGACCATCTCACCGAGCTGGCTGACACCATCGTTCAGGAAACCCTGCCGCTGTGCTGGAGCAAGGTCAGGAACCGGCATTGCGACGTTCCAAAATTTGCCGTCATCGGCTACGGCAAGATGGGCGGCAAGGAACTCGGCTATGTCTCCGACCTCGATCTCGTCTACCTGTTCGACGACGACGCCCAGGAAGCCGAAGAGAACTACACCCGCCTCGGCCAGCGCCTGAACACCTGGCTGTCGAGCCAGACCCCGGCCGGCATCCTGTTCGAAACCGACCTGCGCCTGCGCCCGAACGGCGACTCCGGCCTGCTCGCGGTGTCGGTCGATTCCTTCCGCGATTACCAGCTCAAGCATGCCTGGGTCTGGGAGCACCAGGCGTTGACCCGCGCCCGCTTCGTGGCCGGCGACCCGACGGTCGGCGCCCGCTTCGAGGCGATCCGCAACGAAATCCTCTGCCAGCCGCGCGATCTCGCCAAACTGCGCGAGGAAGTCATCGCGATGCGCGACAAGATGCTCGACGCGCATGCCTCGAACAGCGACACCGAGTTCGATCTCAAGCACGACCGCGGCGGCATCGTCGATGTCGAGTTCATCGTGCAATACCTGATCCTGGGTTACGCCAACCGGCACAACGAACTGACCGGCAATCTCGGCAACATCGCGTTGCTCCGGATTGCCGCCGAGCTCGGCCTGATTCCTGCTGCACTCGCCGCCGCCGCCGGCAACGCCTATCGCGAATACCGCCGCCTGCAGCATGCCCGCCGCCTGAGCGCCACCCCCAAGGCACGTGTCGAACGCGACAGCATCGCAAAACATGCCCAGGCGGTCGACCAGCTCTGGCAAACGGTTTTTGCCAGTTAACGGCGGTTGACCGAGAGCGGCGGCAATACCCACACGCAGCCTGTGGTATTTTCACGCAAAACCATAAAGGAGACAGGATGCGCATCGTTCAGGAAACCCTCAGGAGGCCGGGCGAACTCGCCAAGGCTCTGGGCGCATTGAGCGCCCTGCAGCCCGATCTGCTGCTCGCCTTTGCCGCGACCACGCAGCTCAACGCACCGGACTTTGTCGCCAGCCTGCGCAGCGCCTGTCCGCAGAGCCTCTTGCTCGGCTGCTCGACCGCCGGCGAAATCACCGCCCAGGGCGTCGATAACGGCAGCTGCGTGCTGACCGCCATCCGCTTCGACAAAGTCCGCCTGACCGAAGGTTCCACCGTGCTGACCGGGATGAACGACTCCTTCGCGGCCGGCGAGCGCCTCGCCCAGCAGTTGCAGGCGCCTGACCTCAAGGCCGTGCTGGTCTTCGGGCCTGGCGTGCAGATCAACGGCAGCGCCCTGGTTAACGGCCTGGCCAGCGTACTGGGCACGGAACTGCCGATTACCGGCGGTCTGGCCGGCGACGACGGCGCCTTTCGCCAGACCTTCACGCTCGGCCGGGATGGCGTCAGCGACCAAGCCGTGGTGGCCGTCGGTTTCTGCGGCAACGAATTGCACCTGGGCCATGGCTCATTCGGCGGCTGGGAGCCCTTCGGCCCGGCCCGCAAGGTTACCCGTTGCGAAGGCAACGTCCTGTTCGAACTCGACGGCGAACCGGCGCTCGCGGTGTACAAGCGCTATCTCGGCGAACACGCGGCGCGTCTGCCCGCCTCCGGTCTGCTCTTCCCCTTCGCCATGCTCGGCGAAGACCACCACAGCAGCGGCCTGATCCGGACCATACTCGGCATCGACGAAGCCGCCGGCAGCCTGACCCTGGCCGGCGAAATCGTCACCAACGGCTATCTGAAACTGATGCATGCCAGCACCGACAAGCTGGTCGCCGGCGCCGAAACGGCGGCGGAAATGGCGGCCGGCATGCTCGACAAGGCGGGCGATTGCCTGTCCATCCTGGTCAGCTGCGTCGGCCGCAAACTGGTCATGGGCGAACGGGTCGATGAAGAAGTCGAAGCGGTCAGTGCGATTTTCGGCAGCAAGGCCGTGTTGACCGGCTTTTACTCCTACGGCGAGATCAGTCCGTTCAAACCGGATGCTGCCTGTCGCCTGCACAACCAGACGATGACCATTACCTGCCTGAGCGAAAGCTGAAAGCCGTCGCTCCCCTGCCATGAAAAAGACCCTGCTCCGCCAGTTGAAACGCACCGTCGGCATTGCCGACGAGGCGGCGCTTGGCCAACTGCTGGACAAGCTGCAGAGCGCCGCGAGTAACGCCGATCCCGAGCTGGCCGGCCTGTTCAACGGCTTCGGCGAACTGCTGCAGCGGGTCGATGCTTCCTACGAGCAATACGAACGCGACCTCGAGCTGCGTACACGCAGCCTGGAAATCTCCTCGCAGGAACTCTCCAGCCTCAATGACAAGCTGCGCCGCGAACTGGGCGAGCGCGAGAGCGCGCTCTGCTCGGTACGCGATGCGATCCGCGACCTGCTGCCGAATGCTGCGACCCAGGCCGATTCGCTGATCCTCGCCCAGGAAGACCTGGGCGCGCTGGCGCAACGCCTCGCCGCCCTGGTCAATGAGAGCGAAGCCGGGCGCCGCGCACTGGCCAACCAGAAGTTCGCCCTCGACCAGCACGCCATCGTCAGCATCACCGACACATCCGGCACCATCATCTATGCCAACGACCGCTTCTGCGAGATCAGCGGCTATCCCCGCCACGAACTGCTCGGCCGCAACCACCGGATCATCAATTCGAACCAGCATCCACCCGAGTTTTTCCGCGGCATGTGGGACACCATCAGCCAGGGCAAGGTCTGGCACGGCGAAGTCTGCAACCGGGCCCGCAACGGCCGCAGCTACTGGGTCAATGCGACCATCGTGCCGCTGCTCGACGCCAACGGCCTGCCCGAGCAATACATCGCCATCCGCACCGACATTACCGACCGCAAGCAGATGGAAGCCCAGCTTTCCGAGCAATTGCACATGGTCGAGGAACTGATCGAGGCCATCCCGCTACCGCTGTACATGAAGGACGCCACCGGTCGCTACCTGCGTATGAACCGCGCCTTCGAGCTGTTCTTCCACACGACGCGCGAGCAGTTCATCGGCCGCACGCTGCACGACCTGCTCAGCCCCGAGGATGCTGCCCTGCATGCTGCCAAGGACAAGGAGTTGCTGGCCAGTTCCGGCATCCAGTCCTACGAGGCGGTGGTGCATGCGCGCGACAGCACACGCCATGACGCGATTTATCGCAAGGCGGCCCTGACCCAGCTCGACGGCACGGTACATGGCCTGCTCGGCATCATCATCGACATCACCGACCGCAAGCAGGCCGAGGCCGAATTGCGTCTGGCCAAGGATGCCGCCGAGTCGGCGAGCCGGGCGAAGAGCGACTTCCTGGCCAACATGAGCCACGAGATCCGCACGCCGATGAACGGCATCATCGGCATGACCGATCTGGCCCTCGATACCGCGTTGACCGATGAGCAGCGCGAGTACATGTCGATTGTCAAATCCTCGGCCGAATCGCTGCTCACCATCATCAACGACATTCTCGACTTCTCGAAGATCGAGGCCGGCAAGCTGCTCGTCGAACACATTTCCTTCGACCTGCACCGCCTCGTCTCGGAAACCCTGAAGACAATGTCGCTGCGCGCCCACGAGAAAAACATCGAACTGGTCAGCGAAGTCCTGCCGGAAGTGCCGACCCATACGCTGGGCGACCCCAGCCGCATCCGTCAGGTCCTGACCAACCTGGTCGGCAACGCCATCAAGTTCACCGAAAACGGTGAAATCGCGCTGCGCGTCACGCAGAGCGCCCGCCACGGCAATACTGCCACGGTGCATTTTTCGGTACGCGACACCGGCATCGGCATTGCCGCGGAAAAGCAGCAGCTGATATTTGATGCCTTTGCCCAGGAAGACAGCTCGACCACCCGCAAATATGGCGGCACCGGCCTCGGCCTGTCGATCTCGCGCCGCCTGGTCAATCTGATGGGCGGCGAAATCTGGCTGGAGAGCGAGCTCGGCCAGGGCAGCACCTTCCACTTCTCGGTCGCCCTGCAAATCGACCAGGCGCCGGCCGAAACCCTGCGCCCACCGGTCGACCTCGCCGGCAAGCACATTTTGCTGGTCGACGACAACGACACCAACCGCCGCGTCCTGGCCGGCATGCTGAGCTCGTTCGGCATCACGCCAAGCGTCGCCGACTCCGGCCAGGCCGCCCTCGCGCTCGTTCAGCAGGAAGGGCGCCAGTTCGACTGCATCCTGCTCGATGCCCACATGCCGGAGATGGATGGCTACCAGCTGGCCGCCGCCCTGCGTGCCACGCTCGACCAGGTACCGCCGATGCTGATGCTGTCGTCCGGCGCCATGCGCGGCGACGGCCAGCGCTGCCAGGAAGTCGGCATTTCCGGCTTTTTCTCGAAACCGATCGCCTCCGAAGAGCTGCTCGCCGCACTGTGCCGGCTCTTCGGCACCAGCCAGAACCAGCAGGCAGCCGCGCCCGGCCAGCTGGTCACCCGCCACTCGCTGCGCGAACTGCAACGCGCCCTCGACATCCTGCTGGTCGAGGATCATCCGGTGAACCAGAAACTGGCGATCGGCCTGCTGGAAAAATGGGGACATCATCCGGTGCTCGCCCAGAACGGTCAGGAAGCCCTCGTCCGGCACGCCGAGCGCAACTTCGACGTCATCCTGATGGACATGCAGATGCCGGTCATGGGCGGCATCGAAGCCACCCGGCGCATCCGTCACTTCGAGCAGGCCTCGGGCCTGCCGCGCACACCGATCATTGCCATGACCGCCGCGGCCATGCAGGGCGACCGCGATGCCTGCATCGAGGCCGGCATGGACGACTACCTGTCAAAACCGATCAAGATCAAGGAGTTGCTGGAAAAGCTGCAAACCTATGGCGGACCGCAAAATGCTCCGCTCAGCCTGCCCCCGGCCTTTGACTACGGCGACGCACTGCGCGAGGCCGATCGTGAAATGGTCGAGATCATTGCCGAGATCTTCCTCGACACCTGGCAACGCAACATCGAACGCCTGCGTAGCGGCATCGCAAGCGACAATGCCGAACAGGTCGAACATACCGCGCACAGCCTGAAGGGCATTCTCGCCACCTTCCATGCCGATCCGGCAACCCGCCTCGCCGACGAACTCGAAACAGGCGCCCGGCAGCGGCCGCTGAGCGGCATGTCGGTTCTGGTAGACAAGCTGGAACAGGAAATCACCACCCTCGCGGCCCACCTGAAACTGCTGGCCAGCCACTGGCGTGGCGACAGCTGAAGCCGGAACTCACCGACAACAAAAAAGCCGCTCGTGAGCGGCTTTTTTGCGGACGCTGCAAAGCTTACTTTTTCAGCGAATCGCGAATTTCGCGCAGCAGCAGGACATCTTCCGGCGTCGCCGGGGCTTCCGGCGCCGGGGCCGGGGCTTCGGTCGGACGCAGACGGTTCATCTGCTTGATCATCATGAAGATGATGAAAGCGAGAATGATGAAATTGACCAGGATGGTCAGGAAGGAACCGTAGGCGAAGACCGGAATGCCGGCTTTCTTCAGTTCGGCCAGCGCAGTCAGGTTGTTCGGGTTGTCGCCGAGCACGACGAACAGGTTGGAGAAATCGAGCTTGCCGACGACGCGGCTGACCAGCGGCATGATCAGGTCACCGACGATGGAGTCGACGATCTTGCCGAAAGCGCCACCGATGATGACACCGACCGCGAGATCCATTGCGTTGCCCTTGACGGCAAATTCCTTGAATTCCTGAATCATTCCCATGTTGTTTCCCCTGTGTGATCAATGAACGGGCGGATTATTCGCGCCCGGACGGAACAGCGTCAAGGCGCAATTCATAATTTAAGTTTTCTTCACAAAGGCTTTACAAAGCCGCTCGGCCGCGGCGCGCAGGGTTTCTTCGCGTTTGGCGAAGCAGAAGCGGACCACCTTGTCGTCGCGCCCGTCGGCGTTGAACACCGACACCGGGATCACCGCGACGCCGACTTCGCGCGTCAGCCACTCGGCAAAAGCGCGGTCGCCAAGATCGGACAGCCCGGCGTAGCTGGCGAGCTGGAAATAGGTGCCGCGACAGGGCAACAGTTCGAAGGGCGTCGGCGCCAGCAGTTCGCGGAAGAAATCGCGCTTCTCCTGATAGAAGGCAGCCAGCCCGAGATGGCGCGAGGCGTCCTGCATGTACTCGGCAATCGCCAGTTGCGACGGCGCGTGCACGGTGAACACGTTGAATTGATGCACTTTGCGGAACTCCGCCATGAGCGCCGCCGGACCGACCACGTAGCCGATCTTCCAGCCGGTGATGTGATAAGTCTTGCCGAAGCTGGAGACGACAATGCTGCGCGCCGCCAGTTCGGGATGGCCGCACAGGCTGGCGTGCTGCTCGCCATCGAACAGGATGTGCTCGTAGACCTCGTCGGAGAGAATGACAATATCGGTGCCACGGACCAATTCGGCCAGTTTTTCCCGGTCGACCACTGAGAGCAGGCTACCGGTCGGGTTGTGCGGCGAATTGACGATGATCATGCGCGTTTTCGGTGAAATCAGCTTTTTCACCTGCTCCCAGTCCGGCGCGTAATCGGGAAACTTCAATTGCGCAAACACCGCCGTACCGCCGACAGTTTCGATGGCCGGCACATAGCTGTCGTACACCGGCTCGAAGACCAGCACCTCGTCGCCGGGCCTGACAAAGGCGGCAATCGCCGTGAAGATCGCCTGCGTCGCGCCGGCCGTGACCGTGACTTCGGACTCGACGTCGTAAGGCGTGCCATACAGCGCCATGACCTTGTCCACAATCGCCTGGCGCAGCTCCGGCAGGCCGGTCATCGGCGCGTACTGGTTGCGCCCGGCCAGCATGTGGCGATGCATCGCATCGAACAGCGCCGGCTCGGCCTGAAAGTCGGGAAAGCCCTGCGACAGGTTGACGGCACCGCACTCGGCGGCCATTTTCGACATCACGGTGAAGATCGTGGTGCCCATGTTCGGGAAGCGGGAAGCGATGCGGACAGGCGTATCCATGAACGGCTCGATAAGGTGATGAGAGGCGGATCATGCCGCGCCGCAGGCTGCTCCGGCAAGCCCGGCCGGCGCCGGGCCGGCCGGAAAAACGACTTACAGCTTGCCGGCCATCGCCTGCAGGTGATCGAGACGGCCGAGCAATTCGTTCAAGGTCGCCATGCCCTGGGTCAGTTCGTCGACACTGGACAGGCTCTGCGTGACCTGCGCCTGCTCGCGCGCCGCATCGGTCGTCATCTGCTCGATCCGGCCCGAGGCCTCCTCGCTCTTGTGGATCAGGCCATCAATCGCATGCAGCGTTTCCTCGGCGATACGGCGGATCGAGGTGATCGTCTGCACTGCTTCATGAATGCTCGACGCCGTCGCATCGGCCTGGTTCTTGGCTGACTGGGCCAACTTGCGCACTTCGTCGGCCACCACAGCAAAGCCGCGCCCGGCCTCGCCGGCCCGTGCCGCCTCGATTGCCGCATTAAGGGCGAGCAGGTTGGTCTGGTCGGCAATCGCGCTGATGCCGCCGGTGATCGAGCCGATCGCCTTGGAGAGGCGTTCAAGATCGTCGAGCCCGGCGCCCAGGCTGGCCTGCGAACTTTGCGACGCCTTGGCAGCCAGCCCGACATCAGCCATCAACGCCAGTGCCTGGCTCAAGGTCGACGACTGCTGGCGAAAACCGGCAGCCAGCGACGGCAGGGTATCGATGACCGGCTGCACCGCCCGTTCGTAATCGACCACCCGCTCGACCATGCCGCGCTGGATACCGTTCAGCGTGATCCAGCGTTGCAGCGCACGTTGCGTGTAATGCGTCGAAAAGGCCGCGTAATGCACCGGAAAACGATCCATGAAGGGATCGGCATAGCGCTCGTTGTCGCGGAAGAAAACGAGCGCCGACAGCGTCTGGTTGATCGGAATGCCGAGAATCTCGCCAAAGGTCGAGAACCCGGCCGCCGGTGTCTCGGCGAAGAAGTCGGCACGCCCGAGCAGGTCGGCATTGCCCAGGCGGCGCAGCACGCAATCGTTGAGCAGCATCGCCAGCGGCTGCCCCTTGCCGGTCAGGAACTGCTGCCAGTCGCGTTGCGTCGAAGCGATGAAGTCGGTCACCTTGAGCAAGTGCAGGCAGTCGCCGAACTCGATGTCGCAGAAGAAGGTAGTCTTGTCGGCAGCCAGCGTCGCCACCGAGCGGATGAACATCTCGCCCTCGACCGACACGGCAAAGGTATGGCCAACCAGGTTTCTCTCGACCTCATGCTCGGCACAACGAAAATGCGCCGCCAGGGCACTCAGGAAACCCTGGCTCTGCCCGTCCGCCGTGAACACGCTGCTCACCGTGCGCGCCACCGGATCGGCATCGGCCACCAGCCAGCTCTTGCCGGCCGGCACGAAATTCTGCGACTTGAACGGCGCGAAACGGACGCCCGGGCGAACCTTGCAGAACACCAGCAGCGCCTGGCCAGTCAATACGCGCTTGCCGTCGTGCATGTAGGTACCTGAGAAATCGAGCTTGCCACCGGCCGAACCGCCGATCGCCAGGCAGGGAAAGCGCTGGCTCTCGTACCAGGCACGCATCAGGAAACCTTCCGAAGCCGACAAGCCGTCGCAGAAGACCAGCGCAAAACAGTCCTGGGCATTGATCGGGAACGACGGATTGACGCCCTTCAGCTCCTGCGCAATCTTGGCGACGCGCTCACCGACCGTGCTGCCCTGGCCGACACGCAGGTCGAGCGTGAAGATCTCGCTTTTTTCGACGATCGAATCCGACAGCCACAGGAAACTCCCCTCGCGGTCCTGCGCCTCGGCGCCGCAGTAGGTCGACGGCCCGCCGCTGCACAGGGCACCGTTCGAGGAAAGTGCGGCAAACGCCGTTTTCTGACCGGAACCGGCGACCAGCCGCGCCAGCCCTTCCGCGGCGCTGGCAAAATTGGCATGCGGCGGAATGAAGCCGATGAACAGGCCACCGCCATTGTCCGGCACACCGAGTTCGGCACGCCGAGCAGGCAGGCGCTCGACATTGAAACGTCCGCGCACGGCGGGAAGCGTTTCGGACAAGGATGATTGCGTCGCGGCGACCGGCGTTGCCGATTTGAAGAATGAAAACATGTAAGTCCCCTCTGGTTTTTTTACCGGGCGCATCGCCCGGCAAGGCTTTGATCAGGTTAGCCTCCACCGGCACCGTCTGCTTTTTATGGGATCCACTCTAGCCCAAAAAAGGCAGGCATTGAAGCCGGCCCGACATGGCGGGTTTCCCGGCTACTGGCCAGAGAATGTAGGATACGCACTGACCATCCGGCTTTCCGGCAACTCCAGCAAGGCAACGACGACTTTCCATGAACATCGACGGCACCCCCACCCGCACCCTGCGCGCCCATCCGGCGCAGCGCCTCATCGACATCATCGACCAGACCCGGCTGCCGCATGCGCTGCACTGGGTGCGCGTCACGACGCTGGACGAGGCGGCACACGCCATCCGCGCCATGCAGGTGCGCGGCGCGCCGCTGATCGGCGCCACCGCGGCCTACGGTCTGGCCATCGCGCTCAACGACGACGCCTCCGACATGCAGTTGCAGCACGCCACCACGCTGCTCGGCGCCACCCGCCCGACCGCCGTCAACCTGCACTGGGCGCTGGCCCGCATGCAGGCGGTACTGGCGCCGCTGGCGCCGGAAATACGCGCCGCGGCGGCGTGGACCGCTGCGGCGGCAATCGCCGAAGAGGACGTCGCCCAGAATGCGGCAATCGGCCAGCACGGCCTCGGCCTGTTCCGCCAGATCGAACGCAACTCGGGCAAGACCTTGAACATCATGACCCACTGCAACGCCGGCTGGCTGGCCACCGTCGATTGGGGCACCGCGCTGTCGCCGGTCTATGCCGCACACGATGCCGGCCTGCCGGTGCATGTCTGGGTCTCGGAAACGCGGCCGCGCAACCAGGGCCTGCTCACCGCCTGGGAACTCGCGCAGCACGGCGTACCGCACACGCTGATCGCCGACAACGCCGCCGGCATCCTCATGCGGGAGAAGCAGGTCGACGCGGTCATCGTCGGCGCCGACCGCATTGCCGCCAACGGCGATGTCGCCAACAAGGTCGGCACCTACCTCAAGGCCCTAGCCTGCGCCGACAACGGCATTCCCTTCTATGTCGCGGCGCCGCGTTCGACACTCGACTTCGCCTGCGCCGAAGGCACCGCGATTCCCATTGAAGAGCGCGACGGCGACGAATTTCGCCTCGTACACGGCGTCGACCGCCACGCCGCACCGGGCGCGCTGCGCCAGTTGGCGGCAAGCGAAGCGGTCGCCAACCCGGCTTTCGACGTGACGCCGGCCCGCCTGGTCACGGCCATCATCACCGAGCGCGGCGTCTGCCCGGCCAGCCGTGCCGGCCTGCTCGAACTCTATCCGGAAGAAGCCCGTGCCTGACTTGCGCCTCGAGCTGATCGCCACCGCCCGGGCCATGCAGCCAGCCGGGCTGAATCGCGGCACGGCCGGCAATGTCAGCGTGCGCAGCGGCGCTGGCTTCTACATCACCCCGACCGGCATGCCCTACGCCACGCTGCAGGCCGACGATATCCCGCTGATGGCGCTCGACGGCTCGCACCAGGGCAACCGCAAACCCTCCTCGGAATGGCGCTTTCACCGCGACCTCTACGCCAGCCGGCCGGAAGTCGGCGCCGTGCTGCACGCGCATTCGCCGTTTGCGGTCAGCCTGGCCTGCCTGCGCTACGACATCCCGGCCTTTCACTACATGATCGCGCGCTTCGGCGGCGACAGCATCCGCTGCGCCGATTACGCCATTTTCGGCTCGCCGGAACTGTCGACCGCTGCGCTCGCCGCCATGCACGAACGCAAGGCCTGCCTGCTCGCCAACCACGGCCTGCTCGTCGCCGGCCGCGACCTGGCCGAAGCCATGGCGCTCGCCATCGAACTGGAAGAACTCTGCGAGCAATACTGGCGCGCTTGCCAGCTCGGCCAGCCGGTCATCCTTTCCGCCGACGAAATGACGGCCGTGCTGGCGAAATTCGCCGGCTACGGTCAACAGTGAAAATATGGCCAAAACCGCACACGACCTGACGCGCTGGGCCCACAACCACCACTACTCGGACGGCAATGCAGCGGCCGAACGCGGCACCCGCCTGGTGATGTGGATCACGGTCGCCACGATGCTGATGGAAATCGGCGCCGGCTGGTGGTTCAACTCGATGGCCGTGCTCGCCGACGGCTTCCACATGAGTTCGCACGCGCTCGCCCTCGGCCTGGCCGCCTTCGCCTACGCCGCCGCACGCCGCTACAGCACCGACCCGAGCTTCGCCTTCGGCACCTGGAAGATCGAGGTACTGGCCAGCTACACCAGCGCCATCTGCCTGCTTGGCGTCGCCGCCGCGATGATCTACGGCTCGCTCGAACGCCTGGTCGCGCCGCAGACCATCCATTACCCGGAAGCGATGGCCGTCGCCGTGCTCGGCCTGGCGGTCAACCTCGTCTGCGCGCTGATTCTCGGCCAGGCGCACGGGCATCATCACCACGATCATGATCACGCCCACGACCATGGCCATGCGCACTCACACGGCCACGACGACCTCAACCTGAAAGCCGCCTACATCCACGTCATCACCGACGCCGCCACCTCCGTGCTCGCCATCGCCGCGCTGGCCGGCGGCTGGTTCTACGGCTGGGACTGGCTCGACCCGCTGACCGGCCTGCTCGGCGCCGTGCTCGTCGCGCTGTGGTCGAAGAAACTGCTCGCCCAGAGCGGCCGTGTCCTGCTCGACCGCGAGATGGACCACCCGGTCGTCGCCGAAATCCGCGACGTCATCGCCGCCCTGCCCGCGGCCGGCCAGACTGAGCTGACCGACCTGCACGTCTGGCGCGTCGGCACCGGCGCCTACGCCTGTGCGCTCAGCCTGCTCACCCACGACGCCACCCTGACCCCGCTCGCCATTCGCGAGCAACTCGGCATCCATGCAGAAATCGTGCATGCCACGGTCGAGATCCATCTTTGTGATGAGTGCTGAGCATGGCCCATCACCGGCAACACGCCGGTACAAAGCGTTGCAATACAGGGGAACGCCGACTGCCCGTTTGCGGTCAATATTGAGCCTCTACTTTTTTGCAGGGCAAAACGAAATAGCCGGTTTCACGCTTCTGAAAACCTGAGTAAGATTGTTCACGCAAAACCACACGGGAGATTTGGCCGAATGAAAGTGAAGTCTTCAATCGAACGCGGTGCAGAATATTTGTGCACCAAATTGGGCGATGTTGTAACCGCCATAGAGCAAGTGGCCGTCGTCAAGGGCGCGGCCATGTGGGAAGTCGAGCGCAAGATAGGCGCGGGCATCAGAAAACGCCTGATCGTCTCCGAACGTTCCCTGATTGCCCCCCAGTTATCGCCGGTCGGCAGTCCGGCCTGAAACCCCGATACTGCACAAACAAGAAGGCCGGCAAACATGCCGGCCTTTTTTCATTTGCTCACTGCCCAATCCTGGCTGGGTCAGTCCGCGCTGCGGCACATGCTCTGCTCTTCCTCAAGCGCGGCCTTCAGGTCGGCGATCAGATCCTCGATATTTCGCTGCGCATCGTAAAACTCGAATTCGCCATCGCTGGTTTCGAGAACGACGTTCGGCTCGTCGCCGAACAGCGGCACCTGCACATGCACGCCCTTGGTGAACATGATCATGCCGTCTTCCTTCTTGGACGGCTCGCTCAGGGCGACGGGGGTGTAACCCAGCTTGTTCAGTTTTTCAGCGAGTGCTTGCGCGTTCATGTCTTTCCTTTCGAATAATGGGCTGTAGCGTACTACTTATTTCTGGCTGATCGACCAGATGAAGGCTTGCACGTCGATCAGGTCGCGCGGCATCAGGCCTTCTTCCAGCAGGTTGGTACGGACGTAACTGTAGAGGCGCAGCACGGCATCGTAGGTCTTCCAGTTCGGCTCCGGCTTGTAGCCGATGCGCCAGCACAACGCCTTGGCCGAATTCTGGATGGCCAGCGGCTTGATGAAGATGGACTGTTTGGGATGGCGGATGAAGCTGAACAGGGTGGCAAACGGCCACTTGTTCAGACCCAGGATGCCCAGGGTACGCAGGAAATGCTTGAAGCGCGCTTCATCGGTTTCTGCGCCGTAAAGGAGTTCAAGCAGCGCGACGGCAAACAGTTTCTGGCAGGGAGCCGACTCGAGGGCATCGTGAAAGACCTTGCGCTCGCTCTTGGTCAGCAGGTTGGTCGTCGATTCGACATGGCGGGCGCGATCGCAGACGGCGTCGAAACTGCCTTCTTCGATCAGGCGCGAAAGCTCTTCCTGGCTGAGCAGCTGGGTGCAGAACTTGTTGCCGCGCACATTGGCCTCGCGCGCATTCTTGATGTAATCAGCGTCTTCGAAACCATCCGGGTAGTTCGCCATGAAACGGTCGATGGCCATCGGCACCGTGACAAAGTCATCGGGATTCATCAGCGTGGTTTCGATCAGATTGTCGAGCAGACGGTGCTTGGATGCGGCGCCTTCAGCCTTTTCGAGCTGGATGAAGGAGCGCGACAGGCGCTTGCGGCCGGCACCGACAAAAAAGACGTCAAGGTTGTCCGGGGTTGCGCTGAGCACCTTGCCGAGACCCCATTCCTGCTGCTTGGGGTGGGTCACACGATCGCCTGCGATTAAGGTGCTCATCTTGCTCTCCGCTTCTATTACCGGAAAAAGCGATCAATTTTATCATGGACACCGGCCTGCCGCCCCCCGCAGCGCGTCATTCGCCAGCGCGAGATTCCGCACCGGCCACGACCGGCATTGCGGATTTCCGCACAGCAGCCCCGCCGGTCGACTGCAAAAAACAGGCAAAAACCAATTAAATCAATCAACTGAACCAGCCAGCCCGGCATGGCACGCCTCCTGCAATCTGTTTCTCGCCGCCGCTCTGCGGACGTCGTAAAAAACACTCAAGGAGATATTCATGACCCAGTTCGCCCCCAAGGCCGCCAGCATTGCCCTGGCCCTCGCTTTTGCCGCGCCGTTTGCCGCCCAGGCCCAGACAGCGGACGTCGTCCGCCTCGGCAATCTCAAGTTCGCGCATTACGGCGCCGTGTCCTACATGAAGGAGGCCTGCGGCAAGTACAACCTCAAGGTCGAGGAACGCATGTTCGCCAAGGGGCCGGATATCATGCCGGCCATCGTCGCCGGTGAAATCGACATCGCCGCGCTCGCTTCCGACGGCGCCATCTCCGGCCGCGCCAACGGCGTGCCGATCTACACCGTGGCCGGTTTTGCCAAGGGCGGCGCGCGCATCGTCGCCGGCATCGACACCGGCATCAAGAGCATTGCCGACCTCAAGGGCAAGAAGGTCGGCGTCACGCGTGGCGGCGCGCACGAACTGCTGCTCTACGCGGAACTGGAAAAGGCCGGCCTGAGCTGGTCGGACAAGCCGGGCAAGGACGTGCAGATCGTCTTCCTCGCCTTCGCCGACCTCAACCAGGCGCTGGCCGCCAAGCAGATCGACGCGATGAACCAGTCCGAGCCGCAGTCCTCGCAGGCGATCAACAAGAAGTTCGGCGTCGAGATCATGAAGCCCTACACCACGAAGATGGGTGAGCCGGTGCGCCTGCTGGTGATGACCGAGAAGATGTACGGCGAGAAGAAGGACGTCGCGCAACGCCTGATGAAGTGCTTCGTCGAAACCACCGCATTGTTCAACAGTGACCCCGTCCTGGCTGAGAAGTATGTGCGCGAGTCCATGTTCAAGGGCCAGATCACCTCGCAGGATTTCCGCGATGCGATGGACAACGCCGACTACACCTACGACGTGACCCTCGAGCACATCGACATCACCACCGACTTCATGCAGAAGTACGGCGTCGGCCGCATGCAGAAGCCGCCCAAGGCCGCCGAGTGGGTCAAGCTAGACCTGCTGCAGAAGGCCAAGGCCGAGCTCAAGGTGAAGTGAGCGGTCGACGATGAAAAATCTCAAGAATTTCCTGTTCGGGAGCATCGTCCCCGTCCTGCTGCTCATCCTCTGGGAAGCCGGCTCGCGTCTCGGCCTCTTCTCGGAGGTGCTGCTGCCCTCGCCGACCGCCGTCGCCATCAAGTGGTGGGCCTACCTGCTGCCGCTGCAGCCGCAGGAAGCCGGCCAGAGCTACCTGGCCTGGCTGGTCTCCGGCGAGATGCTGCATGACGCCTACTCCAGCCTGTTCCGCGTCGTCGCCGGCTTCGTCATCGGCGCCGCGCTGGCCCTGCCGCTCGGCCTGCTGATGGGCGCCAGCCCGCGCATCTACGAGCTGTTCAATCCGCTGATGCAGATCCTGCGCCCGATCCCGCCGATCGCCTACATTCCGCTGGCGATCCTCTGGTTCGGCCTGGGCAATCCGCCGTCCTTCTTCCTGATCGCGATCGGCGCCTTCTTCCCGGTGCTGATGAACACCATCGCCGGCGTGCGCCAGGTGGACGGCATCTACCTGCGCGCCGCACGCAACCTCGGCGTCAATCAATGGACGATGTTCACCCGCGTCATCCTGCCCGCCGCGACGCCCTACATCCTGGCCGGCGTGCGCATCGGCATCGGTACCGCCTTCATCGTCGTGATCGTCTCCGAGATGATCGCGGTCAATGACGGCCTCGGTTTCCGCATCCTCGAAGCGCGCGAGTTCATGTGGTCGGACAAGATCATCGCCGGCATGATCACCATCGGCCTGCTCGGCCTCGCCATCGACTCGGCGGTCAGCCGCCTCAACAATCATCTGCTGCGCTGGCACCGCGGCCTGGAGCACTGAGATGTCGCAGATCATCGTCAACAACGTACAAAAAGTCTTCAAGACGCCGGGCAAGGATGTCATCGCGCTCAAGGACATCAATCTCGAGATCAAGGCCGGCGAATTCGTCTGCCTGCTCGGCCCCTCGGGCTGCGGCAAGTCGACGCTGCTCAACGCCGTGGCCGGCTTCGCGTTGCCTTCGGCCGGCGAAATTACCGTCGAAGGCAAGAAGATCACCGGCCCCGGCCCGGAGCGCGGCATGGTCTTCCAGGAATACGCGCTGTTCCCGTGGATGACCATCGCCCAGAACATTGCCTTCGGCCTGCAGGTGCAGAAAAAGGAGAAAGCCGAGATCGACCTCACCGTCAATCAACTGCTCGACCTGCTGCATCTCACCGACTTCCGCGACCGTTTCCCGAAGGACCTGTCCGGCGGCATGCGCCAGCGCGTCGCAATTGCCCGCGTGCTCGCCCTCGACTCGCCGATCATGCTGATGGACGAGCCGTTCGGCGCCCTCGACGCGCTGACCCGGCGCAACCTGCAGGACGAGTTGCTGCGCATCTGGGAAAAGCTGGGCAAGACCATCCTCTTCGTGACGCACTCGATCGAGGAGTCGATCTACCTGGCCGACCGCATCGTGGTCATGACCTACCGGCCGGGCACGGTGAAGCGCGACCAGTGCGTAGACATGCCGCGCCCGCGCGACCCGGCGAGCGCCGAGTTCAACGAACTCAAGCGCGAACTCGGCCGCCTGGTCATGGAAGAGCAGCAACGCCACGCCAACGACGAAATGAAGCTGGCGGCGGTCGATTAGAATTCACCCATCTGATCAAGGAACAGCCATGCCCGAAGTCATCGGAATCGATCATATCTATCTCGCCGTTTCCGATCCGGCCCGGTCTGAAGCTTTCTACGACTGCGTACTCCGGGACGTGCTGGGTTTTCGCAAAAACAGCTTCGTGCTGGGCGAAGAGCCGCACGTCCAGTATTTCAACCGTCACTTCGGCTATGTGCTGCGCCCGGCCAGGCTGGCCGGCAAGCACGACGGCTACGCGCCGGGCTTGCATCACCTGTGCCTGCGCGTCGCCGACATCGCCGATGTACAGACGGTCGCCGCGCAATTGCAGGCACTGGGCATCGCCGCCAGTGCAGCCCGCCACTATCCGGAATATGCGCCAGACTACTGGGCGACCTTCTTCACCGACCCGGATGGCATCCGGCTCGAAATCACCAACTATCGGCAGGAACGGCGTGAGCGCCATGACTGCTGGTAGTCCGGGCACCGGCGCCTGATGCCCCGGCCCGCGCCCCGCCAACGCCGCCCGGCCCTGTTGATCGGGGCAGCCGCCGGTCTCTGCCTGTTGCTCGGCTGGCTGAGCTACCGTGCATTGTTCGGCATTTATCTTGATAACGAACGCCACAGCACGGCACAGCGCCTCGATGCCTTCGCGCTGTCCCTCGAAGCGACGCTGGCCCGCCACGAATCGCTGCCCGGCCTGCTCGCCCTCGACCCATCACTGGCCGCATTACTGCGCGAACCGCGCAACCCGCAACGCATCGCTGCCGCCAATGCCTATCTCGAAGCCGCGCAGCAGGGCGCCGCGGTCAGCGTCACATTCCTGATCGATGCCCACGGCGAGACGCTGGCCGCCAGCAACTGGCAGTTGCCGCGCAGCTTCGTCGGTCACAACTACGCCTTCCGCCCCTATTTCCGCGATGCGCTGAAGGACGGCCTCGGCCGTTTCTACGGTGTCGGCGTCACCACCGGCGAGCCCGGCTATTTCCTCGCCGCGCCGGTGCGCGCAGCCGGCAAGGTGCTCGGCGTGATCGTCCTCAAGCTCTCCCTCGACAGCATGGAACAGGCCCTGGCCGGCGCCGGCGACACCCTGCTGCTGGCCGATGCCGACGGCGTCGTCTTCCTGTCTTCGGAGCGCCGCCTGCGCTACCGCACACTGGCGCCCTTGCCCGAGGCAGTCAGCGCGCGCCTTGCCGAAACCCGCCAGTACGGTACGCAGCCGGTGACGCCGCTGGCCGCGCAGGCAATTTTGCCCGCTGCGAACGGTCAACCGCTACGCCTCGCCCTGCCCGGCGAAGTGGCGCGCGAACGCCTGATCCACAGCCGCCCGGTCGGCGGCCAGGGCTGGCAGGTCGTACAACTCGGCGACCCCGGTGAAGCCCGTGCCGCCGCGCTCGGTGCGGCCAGCGCCGTGGTTTTTGCCGCCGCCTTCCTGCTCGGTCTGGCCGCCCACTTCCGCCATCGCGCCCGGCGCCGCGAGGAATTGCGCCGCGTCTATGGCGAACTTGAGGAGCGCATCGCCGAACGCACCGCCGACCTGACCGAGCAGATCGC